>ERZ1066118.4-NODE-4-length-443163-cov-16.641629_pt1 | contig 443163 bp, 442 predicted proteins | sample MGYA00382765_ERZ1066118 | MGnify/ENA primary metagenome ERZ1066118 (study PRJEB33369, sample SAMEA5778348) | biofilm metagenome | biome: Industrial cooling water; feature: Water cooling tower basin; material: Biofilm | place: United Arab Emirates | collected... | reverse complement strand
CGGGGCTTGCGACCGAGTTCGGGCGGCTGGGCCTGCATGTGGGCTTCATGGAGGGTGGCGTGTCGCGGCTCTACGCTCGAAGCCTTGCCGACAACAAGGCCGTGCACAAGCTGATGGGGCCATCGGGCTTTTCGCCGCTCGAAGACGGCACGCTGGTCGACGAGGCCGGCCTGGAACGCAAGTACGTCCTCTACGGCATCGATCGGGCGCGACATGAAGCCTTGGGGACCGAGGTGTTCGGCGACATCCGGCTGGCAGCAGCGCGGCCCGAGCCGGTCCGCGCGCCGGCTACGCACTCGCAAGCACTGCGCCGCGTACCCGAGACGGCTTGAGTCCGTGCCAACTCGGCTGGGCTGCGTCGGGTTCACGCACGCCACGCAGTCCGATTGAGCGGCGCCACGACGTCGCGGGTAGTGGGGTTGCGTCGTCAGTCCGGGCTGAGAGCGCGGCAGGCCGACGCACGTTCGCTACCCGGCCAGCCGTCGCTCGCGGCCCGCGCTGACTTATCCCGAAAGCCTGTGGATAACACGGCCGGAAATGGCGGGATAACGCCTGCAATGGCCCGCCCGCCAAGGACGCCGCTTGATTTGCTGCCGACATGAGCCGTCGCGCTCCTAGCAGCGCAGCAAGTCGTCCTGCAGCCGCCAGTCTTCGGGAAGGGCTTCGAGCGCCTCCCCGACGTCGCCCTATGCCTCCAATTGCTCCAGGTGCATCCACTCGAGCGTGATGAGTTCGATGTCGTGGCTCGACAGGTGGTGAGCTCGGTCCGCCACTTGGTGCCGCCGCGGCGCGAGGCGGCCAGTTCGCGCTCGATACGAGCTGCATTGGCGGCGGCCCGCTCAGCGCGCCACCGCTTGGCCAGCGGCGTCCGAAAGCGTCTCATTGCCGACTTCCCCAGAGCCGACCGGCGCCGCTCGATTCTCGGAACACACGCCGCTGCGGTCTACGACCGCGGCGGATCGCTTCTCGGCAGCTTGTTAGGTCCGGCCGACCCGCGCCAGCGTGCCACTGGATGCGATCCGGTGGCTTCGCCTGCGCGTCGACGATCTCCGCCCTGTCGGATTGTCCCTACGCAGCGACGGCGCCGCCTGTGATTTCCCTGGACGAAGCCGTTGGAGAGCCTAGGCATTCGCTTGTTCTCCTTTCCCGCTTCAAGAAGGAACTCCGACGATGACCGATCAGAACGAAGCGCAGCAACAGCAACTCCAGCGCCGCTACACCGTGCGGCAAGTCACCGACTACCAGGCGTCCTGGACCGAGCGCACCCGCGGCGAGCCGGGCACCTTCACGCTGCAGCTGATCCTGGACAAGGGCGTCGAGGAATACATCCTCGATGTCGACGCCGACGACCTCGACGTGATGCTGTCGCTGCTCAAGCGCAGCGACCACGTGATGTTCGACCTCGAGCGCAAGGTGCTGATGTTCGAGAACATCGACGTCGACTGAAGGCTCGGAAGCGAAGCGCGCGGCCGGGCGAGCCCTGGCCGGCTCCGGCTCAGGTCCGCGCGTGGGTGTCGCCCAGCGCGGGGTGCTCGGCCGGCGTCAGCGCCGCGCGCTCGCACTCCTGCGGATCGGCCGCCGCCGGCACGGCCATGCGGGCCCCACGCCAGCCACCGAAGCGCCAGTACAGCAGCGCCATCGTCATCGAAGCGGCCGACGCGATCGGAAAGCTCCACCACAACGCGTCCACGCCCAGCCACGGCTCCAGCCCACGGGCCAGCCCCAGCCGCACCGGGAACATCGAGATCGCCAGGATCACCAGCGGCGCGATCACCGCGCCCTTGGCGCGGATGGTGCCGAACAGCACGATCGTCACGCCGAAGAGCAGGAAGCCCCAGCCCACGATCAGGTTGATGCGCTGCGCCAGCGGCACGGCGGGGCTGTCGCCCGGCAGGAAGAGCCCCAGCACGGCGCGGTCGGCCAGCGTCACCGCCGCGATCAACCCGCCGGTCAGCAGCAGGTTGAACGCCACGCCCGCGCGCGTGGCGGCGATCACGCGGTCCCAGCGGCCGGCGCCGATGTTCTGCGCGGCCATGGCGCTGACCGCCGCGCCGATCGCCATCGCCGGCATCTGGATGTAAGTCCACAGCTGCGAGGCCACGCCGTAGGCCGCGGTCGTGTCCACGCCATGCTGGTTGACCAGCCCCATCATCGCCAGCGCCGCGCCCGACACCACCATCATCTGCAGCCCCATCGGCAGGCCCTTGCCGAGGATGGTGCGAAGCAGCGCGCCTTGCGGGCGCAGGTAGGCGAACTCCGGCCCGCGCAACCGCAGCGGCAGGTCGCGTGCGTAGACATAGGCCAGCAGCGCCGCCAGGCTCGCGTAGTTGGCGATCACCGTGGCGGTGGCCGACCCCGCGATGCCCATGCGCGGCAGGCCGCCCAGCCCCAGGATCAGCACGGGGTTCAGCGCCGCGTCCAGCACCACCGACAACGCCATGAACTTGAGCGGCGTCACCGAGTCGCCTGCGCCGCGCAGGCCCATCATCGCCAGCACCAGCATGAAGGACGCCGGCATCGACACGAAGATCACGCGCAGGTAGGCCTCGGCCAGCGCGGCCGCCTGGCCCGGGGTGCCCAGGGCGGCCAGGATGGCGGGCGTGGCGAACCAGCCCACGACGGCCAGCAGCGCGGACAGGAAAGCGAAGGTGCCGGTGGCCGTCCCGATCGCGCGGCGCGCGGCGTCCAGGTCGTGCCGTCCGATCGCCTGGCCGACCAGGATGGTGGCGGCCATGCCGAAGCCGAAGATGCCGGCCGAAAGCAGGAAGAGCACCAGGTTGGCGTTGGACGTGGCGGCCAGCGCGTCCTCGCCCAGGAAGCGGCCGATCCACACGGCGTTGATCGAGCCGTTCAGCGACTGCAACACGCTGGAGCCCAGCGTGGGCAGCGCGAAGGCGAGCAAGGTGCGGGCGATCGGGCCCGTGGTCAGGTCACGGCCACTGCGGCCGCCGCGGCCGCCGCGGCCGGCCGGGAGGAGGTTTGCGGTGGGCGGGGTGGTTGTCGGACGTGCGGGGTCGACGGATGCGTTCATCGTGCCTCAGGCGGAAGCGGCCATGCCGCAGAGGACCGGGTCGCGTTCATCGGACATCGCCAGCGCGTGCCGCGCGAGGCCGGCTGAAGGTCGCCGGCGCTGTTCATGGCCGGCCCGCGCGGTTGCATGACGACATCTCCATGAGCCAATCGAGGGTTTCGACGGAACTGCCACTGCGCCAGGTGCCGTGAGCGCCGTGGCAGCCGCGCTTGCGTTCCCGACCGGTGCGCGTGGACCAGATCCAGGCCGTCCCGCGTCTCGACCGCTCGCATTCTCGACGCCGACCAAGCCGTCGAGAAAGGCCTGCATCGGCATTGCGCGTTCCCTCGAGGGGCGCATCACGAACCGCGCAGCAGGACGTCCAGGACCGGTTCGCGCCCCTCCTGTCGCCAGTGGCCGGTGAGCCGGTCGCCCGACACCTTCAGGGAAAGCAACTTCGCGGCACGCTCGCCCTTCTCGTCGGACGACTCGCGCAGTTCCAGTCCGCTGCCGTTGCGCTTGCCAACGAGCCGGATGGCCTTGCGGAAGCGGTCGTAGAAGTAATAGCCGAACACGTCCCCGCTTTCTTCGTCGACCCGATCGATGTGCAGCGTCACCGGGCTGGTGCCCACGGTGCCTCGCCACACCTGCCCGCCCGGCCAGGCCGGAGCCGCTGCGCCTTCCGAGGACTCGCCCAGCAAGAGCGCCCGCCCGTAGGCGCTCAGCCAAGGCCGCAGCCGCTCCAGCGGGAACGCGGTGCGCAGCGCGTCGAGGTCGTCCAGCGCGCGCATGGCGTGGTTGCTGCAGCGACCGTTCGACAGCACGATCCGGCGGGGGTGCCATTCGAGCGCGATGCCGTCGATGCCGCCCGCACGCGTGGGCGTGTCGCGCCATTCCTGGAGGCACGCCTCGAACATCGCGATCGCGTCTTCGTAGTCGCTGCGCGACCAGCCTTGGCGCGAGGCCGCCCGCCGGGCAGCCGTCCCCGCCAGCTCGCGGCGCAGCACATCCAGGTGCGCGGCGATGCGCGCCGTGTTCGCGCGCGTCACCTCGGCGACCAGCGCGCGCCGACCCGTCGCGTCGAAGAGGTCCTGCGCCGCCAGGCGCCGGCCGGTGCGCGCATCGAACGCGATCGGCGCCTCGAATTCCTCGCAATAGGCGCCGCACGATTCGCCTTTGAACGTCAGCGCGAGAATGCGGCCGTCGTTTCGGGTGACGCGGAAGTCCAACATCGGCAGCCCGCGTCGGGCGAACGGGCCAGCCGCGCGAGGGCTGTCGCGCGGGTCAGCGGGCGGGATCGCTTCGCCATAGCCATCGTCGAAGGCGCGCGTGAACAGCATGAAGTTGATGCGCCACGCCGCAGCCGCGTCGCTGCCCGACTTGCCGCCCGAGACGACCGGGAAGCGCCAGTCGTTCCCCTTGGCGCCCTGGGGCTTCGAGCTGAGCGCCTCGACCCGAAACGGGGCCGTCTGGGATTGCGCTCGAGGCTGCGCTTTCGGCTGCGCTTGGGGTTGCGCTTGGGGTTGCGCTTGGGGTTGCGCTTGGGGTTGCGCTTGAGCACGAGCATCGCCCAGCATGCCCCCGGGCGATAGTACTTCCAGCAGGCCGCACACCAGGGCCGCCGCCAAGAGCGTACGAAGTCGCGCCGTCATCATGCGCACGCCGTCTGCAAGCCGCGCTGCACGCGCGACATTAGCGCCTGCAGCGCCTCGTTCTCGCGGATGCGTTCGTCAAACGCGTCGCGCCACACGTGGAAGTCCGCGAGCCCCTCCTTGTGCGACAGCATCGCGCCGAGCAGGGCGTGCGCTTGCGTCAACGCGCCGGCCGCGTCGGGTCCGATCGATTCGATCACGCGCCGCAGTTCTCGCACCCCGGGCAGCAGCGGCGCGCCGCCTTCACGCCGCAACAGGCATTCCAGCGCCGCCAAGTCGCCGGCCAGCGCATCCAGGCGCTGCGGATCCTCACGGCGCCATCGGACGCGCCGGGCCGCATCGGGCTCGGTCAGCCGCCACGCCGAACCGCAACGGGCGCAACGCCAGCGCCGCACCGTCGGTCCGAACGCGGGCTCTCCGGGCAGGTGCGGCGCGTCGAGCAGGTCCGGGTCACGGGCCGGAGCGTCGAGCAAGGCATCGACGTCGGCCCCGTCGGCGACGTCGGCGTGCTCGCGCAGAAGGGCGCAGCGGCAGTCGTCCGGCGCCATTCAGCGCATCCGTCGCGTTGCCGCGTCGAAGCGCGGGTCCCGCACGTCCAGCCCGTTGTCCAGCCGCGTGCGGTACATGCCGCCCGGATCCTGCTTGGCGAGCGTGGCGCGCAGGTCGCGAAGGCCCGAACGCTGCTTCTCGTAGGCCTGCTGGAACGTTCGTGGCGAGGCTTTCTCGTCCATGAACCGGCCGGTCTCGATCAGATCCGGAAAGCCGACGCGGCGGTCCCAGTCGATCGCCCAATCGAGCGCGACCAACCAGTCCCGCAGGTCGCCGCCCAACCACTCGTTGACCGGGCGGCCCAGCATCTCCTGGAGCGAGCCCATGATCGCCGGGGCGCGGTCGGGCTGCGGGTCGATCGCCGCGAGCGTGCGCCATCGGACGGACGTGGCGTACCAGAGCTTGCCCGCGTCGAGCATGCGTCCGGCGTTGGCGCAGGCGGCGCAACGCTGCATCAGCTGCTCGGGGTCGAGTTGGCCGGTGGGCAGCGAGCAATCGCTGGACGCTTCCACCGAGGCGGGAAAGAGCCACAGCACCGATGCGACCGAGGTGGCCAGCGCGGCGAGCCAGCGTCGGGGGCGGCTGTACAGGTTCACGTCGAGGCCTTTGGAGCGGGTGTCGGTGACAGCCTGGAAGTAGACCACGGTGCGGCCGGGAGGGGACTGCACCGGCCGGGCGGGCGCTTCCTTGGCGATCGTCAAGTCGAGGTCGATGCCGGACCGGGCTCGACGCCGTGCGCTGCGACGTGCGCGCGAACGACCTCTTCCCAGCCGACCGCATCGCCGACCGCCATGCGCTCGAGCAGCGGCAGCAGCCACATCGCGTCGCAGATCGCGAAATGCTCGCGCCAGGTGGGCGCCAGCGCTTCGGTCGGCGTGACGTTGGCGGCCGCCGAGCCGTGCGCGACGCCTTCCCACAACCAGAGCGGCCGCCGTGGATCGTTCGTGTCCCAGTCGATGCCGAAGGGCCATGCGAAACCCGCGGCCAAGGGTTGCGACCGCGTACCGTGGCCGAGGCGGTACGAGCGATGGGGCGGCGCATCCGCCTGGTCTGGGTCGTCAGGCATCGCTGCTATTCTGGCCGCGGCTGCTCCTCACCCCGCTCCCCTACCGATGCCGGAGTCGCCCGAGATCGAGATTCCAGACCCACCGCCGCCGGTGCGCCGCGTGGAGCGCTTCGCGTTGGCGCCCGCCGACGCGGCCAGCGCGCGAGACGACACGTGCGCGCTGCTGGACGGCGGCATCGCGCTGCCGCTGCGCGTGCCGGGCGCGACGCTGCTCGCGCAGTTCGAGGCGCCCGACGGGTTCCTGCTGGTGACCGAAGGCGATGATCCGTTCGAGGTCACGACCTTTTTCACCTTGCTGGACCCGGACGCCCGCAGCGTCGTCTGCAGTCGCATGTTGGGCGGCTGGTACAACAGCGCGATCCTGCACCGGCTGCACTGGCACGATGCGCGGCGTTTCACCGCGCGATTCGAGCAGGTGCCGCGGCGCTTCGAATTCGCGATCCTGGGCGCGCCGCTGCCGCGCGCCGCAAGGCTGCTCTGGGTGAGCCGACCGGTGCGCGAAGCGGTCGGCTGAACCGCCGCACAAAGACCCAGGCCGCTGGTCGTGCCGCGCACCCGCAGGCTCGGCCTTGGACGGAACGTCGTGCGCCGCATGTCCTATCCGACGCTGCCAGCCACGTCCGCCGAAAGCTGGTGCAGCGCATCCGCATGCCAATGCGACGGCAGCCGCGCGGCATCACCGGCGAGTTCCAGGAACGCGACGATGCGTCCGGCCAGGGTGGCGTCGATCATCGGGCCTTTGCCGTCGTCGGGCGTCGAGAACTGCCGATGCAGCGCGTCCAGCAGCTCGCACGTGACGTCCGGGTGCGCCGCGGGATCGATGAGCGCATCCGTATGGATGTCGAGCAGCGTGGCGACCGCGTCGGGCGACGGCGTACTCTCGATCCACCCGACCGCGAACGGCCGCAGGCCCGGGTCGTCGGCCGCACGACGCACCGCCGCCAGCCCGCCGCTCGCGTGGAGCGCGGCGATCGCCTTCCAGCTCGCGTCGACACGCGCCTCCTGTGCGCGCGCCCGCGCCTCCAGTGCCCGCTGCTGCTCCCCGGATCGGAAACCGTCGAGGCCGGCTGGCCAGGCTGCCAGATCGTCCAGCAAGCCGAGCGCGACGAAGCCGTCCGCGCCGCTGCCTGGCAACGTCCGGCAGCACAGCGACGCCAGGCGCAGCGACCGCCGGTCCCCGCTCGCGACCGCGCCCGTGCCCGCTCCGGCGTCGGTCAGGCGCATTGCGGCCCTCAGGCTCTCGGGCGGGTCGTCCGGGTGAAGGCCGAAGGCGAGCCGCTCGATGCGTGCCTCGCCGCGGCCGTCCGGCCATGCGCCTTGCGCGCGCAGCCATGCGTCGATCGCGGCACTGAGTTCGGGCAGCCGCAGGCAGGTGCGCCGCGCCACCGCCGACCGCGCCGGATCCGGGTGGTCGACGCGGCCGGCCACCACGATATCCAGTCCCAGCGCAGCATCGTGCAGGCGCCATTGCGCCTGTCCCCGCGAAGCCGCCAGCCCCTGCCTGGCTTGGGCGGCCGACAGGCCCACCGCATCGGGCTCGATCTCCATCCGATCGAGCGGCACCAGCCAGCGCCGCGACGGCTGCACGCAGACAGCGGAACGAGCGCTCATGACGCAAGCCCGGCCACAGTCAATCCGCGGGCAGCAGCCGCAGCCGCAGCCGCAAGCCGCGACCGGCCATCTCGCCGATCCGCGGCACAACGACGCGGGCGTCGCCCGCGATCGGCTCGCCGACCGGCCGGCCCTGCTCATCGATGACCACGGCGCGCATCGGCCGTTGGTGGTGCGGGCCGATCGCGATCCAACTGGTGGCCATGACATCGGCGCCGCAGTCGGCGCAATCGATCACGTAGCTGCCGTGCTGCACGTACGCGTCGAAGGCGGTCGAGCCGCATGCGTGGCAGCGCTGCCCGACGTCGCCAGCGTCTTCTTCGTGGTCCATCATCTAGCGAGGTCCATGATCCGGTGGAGTATTGAAGATGCGATCATCGACACCATGGAACGGATCGTCGTGGTGCTGGACGACGCGCGCGCAGGCGCCGAGGCCGCGCGCATCGTGCGCGATGCCACGGGCGCTTCGTGGGCGACGATCGTTTCACGCATCCGCGCGCGACAACCGGTGGTGGAAGCGCACCTGCTCGGCAACGATCACGACCCGCAGGCCGCGCGGCTGATCGGCGCGCTCGATGCGTTGACCGCAGCCGGCTTCGCGACCACGCTGTTCGATGTCGACATCGGCGTGCCCTTCGACATCATGCCGGACGCATGGCGCGCGCAGTGCCGCCTGCCGCGTCACGTGCTGGACAACCGGCTCGCGGCGCGCGAAACCGAAGGGCATCGGGTCGCCATGTCGAGCGAGGTGGAGCGCTTCGCGCCTGAGGACCCGCCCTTCGAGACGGTGCCGATCGAGGTGATGCTGGGTGACGGCGGCGTGGCCACGCTCACCGCGAAGGTCGCGACGCTGCCGCCGTGGCAGCTGTGTCTGGCCATGGGCGCAGGGGCGGACGGCAGCGCCTCGGTTGGCATGGGCAGCGTCGCGTTCGCCGCGCTCGCCACGCGGCTTCCACTGGAGGTTTCGGGCGCCGACCTCTTCGAGGCGTTGACGCGCGCACGCATGGCCTTGGAGCCCTTGAACGTGCGGCTGCTGTGCCAAGGCGCCCGGCGCGACGTGCATCCATCGCCGATCGCGCGGCAGATGGGAGGGCGGCTGGCCTACGTGATCCGGCTCGGACAGCCGGCGCGCCGCGAAGACCTAGTCGACGTGCTGGGCCCGCTGGCCGACGGCGATCGCGTGCGGGTGGGCACGGTGGCTGAGCAAGCCGAACGAGCCCGGCGCTGGGCCGCGTCGATCGCGGCGCTGCCGAGCTGATCGGGCGTTCCGCGTCCCGGCGCCGCCGCGGCCGACGCGAGCCCTCCCGGCACGCTCGCTCAACCGCGAAGCATCCAGACGCCCAGCGCGACCGCCCAGGACAGCATCAACAGCGGCCCGAGCCAGCCGAGCCAGGCGGTCCATCCGGCGGCCGAGGCGTTCGCCGCGCGTGGCCCGCGAAGCAGCGCCGCCAGCGCCTGGCCGCCGGCCAATCCAGGCAGCGGCAGCAGGTTCAACGCCGCGACCTTGGCCGCGACCAGTCCGGCGACGGAGGCAAAATCGCGCGTCGAGGCGAATGCGACATAGTCGTCGATCAGGTCCTGGGCCGAGCCCAGCGGCGATAGAGCGCCCCAGAGCCATTGCACGAAGCCTCGCCCGATGGCGCCGACAGCCTCGGTCCCGAGCAGTGCGAAGGACACGCCCGCCACGGCGAGCGGCCCCACCAGCGGCAGCAGCGTGCGCACCCAACGCGGCGCGCGATCCAGCGCGCCTTCGACGTCCGACGGATCGGCATCCTCGGCGGTCGTGTCTTTCAGCCGCACCGAGCCGGCCACCGGCAGTAGCCGCAACCGCACTCGCCCGATCGACAGGAGCCGCGGCCCCACCCCAAGGTCCACGGCCATCACGCGGAGCCTGAACCATTGGGCCACCATCTCGACTGCGGACACGTGCAGCACCATCAGGAGCGCGAGCGCTGCAATCGTGGACAGGAGGATCGTCATGTATGCGTGGGGGCGAATGGTGGTCGGGTGAAGGAAGAGAGAACAGGAGCGAGCAGGAACGTGGACAAGCGGGAACGTGAGCGAACGAGGACGTGACGGACTCTTCAAGCGTCTAGCGGAGCCATCACCGCATCCTCGCAAGCGGTGCAGTAGAGGCCGCGTTCGGCACCGCTGCGCGGGTCGTCGTTGCGATGCTCGACGACGCAGTCGGCCAACGCGAAGCGCGCGCGCAGCGCGGAGGGGTCCAGCGGTCGATCGAAATAGACCCACTCGAGCGCGCCCTGCGACCAGGCGCGTCCGCGGAAGGTCTCGCTGGCGCCATCATCGAGCAGCCAGCGCTCGACCGGGAGCAGGTGGACGCAGGTCATTCCGGAGCCTCCAGCCGCGCGGCGAGCGCATCGAACGCGCGCCACGATCCGACCACGTCGGCGTCCGTGCGCTCGAAGAGGGCGACCACGAGATCGGGTAAGGGCAGGAACACGGCGCCATGCACGTCGCCTTGCGTCCACAGCCGGGGAAGCCGCTGGCCTTCGAGGCTGTCCAGCAGATGCCGCACCGCGTCCACGTTGCCGACCAGCGCGCGCTCGAGGTCGCGCGCGCAGGCTGCGTCGGCACCTTCGAGCCGCAGCATCACCACGCCGTCCCCAGAGGCCGCCACCGCGAGCGCGGAGGCGCGCTCCAAGACGATGGCGAGCAGGCTAGCTAGGACGGTGTCGCGGCTTGGGAGTCCCTCATCCTCCGATAACCCGGATCCGGGCGCCGTCATGCGGGCGCTCTCATGCGCGTGCCGTCATGCAAGCACTACCCGCTGCCCGAGGAAGGCGTTGGCCTCGACCATGCGGCGCGCGATCCGGTCGCGCTCGCCGGCGTCGAACGGCTCGTGGTGGCGCGGCGACATCCAGCCGATCAGGCTGTCCGCATAGAGCACCAGATCGGCGCGACCGTCGGCGCCGGTGCCGGGGTCGACCTCGGCTTCGATGGCGCGCGGGCCGGCCTCGTACCGCATCGTGTAGCGGCCGGTGCGCGACACGCTCCAGCCGTCGCGGTGGCGCGCGGCGTTCGGGCCGATGCGCTCGAAAGCCGAAGGATCGGCGTTGTCAGGCGTGGGCGGCGCGTTCCGCAGTTCCTGCTCAGGCCACGTGTACGCGCGCGAGCCCGCGTCGAGCTGCGCCACCTCGGCGGGCAACCGCAGCGTCACTGGCGCAGCCACCGCATCGATGAGCAGGAAGGATGCGAGCCCCGCGGTGCCGATCGCCAGCGCATCGTGTGCGGCCGGCGCCTCGAAGACGCCATACGCGATGCGCCAGCCGCCGCTCGATTCGCCAGCCGGCTCGACCACCAGCGGCGCGTTCGATGCGGCGTCCTCGCACCACGGCGGCTGCACCTCGCGCGTCGGCAGCTCCAGCGCGGCGAGCCGCTCGCGCTCTTGCGGTCGCAGCGTCACGAGCACGGGGCCGGCGAAGCGCTCGATGCGCAGGCGCACGCCGCCATCGGATTCGTCCTGCGCATGGATCGCGCGGTCGTAGGCCACGGCGTGCAGCCGCCCGTAGTCGATCGTCGAGATGTTGCCCGGCTCCTGGCTGACGACGAAGCGCGCCGCGCTACGCGGGTGCGCGCGCCGCCGGCCCGTCGGATCGAAGGAGGACTCGGCGACCAACAGCAGCGCGTGGTTCAGCGCGCGCCACAGTTCCCCGGTCAGCTGCTCGTACTCCGCCTGCGCGTCACCGTCGAAGCCCACGTCGTTCCAGGACCCCATGCCGCCGAACACCCAAGCGGCGTTCGACGCCGCGCGCAGCTGCCGCGCCGCCAGCGGTAGCGCGAGCCAAGCAGTCGACCGGTCGGCGTGCGTCGCGCGCTCGTCGGCGTGCGTGGCGCGCTCGAGCGGCGAGGCCGATTCGAGCGCGGCCAGCCCGCGGCGGAAGCACTCGGCGAAGTTGGCGAGGCCCTGCGCATCGGCGAAGGCGGCGATCCGTTGCAGCACTGCTCCCAGCGCCGCGTGCGTGATCTCGAGGTCGCCCGCCGACGAGGGCGACGGCATGCGCGAGACCCCGCGGTCGCCGCGGGTATAGCGCACCCGCCAGATGCGCTGGTCGGGGCGGTCGCGATCGCCGAGCGTCCAGTGGTGGAACCACAGCTCGGACCACAGCGGCTTGATCGCCTCGATCGGCCAAGCGCCGCCGCCGTTGGCGAAGGCGACCGCCTCGTGCTGGGGCAGGCGCGCATCGGCCGGCGGCGCGTGCTGCAGGCGCAGGCCGATCACGCCGTCGGCGCGCAGCCGCTCGATCCATTCGCCGGGGTCGGCGGCCCAGCGCACGGGCGCCGCCGACGGGCCCGGCGCGGGCGCGAAGAAGTCGATGGCCGAGCAGAAGTCGAAGGCGATGTCGTCCGGCCAGCGCAGCGGCGCGGCACTGCCGCCTTGCAGTGCCGCGTTGCCCAGGACGACGAGCGCCTGCGCCTGGACGATGTGGCCTTGCATGGCGGGTGCTCCTCCGGGGGACGGGTCAGGCCACGACGACGACCGGCAGGTCGTCTTCGATCGTATCGACCGACGACTGCTCGATGCGGCCGTCGAGCGCGATGCGCCAGACGATCGAGCGCAGCGCCGTCGCCACGAGCGCCTCGGCCGCCACGACGATCGCACCGGACGCATCGCGCCGCACGCGCGGCGGCGCCACTCGCCCCGCCAGCCGCGCGCGCGCGGCGGCGATGCGCGCCGCATCGTCGGCGCTCGGCCGCGGCCACCAGGGCAGCCGGTCGGCGCTGGACACCAGGCTCGGTCGCGTCGTCGGCGATCCGCCCACCGCGCCGAGCGCGAAGCGCAGGTACTCGACCGCGGTGCCTTCGTCGAGGCGCAGGCCGGCCGCCGCGTTGGCCGCCGCCAGCCGCTCGGGCGTGCCCAGCGGCAGCAGGGCGCCCGGGGCCGTGCCGCGCGCGTCCTGCGATCGGCCGGCGCCGAGCACCGAGGCGCGCGTCGCGAGCCACAGGCCGAGCACCGGATGCGGCTGCGCCCAGCCCACCCCGCGCAGCAGGCCGTGCGACGGGTAGAAGGGCAACGGCGTCCAGGTGAACTCGACGCGTACGGCGTCGCGCAAGCGCTCGACGATGGCGGGATCGACCTCGCCCACCCGCGCCAGGGCGCGCTCGATCTCGACGGGAATCTCAGGCGTCATGGCGGTCGCGGGCGATGGCAGGGTGGAAGCGACGAGCAACGTCGGGACGGCGGACAGGCGCGTCGCCTTCCGCGGCAGCACCGCCCAGGCGAGCGCGGCGATCGGCAGCTTCAGGCGAGCGCGCGGCACGCGGCGATCGGGCGCTGTCTTCATGCGTCGCGGCAGACCCAGCGGCCGGGGCCTTGCCAGGCGATCTCGCGGAAGATGCCGGACAGCCAACCCGCGTCGCGCAGCCGCTCCAGGACTTCGGCCGGGCTCCATTCGCGCCCGCGCGCCATCGGCAGCCCCAGGTCACGTAGTGCTACGAGCAGCCTGGCGCGCTCGGCGTCGTCGTCGGCGCCGACTGGGCGCTCCCAGGCGCCGTCGGCGTGGCGCGTGAAGCCGAGCGCCACGAGCGCGGTCGCCACCGCGGCGTCGCCGCAGCGAACGACGATGCGCGCACCCGCGGCTTCGGCCACGTAGTCGGACGGAGGGCGGGCGTCGCGTCGCGAAGATGGGGGCATGAGGGAACTGGCGTGGATGTCGCACGCCAAGTTAGCGGCGCCACCTTGCACTCTAAGGTCGCCGCGTCCAGCCAAGTCTGCATCACTCGACGTCTTCACCAGCTCGGCCTGGCGCTGCGCGGATCGCGGTTCGAATCGTTCGCCATGTCGTGGTCACCGGATCGGTCGGGGGGCCATCAACGGCGCGGTGCGCAGCACGCGTTCGCGCGGCGGCGTCCCCGGCGTGCGCGTGTCGTATTCAAGAGCGCGCGTCTCCTCGCGCGTGGGCGACGCCGGCAGCCGTGGCACGGTCTCCCAAATCACGCGCGAGAGCACGCCGGGCACGCGCGCCTGGCCCGGCGCGTCGCTCCCCGGCCCTTCGCCTTCGGCCACGATGGTCTGGATGCAGGACTCGATCGGATGGATGCTGCGCTGCGCGACCCGCCCATCGCGCTCGATGCGGGCCCACAGCCACGCGCGCTCGTCGCCGGCGCCGCAGTAGCCCGACGGTCGGTAGGGCTGCGACGCGCCCTCCAGCTCGACGAGGACGCAGCGGGCACCGCCGCCGCAATGGGCCGCGTGCAGCAGGCGCGCGCCGTCGAGCCGTGGCGCCCAGAAGCCCTCGGTCGACACGCGCGCGCGCCATGCAGCGTGACGCGGATCGCGTAGCGCCAGCGCGCCCGGCGCGGGGCCGGTCCTGTCGCGGCCGCCGCGGCGGGCGATCGACACCGAGAGCGGCAGCCCGCCCAGGGCCACCGACGGGTGCGCACCGGCGGGCGCCGCCACGGCACTGCCGGCCCTTGCGGCCTTTGCCGCGGCAGCCGCGCCCGCGTCGGCTGCCGCCGCGCTGCCGGCCACCGCGAGTGCGCCGCTCGCCCAGGCAGCGATCCGCCACAGCGCGCGCGGGCGCAGGTGGAAGAGCGCCTCGGTGAGATTCACGCCCGAGAGCACCATCGGCAACGGGATCTGACAGCCCAGCCCGACGCGATCGATGATGAAGCGGTGGGTGGGCGCGAGCGACACGACCCGCAGGCCCATTGCGTGCCGTTTCGGCGCGAGCCGGCGGATCGATGGCGGATGCGGCGGGAAGGCATGGGCAATCTCGGCGACGTGGGACGTGTGTCGAGTGGTCGGGGACAGGCTAGCAGAGCCCGCCCGTCCGCCTTTGCGCCGTCGGCCGAGTCTCCTCGGGCTAGCCCGCCGGTACCGCGAGGCTGCACTCCGTCTGCGACGCATGCCATGCGGCGGCAGCCGCCTTTACTCTTCGTCGCGAGCCCTTCTCGAATCACCGCCCGACCCATGACGCGAACCCCGACTCCAGCGATGCAGGCCGACCCGCGACTCGACCCTCAGGCGCCACCCGACAGCCAGTGGTCGCTCATGCGCCAACGCCGCTTCGCGCCGATGTTCTGGGTGCAGTTCCTGGGCGCGGCCAACGACAACGTGTTCAAGTACGCGTTCACGCTGCTGGCCACCTACTCGGCCGCCCAGTGGGGCGGCCTGCCGCCCGAGCTGGCGGGCTTCGTGATCGGCGGCCTCTTCATCGCGCCGTATCTGCTGTTCTCGGCCACCAGCGGGCAGATCGCCGACAAGCTGGAGAAGTCCTGGCTGGTGCGCCGGATCAAGGAGGTCGAGATCGCGATCATGGGCGTGGCGGCGTTCGGCTTCGCCTTCGGGCACGCGTGGCTGCTGTACGCCTGCGTGTTCCTGATGGGACTGCATTCCACGGTCTTCGGCCCGGTGAAGTACGCCTACCTGCCGCAGCACCTGCGACCGACCGAGGTCACCGGCGGCAACGGCCTGATCGAGATGGGCACCTTCGTGGCGATCCTGGTCGGCACCATCGCCGCAGGCGTGCTGGTCGACCGGGCCGGCGAGGCCGCGCACTGGTGGGCCGCCGGTGCGGTGCTGCTGCTGGCGATGGCCGGGCGGATCGCTGCCGGGCTGGTGCCGTCGTCGCCCGCGGCCGACCCGTCGCTGCGCATCAACTGGAACCCGGCCACCGAGACGCTGGCGAACCTGCGCTTGGCCCGCCGGCAGCCCGCGGTGTTCAACTCGCTGCTGGGCATCTCGTGGATGTGGTTCTTCGGCTCGATCTTCCTCACCAGCTTTCCCAGCTTCGCCAAGGACACCATCGGCGGGTCGGCCGCGCTGTCGACGCTGCTGCTGGCGGTGTTCTCGGTGGGCATCGGCATGGGCTCGATGCTGTGCGAGCGGCTGTCGGGCCACAAGGTCGAGATCGGCCTGGTGCCCTTCGGCTCGATCGGCATGACGGTGTTCGGCGTCGATCTCTACTTCGCCGCCACCGCGTTCGCGGCGCAGGCGGCCGCGGCGGTGGCAGGCGTCCCCGACGGGGCGGCGGCGCCCTTGGCCATCGGGCAGTTCCTGGCCGCGCCCGGCGCGTGGCGCATCCTGGTCGACATGTTCCTGCTGGCCGCGTTCGCGGGCTTGTACTCGGTGCCGCTGTACGCGCTGATCCAGACCCGTTCGGACAAGTCGCACACCGCTCGCATCGTGGCGGCCAACAACATCGTCAACGCCGCGTTCATGATCGTGGCGTCGTTGATGGCCGCGGCGTTGCTGGGCGCCGGCCTGACCATCCCGCAACTCTTCCTGGTCACCGCGCTGCTCAATGCCGTCGTGGCGGTGTACATCTATCGGTTGGTGCCGGAGTTCCTGCTGCGCTTCCTGGCCTGGATGCTGATGCACACCGTCTACCGGCTGCGCGTGCGGGATGCGCAGCGGATCCCGGCCGAGGGGCCGGCGCTGCTGGTGTGCAACCACGTGAGCTTCGCCGACGCGGTGGTGATCATGGGGGCCAGCGGCCGTCCGATCCGCTTCGTGATGGACCATCGCATCTTCGAGACGCCGCTGATGCGCCTCTTCTTCCGTGACGCCAAGGCCATCCCGATCGCCTCGGCCAAGCACGACCCGGCGATGCTGGAGCGCGCCTTCGACGCGGTCGATGCCGCGCTGGCCGACGGCGAGCTGGTGTGCCTGTTCCCCGAGGGCGCGATCACCCGCGACGGCCTGCTGCAGCCCTTCCGGGCGGGCGTGGCGCGGATCATCGAGCGGCGCCCGGTCCCGGTGGTGCCGATGGCGTTGAAGGGATTGTGGGGATCGTTCTTCTCGCGTTTCGGCGGACAGGCCTTCTCGCGGCCGATCGATGCGCGCATGCGCCGCGGCCTGCGCTCGCGCATCGAGCTGGTGGTGGGCGAGCCGTTGGCGCCCGAGCAGGCGACGCCGCAACGATTGCAGGCGCGCGTGCAGGCGCTGCTGGACGAGACCGCGTCGAACGACCGCATCACCGAGAGGGCGGCATGCTGATCTGGGGTGCAGTGTGGGGCGCGTTGATCGCGGTGACGATCGGCTCGGTCGACGGCGTGCTCGTCGGTGCGGCGCTGGGCTGGCTGGCGGCCTGGACCTTGCGACGCACGATGCGCAAGGAGATCGACCAGCGGGTGGCGGCGCTGGTGGCGGGGCGGTTGGCGCAACAGGCCGGGGCCGAGGTCCAGCCGCAGGTCGACCCTGTCGCCGCGGCATCGCGCCCCGACGAGGGGCCTGCCGCCGGCGCGCTGGCCGCACGAGAACGCGAGGATGCGGCGCCCGGGCCCGCGAAGGGCACTGCGCCGATCGCGCCTCCCGCCTGGCTGGTCGCCGCCCGCGACTGGCTCTTCGGCGGCAACACCGTCGTGCGCCTGGGCGCGGTGCTGCTCTTCATGGGCCTGGCGTTCCTCGCGCGCTACGCGGTCGAGCAGGAGCTGCTGCCCCCGGAGCTCCGCGTGGCCGCGATCGCCGCGGCCGGCATCGCGCTGCTCCTGGCGGGCTTTCGGATCTCGCGTCGCGACCCGCGGCCCCGCGGCCGCCACGCCGGCTACGGATGGACCTTGCAGGGCGCAGGCGTCGCCGTGCTGTACCTCGCGGTGTTCGCCGCGTACCGGCTGTACGCGCTCGTGCCCGCCGTGGCCGCGATGGGCCTGATGACCGCGGTGTGCGCCCTGTCGGCCATCGTCGCATTGCGCCAGGACGCGCGCCCCTTGGCCGCCCTGGGCTTGGCCGGTGGCTTCCTGGCCCCGATCCTGGCCTCCAGCGGCGAGGGCAGCCACGTGGCGCTCTTCGGCTACTACGCGCTGCTGGATGCCGCCATGCTGGCGATCGTCGCGCGTCGCGGCTGGCGCGAGCTGTCCTGGATCGCGTTCGTGGGCACCTTCGGCGTGGCCACCGCCTGGGGCGTGCTGCAGTACCGCCCGGAGCTGTACGCGTCCACCCAGCCTTTCCTCGCGCTCTTCTTCGCCATCTTCGTCGCGGCGGCGCTGCTGCACGCGCGGCGCACGGGCGTGGTGGACACGACGCTCGTGTTCGGAACCCCGCTCGTCGCGTTCGGGCTGCAAGCCGCGTTGCTCGGAGACACGGAGTTCGGGCTGGCGTTTTCGGCGCTGGCCTTGGCGGCGGTGTACCTGCTGCTCGCCCTGGCGCTTCGACGCTTCACCGCCAAGCGCGGCCCGGCCCCGGTCTCGTCGACGGACGCATCGGGGGCCGCTCGTGCGGCCGACGCCCCGCCTGCCGGGCGGCTGCTCGGCGACGGCTTCATCGCGCTGGGCGTGGGCTTCGCCACGCTGGCGGTGCCGCTCGCGCTGGATGCGCGCTGGACCTCGGCGGTCTGGGCGTTGGAAGGCGCGGGCGCCTTCTGGGTCGGGCAACGGCAGGGGCGGCGCGTGCCGCGCCTGGCGGGCATCGCGCTGCAGGTGCTGGCCTGGTTCGCGCTGCTGTCCTTCCTCGAGCGGCCGGACGCCCTCCTGGCGCGCTGGCCGCTCGCGCACGCCGGCTTCGTGGGTGCGCTGCTGCTCGCGTTGCCCGCGTTGTGGATCGCGTACCGGATCGATCGCGCGGCGCGGGTGGGTGCGTCCCCGGTGGCGGTGTCCCCGGGAGCGGCGTCCGGCGGCACGCTCGGGGCACGCATGGCACGACGCTGGGACGCGCTGGAGCCGTCGCTGCAGGTGCCGCTCTTCTTCGCCGGCGCGGCCTGGTGGCTGGCCGCCTTCTGGCTGGAATCGAATCGCGAGGCCCTGCTCGACGACTTGTTCGCGCCGGTCTACCCGGCGAGCTGGCGGCTGGCCGGCATGCTGTTCGCGTGCGTCGCGAGTGCGCACCTGTCCTGGTGGATGTCGCGACGCTTCGACTGGGCGGTGGCCAAGTGGCCGGCCCACGCGACCATGCCGTTGATGCTGGTGGTGGCGCTGGTGGGGCTGGCCGACCGCGCCACCTTCGACAGCGGCCTGTCGCCGATCTCGCTGGCCGGCGCCCTGGCCTGGACCGGCAGCATCGCGCTGCACCTGTGGACGCTCCGGGCGATCGACGCGGGCAGGCCGCGGCGCTGGTTCGGCTTGGTGCATGGCGCGCACGCCTGGCTGGTCGCCCTGCTGCTCGCGCATGGCTTGCTCGTCGCGACGCGCCAAGCGGGCCTGGGCACCACCGCCTGGCCGGGCGGCGCGATGCTCGCGTCGCTCGCTGCGGTCGTGCTCGCCTGCGCATGGGCGGCGCGCCGGATCGGCCCGCCCGCGCGTTGGCCGCTGGATCGCTTCGCTGTCGATTACGCGCTGGCGGGCGGCGGACCGCTGGCGGTGGTCGCGCTGGCAGCGGCCGTCGTGCTCGCCCTTGGGTCGGACGGCACGGCGGCGCCGCTGCCGTCGCTGCCGCTGTTCAATCCCACCGACTTGTCGGTCGCGCTGGCCCTGGCCGCGGTGGCGGCCTGGATCACGGGCGTCCGACGGCACGTGCCGGCCGCAGACATGCCGACCGTGCTGCGCGGGCCGGGCCCGTGGCTGGCGGTCGGCGGCGTCGGCTTCCTGGCGTTGAACGCCGCCTGGCCGCGTGCCGCGCACCGCATGGCCGCGCTGCCCTGGCAGGTCGATGCGCTCCTGTCCTCGCCGCTGGTGCAGGCGGGCTACGCGCTGCTCTGGACCGTCGCGGCGACCGTGCTGATGGTGTTCGCCCGTCGTCGGCAGGCACGCCTGCCTTGGATGGCCGGGGCGGCGCTGCTCGCGCTGACCGTGGCCAAGCTGTTCCTGGTCGATCTGTCCAATGCGGGCACGACCGAGCGCATCGTCGCGTTCATCGGCGTGGGCCTCGTGATGCTCCTGGTCGGATGGGTGGCCCCGATTCCGCCGGCGCGCGACGCGGCCAAGGCGGCCGGATGAGGCGGCGCGTCGCTCTCGCCGCGGCGTGGGCGGGCTGGGCCGTCCTGGCCTTGGCTGCCATCGCCGGCCCGCCCGCCTCGGCGGCCGCGCCTGCTGCGCCGCAGGCCTACGACGCGTTGCATCCCCTGGTGCTGCCGCCCGGGGCGGTCGGCGTCGTGGCGGCCGACCTGCCGCCGGTGGTGCTTTCCAGGATCCGGACCGCGTCGGCGGCGGACCTGCGCGTCTTCGACGCGGCCGGCACGCCGCAGCCGCACGCGCTGGTGCGGCCGCCGCCGACGGCCGCTCGCGACATCACGGCCTTGCAGCCGCTGGCCATCCGCGGTGCCCGGCTCGACGCGTCCGCCACCGTGGCAGGTCGACAGGCACCGAGCGGCCCACTGCGCCTGCGCATCGATCAATCGGGCGACGGTCGCACGATCGAGGCGATCGTCGACGATGCGCCCGCCGCGCCGGCCGATGCGCCCGTCAGGTCTTGGCTCTTCGACACCCGGGCGCTGCAGGCGCCATTGGCCGAATTGGAGATCGACGCGGTGCTGCCCGGCGGGCGGATCGTCGGGGTCGCCTTGCACGCTTCGGCCGACCTGCGCGAATGGCAACCCATCGCGACGGACTCGGCGCTGTACCGGCAGGACGCCGACGGCGGAGTCCGCACCGAGCGCCTGGCGCTGGCCGAACCCCAAGCCTTGCGCGGTCGCTGGCTGCGCATCGACCTGGACGACGGCACCATCAAGGCGGCACGCGCCGCCACGGGCGTGTCGGCCCGACCCGGCGAGGGCGCGGTCTGGCTGACGCTGGGTGCGCCGCGTCCCGGCGACGCCGGCAGCGGGCGGGTGGCGCTCGAGTGGCGCCCGCCGTTCGGCCTGCCCATCGAGGCGATCGAGCTTCGCCCCTCGCGCCCGGACGCCCTGGCCACGGTCCGCGTGATGGGCCGCGACCGCTTGGGCGAACCGTGGCGGGCGATGGCCGAAGGCGTGACGTACCGGCTCAGCCGGCCGGGGGCGCCGGAGGCGATGTCGCCTGCGCTTGCCGTGCGCGCGTCGCCCGTCGCGCTGCTGCGGGTCGAGTCGGACACGCCCGGGTTCGACACGATGGCGCCGCAGGCGCGCGTGGCGGTCGCGCCGCTGCGCCTGGTCTTCGTGGCGGGCGGCACGCCGCCGTACCGGCTCGCGGTCGGATTGGACCCTGGCGAGGCGCCGCGCAGCGCAGCGCTGCCGGTCGCGAGCCTGGTGCCGGGTTTCCGGCAAGGCGCCGATGCCGCCTTGCCGCGCGCGGTGGTGGGCGACGCGCCGTCGCGGCCGCCCTCGGCGCCGTGGCTGGAACTCTACGGCTTGCGGATCGATGGCCGGTCCGCGCTGCTGTGGAGCGCGTTGCTGGGGGGCGTCGCGGCGCTGGGGTGGATCGCGTGGCAGGCCTTGCGGCCGGCTCCCCCTCAGCCCGTCGTGCCGCCGCCCGGCGAGCCCGCAGCGGACGGGTTGGAAGATCCGGACAACCGGTCCGCGAGCCGCGCCCGCAGCGCCTCGGACCGCAACGACGCCTCGTAGCGGCCGCGGATCTCGGCCCAGTCCGGCGCGCCCCGTGCGATCGCGCCGAGGCTGGCTTTCATCCCCGCGACCGCCTCGCGCTCGCAAGCGAGGATCGCCTGCACATGGCCGGCCACGGTCGTGTCGACCGCCTGGTCGGGCACCAGTTCGGTGAGGAACCCGATGCGCAGCATCTCCTCGGCGCCGATCGTCGCGCCGGTGAGGAAGAGCTTCCGGGCCGCCGTCTGCCCCAGCCGCGCGGCGTACCGACGCAAGCCGCCAGGGAAGTAGTGCAGGCCGAAGCGCGCGGCCGGCATGAACATGCGCGCGGCCGGCGTGCCCACGCGCAGGTCGCAGCACAGCGCCAGGTCGGTGCCGCCACCATAGACGCCGCCGCGGATCGCGCACACGGTGGGCACCGGCAGCGTCTCGAGCGTGTCGAGCATGCGCTCGAAGCGGTCGTCCAGCGTGTCGGCGATCGCGTGGAGGGTGTAGCCGGAGCTGAAGGTGCGCGTGCCGCTGCCTTCCAGCACCAGCGCCCGCACCGTCGGATCCGTGGCCACCCGGTCGAAGGCGGCCTGGAGCGGCGCGATGTCGTCCGGATCGATGCGGTTGTGCTGGCGCGGACGACACAACAGGACGCGCGCCACCGCGCCCTCGAACACCACCCGCGGAGGCCCGTCGGGAAGGTCCGGGGCGCCGTCCGCGTGGTCGGTCACTCGACCGTGGCCAGCACGTCGCGGATCGTGGTGACGATCCGGTCGATGTGCTCCTTCTCGACGATCAGTGCCGGCGACAGCGCGATGATGTCGCCGGTGGTGCGGATCAGCACGCCCTTGTCGAAGGCCTTCAAGAACGCGTCGAAGGCGCGCGCCGTCGGCATGCCCTCGCGCGGGGCCAGCTCCACCGCGCCCATCAGCCCAAGGTTGCGCACGTCGATCACGTGCTTGGCATCGCGCAGGGAGTGCAGCGCGTCCTCGAAGTACGAGGACATCTCGCGCGCGCGGCCGAAGAGGCCGTCGTCCTCGTAGAGTTGCAGCGTGGCGATGCCGGAGGCGCAGGCCAGCGGGTGCGCCGAATAGGTGTAGCCGTGGAAGAACTCCACCATGTGCGGCGGGCCCACCATGAACGCGTCGTGGATCTCGGAAGACGCGATCACGCCGCCCATCGGCACGGTGCCGCTGGTGACGCCCTTGGCGAAGGTGATCATGTCCGGCGTCACGCCGAAGTGCTGCGCGGCGAACGCTTGCCCCAAGCGCCCGAAGCCGGTGATCACCTCGTCGAAGACCAGCAGGATGCCGTGCTTGCGGGTGATGTCGCGCAGGCGCTTGAGATAGTTCTGCGGCGGCGGGAGCACGCCGGTCGAGCCCGCCACGGGTTCCACGATGACGGCGGCGATGTTGGACGCGTCGTGCAGCGTCACCAGTCGCTCCAACTCGTCGGCCAGGTGGTCGCCCCACTTGGGCTCGCCGCGCGAGAACGCGTTCTGGCTGAGGTTGAGCGTGTGCGGCAGGTGGTCGACGTTGCCCAGCATGTTGCCGAACATCTTGCGGTTGGCGACCATGCCGCCCACCGAGATGCCGCCGAAGCCCACGCCGTGGTAGCCGCGCTCGCGGCCGATGAAGCGGGTGCGCGTGCCCTCGCCGCGGATCCGGTGCCAGGCCAGCGCGATCTTGAGCGCGGTGTCCACGGCCTCCGAACCGGAATTGCAGAAGAAGACGTGGTCCAGGCCTTCGGGCGCGATGGCCTTGATGCGGTTGGCCAGGTCGAAGGCCAGCGGATGCGCCATCTGGAAGGGCGGCGCGAAGTCCAGGATGCCGGCCTGCTTCTGGATCGCCTCGACGATGGGTTTGCGGTTGTGGCCGGCATTGCAGCACCACATGCCCGCGAAGCCGTCGAGCACCTGGCGACCGTCGTCGGTCCAGTACCACATGCCATCGGCGCGGGCCAGCAAGCGGGGCGCTTGCTTGAACTGCCGGTTGGCCGTGAAGGGCATCCAGTAGGCGCTGAGCTGCTCGGGATGCAGGTGCAACTGGTCTGAGAGCGTGGTCATGTGGGTGGCTCGACGGGTTGCGCGCTGGGAGCACGGACCGACAAGCTTAACCCCGCGAATTGCATCCGGCCAGCGTACCGCGATGCGGGCGAGCGGCACCGGCGGCCGTGCCACCCACCAACGGTCTCCGGGCTCAGTCTGAATGCGCTCGACGCGCGATTACATGGGAAATTTCTACAGATGCGTCGGCAGCATTTTCCTCGTGCTCTTCTTGTGCGACGTCACGGGTGGCATGCAACACCAGCCCGAACAACAGCGAAGTCACGCCGATCACCAGCAATAGCAAGGGTTCGGGCATGTAGTCGAATAGGTTCATGGAGAACTTCCTGAAGCGGGGGCGAGGAACCCGGCCGGGGGTTAGAGCAAGGCAGATGCCACCGGAGCGCCGCGCGGTCCGGCGCCGCCGCGTCGGGGCGGTTTACAGGCGCGTCGAGCAGCGCCCGGCCCGTCAACAGAATTCCCATGGATACAAGCACTTGCGCATCCCGGTCCCAGACTTGCTAATTGCCCCCGACCACGCGCAAAGGCAACCCGGATGATCACCGAGCTCGTATTGTTCGACCTGCCCGAGGGCATGACCCGCCCGCAGTTCCTGGAGCGTTATTGGGCGCTCGCGCCCCGTTGGCAGGACCACCCCGGACTGTTGCGGCGCAATGTCCTCTTCGACGCGCAGGCGCGCCAAGGCGGCGGCATGTACTTGTGGGCCGATGGGACCTCGGCCGACCGTTGGCACGACGCGCAATGGCGCCAGCGCATGATCGAGGCCTGGGGCGGCGAGCCCCACGTGCGCCGCTTCGACACCCCGATGGTGGTCGACCACCAGACCGAAGAAAGCTTCGAGTAGCGCATGGCCCGGTTCGGGCCGGCCGCGGGCCGGGCAGGGGCGCGCTCGCCGGAGGCGGCGATCGGCCGAGCCACTTGACGTTGACGTAAACGTTATCCAACAATCCGGGACCGAGCCCGGGCGCCCCGTTCGCGTGCCCGCCGCCAACGCACGAGTCCCGCCATGACCGACCTGTCCGAATCCCAGAAGCTCACCGAATACCGCGCCGCCAACAAGGTCCGCTTCGTCACCGCGGCGTCGCTCTTCGACGGGCACGACGCGTCGATCAACATCATGCGGCGCATCCTGCAGTCCAACGGCGCCGAGGTCATCCACCTGGGCCACAACCGGTCCGTGCGGCAGATCGTCGACTGCGCGTTGCAGGAAGACGTGCAGGGCATCGCCGTCAGCTCCTACCAGGGCGGCCACGTCGAGTACTTCAAGTACATGATCGACCTGCTGCGCGCCCACGGCGGCGAGCACATCCAGGTGTTCGGCGGCGGCGGCGGCGTGATCGTCCCCGACGAGATCCGCGAGCTGCACGACTACGGCGTGGCGCGCATCTACAGCCCCGAGGACGGCCAGCGCATGGGTCTGGCCGGCATGATCCTCGACATGGTCCGGCGTTGCGACCGGGACTTGGCGCCGCTGGCGCCCACCACGCTGGAGACGGTGGTGGACTGCGCACGCGCACCCTTCGACGCGGCCGCGCCGCTGGGCACCGGCGCCAAGCGGCCGCTGGCCCAGCTGCTCACGGCCCTGGAGGCGGGTCGGGTGTCGCCGGCGCTGCGCACCGAGTTGCACACGCTGGCCGACGTGCGCCGCGTGCCCACGCTGGGCATCACCGGCACGGGCGGCGCAGGCAAGTCGAGCCTCACCGACGAGGTGGTGCGCCGGCTGCGCCTGGACAACGACGACCAGCTGCGGGTGGCGATCATCTCGGTCGACCCCACCCGCCGCAAGTCCGGCGGCGCGCTGCTGGGCGACCGCATCCGCATGAACGCGATCGACCATCCGAACGTGTTCATGCGCTCGTTGGCCACGCGCGAAGCCGGCAGCGAGATCAGCCAGGCCCTGCCCGACGTGATCGCCGCCTGCCGCGTCGCGGGCTTCGACCTGGTGCTGGTGGAAACGTCCGGCATCGGCCAGGGCGACGCCGCGATCGTGCCGCTGGTGGACGCGACGCTGTACGTGATGACGCCGGAATTCGGCGCGGCCAGCCAGCTGGAAAAGATCGACATGCTGGACTTCGCCGACTTCGTCGCGATCAACAAGTTCGACCGCAAGGGCGCGCAGGACGCGCTGCGCGATGTCGCCAAGCAGGTGCAGCGCAACCGCGAGGCCTTCACCAAGCCCACCGAGGAGATGCCGGTCTTCGGCACGCAGGCCAGCCGCTTCAATGACGACGGGGTCACCGCGCTCTACCAGGCGATGCTGCCGCGGCTGATCGAGCTGGGCATGCCCGAAGGCCCGCGCCGCCTGCCGGTGGCCGGCGTGCGCCATTCGTCCAGCCAGGTGGTGATCGTGCCGCCGGCCCGCAGCCGGTATCTCGCCGAGATCTCCGACACCGTGCGGGGCTATCACGCCCAGACCGCACGCGAGGCCCAGATCGCCCGCGAGCGCCAGGCCTTGCGGCGCGCCGCCGAGATCGTCGCACGCGCGCAGAAGCCCGGCCGCGACGGCGCCGACGCGCAGGCCGCCGCGGGCGACATGGACACGGCCGCGCTCGAAGCGCTGGCGGTGCTGCACGAAGCCAAGCTGTCGCCCGAGTCGCGCTCGTTGCTGGGGCAGTGGCCGGCCGTCGCGCAGGCGTATTCCGGCGAAGAGCACGTCGTCAAGGTGCGCGACAACGAGATCCGCACCACGCTCACCACCAAGAGCTTGTCGGGCACGCCGATCCGCAAGGTGGCGCTGCCGCGCTATTCGGACGACGGCGACCTGCTGTCGTGGCTGCGGCGCGAGAACCTGCCCGGGTACTTCCCCTACACGGGCGGCGTGTTCCCCTTCAAGCGCGAAGGCGAAGACCCCACCCGCATGTTCGCGGGCGAGGGCGATCCCTTCCGCACCAACAAGCGCTTCCGCCTCATCTCGCAGGGCATGCCCGCCAAGCGGCTGTCCACGGCCTTCGACAGCGTGACGCTCTATGGCGAGGACCCGGCGCTGCGGCCGGACATCTACGGCAAGGTGGGCAACTCGGGCGTCAGCATCGCCACGCTGGAAGACATGAAGGTGCTGTATTCGGGCTTCGACCTGCTCGATCCGGCCACCAGCGTCAGCATGACGATCAACGGGCCGGCGCCCACCATCCTCGCGATGTTCATGAACACCGCGATCGACCAGCAGGTGGACAAGTACGTCGAGACCAACGGCCACCCGCCCAGCGCCGAGAAGCTCGCGCAGATCCGCGCCTACGTGCTGCAGAACGTGCGCGGCACGGTGCAGGCCGACATCCTCAAAGAGGACCAGGGCCAGAACACGTGCATCTTCAGCACCGAGTTCAGCCTGAAGGTGATGGGCGACATCCAGGAGTTCTTCGTTTCGCACAAGGTGCGCAACTTCTACTCGGTGTCGATCAGCGGCTACCACATCGCCGAGGCCGGGGCCAATCCGATCAGCCAGCTGGCCTTCACGCTGTCCAACGGCTTCACGTTCGTGGAGGCGTACCTGGCGCGCGGCATGCACATCGACGACTTCGCGCCCAACCTGTCGTTCTTCTTCAGCAACGGCATGGACCCGGAATACACCGTGATCGGCCGCGTGGCACGCCGCATCTGGGCGGTGGCGATGCGCGAGAAGTACGGCGCCAACGACCGCAGCCAGAAGCTCAAGTACCACTGCCAGACCTCTGGGCGCAGCCTGCATGCGCAGGAGATCGCGTTCAACGACATCCGCACCACGCTGCAGGCGCTCATCGCCACTTACGACAACGCCAACAGCCTGCACACCAACGCCTACGACGAGGCGATCACCACGCCCACCGACGAGAGCGTGCGCCGGGCGCTGGCCATCCAGATGGTGATCAACAAGGAGTGGGGCCTGGCCAAGAACCAGAACCCCAACCAGGGCGCTTTCATCATCGACGAGCTCACCGACTTGGTCGAAGAAGCCGTGCTCAAGGAGTTCGACCGCATCGCCGACCGCGGCGGCGTGCTGGGCGCCATGGAGACCGGCTACCAGCGCGGCCGGATCCAGGAAGAGTCGATGCACTACGAGCACCTGAAGCACGACGGCACGCTGCCGATCGTGGGCGTCAACACCTTCCGCAACCCCGACGCCGACGCGGCTCCCACCAAAGTCGAATTGGCCCGTTCCACCGACGACGAGAAGCAGTCGCAGCTGGCGCGGCTGCAAGCGTTCCAAGAGCGCAACGCGGCCGACGCGCCCGCGATGCTCGACCGGCTCAAGCAGGCGGTGATCCGCAACGAGAACGTCTTCGCGGTGCTGATGGACGCGGTGCGCGTGTGCTCGCTCGGGCAGATCACGCAGGCGCTCTTCGAGGTGGGTGGGCAGTACCGGCGGAACATGTAGCCGTTCGGCTCGGCGCGCCGCAACGCGCTGGCTACATGGGCTTGAACCGGTGCGCGTAGAGCCGGCTCACGGGCAGCCGCTCGCCGCGACCCCGCAGCACCAGGCTCAGCTTGCCGGTGTCGTCGCGCAACACCCGTTCGATGGCCGCGGCCCGCACGACCGTGCCGCGATGGACTTGCCAGAACACCGACGCATCGAGCCGCGGCAGCAATTCCTTGAGCGGGGTCCGGATCAGGAAGCCCCGGTTCTCGGTCAGCACGCGCACGTACTTGTCGGCGGCCTCGAAGCACAGCACCTGGTCGACGGGCACGAGACGGATGCCGTCGCCCACGCCCGCCTGGATGACGGTGAGCGGCTCGGGGACCGCCGCGGTCGCGGCCGGCGCCTGGGCCAGCAACTGGCGCAGGCGGGCGAGCGTGCCCTCGAATCCGTGCTGGCCCTGGTCGCGCGTGGACAGGAGCCCGCGCAGCCGCTCCACCGTTCGCTGCAGGCGGGCCGGCTCCACCGGCTTGAGCAGGTAGTCCACCGCCTGGGCGTCGAAGGCCTCGACGGCGTACTGGTCGTAGGCCGTCACGAACACCAGCGCCGGGAACGGGCGTGCGTCCGGCCAGGCGTCGGCGAGCGCCGCCGCGGCCTCCAGGCCGCTCTGGCCCGGCATGCGGATGTCGAAGAACACCACGTCGGGCTCGAGCGCCAGCGATCGCGCCACGGCCGACACGCCGTCGCCCACCATCGCCAGTATCCGCAGCTCGGGCCAGGCCCGCGCGAGTTCGGCGCGCAGTGCTTCGGCCAGCAATGGCTCGTCCTCGGCGATCAATGCCGTCGGCATCGTCTCCGTCATGGCGTCGAGGGAAAACGCACTGTCGCCCGCGCACCTTGCGGGCGGGCGGGCAGCAGCTCGACGGCCGACGACGGACCGTACAGGGTCAGCAACCGCTCGCGCACCTGACCCAGGCCGAAGCCGGCGCCGCCCCGGGCCCCGGCATCGTCTGCCGTCGGCAGGCCCACGCCGGTGTCGCTCACCTCGAGCACGATGTCCGAGCCCTCGCGGCGGGCCGCGACGACGACCGTGCCGCCCTCGATCTTCGGCTCCAGGCCATGGAGCACGCTGTTCTCCACCAGCGGCTGCAGCAGCAGCGCCGGCACGGGCTGCTGCGCGAGCTCGGGCGGCAGGCGCAGCGCATACGCCAGCCTCGGACCCATGCGGATCGCCATCAGCTCGAGATAGTCGCGCAGCCGGTCGAACTCCATCGCCAGCGGGTGGGTGGTGCTGCGCGACGCGTCGAGCGTCGCGCGCAGATAAGCGATCAGGCGGTCCAGCATCTGCTGCGCGCGCGCCGGGTCCATGCCGATCAGCGCCCGCAGGTTGGCCAGCGTATTGAACAGCATGTGCGGCTCCAGCTGCGCTTCCAGCAGCTTGAGCCGGCTCTCGGCGGCCAGGCGCTGCGCGGCCGACTCGCGCTCGCGCAGGGCGGCCAGGCGCTCGCGGCTCATGAAGAAGTAGGTGACGGCCGCCCCGATGACCAGGCTCAGCGCCAGGAAGCCCAGGGTCCGACGCGGCTGGGTGGCCCAGAACGCGAGCGCCGGTCGCCCCAAGGCGGCGTCGCCGGCGAGCATGCCGAGCAGGAATCCCGCCGCGGCGCCAGGCGGCACGATGAGCGCGAGGCGGTGCGATTGCGTGTCCCAGTCCTTGATCAGCAGTCGGCGTCCGACCTCGATCAACGCCCAGATGGACAGGCCGATCGACTGCGAATAAACGAAGTTCTCGCCGAACGGCCGATCGCCGAACAGGGTCAGGCCCAGCGCGATCAGGGTGTTGCCGACGGCGGTCAGGAACCCATGGAGCGCGGAGGACGAGGACAGGTATCGGACCATGGGGCCGCCGCGCGAGGTGACCTACGGCTGCTCGGCCTGGTGCGCCGCCAGGCGTTCGCGTTCGCGCTGCACCAGCCGCTCCATCAGGCCGCCGCCGGGCATCGCGAGCCAGACGACGGCGCCGTGGATCGCCAGGCCGGTGCCCCAACCCAGCAGCGGGTAGATCGCCCAGTGGCGTCCGGTGGCGAGCGACGCCGCAGCCAACATCAGGTTGACGCCGACGAACACCGTGGCGTGGATCAGCCATCCCATGCGCATGCCGGCGCGGCGGCGGGCGAGGCGTTCGAGGCTCGGGTCGTCCGAGCGGGAGGTTTGTTCGAAGCGCATGGTTCTGTTCATGGTGGCACCTTTTGCGAGGGATGGCGCAGCTTGGCGGCCCGCAGGCCGCAGCGGCCAGCGGAATGCGACGAAATGGCATGCATCGGCGCGACATGCGCCGTGGCGGCCGCCGGATGCGTTCGTCGGTACCATGGCTGCTCGCCAGTCCCGGCCCTCCACGGTGTCCGCTCCCACGCCGAAATCGCCGCCTGCCCGCGATGGCCAGGCCGACCGCACGCCCCAGGCCTTCGTCGTGATGGGCGCCGGCGCGGTCGGGTGCTGGGTCGGCGGGATGCTGGCCCGCGCCGGCCACCACGTCGTGTTCGTCGGCCGCGGTGGCACGCTCGCGGCACTGCGCCGTGACGGCCTGTCGCTGTCGGACCTCGACGGACTGCGGGTACGCGTCGCGCCGCAGGACCTGCAACTGGCGGAGTCGGCGGCGCAGGCGGCGCAGGGGGCACAGGGGGCGCACGGGGCCGTCGCGCCCATCGTCTTGCTCTGCGTGAAGGGCCGCGACACTCGAGACGCCGCGCGCGCGCTCGGCGCGGTCTTCCCGCCCGGCACGCCGGTCGTGTCGCTGCAGAACGGCGTGGACAACCCCGATCGGATCCGCGACGGTGCGCCCTCCCTGCAGGCGATCGCCGGCATGGTGCCGTTCAACGTCGCACGGTCGGCGCCTGGCGCTTTCCACCGCGCCACGTCCGGCGAGATCGTCGTCCAGGGCGCGCCCGCGGCGCGGCGGCTCGCGGACGCGCTGGTCGCGGCAGGCGTCGCGGCGCGGATCGCGGACGACCTCGCCCCGGTCCAATGGGGCAAGGTGCTGCTGAACATGAACAATCCGGTCAACGCGCTGGTTGGCCGGCCGCTGCGCGAGCAACTGGCCGATCGCGATGCACGCCGCGTGTTGGCGCTGCTGCAGGACGAGGCGTTGGACGCGATGCGCGCGGCCGGCATCCGGCCCGCCGCCATCGCCGGCGTGCCACCCGCCTGGTTGCCACGAATCCTGCGGCTGCCGAACGCGCTCTACCGGCTTGCCGCGCGCAGATCGCTGCGCATCGACCCGCATGCGCGCTCTTCGATGCTGGACGACCTGGAGGCGGGGCGTCCGACCGAAGTCGACGACTTGTGCGGTGCCGTGGTTCGCCTCGCGCAGGCCCACGGGCGCGACGCGCCAGCGAACCGCGCGATGGTCGGGCTGATCGAGGAAGCCGGTCGCGGCACCCGGTGGGATGGCAAGGCGTTGCTGGAACGCTTGCAAGGGCGAAGCCGCACGAGTTAGCTCGCACGGGCCGTCGCGACGCTCGGCGCCGCAGTCTCGATGACCCGGCGACGCGACGCCGCCTTACCGCATCCACGCGATGCGGCCCGCCCGTGCGCCGGCGAAGATGCCGCATTGCCGCTTCACGCGCCATCTGGCGCACCGCGCGGCAGTGTGCGGAGGTCCAGAGCCATGACGCAACTTTCCTTCCGGGCGTCGGCCCGTCCGTCCGACGGTGCTTCGCGTGCGTTGGCGGCGTACGTGCTGATCTCCGCCGCAGCCGCGGCCGCGGCCCTCGTCATGGTCGCGCGCGAGCCGGACTTGGCCACCCGGGCGGCCCCGGTGCCGCCGCCCATGGTCTTCCTGCAGGATGCCGAACCCGAACTCGAGCCCGAGTTCCCGGAGCGAGCCGCGCGCGACGCGCTGACCCGCCGGGCGCGTGCCGGCGACGCGCAGGCCGAATTGACATTGGGGCGTCTGCTCGCCGAGGCCGCCAGGCGCCGGCACGACTTGGACGGGGTGTCCGACGCGGCGCTGTGGCTGGACCGGGCTCGCGGACATGGCCGTGCCGAGGCGGCCCTCGACCTGGCCGAGTTGGCCGACCGCTATTGCAGCCGGCACGAGTTGCTGGCCGACCCGCTCTGCGCGGGCGACTGAGGCCGCGGCCCACGGCCCTGGGCGACCGACTCGCGGTCCGCTTACCGCGTTTGTGCGATAGCGGCCCGCGAGTCGGGCGCCCAGGATGGATCCACCCGCCGCACCCACGCCGATTCGCTGTCGAGTGCCGGGCGGGAAAGGAGTCCCACCATGTCCGCGTTCCCTTTCGCTACCGCAACGTCCGCTTCGGATGAGTCACGCCACACCCGCCTGGGCGCGGCCCTGCTCGTCGTCGGCACCGGTCTGGCTGCTGCCGCGCTCAGCCTCGTTCTCCCCGACCACGCGACGACGGCGCCGACCCCTGCTCCTGAACGCCTGGTCGCCATGCACGAGCGCAGCGGCGACGCCTACGGCCGCTACTTCGGCGACCGGGGCCAGGACGAGTTGCGCCGACGGGCCTTGGCCGGCGATGCGTCCGCGGCGCTGGCCCTGGGCGCCGCGCTGGCCGAACGCGCACAGGCGCAGGACGACCTCAGGCTGGTGTCGATGGCGGCGATGTGGCTGGACCGCGCCCGGCAGCAGGACGAACCCGGTGCGCTCGACGCGCTCACCGAGCTCTTCAGCCGCCACTGCCATCGCGCCGAGCTGTACGACCACCCCCTGTGCGACCTGGGCGAATAGGTGCCGAGGCCGTGTTGCTACTGGACGCTCTCGATGAGCGCGTTCGGTGCGCTGGCCGCGTCCCGCGCCCACGCCTCGACCGACATCCGTGCGGTGAACTGAGCGCCGTCGCGTTCGGTCTGCCGCTCCAGGGGGCGCACCAGGCGCGCCATCGGCCGGTTGTCGAACGCGTAGTGCGCGGTGAGGGTCTCGGCGCCCACCGCGTGCAACGCCGCCAGGCTCGCGTCCAGCAGCGCACGCCCCCATCCATGGGCGCGCAGCGGCGCTTCGACCGACAAGCCCAACTCGCGCTCGCGCTCGGAGATGGCGGGCAAGTGGGCCACGCCGACCAGGACGCCGTCGACGAACAACCCGACCGAGCCGCGCAACCCCATGGTCTGCACGTAGGCCGCCAGCACCGCGTCGGATGTCGGCGCGCCGAATCGCTGCACGCGGTCGGCCGGCGGCAGCCGCAACAGGTGAGCCGACACCGCTGCGCGGTCGTCGTCGAAAAGCGGCGCCAACCCGGTCAGCCAGGGTGGGCGGGAGACGTTCATGCGGGCGGGCGCCGCAGTGCTGCTTGGCATGGTCGACACTCCGGGCCTGCGAGCACACTCGTGGCGCGGTGCAATATTCCGGCGGAACTGCAGCGCCCGGTGGGGCGCCCGTCGCCGAAATGATGGAATGTTGCGATGCAATATACACGCCTGCCGGCCGGACGCGATCGGCAGCCTGCCGAGGGCACGCGGCTTGCACCGATCGGCGCATCGGGCCGTGGGGCCCGCACCCAGAACCCGTCGAGAACACCATGCCGATGACCCGCGAGTACGCATCGCCGGGGCCGTCCCGGGCCGAAGTCGACGCCCTGCGCGGCGTCACGCTCCTCGAGTTCGGCACCCCCTGGTGCGGTTTCTGTCGCGCCGCCCAGCCGTTGCTCGCCACCGCGCTCGACGGCCATCCCGACGTGGACCACGTCAAGGTCGAGGATGGACCGGGGCGGCGGCTGGGGCGCTCTTTCGGGGTGAAGCTCTGGCCCACGCTCGTTTTCCTGCGAGACGGGGCCGAAGTCGGGCGGCTGGTCCGGCCCCGTGACGCCGCGGCCATCGGCCGGGCGCTGGCGGGCATCGACCCGCGGATCGACCCGGCGGCCTGATCGGGCGGCCTGATCCGGCTGGGCCGCAGCGCCCGGCGATATCGACTGGCGTGAGCCGCATCGGCACGGGACTTGATGCCATCCGTCTGCGCCGGCTTGCCGTTCGTCCGCCGCGCGCTCCCGCGCATGCGCGGATCGCCTAAAGCGTAGGCATCCCCTGCAACACGCTGTCGTCCGGCGCCCGTCCATGCACTCCCAGCCAACCCATTTCGAGCAGTCCGAGCCGCATGCCGGCATGGACCCGGCGGGCCTGGCGGCCTTGTTCGACTCGGTGGGCGAGGCCTATTGCGTCTGCGACGAGCGCTGGGTGATCACGGCCTGCAACGCGGTGATGGCGACCCACTTCGGGCTGCCGGTCGACTTGATGATCGGGCGCACCACCTACGAGATCAATCCGCGCTGGCAGGAGTCGGTCTTCTTCGAGACCTGCCAGGAAGCGCTGCGCGCCCGTCGTCCCGCCATCCGCACCGGGTATTCGGAGCGGGTCGGCCGTTGGCTGCTGATGCGGGCCTACCCGATGGCGGACGGGCGCGGCATGGCCGTCTTCATCAACGATGTCACCGACTTCGCCGAGGAGCGCGAGCGGCTCGCCCACGCCGCCCGGCACGACTTGCTGACCGGCCTGCCCAACCGCCAGGCGCTGGTGGCCGATGGCGAGGAGATCATCAAGCAGGGCCGGCCCTTCTCGGTCGTGTTCTTCGACCTGGACCGATTCAAACTGGTCAACGACACCGCGGGCCACTGGGTCGGCGACGAGGTGCTGAAGGTCATGGCGGCCCGTCTGGCTGCCGCCGGCGGCGAGGCCGACCGGCTGTACCGCAACGGCGGCGACGAATTCGTGCTGTTGTCCAGTGCGCCCGAAGCCCTGCTGTCGGCCCGGCTGTCGTTGATGCTGGCGCACGCCGCCACGCCAATCAAGGTGGGTGGCGTCGAGTACGTGCTGGGCGCCAGCGCCGGCCTGGCCACCTTCCCGGACGACGCCTCGTCCCTGTTGGAGCTGGTGCGCCGAGCAGACCTGGCGATGTACGAGGCCAAGCGCGAGCGCGCCAACCGCCTGTCGCGCTACGAGCCGCGGCTCGAGCACGCCGCGCGGCGCCGCGTGGCCTTGGAAGCCGGGCTTCGCCACGCGATCGAGTCCGGCAGCTTCGAGCTGCACTACCAGCCCAAGGCGCGGGCCCGCACCGCCGGCCTGGCCGCCGCGGAGGCGCTGGTCCGCTGGCGCCCGCATCCTGGCGACACGCTCGTGCAGCCCGGCGAGTTCCTGCCGGTGGCGGAGTCTTGCGGCCTGATGCCGGCGCTGGACCGCTGGGTGCTCGATCGCGCCGTGCAGGACGCGGCGCAGCTGACGCGACTGGGCCATGCCTTTCCCATCGCGGTCAATGTCAGCGGGCAGTCGTTGGCGGACCCTTCGCTGGTCGCGCGCGTGGCGTCGTTGCTGGAGACCTACGACGTGGCGGCCGACCGCATCAAGATCGAATTGACCGAGAGCGCGTTCATCAAGGACCCGGTCAGCTCCGCGGCGGTGCTGGAGGAGCTCGCCGCCATGGGCGTGCTGATCTCGATCGACGACTTCGGCGTGGCCTACAGCTCGCTGTCGTGGCTGGACCAATTCCCGATCCACACGCTGAAGATCGATCGCCAGTTCGTGCACAAGCTGCGCACGAGCACGCGCAGTTGGAGGCTGGTGCGAGGGCTGATCGGCCTGGCGCACTCGATGGGGCTGGAGGCGGTCGCCGAAGGCGTCGAGACCGACGAGGAATGGGCGGCGCTGATCGACATGGACTGCGACATCATCCAGGGCTGGCGCTATGCGCGGGCGATGCCGCTGCAGATGCTCGTGCACTTCGCCGAGTCCGCGCGCCTGGACGACCAGTCCCGGGCGTACACGGACCTGTCGCGCCCGTCGCCAACGAACCGGTAGGGCGGGTGGGGCCGCGGCGCGGTCAGGCGCCGCGCCAGCACGCCGCCGGCCCACGCGACGGCCTCGGCACGCGACGGCTTCAATCGGCCAGCGCGAGCTCGGCGACGGCTTCGCGCTGGGTGGCGTCGCTGCGACAGTAGACTTCCGGCGCCCGCCGCCAGCCCGAGCGGGGCTGGCGATAGAAGAGGGTGGGCATCGGCTGGCCATGCTCGCTCGGAACGGTCTGCGCCTCGGCGTAGCGCTCGAAGCCGGCCTTCTCCAGCACGCGCTGGGCCGCGATGTTGCGCGTGTTCGTGCGCGCGGTCAGCACGGCCGCTCCGGTCTGCTCGAAGGCCACCGCGACCGCCAGCCGCGTGATCTCCGTCGACCACCCGCCTTCCCAGAACGAGGGATGCGTCCACAGCCCCAGCTCGAGGTGGCCGATCTCGCCGGGCATCAGTCGCAGCAGCGCCACCCAGGCCCCGGTGGCGCGGGTGCCCACCGACAAGGCGCCCAGGCGACGCTGCCGCGCTTCCGCGCTGATCGCCTCGGCGCGCTCGAAGACCTGGTCGACATGCGCGGGCTGCGGCCACAGCAAGTGCTCGTTGAAGCGGGCCACCCGCGTGGCCTCCCACAGCGGCCAGGCATCGACGATGGAGAAGGGGCGCAGCGCCAGCCGATCGGTGTGGTAGTAGACCGACCGGCGTTCGAGCCGGTCCAGGCTCGCCGCTTCGTCGAGCAAGGGGCGATTCTGTCGGGGCGGGGTCTGGGCCATGTTCCTGATGTCGCTCTGTTCTGGGTGCGGGACGCGTCGCTCGCAAGGCGAACACGTTTTCAGTTGGTGCCCGCGCATCATGCCTTGCGAGGTGCGCCAACCTTTAGGCCGCCCGTCAGCCCCAGGCGCGCGTCCAGGCGATTTCCCGGAGGCCAGGCCGCCCGCGGGTGCTGTAATCCGCCTGTCGGCCCCGATAATTCCCCTGAACGGTAGGCGCAACGGTCCATGGACTTCATCGGCTTCATCCTGGCTGCCATCGGTGCGGTGCTGATCTGCTCGCACGGACGTTGGGCGCACTACGGCTTCATGACGGTGCTGGTGAGCAATGCCGTCTGGATCGCCTATTCGCTGACGCTGGGGCAGGCGGGCTTCTGGTTGGTCATGCAGTACGCGTTCTTCTTCTGCATCAACTGCTGGGGCCTGAGCGGCGCGCTCAAGCGTCGCCGGCTCGACGCGGCGCGAGAGCCCATGCCCGGCTGACGGCGGGCGGCAGGGGCCTCGGCTACCATCGCGCATCCGGCCGACGCTTCTGCGCGTCGGCGAAGACCGCGCGCAGCACTTGTCCTCCACAGCCCCCACTCTCGATTCCCTGCGTGCCCGGTACGGGCCGCGCTACAAATGGATCGCCCTGTCGGTGGTCATGGTGGGCGCGGTCGCATCGATCCTGTCGTCCACCATCGTCAACGTGGCGCTGCCGCACCTGTCCGCCGAGTTCGGCGTGGGCATCGAGCGCGTGCAGTGGGTGGGCTCGGTGCACATGGCGGCGACGACGGTGTCGATGCTGGCCGTGCCTTGGCTGCTGGGCCGCTTCGGCTTCAGGCGCACCTACTTCGTGGCGATGGCGCTGCTCTTCGCGGGGTCGGCCGGTGGCGGGCTGGCGCCCAGCTTCGAGTGGCTGGTGGCTGCGCGCGTGCTGCAGGGCATCGCCTCCGGGTTGGCGCAGCCGCTGTCCATGGTGCTGATCTTGCGCGCCTTCGACGAGCACGAGCAGGGACGCGCCAGCGGCATCTTCGGCTTCGGCGTGGTGCTGGCGCCCGCCGTCGGGCCGGTGGTCGGCGGCCTGCTCACGGACGCCGTCGGATGGCGCGCGGTGTTCTGGATCGGACTGCCCTTCGCGCTGCTGGCGGCCGGCATGGCGCGCGCGCTGCTGCCGCGCATGCCGCAGGCACCGGACGCGCGGCCCTTCGACTGGCGCGGCATGGTGTTGCTGGCCGTCTTCGTGCCGTCGCTGCTCGTCTTCTTCGTGCAGCTGCACGACCACGGGCTGGCGATGGTCACGTTCGGTTGGCTGGTGGCCACGGCGCTGGCGTGCGTGTCGCTGGTGGCGTGGGAGCGCGTCGTCGACGCGCCGCTGGTGGACCTGCGCGTGTTCCGCTTCGGAGACTTCCGTCGCGGCACCATCGTGGCGTTCATCTACGGCGCGGGGCTGTTCGGCTCGACGCTGCTGGTGCCGCTCTTCGTGCAGCATTCGCTGCACTACAGCGCGGCGCAGTCCGGCGTCTTGCTGCTGCCGGCGGGCATCGCCCTGGCGTTGACCATCCCGATCGCCGGCCGCCTGTCGGACCGGCTGCCGCCGCGGATCCTGGTGGGCTCGGGGATGGTCGCTTTCGGTGCGTCGTTCGCGCTGATGGCGGCCTTTCCGCTGGCGGGCTTCGTGGCGATGGCCCTGATGCTGGTCCTGGGCCGCGTCGGCCTGGGGCTGGTGCTGCCTTCGCTGTCACTGGCCACGGTGCGAAGGGTGGACCCCGAATACACCAACCAGGCCGCGAGCCTCTTCAACTTCACCCGCATGCTGGGCGGGGCGGCGGGCACCAGCGCCATCGCCATCTTCGTGGAGGCGCGCGCGAAACAGATGGCGGGCGCGACGCTGACCACCGCGCAGGTGGTGGTGCCGCAGTGGGCCGAACTGCGCGCGTACCGCGAAGGCTTCGCGGTGCTGGCCGTGCTGTTCGCGTTGGCGGCGGTCGTGGCGGCCCGCCTCAAGGGCAAGCGCGCCGCCGGCGAATCGTCCTGAACCGCGGCCGTCAGCGCGGCGCCCCGACCGCCGGCGTCACCGCTGGCTGCGCCAGCAGGTAAGGCAGCAGCGCCGCCGTCATGCGCGCATCGTCCAGGCCGCAGTGGTGGCGTCCGGCGAAGGTCAGCCCGGCCATCTTGATGGCCTTGCGCAACACGATGCGCTTGCCGCCGTGGCGGCGTGAGAACTCGTCCTTCAGGTTGGCGTAGGGCAGGGCCAACAGGGGCAGCGCGGCGCCATGGCGCTCGGCTTCGCGCAGCATCTGCTCGCGGTCCCATCCGCCCCAGGCGCCCCACCAGGCGGTCTGGCCCAACGACGCCAGCCAGGCCGAAAAGCCCGCGGCCGCCTGCGCGAAGCCAGGTGCCGCATCCACGGTGGCCTGCTCGATGCCCGTCAGCGCCGTGCAGAAGGACGTGAGCCGCGGATGCACCACGGGCCGGACATGCGCCTGGAAGTGCGACAGCTCGACCAACGTGTCGCCATCCAGCGCGACCGCGCCGATCTCGATGGTTTCCATCGGGTCGATCTGCGTGGGCGAATCGCAGGTGGCTTCCAGGTCGATGACCACGATGCGCGCACCCGCTGCCCGCGCCGGCACGGCCGACATCTCGCCCGGCTCCTCGGCTGCGCGCTGATTCACGCGCCTGCCCGGGGGCGCCGCAGCTGCGACGAAGCGGGCGCGGCATGGGAGGGATCGGCGCTCGCCGCCTCGCCCGCGTGCAGCAGCGGCAGCGGGTCGATCGCGCCGCCCGACGCGTAGACGCCGAAATGCAGGTGCGGCGGCGTGCCGCGCGCGTTCCCGGTCGTGCCCACGGTGCCCAGCACCATGCCCGGCTCCACCCGGTCGCCCGCCGACAGCTCGGCCGCATGCATGTCCAGGTGCGCGTAGTAGTAGCGCCGGCCGCCCGCGCCCAACACCCAGACCACCTTGCCGCCACGGCCTTGCTCGGCCACGCGCAACACGTAGCCCTGCGTGGCGGCGAGCACCGGCGTTCCGCGTCGGGCGAAGATGTCCTGGCCCTGGTGGCGGCGCGCGCCACCGTCGCGCGGCGCGCCCCAGGTATCGGCGATGCTCCTGGGGCGCACGCCCTGCACGGGCATCGCCAGCACCGCATCGGGTGGGCGCAACTGCAGGCGCATCACCTGCAGCGGCATGGGCAGGCGGTCGGCCAGCACCGCCAGCCGTTCGGCCCACGCTTGCCGGGCCTGCGGTGCGGCGAGCAGCTGCAGGCCGACCAGCGCCGCGACCAGCAGGCACAGGGCCCAGGCCAGCCCCGCGCCCGGCCGCCGTGGCGCGCCGCCGGAGCTCAGAAGAGCGCCGCCGCCAGTCGGCGCCGGTAGTCGCTCACCAAGGCCGCGTCGCCTGCCAGCTCGAAGACGGCCAGCACCGTGCGCCGCGCCAGGTCATCGGCGAAGGTGCGGTCCGAGACCACCAGCGCGATCAGCACGTCCAGCGCCTCGGCCCATCGACGCTGCGCCATCAGCCACTGCGCCAACGCATAGCGGGCCGCCGGGGCGTTGTCCTCGGCCGCCGCGCGAAGCGTGGCCTCGTCCGGCGCATCCTCTGCCGCCGAGAGGGCGTCGATCCAGATCCCCATCGCCGCGAGCGCCGGGTCGCGCGCCGTGCGCCCACGCAGCGGCAGCCACGCGCGCCACGCCTCGTCCAGGCGGCCGAGCTCGATGAGCGCGCGCACGTAATCGGCCCGCAGATCGTCGCGCGACGGGTCCACGGCCAGCGCCACGCGCAGCAGGTCGGCCGCGGGCTGCCAGCGTCCCGCGCGCAAATGGGCGCGGCCCTCGATCACCTCGTCCACGCCCGGGGTGGGCAGCAGCTGCGCCAGGAAGCCGCGCAGCTTCGACTCGGGCAGCACGCCGGCGAACGCCGCCACGGCCTGGCCGTCGCGAAAGGCCACCACCGCCGGTGCCGCGCGCACGCCCAGCATCGCCGCGATCTCCGGGCGCTCGGACAACTCGATGCGCACCACGCGCAGGCGCGGCGCGAATTCCTGCTCCAGGCGGCCGAGCACGGCGCCCAGCATGCGGCTCTGTGCGGACCAGGCGGCCGTGAACTCGACCACCACGGGAAGGTGTCGGGAGGTGCGAACCACCTCGCGGTCGAAATCGTGGCGAAGGACTGCGGTCATGAGTCGGGTCGTCGATGGAATGGCTGCGTCGACCTCTCAGATGGGGTTGGCCGGCGTCCCCTTCAAGCCGAGCGCGGCCCCATGCAGCCCCGCGTGGCGGTCACCGGGCGTTGCGGACCAGGCCGTCGCCCAGCATGCCCTCGATGTCCACCACGATCAGCATGCGCTCGCCCACGGTGGCCAGCCCGCGCACGAAGGTCGACGCCGCGTTCGCCTCGAACTCGGGGGCCGGCTTCACCTGCTCGTCGTCCAGCGCCACGACGTCGGAGACGGAATCCACCACGATGCCCGCCATCCGGTCGGACAAGCTCAGGATGATCACCACGGTGGACGCGTCGTACTTGGGCTGCCCGCAACCCAGTCGCATGCGCAGGTCGACGATCGGCACGATGACGCCGCGCAGGTTGATCACTCCCTTCAGCGACTCGGGCGCGCTGGCGATGCGGGTGGGCGGCTCGTATCCCCGGATCTCCTGCACCTTCAGAATGTCGATAGCGTAGTGCTCGCGACCGACCGCGAAGCTCAGCATCTCGCGGATGGGGGCGCCGGCAGTGGAGAGGACGGGTTGGCGGACGGCATCGAGCACGGCACTCACGATTCGTTTTCCTTTGGAAGCTGCACCGGCCGATCCGGCGCACGCGCCCCAGGTGTCGATCACCCGGACAGAAAACGATATTAATCGTTATAAACGATTTATTCGGTGAGATAACTCACGCTTGCGGGGGTCAGATCATCGCGAGCGGTTCCGCGCGCGCAGGCGGCGGGTAATGCCGGTCGATCTCGGCCAGGTCCGCCTCGGTCAGCGTCAGGTCCGCGGCGGCACGGTTGGCTTCCACGTGCGCCGGGTTAGACGACATCGGGATGGCCAGGACGCCTGGCCGGCGCAGCACCCAGGCCAGCGCCGCCTGGGCGGCCGTGACGCCGTGGCGGCGGCCGACGCTGGCGAAGGTGGCGTCGCGCGCCAGACGTCCTTCGTCGATCGGCGAGTAGGCCATCAGTGGCATCCCGTGGGACTGCAGCCACGGCGCCAAATCGAATTCGGGGCCGCGGGCCGAGGCGGCGTAGTAGACCTGGTCGGTGGCGCAGGCGCGGCCACCGGACAGCGCGGACAACGACTGCATCGCCTCGGCATCGAAGTTCGACACGCCCCAACGGACGATGCTGCCCTCCCGCTGGAGCCGCTCGAAGCCCGCCAACGTCTCTTCCAGCGGATGCGGTCCTGGCCAGTGCAGCAGGTACAGGTCGATCCGCTCGCATTTGAGCCGCGACAGGCTGCGTTCGCAGGCCATCACGGTGCCACGCGCGCTGGCGTTGCCGGGCAGCACCTTGCTCACCAGGAAGACCTCTTCGCGTCGCCCGTCGAGCGCTTCGCCCACCACCTCTTCCGAGCCGCCGTCCGCGTACATCTCGGCGGTGTCGACCACGGTCATGCCCAGGTCGAGCGCGCGGCGGATGGCGGCCACCTCGCGGGCGCGGCGCGCGCTGCGCTCACCCATGCGCCAGGTGCCGATGCCCAGCGCCGGGACTCGGGTGCCGTCGGGAAAGCTGACTTCGTTCATCGGTGCGTGCGCCTCCTTGGAAGGGGGTGACTCTGCAGCATCCGGCGTTCCCGCGGGCGCGCACCGGATGGCCGCCCTCGGTCGCCGTTCGTCGCCCGGGGCGTCGTGTCGCTGAAGTCGCACCAGCGTGGGGCCGATATGGACCTGACGCCTTCCTGTTGCCGGTCACCGGCCCGAAACGCACCCGTCGACCCCGATGCTCGCCACCGCCCCGCACACCCTCGACCTCTGGACCTCCAGTTTCGCCGAAGCACCGATCCCGGTGCTGCGGCGGACCGCGATCCGGTTGGCGAGCCTGGCGGCCGACGAGGACCGGGCCGATGCCCGCTCGATCGCCTCGGTGGTGCTGGACGACCCGTTGATGACGCTGAAAGTGCTGGCCTACGTGGCCAAGCAGCGGCCGCAGCGCCGCGAGGGCGACGCCGAGACCGTGACCGCCGCGGTGTTGATGATCGGCATCAGCCGCTTCTTCGAGACCTTCGCGCTGCAGCCCACGATCCGCGACGTGCTCGGCGACCGCTCGGAAGCCCTGTCCGGGCTGGTGTCCGTGCTCAAGCGCTCGTACCGCGCGGCGCGCTTCGCGCTGGGCATCGCGGTGCAGCGCCGCGACACCGATGCCGAGGTGATCCACCAGGCGGCGCTGCTGCACGATTTCGCCGAAGCGCTGCTGTGGTGCCACGCGCCGGAGCTGGCCCTGCAGATGCGCGCCCGCCAGAAGGCCGACCCGACGCTTCGCAGCGCCGACCTGCAGCGCGAGGTGCTGGGCTGCGAGCTGGTCGACGTGCAGCACCGGCTGATGCAGCGCTGGTGCCTGCCCGAGTTGCTCACGCGCATCATGGACGACCGCAACGACGAGCATCCGCGGGTGCGCAACGTGGTGCTGGCGGTCAACCTGGCCCGCCACACGCACGACAGCTGGCACAACCCGGCGGTGCCGGACGACCTGGCCGCCATCGGCCACCTGCTGAACCAGTCGCCGGAGTCGGTGCGCAGGAAGCTGCGCGAGATCGACGGCTAGGGCGCTACACCCGCACCCGAGCCACCGCCGAGGTCGGCGTCTTCACCTCTTCGGCCTGCACGATCCGCCCGTTCTCGTCCTGTGTCTCCAGCCGCACGGTGAAGCCCCACAGCCGCTGCAGGTGGCGCAGCACGTCGGCGTAGTCCGCCGCCAAACCGCGTTTGCGGAAACGCCGGTGGCGCAGCGTCAGGCTGCGGTCGCCGTCGCGGTCGTAACGCACCACCTGGATGTCGGGCAGGCGCCCGTCGCGGTCGTGCTGCTGCGCCAGAAGCTTCCTCACGCGCTGGTAGCCGGCCTCGTTGTGGATGCTGTCGACCAGCAGCGCGTCCTCGTCGCTGTTGTCGGCGATGGCGAACAGCCGGAACTCCCGGATCAGCTTGGGCGACAGGTACTGCGCGATGAAGCTCTCGTCCTTGAAGTTGCGCATCGCGAAGTCCAGCACCGGCTTCCAGTCGGTGCCGGCGAAGTCCGGGAACCAGTGGCGGTCCTCGTCGTCGGGGTTCTCGCAGATGCGGCGCAGGTCGGTGAACATCGCGAAGCCCAGCGCGTAGGGATTCAGCCCGCCGTAGCCCGGCTCGTCGAAGCCGCGCTGCGTGACCACGTTGGTGTGCGACTGCAGCACCTCCAGCATGAAGCCGTCGTCCACCTGCCCCTTGTCGTACAGGCGGTTCAGGATGGTGTAGTGCCAGAACGTGGCCCAGCCCTCGTTCATGACCTTGGTCTGGCCCTGCGGGTAGAAGTACTGCGCCACCTTGCGCACGATCCGCACCAGCTCCTTTTCCCAAGGGGCCAGCCGCGGCGAGTGCTTCTCCACGAAGTACAGCAGGTTCTCCTCGGGCTCGGGCGGGTAGGGCGTGCTGGCGGGGCCGGCCTCGGCGCGCGCCTTGGCGGGCACGGTGGCGGCCCACAGCGGGTCCCAGCGCTGCCATTCGTGCTCGGCCCGGCTGCGCATGCGCTCGGCTTCGGCCTGCGCCGAGAGCTTCTTCGGGCGGTTGTAGCGCGACACGCCGTAGTCCATCAGCGCGTGCGCCGCGTCCAGCACCTGCTCCACGGCCTCCTGGCCGTAGCGCTCTTCGCACTGCAGCACGTAGTTGCGCGCGAAGACCATGTAGTCGACGATCGCGTCGGCCGCGGTCCACTGCCGGAAGAGGTAGTTGCCCTTGAAGAAGGAGTTGTGGCCGTAGCAGGCGTGCGCGATCACCAGCGCCTGCAGCGGCATCGTGTTCTCTTCCATCAGGTAAGAGATGCACGGGTCCGAATTGATCACGATCTCGTAGGCCAGCCCGCGCATGCCGGTCTTGTAGGCGTGCTCGTGGCCGATGAAGCTCTTGCCGAAGCTCCAGTGCGGGTAGCCGATCGGCAACCCGGTGGTGGCGTAGGCGTCCAGCATCTGCTCGCTGGCGATCACCTCGATCTGGTTGGGGTAGCAGTCCAGCCCGAATTCACCCACCGCCACGTCGCGGATCGCCGCGTCGTACTTCTCGATCAATTCGAAGGACCAGTCCGAGCCGGTCGACAGCAGCTCGCCGCCCTCGCGCTCGCCCGGGTGGTGCCCGTACATCGCCTGGTCGCCCATCACGTGGTCGCCTTTTCCGAGAACAAGGCCCGGAACACCGGGTAGATGTCGCCGCGGTCGTGCACCTGGCGCATCGCGAAATGCGGGTGCTCGATGCGCCGGTACGCCGCGCCCAGGGTCGAGAGGCGGCTGCCCATGTCGGGCACCTCCACGTAGGCGTAATGCCGCATCATCGGCATCAGCTGCTCTTCCAGCAGGCCGCGGCTCTTTTCCGGGTCGGCGCCGAACGCGTCGCCGTCGGAGGCCTGCGCCCCGTAGATGTTCCATTGCGCGGGCGGGAAGCGCTCGGTGATGATGTCGCGCATCAAGGCCAGCGCCGTATGGACGATGGTGCCGCCGGTCTTGGGGTCGCGGAAGAACTTCTGCTCGTCGACCTCCTCGGCGTCGTCGGTGTGGCGGATGAACACCACCTCGACCTTCTCGTACTTGCGGGTCAGGAACAGGTACAGCAGCGTGAAGAAGCGCTTGGCCAGGTCCTTCTTGCGCTCGTCCATCGACGCCGACACGTCCATCAGGCAGAACATGACGGCGCGGCTGGCCGGCCGCGGCACCTGCACCCGGTGCCGGTAGCGCAGGTCCAGCTCGTCCAGGAAAGGCACGCGGCCCACGCGCCGGCGCAGCTCCCGGATCTCGTCCTGCAGCATCTCGCGCTCGTGCTCGGCGGCCTCGGCCGGCGCCTCGCCCACGGTGGCCGCCTCGTTGGCGGCGAGCACCGCTTCCTTGTCGGCCAGCGCCTTGCGCGCCGACGCCGTCAGCGCGATGCGCCGGCCCAGCGCGTTGCGCATGCTGCGCGCCACCGCCAGGTTGGTGGGCGCGCCCTGCTGCGTGAAACCGGCCCGCTGCCAGCGGTGGTCCTTGATCTCGCCGACCACGTTGCGCACCAGGCGCGGCAGCTGCAGGTCGTCGAAGAAGATCTGCATGAACTCTTCGCGCGACAGCGTGAAGGCGAAGCTGTCCTCACCGTCACCCTTGCCGCCCGCGCTGCCCTTGCCGCGGCCCTGTCCCTGGCCGTCGGGGCGCTCGATGCGGTCGCCGGCCTCGAAGCTGCGGTTGCCGGTGAAGACGGTCTCGCGGTCGCCGTCCTGCCCGTGCTGGAAGGAGGGCTCGGCGATGTCGCGCACCGGGATGTCCACGCGTCCGCCGCGCTCCATGTCGGTGATGGAACGCTCGGCGACCATGTCCGTCACCGCGCGCTTGATGTGCGCCTTGTAGCGGCGCATGAAGCGCTCGCGATTGGCAGCGCTCTTCTTCCGGTCGTTGAGCCTGCGATCGATGATGACTGACACGCGCCTCCTCCCTTCTGCGGCGTCGCGCATCGCGCGGGCCGCGCTGCGGCGGTCGTCAGGGCCGCCGCTCACCGCTCACTGCCGCCTACCCGCCACTCATTGCGACTTGCGTACCCGCAGGTACCACTCGCACAGCAGCCGCACCTGCTTTTCCGTATACCCCTTCTCGACCATGCGCGCCACGAAGCTTTCGTGCTTGCTGCGCTCGTCGGCGCTGGCCTTGGCGTTGAAGGAGATCACCGGCAACAGGTCCTCGGTGTTCGAGAACATCTTCTTCTCGATCACCTCGCGCAGCTTCTCGTAGCTGGTCCACTTGGGGTTCTTGCCGCCGTGCTGGGCGCGGGCCCGCAGCACGAAGTTCACGATCTCGTTGCGGAAGTCCTTGGGGTTGACGATGCCCGCCGGCTTCTCGATCTTCTCCAGCTCGCCGTTGAGCTGGGCGCGATCGAACATCTCGCCGGTTTCCGGGTCCCGGTAGTCCTCGTCCTGCAGCCAGTAGTCCGCGAAGGTCACGTAGCGGTCGAAGATGTTCTGGCCGTACTCGGAATAGGACTCCAGGTAGGCCGTCTGGATCTCCTTGCCGATGAACTCCGCGTAGCGCGGCGCCAGGAACCCCTTGATGAAGTCCAGGTAGCGGCGCTGCGTGTCTTCGGGCAGGCCCTCGCGCAGCAACCGTTGCTCCAGCACGTACATCAGGTGCACCGGATTGGCCGCGATCTCGGTCTGGTCGTGGTTGAACACCGCCGACAGCACCTTGTACGCGAATCGCGTGGACAGCCCGTTCATGCCCTCGTCGATGCCGGCGTAGTCCCGGTATTCCTGCACGCTCTTGGCGTTGGGCTCGACGTCCTTCAGGTTCTCGCCGTCGTACACCCGCAGCTTGGCGTAGATGCTGGAGTTCTCGGGCTCCTTCAGGCGCGTGAGCACCGCGAACTGCGACATCATCTCCAGCGTGCCCGGCGCGCAGGGCGCCTCGGCCAGCGAACTATTGGCGAGCAGCTTGCGGTAGATGCGCACCTCTTCCGACAACTGCAGGCAGTACGGCACCTTGACGATGTAGATGCGGTCCAGGAACGCTTCGTTGTTCTTGTTGTTGCGGAAGGTCTGCCACTCGCTCTCGTTGGAGTGCGCCAGGATGACGCCCTGGAACGGGATGGCGGAAAAGCCTTCGGTGCCCTTGAAGTTGCCTTCCTGCGTGGCCGTCAAGAGCGGGTGCAGCATCTTGATCGGCGCCTTGAACATCTCGACGAATTCCAGCAGCCCCTGGTTGGCCAGGCACAGCCCGCCCGAGTAGCTGTAGGCGTCCGGGTCGTCCTGCGAGAAGTGTTCCAGCTTGCGGATGTCGATCTTGCCGACCAGCGTCGAAATGTCCTGGTTGTTCTCGTCGCCAGGCTCGGTCTTGGCGATCGCGATCTGCTGCAGCACTGACGGCTGCACGCGCACGACCTTGAAGCGCTCGAGGTCGCCGTCGAACTCGCGCAGCCGCTTGATCGCCCAGGGGCTGGCGATGCCGTGCAGGTAGCGGCGCGGGATGCCGTATTCCTTTTCCAGCGCCGGGCCGTCGCGCTCGACGTGGAAGAGGCCCAGCGGGCTCTCGTTGACCGGCGAGCCCTCCAGCGCGTAGATGGGGTAGGCCTCCATCAACACCTTGAGCCGCTCGGCGATGGAGCTCTTTCCGCCACCCACCGGGCCCAGCAGGTAGAGCACCTGCTTGCGTTCCTCCAGGCCCTGCGCGGCGTGCTTGAAGAAGGACACGATCTGCGCGATCACGTCCTCCATGCCGTAGAACTCGCGGAACGCGGGGTAGCGCTTGATGATGCGATTGGAAAACAGGCGCGACAGGCGGGGATCGTTGCGGGTGTCCACCACCTCGGGTTCGCCGATCGCAGCCAGCATGCGCTCGGCGGCGGTGGCGTAGGCGAGCCGGTCGCGCCGGCACAGATCGAGATATTCGACGAGCGACATCTTCTCGTCGCGCGCCTGCGCATAGCGCTGGCGGTATCCATCGAGCACACTCATGCCGGGCCCTCCTTTGCTGGCATGCGCCCGCTCTTGCAAGAGCCGGGCCACTCGTTCTCTAAACGCAGTGTCGACATGGCACGTTGACCATGCAAGCCTTCGTTGCGCGCCCGGTACTGCGTCCGAGGCGGCACGGGGACATCCCCGCGCGCGGCCCTGGCAGCAGACCGGCGCGGCGAGTGTCACGGCGCTTGGTCGAGCACCCTGCCGTCATCATGCGTCATCACGGCGCCTCGCGTCGTCTCCTCATGCGCGCCTCATGGACATCATGCACCCGGCTGCGCCGCCTGGACATGCCGCCTGCGCCGGAAAATCCGACCGAGCAGCCGCTCCACGTCGTCCACGTAGGTGTAGACGACCGGCACGACGAACAGCGACAGCGCCGTCGAGGTGATCAGCCCGCCGATCACGGCGATGGCCATCGGCGCGCGGAAGCTCGGGTCCGAGGTGAAGCCGGCGGCCACCGGCGCCATGCCGGCCGCCATGGCGATCGTGGTCATCACGATCGGGCGGGCGCGCTTGGCGCAGGCGTCCAGCATGGCCGCCTCCCGGTCCAGGCCGCGCTCGCGCCGCGCGACGATCGCGTACTCCACCAGCAGGATCGAGTTCTTGGTCACGATGCCCATCAGCATCAGCAACCCGATCAGCGCCGGCATCGACAAGGAGTGGCCGAAGAGCAGCAGCAGTCCGAAGGCGCCGCCGGCCGACAGCGGCAGCGCGGTCAGGATCGTGACCGGCTGCAGGAAGTCGTGGAACAGCAGCACCAGCACCGCGTAGATGCACAGCACCCCCACGCCCATCGCCAACCCGAAGCTGCCGAACAGCTCGTTCATGATCTCGGCGTCGCCGGCTTCCACCCGCTTGACGCCCGCCGGCACCGTCGCCAGGGAAGGCAGCTTGTCCACCACTTCCATCACCTCGCCCAGCGGCTGGCCTTGCAGCGTGGCGTCGATGGTGATGTTGCGCTGGCGGTCGTAGCGGTCGATCTGCGCCGGCCCGGCGCCCAGCTCCACGGTCGCCACCGCCTCCAGCGGCACCGTGCCGGTGCGGGACGGCACCTGCAGGGAGCGGATGCGGTCCAGGTCGACGCGTGCCGACTCGGCGAAGCGCACTCTAATCGGCACCTGCCGCTCGGGCAGGTTGAGCTTGGGCAGCGACTGGGCGATGTCGCCCGCCGTGGCGATGCGCACCGCGTCGGCGATGGTGTCGCTGGACACGCCCAGGTCGGCGGCTCGCTCGGGGATCGGCCGCACTAGGATCTCCGGGCGCAGCAGGCTCGCGCTCGAGCCCACCGAGCCCAGCCCCGGGACGGTCAGCAGGTCGCGCGCCACCGCGGCGGCGGCGGCTTGCAGGGCCCGGCCGTCGTCGCCCACCAGCGCGACTTCGAGCTTCTCGCCCGGGCTGCCGGTGGCCAGCGACACCCGCACGCCGGGAAGCTGGCGAAGCCGCGCCAGCGCTTCCCGCTCGACGTCCTGCTGGCTGGCGGTGCGCTCGTCCCGCGGTTTCAGCGTCAAGGTCAGCGAGGCGCGTCGCACCTCGCCCAGCGCGGTGAGGCCGCCCGAGCCGGCGAACGTGGTCGCGCCGATGGCGGTGAAGACCCGCTGGATGCCGGGGACGTCCGACATGCGGGCGCGGGCGGCTTCGGCGGTGCGCCGCGTGTCTTCCAGCGTGGCGCCGGGCGGCAATTCCAGCGTGACGATCGTGTAGCCGACGTCGCCTGCCGGGATGAAGCCCTTGGGCAGCAGCGGCACCAGCGCGATCGAGCCCGCGAACAGCGCCAGCGCCGTGACCATGGTGATCACGCGGTGATGCAGGCACGCCCGCACCAGCCACAGGTAGCGGTGGCTCAGCCGGCCGGGCGGGCGCTCGTCGTGGGCCTTCATCATGTAGGCCGCCATCATCGGCGTGAGCAGCCGCGCCACCAGCAGCGAGAACAGGATGGCCGCCGTGGCCGCGAAGCCGAAGTGGCGGAAGTACCGGCCCGGGATGCCGCCCATGAAGGCCACGGGGATGAACACCGCGCACAGCGTCAGCGTCGTGGCGATCACCGCCAGGCCGATCTCGGTGGCGGCGTCCTCGGCGGCCTTCAGCGGCGGCTTGCCCATGCGCAGGTGGCGCACGATGTTCTCGACTTCGACGATCGCGTCGTCCACCAGGATGCCGATCACCAGCGACAGCGCCAGCAGCGTCACCGTGTTCAGCGTGCTGCCGAAGTAGTACATGGCCGAGAAGGCCGGCAGGATCGACAGCGGCAGCGCGACCGCCGAGATGAACGTGGCCCGCCAATCGCGCAGGAAGAACCACACCACCACCACGGCGAGGATGGCGCCTTCGATCAGGATCTTGATCGAGTCCTCGTACTGCTCGCGCACGTAATCGACGGTGGACGACACCTGCACGAACTGCAGGTTGGGGTTGGCTTGCGCCAGGCCGGCCAGGCGCCCGCGCACCCCTTCGGCCACGGCCACCTCCGACGCGCCGCGGGCGCGTGTCACCTCGAAGCCGATCACGGGCTTGCCGTCGAGCAGGGCGAGTTGGCGCGCTTCCGCGGCACGGTCGCGGATCGTGGCGATCTGGTCGAGACGCACGCTGCGACCATTGCCGCCATTGACCGCCGGCAGCGGGATGGTCAGCGCGCCCAGCTCCGCCGCGGAGCGCACCGTGGCGTCGGCCCGCACCGTCTGTTCGCGCCCACCCAGGCGCGCTTCGCCGCCAGGCAGCTCGGCCTGGGTGCGGCGCAGCTGGCGCGACACGTCGCTGGCCGTCACGCCCAGCGCCGCCATGCGGTCCGGGTCCAGCTCGACCAGCACCTCGCGGTCGACGCCGCCCACCCGCGTGATGCTGCCCACGCCCGAGATGGACGTTAGCTCGCGCGTGACCGTACGGTCCACCAGCCAGGACAACTCGACGTCCGACAGGCCCTCGGCCTGCACGCTGTACGTGAGGATGGGCAGGCCGGCCGTGTTGATGCGGCCGATGATGGGTTCGTTGGCGTCGGCCGGCAGGACGTTGCGGATGCGCGTGACCGCGTCGCGCACTTCGTCCACGGCTTCGGACAGGTCCTTCTCGAGCTGGAACTCGACCGCGCTGACCGAGACCCCGGTGTTGACCGTCGAGCGGATGTGCTTGACGCCGGTGATGGTCGCGACCGCGTCCTCCACGCGCCGGGTGATCTCGGTCTCCAGCTGCGCCGGCGGCACGCCCGGGTAGTTGACCGTGACGGTCACCACCGGCAGGTCCACGTCGGGGAAGTTCTGGATGCCGAGCCGCTGGAAACCCAGGATGCCGGCCAGGGTCAAGGCCACGAAGATGACGATCACCGGCACCGGCTGGCGGATGCCCCAGACGGACATGTTCATCGCGCGGATCCCGCCGATGCGGCCGCTTCGGCGGCTCCTGTCGATGCGCTGGCCGCGCCTGTCGCGCCTGTCGCCCCTGTCGCCGCTGTCGCCCCGGCAGGGGGCGTCGCGCCTGCGGCGGCTGCCGGGCCGGAGCCGGCCGTCGCCCCGTCGGCCGCCGCGTCGGCCGCTGGCGCCGCGGCCACGGTGACGCGGTCCCCGTCGCGCAGGTAGCCCGCCCCCTGCGCGACCACGCGCTCGTCGGCGCGCAGGCCCTGGGACACTTCGACGGTGCTGCCCTGGGTCGCGCCGATCTCGATGCGCCGCCGCTCGACCCGGCCGTCGGGTCCGACCACGAAGACGTAGTTCATGCCGTCTTGCACCACCAGGGCGGCCAGCGGCACCGTCAAGGCTTCGCTGCGGCCCAGGTCGAATTCGCCGCGGGCGAACTGCCCGGGCCGCGCGCCGCTGCCGGCGACGATGTCGACGTAGACCAGCGCGCTGCGGCTGTCCGACTGGACGGTGGGAGCCACCGTGCGCACGCGCCCGGTGAGTCGAGAGCCGTCGGCCGTGCGCAAGGCGACCTGCTGGCCCGGCCGGATCTCGCGCAGCCGGAGTTCGGGCACTTCGGCTCGCCATTCGAGCCTGCCCTGGCGCAACAGGCGGAACATCTCCTCGCCGGGCTGGGCCACGCGGCCGACGGTGGTGCTGCGCGACGTGATGGTGCCGGCGTCGGGCGAGACGATGCGTGCCTTGTCCAGGCGCAGCTGCGCCGTCGACAGCTCCGCCTCGGTGCTCTGCAGGCGCGCCCGCGCCGTCAGCACGTCGGTGCGCAGCCGGTCGAGCTCCTCGTCGGAAATGGCGCCCGGCTCCTTGAGCGGTTCGGCACGGCGCAGCACCGACTGCGCGTTGGCGAGCGAGGCGCGGGCCTGCTCGCGCGCGGCGCGCCGCTGGGCCAGGTCCGCGGCGAGCAGGTCGCTGCGCAAGGTGGCCAGCACCTGCCCCTTGCGCACCTGCGTGCCGACGTCCGCGTTCACCGACGCCACCAGGTAACCTCCCACCTCCGGCGAGATGGCGATTTCCTGCCACGCGGTGATGGTGCCGGTGGCGGGCAGCGTGCGCCGCAGCGCCACGCTGCGAGGCGTCGCCGCCGACACCGTGAGCGAAGACGCCTGGCCGTTGCCCTCGGCCGCGCCGGCTTGCCCGGGCGGCGCTTCGGTGGCGGCAGCCTTGGCATCGCCTGTCGCCTCGGCGCGAGGCACGCCGCTGGCCTTGGCGGTGTCGCTGCCGATGCGGGCAGGCGCCTGCGGTTCCGCGTCGCGCGAGCAGGCGCCGGACAGCGCTGCCGCAGCCAGCGCGATGGCCACCGCGGCGCGGCGCAGCGGGGTGCCCGCGGATGGCGTACGGGCCGGGAGGGCGGCCCCTTGGGGCATGGTGAGAGGCACGTGAAGCCTTCCTTGCATATCAGCTTGTTGATAAAGTATCAGCTGCCTGATACGTTGTCGACATGAAGCGCGCCGCCTCGTCCGCTCTGCGGGAACCGCCGCAGCAGCCATCCGCGTCGCCGGTGGGGCCGTCCTGCGCCAAGCAGGCGTTCCCGATGGCCGCATCGCCCGACGTCCACGTGGGCTACCTGGTCAAGCGGCTGCAGCATCGCATGCGCCAGGTGCTCGAACGCACCCTGTCGGCCCGGGGCGTGGACATCGGCTTCGCCGCCCTGTTCGCCCTGCACACCCTGAGTGCCCGGCCGAGCCGGTCGGGCGCGCAATTGGCACGCGACTGCTTCGTGTCGCCGCAGACCATGAGCAGCCTGCTCCGCCACATGGAAGCCGACCGCTGGGTGATCCGCGGCCCGCACCCCGACAACGCCCGCATCGACCTGTGGCGCCTCAGCCGGCAAGGCAGCGACATGCTCGCCCGTGCTCACGAGGTGCTGGGGCCGCTGGACCGGCACCTGGACGCCGCGCTGACCCTGCGCGAGCATCAGCAGTTCAGGCGCTGCGTCCAGAAGCTGACCGCCAGCCTCGATTGCTGGGAGGCCGACCTCGGCCCGAACCGGAACCAAGACGATGATGCCTGAATCCCTGCCTGCGGGTGCCCTGAGTCGACGCGCGGTCCGCCTGGTGGCGTCGGCGCTCGCCGCGCTGGCCCTGGCCGGCTGCAGCGCCGTCGGCCCTGCTTATCGAGCGCCGACCGCGCCGCTGCCGCCCGCCTATGCCGGGCGCGTCGCCCATGAGGGCAGCACGGTCGACCTGGTGCGCTGGTGGCAGGGTTTCGGCGACCCGCAACTGGCCGCGCTCATCGAAGAAGCGCAGTTCGGCAACCCGACCGTCGGGCAAGCCGTGGCCCGCATCGCGCAGGCGCGCGCGCTGGTCACCATCGCCGGGGCGCAGCTCGCTCCCCAGCTGGACGCGCGCGTGGGCGGCTCGCGCGCCACGCAGTTCTTCTTCACCGGCACGGGCCCCACCATCGTCCCGGCCACCACGATCCAGGCCGGGCTGGAAGCCAGCTGGGAGTTCGACCTGTTCGGCCGGGTGCTTCGCGGCCAGCAGGCGGCGGCCGCGCAGCTCGAGTCCACCGAGCGCAACTGGCATGAAGCGCGGGCCAGCGTCGCAGCCGAGGTGGCGCGGGCCTACGTGCAGGCCCGTGCCTGCCGCGCACGGCGCGACACCCTGAACCAGCAGCTGGGCTCGGTCCGTGAGGACGAACGCATCGGCGCGCTGCGCGCCCAGGCCGGCCGCATCGCGTCGGCCGAACTGGCGCAGACCCGCGCCAGCCTGGCCGAAGTGCAGGCCCGACTGGCCGATGCGCAGGCGCGGTGCTCCGAAGCCGACGCGGCGCTGGCTGAATTGACCGGGCAGTCGGTCGCGCAAGTGGGCGAGCGGCTGTCGGCGCTCCCGGTGGCCATTCCGGCGTTTTCCGGTGGTCCCGGCGAGGCGGTGCCGGCGGACCTCCTGCGACAGCGTCCGGATGTGGCCGCGGCCGAGCGCCGCTTGGCCGCCGCCTCGGCGCGCATCGGCGAGGCGCAGGCCGCGCAGTACCCCAGCTTTTCGATCACCGGCGCGCTCAGCCTGAACCGGCTGTCGGCGCTCGGGCAGGACGTGAACTACCGCTCGTGGTCGATCGCCCCGGGCTTGCGGCTGCCGCTGCTGGATGGCCGCCGGCGCCGGGCGCAGGTGGAACAGAGGGAAGCCGAGTACCAGGAAGCCTACGAGGCGTACCGGGCGCAGGTCGCGCGCGCGGTGTCGGAAACCGAAGCCGCCATCGGTGACCTCGCCGCCGCGCGCGATCGGGTCGTGGCGGTCGAGACCGCCGTGCGCGAATACGACCAGTTCTTCCGGGCCGAGCAGGCCCGACTGAAGGCAGGGCGCACCGCCACCGTCGAGGTCGAGCGGGCGCGGCGGGCGCTGCTGCAGGCGGTGGCGGCCGAAGTCGATGCGCGCGAAGGGCTGGCGGTCGGCTGGGTCAGGCTCTACCGCGCGCTCGGTGGCGGTTGGCAGCAGGCAGGCACGGCCGATACCGCCGCGCGTTGACGGGCTCGGGCGCCGGGCGCCGGCCTTGGTCGACCCGGTCGCCTGGCAGCCCTGCGGTCCGACTACTTGAGCGGCTTGAAGCGCAGCCGGTGCGGCTTGGCTTCCTCGTCGCCCAGGCGGCGGCGCTTGTCGGCCTCGTACTCGTTGTAGTTGCCGTTGAAGAACACGACCTTGGAGTCGCCCTCGAACGCCAGGATGTGCGTGGCGATGCGGTCGAGGAACCAGCGGTCGTGCGAGATCACCATCACGCTGCCGGGGAACTCCAGCAGCGCATCCTCCAGCGCGCGCAGCGTCTCGACGTCCAGGTCGTTGGACGGCTCGTCCAGCAGCAGCACGTTGCCGCCGGTCAGCAGCGTCTTGGCCAGGTGAAGCCGGCCGCGCTCGCCGCCCGACAGCGTGCCCACCTTCTTCTGCTGGTCGCCGCCCTTGAAGTTGAAGCGGCCGATGTAGGCGCGGCTCTGCACCTCGAACTTGCCCACCGTCATGATGTCCTGCCCGCCGGACACCTCTTCCCAGACGTTCTTGTCGCCCGACAGCGATTCGCGCGTCTGGTCGACGAAGGCGATCTGCACCGTCGGGCCCACCACCACTTCGCCGGAATCGGGCTTTTCCTTGCCGGTGATCATGCGGAACAAGGTGGACTTGCCCGCCCCGTTGGGGCCGATGATGCCGACGATGGCGCCTGCCGGCACCGAGAAGGACAGGTCGTCGATGAGCAGCCGGTCGCCGAAGGCCTTGCTGACGTTCTTGAACTCGATGACCTGGTTGCCCAGGCGCTCGCCGACCGGGATGAAGATCTCCTGGGTCTCGTTGCGCTTCTGGTACTCGAAGGAGGCCAGTTCCTCGAAGCGCGACAGGCGCGCCTTGCTCTTGGCTTGGCGCCCCTTGGGGTTCTGCCGCACCCATTCCAGTTCTTTCTGGATGGCCTTCTGGCGGGCGCTCTCGGACGACTCCTCCTGCTTGAGCCGGTCCTGCTTCTGGGTCAGCCACGTGCTGTAGTTGCCCTTGTAGGGGATGCCGCTGCCCCGGTCCAGCTCCAGGATCCACTCGGCCGCGTTGTCCAGGAAGTACCGGTCGTGGGTGATGGCCACCACGGTGCCGGGGAACTTCTGCAGGAACTGCTCCAGCCAGTCGACGCTCTCGGCGTCCAGGTGGTTGGTGGGCTCGTCCAGCAGCAGCATGTCGGGCTTGGACAGCAGCAACCGGCACAGCGCCACGCGCCGCTTCTCGCCGCCCGACAGCGTGCCGATCGTGGCGTCCCAGGGCGGCAGCCGCAGCGCGTCGGCGGCGATCTCCAGCAGGTGCTCGGTGTCGCCTTCGCCACCGGCCGACGCCAGGATGGCTTCGAGCTCGGCCTGCTCGGCCGCCAGCGCGTCGAAGTCGGCATCCGGCTCGGCGTAGGCGGCGTAGACCTCGTCCAGCCGCTTCTTGGCGCGGGCCACGTCGCCCATGCCTTCCTCGACCGCTTCGCGCACGGTCTGCCCCGCGTCCATCTGCGGTTCCTGGGGCAGATAGCCGATCTTCAGGTTCGGCATCGGCCGGGCTTCGCCTTCGATCTCCTTGTCGATGCCCGCCATGATCTTGAGCAGCGTCGACTTGCCGGAGCCGTTCAGGCCCAGCACGCCGATCTTGGCGCCGGGGAAGAAGGACAGCGAGATGTCCTTGAGGATCTGCCGCTTGGGCGGAACGATCTTGCCCACCCGGTTCATGGTGAAAACGTACTGAGCCATGGATTTCTCTTGCCTGCGTTCGTCTGTGGGCGCCCGAAGCTGCATCGGCGCAACCCGCGAAGCTTACCGGAGCGCGAGGAGGACGCGGTCCGGTCGGCGGACGAAGGCTCTTGCGCTTTACACTGTCTGGCTATACAGTAACTGTTCGTCCATACAGTTGATCGGAGGCTTCGTCCATGCACCAGTTCCTGCAGTCCGACACCCTGCGCCGCATCGCCCGCATGGACTTGGAAGGCGTGGCCATCGGGTCGGTCATGGCGGCATCGGTCCCGGCGGTGGCGCCCATCACGGGTGGCGGCGTGCCCGCGCTGGTGGCCACCTTGTCGGTCGTGGTGCTGCCCATCCTCACGGTGCTCGGCGCACGCCATTGGCTGGGTCGCAACGGCGGCTGATCCGGCGCTATGCTGCTCGCCCTTTCATGACGGGCTGCATCCCACGATGGACCAAGACCAGAAATCCGACGCCTGGAAGCGTGGCTATGCCGCCCGCAGCCAGGTCCTGGGCAGCGACTACGTCGAGCGCGCGTTCACCGACGCCGACGACTTCACCCGGGACTTTCAGGATTACGTGACCGAGCACGCCTGGGGCGCTTCCTGGGCGCGCCCGGGCCTCGAGTTCCGCACGCGCAGCATGCTGAACCTGGCCATGCTCACCGCGCTCAATCGCCCCCACGAGCTCGAGATCCACTTGCGCGGCGCCTTGCGCAACGGCGTCACGCAGGACGAGATCAAGGAGGTCCTCCTGCAGGCCGCCGTGTATTGCGGCGCACCGGCCGCGCTCGACGCCTTCAAGGTCGCCCGGCGCGTATTGGCCGAGCAGCAGCGCCCGGCCACCCCAGCGCCCGGAGGCGCCTGAGGCCCAGGCGCTGGCGGTGGGTCAGCGCGGCTTCGCCTTGGCAGGGCCGTCGTCGGACCGGCCGCGGCCGGTGGTGCGCTGCAGTTCTTCGATGCGCTCCGACGCCTGCGCCTTGGTGAGTTCGCGGTCGAAGGACTCGCCGGCTTCCTCGGACAAGGTCTGCAGATAGGAAGCCTGCGCGCCCGTCATCGGCTCGTCGCCGGTGACCCAGTCGTGCGGGTCCTTCTGGCGGTTCGAATGCTCTTCGTGATCTTGCGCTTCGCGCTTGGTCTGGGCGCCAGCATGCTCATCGGTGGCCTTCGGGTGCCGTGCTCGATCCGAATCGTTGCGCTCGGTTCGTTCGCTCATAGTGCCTCTCTGGAAGATCGGGTTGCGGTATCGGGCGGGCCGAAGCCCGTGCATACTGTATATGCAACCAGTATGCCTGTCCTGGCTCCTCCCTGGCCCTTCCCGGACGGCCCTTGCGATCAGCCCGTCGACCCGCGAGGCGCGCGCCGCCGCCTTTACACGCCCGGCCCCGGGCGGCAAGATCGACCACTCGACGACGCGCTGCTCCCATGGCCGGCCCCAACCCGCATTTCTGGCAGGACAAGTTCACCGCGGGGACGATGCCTTGGGACCGCGGCCAGCCCAGCCCGCAACTGGCGAAGTGGCTCGGGCAGTTGGGCGCCGCAGGAGGAAGCCCGGGCGCTCCGGTGCGGGTGGCGGTTCCCGGCTGCGGGCTCGGGCACGAGGTGGTGGTGTTGGCGCAGGCCGGGCTGGATGTCACCGGCATCGACTACACGCCCGCTGCGGTCCAGCGCAGCCAAGACGCCTTGGCCGCGGCCTTCGGCGGCACCGCGCCGCCCCACGCGCGCATCGTCCAGGCCGACGTGCTGGCCTGGTCGCCACCGGCCCCGCTCGATGCCGTCTACGAGCAGACGTGCCTGTGCGCCCTGCACCCCGACCACTGGGTGGCCTACGGCGAGCAGCTCCAACGCTGGTTGCGGCCAGGCGGCCGGCTGCTCGCGCTGCTGATGCAGATGCCGCGTCCGAGCGCAGCCGACGGCGTCATCGAGGGCCCGCCCTACCATTGCGACATCAACGCGGTGCGCGCGGTCTTGCCGGAGCGTCACTGGGCGTGGCCGCGCCCGCCGTACGAGCGCGTGCCGCACCCGATGGGCCCGACCGAGTTGGCGGTGGTGCTGGTGCGGCGCTGACCTGTCCGCCCTCGGGCCTCGGCCCGGGCGCCTTCGGCCTCAGCCGGAAAACCGCCGCAGCGCCTGCGGGTCCGGCACCACGATCGCGCCGTATTCCAGCGCCAGCAGACCGGCCTGCTCCAGCGTCCGCAGCGCCCGGTTGGCACGTTGCCGCGACACGCCCGACAGGTAGCCGATCTCCTCCTGCGAGATCGCCATGCGCCGCCCGCCGCCCGGGTACAGCACCGGGTTGAACAACTCGGCCAGGCAACGCGCCACGCGCGCATCGGGCCCGAGCAGCCGGTCGTGCTCGACCATTGCGATGAACTGGCCGAGCCGCTCGTTGAGCTGGGTCAGCAGGAAGCGGTTGAAGGCGATGCTGCAGTCCAGCAGGCGCTGGAACGTGGCGCGCGGCATCAGCGCCACGTGGCTGTCGCGCAGGGCCACGACGTCGTACTTGCGCGGCTCGGACTTCAGGAGCGACCCTTCGCCGAACCAGCCGCCGGACGTCACGCCGGTGTACGTCACCGAGCGGCCTTCCGGCGACACGCTGGCCACCTTCACCAATCCGTCGACCACGCCCAGCCAGGCCTCGACCGGCTCGCCCTTGCGCACCACCATGGCGCCCGCCGGGAAGGCGCGCACGGGCGTCTCGCGCGACAGGCGCATGCGCTCGACCGGATCCAGCGCCTCGACCCAGGGGCTACGGTCCAGCAGCGCGTCGATCGTGATCGGTGCTCGCCGCGCGACGCGGGCGGCCGCGGGCCGCGCGGACGACGGCGCGACCGTGCCGGGACGGCTCGCCGTCCCCGAATCCTCGATCCCGCGGCACGGCGGCACCGGGGGCGTAGGGGTTTGCATCTATGGCCCGATTGTCGCGCGAATGACAGAGTCCCAGGATAGCTGACTCTATCGTGGCGATCCGCGGCGGCACCCGAGCCAATCGGTCCCGCCGCCGAAGCGAACGCCCGGGCAGCCCATGCTGCACGGCGCAAAAGGATTCCGAGGAGACACATGGCGGGCGTAGACCTCAGGTCGCTCGGCGACACGACGTTCCCGCGGCTGCTCGTCGAGCATGCGGCCAAGCGGCCGGCGTCGCCGGCGCTGCGCGAGAAGCACCTGGGCATCTGGCAGACCACTTCCTGGGCGGCGCTTCGCGACGAAGTCGCCTCCATGGCCGCGGGTTTGGCGGCGGCCGGCTTCCAGCGCGGCCAGAACCTGGCGCTGATCGGCGACAACCGGCCGCGGCTGTACGCGGCCATGATCGCCGCGCAGGTGCTGGGCGGCGTGCCGGTGCCGCTCTACCAGGACTCGGTGGCGCAGGAGATGGTTTACGTCCTGCAGGACGCGGAGATCGCGTTCGCCGTGGTCGAGGACCAGGAGCAGGTCGACAAGCTCCTGGAGATCCGCGAACAGTGCCCGCGCCTGGCCCACATCTGGTTCGACGACCCGCGCGGCCTGCGCAACTACGACGACCCCATCCTCGCGCCCTGCGACCGCCTCATCGAGGACGGGCGCGCCTGGCTCGCCTCGCACCCCGGTTTCCTGGACGCCGAGATCGCCAAGGGCTCGCCCGACGACGTCGCCGCGATGTTCTACACCTCGGGCACCACCGGCAACCCCAAGGGCGTCATCCACACGCACCGCAACCTGGTCACCATGGCGCGGGCGGCCTCGCGGCTGGAGCGGCTGACCGCCGACGAGGAAGTGCTGGCCTACCTGCCCATGGCCTGGATCGGGCAGAACATTTTTTCCTACGCGCAGTGGCTGACCAACGGCTTCACGGTCAACTGCCCCGAATCCGGCGCTACGGTCGCCGCCGACATGCGCGAAGTCGGTCCCACCTATTACTTCGCGCCGCCGCGTGTGCTGGAGGCGCTGCTCACGCAGGTCACCATCCGGATGGAGGACGCCGCCGCGCCCAAGCGCGCGATGTTCCGCTACTTCATGGACGTGGCCCGCCGCGTGGGTGGGCGCCTCTTGGACGGCGACGCGTCGGTGGGAATGGGCGACCGGCTGCTCTACAAGCTCGGTGACCTGCTGGTGTACGGGCCGCTGCGCAACGCGCTCGGCATGAGCCGCGTGCACGTGGCCTACACCGCGGGCGAAGCCATCGGGCCGGACTTGTTCGTCTTCTACCGCTCGCTGGGCGTCAACCTCAAGCAGCTCTACGGCTCGACCGAAACGGCCGTCTTCGTCTGCATCCAGCCCGACGGCCAGGTGAAGGCCGACACCGTGGGCCCGCCGGTGGAAGGCGTCGAAGTCAAGGTGGCCGACAACGGCGAGATCCTGATCCGCAGCCCGGGCCTCCTGCGCGAGTACTACAAGAACCCCCAGGCCACGGCCGAGGTCAAGGACGCGCAGGGCTGGTACCACACGGGCGACGCCGGCTACTTCGACCCCGACGGGCATCTCAAGATCATCGACCGCGCCAAGGACGTCGGCAAGATGGCCGACGGCAGCCTCTTCGCGCCCAAGTACATTGAAAACAAGCTCAAGTTCTTCCCGTACATCAAGGAAGCGGTGGCCTTCGGCGACGGGCGCGACCGCGTCATGGCGCTGGTCAACATCGACTTCGAAGCCTGCGGCAACTGGGCCGAGCGCCGCAACATCGGCTACGCCGGCTACGTCGACCTGGCCGGGCGCGCCGAGATCTATGGTCTCGTGCGCGAATGCATCGAGAAGGTCAACGCCGACCTGGCGGCCGACCCGATGATGGCGGCCAGCCAGATCCATCGCTTCGCCGTGCTGCACAAGGAGCTCGACGCCGACGACGGCGAGCTCACGCGCACGCGCAAGGTCCGCCGCCGCTTCATCGCGGATAAGTTCTCGATGCTGGTCGATGCGCTGTACGGTGGCGCCGCGCGCTGCTTCGTGGAGACGCCGGTGCGCTTCGAGGACGGCCGCGCCGGCAGCGTCTCGGCCGACCTGCGCATCGAGGACGCCACCGTCCACCCGTCCGCCGCCACGCTCAAGAAGGCCGCCTGACCATGAGCACAGTCGTGATCCCCCGCGACGGCGCGCCGATGCCGGCGCCCGTCGGCGCCACGTCGTCCGCGGCCGCCCTCCAGACCCAGCCGGCCGGGCCCGAAGCCGCCGGCGCCGGGCGCACCGGCCCGGGCCGCGTGGTCGGCGACGTCATCCTCTCGCTCGAGCACATCTCGCTGTCCTTCGGTGGCGTCAAGGCGCTCACCGACATCTCCTTCGACGTCCGCGAGCACGAGATCCGCGCCATCATCGGCCCCAACGGCGCGGGCAAGAGCTCGATGCTCAACGTCATCAACGGCGTGTACGTGCCGCAGCAGGGCGAGATCGTCTTCCGCGGCCAGCACTTCCGCCAGATGAACCCGCGCAAGGTGGCCGAGATGGGCGTGGCGCGCACCTTCCAGAGCCTGGCGCTCTTCAAGGGCATGAGCGTGCTGGACAACATCATGACCGGGCGCAACCTGCGCATGAAGACGGGGCTGCTGTCGCAGATGCTGCACGTCGGGCCCGCGCAGATGGAAGAGATCGCCAACCGCGAGGCGGTCGAACGCATCATCGACTTCCTGCAGATCCAGAACGTGCGCAAGACCCCGGTGGGCCGGCTGCCCTACGGACTGCAAAAGCGCGTCGACCTCGGTCGCGCGCTGGCCATGGAGCCCACGCTGCTGCTGCTGGACGAGCCCATGGCCGGCATGAACGTCGAGGAGAAGCAGGACATGAGCCGCTTCATCCTGGACGTCAACGACGAGTTCGGCACCACCATCGTGCTGATCGAGCACGACATGGGCGTGGTGATGGACATCTCCGACCGGGTCGTGGTGCTGGACTACGGCAAGAAGATCGGCGACGGCCCGCCCGACGAAGTGCGCAACAACGAAGACGTGATCACCGCATACCTGGGCGTGGCGCACTGACTATGGGTTTCTTCCTCGAAGTGGTGTTGGGCGGCCTGATGGCGGGCCTGCTGTACGCGTTGGTGGCGCTGGGCTTCGTGCTGATCTTCAAGGCCAGCGGCGTCTTCAACTTCGCGCAGGGCGCGATGGTGCTGTTCGCCGCGCTGGCGATGGCGCGGCTGTCCGAATGGATCCCGCCGGCGCTGGGCATCGAGAACAAGATGCTGGGCAACATTGTGGCCTTCGTGCTGGCCGCGCTTGTCATGGTCGCCGTGGCCTGGGTGATCGAGCGGCTGGTGCTGCGCCCGCTGGTGGCGCAAGAGGGCATCGTGCTGCTGATGGCCACGCTGGGCGTCACGTACTTCCTGGACGGCTTCGGGCAGACCATCTGGGGCTCGGACATCTACAAGATCGACCTGGGCATCTCCAAGGAGCCCCTGCTGGTCCTGCAGGACACCTTCCAGGGCGGGCTGCTGCTCAACCGAGACGACATCGCCGCGGCCATCATGGCGATGGCGCTGGTGGCGGTGCTGGCGCTCTTCTTCCAGAAGACCTCCACGGGCCGCGCGCTGCGCGCCGTGGCCGACGACCACCAGGCCGCGCAGTCCATCGGCATCCCGCTGGACCGCATCTGGGTGATCGTGTGGTCGGTGGCCGGGTTCGTGGCGCTGGTGGCCGGCATGATCTGGGGCAGCAAGCTGGGCGTGCAGTTCTCGCTGGCCATCCTGGCGCTGAAGGCCTTGCCGGTGGTGATCCTGGGCGGCTTCACCTCGGTGCCGGGCGCCATCGTGGGCGGCCTGATCATCGGCGTGGGCGAGAAGGTCTCCGAGGTGTACCTGGGCCCCGTCATCGGCGGGGGCATCGAGAACTGGTTCGCCTACGTGCTGGCGCTCGTGTTCCTGCTGATCCGGCCGCAAGGGCTGTTCGGCGAAAAGATCATCGACCGGGTCTGACCCCATGCTCTATCGCGAAAACGGCCAGTTCAAGGCCTCCTACCACGCCGACGCGCAGGTCTTCCCCATCCTGCAGGACAAGCTGCTGGTGTGGGCATTCATCGCGTTCGCCTTCATCGGCGTGCCGCTGCTGGCCAGCGACTACGTGCTGCGCGCGCTGCTGGTGCCGTTCCTGATCCTGGCGCTGGCGGCCATCGGGCTGAACCTGCTGGTGGGCTACTGCGGCCAGATCTCGTTGGGGTCCGGCGCGTTCATGGCGGTGGGCGCCTATGCCGCCTACAACCTCGCCGTCCGCATCCCCGACCTGCCGCTGCTGGTGGTGATCATCCTGGCCGGCTTGGTGGCGATGGCGGTGGGCGTGCTCTTCGGCATCCCCAGCCTGCGCATCAAAGGCTTGTACCTGGCGGTGGCGACGCTGGCCGCGCAGTTCTTCTCGGACTGGGTGTTCTCGCGGGTCAAGTGGCTGACCAACTATTCGGCGTCGGGCTCGGTCACCGCGCCGCCGCTGGAATTCTTCGGCGTGCTGGTGGACACGCCGCAAGAACGCTACCTGCTGTGCCTGGCCTTCGTCGTCGTGTTCGCCATGATCGCCAAGAACCTGGTGCGCGGCCACATCGGCCGGTCCTGGATGGCGATCCGCGACATGGACGTGGCCGCGTCCGTCATCGGCATCCGGCCGATGCACGCCAAGCTCACGGCCTTCGCCATGAGCTCCTTCTTCATCGGCGTGGCGGGCGCGCTGTGGGCCTTCCTGCACCTGGGCTCCTGGGAGCCGGCCGCCTTCAGCATCGACCGCTCCTTCCAGCTGCTGTTCATGATCATCATCGGCGGCCTGGGCTCGATCATGGGCAGCTTCTTCGGCGCCGCCTTCATCCTGCTGCTGCCGATCGTGCTGAACCAGGTGCCGGCGGCGCTCGGCGTGCCGCTGGCCACGTCCACCGTGTCGCACCTGGAATTCATGATCTTCGGTGCGCTGATCGTGTTCTTCCTGATCGTCGAGCCGCACGGCCTGGCCCGCCTGTGGTCCATGGGCAAGGAAAAGCTCAGGCTCTGGCCCTTCCCGCACTGACCCGCGGCGCCCCTGGCCGCTGAACACCCACCGCGACGTCCAAAGACGCGTTTCGAGGAGACTGAAGAGATGAACCGACACACCACCTTCCGCGCCGGCGTGCTGGCCGCGGCGATCGCCTCGGCCGCGCTGGCCATGGGGCTGTCGTCCGTGCCCGCGCAAGCGCAGCAAAAGGGCGCGGCTGCCCCGGCCGGCGCGATGGAGCAGTTCTTCCCGGTGCTGTCCTACCGCACCGGCGCGTACGCGCCCAACGGCGTGCCCTACGCCAACGGCTACGTCGACTACCTCAAGTACGTGAACACGCAGGGCGGCATCAACGGCGTGAAGCTCACCTTCGAGGAATGCGAGACCGGCTACGCCACCGACCGCGGCGTGGAGTGCTACGAGCGACTCAAGGGCAAGGGCCCCACCGGCGCCACCGTGTTCCAGCCGCTGTCCACCGGCATCACCTTCGCGCTGACCGAGAAGGCGCCGATCGACAAGATCCCGCTGATCACCTCCGGCTACGGCCGGTCCGAATCGGCCGAAGGACGCGTGTTCCCCTGGAACTTCATCCTGGGCGGCACCTACTGGACCGCGGCCGACATCGTCGTCCAGCATTTGCTCAAGACCGAGAACAACAACCTCAAGGGCAAGAAGATCGCGCTGGTCTACCACGACTCGCCCTTCGGCAAGGAGCCCATCCCCCTGCTGGTCGAGCGCAGCAAGATGCACGGCTACGAGCTCGTCCAGATCCCGGTGACCCACCCCGGCGTCGAGCAGAAGGCCGCCTGGCTGCAAGTGCGCCAGCAGCGTCCGGACTACGTGATCCTGTGGGGCTGGGGCGTGATGAACTCCACCGCGCTCAAGGAAGCCACCGCCACCGGCTACCCCCGCGAGAAGATCTTCGGCAGCTGGTGGTCCGCCGCCGAGCCCGACGTGACGCCCGTGGGCCCCGACGCCAAGGGATACCAGGGCCTGAACTTCCAGGCGGGCGCGGGCCGCGGCAAGGTGCACGAGGACCTGATGAAGGCGCTGCACGACAAGGGCCAGGGCACCGGTCCCAAGGAAGAAGTGGGCACGGTGCTGTACAACCGCGGCCTGATCCACGCGCTGTACGCGGTGGAATCCGTGCGGCGTGCGCAGGAGCGCTTCGGCAAGAAGGCCCTGACCGGCGAGCAGGTGCGCTGGGGCATCGAGAACCTCAACATCACCGACGCGCGCATCAAGCAGCTGGGCTTCGAAGGCTACATGGTGCCGATCTCCACCAGCTGCGCCGACCACATGGGCTCGCCCAACCGTGCTCGCATCCAGCAGTGGGACGGCAGCAAGTGGACCTACGTGTCCGACTGGTACACGGCCGACATGGCGGTGATCAAGCCGATGGTCGACCGCGCCGCCAAGCAGTACGCCAGCGAGAAGAAGCTGGAAATGCGCGACTGCTCGAAGGACGTCAGCTGATCGAGCTGGCAATGAAATTGGGGACAGACACCAATTTCGTTTGAAGCATCCCGCTGTGATCGCGCCAGCGTGCCGCGGAGATCGGGGCCTGTCCCCGGTCTCCGCGGTCCACGAAGGCCGTGAATGGCGCGCCCGCGCCACCGACCTCTGCAGGACCATGCCAGCGTGAGCACCACCGCCACCACACCCACTGCACCGGCGGCGTCCACCGCCCCGCACCCCGCCATCGTCCAAGGCGCAGCTGCGGCGGCCTCTGCCGTCGCCGCACCCGCCGCCGCCCCGCTGCTGTCCGTCAACGGCATCGAGGTCATCTACAACCACGTCATCCTGGTGCTCAAGGGCGTGTCGCTGTCGGTGCCCGAAGGCCGCATCGTGGCGCTGCTGGGCGGCAACGGCGCGGGCAAGACCACCACGTTGCGGGCCGTGTCCAACCTGTTGAAGGGGGAACGCGGCGAAGTCACCAAGGGCTCGATCGTGCTGCGCGGCGAGGCCATCGAGCGGCTCACCCCCGCCGACCTGGTCAAGCGCGGCGTAGTGCAGGTGATGGAAGGCCGCCACTGCTTCGGCCACCTGACGGTGGAGGACAACCTGCTGGCCGGCGCCTACACCCGCAAGCTGTCCCGCGGCGAACTGGCCGCGCAGCTGGAGCGCGTGTACCACTACTTCCCGCGCCTGAAGCAACGGCGCGGCTCGCAGGCCGGCTATACCTCGGGTGGCGAGCAGCAGATGACTGCCGTGGGCCGCGCGCTGATGGCCGATCCGCGCATGGTGCTGCTGGACGAGCCTTCCATGGGCCTGGCGCCGCAGATCGTGCAGGAGATCTTCGAGATCGTGCGGATGCTCAACCAGAAGGAAGGCGTGAGCATCCTGCTGGCCGAACAGAACACCAACGTGGCGCTCAAGTACGCCGACTACGGCTACATCCTGGAGAACGGCCGCATCGTGATGGACGGCGAAGCGCACGCGCTGGCCGACAACGAGGACGTCAAGGAGTTCTACTTGGGCGTGTCCAAGGAAGGGCGCAAGTCCTTCCGCGACATCAAGTCCTACCGGCGCCGCAAGCGCTGGCTCTGAGGCCAAGGCCCGCCGCCCCCATGGACGATCGTTACTACGACGCGCTGGAAACGCGCACCGCCGAGCAACGCGAAGGCACACTGATGTCCCGGCTGCCCGGCCTGCTGGAGGCGGCCATGCGCGACGCGCCCGGTTGGGCGCGACACTTGGCAGGCACCGACCCGCGCGCCGTGTCTTCGCGCAAGGCGCTGGCCGCGCTGCCGGTGCTGCGCAAGTCGGAGCTCAAGGAACTGCAGGAGGCCGATCCGCCCTTCGGCGGGCTGACCACGGTGCCGCCGGGCAAGCTGTCGCGCCTCTTCATGTCGCCCGGGCCGATCTTCGACCCGGAAGGCACCAGCCCCGACCCCTGGCGCACCGCGCGCGCGCTGCATGCCGCGGGGATGCGCGCCGGCCACGTCATCCAGAACAGCTTCGGCTACCACCTGACGCCCGGGGCGTGGATGGTGGACGCGGCAGCGCGCCATATCGGCTGCGCCGTCATCCCCGCGGGCGTGGGCCAGACCGAGCAGCAGATCGAAGCGATCCGCGTGCTCAAGCCCGACGCCTTCGTGGGCGCCCCGTCCTTCCTGCGGATCATCGTGGAGAAGGCCCGCGAGACGGGCATGGACATCTCGAACCTGAAGCGCGCGCTGCTGGCGGCCGAGGCGCTGCCGCCGTCGCTGCGCGCGTGGTTCAAGGAGCAGGGCATCGAGACGGTGCTGCAGTGGTACGGCACGGCCGACCTGGGGTTGGTGGCCTACGAGTCCGAGGCCATGGAAGGCATGATCCTGGAGGAGTCGCTGATCCTGGAGATCGTGCGGCCGGGCACTGGCGAGCCGCTGCCCGACGGAGAAGTGGGTGAGATCGTCATCACCAGCTTCAACCCGGCTTACCCGATGATCCGCTTTGGAACCGGGGACTTGTCGGCCGTGATGCCGGGCGCGTCGCCGTGCGGGCGCACCAACGTGCGTATCCGGGGCTGGATGGGGCGCGCGGATCAGACCACCAAGGTACGCGGGATGTTCGTGCATCCCGGGCAGGTGGATGCTGTTGTCAAGCGGCACCCTGAGATCCGGCGTGCGCGTCTGGTCGTCGCTGGGGAGATGGCGGCCGACACGATGACGTTGCGCTGTGAGGTGGAGGGGGCGCCGGAAGGGTTGGCTGGCCGCATCGCGGAGAGCGTGCGTGAGGTCACCAAGCTGCGGGGTGACGTCGAGCTGGTGGCGCCTGGCAGCTTGCCGAACGACGGCAAGGTGATCGAGGACGCGCGGTCTTACGCTTAGGCGTAGGGCGTCAGCGGCTCGCGGCACGGCTCGCTTCGCCGGGATCGTAGAAGATGCCGCTCGGCTGGTGACGCCATCATGCCCAAGTGCATGCAACGTGCGCTCGTAGGGACCCCGATCGAGCGACTTGTTACTGCGTAATCGCGCGCGAGTCTCGTCTTGCTTGCGTGGAAGGCCGTGGGGCCGGCTGCTTCGATTCGGCGACCCGGGTTTGAACCCCCCGTTCAGCAAGCCGCACCGCGTAGTTAGGCCGCGCGGCGCCAATCTGTGAGCGCGAGCTCAGGCTTGGGCGGACCGGTCGAACCTCTCAGTATCGCGCGTTCCACTTCAATCGCGGCCATCTCGGTAACGGCGACGAACGGCCGACGTTATCAGACAATCGTGGCTGAGCTATGCGCCGGACCATACGGGGGACGCAGGCGGGGAAAGGGGTTCGTGCGGATGGCGCTGGCGGGTTATGTGGCGATGAGCGAAGTTAGCAACAACCTATGCACTCTAAATTGAAGTTAAACCTTCGGAGAGTTCCGTGATCTGGGGAGCGCTGCTTCTGAAGAATCCCTGGACGCGCGCCCTAATCCCGAGCGGCTTAGCGGGCGCTGTGGGTTTGCTCGCGAATGCCGTTGTAGCCGAGATCACCAAGAACGGAGTCGTTGCTTGGGAAGCCGCGATCCTCAATCGCAACTTTCACTGGCTTTTGCTGGCATCAACTCTAGCGTTTATATATCAAATAGTCATATTCCGTCACGATCGAGCATTGATTGCCGGCTTCACGCCAAGACAGTATGAAGCAAACATTCGGAACCGAGTCGCGGAGTCGGTAGCAAGAAGATGCCGGAAATTAGTGCGCTCTGGACAAATTGAACTGCTTGAGAGGGAAACCGAGACCTTCAAGAAGCTCTTTGGAGAGAACAAATGAAGGTTTTAATCGCTGAACAGTTCAATCGGTCTATGCAACAACTTCGCAAAGAAGAACAGGGCGAGGTCGTGTCCATGTTCGCGCTTGTTTCGAGCATGGAGCGCGAGTTACTAGTGAGTTCCCCCATCCTCATACGGCTGCAAACTGATTCCTCGCTTTACACGCTGAGGACTCAACACACCCGGATTTTTTGCTCATTTGTAGGGGAAGATCTGGTTCTTCTTGACGTGAAATCTGCGAGCAACGGGTCTTTTGGCTCATCCGCATACTCTCAAGAGAGTAAGAAGGGGGAGACCACACTCTTCGGCCCACTCGGGGATCCCCAAGCCTATATCGCACCTGACGCAATCTACAGCTTCGAGGGCCGCCCTCTTGCTTACTTAGACGGAACCAGCATCTATGGTTTTAATGGCCGGCATCTTGGGTGGTTTGAAGAAGGAGTGATTTGGGATCATCAAGGTAAGCGCGTTGGTTTCATTAAAAGTGCTTGCCCAGTTTTCACCGCATTTGAACCGTTCAAGGGCTTCAAGCAGTTCAAGCCATTCAAGGCCTTTAAGCAGTTCGCTCCCTTTAAGCCCTTTCTAAGTAAAGCGAGCGCAGGAACGCCTCTGTTAAAATTTCTAGAACACGGAAGAGCCTAGGGTCTAACAATTCATCCAAGCCGACGGCGTTTCACGGCGCGGCTCAATTCAGACGTTGAGGCTGTGCAAAAAGGTTAGCTTGGTCGAGAATTCGCGTATCTGTTCGACCGACGCGGAGCCCGCCGATGGCCCGGCACAAGGAAATCGACCGCAGCCCCCGCTTCCTACCGGTGGTGTTGAGCGCGCAGATCCAGCCAGGCACGTTCGAGTTCACGCTTGACTGGCTGGTCGACAGTGAGTTGGACTGCTCTGCGCTGGACGCGCGCTTTGTGAACGACGCGACGGGCGCTCCGGCGTACGACCCGCGGGTGGTGCTCAAGATAGTGGTGCTGGGCTACAGCCGAGGTCTCGTGAGCAGCCGCGCGATCGAGCGGGCGTGCCGTGAAAACGTGACCTTCATTGCGCTGTCGGGTGACGCGGCACCGAGCTACGCCCACATTGCCAAGTTCGTGCGCGAGTTGGGCGATGAGGTCGGGGCGCTGTTCAAGCAGGTGCCGAGGGTCTGCGACCGGTTGGGGCTTAATGACAAGGAGTTGTTCGCCATTGACGGGGTGAAGTTGCCCTCGAATGCGAGCGAGGAGCGCAGCGGCACGCGTGCTGAGCTGCCGCACCGCGCCGAGCGGCTCGAGAAAGCGGCCAACAAGATCATCGAGACGCACCGCGCCCGCGACGAGGGCAAGGGTAACGACGACAGGGACGCCAAGCGCTGCGCGCAGGTCAAGCGCATCCGCCGCGAGGCGCGAGCCACCCGATAGTTCGTTGCCTTGCATCCGCCTAAGCGAAATGACAAGGGTCACAAGCTTAAAAGCAACGTGACCGACAACGACTCGGCCCAGATGGCCACGGCCAAGGGTGTGATCCAGTGCTACGCGGCGCAGGCTGAGGTCGAGGCCGCGCACCGGGTGATTGTTGCAGCTGACTTGGCCGAGGGCGGCGCCGAGCACGCCAGCCTGCTACCGATGATCGAGGCAGCCCGCCCGATGGGCACGGACCAGACGGTGGTCACGGCCGACGCGGGCTACCACAGCAAGGAAAGCCTTGAGGCGCTACGCGCGATCAGCACGTCCGCGCTGATCGCAGACCTCGGCATGCGAAAGTGCGACGAGCGGCTCGCCGACCAAGGCAAGCACCGCGCAAAGGGCGACCCGCTGCACGACAAGCGGGCCCCGAAAGAGGACGCACCTCGCACCTTCAAGGCGAGCGAGTCCGGCTACGACTCCGAGTCGAACCGCTGCATCTGGCCGGCGGGCAAGGCGCTGTACAGTAGCGGCGGCGACGTGGTGATCCGGGGAGTCACGCTGCATCGCGTCAAAGGCGCAATCCGCGACTGCGAGCCGTGCAAGTTCAGGCAGCAGTGCCTGCTCAGCCTCGACAGATCATGCATCCGCCAAGTATCGCTCAACCTGAGCCGACCCAGGCCCGTGGACGCGATGACGCTCTGATGCGCCAGGCAATCGATTCATTCAAGGGCCGGGCGATCTATGGCAGGCGCATCGGGACGGTGGAGCCGGTGTTCGCCAAGCTGCGGCACAACAAGCGGCTGAGTCGGTTCACGCTCAGAGGCCGGAGCAAGGTGCGAACGCAGTGGCGGCTGTACTGCCTGGTGAACAACATCGAGACGATCGGGCGAAGCTGAAAGACAAACGGAGAATCGGATGGCATCGGCTTCGGCCGGAGTCGCTTGGAGGTGCACGGAACGCGCATACCGCTTTGGGGGCGAGATGACCGTGCACTCGGTGCCGGCCCGCGCGATTCTCTCGCTGCGGGTCATTGGACACTTGTTAGATCGCAAAGGAGGACGAGTGGGGCACGATCCCAAAGGGCAATTCAGGGTTCCTTATCGCGAGCCCAGCTGGCCACGCGAGTACTGGGTAGAGATACTGCTTCTCGCGCTGGGATTGGTCGCCGTCAATCTGATCTTCATTGCTGACGCGTTCCGTGCGACGGACACTCTCAATCCAACGAGTGCTGGTCAACTCGGAGATTTTGTAGGCGGGTACGTTGGGACGTTCTTCGCTTTAGCCAGCGTCGTCTTGCTGAGCGCGACCCTTAGAAGCCAGCGCAAGTCAGCGCAAGTCTTGAACTTCGAGGGCAAGTATTTTGAACTGCTGCGCCTTCACCGGGACAACGTCGCCGAATTGGAAGTACAGGGTGTCAACGGACGAAAGCTCTTCGTGGTGCTCATTCGCGAGTATCGAGCTGCCGCAGGAGTCGTGCTGCGGCTTGCGGAAGAAAAGCAGCAGCATCTAACTCCCAGACAGCTCGCACACATCACGTATTACTGCCTTTTCTTCGGTGCCGGGCCACATTCCTCGCGCATGCTCCGCCACTCGCTGTCGGAATATGACGAGGCGCTTGTCGATGCAGTCGCCGAGGAACTGGACCGGAGCGATATTAAGAAATCAGTGCAAGGCGAGAGGAAGCTCGCCTATCTTCCTTTTGAAGGGCACCAGTCGCGCCTCGGGCACTACTATCGTCACCTGTACCAAGCAATCCGCTACGTCGATGAGCAAAAGCTGGCGATTGACAAGTACCAGTATGTGAAGACGATTCGCGCGCAGCTTTCAAACCACGAACAGGTGCTGCTCCTTCTCAATTCACTGACGCCGATGGGCGAAAACTGGTGGAAAAATGGATACATGCTGAAGTACCGACTCGTCCAGAACATCCCTAGAAACTTTTTCGACCGAGAGACGGAACTAGACCTGTCCACGCTGTTCGAGGCCGGCTACTTCGAATGGGAGGAATCGCGCGGTGCAATCTAACAAGCCGTTCAACGCGGACACGCACCGGCATTGCGCCGCGAGCCGTATATCCGAGCACGCGTCTCGCGGCGCAATGCCACTGCGTGCCGGTCAGCTCCGGCGTTAAGCCTACCAGGATGACGAACGCGACGCAGCCGTTCGACGAAGCAGCGGCCGTTCTAGACTATCTTCGCCTTATGCACGAACTGGCAATGCGAGTCGATCTCGTTGCTCGCGCGTGTACCGGGGCCCTAAATCTGTCGCCGCCATTCGCCAGGGAATACTGCTTTCTGCAGTTCCGTCGAATGTGCGAGCTCGTAGCTTTAGGTTGCCTTCAGCTACATGGCGACCTTTCGGCGGCTAGGACAGGAGCGGCGAAGAAAGAATGGAATGCAGAGCGAATCATGAGGCTGCTCCACAGGAGTCATCCCCACGCGTTCCCTCAGAGCCTCACGCGAATTAAGACGTCCAATGGATGGAGCCTTGTCGCCAACTCAAGGCCTAATGCACTCACATACGCGGAATTCAATGCTCTGTATAACAAATGCGGCGAAATCCTCCATCGAGGAACAATTCGTTCCCTCGAAACGGAACAGGCTTTGGCCAAGTCCCAGTACGACGAGGTAATTGCGTGGTCACATAAGGTGGTTGACCTATTAAATGAACACGTGATTTCAAGATCAGACGGAAAGGGGCTGTACCACATATCTTTGAGAACAGATGCCGGGGGGCCGGCCTGTAGCTTCTTCTCGGGTTTCGGCGAAGGTTCGGTGCAGGTCGCAACATACAACCTGGACGTCCGCGCGACTGCTCGCACGGACGATGGTTCAGTACCCAACCCGTCGGTGCAGCCGACGGCCTATGGCCGCGGCTGAGGTCCAACGACATACGCCACCTCAAGCGCCATGGATCGCCAGCGAGTACACTGTGTGGAGGCATGTGGAGATCTATATGTCCACCAAGATCGACGAACTCTCAGCTCAAGCCAAAGCTTTATCGGCAGAGGATCGAGCCCGCCTTGCTCAGGTGATCCTGAAGTCCTTGCAAGAAGAGGCTGGCGTCGACGCTGAGGCTGCCTGGGATCGGGAGATCGAATGCAGCGTTGCCGAAATCGAGTATGGCGCCGTCCGTCTGGGTTCTTCCGAAGAACTGCACACCGAAGCCCGCCGTCTGATCCGGCGGTGATCGCGGTCCGCTACCACCCGGAAGCCAGTGCGGAGTTTCTGCACGAAGTCGCGTACTAAGCGGGTATCAGCACTGGACTGCGCCCGCGAAGAGAAGACCCGGCTACCGGGCGAGGCGCGTCCGTGACGTGTGACGCCGTAACGATGAGCTACCGCGAACGCATCACCATCGAACCCAGCAAGCGCGGGGCAAGCCGTGCCTTTGTGGGCTGCGGATCACGGTTCATGACGTGCTCGACTACTTGGCCGGCGGCATGAGCGAAGACGAGATCCTTGCCGACGTCCCCGACTTGGAGCGCGCGGACGTCCGGGCAGCACTGGCATTCGCGGCTGACCATGAGCGCGGCCTTCCTGGCAACGTCGCAGCGTCACCGCGGTCGGCGGGCACCGAGGGCCGCGCTGAGCCTCCTTTTCGACCAGAACCTCGCGCCGGCACTCGTCCGTTTCGACCTGCAGCCCCGCAACACGGACGCTGCGCTGGTCAAGCGCTGACCTGCCACTGACCGGGCAGCGGTGTCCGCCCGCCCGCCCGCCCGCCGGCAGGCCGCCCTCAAGACCCGACGCGCCCAACCCGCCGGGCCACGTCCGCGCAGTCGGGCCAGCGCGTCGCGCAGAGCCGCCCCGCCAAGCCGTGCGCCGCCGCTGACTCCGCCCGTCTCAAACGTTCGGCCAACGTCATCGTCACCGACTCCGTGTCCTCCGCCCCCGAGCGTCTCGCCAGATCCACACCCAGCAGCGCCTGGTAGTACAACCCCACCCGGTGCGCAGCCGTCGCCGAGGCCGGCGTGCGCGCATCGATGCAGGCCAGGAAAGCGTCCGCCCCGTCCTCCATGTCGCGGTCGCAAGCCGTCGCGTCCATCGCCCCGGCAAGGGCTTGCGCCAGCGCAACATCGACCGATCCGCTGCGCCCACCAAGGGCGTCGCCCGCGCCGACACCCGGCAGCACGACGGCCCACGCCAACACCACCACCCCCACCAGCATCGCCAGCACGGCCGGCACCGTCCAGCCGACCACCTGCGCAGTATCGTCATCCATCCGCAATCTTCCTCACACGCTGCAGTCATCGTGACCGCGCATTCTCCGCGGCTGCCCATGCGTCCGATGTGATCGGCGCGTGCAACGCCCACGACTCATGCGACCATGATGCCTTCGATTTCCCGCCACGCCCGCCGCTTGCCCATCGCCGTCCTCGCCATCGCTTTTGCTGCCCTGGTGGCCTGCGGCGACGACAACGACGACGCGCCCGCCGCGCCACCGGCGGCAGCCACGCCGGTCGACGTCCGGCTGATCGCCTTCAACGACTTCCACGGCCACCTGTCGCCCGACACCACCGGCAGCCTCTCGCTGCCCGCGCCCAGCGGCACCGGCACGGTGTCGGTGCGAACCGGCGGCGCGGCCTTCCTCGCCACCAAGCTCGACGAGCTGCGCGCCGACCGCCCCAACACCTTCGTGATCTCCACCGGCGACGCGATAGGCGGCACGCCGCTGGTGTCGGCGCTGTTCCGTGACGAGCCGGCCATCGAAGCCATGAACCTGATGGGCGTGGACGTGAACGTGGTCGGCAATCACGAGTTCGACAAGGGCCGCGCCGAGCTGGAGCGCATGATCCGCGGCGGCTGCGCGCCGGCCAACGACCCGAACCTATCCACCTGCGCGCGCCCGGGCGCCAACTACGCCGGTGCGCGCTTCCCGTTCCTGGCGGCTAACGTGGTCGACAACGCCACCAACCGGCCGATCCTGGAGCCGTACCTCATCCGCGAGTTCGGCGGCGTGCGCATGGCCTTCATCGGTGTGGTCACCCGCACCACGCCCACCATCGTGGTGCCCACCGGCGTGGCCGGCCTGACCTTCGCGGACGAGGCGCAGACCATCAACCGCTACGTCACCGAACTCAAGGCGCAGGGCGTCGAGGCGATCGCGGTGGTGATGCACGAAGGCGGCCAGACCGACAGCACGCTCAACGACCGCACCTGCGCCAATGCGCGCGGGCCGGCCTTCGACATCGTCGACCAGCTCGACGCCGAGGTGGACGTGGTCTTCACGGGGCACACGCACCAGGCGTACAACTGCGTGCGCCGCGGCATTCCGGTGATCCAGGGGTCGGCCTTCGGCCGGCTGGTGTCGGTGGTCGACTTGAAGCTCGACCCGGCCACCCGCGACGTGGTGCCCGGCAGCGCCACCGCCACCAACGAGCCCGTCGTCAACGGCGCCAACACCGTCGCGGGCTTCCAGGCGCTGGCGGCGCGCGCCGACGTGGCCGCGCTGGTGCAGGAATACACCGCGCTGTCCGCGACGCGCGCCAACCGGCAGATCGGTTCCATCAGCGCCCCGTTCACCCGCACCGCCGGCTCGGGCGGCGACCATTCCGCCGGACGCTTGATCGCCGACGCACAGTTGGCGGCCACGCAGCCCGCCGGCTTCGGCAACGCGCAGGTCGCGTTCATGAACCCGGGCGGCGTGCGCGCCGACTTCACGGCCGCAGGCCCGGTCACCTTCGGCCAGGCCTTTACGGTGCAGCCCTTCGGCAACAGCCTGGTGACCATGACGCTCACCGGCAACCAGATCGACACGTTGCTCGAGCAGCAGTTCAGCGGTGGCAACGCCACGTCGCCGCGCATCCTGCAGCCGTCCGAGGGCTTCACCTACACCTGGGACTTCGCGGCGCCGGCCGGCGCGAGGGTGGACATCGCGTCGATCCGCATCAACGGCACGCCGATCGTCCCGACGCAGGCCTACCGCATCACGGTCAACAGCTTCCTGGCCGAGGGCGGCGACAACTTCGCCATCCTGCGCGAGGGCACCAACCGGCTGGGCGGGGCGCTGGACATCGACGCGCTGATCGCCTATCTGCAGGCGCGCTCGCCGGTGGCGCCGGTCACGGCGGGGCGGATCACGCGGCTCAATTGAGCGCGACCGACTCGGACGCGAATTCGCGGCCCGATTGAGGCATCCTCGGGTGATGCGCGGCCCACCGCGCGCGCCCCACGGAAACACCCGAGGAGACTCCACAGCATGCCCACCCCCATCGACCCCAGCGCCCGCTTCGAGACACTGTCCCTGACCCGAGACGACCGCAACGAGCGCATCGCCCGCATCACCTTCGAGCGACCGGGCCGCTACAACGCCATCTGCGGCGCCACGCCCGGCGAGATCCGCCGCGCGGTCGACATCGCCAACGCGGACGACTCCATCCACGTGATCGTGCTGCAGGGCGCGGGCGACGCGTTCTGCGCGGGCTACGACCTGCAGTGGCTGGGCCAAGGCCGCGGCGACCATCCGTGCCAGCAGGAGAGCACGCCCTGGGACCCGATGCTCGACTACAAGTGGATGAAGGGCGCCACCGACGACTTCATGAGCCTGTGGCGCTCCTACAAGCCGGTCATCGCGCGGGTGCAGAAGTACGCCATCGCCGGCGGCAGCGACATTGCGCTCTGCTGCGACCAGATCGTCTGCGACGAGGACGCGCGCTTCGGCTACATGCCCACGCGCGTGTGGGGCTGTCCCACCACCGCCTGGTGGGTCTACCGCCTGGGCATCGAACGCGCCAAGCGCATGCTGCTGACCGGCGACCTGATCGACGGGCGCAAGGCCAAGGAATGGGGCCTGGCGATCGAAGCGGTGCCGCTGGCGCGGCTGGACGAGACGGTCGACGCGCTGGCCGACCGCATGAGCGGCGTGCCCAAGGGCATGCTGATGATGCAAAAGCTCATGATCAACCAGGCCTTCGAGAACATGGGCTTGGCCAGCACGCAGATGGTGGCGACGCTGTTCGACGGCATCACGCGCCACAACCCCGAGGGCATGTGGTTCCGGCGGCAGGCGCAGTTGTCGGGCTTCAAGGAGGCGGTGGAGTGGCGTGATTCGGGCCGGCCCATTCCGGAAGGCGACGAGGCACGCGCGATCGTGGCCGACATCGAAGCCAAGTTGGGGCTGCGCGCGCCGTGAGGGCCCGCCGCCTCGACACCATTGCGCCGCAAAGGTCTTTCGGGCGGCGCCGTGTTGCTGCCGCGCAGCGAATCGCCGTGGCGCGTGACGTCCTGCACGTCGGCCCAGCTTACAATCCGGCCCGATGCGCCTTGCATCGGTCCGATCTGCTCGTGAGCCGGTGCGGCTCGTGGCGAGATGGCCTGGGGTTTGCTTACAGGGCCCGCCAGTCAACCAAGCCGACAAGACATGAACAAAACCTGCGCCGCACTGACCCTCGCCTTCGCCTCCGTCGCGGCCCATGCCGCCCCGGTCGTCAACGTGACCAACACCGTCTTCTCGCCGGTGGCCGGTGTGTGCACGGTCGACTTCGACGGCTCGGCGTGCAGCAGCATCGCCTTCGCTGGCGGCCAGCTTCGCTCCGAGTCGGCGCGGGTGGCCGCCCGCCCGCCTGGCAGCACCGGCAACTTCATGTCGGTCGGCCCGGGCAGCGCCGGCGGCACGCCGGCCGTGTTCACGGTGTTCATGCCTGAAACCGCGCGCTACAACTACTTCGGCTTCCTGGCAGGCTCGCTCGACAGCTACAACGCCATCACCTTCAACTTCGTCAACGGGGAAGAGGCCACGCGCACCTACTCCGGCACCGAGCTGGCGAGCCTGGCCGGCGTGCCGGCCAATGGCGACCAGGGCGTGTCGCGTTACTTCAGCGTGTTCCTGACCGAGGGCGTCTACCGTTCCATCACGCTGACCAGCACGCAGGACGCCTTCGAGGTCGACAACCTGGCCTTCGGCGCCGCCAGCGTGCCGGCGCCGGGCGTGCTGGCGCTGCTGGGCATCGGCCTCTTCGCGGCGGGCGCCGCGTCGCGCCGTCGCGGCTGATCTTCACTGGGCCGATGGCTGCGGGGGCGAATGCCTCCCGGTCGATCACCGTTCAACCGCGAAGCCACTCGACCAGCAAGCGCGCCACGTCCGTCGGCGCTTCGTGGTGCAACCAGTGGGTGGCATCGTGCAGATGATGCACGTCCCCGTGCTCGCAGCAGCCCAGGGATGCCTCGGCTAGTCCTTGGTCCAGGAAGCCGTCCTTGTCTCCCCATAGCACCCGCACCGGCACCCGCACACGCGGGCGCTTCATGGCCATCGAGGCGGGCAGCGCGCGGTACCAGTCCAGCATGGCGCCCAGGGCGCCCGGTTGCGCCCAAGCGACCCGGTAACGCTCCATCAGCGCCGCGTCCAACGCGCCCGGCCGGGCGCTGGCGGTCATGCTGTTGCGCAGCAGCGCGAAGTCCGCCGCCGCCAGCGCCAGCTCCGGCAGAACCGGCACCTGGAAGAAGGCGACGTAACCGCTGCGCAGCAATTGCGTCGGGTGCGACATCGCATGCGCGCGGAAGACGTCCGGGTGCGGCGCGTTGAGGATGGCCGCGCGCTCGACGCGGTCCGGCTTGCAGGCCGCCAGGTGCCACGCCACGATGCCGCCCCAGTCGTGCCCGACCACCGAGAAGCGCTCCCGGCCCATCGCCCGGGCGGCCAGGACGATGTCCTCGGCCAGCAGGTCCAGGCCATAGGCTTTCGCGCCGCGGGGCTTGTCCGATGCGCCGTAGCCGCGCTGGTCCGGCATCAGCACCTGCAGGCCCGCGTCGGCCAGCAGCGGCGCGATGCGCCGCCACGCGTCGCTGGTCTCCGGGAAGCCATGCAGCAGCACGGCCAGCGGTCCGTCGTGCGGGCCGGTGACGCGGGCGTGCAGCGTCACGCCCTTGCCCGGCAGCCGCAGCAACTCGAAGGAGGGGTCGTCGAAGGATTCCATGGTCTTCCGTGCTTAACTTCGTCGATGCAACGCATGCGCCCGAGCATGCCCTTCCAGGAGCCCGCACCGTGTTCTCACCCGACCTGCTTTCCGGCCAGCGCATCCTCGTCACCGGCGGCGGCACCGGCCTGGGCCGCGCCATGGCCGACGCGTTCCTCTCCCTGGGCGCCGAGGTCTTCATCTGCGGCCGGCGCAAGGTAGTGTGCGATGCCACCGCGGCCGAGCTGATGCAGGCTCGCGGAGGCAAGGTGCACGCCTTCGGCGTGGACATCCGCGACGCGCAGGCCGTCGACGCCATGGTCGACGAGATCTTCGCCACCGGCCCGCTCACCGCGCTGGTCAACAACGCCGCGGGCAACTTCATCTCCCGCACCGAGGACATGTCCACGCGCGGCTTCGACGCCATCGCCGGCATCGTGCTGCACGGCAGCTTCTACGTCACGCATGCGGTCGGCCGGCGCTGGGCCGCGGCCGCCAAGGCGCAAGGCGGCTGGCAGCCCGGCATGCCGATGCGGTCGGTGCTGTCGGTGGTGACGACTTGGGTGGACAACGGCGGCCCCTACGTGGTTCCGTCGGCCATGAGCAAGGCCGGCGTGGCCGTCATGACCAAGTCGCTGGCGGTGGAGTGGGCCAAGTACGGCGTGCGGCTCAACGCCGTCGGGCCGGGCGAGATCCCCACCGAGGGCATGAGCAAGCGGCTCAACCCCGGGGAGGAGCCGGGCGCGCGGTCGCGCCAGACCAATCCGCAAGGCCGGGCCGGCACGATGGACGAGTTGTCGCGGTTGGCTACCTTCTTGTTGGCGCCGGGCGCTTGCGACTGGCTCACCGGCCAAGTCATCCACATGGACGGCGGCAACCACCTGGCCACCGGCGGCAACTTCTACGCGCTGCGCGAATGGGACGACACCCAGTGGGACGAGGCCCGCGCCCGCATCGAGGCGCAGAACCGCAAGGATCGCGAACAGCGCTGAGGCTGGCGGCGATAGGCCGTCGCCAGCCGGGACGGACAGACCCTGCGTCGGTTATCCTGCAGAGTTGTTGACCAGCATACTCAACCTCTCCATGCGCCCCACCGTTTTCGCTTTCGAAGGCATCGTGCCCGTGGTGCACCCGACGGCGTACGTGCATCCGTCGGCCGTGCTGATCGGGGACGTGATCGTCGGGCCGCGCTGCTACGTGGGCGCCTGCGCCGTGATGCGGGGCGACTTCGGCCGCATCGAGCTGCACGAAGGCGGCAACCTGCAGGACAACGCGGTGGTGCACAGCCTGCCCGACTTCGATTGCGTGATGGAGCGCGACGCCCACATCGGGCACGGCGCCATCATCCACGGCTGCCGCATCGGGCGGGACTCGCTGATCGGCATGAACGCCGTGATCATGGACCGCGCCACCGTGGGCGAATGCGCCATCGTGGCGGCCATGGCGTTCGTGAAGGTGGGCGGCGTGATCCCGCCGCGCGTGCTGGCCGCGGGGGTGCCCGCGCGCGTCATGCGCGAACTGTCGGAAGATGACATCCGCGGCAAGCAGCTGGGCACGTCCATGTACCACGCGTTGGCCGAGCGCAGCCTGGCCGGCATGCAATCGGTGCAGCCGCTGGAAGCGCCAGAGACCGACCGCGCGCGCACCGACTGGCGCGCGTTCGGCGGCTGAGCGATGTTGCGCGCTTTCGGGGGGCCGTTCGCGCCGCCTGCGCGCCAGGCGTTGCGCGGCGCGTCGCGCCTGTCCGACGCGGTGCGCCGCAACCCGGTGCTGGTCGCGGCCGTGGCCGCGACGCTCTTCGCCAGCGCGCTGGCGCTGCGCTTCCTGTTGACGCCTTACCTTCCGCCCACCGGCTTCCCGTTCCTCACCTTCTTCCCCGCTGTCCTGGTCACCGCGCTGCTGGCGGGCCTTTGGGCCGGGTTGGCCGTGTCGGCCGCCAGCGCCCTGGCGGCATGGTGGTATTTCATCCCGCCCAACGACGCGTTCCTGCCGGTGTCGGGGCCGGACCAGATCGCGCTCTGGTTCTTCGCGTTGATCCTGGCGGTCGACTGCCTGGTGATCCACGGCATGCACCTGGCCGTCGAGCGCGCGCGCACCGCCGAGCGCCACGCCGGCGAGCTGGCGCAGCAGCTCTCCCAGCGGCTTTCCGAGCTGGAGCGCACGCGCGACGACCTGGAGGCGGCCCTAGCCACGCGCAGCCGCATGATGGCCAGCGTCGGGCACGACCTGCGGCAGCCGCTGCAGACGCTGCGCCTGTCGCTGCAGCTGGCCGCCACCGAGCCGCTGTCGCCGCGCCAATCCGCGTCGCTGCAACGCGCCGAGCGCAATTGCATGGCGCTCGCGCAGGCCTTCGATGTGCTGGTCGCCTCCTCCGCGCTGGGTGCGCCGAACTTCCGTCCGTCGATCGACGCGTTCGAGCTGGGCGCGTTGATGGATCAGGTCGCAGAGGAGTTCCAGGCCTTCGCGGCCGAAGCCGACGTGACGCTGTCCGTGATGCCGACCGCGGCGCGCGTGTCGAGCGACCAGCAACTGGTGTTGGGCATCCTGCGCAATCTGGTGGGCAACGCGATCAAGTACGCGCCCGGAGGACGGGTCGCGTTGCGGGCCGTTCCAGTCGCGTCCGGCCGCGTGCGCATCGAGATCGAGGACGACGGCGCCGGCATCCCGCTGGACCGCCAAGCGGAGATCTTCGACGAGTTCGTGCGGCTGTCGCCCGGCAACGCGTCCGGCATCGGGCTGGGGCTGGCATTGGTCAAGCGCAGCGCCGAGCTGCTCGGCACGCGGGTGGAGCTGCGCTCGGCGCCCGGCGAGGGCGCCTGCTTCTGGTTCGAGCTGCCACGGGCCTGAGTCGGCCGACATGGACCGGCAATATCTGGTGGCTGGCCAGAGCCCGTTGAATGATCTGCTCGACGGACCAAGACCGGTGATCCATAATGATCATATCGATCAATATGGCGATTTCCAATCATGATCACCGAAATCAACGCGGTCAACTTCCGGCAGAACTTGGGCGAAATGCTCAACCGGGTGCAGTACCGCAACGACAGCATCTTGATCAACAAGGACGGCAAGCCCGTCGCGGCGCTCGTGGACGCTGAATTGTTCGCCCGCATTCGTCGCATGCGCGAGCGCTTCGAGGCGTTGAGCGAGCAAATCTCCCAAGGCTATGCAGGCGTGCCGGTCGAAGAAGGTTTGGCCGAGATCGATGCCGCGGTGGCGGCGCAGCGCAAAAGCCGCTGATGTCAGGGTCGCGCATCGTGCTCGACACCAATGTGCTGGTATCGGGCTTGGCTTACCCGGGCAGCACGCCAGGTCGCATCGTCGCCGCCTGGCGGCAGGGAACTCTTGAGGTCGTCTTGTCGCGCCACATCCTCGACGAGCTCGTCAGGGTGCTGCCGCGTCTGCCTCGTATCCACATGACGCCTGCACAGATTCGCGACTTGGCCGACAGCTTCCTGTTCCTTGCGGACGTTGTCGAGCCGGGAGGCATGGAGGACGCAGGTTTGCGTGACCCTGCGGACCAGCCCGTGCTGCTGACCCTGACGGCGTCGAAAGCCGATTATCTGGTCGCTGGCGACAAGGATCTGCTGGCGCTGGCTGCCCGCTACCCCATCCTCGCTCCGGCTGAATACTGGGCACGGCACGGCACCTGACCGAAATGCGTGCTGGTCGTGACCGGACGCTCGAAGCATCCGCGCCTGCTAGGCGTCCACCAGCAATTCACCCTCCAGCCGCGCCGCGCCCACCTTCACCAGCGCCATTGCAGCCTCACGCGCCAGCGCATTGGCCGGTTGCCGGAAGAAGCGCTGGTTCATCTGGACGAAGTACGCGGCTTCGTCGATCGCGCCGGCCACTTCGCCCAGCGTGACGTTGCGCCGCTCCAGCAGCAGGAACTTGACCAGCACCTTCAGGATGGCGCGCGCGTTGCGCACCGGGTCGGCCGACAGGTAGGCCAGCCGCGAATAGGCTCGCGCCAATGCGGCATCGACCTCCTCGAAGACGCGGCCGTGGCCGGGGATCACGACCCGCGGGCGCAGCGCGGCGATCATGTCCAGCGTGTCGCGTTGCTCGGCGAAGCCGGGCTCGCCCGCCAGCTCCGGGAAGATCGAGCCGAAGCCGTCTTCCCACAACGCGTCGGCCGACACCAGCACGCGGTGCTCGGGCTGCCACAGCACCACCGAGGACGGGTCGTGGCCGGCCGCAGGCAGTGCTTCCCAGTCCAGGTCGGCCAGGCGCAGCACGTCGCCCGGTGTCACCGCATCGTGCGCGGCGAAGCGCTCGCATCGCTGGCCCGTGGCGGTGAAGGTGAGCGCGTCGGTGTCCCAGTCGCGCGCGGCCTGCAGGCAGCCGACGGGCACCGTGGTGCGGCAGTCGTAAGCGCGCTGCAGCACGGCGTTGCCTCCGCAGTGGTCCGAATGCAGGTGCGTGTTGACGATGCGGTCCAGCGGGCGGCCGCCCAACGCATGCCGCACCAGCGCGAGCGTGGTGTCCGCGTGCGAGGCGTAGCCGGTGTCGATGAGGGTGGCCTGGTCCTGGCCCAGCATCAGCACCAGGTTGGACGACAGCCAGTCGCGCTCGATCACCTGCACGCCGGCCGGAAGCGCCGCCAGCGTCATGCGGGGTGCGCCTTGACCTGCTGCAGGACGGGCTTGAAGCGCTCGTGCGTGCAGGACCGCAGCCACTCGAAGATCACCATTTCCGGGCTCACCAGCACGGCGCCCGCGCCTTGCAGCCGCTGCATGGCCAGCGCATGGTCGGCTGGCGTGCGCGACCCGCAGGCCGGCGCCACCACCCAGGCATGCAGGCCGGCGCGCAGCAGGCCCAGGGTGGTCTGCAACAGGCACACGTGCGCCTCGCACCCGGCGATCACCACCTGCGTGGGCGCGGTGCCACGGCCTTCACGCAGCAAGCCCACGAGGCCGTCCTCGCAGGCGTCGAAGTGCATCTTGGCCAGCGTGGTCTCGCAACGGCCTCGCACGGGCGCCGTGTTGGGACCCAGCCCGCGCGGATTCTGCTCGGTGCCGACCACGCGGATGCCGAGCTCGCGGGCCGCGTCGGCCAACCGCACCGCTTGCGCCACCACGCGCTCGCCATCGTGGATGGCCGGCAACAGCCGCTCCTGGTAGTCCACCAGCACCAGCACGCATCGGGCGGGGTCGATGGATTGCTGGGTCATGTTCGCGTTCATGCTCGTGTTCCCGCCTTGCGCTCCAGGCCTTCGCGCTCAAGGCGTTCCGACAGCGCATCCAGATGCCGGTCGAAGAGCGCCTGCGCGCGTTGGCCGAAGACGCGGATGCGGCCTGTGTGGTTGAGCACCAGCAGGCCCACCGCGTGCGCGAAGACGCTGGTCAGTTCTGTCTGGGCGGCGCGGTCCGACAGGCCCAGCGCCGCGAAGCTTTCTTGCAGCGGCGAGAGCGCCTCGCGCAGGCGCGCATTGAGCCGCGCGTCCAGTTCGGGTGTGAGGCCGCGCGGCCGCACGCCGTTGAAGAGGTAGAAGCCCAGGTCCAGGTCGCGCGGATGCTGCAGGTAGAAGTCGAAGATCGCCCGGGCGCGTGCCCGCACGGTGGGGCGCGCCGCGCGCACCGTCTGCTCGAGGCGGTCCAGCGATTCGCCGAGCAGCGCGCCGTAGATCTCTTCCTTGCTGGCGAAGTACGTGTAGATGGCGCCGGGCGTGTAGCCGGCGCGCCGCGCGATCTCGCGCAGGCTGGCGCCTTCGAGGCCGAGTTCCAGGAAGGCTTCGCGCGCCGCGTCCAGCACCAGCGAGCGGCGCAGGTCGTTCACCACGCGGTGGCGCGCACCGCGCGCTTGGCGCACGCGCGCATCGGGCGGGGGCAGGTCGGCGGGGGCGTCCTCCATGCCCCGAATGATACGCTTGCTCAATTCATTGAACGGCGTTTAACATTCGCGCCACGAGCGGACACGCCGGCAAAGACCGGTGATGCCGCCGCCCCACTCAGGGTGGAGGAGACGATCCATGAACGCCGCGGTTCCCCTGCACGCCGCCCCGGGCACTTTCATGAGCTCGGTCGATTACCGGGAATCGCTGCGCCGCCTGCGGCCCACGGTCTACGTGGACGGCCGCCGCATCGAATCGGTGGCTGACGATCCGTCATTGGCCCCGGGCATCAACGCGCTGGGCGTCACTTACGACATGGCGCGCGACGCCAAGCTGGCGCCGCTCATGACCGCGGTGCAGTCCCGCAGCGGCCGCACCGTCAACCGCATGCTGCACCTGGACGAATCCGCTGGCGATCTGCTCAACAAGCTGGAAGCCGTGCGCATCCTGTGCCAGGAAACCGGTTGCGCGCAGCGCTACCTGGCGCACGACGCGTTGAACGCGCTGTCCCAGGTCACCGCCCGCATCGACGACGCGCGCGGCGGCAACGAGCACCGCGCGCGCTTCGACGCCTACCTGGACCACGTGCAGGTCAACGACCTGACGCTCGGCATCGCGATGACCGACGCCAAGGGCGACCGCAGCAAGCGTCCGCACGAGCAGTCCAATCCCGACACCTACGTGCACGTGGTCGAGCGCAACGGCCGCGGCATCGTCATCTCGGGCACCAAGGCGATCGTCACGGCCGCGCCCTACGTGCACGAGCTGCTGGTCATGCCCTGCCGCAACATGGGCCAGGAAGACGCCGACTTCGCCGTGTGCTGCGCGGTGCCGTTGGACGCGCCCGGCATCACTGTGGTGGCGCGCCCCGCGGGCCGCCCGGGCGACAAGGTCGAGCACGGTGCGGCGCTCTTTTCGCGCAAGTACGGCCAGTCCACCGGCGTGGTGATCTTCGATCGCGTCTTCGTGCCCTGGGAGCGCGTGTTCTACGCCGGTGAGTGGGAGCACTCCCACGTGCTGACCTACAGCTACGCCACGCACCACCGACAGACCTGCATCGCCGCGCGCGCCGGCTTCGGCGACCTGCTGATCGGCGCGGGTGCGCTCATGTGCGAAGCCAACGGCTTCGACCCGGGCGAGAAAGCCAACCTGCGCGAGCCGATGGTCGAGCTCATCAAGATCGTGGAAGGCTTCTACGCCTGCGGCGTGGCGTCCAGTGTGTATGGCGTGAAGGACGAGCACAGCGGCACCTTCATGCCCGAGCCGGTCTTCGCCAACATCGGCAAGCTGATGATGGCCACGCAGATCTACGACATGCACCGGCTGGCGCACGAAGTGTCGGGCGGGCTGATCGTCACGCTGCCCGGCCCGGACGAGGACCACAATCCCGCCACCGCGGCCACGCTGGCCGAGGTGCTGCGCGCCAACCCGGCGGTGCCCTACGACAAGCGCATCGAAGTGGCGCGCTTCATGGAAGACCTGACCGCGTCCTACCAGGGCGGCTGGTACTCGGTGATCAGCCTGCACGGCGGTGGGTCGCCGGCGGCCATGAAGCAGGAGATCTGGCGCAACTACCCGGTGGGCGACAAGGTGGCCTTGGTGGAACGCTTGCTGGACCGCGGCGTGCTGGCCGACGAAGCCCGTGACGAAAGCCGCCCCATCACGCGCAACCGCCAGCCGGGGCGCTGCTGCGACATGGGCTGCACGCAGCCGGGGCAGCCGATCATGGTGCCCTTGCCGGAGCCCACGCGCCGGGCGTGAGAGACTGCGTCGGTGGCACGACCGAACGCGGCACTCACCCGGACCAGGACACGATGCGAAGAAGAACACTCGGCACGCAGGGGCTGGAAGTCGGCGCCATCGGCCTGGGCTGCATGGGCATGAGCGAGTTCTACGGCGCCACCAGCGACGCCGAGTCGCTCTCCACCATCCACCATGCGCTGGATCGCGGCGTCACGATGCTGGACACCGCCGACATCTACGGTTTCGGCCACAACGAGCGTCTGGTGGGGCTGGCGGTGGCCGGCCGGCGCGACCACGTGACCGTGGCCACCAAGTTCGGCATCCTGCGTCGCAAGGAAGACCCGTCCTACAGGGGGTTCTCCAACGCGCCCGATTACGTGCGGCAAGCTTGCGACGCGTCGTTGGCGCGCTTGGGGTTGGAGGTCATCGACCTGTATTACGTGCACCGCATCGACGACACCACGCCCATCGAGGACACGGTGGGCGCCATGGCCGACCTGGTGCGCGCAGGCAAGGTGCGCTACCTGGGCTTGTCGGAGGCGGGCCCGCAGACGGTGCGCCGCGCGCATGCGGTGCATCCGATCGCCTGCGTGCAAAGCGAGTATTCGCTGTGGAGCCGCGACGTCGAGCCGCTGCTGCCGGTGTTGCAGGAACTGGGCATCGGCTTCGTGCCCTACAGCCCGCTGGGGCGGGGCTTCCTGGCGGGCGCCGTGCCGGATGCCACCGCGCTGTCGGCCGACGACTTCCGCCGCAACCAGCCGCGCTTCCAGCCCGACAACCTGGCGCGCAACACGGCGTTGCTGGACCGCCTGCGGGCGATCGCGGCGCGCAAGGGATGCACCCCCGCGCAGCTGGCGCTGGCTTGGGTGCTGGGGCGGGGCCCCCAGGTGGTGCCGATCCCCGGCACGCGGCGCATCGAGCGCCTGGACGAGAACCTCGCCGCGGCCGATGTCGTGCTGGACGAGGCCGACCGTGCCGAGATCGAGTCGCTCGCGCTGCACGAGCAGGTCGCCGGGCAGCGGTACGGGGACATGGGCTTCGTCATGCGCGAGGCCGTGGAACGCAAGTAGTGCGCAAGGCCGCACGCTAGCCCACCGCGAACTGCCCCGCGGCGAACCGCCACGCCATCAACGATGCGTTCGGCCCCGCCTTGTCCGCATACTTGTGCTTGGCCGCGCCGCCGCTCCATGCATGTCCCAGCTTCGGGATCTCGACCAGGCGGGCGATCGTGCGCGGTCCTGCACGGTAGTCGGTGACCGTCATCGGGTAGCGCGCGCCGCGGCGCATCTCGCGCGGTGCCGCGGCGCGCGCGCCGGCCGCCTCGGCCCAAAGGCGCACCGCCGCGTGCGCGTTCGAGGCAGTCACGACGCGATCCCCTGCGCCGTGGATGACCAGGAGCGGTGGCAGCGGCGCCAGGCCGGATGCGGCGCCTGCCGCGGGCAGCGCGGCCACGGGCCGGTGCCCGCGCATCGCGCTCAGCGCGTCGACTCCCGAGTTGGCTTGGCCCGGGGGCACGCCCGAATGCATCACGACCGCACGGAAACGGTGCGGATAGCGCATCGCCAGCAGCGCCGCCATGCTGGCGCCCGCCGACAGCCCCGCCACGGCGACGCGCGCGCTGTCGGCGAACGCGGTCCAGCACACCTGGTCGATCGCGGCCATCACGATCGACGCCTCGCCGTGGGCGCGCCCCGAGCGGGTGTCGAACCAGTTCCAGCAGCCATGTCCGTTGGCCAGCCGGTCCTGCTCCGGATACAGCACCAGGAAGCGCTCGCGGGCGGCGACCGCGTTCATGCGGGTGCTCGTGGCGAAGCTCGCGGCGTCCTGATCACAGCCGTGCAGCATCACCAGCAGCGGCAGCCGCTCGCCGAACGCCACGCCGGGCGGCCGGTACAGCCGGTAGCGGCGCACACCGCCCGTACTGGCCGCGATGCCCGCGATCCAGTCGCCGGCACCGGGCGGCGCGCGGTCCCGCGCCACCGCCAAGCGAAGCGCGCGAGCCGTCGTGGCGCGATTCGCACGGAGCGCCTGCCGCGTGAAGGCGGACGCGCTGCGCGACCATGCGCCGAGCAAAGCCGAACCAGGTGACTTCTTGGCCAATCGGGCTCCCGCGGTGAATCCGGAGGGCATTGCGAGATCCGTGCCACGCGCAGGGCGGATGTCCTCGGCCGCTCGTCCGGATGGCGCTCGAATCGACGGCCGGATTCCTGTACACGAGATCTGTATCGTCTTTCGGTGCTTGCCTGTACGCGATGATCCCCGCGCCTCTACCACCCGATGAAGATCGACGACACGCAGCGCTGAGCGCGTTGCATGTGCTCGACAGCAAGTCCGACCCGGAGCTGGATGCCTTGGTCGAGCGCGCTGCGCGCCTGCTCGATGCCCCGATCGCGCTGGTGTCGCTGGTCGATGCGGACCGGCAATGGTTCTTGTCGCGCTACGGCCTGGACGCGAGCGAGACGCCGCGCGATGTCTCGTTCTGCGGCCACGCCATCCTGCGCGACGGCGCGCTCGTGGTGCCCGATGCCACCCGAGACGAGCGCTTCCACGACAATCCGCTGGTGACCGGCGGCCCGCGGGTCGTCAGCTACGCCGGGGCGCCGCTCACCCTTCCCGATGGCAGCGCGGTCGGAACGCTGTGCGTCATCGATCATGGGCCGCGCCAGCATTCGGCCGACGAGATCGAGCTGCTCTACGTCCTGCGCGACGCCGTGGTCGATCGACTCGTCGCGCTCGCCGCTGAACGGGGGCCTGCACGATGAACGCGACCGCCTCGGCGTGTGCATCGCTATCGGCGCATGGGTTCGATGCGGCGGCGCTCAGTGTCGGCCTGCGACTCCTGATGAAGGTCAAGGGAACCGCGAGCGAGGCGCGCCTCGAGAGCGTGTTGCTGGGATGGGAGCCCGCGCGGGCGCTCTTCGTGCGCCTGCCGCTCGATGGCATCGTGTCGGCGCGTCTCTCGGAAGGCGAGCTGGTCGAGATCCGGCTCTTCAACGGCCGCGAAGCGGTGCTGCTGGAGGCGTCGATCGAACGCATCCATCGGAGCCCGTTGGACTACATGGTGGTGTCGTTCCCCGAAAAGGCCTTCACCACGCCGATGAAGGTGCCCGAGCGTGTCGCCGTGAACCTGCCGGCCCGGCTGCGGATCGAAGACGCAGGCGGCGATGTCGACGTGCGGCTTCGCGATCTGTGCCTGCGCGGGACGCTGCTCGAGCTGTCCGGACCACCACTGGGGCGGGTCGGGGATCGAGTGCGCCTGACGCTTGATCCGGTCTGGGCGAACGTCGCGTCCGGCGCCGCCTCAGTCCAGGCGACCATCAAGCACCTGCGCGCGCCGCACGACGGCGAGCAAGGCGGTCGCCCCTGGATGATGGGCGTGGTCTTCGACACGCTGGAGGCCGGCATGGCCCGGACGATCGAAGCCGCGATGACGATGGCACGCGGCAGCGCGTGACGCCGGGGGTGCTCAGCGCCCCGACTTGTAGATCCGTTCGATTTCCCGGAACGCGTCCTCCAGCGCCGCGTTCCCGGCGAAGAAGGAGCGCATCGGCCCGTGCGTGGGCAGCACCACCAGCCGCGGCGAAAACGGCACGCGCAGGAACTTCGCACGCCCGATCTCCTCCCATTTGATGTCGGTGCGCCACCAGCCCGAGCGATGGATGCCGGTGGCGTCGACGGTGGTGCTGCCGAAGAGCAGCCACCACGCGGAGATCAGCAGCAGCCCGGCTGCGCCCAGCGCGAGCAACCCGACGTGCTCAGACACTTCGGGCGCGTCCTTCAGCACGCGCACGGCATAGAGCGCGATCAGTACCAGCAGTCCGACCGCGGCCGCCTTGAACGCCAGCGTGTGGGACGGCCCGCGCACGGTTTGGGCGAAGCGCTGGCGCGGGTCGAATTCGAGATCGATCATCGGGGCTGCGAAGCGTAAGGGGCGCTCATGCGTCCCGTCGGCGCACGCCCTGCGGCACCGCGCCGGCCCGGCGCATCGCCTCGCCGCGCAGGAAGGCGTCGCCCTGCAGCCAGGCGACGGCCATGTCGGTGGCGTCGAAGCCCCAGAAGCGCTCGCCGTCCACGTCCAGCGTCGGCACGCCGAAGACACCGTGCGCGACGGCCTCGTCAGTGGACGCGCGCAACGCGTCCTTCACGTCGGGGCGGGCCAGCGCCGCGGGAACATCGTCGATGCCCAGCGACTTGGCCAGCCGTGCGAACGCCTCGCTATCGTCCGGCAGCCGCCCGTCCTGCCACACGAAGCGAAAGATCGCGTGCAGCGCCTCGCGCCCGCCGCCGGTTGAAACGAAAAGCCGCAGCAGCGGCAGCGGATTGAAGGGGTGCATCGGCGGGAAGGCCAGCGCGATGCCTTCGCGGTGCGCCAGCCACGCCACTTGCCGATACGTGTGCTCGCGCTTGCCGGGGATCTCGGCCGGGCCCTTGGTGCCGTGGTGCGCCAGCAGGCCGGCGAACAGCACGGGCCGCAGGCGCAACTGCGCCAATCCGTCGAAGCGCGCCAGTCGCTCGCTCTGCAGGTAGGCATACGGCGAGATGAAGTCGAACCACCAGTCGGCGGTCGGCAGGCTTTCGGCAGTCGGTGCCGACGACGGCGGCGTCATGCGGCGTCGGCGGGCAGGGCCGGGCCGCCGCGCTCGGCGATCACCTGCCAGACGGCGCGCTTCTCGTCGTCCGTGAGGCCGCTCCATTCGGCGATCTCGTCCAGCGTCCGGGCGCAGCCCTCGCACCAGCCCGTGTCCGGGTCGATCCGGCAGATCGACACGCAAGGCGAGGGCACGCCCCGGGGCCGACGAAGCTGTCGCGGCGGTGGCGGGTCGCCCAGCGGCCCGCCCGCACTACCGGATCCGTTCGTCCCGCTCATGCCGCGCACGCCTCGCCGGTCGTCTCGCCGCGTGCGGCGGCGCGCTTGGCCGCCAGCGCGTTGCCCACGCGGCTCTCGCAACGGCGGCCCAGCTTGGCCGAGATCCATTGGCCGACGTCGACCACGGCGTCCAGGTCAACGCCGGTCTCGATGCCCAGGCCGTGCAGCAGGAAGAGCACGTCCTCGGTGGCCACGTTGCCAGTGGCGCCCTTGGCGTACGGGCAGCCACCCAGGCCGGCGACCGACGAGTGAACGATGGATACGCCGACCTGCAGCGCCGCGTGGACGTTGGCCACCGCCATGCCGTACGTGTCGTGGAAATGGGCCGAGATGCGATCGACCGGCACCACCCGGGCGCAGGCTTCCATCACCTCGACGACGCGCGTCGGCGTGCCCACGCCGATCGTATCGGCGATGTCGAACTCGTCGCAGCCCAGGTCCGCCACGCGCTCGAGCACGTCCACCACGGCCGACACGGGCGGCACGCCTTCGTACGGGCAACCCATGGTGGTGGAGAGCGCGACGCGCGTGCGCAGGCCCGCGTCTTTGGCCGCACGCACCACCGGCGCGGCGCGCGCGATGGATTCGGCGATCGAGCAGTTGGTGTTGCGCTGCGTGAACGCTTCGGTGACGGCGGTGAAGACGACCACCTCGTCCACGCGCGCGGCGATGGCGCCTTCCAGCCCCTTCATGTTGGGCGTGAGCGCCGAGTAGATCGTGCCCGGGCGGCGCCGGATGCGCGCCATCACCTCGCTGCTGGAGGCCATCTGCGGCACCCACTTGGGCGACACGAAGCTGGCCGCCTCGACGTTGGCGAAGCCGGCGTCGGCCAGCCGCTCGACCAATTCGACCTTGGTGTCGAGATCGACGTCGGCCTTCTCGTTCTGCAGGCCGTCGCGGGGGCCGACTTCGACGATCTTGACGTGCTTGGGCAGGGTCATGGCGGGTGTTGCGCCCGGGCGACCGGACAGGGGCGGCGAAACCGATAGCTTAGCCGTGCGCGGACGATCGCGGGCGCATCGCCTTGCGCCGGGAAAGGACGCCCCGGCGTCAGTAGCCCCGCGCCGGGTCCACCAGCCCCGACACCGGGTCGCCGCGGTGCATGCGCTCCAGCTTGTCGGCGATCTGCAGCGCCGACGGCCCCACCAGCGTCAACGCCGCCACGTGCGGCGTGATGCGGATGGCCGGATGGCGCCAGAAGGGATGCGACGCCGGCAGCGGCTCTTCGCGGAACACGTCCAGGGTCGCACCGGCGAGATGCCCGCGGTCGATCTCGGCGATCAGGTCCGCATCGACGACCAGCGGCCCGCGCGCCACGTTGATCACGTAGCCGCCCGGTTGCAGCCGTGACAGGCGGCGCGCGTCCAGCAGGTCGCGCGTATCGGCGGTCAGCGGCGCCATCACGATCAGGACCCGCGTCGCGGCGAGGAACGCATCGAGCGCGTCGTCCTCGCCAGCAGCGCCGCCCGTCGCTGCGCTGAAGCAGCGCACCCCTTCAATCGTCTTCGGCGTGCGCGAATAGCCGACTACCGGATAGCCGAAGCGGGCGATGCCGCTTGCGACCTCCGCGCCCAGCGCGCCCAGCCCCAGCACGCCCACCGGCCAGCGCGAGCGCTTTTCGGGCAGCAGCACGTCCCAGCGCGCTTCCGCCTGGCGCTGCGCGTAGTCGTCGCGACGCAGCGTCAGGCGCAGCAGCTCGCACAGGCAATACTCCAGCATCTGCTGCGCCATGCCGGCGTCTTCGAGCCGCACGATCGGCAGGACGGACGGCAGGCCGGGGTGCTGCAGCAGATGGTCGACGCCGGCGGCCGCGCTGAAGAAGGCTCGCAGGCGCGGGTGGCGTGCGAAGAAGTCTGCGGGTGGGGCCCAGCCCACCGCGTAGTCGGCGTCGTCCTGGGTGGCCGCACCGGCGTCCGTGCCCATACCCGAGGCCGCCCCGGTCCAGTCGATGACCTCTGCGCCCGGCAGCCGCGCGCGCAGGGCTTCGACGAAGCGCTCGCGCACGCGCGGCGCCGTGTGGACGACCGCGATGCGCAATGCGCGCCCAGCACTCACGCCGGCACCTCGAAGCTCACCAGTTCGGCGCCTTCGGCGACCTGGTCGCCCACCGCGCAGCGCACGCTCGCCACCTTGCCGTCGGCGGGCGCGGCGATCGTGTGCTCCATCTTCATCGCCTCCATCACCAGCAATGGCGCGCCCTTGGCCACTTCGTCGCCGGCCGACACCATCACCGCGATCACCTTGCCGGGCATCGGCGCGGTCATGCCGCCTTCGGCATGCTCGTCGTCCGCGGCGTGTTCCAGGGAGTCGACGTGGCGCAGTTCCACATGTTCGCCGTTGTCGAACAAATGAAGCGTTTCCCCATCGGCGACCACGCCCGCCGCGACCCGACCATCGCCCACCAGTCCGGTCAGGCGGGAGCCCTCCAGCCGCAGCGCGGCGACGCACACGGTTTGGCCGTCGCCCATGCGGACGGTGGCGGCGGGCAGGTCGTCGGGCAGGCGCGCGTATTCGACGCTCACCTCGTGCGCCGTGCCGTCCGCCTCGAAGCGCAACGTGCGGGACAGCGCCCCCAGCGCCCGCCAGCCGTCGGTGAGCGACCAAGGGTCGCGCCAATCGCCGGGCGCCGGTTGGCGCGGGGCGTTACGGGTCGCGTTCGCCTCTCGTGCAAGCACCACCCCCGCGGCCAGCGCCAGGCTTCGTGCCGACGGCGCCTGGGCGGGCGGCAGCAATGCATCGCGGTGCTTCTCGATCAGGCCGGTCTCCAGTTGCGCGTGCGCGAAGGCCTCGTGCGTCACCAACCGGTGCAGGAACGCGGCGTTGGTGCGCACGCCCACCACCTCGACGCGCGCCAGCGCGTCCGCCAGCCGCGCCAGCGCCTGCGCCCGGTCCGCGCCGTGCACGATGAGCTTGGCGATCATCGGGTCGTAGTAGGGCGAGATCTCGTCGCCTTCGCGCACGCCCGCGTCGATGCGGACCGCGGCGCGCACCGGTGCCGGGTCGCTCGCCGAGGCGGGTGCTTGCCCACCCGCGGGCAGCAGCGTGAACTCGACCGCCTCGGGCAGCCGCAGGTGCGCGAGCCGCCCGGTGGACGGCAGGAAGCCGCGCTCCGGGCTCTCCGCATACAGGCGCGCCTCGATCGAATGGCCCTGGATGCGGAGGTCGTCCTGCCGCACCGGCAACGGCTGTCCCGCGGCCACGCGCAGTTGCCATTCCACCAGGTCGAAGCCGGTCACCATTTCCGTCACCGGGTGCTCGACCTGCAGCCGCGTGTTCATCTCCATGAAGAAGAAGTCGCCCGCCTGCGTGGCGATGAACTCCACCGTGCCTGCGCCCACGTAGCCCACGGCCCGGGCCGCGGCCACGGCGGCCTCGCCCATCGCGCGACGGCGGTCTTCGGGCAGGCCGGGCGCCGGCGCTTCCTCCAACACCTTCTGGTGGCGCCGCTGCACCGAGCAGTCGCGCTCGAAGAGGTACACGCAGTTGCCTTGCGTGTCGGCGAAGACCTGGATCTCGATGTGGCGCGGCTGCTCCAGGTAACGCTCGACCAGCACCCGGTCGTCGCCGAAGCTGGCGGCGGCCTCGCGCTTGCAAGAGGCCAGCGCCGCGTCGAACTCGGCGGCGTCGCGCACGATGCGCATGCCCTTGCCGCCGCCGCCGGCGCTGGCCTTGATCAGCACGGGAAATCCCATGCGCGACGCTTCCTCGGCCAGCAGCTTCGGGTCCTGGTCCTCGCCGTGGTAGCCCGGCACCAGCGGCACGCCGGCCGCCTCCATCAGCGCCTTGGCGGCCGACTTGCTGCCCATCGCGGCGATGGCCGAGGCCGGGGGGCCGATGAAGGCGATGCCGGCCTCGGCGCAGGCCTGGGCGAACGCCTCGTTCTCCGACAGGAAGCCGTAGCCCGGGTGCACGGCCTGCGCGCCCGTGGCGCGCGCGGCGGCCACGATCGCGTCGGCACGCAGGTAGGACTCGCGCGCCGGTGCCGGCCCCAGGCGCACGGCTTCGTCGCAGGCGGCCACGTGGCGCGACTGGGCGTCGGCGTCGGAGTACACCGCGACGGTGCGGATACCCAGGCGGCGTGCGGTGGCGGCGACGCGGCAGGCGATCTCGCCGCGATTGGCGATCAGGATCTTGGAAAAGGGGACAGACACCATTGTTGTATTCGCCTCGTCATTCGTGGGCCCAGCGGCCCGAACGCACTTCAACGCCGCTCGGCCAGCGCCAGCCGCAACGCCAGCCCGAGGAACACCATGCCCGCGATCCGATTCGCCCACGTCGCCGCCGACGGCCGGGTGCGCAGCCACTGGCCGACCCGACCGGCGGACGCGGCGAGCAGGGCGTAGGCCAGCCCTGTCATCAGCGCGAACCCCGCACCCAACAGCGCCATCTGCGCCCACACCGGACCGGCGGCCGGATCGACGAACTGCGGCAGGAAGGCGAGGAAGAACAGCATCACTTTGGGATTGACGGCATTCGAGGCGAAGCCCTGCACCAGCAGTTTGCGCCGCTGTGCCGCATCTATCTCGGCATCGGCGCGTGCGTCGGCGTCGGTGTCCGCGTCGGCATTCGCCTGCGCGCCGTGCCCGGACCGCATCACCGGGATCGCCAGCCCGCCGCGCGCCCGCAGGCTCTGCACGCCCAGCCACGCCAGGTACGCCGCCCCGGCCAGCTTGATGGCCGTGAAAAGCGCCTCGGAAGCGGCCACCACCGCCGCGATGCCGATGGTCGCCCACAGCGTGTGCGTCAAGCACCCCAGCCCGACCCCCACCGCGAAGGCGGTGCCGGCCCGCCGGCCGCGCGCGATCGACACCGACAGCGTGCCCAGGCTGTCGGCTCCCGGCGTGGCGATGCACACCAGCGAGGCCACCGCGTACGGCAGCAGCAGCGCCGTCGCGATCACGCTTGCGGCACCCAGCGCGGCTTGCGCTTGTCGAGGAACGAGGCCAGCCCTTCGCGTCCGTCGTCCGAGGCGCGCGCGTCCGCGATGCGGCGCGCGGTGTCGTCGATCAGCGCGGCGTCGACGGGGCGGCCGGCGACGTCGTCGATCAGCCGCTTGCACGATGCCAGCGCCTGCGGGCTGCCGAGCATGAACTGGCCCAGCAGCGCGTTGACGGTCCCGTCCAGCTCCTCCGCGGGGCACAAGTCATGCACGAAACCGATGCGGTAGGCCTCGGCCGCGTCGAACACCTCGCCGGACAGGAACCAGCGGCGGGCGGCGCGCTGGCCCATCGCGCGGATGACGTAGGGGCTGATCGTGGCCGGGATGAGGCCCAGCTTCACCTCGGACAGGCAGAAGGTCGCCTCGGTCGACGCGATCGCGACGTCGCAGGCGGCCACCAAGCCCATGCCGCCGGCATAGGCGGGCCCGTGCACGCGCGCCACGGTGGGCTTGGGGCAGCGGGCGATGGTGTCCAGCAGCGTGGCCAGGCGCTGCGCGTCCGCGAGGTTCTGCTCGTGCGTGTAGTCGGCGGCGCGCTGCATCCAGTTCAGGTCCGCCCCCGCGCAGAACGCCTTGCCATGCCCGGCGAGCACGATGGCGCGCACGTCTTCGTCCTCGGCCGCCGCGGCGAAGGCATCGGTGAGTTCGGCGATCAAGGTGTCGCTCATCGCGTTGCGGATGTCGGGACGGTTCAGCCAGATGATGGCGACGCCGTGCGAGAGCTGGGTTTCGAGGGTCTGGTAGGGAGTCATGGCGAGCCGGGAAGAGAAACGGAAAAAAGGGGACGGACACCGCGCAGCGACGCCGGGTCGCATTCAAAGAGGCAGGCTGCCGCCGTGGGAGTCCGCGATGCCAAGCGATGCACGTGCAAGCGACTCATGACGGCTGCCCGAACAGGTCGGCTTGCGCCAGGGCGTCGGCCGCGGCAGGGCGGGCCGATGGCGCCGTCTCCGGGGCGATCGCCGCGACGGCGCCTGCTGCGACGGCGCCTGCTGCGACAGCGCCCACCGCCTCGCGATGCGCCTGCGCCGCCTGTGCGATCTGTTCGCGCCGCTGCGGCGACAGTCGAGCGAGGTTCTTCAACTGCATCGCCATGCGGGCGTTGCCGGCCAGGCGCTGCTCGTGCCGCGCCAGGAAGTCCCAGTACAGCGTGGTGTGCGGGCAGGCCTCGGGGCCGGTGGCCTGCGCCGGGTCGTAGCGGCAGCGTCCGCAGTGGTCGCCCATGCGGTCCAGGTACTTGCCGGTGGCGATGTACGGCTTGCTGGCCAGCGCGCCGCCGTCGGCGTACTGGCTCATGCCCAAGGTGTTGGGCAGTTCCACCCATTCGACCGCGTCCACGTACACCGACAGGTACCAGGCGTGGACTTGCGAAGGCTCAACGCCCAGCATCAGCGCGTAGTTGCCCGTCACCATCAGCCGCTGGATGTGGTGCGCGTAACCGTGGTCCAGCGTCTGCGTCAACGCGTCGGCCAGGCAGCGCATGTCGGTGCCGCCCGTCCAGAAGAAGGCGGGCAGCCGGGCCGTGGCGCCCAGCGCGTTGCGCTGCGCGTACTCCGGCATCGTCAGCCAGTACACGCCCCGCACGTACTCTCGCCAGCCCAGCACCTGCCGCATGAAGCCTTCGGCGGAGGCCAACGGTGCGCGGCCCGCTTCCCAGGCCGCCTCCACGGCGGCCAGCAGCTCGCGGGGGTCGAGCAGCTTGAGGTTCAGCGCGGCCGACAGTTGCGAGTGGTGCAGCCACGGACGGCCCTCGGCCAGCGCGTCCTGGTAGCGACCGAACGACGGCAGCCGGTGCTCGATGAAATCGTCCAGCGCGGCGAGCGCCTGCGTGCGCGTCACCGGCCACGAGAAGCTGCCCAGCCGCCCGGGATGCGCGCCGAAGCGGCGCTCGACCAACTGCAGCACGGCCGACGTGGTGTCGTCCGGCGCGAAGCGCAGCGGCGTCGGCAACACGCCCGGGCCCGATCTTCCGAAGGACTCGCGATTTTCCGTGTCGAAGTTCCAGCGCCCGCCTACCGGCTGCCCGTCGCGCATCAGGATGCCGGTGCGTTGCCGCATCTCGCGGTACCACCATTCCATGCGCAGCTGCGTGCGATTGCGGGCGTGCTTCGCGAAGTCCTGGGGCGTGGACAGGAAGTGCCGGTCCTCGCGCAACTCCATCGGCACGCCGGCCGCTCGCGCCGTGGCGCGCAACGCCTTCAGCACGCGCCAGTCGCCGGGGCGGACGAGCACCATCCGCACCGGCCGGCATCGCGCGATGGCGCGGGTGAGCTCCCCGGAAAGCGTTTGGGTGTTTTCCGCGTCGTCCAGGGCGACGTACTCCAGCCGCCGTCCGCGCGCCCGCGCCTCGTCGGCGAAGTGGCGCATCGCCGACAGGAAGAGCGCGATGCGCTGCTTGGACGACCAGACGTGGGTCGACTCCTCGGCGACCTCGGCCATCCAGATCAGGTCGCGCGACGCGTCGAAGCCGTCGAACGCGGCCGAGGCGTGGTCGAGCTGGTCGCCCAGCACGACGACCAACGTCCGGGCCTGGAAAGCGGTGTCCGTCCCCATGTTCAGCGCGTGTTCAGCGTGATCGTCGCGAGCGAAAAATGGTGTCTGTCCCCGTTTTGAAGTCCGTTCGCGTGATCACATGCGGAACACGCCGAACTTGGTCTCGGGGATCGGGGCGTTGAGCGTGGCCGACAAGGACAAGCCCAGCACGCGGCGCGTGTCGGCCGGGTCGATCACGCCGTCGTCCCACAGGCGCGCGCTGGCGTAGTACGGGTGGCCCTGGTGCTCGTACTGCGCCAGGATCGGCGCCTTGAAGGCGGCTTCTTCGTCCGCGCTCCAATGGCCGCCGCGCGCCTCGATGCCGTCGCGGCGCACGGTGGCCAGCACGCTGGCGGCTTGCTCGCCGCCCATCACGCTGATCCGCGCGTTGGGCCACATGTACAGGAATCGCGGCGAATACCCGCGGCCGCACATGCCGTAGTTGCCGGCACCGAACGACCCGCCGATGATCACCGTGAGCTTGGGCACCTGCGCGGTGGACACCGCCGTCACCATCTTGGCGCCGTTCTTGGCGATGCCCTCGTTCTCGTACTTCTTGCCCACCATGAAGCCCGAGATGTTCTGCAGGAAGAGCAGCGGGATCTTGCGCTGGCAGCACAGCTCGATGAAGTGCGCGGCCTTGAGCGACGACTCCGAGTACAGGATGCCGTTGTTGGCGATCACGCCCACCGGCATGCCGTACAGCCGCGCGAAGCCCGTCACCAGCGTGGTGCCGTAGCGTGGCTTCCACTCGTCCATCTCGGACCCGTCCACGATGCGGGCGATGACCTCGCGCACGTCGTAGGGCTTGCGCGTGTCCTGCGGGATGACGCCGTGCAGCTCGCGCGGGTCGTGCAGCGGCTCGCGCGCGGGCAGGCAGTCGAAGGGCAGCTCCTTGCGCTTGTTCAGGTTGGCCACCGCGCGCCGGGCCAAGGCCAGCGCGTGCAGGTCGTTCTGCGCGAGCTGGTCGGCCACGCCGGACAGCCGCGTGTGCACGTCGCCGCCGCCCAACTCTTCGGCCGTGACCACCTCGCCGATCGCCGCCTTCACCAGGGGCGGCCCGGCCAGGAAGATCGTGCCCTGGTTCTTGACGATGATGGACTCGTCGCTCATCGCCGGCATGTAGGCGCCGCCCGCCGTGCACGAGCCCATCACCACGGCGATCTGCGCGATGCCGGCGGCGGACATGTTGGCCTGGTTGAAGAAGATGCGGCCGAAGTGCTCGCGGTCGGGGAAGACGTCGTCCTGGTTGGGCAGGTTGGCGCCGCCCGAATCCACCAGGTAGATGCACGGCAGTCGGTTCTGCGACGCCACTTCCTGCGCGCGCAGATGCTTCTTGACCGTCATCGGGAAGTATGTCCCGCCCTTGACGGTCGCGTCGTTGCACACGATCACGCATTCGATGCCCGCCACGCGGCCGATGCCGGTGATGATGCCGGCGCAAGGCGCGTCGCCGCCGTACATCTCGTGCGCGGCCAGTGGCGACAATTCCAGGAACGGCGTGCCGGGGTCGAGCAGCTGCTGCACGCGGTCGCGTGGGGGCAATTTGCCGCGGGCGACGTGCTTGGCGCGTGCAGCCTCGCCACCGCCTTGAGCAGCGCGCGCCACCTTGTCCTTCAAGTCGGCGACCAGGGCGGCCATGTGCTGCGCGTTGGACTGGAACTGCGGGTCGCGCGGGTCGATGCGGCTGGAAATCAGGCTCAAGCGCCGGTCTCCTGTCTAGCGGTTGGATTCGGTGCACGCGAGCGGGCCGCGACGTCCGGCGTCGCAACCGCGCCCACGCACTGCATGACGAGTCGGGTGTGCATGTCGATCAGTTCGCGCTTGCCGAGCCGACCGTTCTCGCGCCACCAAGTGCCCACGCCGGTGAGCATCGCCAGGATCGCGAAGGCACTCACTTTCGCGTCGGGCAGCACGAAGCGGCCCGCGGCCATGCCGTCATCGAGGATGCCGATCAGGATAGCCTCGTAGCGGCGCCGGAGCGCGACCACTTTCCGATAGTCCTCGGGCGCCAGGCTGCGCAGCTCCATGTTGGCGACGAAGGCCTCCTGGCGGCGCAGCGTGTGCGACCGCACGTGGAAGTCCACGAACGCGCGCAGCCGCGCTGTCGGGTCGTCGTCGTCCGGCCGCTGCGCCTCCCACTGCGTGAGCAGGTGTTCCAGGTGCTCCACCTGGAGGTCGACCAGCAGCCGCCCCTTGCTGGGGAAGTAGCGGTAGATGGCCCCGGGCTGGATGCCCACGCGCTCGGCCAGTTGCCGCAGCGTCATGGCCTCGAAGCCGCGCGCGGCGATCAGGTCGACCGCGGCGGCGCGGATCGCTTCTTCCGTGCGGGCGCCTTCGGAGCCGGTGGTGCGGGCCATGGTTCGCAGTCTGTACGCCGGTCGACGGGACGAGGGGCGCGGTGCTGGCCCGGGGGCAGAAAGCTTACCAGAAGAATTGAACGGTCGACCGTTTAAATCGCCGCTTCCGCCTGCGCGGTCCCGTCTTCATGGGGTGCACGGCGCCGTGCGCGCCCGTTATCTTGATGTCGGCCGCGGACGGCTGCGGCTCGACGGGAGGTGACCATCATGGCAAGGCTCGGACATGGGGAAGGGCTCGTTCCGGACTCGACGCGCGAACGCAGCGGCGAGGTCGCTCCGATGGGGGCGCGGCGAGGATTGGGCGGGCGATCGGTCCGGTCGGAGGCGGTCGCCCTGATCGAGGCGCGGCGCGTCGGCGGCGAGCGCAGTTTCGACTTCGCGTTCCCGGACCTGCGGGTCCCCGAGCATCAACTCGACACCGGTACGGCGACGCTGCGCGCCATCGCGGGGCTCGCCGCATCGATGCGCGACGTCGACGCGAGCGGCCGGTCGAATGAAACGCCTGACGGCGACAGCGCCATCCCCGCGGCCTACACCTACCTGGGTCAGTTCATCGACCACGACATCACGCTCGACCCGCAAGGCGTCGGCGTGCTGGAAGGTGACGACTTGATGCCGTTGCGGGCGTTGCCCCGCGAACTGCAGAACGGGCGCTCGGCGCAATTGGATCTGGACAGCGTGTACGCCGCGCCCGCCCCCTTCGACCTGTCGGACGAGCGCCGCATGCGCCTGGAGCGGGTGTCGTACCGGACGCTCTCCGGCGGCCCGGTCCCGGGCGTGATGCCTTCTCACGTGGTCGACGACTTCCACGACCTGCCGCGCAAGCCTGTCAACCGTCCCGACCCGGCCACCGACCGCGAGGCCTTGATCGGCGACGGGCGCAACGACGAGAACCTGATCGTCGCGCAACTGCACGTGGCGTTCCTGCGCGCCCACAACGCGCTGGCCGCCAAGGCGCGCAGCGCAGAGGCGGTCCGCCGGGCGCTTCGCCAGCGCTACCAGTGGCTGGTGCTCAACGACTACCTGCGCCGCATCTGCGACCCGGACGTGCTGCAGGACGTGCTGGTCAATGGCCCGCGCCACATCAGGATGGAGCCGAATCGCCCGGTCTACATGCCGCTCGAATTCTCCGCGGCGGCCTACCGCTTCGGGCACTCGATGATCCGGGCGACCTACGACTTCAACGACAACTTCGGCTCGGGTGGCCGGGTGGTGCCGCAGCCGGTCGATTTCGGGCTGATGTTCACCTTCACGGCGCTGAGCGGGCAGTTGGGTGGGGGCGGCGAGGCCGGCGAGAGCGCGACGCTGCCCTTCAACTGGATCATCGACTGGTCACGCTTCGCGCCGCTGGCCGGCGCCGTGGCCGTGCAGCGGGCGCGCAAGATCAACACCCTGCTGACCGAGCCGCTGTCCCGGCTCCAGCACTTCGACGGCACGCCGCACACGGGGCTGGCCGCGATGCTCGCCCAACGGAACCTGCTGCGCGGCTACCGCCTGGGATTGCCGACCGGGCAGGCCGTCGCCACGCGTCTGGGCGAGGCGCCGATCGCCGGCGAGGCCCTGCTCGCGAGGTTGCCGGCCGGCCAGCGCGAGGCGGCCGGGCCCTTCGCGAACAAGACGCCTCTGTGGTTCTACGTGCTCGCCGAGGCCGGTGCGCCGCGCTCGATGGGAGGCCCGGACGGCGAGCACCTGGGGCGCGTGGGCAGCCGCATCGTGGCCGAGACGTTCTGGAATCTGGTGCGGCGCTCGAAGGACTCGATCCTCGCCCCGGGAGCCAAGCTCGACTTCAACCGCTTCGCGTTGCGCGACCTGTTCACGCTGGCCGACCTCGGCGGTTGACGCAAGGCCGACCCCGGCCCGCATCGTCGGCCAGATGCGGGGCGGTCGGCCTGGCGGCTGGTGCGAGGGCTGGCGGCCGCATCGATCGCGGGTGCCCCGTCAATGGCGCCTTACTTGATCGCCATCAGCCCACCCCACGTGGGCGAGAACTTGAACGCTTCACGCACGGGCGGCTCGACGGCCACTTCGCGCACGGGTGCGCGGTTGCGCGGGCCGGTGCTCTTGCGTGCAGCCGACGGGTTGCGGCGCGCCGCGTCGTCGGTCGAAACCCGGACGATCGGAGGCAGGATCGTCGGCTTCCAGTCCATCGGCAGACCGTTGGCACGGCAGATCTCGCGCCCGATGTTGTAGGCCTCGAGCATGTTCGAGCGCACCAGCCGCAGCGGCGTGCGTCGGCGCGGCTGCTCGATCTCGAGGTGCCAGCGATCGATGACCGCCAGGCCGTCATCGGCCGACACCTGGAGTTCGCGCTCGCGCTGCAATGTGACCTGGATGCTCATCGCGCATACCTCACGTGATTGATTCGGTTGGACTGACAAGATCAGGCGCACAGGGCAAGCCTTCTGGGGGCGAGCCGACTGCAAGCAACGCTCATCGTATCGAACCGACCGCTGGTCGGCCGCGAACTACTTCACGGTTCGGCGCATCGCGGCAGTGCCTCGGCGGCACCTTCCCCAGGGCGGGCTGGCCCGAGATGCCAAGGCCGCAAGAATCCCCGCGCGTTCGCCATTTTCACCGCCTCCGTGCGCGACGACGCGCCGAGCTTGGAAAAGAGGCTCTTGACATGCGTCTTCACAGTGCCTTCGGCGATGGACAGCGCACGCGCGATCTGCTTGTTCGTCAAACCATCTGCGATCGCGCGTAGCACCTCGATTTCCTTGGGGGTTGGCGCGTCCCCATCGACATGAGTGGCGAGTTTGCCGGCGACTGCGGGGGGAAGATGCGTGCCGCCGCGGGCCACCGTCCTGATGGCTTCGAGGATCTCGCCGCGATCGGCATCCTTCAGCAGATACCCCCGGGCGCCGGCTCTCAAGCCCTGGTAGATGTCCTCGTCGGTGTCGTACGTCGTCAGGATGACAAGCTTGGCGGTCGACTCCGCAGCGCGGATCGCCCGGATCGCGCCGACACCGTCCAGCCTGGGCATCCGCAGGTCAAGCAGCCCGACGTCTGGCCGATGCAGGCTCCATTGCGTGACCGCTTCTTCGCCATCGGCGGCTTCCGCCACCACGATGAACTCGTCGGTGCGTCGGTTGAGGATCGAGCGCAAGCCTTCCCGGACCACTTCATGGTCATCGGCGAGCAAGATGCGCAAGGGCGCGGCTCTGTCGTTCATGATGTTTGCGGACTCCCCCCGGCCGATGACGGTGCCGCCCGTGCCGTGCGGCGCACCTGGATTCGTGTTCCCGCACCCGGGCGCGAATCGATGTCAAAGCGCGCGCCGATGCGACCGGCCCGCTCGCGCATGCTCACCAGTCCAAAACCGTCGGTACCGCTATGCGTCGCCCAGGCGTGCATGCCGCAGCCGTCGTCGGTGATCTCCAGGGTCACTCCGCCTCGGTCATCGATGATCAGATGTAGGTCGATCTTGCGGGCGTGCGCATGGAGCACCGCATTGCTGAGCGCCTCCTGCGCGATCCGGAACAACTCGATGCACGCGATCGGGTCGATTCGTCTCGCGTCGCCCTTGAAATGCATGCGGGTTTGAACGTCGGCGCCCCGCAGCACACGCGCAACGTAGGTGCGCAGCGCCGATGCGAGGTCGCCGTCCTCCAGCAGCGGCGGTCGCAGGGCGAAGACCGATCTGCGCGCCTCCGCCAGCCCGAGGCGGGCGCGGTCGCGCGCGAGCGCGACATGGCGGGCGAGGTCGGGCAGGTCGTTGTTCTCGAGGGCGTCCTCGGCCGCGTGCAACTGCATGATGACGCCGGTGAAGCCCTGGGCGAGCGTATCGTGGATCTCGCGCGCCATGCGCGAACGCTCCTGTGACAGGGCCTGCTCCGCTTCGATTCGCGCCTGAATGAGCCGGCCGCGCTTCACGAGGCTGCCCAGCGCCGTCGCCGCCAGCTTCAGCGTGGCGATTTCTTCGGTATTCCAGACCCGTGGCGAATGACAATCGTCGACGCCGAAGGTGCCCCACAACGTGCCGTCGACCATGATGGGGTACTGGAATTGCGAGCGGGCGCCGGTCGCCGCCTGCTCGGCTTGGCCGGCATCGGTGGCGAGTTCCTCCGTCAGCGTCGCGACCGGCTCGCCCCGCTCGATGACTTTCAGATGCGCCTCGTAGTGCGCGAGATCGAAAGTGCGGAGCGCCGGATTGTCCGTCTGGCGCGCGACACCCGGCGCTGCCCATTCGTGATCGAACGTGATGTAACCGAGCCGGGTACGCTCGTCGGGAGGCAGTAGGCGACCGATCACGACGCGGTCCGCGCGCAGCGCGCGGCCGATGCGTCGCGTCACTGTCGCTGCGACGGTCGCGTCGAGCTCAGTCGCTTGGAGCAAATCGTTGGAGACGGCCACTACCGCTTCCAAAAGGGCATTACGGGCCGTGAGCACCGCGATGGCGGCCGCCTTCGCGAATTCGGCGTTACCGGATCTTGAAGTGCCCATGGCTTCGAGGGTGACGCATCTCCCTGGCTCCAAAGGACTGCGGCGTGGTGCTGCCCCTTCCGGACAGTATCGGACTTATCCGTGCGCTCTACAACGGATCGCCTGTCGTCCCAGACTCAACCACCCGTATCACCTCCCCCTTTCGAGAGATGCGCGCCGGCCTAGGCGGGCGATAGGGTATGCACGTGAATGCCGCCGCGTGAGCAACGGTGATGGGCGGCTCTGGAGAGGCGCACCATGATCCGTCTGATCCGTCTGATCCGTCTGATCCGCCCGGCTGCACGCTTGCCGCAAACACGGCTTCGGCGATGTTTGCTGGTGGCCGTCGCCGTCGGGCTGATCGCCGCTTGCGGCAGCGGCGGGGGTGATGACGCGGCGCTGCAGGCGTCCGCGGACAAGCCGAGCGACGACGCGCGCAACGAGCAGCCACAGCACACGCCTTCCGCGGTGCCAACGCCGAAGATGCCGCCTTATCGCGGCCCCCTGCGCGATCTCGGCCAGTGACTGGGGCCGACGTGCCGGAACGTGCCATTCCAGAGCGTCGTCGTGTTTTCCAAGTGGACACGTGCGCAAAGCACGACAGGAGGACAACGTGAAGAAGATGAGTTCGTGCGGAAAGCTCGCATTGGCCGTGATTGCGGCTGCCGTGACATGGCAGGGTGCGAGCGCGGCGCCCCCGAATTCGGGCGACCGCAATCCGAACGCGCCGACGGATGCCAGCACCACGGTGACTTTCGGCTACCCGGAGCCTGATCCGGAAAAGGGCCGCTTCACTGCGGTGTGCCCATTTCCCGTGACAATCGTCATCACCGGAAAGTCGAAGGCGTCTCCCCGACCCTTGCCGGATGGCGTGCAGGTCATTTCGTCTCCCGCACTCAAGGCCACCGTCATCAACGGCACCAATGGGAACGAGGTCACCTTGAGCATCACCGGTACCCTTCGCCTGATACCGACGAACGACGGGTTCTTCAATGCGTTCGCCACCGGCCGGAACTTGCTGCTAGACCTGAGGACGCCTTTGGACGGTGGCCTCAAGCTCGTGAGCGGCAATTTCCGATACGCCTTGAGCGCGTATCCAGGCTTCATCGTCGGGGATACGCCCCAAGGCACGGGACGGGTCGTCGATGTCTGCAGTCTGATCAAATGACCGTGCGATTGCCTGCAAGGCGTCGACGTGCAGTCGCTGCCTACGCGCTCGCCTCCTGCGCCAGCGCCCGCCCGATCAGGATCCGCTGCACGTCGCTGGTGCCCTCGTAGATTTGGCACACCCGCACGTCGCGCCAGATGCGCTCCACCGGGAAGTCGGCCACGTAGCCGTAGCCGCCGTGGATCTGGATCGCGTCCGAGCACACGCGCTCGGCGATCTCCGAGGCGAAGAGCTTGGCCATGGCGGCTTCCTTGAGGCACGGCCGGCCCGCGTCCTTGAGGCTCGCGGCATGGTGGATCATCTGGCGCGCGGCTTCGATGCGGGTGGCCATGTCCGCCAGCCGGAACTGCACCGCCTGGTGCTCGAAGATCGGCTGGCCGAAGGCGACGCGCTCTTTGGCGTAGCGCAACGCCGCCTCGAAGGCCGCGCGCGCCATTCCCACGGACTGGGAAGCGATGCCGATGCGCCCGCCCTCCAGCCCCGACAGCGCGATCTTCAGCCCCTGGCCCGCGTCGCCCAGCAAGAGCGACGCCGGCACGCGGCAGTCCTCGAAGAGGATCTGCGCGGTGTCGGAGGCGTGCTGGCCGGTCTTCTCCTCCAACCGCGCCACCACGTAGCCCGGCGTGGACGTGGGCACCAGGAAGGCCGAGATGCCGCGCTTGCCGGCCTCGCGGTCGGTCACGGCCATGACGATGGCGACGTCGGCGTTCTTGCCGGAGGTGATGAACTGCTTGACGCCGTTCAACACGTAGTGGTCGCCATCGCGGCGAGCGGTGGTGCGCAGGCCGGAGGCTTCCGAGCCCACGTGCGGCTCGGTCAGGCAGAACGCGCCCAGCATGCGGCCCTGCGCCAATGGCGTCAGCCATTCGCGCTTTTGCGCCTCGCTGCCCCAGGCCATGAGGATGGAGCAGACCGGGCAGTTGTTGACCGACACGACGGTGCTGGTGGCGCCGTCGCCGGCCGCGATCTCTTCCAGGATCAGCGCCAGCGACAGGTAGTCCAGCCCGGCGCCGCCGTATTCCTCGGGCACGGCCACGCCGTAGCAGCCCAGCTCGGCCAACCCGGCCAACGCCTCGCGCGGGAAGGTGGAGTCGCGGTCCCATTGCGCCGCGAAGGGCGCCACGCGCTCGGCCACGTAGGCCCGCACCGCGTCGCGGATCATGGTCTTGTCTTCGGTCAGGAGCATCGCTTCATCCTCTAATGCTGCACGTCTGGGGCTTCAGATCCGGTCGGCAGGCATCACCAGCCCGACGCCACGCATCTCGATCGCGACCTGGTCCTGGCCGGTGTGGGTCACGGTGCGCGCGGTGGCGCGTCCGGTCACCACCCAGCCGCGGTGGCGCGGCTTCCATTCCCGCTCCACCACTTCCCACTCGATGCGCACGTCCTGGTCCGGTCGCACCGGCGCCCGCAGCTGCATGGCGAAGTCCATGCCGAGCGCGGCGCGCGCCACGCCGTCGTCGCGGCGGGTGAAGTGCGTCGCGAACATGCCCATCATGACCGCGGTGGCCTGCGTGCCGCTGGCGATCAAGCCGCCGAAGCGGCTGGCGTTCGCGGCGCGGTCGTCGTGGTGCATCGGGTTGCGGTCATGGGCGAGGTCGGCGAAGTGGAGGATCTCTTGGCGCGTGAAGCGGACCGTGCCGCCGAAGCGTTCGCCGATGCGCACCAGCGCGTCTTCGGCGGGCGAGGGCGCGTCCGTGGCCGCGGCAGGCGTGGCGCCGACCGGCGCGGAGGGCGCGTCGCCGGAAGGGTCTCGCCGCCCGCTCACGCCCGTTGCCGCCGCGCCTGGACTTCGATCTCGATCTTCATGCGCGCGTCCACCAGGCCGACGACCATCGCGGTGGCGGCTGGCCGGATCTCGGCGAAGTGCTCGCCGAACACCGGGCCCAGGGTCTCGAAGAGGGAGGCGTCGGTCAGCAGGTAGCGCACCCGTACGACGTCCGCCAGCGTGCAGCCGGCCTGCGACAGCGCCTGGGTGATGTTCGCGAAGCACTGCCTTGTCTGGACGACCGGGTCGGGGTCGATCGTCATGGTCGCGTAGTCGAAGCCGGTGGTGCCGGAGACGAACACGTCGTCGCCGTCGACCAGGGCGCGGGAGTACCCGACCATGCGCTCGAAGGTCGACCCCGACGAGATCAGCCGGCGGGTGCCGCTCACCACGGGATGGCGCTGCCGTCGTGGTTCACGAAGCGGCCGTTGTCCGCCGGGCCGAGCCCCGCCAGCGTGCGGCGCATGTCGGAGGCGCTCTTTTCGACCGTCAGGTCGGCGCCCGCGCCGCCCATGTCGGTCTGTACCCAGCCGGGGTGGAAGGCCACGCAGATGGCGCCTGCGGGCGCGGCCAGCGACGCGTCCTTCAGCACCGAGTTCACCGCCGCCTTGGAGGCGCGATACAGCCACGCGTAATGGCCCTCGCGCCCGCCCACCGATCCCATGCGCGAGGACAGCACCGCCAGCCGGCTGCCCGCCGAGAGCGACCCCATCAGCTGCGGCAGCACCCGCATCGGCCCCAGCACGTTGGTGCGCATCACCAGGTCGAATTCGTCCTGCGAGGGGGGCTCCAGGCCTCGCGTGCGGCTTCCGAAGACGCCGGCCACCACGAAGGCCACGTCCAGCTTCACGCCGTCCAGTCGCCATTGCAGGCCGGACACGGACGTGGCGTCGGCCACGTCCAGCGCGAAGGCTTCGGCGCCCAACGCGGCCAGGCGCTCCAGGCCAGTGGCGTCGCGCGCGGTGGCCAGCACGCGCCAGCCGTCGGCGCGGTACTGGCGCGCGAGCTCCAGCCCGATCCCGCGGGAGGCGCCGACGATCAGCGCGGTGGGCATCAGAGCATCTCGACCGACACGGCCACGGCTTCGCCCCCGCCGATGCACAGGCTGGCCACGCCGCGCTTGCCGCCGGTCTTGCGCAGCGCGCCCAGCAGCGTCACCAGGATGCGCGCGCCCGAGGCGCCGATCGGGTGGCCCAGCGCCACCGCGCCGCCGTGGATGTTGACCTTGTCGTGCGGCAGGCCGTGCTCCTTCATCGCGGCCATGGCCACGTTGGCGAAGGCCTCGTTGATCTCCCACAGGTCCACGTCGCCGGCCTTCCAGCCGGACTTGGCCAGCACCTTCTCGATGGCGCCGACGGGCGCCGTGGTGAACCAGGCCGGCGCCTGCGCGTGCGTGCTGTGCGCGACGATCCGGGCGATGGGCGTCAGGCCCTTCTTCTGCGCCACCGACGCGCGCGTGAGCACCAGGGCGGCGGCGCCGTCGGAGATGGAGGAGCTGGTGGCGGCGGTGATGGTGCCGTCCTTCTTGAACGCGGGCTTGAGGCCCGGGATCTTGTCGAGCTTGGCCTTGAAGGGCTGCTCGTCCTTGCCGATCTCGGTGTCGCCGCCCTTGCCGGGCACCAGCACCGGCGCGATCTCCCAGGCCAGGCTGCCGTCGTTGTTGGCGGCGATGGCGCGCTGCGTGGAGGCGATGGCGTACTGGTCCTGCGCCTGGCGCGTGAACTCGTACTTGGCCGCGCAGTCTTCGGCGAACACGCCCATCGCCTTGCCGCGGTCGTAGGCGTCTTCCAGCCCGTCCAGCGCCATGTGGTCGTAGACGGTGGCTGCGCCGTAGCGATAGCCCTTGCGCGAATTCAGCAGCAGGTGCGGCGCGTTGGTCATGCTCTCCATGCCGCCAGCCACCATCACGTCGTGCGTGCCGACCGCCAGCAGGTCGTGCGCGAGCATGACGGTCTTGAGCCCCGAGCCGCACATCTTGGACAGCGTGACGGCGCCCGCCGACTGGGGCAGGCCGGCCGCCAGCGCGGCCTGGCGTGCGGGCGCCTGGCCCAGGCCGGCCATCAGGCAGTTGCCCATGAGCACTTCGCCGACGTCCTCGCCCTGCACGGCGGCGCGCTCGACGGCGGCGCGGATGGCGACCGCGCCGAGCTGCACCGCGGACAACGAGGCGAAGTCGCCGAGCATGCCGCCGATCGGGGTGCGGGCGGCCGAGACGATGACGATCGGATCCTGCATGGGTCAATCTCCTTTGGGTTGAATCTCGGTAAGTCGATCTTGCCGGGCTCAGCCGCCCATTGTCGCGCCGCCTTCGCGGCGTTGCAACGAAGCGCCGTCCATCCGATGCCTGAAGCGAAGCGAGTCTGGATAAGGGAACACGTCTTCCAGCACGCCTTGGCGGATGCGCGCCTGCTTGGCGCGCCAGAACGGCGCTTCGAGCAGGTCGGCATGGCGCCGCACGAAGGCTTCTCGCAGCTTGCGGTCGGCCAGCAGGAAGCTGGCGAACTCTTCGGGGAAGACGTCGTTGGGGCCCACGTTGTACCAGGGCTCGGAAGACATCTCGTCCTCGGGCGTGCGCGGCGGCGGGATCTCGCGGAAGTTGCAGTCGGTCACGTACTGCACTTCGTCGTAGTCGTAGAACACGATGCGGCCGCTGCGGGTCACGCCGAAGTTCTTGTAGAGCATGTCGCCGGGGAAGATGTTGGCGGCCACCATCTCCTTGATCGCGTCGCCGTACTCGTTCATGGCGCGGGCGCGCTCGGCTTCGTCGGAGCGTTCCAGGTGCATGTTCAGGGGCACCATGCGCCGCTCGATGTACAGGTGGCGGATCACGATGGTGTCGCCTTCCTCTTCCAAGAGGCTGGGCGCCTGCTTGCGCAGCTCCTCGATCAGCGCGGGCGCGAAGCGCGCGCGCGGGAAGGGCACGTCGGAGTATTCCCAGGTGTCGGCCATGCGGCCCACGCGGTCGTGCACCTTGACCAGCTGGTAGCGGCCCTGGATGAACTCGCGCGTCATGTCCTTGCGCCGCAGGTCCTTGATGATCTTGAACACGTACGGGAACGACGGCAGCGTGAACACCAGCATCACCAGGCCCTTGATGCCGGCGGCCTCGACGAACTGGTCGTGCGAGTGCCGCAGGTGGTGCATCATGTCCCGGTAGAAGAGCGTCTTGCCCTGCTTGTGCAGGCCCAGCATCGAATACAGCTCGCTGTCGGGCTTGCCCGGCATCAGCGTGGACAGGAATCGCACGTAGGCGCTGGGCACGTCCATGTCCACCATGAAATACGCGCGCGAGAAGCTGAACAGCGCCTCGATGCGCTCGGTGCCGAAGAGCATCGCGTCCAGGTAGGCGCGGCCCTGCGAGTCGCGCAGCAGTGGGATCGCGAAGGGCACCACGTCGCCGTCGTCCACGATCCGGCCGATCAGGTAAGCGCCCTTGTTGCGGAAGAAGAGGCTCCTCAGCACGTGCACCTGGCAATCCTGCGAGGCGCCCGCCACCAGCCCCTGCGGACCGAAGCGCTCGTCGATGGCGGCTTCCACCAGGGCCAGGTCGCGCTGCACGTCCACGAAGGGGCAGGCCAGGCCCAGGTCCACCATCATCGCCAGCAGCGCGCCGCGCAGGCCCTGCGCCAGCGGGTAGTACACGCGATAGGACGGCGGGTCGGCGTCCAGGTAGTCGGTGGCCACCGCCGGCCGCACGAAGAGGAAGTCGTTGTGGAAGTAAGTGCGGTGCAGGATCTTGGTGGTGACCGAATTGAAGAAGGTCTCGGCCAATTCCGGCTGGCGGTGCGCGGCCAGCAGCCCCACGTAGTGCCGCTTGACCGACAGCCACGGCGCGTCCTCGGCGCCGTGCCTGAGCGACGCACCGAACTCGGTTTCCAGCCGCGCCACGGCTTCCTGCACGCGCTTGTCGTAGAAGGCGATCCGCTCGCGCGCCAGCGCCCGGATCGCGTGCCAGTCGCCGGCCTCGTAGCGGTGCTTGGCCTGCTGCGCGTTGTAGCGGAAGAGCGCGTAGTGGCGGTCGAACCCCGACAGGATGGTCTGCGCGATGCTCATCGCCGCGTCGCCCGCACGCCGCGCGGGGCCGGCGTCGGTGGCCGGGGTGCAGGCGTCCGGGCTCGTGGCGATGAGCGCCGCGCCGGTGGCCAGCCCCGAAAGGTTGGCCGGCGAGTCGGGCAGCGGCGTGTCGTGGCGGTGGGCGTCGGCCATGGCGGAGCCGGCCGGGCCGTCAGGCCGTCTCGCCGAAGAGCTCGCGCCCGATCAGCATGCGGCGGATCTCGGAGGTGCCGGCGCCGATCTCGTAGAGCTTGGCGTCGCGCCACAGGCGCCCGGTGGGCGTCTCGTTGACGTAGCCCATGCCGCCCAACGCCTGGATGGCTTCGCCGGCCATCCAGGTGGCTTTCTCTGCCGAATACAGGATGGCGCCGGCCGCGTCCTTGCGCAGCGCACGCGGGTCGACCCGGCCCGCGCGCGAGCGGTCGCACTGGCGGCCCACTTCGTAGACGTAGGCGCGGCAGGCCATCATGGTCGTGTACATGTCGGCGAGCTTGCCCTGCATCAGCTGGAACTCGCCGATCGGCTGGCCGAACTGCTTGCGCTCGTGCACATAGGGCACGACCACGTCCATGCAGGCGCTCATGATGCCCAGCGGCCCGCCCGACAGCACCGCGCGCTCGAAGTCCAGGCCGCTCATCAGCACGTTCACCCCGCGCCCCAGGCCGCCCAGCACGTTCTCGGCCGGGATCTCGCAGTCCTCGAAGACCAGTTCGCCGGTGTGGCTGCCGCGCATGCCCAGCTTGTCGAGCTTTTGCGCCACCTTGAAGCCTTTGGCGCCTTTTTCCACGATGAAGGCCGTCATGCCGCGCGCCCCGGCCTCCAGGTCGTTCTTGCCGTAGATGATCATCACGTCGGCGTCGGGGCCGTTGGTGATCCACATCTTGCTGCCGTTGAGCACCCAGCGGTCGCCCTTGAATTCGGCGCGCAGCCGCATGCCCACCACGTCGCTGCCGGCGCCCGGCTCGCTCATGGCCAGCGCGCCGACGTGCTCGCCGGAAATCAGCTTGGGCAGGTACTTGCGTTTTTGTTCCTCGGTGCCGTTGCGCGCCAGCTGGTTGACGCACAGGTTGGAGTGGGCGCCGTAGGACAGCCCCACCGCGGCGCTGCCGCGCGAGATCTCCTCCATCGCGACGATGTGCGCCAGGTAGCCCATGTCGGTGCCGCCGTGCTCCTCGGGCACCGTCAGGCCCAGCACGCCCAGGTCGCCGAACTTGCGCCACAGGTCCATCGGGAACTGGTCGCTGCGGTCGATCTCGTGGGCGCGCGGCGTGATCTCGTCGGCCACGAAGCGCTGGAGCGTCTCGCGCAGCATGGCGACGTCGTCGCCGAGGTCGAACTGCAGGCCGGGGATGTTCAGCATGGCGGGTCCTTTTTCTCAGCCCTTGACGTCGTCGCGTCCGAGGATGGTCATGTTGGTGGCGGTCATGGTGGCGACGAGCCGCTCGCGGCCCTCGGCGTCGATGGCGTAGGCGTCACCCTCGGCCACGAAGATGGTGCGGCCGGACTTGCGCACGCGGCCCTCCATCCGGTAGAGCGCGCCGCGGGCCGGCGCCAGCAGGTTCACCTTGAACTCGATGGTGAGGATGCCGCTGTCGGCCGGCATCAGCGAGGCGCAGGCGAAGCCGCAGGCGGTGTCCAGCGCGGTGGACAGGATGCCGGCCTGCACGAAGCCGTGCTGCTGCGTGATGCCGGGGGCGTGCGGCATTTCCAGCACGCATTCGCCCGGGGCGATCCGCGAGATGCGCGCGCCGATCAGGGACATCGCGCCCTGCCGCTCGAAGCCTTCCCGGCAGCGTGCCTCGAAGCCGGGATCGGAAGGGACGAAGCGGGAGGAGGCGGGCGGGGTCATCGGGCCGGAGGAAGGTCGCTGGCGGGGTGTGACGTTGACGTAAACGTAACCTGAAACGCCCGCGCGTGGCGAATCACGCGGCGGCGCGGTTGCGGCGCGCGCGCGGCGCCGCCGGCTGCGCCGCTGCCGCGGGCGCGCCGGTGTCCGTCGCGCCCTGCGAATGGAGCCGCGCGATCATCCGGCGGCATTCGTCCTCGTGGGCGCCGATCTCGGCCAGGGTCTCCTGCAGGTCGTCGAGCTGCCGCTCCAGCGTGGCGCGGTGCTGCGCCAGCACCGCCAGGAAGCGGCGCAGCTGCGGCCCGGTGTCGCGCGGCGAGTCGTACATGTCGACGAGCTCCTTGACCTCGGCCAAGGTGAGCCCCAGCCGCTTGCCGCGCAGGGTGAGCTTCAGGCGCGTGCGGTCGCGCTGGCTGTAGATGCGCGCGAGCCCCTGGCGGCGCGGGTGCAGCAGGCCCTGGTCCTCGTAGAAGCGGATCGCGCGCGGCGTGACGTCGAATTCGCGCGACAACTCGCTGATGGTGTAGGTGGGCATCGGGTCGGGCGGGCCGGTCGGGCAGGACGAGCCTGCTTTACACTTACGTCAACGTCAATTCTATGCGCCCGGGCGGAAGCCTCGCAATGAACCCGCTCGAGCAGCAGCTGGCCCACCCCTTCGGCGACGCCATCCCGGCTGCGGCCGAGACCCTGGACGTCGCGCCCGGCATCCGCTGGATCCGGATGCCGCTGCCCTTCGCGCTGGACCACGTCAATCTCTACCTGCTGCGCGACCGCTTCGGCGGCCGCGACGGCTGGACGCTGGTGGACTGCGGCGCCGCCACCGACGCCACGCGGGCGCTCTGGCAACGGGCGGCGGCCCAGAGCCTGGACGGCCTGCCCATCGTGCGGGTGCTGTGCACGCACATGCATCCGGACCACATCGGCATGGCGGACACGCTCACCGATCGCTTCGAGGCCCCGCTCTGGATGACGCCCGGCGAGTACGCCATGGCGCGGGTGCTGTCGGCCGCGGGCGGGCGGCCCGAAGTGGACCGCACCGTCGCGCACTTCCGGCGCCATGGCGTGGACGATCCGGCGGTGCTGGGCGCGGCCACCGCCCACCACTTCCCGTCGCTGGTGCCCTCGGTGCCGCCGGCCTACGTGCGCCTGCGGGCGGACGAGCCGGTCGTGATCGGGGAACGCCGTTGGCAGGTGATCATCGGCACCGGCCACTCGCCCGAGCACGCCTCGCTCTACTGTGCCGACGGGCCGGGCGGGCCGCTGCTGCTGTCGGGCGACATGGTGCTGCCGCGCATCTCGACCAACGTGTCGGTGTTCGACCTGGAGCCCGAGGCCAACCCGGTCGAATGGTTCCTGGATTCGCTGCGGGAATACGCGCCTTGCGACGCGGACACGCTGGTGCTGCCGTCGCACGGGCGGCCGTTTTCCCGCCTGCACGTGCGCGTCCGCCAATTGACCGACCACCACGCCGAACGGCTGGAGGTGCTGCAGGCGGCCCTGCGCGATCGGCCGCTGTCGGCCTTCGAGGCGGTGCCGGTGGTGTTCGGGCGGCGCTTCGACACGCACCAGATGATCTTCGCGCTGGGCGAGGCGCTGGCGCACTTGCACGCGCTGATGTACCGGGGCAGCGCCCGGCGCCATGCCGACGCGGACAACGTGCTGCGCTTTTCGGCCGGCTGAAATGAGAAAGCCGCGCGGATTGCTCCGTGCGGCCATGGTGTGCCAGCAGTGCCGTGACATCGTCCAAGTGATACCGGGAACATTTTCCCCGCGTGGACGGTAGTGCGGCTGTGCCGACGAGGAAATAATGCCGGCACGCGGGCCGAATTGCAAGGGGGGCCGGTAGACGGTCGGCCCGGGAGCGGAGACGGTCCCTGCGGACGTCGATTGCCGCCCGGTGGGCACCCCGCGGTCAGCGCAGCACTTGGTAGAGGTTGTTCCAGTCGTCGGTCCAGCCGCGCAGATCCGGGCGGCGCGGGGCCTCCGTGACGCCGGGTTGGGCCAGCAGTCGGTCGGCCAAGGCGGCATCGGCGGTCAAGACGATCCAATCCGACTTGTAATGCAGCGTCTCCTCGGTCGGAATGTCCTGCACGCGGGCCGTGCGCAGTCCGGCGCCGTCGGCCAGCTCCCGCACCACCGGCGCCAGCTCCAGGTAGCGGTTGCTGACATGGAAGGCGATCGCACCGCCCGGCGCGAGATGCCTCAGGTAGGCGCGCAAGGCCTCGCGTGTCATCAGGTGCACCGGGATCGAGTCGCTGGAGAACGCGTCGACCGCCAGCAGGTCCAGCCGCTGCGGTGGCTCGCGCTCCAGTGATAGCCGGGCGTCGCCCAGCGCCAGCTCGACGCGGGCGGGCGTGTCGGCCAGATAGCTGAAGTGGCTTCGCGCGATCTCGGGCACTTTGGGGTCCAGCTCGTAGAACCGGTAGGTGTCGCCCGCCCGGCCGTAGGCGGCCAACGTGGCCGTGCCCATCCCGATCAGGCCGACGCGTTGCGGCCCGGGCCGCGACTCGCGCAGCGCCGTGATCGCCCGACCCACGCCGGAGCTCGGACCGTAGTAAGTGGTGGGCAGCGTGCGCCAGCGCGGAGCAAGGTACTGCTCGCCGTGCAGGATCGTGCCGTGCAGCAACCGCAGGCTGCGCTGGTCCGGGTCCGACACGCCGTTGCTGCGCACCCGCAGCGTCCCGTAGAAGTCCCGTGTCATCAGCAGCGTATCGGCCGACAGCGCCTGCGCATGCACCCAGAAGGCGGCCACGGCGGCCCCGCTCGCCGCCAGGCCCGCGAGCCGCAGCGCCGCCCCTCGGGACAGCAGCGTGGCCAGCAGCGCCAGCAGCAGCAGCGCCGCCGGAAGCTCCCAGGTCCAGGAAAGGGCGAGCGGGGCCACGATGCCCACCAGAACGCCCCCCGCAGCGCCGCCTGCCGACACCATCAAGTAGAAACGCGTCAGGTGGGCCGCCGGCGGCTTTCGAGCGGCGAGCTCGCCATGGCACCACATGCACGCCACGAACAGGCCAACGCAATACAGCGGCACGGCTTGCGCGATCGGCATCAGGCCGCGCTCGGCGAGCCCGTCGGCGCCGAGCCGCCAGGTGAGGCCCGCCAGCAGCAGCGCGCCGGCGACCATCGCGCAAGCGGCGTACGTGCGGGGCCAGTACCAGCCGCGTCCGTCGAAGCACAGGATGAAGCTCAACAGGTACAGCGATAGCGGCAGCACCCACAGGAAGGGCACGGACGCCACGTTCTGCGTGACGTGCGCCGTGACCACCAGCAGCAGGGTCGATCCCAAGGCCGCCAGCAGCAGCCAGAGCGCCTGCTCCCGCACGGTGGGCCGTGCCGCGGGCGGATGCGCCGGCCCGGGCGCAGGCACCGCCGCGCCCCGGCCGGCGGCGCCGGCGGCATCGGCGGCCAGGCTGCGCAGGCTCGCCCAAGCGAAGCCCAGGATCAGCAGCACGAACGCGGCGTAGCCCAGGCTCCAACCCACCGACTGCCAACGCGCCGTGCTGCGCGGCTCGATGAGGAACGGGTACGCGGCCAGCGCCAGCATCGAGCCGACGTTGGACAGCGCGTAGAGGCGATACACGCGCGCACCGGGATAGGCCCGCGCGAACCACGCCTGCACCAGCGGGCCCGTCGTCGACAGCACGAAGTAGGGCAATCCGATGGTGAGCGCCAGCAGCAGCAGGATCCGGCCGGCAGGGTGGTCCGCATCGGCCGGCCGCAGGGCGGCCGACGGGACGATGGGCAAGGCCACGAGGCTGACCACCGCCAGCCCGGCGTGCAGCCGCGCCTGCAGCCGCGCCGATGGGCGGCGCACCAGCCAATCGGCGTAGGCGTAGCCGGCCAGCAGCACCGACTGGAAGAACACCATGCAGGTGGTCCACACCGCGGCCGAACCGCCGAACCACGGCAGGAGCTGCTTGGCGATGATCGGCTGGACCAGGAAGAGCAGGAAGGCCGACAGGAAGACCGTGACCGCGGCGAGCGCCATGTGCGGCGGTCAGGCCCGGGCGGCGGCGACCGCCGGTTCGGGTGCGAGGCCTGCGCTCGTCGCCACGGCCGGCGCCGGCATGTCCAGCGCCGGCAGCGGGACGCCCAGCGCGACGAGTTGCCGCTCGGCCCGTTCGGGCCATCCGCGATTGGCGATCGGGCTGGCCGGCGACGGGTGCAGCACCGACCCGATCCGCGGCGCGGCCGATGCATCGGCCAAGGCATGGCGCAACCGCTTTTCGGCGAAGCCGCCGATGCCGATCGCCCATTGCGGTCGCAGCGCGTCGATCGCCCGGCGCAGGTGCGCGTCGCAGGCCTGCTCCAGGGGAGCGCGCTCACGCGCGGGCAGCTGGTCGGGCGTGCGGTTGCGGCCGCTGTCTTCCAAGAAGACCAGCGGGCACCAGTTGAGCACGTAGAAATCCTCGAAAAAGCGTTCCGCCGTGCCGAAGCGCGCCTGCGCCCAGCCCCACAGGCGGCTGCCGCTGACCTCGGCGCGCTGGCACGCGAAGCCCTGCACGGGGCGCTTGGGATGCATGCGCGGGGGCTGGCCCACCGCCGCCTCGATGCCCATCCAGTCGCGCACGGCGCGCACCTCGCCGAAGGGCACGCCGGTCTGCATCATGCCCCAGGGCCCCGGATTCATGCCCAGCAGCAGCACGCGTCGGGGCGAAGCGCCGAAGCGGCGCACGTAGCGCTCGAACGGCGCCCAGGCGTACTGCAGCGGGTCGTGCACATGCGTGACAGGCGGGCCGAAGCTCAGCGGGGCGAGCGCATCGCGCAGCTCGGCCGCCGCGGCGAGGAGGCGCTCGGCGGTCGTCGTCATGGCGGCGAGTATACGGACGCCGGTCATCGGGCAAGCAGTCGCCGGCCTCGGGCCATAATCGGCGAAACATCGACCGGGACCGCAGCGCATGTCATACGGAGTGGCCGTCGTCGGGCTGGGCGTCATCGGGCGCCGCATGATCGAGCAGGTGGCCCGTCACGGCGCCTTCCGCATCGCGTCTGCCTGGGACGCCTCGCCCGCGGCGCGCGACGCCGCCGCGCGCGACTTCCCGGGCCTTCCGATGGCGGTCGACGCGGGCGACGCGATCGCGCGGCCCGAGGTCGACGTCGTGTACGTCGGCACGCCGCCGCGCTCGCACCGCGCGCTGGTCGAGCAAGCGGCCCGCGCCGGCAAGGCGGTATTCTGCGAGAAGCCGTTGGCCGTGTCGCGAGAAGACGGCGAAGCGATGGTCGAGGCGGTGCGCGCAGCCGGCGTGGCGCATGCGGTCAACTTTCCCTTCGCGTCCAGCGAGTCGGTGCGCCTGCTCGCCCAGGCGCTCGCGCGGCCAGGCTTCGGACTGGCGGGCGTGGCGGTGCGCATGCGCTTCGCGGCCTGGCCACGCGACTGGCAGGCGTCGGCTGCGTGGTTGGCCGAAGCGGCCGAGGGCGGGCCCACGCGCGAGGTGCTGTCGCACTGGGTCTACCTGCTGCAGCGGCTCTTCGGCGAGGTCGAGTTGCTGGCATCGTGCGTGGACGCGCCGGTGGCGGGCGCCTGCGAGCGGGCGTCCGCGGCGATCCTGCGCACGGGCGGCGTGATCGCCACGATGAGCGCGCAGGTGGGCGGGGCCGCACCGGACGAGGTGGTGGCCGAGTTCCACGGCGCGGGCCGCACGCTGCGCTTGCGCGACTGGCACCTGTTGACGGAAGCGGGCGATGCGTCCGCAGCCGAGGCGCCGATCCCGGGCCAACCCGAGGACGCGCGCCAAGCCGTCCAGCAGGCGCAACTCACGCAGCTTGCCGCATGCTTGGACGGCCGGGCCCATGCGTTGGCCGATCTCACCGCCGCGCTGCGGGTCCAGCGCATCGTCGAGGCCATCCTGCACCGTCCCGCATAGCCTGGATCGGTGGCCCGTGCGCTTCGATTTCCGGTCGTCATGCCGTCATGGATGATGAGGAAGCTGCCTGGGGCCATAATCGGCGCAGCGCCATGCATCGGTGCGCGGCCGGCTGGCCGGCGGGCGCTGCGCGGCAGGCACATGCGTTGCCCGGGGTTGTCGATCGCGCCGCATCCCCGACCTGCGGTGCCGGTTCCCGTCCCTTACGGGCCATTCTGCGAGGCAAGCTTTACATGAATGCCGAGAAGCATCTGCGCGAGCAGCTCGTCGATGCCTACGTCCAGCGTGCGCTGGCGGACCTGCAGACCTGGCGCGTGCTGCGTGACGAGCTGGGGGCGGTGCGCGCCGAGGAGTTGATGAAGCGGGCGCAGTTCGCCCATGGGCACACGCTGGCCACGCGCTTCAAGAAGTTCGCGCCGGCCGACCTCAGGGGCTTGTGCGACGCGTTCCTGGCGGCGCTGCCCGACGAAGGACGGCCCTTCGAGCCGGACATCGTGAACCTGGACGGAGATCGGCTGGAGATCCGGTTGCGCCGATCGCCTTACGTGCGGGCGTGGCGCGAAGCCGGCGTGAGCGAGGCCGAACTGGCTGCGCTCACGCGCATCGCGGCGGCGTCCTGGGCCGGCATGTTCAAGGGTGCGGGTTTCCGTTTCGTGGGCCGCGCCCCGCATGCGGGCGGCGGCGATGCCCACGTGCTGCAGATCGAGCGTGCGCCCGGCAGCACCAGCGACCGCGGCACGGAGCATCCGGTCATCGCGTGATCGGGCCGCCCAGTGCGGTTATCCTCGGCACCCTCCCGCCATGGGCACCGCCGTGGGGGCTGCCACGAGGACCGACGCGATGACCCTGCCCGATTCCATGCGATTCGTCGACCACGGCGCCGGCGGAGGCCCGGAAACGCTGCGCGAGGCCACCGGCCCCGTGCCGCGGCCCGGGGCCGGCGAAGTGCTCGTCCGCGTGGCCTATGCCGGCGTGAACCGCCCCGATGTCGCGCAACGCTCGGGCAGCTATCCGCCGCCGCCCGACGCCTCGCCCGTCATCGGCCTGGAAGTGTCGGGCCGGATCGCGGCCGTCGGCGAGGGCGTGACGACCTGGCGCGAAGGCGATGCGGTCTGCGCGCTGACGCCGGGCGGAGGCTACGCGGAGTTCTGCAAGGTGCCCGCGGGGCACGTGTTGCCGGTGCCGCGGGGGCTCACGGCGCTCCAGGCGGCGGCGCTGCCGGAAAACTACTTCACCGTCTGGACCAATGTCTTCGAGCGCGGGCGCCTGGCGGCCGGCGAGACCATCCTGATCCATGGCGGCTCGTCCGGCATCGGCATCACCGCCATCCAGATGGCCAAAGCGCATGGCGCGACCGTGTTGTGCACGGTGGGCAACGAGGACAAGCGCCAGCGCTGCCTGGCGCTCGGCGCGGACCATGCGATCGACTACAAGACGCAGGATTTCGTCGAGGAGACGCAGCGCATCACCGGCAAGCGCGGCGTGGACGTCGTGCTGGACATGGTGGGCGGCCCGTACATCCAGCGCAACCTGAAGGTGTTGGCGCTGGAAGGGCGGCTCGTGCAGATCGCCTTCCTGCAAGGTGCCAAGGTCGAACTGGACATGATGCCGCTCATGATCAAGCGGCTGACGTTCACGGGCTCGACGCTGCGCGCCCGCCCGGTGCCCGAGAAGACGCGGCTGGCGCAGGCCCTGCGCGAACGGATCTGGCCGACCATCGAAGAAGGCCGCATGCTGCCCGTGATCCACCAGGTGTTTCCGTTGGCGCAGGCGGCGGACGCGCACCGGCTGATGGAATCCTCGGCGCACGTGGGCAAGATCATGCTGGAAGTCGATCCGCGCGTGCTGGCCTGAGTTCGGCCCGACCCATCGAGCGAAGGCCCGCATCGCCATGCGCATCCGCGTCCTGTCCGACCTGCACGAGGAGTTCCGCCATCGGTTGGGGCCGCTGGCGTTGCCACGCGTCGAGGCCGACGTCACGGTGCTGGCCGGCGACATCGGCAATGGCGACGACTTGGTCGAGGTGGCGCTGCGACCGGAGTTCGACGGCACGCAACGCGTGCTGGTGCCGGGCAACCACGAGTACTACGGCACGGCGATCGGGCCGGCGCGTGCGCGGCTGCGCGAGGCGGTGGATCGGGCCAACGCGGGCGCTTCGCCCGGGCGTGGCCGGTTGCACCTGCTGGACGATGGATGCGCCGTGATCGACGGGGTGCGCTTCGTGGGCGGCACGCTCTGGACCGATTACCTGTTGCACGGCGAGGCCGGCCGCGAGCGTGCGTTGCAGTTGGCGCGCGGCTTCGTGACCGATTTCAAGGCGGTCCAGATGGAGCCTGGCGTGCCGTTCACCGCCGAGCATTCGATCGCGCTGCACGTGGCGGGCCGGGCGTACCTGGAGCAGGCGCTGGCCGAGCCCTTCGCGGGGGCCACGGTGGTGGTGACGCACCATGCGCCGCACCAGGGCAGCGTGGCGGCGCGATTCGTGGGCAACGAGGTCAACCCCGCCTTCGTGAGCGACCTGGGCGCGCTGATGGGACGGGCGCCGCTCTGGATCCACGGGCACACCCACGACGGGTTCGACTACACGGTGGCCGGCACCCGGGTGGTGGCCAACCCGGCCGGCTATCGAAAGCGCGCGCCGCATCTGCCGCTCGGCTTCGCCTTCGAGAACCACCGCTTCGATCCGGAACTGGTGATCGATCTATGACGGCTGATCGAGCTACGACATGAAGATCGTCCATGCCGTCGACGCCTTGCGCGAAGCGCTCGCGGATCGACCCCGCCCGGTGTTCGTCCCCACGATGGGCAACCTGCACGCGGGCCATCTGTCGCTGGTCGCCGCCGCACGCGAGGCGGCCGGCCCGCTGGCGCCTGTGGTCGCGTCGATCTTCGTGAACCGGTTGCAATTCGCGCCGAACGAGGATTTCGACCGCTACCCGCGCACGCTGGCGGCCGACGCCGAGAAACTGGCGGACGCGGGGTGCGACCTGCTCTTCGCACCCGACGAGCAGGCGCTGTATCCGGAGCCGCAGCGCTATCTGGTGCAGCCGCCGGCGGCGCTCGCCGACATCCTGGAAGGCGCGTTCCGCCCGGGCTTCTTCACCGGCGTGGCTACCGTGGTGACCAAGCTCTTCAACTGCGTGCAGCCTGCCGCCGCCGTCTTCAGCAAGAAGGATTACCAGCAGCTGCGGGTCATCCAGGGGCTGGTGCGGCAGATGGCCTTGCCCGTGCGCATCGTCGAGGCCGAGACGGTGCGCGAGGCCGACGGACTGGCGATGTCGTCCCGAAACGGCTTCCTGGCCGCCGACGCGCGGGCCGAGGCGCCGCGGCTGCATGCCACCTTGCGCGACGTCCGCGACCGGCTCCGCTCGGGCAGCGAGGCGTTGCCCGCGCTCGAGCAGGCGGCGCAGGCCAAACTCGGCGAGCACGGTTGGGCGGTGGACTACGTGGCGATCCGGCGTCGCGCGGACCTGCTGCCGCCGGAGGGCGCCGCGCAGGCCCCCTTGGTGATCGTGGCCGCCGCGCGCATCGGGCCGACCCGCCTGATCGACAGCCTGGAGGCTTGAGGCACCGGCCGAGCGGGCGTCGTGCCGCCTATCGGGTGTCTCCCGTGCGTGCCTATAATCGTGCCGTGCGAAAGCTCGTGTCCACCCTGCTGCTGTTGCTGCTGCCGTTCTACCTCTCGTCGGCGGCCGTGGCAGCGCTTTGCCTGCCCGGGGCCGCGTTCGTGGCGCATGCGCATGGCGGTGGAGCGGGGGCCGCTCATCCGCATGACCATCATGCCCATGACCAGCATGCGCATGATCATCACGCGGCCGCCACGCACGCTCATCATCCCGCTGCGCACGCCGACGCCGACGCCGGCTCGCCGGCTTCGGCCTTGGGCATCCAGGCCGAGGGCGACACGGGCTGGCCGGCAGACGGCAGCGGCTGCTGCCATGCGGCCGCGTCCGCGCTTCCCACGCAGCACGCGCTTCGCTTCAGTCCACCGGCGCTGCCGGGGCTGGTCGCGCCGGCGCCGCAACTCGTCGCCTCCCATCTCGCGGAAGGTTTGTTCCGTCCGCCCAGGGCCGTGCTCGCCTGACCCGGCGGGCACGAGAGCCTTCCTCATCCTTCTCGTCGGCACGGCCGCGCCCCTCATGGGTGCGTAGTCGTCGCCGCGCTGCCGCGCCTCCGATGCTCCATCGGAGGCCGGAGCACCCGCCGGATGCCATCGAACCGCACCATGATTCGAGACCATCCGTCCGATGCGAACCGTCTTCGCGTTTCCACTCGCCGTGGCCCTGGCCGCGGCCATGGGCACGGCCGCCCTGGCCGAAGCGCCGTCTGCGCCGTCGGGCCCGTCCAGTGACTCGCCGCGCCTGGCCGCGCTGGTCGACCGCGCCTGGTCGATCGACCGCCAAGGCGGGATCGAGGCGGCGCGCGCTGCCGAGCTGGATGCCCGGGCGCTGGCGAACCGCGCGTTCTTCGCCGGCGCGCCCGTCGTGGGCTTCGATGTCCGGCGCGACCTGCCGCGCGGCGCGGGGCTGCCCGGCACCGACACCGTGTCGGAGCGTGGGCGCAACGAACTGGAGCCTGGGGTCTCCGCGCCCATCTGGCTGCCGGGTCAGCGTGAAGCGCAGCGCCGGCTGATCGAGCGCGAGCGGGAAGCGCTGTCCACCGCGACCCGGCTGGAGCGCTTGCGCCTGGCCGGGCAGGTGCGCGAGGCGGCCTGGGCGGTCGCGCTGTCCCAGGGGGTGCGGCGCTTGCAGCAGGCCCGCCTCGACGCCGCTCGTGGGCTGGAGAAGGATGTCGAGCGGCGCGTCGCGGCCGGAGACCTGGCGCCCGTCGATCTCATGCTGGCGCGCGCCGAGCGCTTGGCAGCCGAGGCGGCGCAACTGGAGGCCGACGCCACGACGGCGGCGGCACGTGCGGGATTGCGCAGGCTCACGGGCGCGGACGCGGCGGGCGATCTGCTCGAATCACCCGCGGCGCCGACACCCTTGCAATCGCACCCTGCGCTGGCCGCGGCGCGCGAGGCTGCCGAGGCGAGCCGCGCCCGGCTGGACTACGCGCGTGCCACGCGTCGCGACAATCCGAGCGTTTCGGCGGTCGCGCGCTTCGACCGGGATGGCTACGGCACCGGTTACCGGAACACGCTGCGCGTCGGGATCGCGATCCCGCTGGACACCGAGGCGCGAAACGCTCCACGGCTGGCAGCGGCCAGCGCGGACCTGACCGAAGCCGAGATCGCGCTGGACCGACGCCAGCGCGAGGTGGCGGCGGACATCGAGCGGGCCCGGATCGGGTTCGACGCGCAGCGCACCGCGCTGGAGGCGCAGGTCGAGCGGGCGCGGGTCGCGCGCGAGGCGCAGGCGGCCATCGAGCGTGCGTTCCGGGCTGGCGAGCGCGGCCTGCCCGAGCTGCTGCGTCTGCGGGCACAAACCTTCGAGGCCGAGTTCGCTCGCGACACCGCGCGCGAGCGGCTCGGCTTGGCCATCGCACGCCTGAACCAGGCGCAGGGAATCGAGCCATGAACGAAACGAGAACGATCGCAGGTGCTTCGTGGCGGGCCCGGGCCCGGGCCCGAGGCCGCGGGCGGGCACGCGCCTTCGCGCTGGCGTTGGCCGCCGCATTCGGGGTGGCGCTGGGAGCAAGCACGGCCGCGCGGGCCCACGAAGGCCACGACCACGAGGGCGACCAGCCTTCGCCCGCGGCTTCGGCGACCACGCCCCGCTTCGCGGCCGCCAGCGACGCCTTCGAGCTGGTCGGCGCGCTCGACGGACGCCGGATGACCTTGTGGCTCGACCGCTTCGCCGACAACGCGCCGGTGACGGGCGCGTCGATCGAGATCGAAGTGGGCGACGCCAAGGCCGTGGCCAAGGCGACGGGCGATGTGTACGTGGCCGAACTGGCCGCGCTGCCTGCCATGGGCACGCTGCCGGTGACCGCGACGATCGTCGCCGCGGGCGCGAGCGACCTGCTCGCCTCGGAGATCGTGCTCGGCGCGGCCGGGCCGGCGACACCGGGCGGCTCGACCGCAGCGGCGGCGCAGGCCTGGGCGCCCGCCTTGGATCGGCGCGTCGTCGTCGCGTCGGCCGTGTCGGCCATCGTCGCCGGCCTGCTCGGATGGGGCCTGGCCCGCCGACGCGCCACCGGCCAGGAGCACACGGCATGAGCGCCAAGGGCCGCTCTCGCTTGGCGCACGTCCTCGTCCTCGCCGCCGCTTTGGCGGCGCCTGCCACGTGGGCGCACGAGGGCCACGACCATGATGCGGCGCCGCCGACACCCGTGTCCGGCACGTCCCCGCAACGGCTGCCCGACGGCGCGATCCTGATGCCCAAGCCGTCGCAGCGCCAACTCGGCGTGCGCACGGCGGTGGCGGCGCGATCGGCGGTGCCGCGCGCCGTCGAGTTGCCCGGGCTGGTGGCGCGCGACCCGAACGCCGGTGGCCGCGTGCAGTCCACCATCGCCGGCCGCATCGAGCCGGTCGCGGGCGGCCTGCCCGGTGTCGGGCAGCAGGTGAGCCGCGGGCAGTTGCTGGCCGTGGTGCGTCCCACCATCGACCCGATCGAACGCTCGGGCCGCGCCGCGCAGTTGGCCGAGCTTCAAGCGGCGCAGTCGCTGGCGGCCAAGCGCGTGGCCCGGCTGCGGGAATTGGCCGACACCGTGCCGCGCAAGGAGATCGAGGCGGCCGAAAGCGAGGCGGCGAGCCTGGAAGGGCGCATCCGCGCGCTGTCGGGCGGGCTGGCCGCCACCGAGCGCCTGGTGGCACCGGTATCGGGCGTGATCGCCAGCGCCGACGCCATCGCCGGGCAAGTGGTCGACGCGCGCCAGGTGCTGTTCGAGATCGTCGATCCGACCCGGCTGCGCATCGAGGCCACTGGCTTCGACCCGGCCTTCGCGGCCGACGTGGCGGGGGCGAGCGTGGCTGTCGGTGGCAACGTCGTGCCGCTGGAGTTCGTCGGCGCCAGCCGAGTGCTGCGCGAGCAGAGCGTGCCGCTCGTGTTCCGCGCCCGAGAGGCGGCGCTCGCGGGATTGTCGGTGGGCCAGCCGGTGCCGGTGACGGTGCGGACACGCTCCAGCCTGGAGGGTGTGCCGCTGCCCGCCGCGGCGCTGGTCCGCTCCGCGTCCAACGACCCCATCGTCTGGGTCAAGACCGCGCCGGAGCGTTTCGAGCCGCGCCGCGTCCGCAGCCAACCTCTGGACGGCACGCGCACCCTGGTGACGGATGGCGTACGCCCGGGCGAGCGCGTCGTCGTCGATGGCGCGCCGCTGCTGAACCAAGTGCGCTGAATCGAGAACGAAGAGAGACCCGGCCGTGTTCAAGTGGATCCTCGATGCGAGCTTGAAGAGCCGCGTGCTGGTGCTGGCGGCGGCGGCCGTGCTGATGCTGTGGGGCGGGCTGCAGGCGACGCGCACGCCGGTGGACGTGTTTCCGGACCTCAACAAGCCGACCGTCACGCTGATGACCGAGGCGGGCGGGATGGCGCCGGAAGAAGTCGAGCAGCTCATCAGCTTCCCGCTGGAGACCGCGATGAACGGCCTGCCCGGCGTGGAGACCGTGCGCTCGGTCTCGGCCGCGGGCCTGTCGATCCTGTACGTCACGTTCGGCTGGGACACCGACATCTACCGTGCGCGCCAGTTCGTCACCGAGCGGATCGGCACGACGGAATCCGCGCTGCCGGCCGGCGTCATCCCCAAGATGGGGCCGGTGTCGTCGATCATGGGCGAGATCATGATGATCGCGCTGCCGATCGACCCGGCCAAGGCCAGCGCGATGGCCGTGCGCGAGTACGCCGACTGGGTGCTGCGCCCGCGCCTGATGGCGATCCCCGGCGTGGCGCAAGTCATCCCCATCGGTGGGGAAGTGCGCCAATTCCAGGTGCAGCCCGACACGCAGCGCATGGCGCAGCTCGGCGTGACTCTGCAGCAGATCCAGGAGGCCTTGTCGGCCTTCGCGGCGAACACGTCGGGTGGATTCCTCGCGATGAACGGCCGCGAGTACCTGATCCGCCACCTCGGGCGCACGGCACGGCTGGAGGATCTCGCGCAAGTGCCGGTGGCCGTGGGCAGCGGAGCCATCGGCGGCGGCACGGGCAACGGGCGCGATGCTGCGCCGCTCCAGCCGATCCTGCTGGCGCAGGTGGCCGACGTGCGCTTCGCGCCCGCCATCCGCCGGGGCGACGCCGGCCTCGACGGGCGGCCTGCCGTGATCCTGACCGTGCAGAAGCAGCCGGCCGCCGACACGGTGCGCCTGACCCGCAAGATCGAGTCCGCGCTGGACGATGTGGCCCGCGCGTTGCCGCCAGGGGTCGACCGGCCGCGCGTCACGTTCCGTCAGGCCGATTTCATCGAGGCGTCGATCGGCAACCTTCAGGTCAAGCTCGCCGCGGCCGCCGCGGTCGTGGCCGCGGTGGTGCTGCTGTTCCTGGGCAACCTGCGCATGACCGTGATTTCGCTGGCCGCCATCCCGCTGTCGATCCTGTCGGCGATCCTGGTGTTCCGCTGGCTGGACATCTCGATCAACACGATGACGCTGGGCGGCATCGCGATCGCCATCGGCGAGCTGGTCGACGACGCGATCGTGGACCTCGAGAACATCGTGCGCAGGCTGCGCGAGAACGCCACGGCCGCCGCGCCGCGGCCCGTGCTCGCGGTGATCCGGGACGCCAGCCAGGAGGTGCGCGGCGCGGTGATCTGGTCGACCGTGGTGATCGTGCTGGTGTTCGTGCCGCTGTTCGCGCTGCCGGGCATCGAGGGGCGGCTCTTCGTGCCCCTAGGCATCGCGTACATCGCGGCGATCCTGGCGAGCCTGGTGGTCGCGGTGACGGTCACGCCGGTGCTGGCCTACTTCCTGATCGGCCGGCGCATCGACCGCATCGCGCATCGCGAGCCGCGCGCGGTGCGGTGGCTCAAGGCCCGCTACGCGCCCTTGCTGGCGGCGGCGCTGGCCCGCCCCGCCGTGCCGCTGGGCGTCGCCCTGGTGGCCTTCGCGGTCGCGCTGGCAATGCTGCCGACCTTCCCGCGCACCTTCCTGCCGCCCTTCAACGAGGGCTCGGCGGTGGTGAGCCTGCGCCTGAATCCGGGCGTGACGCTGGACCAGTCGATGCGGGTGGGACGCGAGGCCGAGCGTGCGCTGGCAGGCGTGCCCGAAGTCGACCATGTCGCGCGACGCAGCGGCCGGGCCGAACTGGACGAGCATGCCGAAGGCGTCCACGTGTCCGAACTGGAAGTCGGGCTTCGCCGCCTGGGCCGCCCGCTGGACGCCGTGTACGCGGACATGCGCGCGGCGCTGGCCCCGCTGCCGGTGGCGGTGAACATCGGCCAGCCGATCTCGCATCGCCTGGACCACCTGTTGTCGGGCGTGCGCGCGCAGATCGCCATCCGCATCGTCGGGGACGACCTGGACACGCTGCGGGGCCAGGCGGCGCAATTGCGGGAGCGGCTCGCCTCGGTCCGCGGGTTGGCCGACCTGGAGATCGAGAAGCAGGTGCTGGCGCCGCAGGTGCGGGTGCGCGTGGACTACGCGGCGGCCGCGCGTTACGGGCTGTCGCCTTCGGAGCTGCTGCTGGAACTGCAGAGCCTGGTCGAAGGCGCGCGGGTGACGCAGATCGTGGAAGGCAGTCGTCGCTTCGACCTGGTGGTGCGCCTGCCCGACGCGGCCCGCACCGCGCAAGGCTTGGAGCAGCTGCTGATCGACACCCCGCGTGGACGAGTCCCGCTGGCACGGCTGGCCGCGGTGGAGGAGGGCGACGGACCCAACCAGGTCTCCCGCGACGACGGGCGCCGCCGCATCGTGATCTCCGCCAACGCGCAGGGCCGGGCCTTGTCGGACGTGGTGGCCGACATCCGCGCCGTGGTGGACGGCACCCGGCTGCCTCAGGGCTATTTCGTGACGCTGGGCGGGCAGTTCCAGGCGCAGGAAGAAGCCAGCCGCCTCATCGCCGGGTTGGCGACGGTGTCGGCGCTGCTGGTCTTCCTGGTGCTGTACTCGCGTTACCGCTCCAGCGTGTTGGCGCTGCTGGTGATGGCCAACGTGCCGCTGGCGCTGGTGGGCAGCGTGGTGGGGCTGAAGCTGTCCGGGCAGCCGCTGTCGGTGGCCGCGCTGGTGGGCTTCGTGACGCTGGCGGGCATCGCCACCCGCAACGGCATCCTGAAGATCGGCCACTGGGTGAACCTGATGCGGCTGGAGAACGAGTCCTTCGGCCGCCCGATGATCGTGCGCGGCTCCATGGAGCGGCTGGTGCCGGTGCTGATGACCGCGCTGACCGCGGCGCTGGCCTTGTCGCCGCTGCTCCTGGAGGCCGAGCAGCCCGGCACCGAGATCCTGCACCCGGTGGCGGTGGTGATCTTTTCGGGATTGATCAGCTCGACGCTGCTGGATGCGTTCGTGACGCCGGTGCTGTTCGAGCGCTTCGGACGCAAGCCTGCGGAGCGGCTGCTGCTGGCCGGCGACGATGGGCTGTCTTCGGAAGAGGGCCGGCGTGAAGCCGAGGCCTTGTGAACCGTTTCCACTTAGGAGAGCAAGCGATGAAAGCCAAGGATGCAACAAGCGCAGCGTCGAGCCGGCGTGCCGCCCTGGCGGCGCGGCTGGGGTTCGCGGTCGCCGTGGCGGCGGCGTCGGCGTGGATGATCGCGTCGCCCGCCGGCCCCGCCTTCGCCCACGAGCAGCACGGTCACGCCGAGCACGGCGGCGTGGTGGCCGAGGCCGGCGCGTTCCAGGGCGAACTGGTCGCCAAGGGCGGCACGCTGACCTTGTACCTGACCGACCACGGACAGCCGATCGCCACCCAGGGCGCCAGCGCACGCATGACCATGCTGGCCGGTGGCAAGAAGTCCGATCTGCTGCTGGCGCCGGCGGGCGGGAACCGGTTGGCCGCGACGGGCGCGCCGGTGCCTGGCGCGGGCGCCAAGGCGGTGGCCAGCGTGAAGCTGCCCGACGGCCGCAGCGGAGCATTGCGCTTCGAGTGGAAATGAGCGTTGTCGGAAGGCATGCGCGAATGCCTCAAAGGATGCCTTCCTCCGCATACGGCACGCCGGCCTCGATCCGCTCGACACCCAGGCGCCGCAGATCGATCGACTCGTAATGCCCGCGCACCACCAACTCGGCGATGCCGCGGCCGGCCGCTGGCGCATGCATCATCCCGTGGCCCGAGAAGCCGGCCGCCGTGTACAAGTTCGGCAGGCGCGGCCATGCGCCGATCACCGGGTTGCCGTCGAGGTCGTTGACCTCGTACAGGCCCGCCCAAGTGCGGTGGCAGCGTGCCGCCTCCAGTGGCGGGAAGCGGTGCGCGGCCGCGGGCCACACCACGCGCTCGAAGTACCCATGGTCGATCTCGAAGTCGAAGCCGCGCTGCGCGCTCCCGTCGACCAGCCCGCCGGAGAAGCCGGTGCCTTCCGAACGGAAGGCCAGGCGTGCGAGATCCTTCACGTAAGGCAGCCGCTCCATCGCGCTGCCCGCGGTGAAATAGTGCTCGAAGCGGCGCAGCGGCGATACCGGCAGCCGCATGCCGAAGAGCTCGGCCACACCGCCGGACCAGGCACCCGCGCAGTTGACGAAGGACTCGGCCGCGAGCCGCGCGCCGCTCGCCAAGCGCACCGCCCGCGCCTTGGCCGCGTCGACCTCGGCGCCCACCACGCGGTCCCGAAGGTAGATCGCGCCTTGCTCGATCGCCTTGCGCCTGAAGCCCCACAGCAGCCCGTGCGGATCGCACCAGCCGTCATGCGGCGTGTACGCGCCTGCCCCCAGGTCCTCGACCCGCATCGACGGCCACTTCGCCTTCAACTCGGCGGGCGACAGCAATTCGACGACGCAGCCGTGCGCCTGCTGGCGCCTGGCGTTGCGCGCCAACGCCGCCGCGTGCTCCGGCGGCACGATCAACAGGTACCCGCCCTCGACCCAGTCGACATGGGCGGGCTGCTCGCGCGTCGCCATGGTGGACCCGAAGTTCCGGATGAACTCGATGCTCCACGTCGACATCTCGATGTTCTCGGGGCACGTGAACTGCACCCGGCAGCCGCCCGAGGCGCGCAGCGCGCTGGCGAACTCGTAGGTCGGGTCGGGCTCGACCACGGCCACCGACAGGCCCGGCGACGCGCGCAACAGGAAGTGCGCGACGGCCGAACCGACGATGCCGCCGCCGATCACGACGACATCGAAGCGGGCGGATGGATTCATGTCGTCTCGCAACCGCTCGGCACGGCGCGGCGAGCCGGAAGGTCCCGGCATCGGCCTTGAAGCGCCCGATGCACATCGGCCGCGCCAGCCGCCGATGCGGGCCATGGTGCCTGGGCCAGGGACGAGGTCTTGCCGTGGTTCGGGAAGAACAGCGGTTCCCCGTCGACCTTGTAGTCTGCGATCGCCTGCTGTCCCGCGGCCGATGTGATCCACTCGACGAACCGCATGCCCGCCTCCCGCTTCACGTGCGAATGGCGCGCCGGATTCACCAGCATCACGCCGTATTGATTGAACAGCCGCCGGTCCCCCTCCACCGCGAGGACCAGTTCGGCACGGTTGCGGAACGCGAGCCAGGTGCCGCGGTCGGCCAGCACGTAGGCGCCCATCGCGGCCGCGGTGTTCAGCGCAGGGCCCATGCCCTGGCCGACCTCGCGGTACCACGCGGCGCGCGATGCGGCCGGATCCAGGCCCGCCTCCTTCCAGGAACGCAACTCGGCCGCGTGCGTGCCGCTGCGGTCGCCGCGCGACACGAAAGGCGACTTCGCCGCGGCGATCGCGCGCAAGGCCGTCACCACGTCCTTCGAGCCTCGCACGCGTGCCGGGTCGGCGCGCGGGCCGGCGATCACGAAGTCGTTGGACATGACCTCCCGCCGCTCGACGCCGAAGCCTTCGGCCACGAACTTGAGTTCTGCCTCGCGGTCGTGCACCAGCAACACATCGGCGTCGCCGCGCCGACCGATGTCCAACGCCTGCCCCGTGCCGACGGCCACCACGCGCGCCTCGATGCCGGTGGCGGCCTTGAAAGCGGGCAGCAGGTGCTTGAAGAGGCCGCTCTGCTCGGTGGAAGTGGTCGAGGCGATCGTGATCGTGCGCGCGGCGTCCTGAGCGAGCGCGGCCGGCGGCGGCACGGCCGCCATGAGCGCGAAGAGGGCGGCGACGGCAGCGAACACGCTCAACCCGAAGCGTGCCGCGCCGCGACGGCTGATGGCGACGACGTCCATGGAAGTTCCCTTTCGAGGTAAGCGCGTGCTGCCAGCGAGCGCGGGTGGGCCAGGACCTCGCGCGCAGGCCCGTGCTCGACCGCACGCCCGGCGTGCAGCACCAGAACGTCTTGCGCCAGGCGCGCGACCTGGCCGAGATTGTGGGACACCAACACGACCTTCATGCCGGGCCGGCGCGCGAGGTCGAGGATCAATTGCTCGATCGCGGCGGTGGCACTCGGGTCGAGGTTGGCGGTCGGCTCGTCCAGCAGCAGCAACTCGGGCTCGATCGCCCAGGCGCGCGCCATGGCCAGCCGCTGCGCTTCTCCCGCCGACAGCTTGCGTGCCGGGTCGCCGGCACGGTCGGCCAGCCCCACGCGCGCCAGCGCCGACCGCACGCGCACCTGCGTCTCGGTGCGCGGAAGCCGGCGCGCGGCCAGCGCGATCGCTACGTTGGCCGCCACGCTGGCCCGCAGCAGTCCGGGCTGCTGGAACACGAAAGCGCGCCGCACGGTGTCGGCCTGGCGTGCACCGAAGCGGACCGAGCCGGCATCGGGCACCAGCAGCTGGTCGATCAGCCGCAGCGTCACGCTCTTGCCGGCGCCGTTGGGGCCGATGATCGCGGTGATGCCAGGCGAGTCGATCGTGGCGGTCAGGCCGTCGATCACCGCGCGGCCGCCAGCGCGCCACACCAGCGCGCGCAGCTCGATCGGCGGGCTGGCCGGCTCAGCCATGCGCGCGCATCGCATGCCCGCGCAGCAGCGAGGCCAGCACGTTGACCGACAGCACCAGCGCCACCAGCACCAGCCCCAGCGCCACCGCCAGCGGCAGGTCGCCCTTCTGCGTCTCGAGCGAGATGGCGGTGGTCATCGTGCGCGTGGCGCCGGCGATGTTGCCGCCCACCACCAGCACGGCGCCCACCTCGGCGATCGCGCGACCGAAGGCGGCCATCGCCACCACCACCAAGGTCCAGCGGGTGTCGAGCATCAGCGCCCGGGCCCGCTGCCATGCGGAGAGCCGCAGCGAGCGGAGTTGCTCGCCCAATTCGCGGTCGGCGTCCTCGACCGCCTGGCGCGTCAGCGCCGCCACCAGCGGCGCGACCAGGATGGACTGGGCCACCACCATCGCGGTCGGCGTGAAGAGCAACCCCAGCGGCCCCAGCGGCCCCGAGCGCGACAGCAGCAGGTACACGAGCAGCCCGACCAGCACCGACGGCAACCCCATCAGCGCGTTGAGGGCCGTGACGACGCCCTGGCGGCCGGGAAAGCGAGTGATCGCGACCAGCGCCCCCAGCGGCATGCCGACCGCGCATCCGGCCAGCGTCGCCAGCCCACTGACCCGCAGCGACAGCCACGCGATCGCCGCCACTTCGGCATCCAGCGCAGCGATCCTCGCGATCGCCTCTGCCAGCGTTCGTTCCATCCCCGTTTCCTGCCACGCGAAGCGCCTTCCGCGAACGCGAACGGCGGGACCGCGAGCCTACACCGGTCGGACTATGATCGTCGCATGGACAACGGCACACGGCCCCTGCGCGTGGGCGTCATCTCGGATACCCACGGCCTGTCGCGCCCACGGGCCTTGGAGGCGTTGGCGGGCAGCGCGCTGATCCTGCATGCGGGCGACATCGGCAATCAAGCGGTGCTGGACGCCTTGGGCGCCATCGCCCCGGTGCATGCGGTGCGCGGCAACAACGATCGGGGCGATTGGGCGGCGGCGCTTCCGGAAACGCTTTCAGTGCCGTTGGGACCCATCCGTTTGTGGATGCTGCACGACCTGAAGGCCCTGGACATGGACCCCGCGGCGGCCGGCTTCGCGGCGGTCGTCGCCGGCCACTCGCACAAGCCGCAGGTGACGTGGCGCGATGGCGTGCTGCTGTTGAACCCCGGCAGCGCGGGCCCGAGGCGCTTCAAGCTGCCGATCAGCGTCGCGTGCCTGGAATTGGACGGCGACGGCGGCGTCGATGCGCGCATCGTGCTGCTGGAGCCCTGACCTGGCGGGCGCTCAACCGCGTTGCGGCACCGAGAACGCCTGGCGCACCAGGTCGGCCATCGCGCGCGCCGCGCGCGAGCCGCCGTCGCCCGCGCGCACCAGCAGCGCCGGCCTGCGTTCCAGCGGCGGCTCGAACACCGCCAGCGCCCGCAGCCCGTGCTGCGCCTCCACGGCCACGCGCGGCAGCACCGCCGCCAGCCCGCCGTGCAGCACGATGCCGATCAGGGCCTCGACCGAGTTCATCTCGATGCGCACGTCGGGCACGACGCCGAGCGCCTCGAAGCGCCGATCGACCAGCGCACGGCTGGCGAACTCCGGCGTCAGCAGCGCCCAGCGCAGCGTGCAGAGCGCGCCCACGTCGAGGGGAAGGCTGGCCGCCACGGCGTGATTGCGTCCGACCGCGACCACGAAATCCTCCGCCGCGAGGGCGTCCACCACCAACCCCGGCAACTGTGCCGGCGCATAGCCCACGCCGAGGTCGGCCTGGCCAGCCAACACTTGCTCTTCGATCTGGCGCGCAGGCAGCTCGCGACAGATGACGCGCACGTCCGGATGCCGCGCATGGAAGGCCGCGATCAACCGGGGCATCTGCGACACGCCGAAAGTGTGGACGACCGCCAGCCTGAGCGTGCCGCGCAGGCCCGCGCTCATCTCGACGATGGATTGAAGCGCGATGTCCATCTCCCCCAGCACGCGGCGCGCGAGCAGCACCAGGGTCTCGCCGGCCTCGGTCGGCGCCACGCGCCGCGTGGTGCGGGTGAAGAGCGCGCAGTCGAGCGACAACTCCAGCGCCCGGATGCGGTGCGACAACGCCGACTGGCTGAGGTGCAGGCGCTGCGCGGCGACCGAGAAATTGCGCGTCTCGGCCAGGGTCAGGACGTAGCGCAGGTCGCGGATTTCGACGTCGGGCACGTGGCGCGTTGGCGGTTCATTGATCGACGGGCCGCATGGGTCCGATGAAAAGATAGCATTTGTCCGATGCATCGCCGCCCGTGCAGAATCGGCGCATGCTGCGCGACGGCTGGGGCCGGGTGCCCCCTGCGCCCCCGCTGTCCGTTCGCGCGCGGCGTCAACATAACGGAGGAGACCCCATGAACGCGAACCCGCACATCGAGCGGCACCACCACATGACCCTGAGCGTGGGTGGCGCGCAGGAAGACTACGACTTCCACACCAAGGTGCTGGGCTTGAAGAGCGTCAAGAAGACGGCGCTCTACGACGGCGACGAGCCGATCCACCACTTGTACTACGGGAACGACCTGGGCGAGGAGAGCACGCTGGTCACCACCTTCCCGATGCGCCAGTCCGGCCGCAAGGGCCGGCGCGGCACCGGGCAGGTCAGCACCGTGGCGCTGTCGGTGCCGCAGTCGTCGCTGCGCTACTGGGCCGAGCGCCTGCGCGGCAGCGGCTTCGAGGTGGCCGAGAGCGAGCGCTTCGGCGAGCGCCTGGTGCAATTCCGTCACCCTTGCGGGATCGAGTACGAGCTGGTGGGCATCGCCGACGACGCGCGCAAGCCCTATGCGGGCGGCGGCGTGCCGGTGGATCACGCGATCCGGGGCACGCACGGCGTCACCGTGGCAGTGCGCGACATCGACCCGTCGGACGAGTTCATGCAGCTGGGCTGGACCGGCAAGGCGCGCCGCGACGACGGCAACCACGTACGCTACGAAGTTGGGCGCGGCGGTACCGGCACCATCGTGGACTTCCGCATCGAGCCGGACGTGCCGCAGGGCTCGTGGTCCTACGGCGAAGGCGTGGTCCACCACGTGGCCTTCCAGGTCAAGGACCTGGACATCCAGAACGAGGTCAAGTTCCGCCTGGAAGGGCTGGGCTTCACCGACGTGTCCGAGCGCAAGGACCGCGGCTACTTCGACTCCATCTACGTGCGCATCCCGGGCGGTGCGCTCTTCGAGGCGACCGTGTCCAAGCCGCAGGGCTTCCTGATCGACGAGCCCTACGAGCAGCTGGGCAGCGCGATGCAGATCCCGCCGCCCTTCATGAGCCGCAAGGACGAGCTGGTGCGCTACCTGGAGCCGATCCGTTACTGAGCGCGGACCTCAGGTCTGCACCAGCTTGCGGTGCCGCTGGATGCTCATCAAGAGCCCCGCGCCGAGCCCGAGCGTCACCATCGCGGTGCCGCCGTAGCTCATCAAGGGCAGCGGCACGCCCACCACGGGCAGGATGCCGCTCACCATGCCCATGTTCACGAAGGCGTAGGTGAAGAAGATCATCCCGATGGCGCCGGCGAAGAGCCGCATGAAGACGGTGGCGCCGTTGGCGGAGATCACCAGCGCCCGCCCGATCAGCGCCAGGTAGATGCCCAGCAGCACCAAGGCGCCCACCAGGCCGAACTCCTCGGCGTACACCGAGAAGATGAAGTCGGTGGTGCGCTCGGGGATGAACTCCAGGTGTGTCTGCGTGCCTTGCAGCCACCCCTTGCCCCACAACCCGCCCGAGCCGATCGCGATGGTGGACTGGATGATGTGGAAGCCCTTGCCCAGCGGGTCGCTGGTCGGGTCGATGAGCGTCAGCACGCGCTGCTTCTGGTAGTCGTGCATGAGGAAGTTCCACATGACCGGCAGCGCCGCCACCGCGGCCAGGGTCAGCGCGCCGATGACCTTCCAGGACAGCCCGGCGAAGAAGATCACGTAGACGCCCGCGCCCAGCACCAGGAGCGACGTGCCCAGGTCGGGCTGGCGCGCCACCAGCAGCACCGGCACGGCCAGGATCACCACCGCCACCACGAAGTCCAGCGCGCGGCGCGCGCCTTCGCGCTTCTGGAACCACCACGCCAGCATGAGCGGCATGGCGATCTTCATGATCTCGGAGGGCTGGATCCGGGTGACGCCCACGTGCAGCCAGCGCCGTGCGCCCTTGTTGACCTCGCCGAACAGCGCCACGCCCACCAGCAGCAGCACGCCCGCGATGTACAGCGGCACGGCGGCCCGCATCATCCATTGCGGCGTGACGTTCGCGGCCAGCCACATCACGGCGAAGGCCACGAAGAGGTTGCGCGCGTGGGCCTCGAAGCGGCCGGGGTAGTCCAGGCCCGCCGAGTAGATCGTCAGCAGGCTCACCGTGGTCAGCAGCGCCAGGATGGTGAGCAGCGGCAGGTCGAACACGTCGACCAGCCGCAGCGCGCGCTTCCACAGGGGCGGACGGTTGTCGATCATCGCGTGGGCGCTTCGGCGGACACCGGCTCGGGCTCCATGTTCTCGGGCACGTCGCGCATCTCGGCCGAAGGCTCGGGCAGATGCGCGCGCCACGAGGCGGTGGTGTCGGGATAGTCCTTGGGCAGCTTGCCCAGCAGGTAGTAGTCGAACGCGGCGCGGGCGATGGGCGCGGCGGCCTGCGCGCCGAAGCCGCCGTTCTCCACGATCAGCGCGATCGCGATCCGCGGCTTGCCCTCGGCCGGCGCGTAAGCCATGAAGAGCGAGTGGTCGCGGTATTTTTCCGCGATCTTGCTCGCGTCGTACTTGGCGCCCTGGGCGATCCCGATCACTTGCGCCGTACCCGTCTTGCCCGCCACCGTGTATTGCGCGCCCGCGAAGGGCCGGGCGGCGGTGCCCACCTTCACCACGCCCCGCATGCCTTCCTTGACCAGCGCGAGGAAGTTGGGCTTGAGCTCGATGCGGTATTCGGGCGCCTTGACCGTGGGTTCGCGACGGCGCGTGACCGGGTCCTCGATCTCGCGCACCAGGTGCGGCCGCATCACCACGCCGTCGGCGGCCAGCGTGGCCGTGGCGTGCGCCAGCTGCAGCATGGTGAAGTTGTTGTAGCCCTGGCCGATGCCGATGGAAATGGTCTCGCCCGGGATCCACTTCTGCTTGTAGCGCTTGCGCTTCCAGGCCGTGGACGGAAGGATGCCGGTCACTTCGCCGTCGATGTCGATGCCGGTCAGCTGGCCGAAGCCCCACGGCTTCATGAAGTCGTGGATCAGGTCCACGCCCATGTCGTTGGCGGCGCTGTAGAAATAGGTGTCCGAAGACACCACGATGGCCTTGAGCATGTCCACGCTGCCGTGGCCGGTGGGCTTGGAGTCGCGGAACTTGTGGTTGCCGAACATGAAGTAGCCCGGGTCGCTGATCGTCTGGTTGGGCGTGCGCTTGCCGCTTTCCAGCGCGGCCAGCGCCATGAAGGGCTTGTAGGTGCTGCCCGGCGGGTAGGCGCCGCGCAGCGGCCGGTTCAGCAGCGGCTTGGCCGGGTCCTCGTTCAGCTCCTTCCAGCTTTGCGGGTCGATGCCGTCGATGAAGAGGTTGGGGTCGAAGGTGGGCTTGGACACGAAAGCCAGCACTTCGCCGGTCTCGGGCTCGATCGCCACGAAGGCGCCTTTGCGCTCGCCGTACAGGTCCTCAACGAGCTTTTGCAATTTCAGGTCGATCGACAGCATCAGGTTGGCGCCGGGCACCGCATCGCGCTTGGACAGGGTGCGCACGCCACGGCCGCCGGCCGACACCTCTACTTCCTCGAAGCCGGTGCGCCCATGCAGGACGGACTCGTAGCTGAGCTCCAGCCCCACCTTGCCCATGTGGGTGCTGCCGGTGTACTCGGCGGCCGTGTCGTTCTCTTCCAGCTTCGCCTTGTCGGCGGTCGAGATGCGGCCGATGTAGCCCAGCACGTGGGCGGCCGTCTCGCCCAGCGGGTAGCTGCGGAAGAGCCGCGCCTTGACGTCCACGCCCGGGAAGCGCCAGCGCTGCGCCGCCAGCTTGGCGACTTCCTCGTCGGTCAGGCGCGTCTTGAGCGGGATCCACTCGGAGTTCTTCATCTCCTCGTGGAGCTTCTTGAAGCGGCGACGGTCGCGTTGCGGGATCTCGATCAGCTCGCCCAGCTGCTCGATGGTGCGGTCGAGCTTGTCGATGCGCGCAGGCGCCAGCTCCAGCGTGTACGCGCTGACGTTCTCCGCCATGATCGTGCCGTTGCGGTCCACGATCAGCCCGCGGGTGGGCGGCACCGGCACCAGCGCGATGCGGTTGTCCTCGGCCTGCGCATGGTAGTCGTCGTAGCGCAGCACCTGCAGCCAAGAAAAGCGCGCCACCAGCAGCCCGAAGCACACGATGACCAGCCCCAGCGCCACCGCGAGGCGGACTCGCAGGCGCTGCATCTCGCGCTCGGTGTTGCGGACTTCGACCACGTGCTCTCCAGTGCCCCGTCGCGGCTCGGTGGCTCAGATGGGGCGGTTGTCGTCGTGGTCGACCGCGCGGCGCTGCGGCGCCATCAACAGCAGGTCGGCCACCGGCCACAACAGCGCGGTGGACGCGGCCTGCGCCAGCCAGGCCAGCGGCGGCATCGGGGCGCCCAGCGCCATCCGCACCACCAGCACCACCAGCTGCACCGCCACGAAGAGCGGCAGCACGTGGATCATCTGGCCGACCGGCCCGAAGAAGGGCACGCGCCTGTGCATCGCGATGGCGCCATAGGACAGCAGCGAATACGCCAGCGCGTGCTCGCCCAGCAGCGTCGCGTCATGGACGTCCATCAGCAAGCCCATCAGGAACGCGATGCCGATGCCGACCTTGCGCGGCTGGTGCACGTTCCAGAAGGCCAGCACCAGAGCCAGGAAGTCCGGCACCGCCGGCACGCGTCCCCAGGGCAGCACGTTCAGCAGGAACGCGGCCACGATCGTGAAGGTGATGAAGCCGCGGCTGGCCGGCAGCAGCAGGTACTCGGGTCGCATCTGCATGGCGTGGGCTCGGGGAGTCGGGAAACGGCCGTACCGCTGCGGCACGGGTCAGTCTTCGCGGCGCGCCCGCCGGCGCGCCTCGGGCACGGGATCGGGCGGCGGCGGCGAGGGCAACGCGTTGGTCTCGACCAGCAGCACGAGCAGCATGCGGCTGCGGTCGACGCCGGCCATGGGCTGCACGCGCACGCGGGCGAACGGCGCGGTGCGGTCCACGCCCACCACCCGACCCACCGGCAATCCGGCCGGGTAGATGCCGTCCAGGCCGGAGGTGACCAATTCGTCGCCCTCCTTGACGTCGGTGTTCAGCGCCAGCCAGCGCAATTCGACCTGGCCCTGGGCGGGGCCGCCGTAGGCGACGGCGCGAAGGCCGGTGCGGGCGACCTGCACCGGCACCGAATGGTTGCGGTCGGTGATGACCGTCACCTCGGCCGAAAGCGGGAAGACCCGCGTCACCTGTCCCACCAGCCCCTGCGCGTCGACCACCGGCTGGCCGGCGATCACGCCCTGCTGCGAGCCCTTGTCGATGACCAGCCTGCGCGAGAAGGGGTCGCGGGCCTCGTAGAGCACTTCGCCCACCACCGAGCGGACCGCGGTCTGCTCGCGCGCCCGGAGCAGGCGGCGAAGCTGGGCGTTCTCCTGGGCGAGTTGCTCGGCGGTGAGCAGCGTGCGGGCGTTGGTGGTCTCCAGGCGCTTGAGCTCGGCGTTCTCCGCGCGCAGGCGCGTCACTTCGCCGAAGTAGTCGCCGGCGATGGCGGCCGCGTCGCGGGGCACGAGCAGCGTGCGCTGCAGCGGATAGAGCAGCGTGGCCACGCCCTGGCGGAGCGTGCCCAGCGCGCCGATGCGCGAGTCCACGACCAGCAGCGCCACGGCGAGCAGCGAGAAGACGCCCAGCCGCAGGTTGGCCGAGGGCCCCTGCTTGAAGAATGGCGGCGGAGTCCGGTCCACGACGGCCTATCCGACCGGACGCGAAGTCACTCGCTGGTGAAGATGGTGCCGAGCTTGTCCATCCGCTCGAGCGCCATGCCGCATCCGCGCACCACGCAGGTCAGCGGGTCTTCGGCCACCAGCACCGGCAGGCCGGTTTCTTCCTGCAGCAGCCGGTCCAGGTCGCGCAGCAGGGCGCCGCCACCGGTCAGCATCATGCCGCGCTCGGCGATGTCGGCGCCCAGTTCCGGCGGGGTCTGCTCCAGCGCGATCTTGACCGCGCTGACGATCTGGTTGAGCGGGTCGGTCAGCGCTTCCAGGATCTCGTTGGACGAGACGCGGAAGGCGCGCGGGATGCCTTCGGACAGGTTGCGGCCCTTGACTTCCATCTCCCGGATCTCGGAGCCGGGAAAGGCGCTGCCGATGGCCTTCTTGATCTGCTCGGCGGTGGTCTCGCCGATCAGCATGCCGTAGTTGCGGCGGATGTAGTTGATGATGGCGTCGTCGAACTTGTCGCCACCGACGCGCACGCTGCCGGCGTAGACCATGCCGCCCAGCGAGATCACGCCCACTTCGGTGGTGCCGCCGCCGATGTCGACCACCATGCTGCCCGTGGCTTCCGACACCGGCAGGCCGGCCCCGATGGCCGCCGCCATGGGTTCCTCGATCAGGAACACCTGGCTGGCGCCGGCGCCCAAGGCGGATTCGCGGATGGCGCGGCGTTCGACCTGGGTGGAGCCGCAGGGCACGCAGATGATGATGCGCGGGTTGGGCGAGAACAGCCGCGACTCGTGCACCATGCGGATGAACTGCTTCAGCATCTGCTCGGTGACGGTGAAGTCGGCGATCACGCCGTCCTTCATCGGGCGGATGGCCTCGATGTTGCCCGGCACCTTGCCGAGCATCTGCTTGGCTTCCTTGCCCACCGCCGCGATGGTGCGCTTGCCGCTGGGGCCGCCTTCCTGCCGGATGGCGACCACCGAAGGCTCGTCCAGCACGATGCCCTTGCCGCGGACGTAGATCAGCGTGTTGGCCGTGCCGAGGTCGATTGCGAGGTCGGTGGAGAAATACTTGCGCAGAACGCCGATCATCCCGGCTCCGAAACTTGATCTTGGGGAGTGGCGCGGGCCGCGGGCCGCGCGTAAGTGCCGGGTGCTGGAAACGGCTCGGGCATTGGCAGCCCGGGCATCCACACCCGTGAAGTGGGGCGAATCATACCGTATAATTCTCGACCCTTTCGGCCGAATTCGCAGCGTTTGCCGGCCGTTCGCCGGGCCTGTCTGCCCGCTTGGCACTTGGACCGACGCCCGCGTCGCGCAACCCTCCATGGCACTCACGTCAGACGACGTCGCAAAGCTCGCAACGCTCGCGCGCCTTCGCATCGACCCGGAAGAGTCCGGCCGCGTGCTGGTGCAGCTCGGCGCCATCATGTCGTTGATCGACGAGCTGCAGGCCGTTGACACGTCGGGGGTGGCCCCCACCACGCATGTCCAGGACCTGTACGCCACCGCTGCGGGCGAACCCGGCGCCGGCCTGCGCCTGCGCGACGACGCGGTCACGGAGGCGGACCGCCGGGCCGACTACCAGGCCTGCGCGCCCGCGGTGGAGCGTGGCCTGTACCTCGTGCCCCGCGTGATCGAATGACGCCACCATGACCCACGACATCGACCGGGCCGGTACGGTCGGCCTCGCCACGCTGCTGCGCAGCCGGCAGGTCGGCGCCGAGGAGCTCGCGACGCATTACCTGGCCCGCATCGAGGCCGACCGCGCCGCGGGCGGCAGCAATGCCTTCGTCGACGTGCGGCCTGAGCTCACGCTGGCCCAGGCCCGCGCCGCGCAGGCGTTGCTCGACGCCGGCGACGCGCCGCCGCTGGCGGGCGTGCCGGTGGCGCACAAGGACATCTTCGTGACGCGCGGCTGGCGCTCCACCGCCGGGTCGCGCATGCTGGCCGCCTACCAAAGCCCCTTCGACGCCACCGTGGTCGAGCGCCTGGCGGCCGCCGGCATGGTCTGCCTGGGCAAGACCAATTGCGACGAGTTCGCCATGGGCTCGTCCAACGAGAACTCCTTCTTCGGCCCGGTGATCAACCCGCACGACCCGGCGGCGGTGCCCGGCGGGTCCTCGGGCGGGTCGGCGGCCGCGGTCGCCGCCGGCCTCGCCCCGGCCGCCACGGCCACCGACACCGGGGGCTCCATCCGCCAGCCCGCGGGCTTTTGCGGCGTCACCGGCATCAAGCCCACGTACGGCCGGGTGTCGCGCCACGGCATGATCGCCTTCGCGTCCAGCCTGGACCAGGGCGGGCCGATCGGCGACAGCGCGACCGACTGCGCCGCGCTGTTGTCGGCCATGGCCGGGTTCGACCCACGCGACTCCACCAGCCTGGACCGCCCGCCCGAGGACTTCTCCCGGCTGTTCGGCAAATCGCTGGCCGACGCCGGCGCCGCGGCCGACGCCAACAAGCCCCTGGCCGGCTTGCGCATCGGCGTGCCGCAGGAGTTCATGGGCGAAGGCCTGGCCACCGAGGTGGGCGACGCCGTCGAGCGGGCGGTGCAGCAGTGCGTGGCCCTGGGCGCGCAGCGCGTGCCGGTGTCGCTGCCACGCACGCGGCTGTCCATTCCCGCCTACTACGTCATCGCGCCGGCCGAGGCTTCGTCCAATTTGTCGCGCTTCGACGGCGTGCGCTACGGCCATCGGGCCGAGAACCCCGCCGACCTGCGCGACCTGTACGAACGCAGCCGCGCCGAAGGCTTCGGCGCCGAGGTGCGCCGCCGCATCCTGGTGGGCGCCTACGTGCTGTCCCACGGGTACTACGACGCCTATTACCTGCAAGCGCAGAAGGTGCGCCGACTCATCGCCGACGATTTCCGCGCCGCGTTGGAGCATGTCGACGTCATCGCCGGGCCGGTGGCGCCCACCGTGGCGTGGGACCTGGGCGCCAAGGCCGACGACCCGGTCGCCATGTATCTGGCCGACGTGTACACCCTGGGCGTGAGCCTGGCGGGCCTGCCCGGCATGTCCGTTCCCTGCGGCTTCGGCGGGCCGGGGGGCAAGCGCCCGATCGGGCTGCAACTGATCGGCCGCTGGTTCGACGAAGCCCGCCTGTTGGCGGTGGCGCACGCCTTCCAGCAGGCCACCGACTGGCACCTGCGCCGGCCGGCCGCCACCGCCTGACCCGGGGCCGCGGCTCCGTCCTGCCCCTGCACGAGGATCATCGAGCGATGCGTTGGGAAGTGGTGATCGGGATCGAGACGCACGTGCAACTGGCCACGCGCTCCAAGATCTTCTCGGGCGCGTCCACCCGGTTCGGCGCCGAGCCGAACACGCAGGCCAGCCCGGTGGACTTGGCGCTGCCCGGCGTGCTGCCGGTGCTGAACGCCGGCGCGGTGGAATGCGCGGTGCGGCTGGGCTTGGCGCTGGGCGCCCAGGTGGCCCGTCGCTCGGTGTTCGCCCGCAAGAACTACTTCTATCCCGATCTGCCGAAGGGCTACCAGATCAGCCAGTACGAAACGCCCGTGGTCGCGGGCGGGACGCTGACCATCATGGTGGACGAGCCCAAGACCATCCGCATCACGCGCGCGCACCTCGAGGAAGACGCCGGCAAGTCGCTGCACGAAGACTTCCACGGCATGAGCGGCATCGACTTGAACCGCGCCGGCACGCCGCTGCTCGAAGTCGTCACCGAGCCCGACCTGCGCAGCAGCAAGGAAGCGGTGGCCTATGCGCGTGCGTTGCACGCCCTGGTGGTGTGGCTGGGCATCTGCGACGGCAACATGCAGGAAGGCAGCTTCCGCTGCGACGCCAACGTGTCGGTGCGGCCGATGGGGCAGGCGGAGTTCGGCACGCGCTGCGAGATCAAGAACCTCAACTCGTTCCGCTTCCTGGAGCGCGCGATCGACTACGAGGTGCGCCGCCAGGTCGAATTGATCGAGGACGGCGGCCGCGTGGTGCAGGAGACCCGCCTCTACGACCCGGACCGGGACGAGACGCGCTCCATGCGCAGCAAGGAAGACGCGCACGATTACCGCTACTTCCCGGACCCGGACCTGCCGGCGCTGGTGATCGCGGAAGAATTGATCGAGCGCGTGCGCTCGGCGATGCCCGAGTTGCCCGAGGGGATGCGCGCCCGCTTCGAGCGCGAGCTGTCGCTGTCGGCCTACGACGCTCAGACGCTGACCGCGTCGCGCGACACGGCGCGCTATTTCGAGGCGACGCTCGAGGCGTTGGTCGCCACGCCGGCGCCCGGCCTGGACACGGGGGCCAAGGCGGCCAAGCTCGCCGCCAACTGGATCACCGGCGACGTCTCGGCGCAGCTCAACCGCGACGGCCTGGAGATGGCCGACTGCCCGATCGCGCCCGTGCAACTGGCGCGGCTGCTGGTGCGCCTGGCCGACGGCACCATCAGCGGCAAGGGCGCCAAGGACGCGTTCCGTGCGATGTGGGAACAGGCGCGCGCGGGCGATGCGGGCGCCCAGGCGCCGGACCTGGCCGATCGGCTGATCGCGTCCCTGGGCCTGGCGCAGATCAGCGACACCGGCGCCATCGAGGCGATCATCGACCAGGTGCTGGCCGCCAACCCGGGCCCGGTGGCGGAATTCCGCGCCGGCAAGGAGAAAGCCTTCAACTCGCTGGTGGGGCAGGCCATGAAGGCCACCAAGGGCAAGGCCAACCCGCAGCAGGTCAACGAGATCCTGCGGGCACGACTGAACGGCGGCTGAGGCGCTCAGCGCGCCTCGAAGCCGCAGCCCTCCAGCAAGGCGCGCATGCGGTCCACGTAGGTCGGCAGCGTCCGCACCCGCGCGAGACCCGCCGTTGCGATGCGCTCGCGCGCGGCGTCGTTGGCCAGGTAGAAGCGCAGCTTGTCTCGCAGCTCGTCCACGTCGCGCCACGTTTCCACTTCCTTTCCCGGCACCAGCCACTCGGCGATCTCCTCCGAATGGTCGGTGAGCAGGAAGCCGCCGCAAGCCGGCACGTCGAAGACGCGCAGGTTCAGGCCGCTCTCCTGGCCCGGGTTCCAGACGCTCACGTTGAGCACGATCTTGGCGCGCCGGTAGATGCGCACGAGCGTGTCGCCTTCGGCCCAGCGGCCGGCCACCTTCGTCCAGAGCGCCGGGTTCCATCCATCGCGCGGCTTGCGCCAACCCGGCCCCCAGATGCGGATCGGTTGGTCCGCCAGCCGGCGCATCACCGCCAGCCTGCGTGGACTGGCACGCCCGACGAAGGCCACCTCCGGCTCGTGCGGCGTGCGCGGACCTTCCGGCCGGTAGAGCGAGGGGTCCACGGCCAGCGCCGGGAGGTGACGGATGTCGCCGTCGGCCGGGCCGGTGCGGTAGATGCAGAAGGCGTGGTCGTAGAGCGCCGCGTCGGCCGCCAGCGCGTGGTGCTCCTCGGGCCCGTAGAGCCACCACATCGCGGTGGCCAGGCCGTGCCGCGCCTTCAGCCGCTCGAGCAGCTCGCCGCGGTAATGGTTGCCGCGCAACACCAGCAGCAGATCGGGCCGGAACGCGTCGACGGCGGCTTCCAGCGCGCGCTCCCGCACGGACAGGTTGTCCAGCCCCAGCCGCGCCGCCGGGTCGAACGCTCGCGCGCCCACGGCGCGGGCCAGCCGCCGCGCCGGAACCAGCACCCGGCGCTGCAACGGATGCTCGACGCGACAGTCCACGTGGGCCGTCTCGCAGCCCAACGCGCGCAGCGCCGCTTCGCAGGACGCGCCCAACGGAATGGCGCCGGCACCGAAGAAGTAGCTGACCAGGACCCGCGGTGGGCGTGCGCCGGGCGCTGCGATCAAGCGCCGCCCCGTCGGTCCGCCCTGGCGCGTCGCCTGGCCGACACCGCCTTGCCGAGCAGGCTGGGCATCAGGCGTCCCCAGCGGCCGATCGCCGCCGCCGGATCGAGCCGGACGCTGCGGTAGAGCAGTTCCCGCCCGGCGAGCCAGCACACCCTAGCCATCGCCGCGTCGCGCCATTCGGGCGGGCAGTAGGCCTCGATCACGCGCAGCTTCTTCTGCGGCCAGCTGAAGAAGTCGCGGTACTGCTGGCCGGCATGTTGCCGATAGAGCACGACGTCGGCGTCGACATAGGCCCATTGCGCAGGATCGGTGAAGCGGTTGAAGAGCCGGATGTTGAGCGGCCAGTCGTCCACGCCGGTCGCCTCGTCGAAGCCGCCGACGGCGTCGATCGCCGTGCGGCGAAAGAGCGCGGCTTGGATGAACATCGCCCGGTCGCGCGTGACCAGCTCGCGACGGATCTCGGGCAGCGGCCGCGCGAGCAGCGCGACCAGCTCGGCGTCGTGGATGCGCGGGCCCAGCGCCGCGTCCGGCACCCGGCCGCCTGGCGCATCGCCCTGGAAGGTGCGCCCGTTGGCGTAGACCGCTTCCAGGCGAGGCCGGGCGGAGAAAGCGGCCAGTTGCGCACCGAAGCGGTCCGCCGCGAAGAGGTCGTCCGAGGCGATCATCGCGAAGCCGTCACCGCGCGCATGGCGCAAGCCATGATTGATCGCCGCGCAGGTGCCCGCGTTGTCCTGGCGCAGCACCTTGATCGGCAGCGGAAAGTCGGCCGCCACGCGCGAGGCGACCTCGTGGGTGCCGTCGGGCGACCCGTCGTCGACCACGATCACCTCGATGCCGCGAAAGGCCTGTCGCGCGATACTGGCCAGGGTGTCGGCGATGTACGCCTCGTGCCTGTATGCGGGAATGACGATGCTGACCGTGCGCATGCCGGTCAACCCGCAGCGCGCGGCTTGCGGACCGTCAAGCGGAACCGCATCTCGGCGACCGGATAGATCCACACCCAGCGCCGCTCGTAGCGTTCCAGCGCCTCAAAGGAGCGGTTGACGCGCTTGCGCAGCAGCGGCACCAGCAGCCGGTCCAAGAGTCCATGGCGCTCCCAGTGGAAGCTGGCCGCCTCGACCCGGAAGCGAGCGTCCGAGTAGTACTCGGGCACCTTGCGTCCGGGCTGGTCCTCGGGCGCGCTGAAATAGTGGAAGCTGTAGAGCCCGAACGCGCGCACGTGCGTCGGGTCGGAATAGAAATGCGGGCTGGAGAAGTGCGGCAGCCGCACGTCCAGCGTGGCGCCGTCGCGGCAGACGCGGTGCAGCTCCCGCATCAGGCCCAGCAGGTCGCGGATGTGCTCCAGCGTGTGGGATGTGTAGACCCGTGACACGCTGTCGTCCGGCAGCAAGGCGAGCGGCTGGTTGAGGTCGGCGACGATGTCGACGCCGGGCAGGTCGGCCCAGTCGACCGCGAAGGTGCCGGGCTCGGGCAGGCGCCCCGCGCCGAGGTTGAGGGCGATCGGTTGCCCTTCGGACAACGCGGCGGCGACGGCGGGGTTGCGGAACTGCATGGCGTGCCATGATAGCGCGGCCCCGACGGGCGCCCGGCTGCAGCGTCAGCGCGCGGGCGCGTTCACCGGGGTGGACCGCACCGCAGGCGGCAGCAACTGGCGCAGCCGTTGCCGATCGTCCTCGAAGCGCGCCACCACGCGGTCGGCGTCCTCGCGGCGTGCCTGGACGATCGCGTCCTCGGCCAGGATCGCCGAGATCGACGCCTCGACCTGCCGGGCCAGCTCGCGCGCGGCATCGGTCGTTCCGGCCCCGGCTTTGCGCGCTGCATCGAGTTGCTGCTGCGCGGCGCGCATCTGCCGGTCGTGGGCCACGATCTTCTGCTGCGCCTCGGTGATCTCGCGGTGCAACGCGTCCACCGCGCGCGTGCGCGCCTGCTCCAGCTTCTGCTCGCTGGGATAGGCCATCAGCAGCGCACGGTCGCGCTGCTGCTGCTCGCGCATCGCCAAGTCTTCGATCCGCTTGCGCTCCAGGTCGATCTCGCGCTGGCGCAGTTGCTCGGCGGTCAACGGCGGCGCGATCTCGCGCAGCAGGCTGCCGTCGCGGCGCAGCTCGCGCAACGCGGTGCGCGAGCATTCGGCGATCGGGCGGTCGGACGTGTAGGCGCGGCCGTGCTCGTCACGACACGTGTAGATGGATGCGGCCTGCGCGCCGGCCCCTCCGGCCAGGACGAGCGCGCCGAGCGCCAAGCGCCAAGCGCGCGGCACGCCGGACACGGGCGTGACGCAGCAGTGGCGATCGCGGTTCGGCGCATGCATGGGCGAGAATTTACGGCGGCTCAGGCCGCATCCGGCCTCACGCCGTAGCGCGCGCGATAGGCGGCGATCCCGGTGCGATGGGCGGCGAGCGCGGCGCCCTCGTCGTCGCCTTCCAGGTACGCCACCAGGTCGTCCAGCGTGGCGATCGCCAGCACCGGGATGCCGAACTCGCGCTCGACCTCCTGGACCGCGGACGTGGCCGTGACGCGCTGCGCGTCGCCGCCGCGCTCCATGCGGTCCAGCGCGATCAGCACGGCCGCCGGCTGCGCGCCATGCGCGCGGATCAGGTCCACCGATTCGCGCACCGACGTGCCGGCCGAGATCACGTCGTCGATGATCGCCACGCGTCCCGACAGCGGCGCGCCCACGATCGTGCCGCCTTCGCCATGGTCCTTCGCTTCCTTGCGGTTGAAGGCGAAGGGCAGGTCGCGGCCGGCCCGCGCCGCCGCCACCGCCGTGGCCGAAGCGAGCGTGATGCCCTTGTAGGCGGGCCCATAGAGCATGTCGATCGCCACCCGCCCGGCGGCCTCGGCTTCCATCAGGGTGCGCGCGTAGAATTCGGCCAGCGCGCCCAGCATGGCGCCGGAGCTGAACAACCCGGCGTTGAAGAAGTAGGGCGAATCGCGCCCGGCCTTGGTGGTGAAGCTGCCGAAGCGCAGCACGCCGGCCCGCACCGCGAAGCGGATGAATTCCTGTCGTCGATCCATGGCCGAAGTTTAATGCGCATCGTCACCCTCAATCTGAACGGCATCCGCTCGGCCTGTCGCAAGGGCTTCGTGGACTGGGCCGCCGCGCAGGCCGCCGACGTGATCTGCGTGCAGGAGGTGCGGGCCAGCCTGGACGACATCACCGCCGAGGCGCGTGCATTCGGCGGCCTGACCGGCCACTTCGCGCTGGCCGAGCGCAAGGGCTACAGCGGCGTCGGGCTCTATGTGCGTCGCGAGCCGCTCGCGCTGCGCGCGGGCTTCGGCTGCGACGAGTTCGATTGCGAGGGCCGCTACCTGGAGGCCGACTTCGGCACCCACGCGGTGGTGTCCGTGTACCTGCCGTCGGGGTCTTCCGGCGAGGAGCGCCAGGCGGCGAAGTTCCGCTTCCTGGATCGCTTCGCGCCGCACCTGGCGCAGTTGCGCGCCAGCGGCCGGGAAGTGGTGATGTGCGGCGACTTCAACATCGCCCACCAGTCCGTCGATCTGAAGAACTGGAAATCGAACCAGAAGAATTCCGGCTTCCTGCCCGAGGAACGCGCCTGGATGACGCGGCTCTTGTCGCTCGACGCCGGCTGGGTGGATGTGTACCGCCGGCTGCACCCCGAAGCCACCGACGACTGCTACACCTGGTGGAGCAACCGCGGGCAGGCGTGGGCCAAGAACGTGGGGTGGCGACTGGACTACCAGCTGGCCACGCCGGCGCTGGCGCGCTCCGCCACCCGCGCGGCCGTCTACAAGGACGCGCGGTTCTCCGACCACGCGCCCTTGACCATTGACTACGCGATCTGACGCCGCCGGCTGAGGAGCCCGGCGCTCAGGAGCCCGGCGCTCAGGCGCCCGGGTGGCGCCGATGCCAGTCGGTCACGCCCTGGAACGCGCGCCCGGCCCGCACCAGCAACGCCTCCTGCAGTCGCGCGCCGGCCAACTGCACGGCGACCGGCAGGCCGGCCGCGGTGAAGCCCGCCGGCAGCGTGATGGTCGGGTGCCCCGACATGTCGAATGGGGCCGTGAAGCGCACCAGCCGCGTGAAGCCTTCCGGGTCGGTGCCCAGCGACGCCATCTGCGCCAGGGTCGGGGACGCCATCGGCTGCGCGGGGACCAGCAGCAGGTCCACCCCTTCGAAGAAGGCGGTCACGCGGCCGGCGAAGACACGTCGGCGCCGCCATACTTTCTGCAGGTCGGTGGCGCTCGTCGCGCGGCCCAGCTCGATCAGCCCGGCCAGCGCCGGACCATAGTTGTCGCGGTGACGGCCGTAGTGCTCCTCGTGCACCACTGCGGTCTCCACGGCGCAGGCCACCGGCCAGTCGGCGACCGCATCGGTCACGTCGGGGAAGCGGATGGTCAGGACCTGCGCGCCCAGGCCGCGCAGCGTCTGCACCGCGGCGTCCATCGCGCGCTGCACGTCCGGGTCCAGGCCGCTGGCGTATTCGGGATCGATGCCGATGCGCAGGTCCGACAGCTGGGTGGCGTCGCCGGCGAGATAGTCGGGCACCGGGTCGCGCAGCGCGATCGCGTCTTCCGGGTCGGCCCCGGCGATGATGCCCAGCATGGCGCCGCAGTCGGCGGCGCTGCGCGCCATCGGCCCGATGTGGTCCAGCGACTGGGCGAGCTCGAAGCTGCCGTGCACCGGCACGCGGCCCCAGGTGGGCTTGAGGCCCGTCACGCCGTTGGCCGCGGAGGGGAAGCGGATCGAGCCGCCGGTGTCCGTGCCCAGCGCCGCATGGCATAGGCCCGCGGCCACGGCCACGCCCGAGCCGCTGGAGGATGCCCCCGGCCAGTGCGCGGCGTTCCAGGGGTTCACCGGCGTGCGCACGTCCGGATGGTGGTCGGCGAAGGCACCTTCGGTCATCTGCAGCTTGCCCAGCAGCACGGTGCCGGCCTCGCGCAGGCGCCGCACCACCGTACCGTCCTGCTCCGGCACGAAGTCGCGCATCGAGGGCATGCCCGACATGGTGCGGGTGCCCTGGGTGTAGCAGAGGTCCTTGAGCGCGATCGGCACGCCATGGAGCGGGCTCGTCACCTGGCCGCGCATCAACTCGTCCTCGGCTTGGCGCGCCTGCTTCATCGCCACCTCGGGCATCGGCAGCGCGTAGGCGCCCAGCGCAGGGTCCAGCCGCTCGATGCGGGCGATCATCGCGCGCGCCAATTCCACGGGGGAAAGCTCCCGGCTGTGCAGCAGGCGCGCGGCGGCGGTGGCGTCGAGCCAGGCGAGTTCGTCATCGGTCATGGTCGTGCTCCTGGGGGGCGGACTGTGCCGCGGCGGCCACGGCCGATGTCGAACCGGGCTGCGCGGGGACGGTGAAAAGGTTGACGCGGAAAACATTCTTCACCAAATCCGCAGCCGGCGACAGCTTGCCCCGTTTGGAGCGCCTGGCGATGAAGCCCCGTCGCGGCCCCAGTCGGGCGCGGCACCCGCCCGGCCGTGCGCTCAGCCCCGCCGCGCGCGCTCGTAGAGCGGCATCACCTTGGGCAGCAGCGCCTCGATCTCGCGCGTGCGCGTGTCGTGCGACGGGTGCGTCGACAGCCATTCCGGCCCGCCGGCGCCGCCAGCGGCCTGCGCCATCTTCCGCCACAGCGTGAGCGCGGCGCGCGGGTCGTAGCCGGCGCGCGCCGACAAGTCCAGCCCGACGCCGTCGGCTTCCTTCTCGTCGTCGCGGCCGTACTTCAGCAGCAGGAACTGCGCGCCGGTGTCGGCCACCGCGCCTCCCAGGTTGCCGTAGCCCAGCAGGTTCGACAGCAGCGAGGCGCCCATGGCCACGCCCTGCGCGATGCGGCCCTTGCCCACGCGCTCGCGGCCGTGCTCCAGCAAGGCGTGCGCGATCTCATGGCCCATCACCACCGCGATCTCGTCGTCGGTCAGCTGCAGCCGGTCGATGAGGCCCGTGTAGAACGCGATCTTGCCGCCCGGCATGCAAAAGGCGTTGATCTGCTTGGAGCCGAACAGGCTGATCTCCCAGCGCCACTTGGGCGCCCGGTCGTTGAAGCGCGGCGCGAAAGGAATGATGCGGTCGGCGATGCGCTGCAGCCGGCGCATCTGCGGGTGGTCCGATGGCGCGAGCGCGCGCTGGGCGGCCGCCTGCCGGCGCAACCCGGCGTATTGCGCCGCGGCCATCTGCTCGACCTCCTCGGCCGAGGCCAGCGACAGCGCGCGAGAAGGCTTGTCGACGGCGACGCCGTCGGCATCCACGGTCGACGCGCGCGACTGCGCGATGCGCAGCGGCTCGGGCGAGCCGTGGTCGCCGTGCGCGTGCGCAGGGGCCTGCGAGAAAGACAGCAGGAACGCGGCCGATGCCGCTGCGGCCAGATGGCCGGCCGCAAGCCGCGGCGTACGGAAGGTGGCGGGCACGGAGGCAGGCGTGGGGACGGTCATCCGCCAAGTATGCCGCGCCCCGCGATGGGCGCGCGGGCGCCCACGACGCACGGCGGGGCGGGCCGTCGACCCGCTGATAAACTGCGCCGCCGCCTGTCCGCCCGTCCATAGTGACCACCGCCGCTTCGTCCTCCGTCTACCTGCGCGTGTTCGCCAGCCGCCGCATCGCCGCGATGCTGCTGCTGGGCTTCGCCAGCGGCTTGCCGCTGGCGCTGTCGGCCGGCGCGCTGCAGGCCTGGCTGACGGTGGACGGCATCGACATCAAGTCGATCGGGCTCTTCACCTTGGTGGGACTTCCGTACACGTTCAAGTTCGTCTGGGCGCCATTGATGGACCGCTTCGAGCCCGCGCTGGCGGGCCGGCGGCGGTCATGGCTGTTGCTGACGCAGTTGGGGCTGGCGGTCGCGTGCCTCGTGCTGGCCACGCTCGATCCCCGCACGCAGCTGGCCGCCGTCGGTGCCGCGGCCGTGGCGCTGGCCTTCCTGTCGGCGTCGCAGGACGTGGTGTTCGACGCCTACCGGGCGGATCTGCTCGCCCCGGACGAGCGTGGCGCGGGCGCGGCCGTGTCGGTGCTGGGTTACCGGCTGGCCATGCTGGTGTCGGGCGGCCTGGCGTTGATCCTGGCGGACCAATGGCTGGGCTGGCCGGGCACCTACCGGGCCGCCGCGGTGCTGTTCGCGCTGCTGGCCGCCGCCACGTGGCTCTTCGCGCCCAAGGTGCCCGAAGCACCACGCGTGCGCAGCTCCGCCGTGGCGGAATGGCGCGGCTTCGCGGCGATGCTGGCGGCGGGGCTGGCGGTGTGGGCCCTGTTCCAGGTGTTGCCGCTTCAAGGGCTGCGTGCCGACCGATGGACGCGGCTGCTGGTGGACTCGACCATGATCGTGGGGGTGCTGGCGGCCGGCATCCTGGCCGCGCGCGCCGCCGGCTTCCCGTCCTTCGTCGAACCTTGGGACGCCTTCTTCTCGCGCCGGCGCGCCGTGGCGTTCCTGGCGCTCATCGTGCTGTACAAGCTCGGCGACGCCTTCGCGGGCAGCCTCACCACGGCGTTCCTGATCCGCGGCGCGGGATTCACGCAGACCGAGGTCGGCGCGGTCAACAAAGTCTGGGGCTTGGCAGCGACCATCCTGGGCGTGCTGGCCGGCGGGGCGCTGCTGTCGCGCATGTCGCTTTGGCGCGCGCTGATGTGGTTCGGATTGCTGCAGGCGGTGTCGAACTTCGGCTACCTGCTGTTGGCCATCCTGCCCAAGAGCCTGGTGACCATGGGCGCGGCCGTGTTCTTCGAGAACCTGTGCGGCGGCTTGGGTACCGCGGCCTTCGTGGCCTTCCTGATGGCGCTGACCGACGCGCGCTTCTCGGCGGCCCAATACGCGCTGCTGTCGGCCTTGTCGGCGGTCGGGCGGGTGTACGTGGGGCCGACGGCCGGTGTGATGGTCGAGGCCTTCGGCTGGCCCGCGTTCTTCGCTTTCAGCGTGGTCGCGGCGCTGCCGGGGCTTGCGCTGCTGGCGTGGCTCAAGCGCGACGTGGATGCGGCCGAGCGGGCGCGGCCGGCGGGGGCGCAGGCGCCGCTGGACGCGGACTGACCAGCTGCAGGTGTAGCAACCAGTCGAGCCCGCGCTTGCGGATGCACGCGTAGGCGATCCCACCCGGCCGCGCCGCCGAGTCGCGGCAGCGGCTCACGCGAATCCGGGATTCGCACGCTCTGGAGCGGCGCCTAGACTCCCCCTCATGCGCGGGCGTGGCGCCAGTCACCGTCCGCGCGAGGCGGCCGGTGCGCGTGGGTCGTCCGTCCTCGATCGTTTCCGCGCGAAGCGCCCATACGGCATCCACCGGTCGGGGTGGGACGATGGACAGGGAAGGCAATGGCCAGCAACCGGCGTTTCCGGCCGCGGGCTTGGTGTGGCTCTTCGCGATCATGGCCGGGTTCGTGCTGTTCAAGGAACTGCCCTGGCGCGCCACCCGTCCCGCCAGCGACGACCCCAAGCCGTTTCGCACGACCGCGTCCCAGGACGTCGACGCCCGGTTGTGGCAGGACCCGTTCACCGCGGTGGCTCGCGCCCGCGCGGCCGAGCCGCCGGATCCGGCCGGCGCATTGGCCACGCTCTTGACGGCCAGCGGCGGCGCTGCGGGCGCGGGGGAGCCGACGCGCCGACATACGGCCGCGGAAGTGCACCGCGACGCGCAAGCCCGCTGCCAGGACGGGGCGAAAGTGCTGCCGGTGGCCGTGCTGGTCTCCGGCGGCCCGTATTGGGACTACGCGGAGTTCCGCCGCCGGGCCCGCTATGCGGCGCTCGCCGGCCTGCACCGCACCGGCTTCTCGCCGTCGGATGCCGAACACCTGGGGTATTTCGTTCCCGATGCGGAGCGTGGCGGCAGCGCGACCGGCGCGGCGGCGCGGCAACTCCCGGCCTTCGTCGCCTTCGAGTGGCTCGACGAGCGGCCGCGCGCCGACAGCCCGAATGCGCGTGCCGCCGCCGGGGCCGTCGCGGAGGCGACTGCGGCGGGCCCTCCCACCGCCGTGCTGCTGATGTGGATGGACGAGGATGTCTTCTACGAACGGACGGTCGCCAAGCTGCGGCACTTGGTCGGAAGCGTCGTGCCGGTCGGCTGCGGAGTAGTCGACGCGGTCGCGCCTGGGGCCTGGGCACAGGAGCGGTTGCTCGTCGTGGGTCCGATGAGCTCGGACGTGTTGCGCTCGATGGCGCGCACGCCGCCCGACAGCTTGCGGAACGCGACCGAGCCGCTCAGCGTCCTCGAATGGCGGGAGCAGGAAGCCTGGCGCTTCGGCGTCGACTTCCACGCGTACGGGTCGACGGTGAAAGACGCACGGATCCTCGACGATCCCGAACGGAACGGGGAGGTCGCTTCGCGGACCGTGGCCGACGTGATCGGCGCCCAGTGGCGCCGCGGCGGCGTGGACACCGTCACCGTGCTGCGGACCATCGGGACGGACGACGCGCTCGCCCATGCCCTGGCCGGCGAGCTCGCGAGGCGCCGCGTCCTCGAATGCCCCTCCGCGAAAGGCGATGCGGACTGCCTGCCGAGAAAAGACACGGACGACACGCGCCGCCACGTCGTGCTCATCGGCGAGCGCGATGGGCAGTATGGCCAAGCCCTGTCGAGCACGTTCGCCGACGCCTTCGCCAAGCGCCCTCCGACGGAGGTCGACTGGATCCATCGTTTCACCTATTTGCGCGGACTCGACGGCCAGGCGCCGGACGTGTCGGCCGAGCGTTCGGGGGCGGGCGGTGGAGATCGTCCGCGGCGCGACGACGGCAGCGGCGGCGCGTCGACACGCGGCTCGGCCGACATCGAGCGGGCGGAAGGGCAGGCGCAGGTCGATTACCTGCGTCGCATGGCGGCACGGATTTCCATTTTGGACGACGAGCTGCGCAGCGGCGGCAAGGGGCGCATCGGTGCGATCGGCATCCTGGGCAACGACGTGCACGACAAGTTGTTGATCCTCCAGGCGTTGCGTACGCGCTTTCGAGACGCGATCTTCTTCACCACCGACCTGGATGCGCGCCTTGCTCATCCGGGCGAGATGTCGGCCGCGCGCAACCTGCTCATCGCCTCGAGCTTCGGGCTGTCGCTGAACGAGGATTGCCAAGGCGACATCGCGCCGTTTCGCGACGGGTACCAGACGTCGATCTTCACGAGCATGCAGATCGCGGTCACCGGCGCGCGGCCCGCCGCCCGATGGAGCGACGGCGGCAAGTGCTTTGCTCGCAGCGCCGCGACCGATGCGTGCGCGATGCGCGAATCGCAGTCGTCCGCCAGGCAATGCGTCGTCGCGGCCCTGTTGCACACGCCGCGCTTGTTCGAGGTGGGACGCACGGGATTCGTGGAGTACGCGTCCGCGATGGGCCCGCAGCCCGGCGGTGCCGAACCCGCGGCTCCAAGGAACGCGAAGTTGATGCAGACCGCGATCGGGGCACCGGACACCCCGGGGGCGCAGGCTGTGCCGCATGGCGCCCTGCCGGCCGACGGCCCGCCTGCCCTCGGCCCGTTGCATCCGCGCGTGCCGGACCTGTACCCTACCTTGTCGGACCGCGCCTTGCGCGCGACCTGGGGCCTGCTCGTGCTCGGCGTGCTGGCCGCCACGGCGTTTTCTCCGCTGGGACCGGCGACCACGCGCTTCATCTCCGGGCACCGCACCGGCACGATCCGCCCCGTCCGCACGATCGCCGTCGTGGCAGGCGTGCTCGCCTGCGTCAGTCTGGTCGCGTTCATCTTCTTGCAGCCGCAAACGCTTTGGCGGCCGGTTGCCAGGTGGTTGACCGAAACTGGCGACGGCGAGCCCATCGGACTGTTCGACGGCGTGAGCGTCTGGCCGACCGAGGCGTTGCGGCTGCTCGCGCTGGGGCTGTCGCTCTGGTTCCTCGATCGCGGCTGGCGGCTGCTGAAGCAAAACGAGCGCGAGGTCACCGACAAGCTGGAGATCGACCGCGAGCGCGCCACGCTTCGCGCCGACCTCGAGCGCGATCGCGCCCGATGGCCGTGGTGGTTGAAGATCGGTCGGATGTTCGCCTACCGGATCCCCACGCCGGTCGCGAGCACCCACTGGCGTTCGGGCCAGCACGCCGACGTCACGGGCTTCTGGCTGAAGTACCTCTACCAGGGGCGCGGCATCGCGCGCCTGGCGAGAGTGGTCGCCGTGACTTCGGTCTTCATGCTGTGCGCGACCGCCTTCCTTTACCTGGAGGGCATGCCGGGCACACCCGGCCGCGGTGCCCTGGCGCACCGCCTGGACGTGCTGCTGTCGGTGACCAGCGGCATCGCCGCGCTGCTGCTTGTCTTTTTCGTGGTGGATGCCACCGTCTTCTGCGACCATTTCATCGATGAGCTGCATCACAATCCGCGTCGTCCGGGCGTGGCCGAGGCGCCCGATGACGGGCCGCACGGCTCGCGCTGGCCCGCGCCCGTGCTCGAGCGCTATGGCCGCAAGTTCGGGATCGCCGACCACGAGTGCCTGGATTACTGGATCGGCGTGCGCATGGTCGCGTTGCGCACGCGCGCCGTCGTGCGGCTGGTCTGGGGGCCGTTCGTCGTGCTCGGCTTGCTGATCCTGTCGAGCAACCCGTTCTTCGATCGCTGGAGCGTCACGACTTCCCTGCTGGTGGTCGCGAGCGGATGCGTGCTGATCGTCGTGGCGTGCGCGGTCCGCTTGCGGATGCGGGCGGAGGCCTTCCGGCGCAAGGCGATCTGGCGGCTCGCCAACGAGATCGTGCGCTTGCGGGGCAGCGGCGACGAGTCGCGCCAACGCAGTGCCGTGCAACTCGAAGGGCTGGTCGAGCAGGTGCGCGCGTTCCGCGCTGGCGCCTTCGCGCCGTACTCCCAGCAACCGGTGCTGCGCGCGATGCTGTTGCCGCTGAGCGGGCTGGGCGGGCCGGTACTGGTCGATCAGCTGGCGATGTGGAACTTGTGATGGGGTCTCCGCGCGCCGACCCGGCGATCAGCTCGCCGCCCCCCACGCACGCTCGATCTCGCCGGCCGCGGCTTTCAAGCTCGGCAGCACGCGCCGCTCCAGGTCTGCGACACTCAGCCGCGACGCGTGCGTCCCGACGTTCAGCGCCGCCACGGTCCGCCCGGCGGCATCGTGCAAGGGCACCGCGATCGAACGCAGCCCTGGCTCGAATTCCTGGTCCACCAGCGAGAACCCTTGCTCGCGCACGGTCCTCAGCGCGCGCCGCAGCGCCCGCGGGTCGGTGATGGAGCGCTCGGTGTGCCGCGGCAACGGCGCCGCCCGCGCGAGCACGGCGTCCAGGCGCTCGGCCGGCAGCGCCGCCAGCAGCACCCGGCCCATCGACGTGGCGTGCGCCGGCAACCGCGACCCCAATCCCAGGCTCACCGACACGATCCGCGTGCGTGTCGGGACACGCGCGACGTAGACGATCTCCGTCTCGTCCAGCACCGCCGCCGAGCAGGACTCCTGCACCTGCTCGACCAGCGCCACCATGGCGGGCTGCGCCAGCGCCCACTGTCCCTGGGCATGCAGGTACGAGAAACCGAGGTCGAGCACGCGAGGGCGCAATCGGAACAGGCGACCGTCGGTTTCGGCGTAACCCAAGGCGACCAAGGTGTGCAGCAGGCGGCGCGCGGTGGCGCGCGCCAATCCGGCGCGCCGGGCCACGTCCGACAGGGTCTGCGCGGCGGCGTCGGACCCGAAGGTCTCGATCACGGCCAGCCCGCGGGCCAGCGACTGCACCAGCTCGCCGTCGTCGACCCCGGGGGTGGGGAGGGACGCCTTGACTGGAGTCGCGGCGGCACGGGCGGTCGGCGGCGCCGCAGTGAGTCGGAGGGTTCCCATGGGACGGTTGACTCGGCCGGCTGGGCAGGGGTTCAATGACGCGGTGCGCGTTGCGAACCGATGTTCGCATGCCGAACACTTCGAGGGCAACCATGATCGACAAGACCGTCGCCTCGCTCGCCGAGGCGGTCGCCGGCATCCAAGACGGCGCCACCGTGCTCGTCGGCGGCTTCGGCAACGCCGGCATGCCGCACGAGCTGGTGGACGCGCTGATCGCCCAGGGCGCGCGCGACCTCACCATCGTCAGCAACAACGCCGGCAACGGCGACACCGGATTGGCCGCGCTGATCCGCGAGCGGCGCGTGCGCAAGGTGGTGTGCTCCTTCCCGCGCCAGGCCGATTCCTGGCATTTCGACACCGCGTGGCGGGAAGGCCGCATCGAGCTGGAGCTGGTGCCGCAAGGCAACCTGGCCGAGCGTCTGCGCGCCGCCGGCGCCGGCGTGGGCGCCTTCTTCACGCCCACGGGCTTCGGCACGCAACTGGCCGAAGGCAAGGAGACCCGCGTCATCGACGGCCGGGGCTACGTCCTGGAATATCCCATCCGTGGCGACTTCGCGCTGGTCCGGGCCCATCGGGGCGACCGCTGGGGCAACCTCGTGTATCGCAAGGCGGCCCGCAACTTCGGCCCGGCCATGGCGATGGCGGCCAAGGTCGCCATCGCCCAGGTCGACGAGATCGTGCCGCTGGGCGCGCTGGACCCCGAAGCCATCGTCACGCCCGGCATCTTCGTGAAGCGGGTCGTGCTGGCCGCCACCGCCTCCACTACCGCCACCACCGCCACATCGGAGGCCGCATGAGCGCCCGCCCCCAGGACTTGCCCGCGGCCGCGCCCGCCTGGAAACGCCTGTCGCGTGACGCCATGGCCGCACGCGTGGCGCGCGACATCCACGAAGGCGCCTACGTGAACCTGGGCATCGGCCTGCCCACGCTGGTGGCCAACCACCTGCCGCAAGGCCGCGAGGTGATTCTCCACTCCGAGAACGGCCTGCTGGGCATGGGCCCGGCGCCTGCCCCTGGCCAGGAGGACTGGGACGTCATCAACGCCGGCAAGCAGCCGGTGACGCTGCTGCCGGGCGGCAGCTGGTTCCACAGCGCCGACAGCTTCGCGATGATGCGCGGCGGGCACCTGGACATCTGCGTGCTGGGCGCGTTCCAGGTGTCTGCCACGGGCGACCTGGCCAACTGGCACACCGGCGCGCCCGAGGCCATCCCGGCTGTGGGCGGCGCCATGGATCTCGCCATCGGCGCACGCCAGGTCTACGTGATGATGGAGCACGTCACCAAGGCCGGCGAGCCGAAGGTGGTGGCCGAATGCAGCTATCCGCTGACCGCGGTGGGGTGCGTCGACCGCCTCTACACCGACCTGGCCGTGATCGACGTGACGCCGGCCGGCCTGGTGGCGCGCGAATGGGTCGAGGGCCTGTCCTTCGACGAGCTGCAGCGGATGACCGACGCGCCGTTGGCGCGCGGCTGAACGGCTCCGCACGGGCCACGCGCGGCGGGTCGGCGCCATGGACCGCTTCCTCAGCATCGAGGCCTTCGTGCGCGTCGCGCAGACGCAGAGCTTCGCCGAGACCGCTCGCCAGACGGGGCTGTCCAAGTCGGTGATCAGCACGCGCGTCCAGCAGCTGGAGGATTTCGTCGGGGCGCCGCTCTTTCACCGCACCACCCGCAGCGTGCGCCTGACCGACCTGGGCGAGGTGATCTACAAGGATTGCGCGGGACTGGTGGGCCGCGCCAGCGAGATCATCGACAAGATGCGCGAGTTGGGCGGCGCGCCGCGCGGACTATTGCGCGTGCACGCGCTGCCCGGCTTCGTGATCGGGCACTTCGCCCAGACGATCCGCGCGTTCCAGGAGTCGCATCCCGAGATCCAACTGGACATCGTGGTCGACGACGCGGTGGTCGATCCCGCGCGCGACGGCTACGAATGCACGTTGCAGATCTTCGACCCGTCGTCCGACGAGCTGGTCGCCAAGCGGCTCTTCCCCGTGCGTCGGGTGTTCTGCGCCTCGCCGGAATACCTGCGCGCCCACGGCGAGCCCGCCCATCCGTCCGACCTCGAGCGGCACCGCCTGGGCCTGTATTCGCGCTACCCCACGCGCGACCGCTGGACCTTCCGGGCCGCCGAGGAAGAGGTGACGCTGGATCTGGCGCCGGCGCTGAAGTCCAACAGCGTGCACCTGCTGGCCGACTACGCGCTCGAGCACGCCGGCATCGTCTGCCTGCCCACCACGGTGGCCTCCGCACCGATCATGCGCGGGGCATTGCGTCCCATCCTGCCACGGTGGCGGTTGTCCTCGTTCTGGCTGTCGGCGGTGTTTCCCACCAACAACCGCTCCACCGTGCGGCTGCGCCACTTCCTGGACGCGTTGTCTAGCTCGTTCGGCGGCGAGCCGCCCTGGGACATTCCGCTCATCGAGCGCGGCTACATCCTGCCCGAAGAACGTCCGCCCGCCGGCGGATTGTCCGGATTTCCCGAACGCTGAGATCGGCAGGCGCCGTCTTCCGCTCCCGGCCACGGCGGCCGTACGATTGCCCGCACCCGATCGGCCGCGCCCAAGACCGGCCGCACGACGACAGGAGACACGGGCATGTCCCAGACCAGTTTCGGTTCGCTCAAGAGCTACCGCAAGGGCTACATCGAGCTCATTTCCGGCAGCCGCAAGGAATACGCCTTCTCCAACATCTTCGAAGTCGCTTCGAAGGCCAAGCCCTACGAGCGCGTCGCCGTGGGCCGCAACCTGGAATACGTGCAGGAAGCGGTGCGCGCCGAGGGCGTCTCGCCCTGGTTCGCCTGCGCCCACGACGAGTTCGCCGTGTGCATGGATGGCGAGGTGGTGGTGGAGTACTTGAAGCTCGAGGCGCCACGCACCGTGGTCGAGGCCGAGCATTCGGGCGCCGTGCTGGTGCAGGGCGACCCGGTCGGCCGCCGCATGGGCGCCATCGGGCTCAAGCGCGGCCACCAGGCCATGCTGAACAAGGATTGCGCCTACCGCTTCCATGCGCAGGGCGAGCCCGGCGTGCTGTTGATCCAGACCATCCTGGGCGACCTGACGGTCCAGCGCTGGGCGGAGATCTGCTACGCCTGAGCGCCGCCGCAGGCGCTTTCCCGACACCTGTTTCCGGAGCTCCAAATGCAAGAGCGTCAAGAGTCCAGCGCGGGCTACCAGTCCTTCGACATCGGCCAGTTCAGGCTGACGCGCGACGAGTACTTCGTCACCATCGGCTGGCCGGCGGGTCACGCCGACAGCGGGCAGCGGCTCACCCACAAGATGGACGCCGACAAGTTCCTCAAGGCGATGATGCGCGATGTCGCCTGGGGCTTCTTCTACGGCTGGGTCAACTTCGACCACATGTTCGGCACGCGCAACCTCTACGGGAAAGTGGAGATGTTCTGCGGCCGCTACAACGAGTCCTACCACCAGGCGGGGCTGTCCTATGTCGAGACCTTCGACAGCCCGCTGCTCATGAAGCAGTTCAAGGCCGTGCTGGCCGACTGGACCAACGAGGGTTTCGACCCCTTCGCCGCCGCCGGCGAGACGCAGGCCACCGTCTTCGGGCCCAAGCGTGGCCACAACATGAAGGCGATCGACCGCTACCGCATCCCCACCAGCCGCATGCCGGGGTTGCCGGGCGACAGCCCGCTGCGCGACGACGCCAGCGGCTACCCGGTCAACCGCGGCTTCGCCGACGTGGCGCAAGACGAGCCGGAGATCCGTGCCGAGCCGGGCTTCGAGGGCGAGTTGGCCGCGTTCAACCTGTTCAAGTACCTGTCGCGCTCGGACGTGACCTGGAACCCGTCGGTCACGGGCGTGTGCAAGGCGTCGTTGGCCTGCCCCACCACCGAGGAGCAGACGCTGCCCGTCATGCACGGCAACGACCGCGTCGAATGGTTCATCCAGTTGTCCGACGAGATCTACTGGGACGTGCAGGACAAGGAGACCGGCCGTCCGCGCGCCAAGGTGGTCATGCGCGCGGGCGACGTCGCCGCGATGCCCGCCGACATCCGCCACCAGGGCTACAGCCCCAAGCGCTCGATGCTGTACGTCTGGGAGAACGTGACGCCGGACCTGCCGCAGCGCTACGAGCGCGGCGAATTGCCCCCGTACCCGATCGAGTTCTGACCCGGCCGCACGGAGCCCATTCCCATGCTGATGCCCCAGAGCCGGATCGAGACCCGGCTGTTCATCGACAACGAGTTCGTCGATGCGATCGACGGCGGCCGCATCCCCGTGCTCAACCCGCACGACGGCACCACCATCTGCGAGATCGCCGAGGCGCGCGCCGCCGACGTGGACCGCGCGGTCGAAGCGGCGCGCCGCGCCTTTCCGGCCTGGGCGCGTATGCCCGCGGCCGATCGCGGCCGCCTGCTCCTGAAGCTGGCCGACGCCATCGAAGCCCAGGCCGAGGAGTTCGCGCGCCTGGAATCGCTGGACACCGGCCACCCGCTGCGCGACACGCGCGGGCTGGACGTGCCGCGAACCGTCGTCACGTACCGCTATTTCGGTGGCATGGCCGACAAGGTCCAGGGCACGGTGGTGCCGGTGGAAGAGGGCTTCCTGAACTACGTCAAGCGCGAGCCGGTGGGCGTGGTCGGCCAGATCGTGCCGTGGAACTTCCCGTTGATGTTCACGGGTTGGAAGCTGGGCCCGGCGCTGGCCGCCGGCAACACCGTGGTGATGAAGCCGTCCGAACTGACGCCCCTCAGCACGCTCAAGATCGCGCAGCTGGCGCGCGAGGTGGGCTTCCCGGCCGGCGTGTTGAACGTGGTGCCGGGCTACGGCGCCACGGCGGGCCAGGCCATCGCCGACCACCCCGACATCGCCAAGGTGGCCTTCACCGGGTCGACTGCCACGGGAAAACGCATCGTGCAGGCCTCGGCCGGCAACTTGAAGCGCCTGCAACTGGAGCTGGGCGGCAAGGGCGCCAACATCGTGTTCGAGGACGCGAACCTGCCGGCCGCCGTGGGCGGCAGCGCGTTCGCGATCTTCCACAACCAGGGGCAGGCCTGCATCGCGGGCAGCCGGCTGGTGCTGCACGAGAAGATCGCCGACCAGTTCCTGGAGCGCTTCGTGGCGCTGGCCCGGTCCATCCGCGTCGGCAATCCGCTGGACGAGGCCACCGAGATGGGGCCGCTCACCAGCGCGCAGCACCGTGACCGGGTGGTCAACTACGTGCAGGTGGCGCGCGAGAGCGGCGGCGAAGTGATCCTGGGCGGCACCGCGCCCACCGATGCGGCGCTGTCCAATGGCTACTACCTGCTGCCGACCATCGTCCGCGCACGGCCCGACGACCGCGTCTGCCGCGAGGAGGTGTTCGGCCCCTTCGTCACCATCAACACCTTCCGTGACGACGAAGAGGCGCTGGCCATCGCCAACGGCACCGAGTACGGCCTGGGCGGCGGCTTGTGGACCACGAACCTGGCGCGCGCGCACCGCATGGCCGACGCGATGCGCAGCGGCATGGTCTGGATCAACTGCTACAAGCGCGTCAACCCGGGCTCGCCCTTCGGTGGCGTGGGCCAGTCCGGCTACGGGCGCGAGATGGGCTTCGAGGCGATGCACGACTACACCGACGCCAAGAGCGTGTGGGTGAACGTCGACGCCCAGATCCCGCCGTACTACAAGCGCTGACGTCGCATGCAGCCCTTCGTCCACACCGGGTTCGCGGGCCGTGTCGTCTTCGGTGCGGGACGGCTGGCCGAGCTGCCGCAGGAAGTGGCGCGGCTGGGCGCCCGCCGCGCGCTGGTGCTGTGCACGTCCGAGCAGCGCGACGTGGCGCAGGCCGTTGCCGCGGCGCTGGGCGATCGCGCCGCCGGCATCCACGACCGCGCCCGCATGCACGTGCCCATCGAGACGGCGCAAGCCGCGCGCGAGGAGGCCCGCCGCCTGGATGCCGATTGCTGCGTGGCCGTGGGCGGCGGCTCGACCATCGGCCTGGGCAAGGCGATCGCGCTGACCTCCGACGTCCCGATCGTGGCCGTCCCCACCACCTTCGCCGGCAGCGAGATGACCACGATCTGGGGCATCACGGAGGCGGGCGTCAAGAAGACCGGACGCGATGCCCGGGTGCTGCCGCGCACGGTGGTGTACGACCCGGATCTGCTGGCGACGCTGCCCGCGCGGATCGCGGGGCCGTCCGGCATGAACGCCATCGCGCACTGCGTGGAGGCGCTGTACGCGGTGGACGGCAACCCGGTGGTGTCGATGATCGCCGAGGAAGGCATCCGCGCGCTGGCGTCCAGCCTGCCGCGGTTGATGGCGGGCGATGCGAAGGCGCGCGCGGGCGCGTTGGCCGAAGCGCTGTCGGATGCGCTGTATGGCGCGTGGCTGGCCGGCAGCGCGCTCAACGGCGCCTCCATGGCCATCCATCACAAGCTGTGCCACACCTTGGGCGGCACTTTCGACCTGCCGCACGCGGAAACGCACACGGTGGTCCTGCCGCACGCGGTGGCCTACGTGGAGCCGGCCGCGCCCGCCGCGATGTCGCGCGTGCGCCGGGCCCTGGGCGCCTTCGACACGGGCAGCGCCGCGGGCGGCCTGGCCGCGCTGGCGCGCGCGATCGGCGCGCCGACTTCGCTGGCCGCGCTGGGCATGCCCGCCGACGGCATCGACCGCGCGGCCGACCTGGCCGTGCAGAACCCGTACTGGAACCCGCGCCCCATCGAGCGCGACGCGATCCGCGCGCTGATCGACGACGCCTGGCACGGCAGGGCCCCGCCCGGGGCTTGAGCGGGCGCGGACGCGGTCGAACCACGAACGAACCAGACACCCGAGGAGACAACGATGAAAACGACCCGACCCCAACGCCGCGCCCTGCTGCAGGCTGCCGGCTCCGTCGCGCTGGCGGCCTCGCTGCCCGGCGCGGCGCGCGCCCAGGCGCGCACCGTCAAGATCGGCTTCGTGACGCCCACGACCGGCCCGCTGGCGGCCTTCGCCGAAGCCGACCGCTTCGTCATCGAGCAGATGCGCCAGCACCTCGCCAAGGGCATCAAGTCGGGCGGCAACGACTGGAAGGTCGAGATCCTGGTCAAGGACAGCCAGTCCAACCCGAACCGCGCCGCCGAGGTCGCCAACGACCTGATCCGCAAGGATCGCGTGCACCTGATGCTGGTGTCGTCCACGCCCGAGACCACGAACCCGGTGAGCGACCAGTGCGAGCTGGCGAAGGTGCCCTGCATCTCCACCATGGCGCCGTGGCAGCCCTGGTTCTTCGGACGCAACGGCAAGCCCGAGACCGGCTTCCAGTGGACGTACCACTTCTTCTGGGGGCTGGAGGACATCATCGATGTCTTCACCAACATGTGGCAGTCGGTGCCCACCAACAAGCAGGTGGGCGGGCTCTTCCCCAACGACGGCGACGGCAACGCCTGGGGCGACGCCAACCTGGGCTTCCCCAAGCCCCTGGGCGCCAAGGGTTTCATGATGGTCGACCCGGGCCGCTACCAGAACATGACCCAGGACTACTCGGCGCAGATCGCGGCCTACAAGGCCAAGAACGTCGAGATCCTGACCGGCGTGCCGATCCCGCCGGACTTCACCACCTTCTGGAACCAGGCGCTGCAGAAGGGCTTCAAGCCGAAGGTGGCCTCGGTGGGCAAGGCGCTGCTGTTCCCGGCATCCGTCGAGGCCTTGGGCGACAAGGGCGTGGGGCTGTCCACCGAGGTGTGGTGGACGCCTTCGCACCCCTTCAAGTCCAGCCTCACCGGCCAGAGCGCCCGCCAGCTGGCCGACGCCTGGGAGGCCGGCACCAAGAAGCAGTGGACCCAGCCGCTGGGCTACGCGCACGCGCTCTTCGAGGTGGCGGTGGATGCGCTTCAGCGCGCCTCGGACCCCACCAACGCCGCGGCGCTGCGAGACGCGATCGCCGCGACCAACGCGCAGACCATCGTCGGGCCGGTGAAATGGGGCGGGCAGGGCCCGTTCAAGAACGTCGCCAAGATGCCGCTGGTGGGCGGGCAGTGGAAGAAGGGCACCGGAAAGTACAAGTACGAGTTGGTGGTGGTGAACAACGCCACCGCGCCGACGATCCCGGTCGGCGGCAAGCTCGAACCCATCCAGTGAGGGCGTTGCGCGCATGACCTACGCAGCGGGCACGGCGCGCGTGGATTCCCCTCGGGACACCACGTCGCCCGCCCCCCTGGTCCGGCTCGATCGCGTCAGCAAGTCCTATGGCGCGCTTCGCGTCACGGACGACCTGTCGATCACGCTGGCCCGGGGCGAGGCGCTGGGCGTGCTGGGTCCGAACGGCGCCGGCAAGTCGACCATGTTCAACCTGATCACCGGTGACGTGCGGCCCGACGCGGGCCGCGTGTGGCTGGCCGGAGAGGACATCACGGGGCTGGCGCCTTCGGAGCGCTGCCGCCGCGGCATCGGACGCTCGTACCAGGTGCCGCATCCGTTCTCGGGCATGACCGTGTTCGAGAACGTGCTGGTGGGCGCCACGTTTGGTGGCGACATGGCCGAGGACGAGGCCAGCGCGCACGCGGTCGACGTGCTGCGGCGCACGTCGCTGCTGTCCAAGGCCAACGTGCTGGCGGGGGCGCTGACGCTTTTGGACCGCAAGCGGCTGGAGATGGCCAAGGCGCTGTCTTCGCGGCCGAAAGTGCTGCTGCTCGACGAGATCGCCGGTGGCCTGACCGACCACGAGGCGGCGGCGCTGGTGGACACCATCCGCTCGATCCGCGCCGAAGGCGTGTCGCTGATCTGGATCGAGCACGTGGTGCACGCGCTGCTGGCCGTGGTCGACCGGTTGGTGGTGATCCACTTCGGCGCGCTGCTCAAGGAAGGCGCGCCGGACGCCGTGATGGCCTCGCGCGAGGTCCAGGAGGTGTACATGGGGATCGAGCAATGACCCCGGGGATCGAGCGATGACCCCCGCCGCGCCGATGCTCGCCACCCGCGCGCTCACCGCGCACTACGGCGACTTCCAGGCGCTGTGGGGCATCGACTTCGAGATCGCCGCCGGCGAGGTGGTCGCGATCATCGGGGCCAATGGCGCGGGCAAGTCGACCTTCTTGCGGGCGTTGACCGGCTTGAACCGCGCCGCGCCCGAGATGGTGCGCTTCGAGGACGCGCCCATCGGCGGGGCGGCACCGCACCGCGTGGTGCGGATGGGCATCGCGATGGTCCCGGAAGGCCGGCGGCTCTTTCCCAGCCTGTCGGTGGAAGAGAACCTGCTGCTGGGCGGCGAGGTGGGCCGCGACGGGCCGTGGAACCTGGAGGCGGTCTACGCCTTGTTCCCCGTGCTGCGCGAGCGGCGGCGCCAGCCGGCCACCACGCTGTCGGGCGGGCAGCAGCAGATCGTGGCGATCGGACGCGCGCTGATGGGCAATCCACGGCTGCTGTTGTGCGACGAGCTGTCGCTGGGCCTGGCGCCGGTGGTGGTCCAGGAGATCTACGCCACCATGCCGCGCATCCTGTCGTCCGGCTGCGCGGTGGTCATCGTCGAGCAGGACATCGGGCAGGCGCTGCGCGTGGCCGACCGCGTGTACTGCTTCCAGGAAGGACGCGTGTCGCTGTCCGGGCGGCCCGGCGACCTCACGCGCGAGCACGTCAAGCAAGCCTACTTCGGGATCTGACACGCATGCAGTGGCTAGACGCGATCCTGCAGGGAATCCTCCTGGGCGGCCTCTACAGCCTCTTCGCCACCGGGCTGTCGCTGGCCTTCGGCGTGATGCGCTTCGCCAACATCGCCCACGGCGACTTGATCGTGCTGGCCGCGTACCTGGGGCTGGTGGTCACGTCGTCGCTGGGGTTGCACCCGTTGACGGCGGCGCTGCTGATCGTGCCGCTGATGGGCGTGCTGGGCTACGTCGCGCAGCGGGGCCTCTTCGACCGCGTGGTGGGCGGCGACGTGGTGTCGATGCTGCTGCTCACCTTCGGCTTGTCGGTGGTGTTGCAGAACGGGCTGCAGGGCCTCTTCTCGGCCGATGGCCGCCGCCTGCAGACCGGGGATCTGGTCACCGCCAGCGTGCCGCTGCCGGGCGACATGGCGATCGGCGTGTTTCCGCTGCTGGTGCTGGCACTGGCCGTGGGCGCCATCGTGCTGCTGGAGTGGGTCTTCGCGCGCACCTCCACCGGCCGGGCCTTCCGGGCCACGTCGGATGACCGCGAAGTCGCGCAGCTGATGGGGCTGGACATCCGCCACGTGTACGGCATCGCGATGGCGGTGTCCTTCGCGCTGTGCGGCCTGGCCGGCATCCTGCTGGGCATCGGCACCACCTTCGACCCGTCGATGGGGCCCACGCGCCTCTTGTTCGCCTTCGAGAGCGTGATCATCGGCGGGCTGGGGTCGCTGTGGGGCACGCTGGCCGGCGGGATGATCCTGGGCGTGGCGCAGACCATCGGATTCCGCATCAGCCCGGGCTGGGGGCTGCTGGCCGGCCACCTGGCCTTCCTGGTCGTGCTGGCGGTGCGCCCGCAGGGCCTGTTCCCGCGCACGCGCGACCGATAAGACTCCCCATGGCGTCCATTCCCGTTGCCCCCTTGCCCGCCGCGCCCGGTGCCGGATTCCATGTGGTGCGCACCACGCGCACCTCGCGCGTCACCTTCGCGGTCACGGTGGCCCTGGTCGCGCTGATGGCGTCGATGCCGTGGTGGGCGGACCCGTCCACCACGTCGCTCGTGATCGAGTTCATGTACTACCTGGCCATCGCGCAGATGTGGAACCTGCTGGCGGGCTATGGCGGCATGGTGTCGATCGGGCAGCAGGCCTACATCGGCATCGGCGCCTACGTGCTGGTGTGGGTGGCGCTGCAGACGGGCATGCACCCGTTGCTGTCGATCCCGTTGGCGGCGCTGGTCTCGGCGCTGGTGGCCTGGCCGGTGTCGAAGCTGCTGTTCCGCCTGCCGGGGGCGTACTTCTCGGTGGGCGCGTGGGTGGTGGCGGAGGTGTTCCGGCTGCTCTTCGCCAACTACACGCCGCTGGGGGGCGGCACCGGCACCTCCATCACCGCCAGCCTGGCCGAGATGGACGAGTGGTGGCGGGAGGCGGCGCTGCTGTGGTGCGCCCTGGCGCTGGCGGTGGCTTCCATGCTGGGCGTGTACCTGCTGCTGCGATCGCGCACCGGACTGGCGCTCACGGCCATCCGTGATAGTGAAACAGCCTCGGAAAGCATGGGTGTGCGGGTGCCGCGCGTGAAGCTGCTGGTCTACGTGGCCGCGGCCGCCGGTGCCGGCATGACGGGCGCGCTCATCTATCTCACCAAGCTGCGCGTGTCGCCCGATGCGGCGTTCTCGGTCGAATGGAGCGCGCTGGCGATCTTCATCGTCGTGATCGGCGGCATCGGCACCATCGAAGGCCCGATCGTCGGCGCCATCGTGTACTTCCTGCTGCGCTGGGCGCTGGCCGACTACGGCACCGCGTACATGGTGGCGCTCGGGCTGCTCGCCATGGGCATCATGCTCTTCGCTCGGCGTGGCGTGTGGGGCTGGGTGCATGCGCGCACCGGGCTGGAGCTCTTCCCGCTGCGAAGGCGCCTGGTGCTGGAGCCGGCGCAGGGCGGCAAGGCAAAATGGCGGCCGCTGCCTTCTTCCGCCCAGGACACCAAGACACCATGAGCAAAGACGTCTTCATCTGCGACGCGATCCGCACCCCCATCGGCCGCTATGGCGGCGCGCTGGCCAACGTCCGCACCGACGACCTGGCCGCGCTGCCCCTGAAAGCCCTGATGGCGCGCAACCCCAAGGTCGACTGGGCCGCCATCGACGACGTGATCTACGGCTGCGCCAACCAGGCCGGCGAGGACAACCGCAACGTGGGGCGCATGGCGCTGCTGCTGGCGGGGCTGCCGCAGGACGTGCCGGCCGCCACCATCAACCGGCTGTGCGGTTCCGGCATGGACGCGGTGGGCACCATCGCGCGCGCCATCAAGTCCGGCGAGATCGAACTCGGCCTGGCCGGTGGCGTGGAATCCATGACGCGCGCGCCCTTCGTGATGGGCAAGGCCGACGCGGCGTTCTCGCGCACGGCCAACATCCACGACACGACCATCGGCTGGCGCTTCGTCAACAAGCTGATGAAGGAGCAGTACGGCGTCGACTCCATGCCCGAGACCGCCGACAACGTCGCGGCCGACTTCGGCATCGAGCGCGAGGCCCAGGACGCGATGGCGATCCGCAGCCAGCAGCGCTGGCAACGCGCGCACGACGCCGGCTTCTTCGAGAACGAGATCGTCCCGGTGGCCTTGCCGCCGAAGAAGAAAGGCGGCGAGCCGACGATGTTCTCGGTGGACGAGCACCCGCGGCCCGACACCACGCTGGAGGCGTTGTCCAGGCTGAAGGGCGTCAACGGCCCGGACAAGACCGTCACCGCCGGCAACGCCTCGGGCGTCAACGACGGTGCGGCCGCGATGATCCTCGCTTCCGAGGCGGCCGCCGCCAAGCAGGGCCTCACCCCGCGCGCCCGCGTGGTCGGCATGGCCACCGCGGGCGTGCCGCCGCGCGTGATGGGCATCGGCCCGGCGCCCGCCACCAAGAAGCTGCTGGAGCGCACCGGCGTGTCCTTGGCCGATGTCGACGTGATCGAGCTGAACGAGGCTTTCGCGGCGCAGGGCGTGGCGGTGCTGCGCATGCTGGGCCTGGCCGACGACGACGAGCGGGTCAATCCCAATGGCGGCGCGATCGCCATCGGCCATCCGTTGGGCATGTCGGGGGCGCGGCTGGTGCTGACGGCCGTGAGCCAGCTGCACCGCATCAACGGGCGCTACGCGGTCTGCACGATGTGCATCGGCGTGGGGCAGGGCATCGCGATCCTGGTCGAGCGGGTGTGAGCTGGCGCGACCGCCCGCACGCGCCCGCGGCCGGCACGCCGCTGGCAAGCGTCGAGGACATTCCTGTGGACAACGGGCTGGAGCGCGTCTTCGGCGACGGCCCGTCGCCCTTCCGCGTGGTGCTGTTCCGCACCGAGGGCGGCGTGCGGGCGTACGTCAACGAATGCCCGCACTTCCACATCCCCTTCAACTTCCGCGAGGGCGAGTTCTGCGTGTACGACTTCGATGGCCGGCGCGACCTCATGTGCGCGCACCACACGGCGATGTTCCACCTGGACGACGGCGCCTGCTACGAGGGGCCGTGCGCGGGCGCGCGGCTGAACGGAGTCGAGGTGGTCGAGCGGGACGGCTGGCTGCAGGTGGGTTGAGCCGTTCATCGCGCAAGGGCAACGGACAGGTCCGGTGCGGCGGTCCGGGGCTCTCGAACGCCGTCTGGGCGTCGCGCGCTTGAACAAGCTGGTGGGCTAGGTGCAAGATGCGCAATCCCCCGATGACTCGATGCATCCATCGCCTGGGTCGTCGTCCAGCCAAGCGCATCGATCATCCTCTTGCCTGACAATGATTGGCTTGAATGGCCCCCCGCGCTGAAGGTGAACGCTGCCGGCTTGGTCCAGCGGATGGCATGGTCGTCGCTGGTCGACGCATGAGAAGGAAGGCGAAGCGAGGCGAGGCCGGACAGCCGACGGGGCTGCGCAACCGGGCGGTCGCTCCGAGGGCCGGCTCCATCGACCGGGTGGTCGAGTGACGAGCGGAGCCGACGCCGACCTCCCAATGGCCGACAAGCGCGGCATCGTCGAGCGCCTTCAGCAAATCTTCGACCAAGCGCCCAGCTTCATGGTCGAGCTGCGCGGCCCGGAGCACCGCATGACGAGCTGCAACGAAGCGTATCGAGCGCTCGTCGGTTATCGCGACCTGCTCGGCTTGACCATTCGCGAAGCGATCCCCGAAGCCGCTGCCCAGGGCTACGTCGATCTGCTGGATCACGTCTACGCCAGCGGCGAACCGTTCGTCGGGCGGGGTGCCCTGTTCGAAGTCGAACGTCCCCGCGGCAGCCGGCCGGAGCCGATCTACGTCGACTTCATCTACCAGCCGCTGCGCGACGCCGACGGGCGCATCGACGGCATCTTCGTGCAGGGCCACGACGTCACCGAACAGCATCGCGCGATGGCGGCGCTCCGCCAAAGCGAGGAGCGGCTGCGTTTGGCGATGCGAGCCGCGTCGCTGGGTGCTTTCGAGGTGGACGCGTCCACGCTGCGGCTGCATTGGAGCGACAGCGCGCTTCGCATGTTCGGCTACGCGTCCGAGGAGGAGCTCGATCTGCAGGAGCCGATCAACCGGATTCACCCAGAGGACCGCGCGCGCGTGTCGGCGGCCGTCGTCGCCGCGATGGACCCGATGACCAGCGGCGCCTACCACGAGATCTATCGGGTCCTGTGGCCCGACGGCTCGCTCCGCTGGATCGACGCGACCGGACAGGGCCAGTTCGAGGAGCGCGACGGCGAGCGCCGCGCGACGCACTTCGTCGGCGTGCTGTCCGACATCACCGATCAGCAGCAACGCATCGCCAGCCTGCACGAAGCCGACGCGCGCAAGGACGAGTTCCTGGCGATGTTGGCGCATGAACTGCGCAACCCGCTCGCCCCGCTGACCAATGCGCTCAAGCTGCTCGAGCGCGCCGAGCCGCTGACCGACCGGGGCCGCAGCACGGTCGGGTTGGCCCAGCGCCAAGCGCATCAGCTGCAACGCCTGGTCGACGACTTGCTGGAGGTGTCGCGCATCTCGCAGGGCAAGATCGAGCTCAAGCCTGAGTCGATGACCGTCGCCACGGCTGTTTACCAAGCGGTCGACTCGGTGGCTGCCGCCTTCGAAGCCCGAAGCCAGCTGCTCGAGGTCGCCGTTCCGGTGAGGCTGGTGCAGATCGTGGCCGACCCGATGCGCGTGGCGCAAGTGCTCGAGAACCTGCTGACGAACGCGGGCAAATACACACCCGAGGGCGGCCGCATTCGCATCGAGGTCGAAGACCAAGCGCACGATGTCGCGATCCGGGTCATCGACGACGGCATCGGCATCGAGCCGGCCAAGATCGGCCGGCTCTTCGAGCTCTTCCATCAAATCGACGCTACATTGGACCGTTCGGCCGGCGGCCTGGGCATCGGGCTGGCGCTGGTCAAGCGGTTGGTCGAGCTGCATGGCGGCACCGTCGGTGCTTCCAGTGCCGGCTTGGGCCGCGGCTCGACCTTCACGGTGCGCTTGCCCTATGCCGCGACCGGGCCGGACACCGATCGGGATGAGTCAGGAAGCCGCCAGCCGACTCGGGTGGTTGGCTAAGGCACGGTTTCCCAAGCATTGCGCCGCGCATCGGCCGCCAGCACCCGCGTCTGCCATCGCCCCAGCCGCCAGCACACCAGCGCGGCCACCGCGCAGGCCAGTTGCCCCAACGCCAGCGCCAACACCGATCCCGACAGCGCCGGCGCGGCCACGCCCGCCGCCAGCGCGCCCAGCATCGTCATCGTGAAGGACTGCGAAGACGCCACGATGCCGCGGATCTCGGCGAAGAGATCCAGCACCAGCAGCGTCACGCCGGGCATCGTCACTGCCATGCCGAAGGCATAGAAGAAGAGCGGCGCGATCGACCAAGATGGCGTGGGCGGCATCATCACGTGGTAAGCGACATTGGCCAGCGCGGCCAACACCAGCACCGCCAACCCCAGCCGCACCTGCCGCGGCACCGACAAGCGCCCGGCCAGCCGGTTGGCGGTCAACGCCCCGAGGAAGATGCCCGCCACGGTCGGAACGAACTGCCAGCCGAACTGGTGCGTGCCCAGGCCCAGGTGGCGGATCAGGAACACCGGCGCGGCCGCCACGTACAGGAACAGGCCCGAGAAGACGAAAGCAATCGTGCCGGCATTGAGCTGGAAGACCGGTGAACGGAACACCCGGACATAGCTGCGCGCCAACGCCCGCGCATCCAGCGCCTGGCGGCGCGCCACGGGAAGCGTCTCCGGCAAGTGCTTCCAGCACACCCAGAGCAGCAGCGCGGAATAGCCGAAGATGAACAGGAAGATCGAGCGCCAGTCGGCCAGGCGCACGATCCAGCCGCCCAGCACCGGCGCCAGGGCGGGGGCGATCGAGAAGATCATGGTAACCAGCGACAGCAGCCGCTCGGCCTGCGGGCCGGAATGCAGGTCGCGGATCATCGCGCGGCCCACCACCACGCCAGCGCCCGCCGAGATGCCTTGCAGCACCCGGAAGGCCCACAGGTACTGCACGCTGTTGGCGGCGGCGCAACCCAGCGACGCGACGGCGAACACGGCCAGCCACGCCAGGATCACGTTGCGCCGACCGAACACGTCGGCGAACGCGCCGTGCCAAAGCGTCATGGCCGCGAACGCGACCATGTAGACGGTCAGTGTCTGCTGGACCTCGATCGTGCTGGCCCCCAGGGACGCCTCCATGCTCGGAAAGGCGGGCAGGTAAGTGTCGATCGCGAAGGGGCCCAGCATCGCCAGGGCAGCCAGCAGGAGGGCCAGGCGGGAGGTCGCCATGTGTCGGTGTGGGGTGCGGCGGGCGCGGCGCCCGCAAGGCATGGAAGAGGAGGGCCCGCATTATGCGGCTCGGCCCTTGAAAAGCGCCGCAGGCGCCGTCATGTTCTGTCGCTTGACCTGGGCAGTCTTGGCAAGCAACTGATAACAAACAACTTTTTTCACACAAGGCCTTGAAGCCATCCTTGCCGCCGCCATTTCGGAACCAGCGGACCCGCGCGGTCCGACTCACCGATACGCAAGGAGTGAAAGCCATGAATTCCGTCTCGATCTACGATCCGTTCGCCGACGTCTTCCCGACCCTTTTCCGCGGATTGTTCGACCAGCCGTCCTCGTTGCCAGCCGCCGCTTCGGGTCGCCAGCTGGCGGGCTTCCGGGTGGACGTGAAAGAGAACAAGGACGCCTATGTCGTCCATGCCGACCTGCCCGGCACCACCAAGGAGCAGATCCACGTCGAGATCGACGGCGCGCAGGTGACCATCCGCGCGGAAGTCCAGGGCCAGGCGGAACAGAAGGAAGGCGAGCGTGTGCTGCGTTCGGAGCGCTACAAGGGCCAGTTCGCCCGCAGCTTCGCGCTGGGCACCGAGTTGGACGAGGAGCGTGCCGCGGCCCGCTACGAGAACGGCGTGCTGGAACTGACGTTGCCCAAGAAGCAGGCGCCCGCCGCCCGCCGCATCACGATCGCGTGACGTCGCCGGTGAAGCGCACCGTGGCGCGCAGGCCGTGTTCTTGCGGCCGCGTGCGGCTGGGCAGGCCCGGGGCTAGCGACAGTCGCGCCCCGTGCGCCGCCGCGATCTCCGCCACGATCGCCAGCCCCAGGCCGGAGCCCGGCCCCGGGCTGCCGGCCACCCGATAGAAGCGCTCGAGCACGCGGTCGCGCTCGCCGCCCGGGATCCCGGGGCCGTCGTCTTCCACCTCCAGGAACGCGACGCCCTGCGCATCGACACCGGTGCGCAGCGTCACGTGCGCCCCCGGACCGGCGTAACGCAAAGCGTTGTCGACCAGGTTCGAGGCCAGCTCGCGCAGCATCGTCGCATCCCCCCGGACGCCGGCCGGCGCCAACTCGAAACCCAGGTCCACGTCGGCCGCCATCGCGGCATGCACCCAGTCGTCGACGCTGGCGCCTGCCATCTCGGCCAAATCCAGCGGACCATGCGCCGCCTGCCCCGCGCTCTCGGGTTCCAGGCGCGCCAGCGCCAGCAACTGGCCGGTCATGCGAGCCATCCGCACGCACGCCTCGTACGCGCGTGCCATCGGGCCTTCCGCGCCCGGCGGCAACGGATCGGTGCGGGCCAGCTCCAATTGCGTCTTGAGGCCGGCCAAGGGCGTGCGCAGTTGGTGCGCGGCGTTGGCGACGAAGCGGTTGCGGGTCGCGGCCGCCGCATCCAGGCGCGAGAACAGCGAATTGATTTCGTCCACGAAAGGCCGCAGCTCGTCCGGAGCGCCCGCGGCGTTCAGGGCGCGCAGGTCGCGATCCGAGCGCGCCTTCAGCTCGCGCGTCAGTCGCGCCAGAGGGGCCAGCCCTCGGTCGACGCCGTAGATGACGGCCAGCGCCACAGCCGCCAGCACCAGCAGGTCCACGACCAGCAGGTTGGACAAGTACTCGCGCGTGGTGCGCTCGCGCTTGGCGCGCGTTTCGGCCACGAGGAACTGCAGGTCGCCCGCGGCGGTAGGCAGGCGCGCCACGGCCACCCGCACGGGCTCGCCGCGCATGGTGGCGTCGGCGTAGTAGCGCTGCTCGCCGATGGGCAGGGCGAACGACGGCATGTCGGCATCGCCGCCGACCGGCCCGCCTTCCAAGGTGCGGACCGCGAAGAAGATGCGGTCGTAGCGGTCGGACCGGATCACGTCCTCGGCCGCCGGCGGCAGCACGAAGCGCGGCGTGCCCACTTCGGAGGCCACATGCGGCGCCAGCGCCAGCGCGGTCGCCAGCAGGGCCTGGTCGTAGGCGCGGGTGGCCGGGCCGACGCCGGTGACGACGTCGTAGGCGCTGCCGGCCATCAACACGAGCGCGGTCGGAAGCGCCACCCGCACCAGGATGCCGCGGCGAAGGCTGCGCGGGTTGGCCGGCGCGCTCGAGCCGCGCTCGGGTCGCACTCGCGTCGGTCTCAAGCCGCGCGGATCGAGCTCAAGCCGCGCTTTGCCGCTGCCCACCGGCCCGGTCGGCCGGCCACGCGTGGAGCAGGTAGCCGAAACCGCGCACCGTGCGGATCCGGATGCCGTGCGGCTCGAGCTTGGCGCGCAGGCGCGAGACGTACACCTCCACCGCGTTGGAGCTCATCTCCTCGTCCCAGCGGCACACGGCGGCGATGATCTGCTCCTTGTTCACCACCTTCTCGACGTTGCGCAGCAGGAACTCCAGCAATGTCCATTCGCGCAGCGGCAAGTCCATCGGCTGGCCGTCCAGGTAGCAGCGGCGCGCGACGAAGTCCATCTCCAGCGGCCCGTGCGCGATCCGGTCCTGCTGCAGGGCGCGGCTGCGCCTGACCAGCGCGTTGGCGCGCGCCATCAGTTCTTCCAGGTCGAAGGGCTTGAGCAGGTAATCGTCCGCGCCCAGGTTCAGCCCGTGCACGCGGTCCTGCACGGCGTCGCGGGCGGTGAGGATCAGCACCGGCATCATCTGCTGGCGGGCGCGCGCGCGGCGCACCACCTCGAAGCCGTCCAACCCGGGCAGGCCCACGTCCAGGACCACCAGGTCGAAGGGCTCGCGCCGCAGCAAGTCGTCGGCCGTGCGGCCGTTGTCGACCCGGTCGGCCACGAACCCTTGCGCGGCGAAGGTGCGCACCAGCCCATCGGCCAGCAGCGCGTCGTCCTCGACGATCAGCACTCTCATTTCGACTCTCCCGATGGCGCCCGCGCGAATGGGCCCACTGATCGACGCACGCCGATCGCGGCCGGCACCAGCCGTCCCATGCCGGTCAGGTAGAACGCCACGATACGCCGATCGTCTCGAACGGAGTGCTGGCGGCGCTTGGCGCGGAGTCATGCGCGGTGGCCGAGAATATGGCGCTGGCTTGTCGTCTGCCCTTCGTCAACCATGCTTCGAGCTTGCAATCCCGGCCAGCCGCTGAACGGCGCCCGGCTGGCAAGGCGTGTGAGTTGCCGGCCTGCAAAGGCCTTCGTCGGGGCAATCCCTCTGTTCCGACGCCGTCCGGCGGCCCTTAGAATCCGCCGGTTCCCGACCGCCCGACCCGTTCACGTCCCTTGGATGCCCTGCCGCTGATCCTGCTGCTGCCCTTCGCGGGCAGCCTCGTGCTGGCCTTGATGCCCGACGAGGCGCGAAACGCCTGCGCTTGGCTGGCCGGTGTCGTGGCCGCGGCCAGCGCGGTGCTGGTGGTGGCGTGCTGGCCTCCCGTCGCCGACGGCGAGGTGCTGAAGGCCGGGGTGGCGTGGCTGCCGCAGCACGGGTTGGACTTCTCGCTGCGCATGGACGGGCTGGCATGGCTGTTCTCGATGATCGTGTCCGGCATCGGCGTGTTGGTCGTGCTGTATGCCCGCTACTACCTCTCGCCGGAAGACCCGGCCGCCCGTTTCTACGCCTTCCTGCTGGCGTTCATGGGCGCCATGCTGGGCGTGGTGCTGGCCGGCAACCTCGTGCTGCTCGTGGTGTTCTGGGAGCTGACCAGCCTCACCTCGTTCCTGCTGATCGGGTACTGGCGCCATCGCGTCGACGCGCGCGAGGGCGCGCGCATGGCGCTGACCATCACCGGTGCGGGCGGCCTGGCGCTGCTGGCCGGGGTGCTGGTGCTGGGGCACATCGTGGGCAGCTTCGACCTCGATGCGGTGCTGGCCGCGGGCGACGTGATCCGCGCGCACCCGGCCTATGGCTGGGCGGTGGGTCTGGTGCTGCTGGGCGCGCTCACCAAGAGCGCGCAGTTCCCCTTCCACTTCTGGCTGCCCCACGCGATGGCCGCGCCCACGCCGGTCTCGGCGTACCTGCATTCGGCCACGATGGTGAAGGCGGGCGTTTTCCTGCTGGCGCGCTTCTGGCCGGCCCTGGCCGGCACGGACACCTGGTTCTGGATCGTGGCGGGGGCCGGCCTCACCACGCTGGTGATGGGCGCCTACATCGCGGTCTTCCAGCACGACCTCAAAGGGCTGCTCGCGTATTCGACCATCAGCCATCTCGGGCTGATCACGCTGCTGTTCGGCTTGAACAGCCCGCTGGCGGCCGTTGCGGGAGTGTTCCACATCATGAACCACGCCACGTTCAAGGCGTCGCTCTTCATGGCCGCCGGCATCATCGACCACGAGACAGGCAGTCGCGACATGCGCCGGCTCAACGGGCTTTGGCGGGCCATGCCGATCACCGGGACGCTGGTGATGGTGGCTTCGGCCGCCATGGCGGGGGTGCCGCTGCTCAACGGCTTCCTGTCCAAGGAAATGATGTTCGCCGAGACGCTGAGCTTCGCCGATTCGGTGCGACTGGATCCCGACGCCTTGCTGCCCTGGGTGGTGCCCGCGGCTGCCACGGTGGCCGGGCTGCTGAGCGTGGCCTATTCGCTGCGCTTCGTGCACGACGTCTTCTTCAACGGCCCGCCGATGGCGCTGGCCCATACGCCGCACGAGCCGCCACGCTGGATGCGATGGCCGGTGGAATTCCTGGTGTTGCTGTGCGTGCTGGTGGGGGCGCTGCCCGCCTTGGTCGTGGGGCCGTTGCTGGCGGTGGCCGCTGCGCCGGTCGTGGGAGGCACGCTGCCCGACTACAGCCTGTCGGTGTGGCACGGCTTCAACCTGCCGCTGCTCATGAGCGTGATCGCGCTGGTCGGTGGCGCGACGTTCTACTTCTGGCTGCAGCGGCGCTTCGATCTGCACACGGTCGACCTGACGCCGCTGGTGGCGCGCCTGGACGGCAAGCGCAAGTTCGACAACACGCTCGACGGCGTGCTGGCGGGGGCGCGCCGGGTGTCGGGGTTGCTGGAATCCGGCCGACTACAGAGCTATCTGGCGGTGCTGGTCGCGGGCGTGATCGGCGTGGGGGCATGGGCGCTGCTGCGCGCGCCCGGGCCTCTCGTGCCCGCGGGGCTGGCAGACGCCGCCGCGACCCCGACTTCGCCGGTGCTGGTCGCGGTCTGGCTGATCGGCGTGCTGGGCGCCGTCGGCACGGTCGTCACGCGCCACGACCGCCTCGTCGCGCTGGCCTTCGCTGGGGTGGCGGGCCTGGTGGTGGGGCTGGCGTTCGTGTGGTTCTCGGCGCCCGATCTGGCGATGACGCAATTGCTGGTGGAAGTCGTCACCATCGTGCTGATGATGCTGGCGCTGGGATTCCTGCCTCGCAAGGCGCCGCTCGAGCGCGCCCGCGGCGACCGCGGCCGCCAGTGGGTCCACGCCGCATTGGCCGTCGCTGCCGGCGTCGGCATGTCCGTCATCGCATGGTCGGTGCTGGTGCGCCCCTTCCCGCAGAGCATCTCGCCGTTCTACCTGGAAACCACCGTGCCCGAGGGCGGCGGCTCCAACACGGTCAACGTCATCCTGGTCGACTACCGGGGCTTCGACACCATGGGCGAGATCGCCGTGCTGGGCATCGCCGGGCTGGTGATCGCCGGGCTGCTGGCGCGGGTCCGCCTGCATCGTCGCGGCGGCGCGCAGCCACACGGCGAGGCGCGGCCGCATCCCATCCTGCTGGGCGTCGTGGTTCGGCTGCTGCTGCCGTTGGCTGCCGTGGTGTCGATCTATCTGTTCCTGCGCGGCCACAACCTGCCTGGCGGCGGCTTCGTCGCGGGGCTTGTGCTGTCGGTGGCGCTGCTGCTGCAGTACGTGGCCTTCGGCGTGCGGCAGGTGGAATCCGCCCGCACGCTCGTGCCCCAGCGCTGGGTCGGGCTGGGGCTGGCGATCGCCATCGCCACCGGCGTGGCGGCGTGGGCCTTCGGCTTCCCCTTCCTCACCAGCGCCCACATCCATCCGATCCTGCCGGTGGTCGGCGAACTGCCCCTGGCCAGCGCGGCCGGCTTCGACCTCGGCGTGATGATGACGGTGGTGGGCGCCACCCTGCTGTCGCTGGTGTCCATCGGGCGCTTGGCGCGGCCGTCGGATCGTGGGGAGCGGCCATGACCGAGTTGCTCATGGCCGCGGGCATCGGGATCCTGACCGGCTGTGGCGTGTGGATGCTGCTGCGTGCCCGTGCCTTCGACGTGGCGCTGGGACTCACGCTGCTCAGCTACGCCGTGAACCTCTTCATCTTCTGCATGGGGCGGCTGGCCATCGGCGCGGCCCCCATCATCTCGGGGGAGCGGCCGGCGGACCTGGCGCACTACACCGATCCCCTGCCGCAGGCGCTGGTGCTGACCGCCATCGTCATCGGCTTCGGCATGACGGCGCTGCTGCTGGTGATCGCGTTGGTCACGCGGGAAGAGGCCGGCTCCGACCATGTCGACGGCCGCGAGCCGCCGGAAGTCGGGGATGCCGGCGCGGCCGGGCGTGGGGTCGGGCCATGAACGGCTTCGCGCACTGGGTCGTGTTGCCCGTCGTGGTGCCGCTACTGTCGGCGGCGCTCGCGCTGGTGCTGGGCCCGGCGCGGCGTGGCGCGCAAGCCGTGGTGTCGGTGGCGGCGGTGGTGGCCTTGCTGGCGGTGGCGCTGCGGCTGGTGGCCGACACCGCGGACGGGACGGTGCTGCCCTACCTGCTGGGCAACTGGCGCGCGCCCTTCGGCATCGTGCTGGTGGCCGACGGGCTGAGCGCCACGATGCTGCTGCTGGCTGCCGTGCTGGCCGCCGCCGCGCTGGCCTACGCGCTCATCGAGCGCAGCGACACCGACCGGGGCGGGCCGGTCGCGCACGCTTACTTCCACCCGCTCTTCCTCTTCCAGCTCACCGGCATCAACGGCGCCTTCCTGACGGGAGACCTGTTCAATCTCTTCGTCTTCTTCGAAGTGCTGTTGATCGCCTCGTACGGCTTGCTGCTGCACGGCGTGCTGGATGCGCGCACGGGCGATGCGCCCGGTGCGCCGGGGCGTCGCATGACGGCCGCCTTCCAGTACGTCGTCTACAACCTGGTCGGGTCGGCGCTGTTCCTGATCGGCGTCAGCCTGATCTACGGCGTGACGGGCACGCTCAACATGGCCGACCTGGCCGTGCGCGTGCCGCAAGTGGCGGCGGAGGACCGCCCGTTGCTGGAGGCCGGTGCGCTCATCCTGCTGGTCGTGTTCTGCATCAAGGGGGCGCTGCTGCCGCTGAACGCCTGGCTGCCGGCCACCTACGCGGCCGCCGGCGTGCCCGCCGCCACCTTGTTCGCGGTGCTCACCAAGGTGGGCGTCTACTGCGTCGCGCGCGTGTTCACGCTGGTGTTCGGGGCGGACGCCGGCGCGTCGGCGGGGCTGGCCGACGGCTTGTTGCTGGTCTTCGGGATCGCCACCGTGCTGGCCGGCACGCTCGGCGTCTTGGCGGCCCGCGAGCCGGCGCGCATGGCGGGCTGGTTCGTGATCGGCTCGTCGGGGACCCTGCTCGCGGCGCTGGGTTTCGCCGACGCCCGCATCACGGCCGGTGCGCTCTTCTACTTGCTCGACTCGACCCTGGCTGCCAGCGCGTTCTTCATGCTGGTCGGGCTGATGCGCGTCGCGACGGCCGCGACCGCGGCCCCGGCCCGGACGACAGCCTCGACCGTGGGCGGATCCGTGTCGACAGGCGGGCCGTCGCAAGCGTCCGGGGCCGCGGCATTGGCCGCCCGCGTCGAGCCGGTCGGCGCCGGGCTGACCGCGCTCGGCCTGGCCTTCTTCGTGGTCGCGATGATGCTGGCCGGGCTGCCGCCCCTGGCCGGCTTCCTGGGCAAGTTCATCCTTCTTTCCGCCGCGATCGGTGGCGGCCCGCAAGGCGACGCGCCGGTGGTGGGCAGCGCATGGCTGGCGGGCGCGGTCCTGCTCAATGGCTTGGCGGCGATCGTCGCGCTGTCGCGCCTGGGAAGCCGCACCTTCTGGAAGGGCGGGGCCCGGCTGCAGCCGCCGGGCCGGTCCGCGGTCGTGCCCTTGGCCATTCCGCTGTCGCTGGCCGTGGGGTTGATGGTCTTCGCCGGCCCTGTGTCGCGGCACGTGGAGGGCGCCGCGAGCGCCCTGTACGCGCCCAAGCCCTACCTGGACGCGGTGTTGCGGACGCAGCCGGTGCCCAGCCCGCCCAAGGCGCATGCGGAGCCCGCCCGATGATCCGCCTGCTTCCGATGCCGCTCGTGTCGCTGCTGGTGTTCGCGTTGTGGCTGCTGCTCAACGGCACCGTCGCGGCCGGCCACGTGCTGCTGGCCGCGGCGATCGCCGTCGGGGTGCCGCTGGCCATCGCGCCCTGGAGGCCGGCAGCGCCCCGCATCCGCCGCCCCGGTCTCGTCGTGAAGCTGGGGCTGCGGGTGCTGATCGACATCGTCGTGGCGAACCTGCAGGTCGCGCGCCAAGTGCTCGGACCGCAGTCGGCGCTCCAGCCGGCCTTCGTGTGGGTGCCGCTGGACTTGGTCGACGACCACGCGGTGGCGGCCCTGGCCGGCATCATCACCATGACGCCGGGCACGCTGTCGGCGGACCGCTCGGCCGACGGCCGGCACCTGCTGGTGCACGGCCTGCACGTGCCCGATGCGCAGGCGCTGGTGGCCGACATCAAGGCGCGCTACGAGGCGCCGCTCAAGGAGATCTTCGCGTGAACGCGGCACCGAACGTCCCGGCCCCGGGCGGCCCGCTGGACCTGCTGTTGGGCATCGCGCTGCTGTTGTTCGCGCTCGCGGCGCTGTTGGCGGCATGGCGCCTGCTGCGCGGGCCGGAGGCGGTCGACCGGATCCTGGCGCTGGACACCCTCTATGTCACCTCGCTGGCGCTGCTGGTGCTGTTGGGCATGCGGCTGGGCACCGAGCTCTATTTCGAAGTCGCGCTGGTGATCGCGATGCTGGGCTTCGTCGGCACGGTGGTGATGTCGAAGTTCCTGCAGACCCGGGACATCGTGGAATGAGCACCCGATGAGCGCAATGCACGCACTTCCGTTGTGGGCCGAGTGGGCGATCGGCCTCCTGGCCGTGATCGGGGGCGGCTTCGCGCTGATCGGCACCATCGGGCTGGTCAGGCTGCGCGACTTCTACATGCGCCTGCATGCGCCCACCAAGGCCAGCACGCTCGGCGTGGGCTGCGCCCTCATCGCGTCGATGCTGTACTTCTCGTTGACGGGCCGGGGCATCGTCCTGCACGAACTGGCGATCACGCTCTTCCTCTTCGTCACCGCGCCGGTCAGCGCGCACTTGTTGGCCAAGGCCGCCATGCGCGGGCCGAGGAGCCCGCGGCCGCCCGATCCTGCCGGGCCGGACCTGCCGCTCCGCTGAGCAGGGCGGGGGTGAAGGCGGGCATCCCGGCTTCCCGTCACCGCGTCATCCTTGTCATCCTTGTCATCCCTGGCGGCACGCCGCCCGTTGTCCCGGGCATGCGTCGTGCCGCGGCGGCGTTGTCGATTCCGTCACACGCTTGCCGCGTGGACGCCGCTAAGCTCGGCCGAGTCTTTCCAGGGAGAGCCGTCATGCACGCCATCGCCGACAGCCGCGACGCCGAAGAATGGATCGGGGTCGAATCCATGCTGAGCGTGCCCGGCTGGGAGCACGCCGAGTCGGACACGGCGCCGGCCGAGGCCGAGCGCGCCCCTGCGACGCGGATGTCCCTGGAGCGCGGCCGACCGCAGGCCCGCTGCGACGGGCAAGAGGGCAATCCGCAAGCGTGACCGCCCCACGGGCATGAACCGAATGGCCTCGTGACCGCGGCCGAGCCGGCAGGCATCATGCCGGCTGGGTAGGCGATCACTGGAGGACAGGCCATGCCGCTGTACATGCAGGAGCACGCGGGTGCGCAAGCGCGCGAGATGCCGTTGACCGATGCCGAAGCGCGGGCGCGCGTCGAACTGGCGGCGGCGTACCGGGTGTTCGATCATCTCGGCTGGACCGAGATGATCTTCAACCACATCACGCTGCGGGTGCCCGGCCCGGAGACGGTCTTCCTCATCAACCCCTTCGGCCTGCATTACCGCGAAGTCACCGCGTCCAACCTCGTCGCGATCGACGCGATGGGCTTCCCGGTGCGGCCCACGCCCCACCCGATCAATCGGGCGGGCTTCGTCATCCACAGCGCCATCCACGCCAACGTGCCCGACGCCCATTGCGTCATGCACACGCACACCACCACCGGCATGGCCGTGGCATGCCTGCAGGAAGGGCTGTCGCACGACAGCTTCTACGGCGCGCAGCTGCACGGCCAAGTGGCTTACCACGAGTTCGAGGGCATCACGGTGGACGCGGCCGAGCAGGAGCGCATGCTCGCCAGCATCGGTGGCAAGCGGGCGGTGATCCTGCGCAACCACGGGTTGCTGTCCTGGGGCGGCAGCCTCGCGCAGGCGTACATGTGGCTGTGGACGCTGCAGCGGGCCTGCGACGTGCAGGTCGCGGCGGCGTCGGCGGGCACGCCGCGGCGCGTCCGGCCGGCCGTGTTCGAGCAGACCGTTCGCGAATCGGGCCCCGCGGAGCCCGCTGTCTGCGATGCCGTGTGGGCCGCGCTGGTGCGCCAAGTCGACGCGAAGGACCCGAGCTACAAGACCTGACCGGGGCGCGGCTCGAAGGGGCGGCACGTCGTGGTGGCCACCGCGACCAGCACCGCGTCGTCGCCGCGCACCGCGTAGACCTCGGCGCGGGAGACCATGATCGAACGCCCCGCCGAGATCGAGCGTCCGATCGCGACCAACGCCTCGCCGTGCGCGGGCGCCACGTTGTGCACCTCGAAGCCGGCCGTGGACGCCATCCAGCCTTCGCCGAGCGTGGCGGCGGCCGCGCTCACCCCGGCGTAATCGGCGAGCGTGCCGACGATGCCGCCCTGCACGGAGCGGCCGTCGAAGGTCCAGCGCGGCTCGATCGGCATCCGGACCACCGACCGCCCTCGCGGCGAGAAGCCGACGACCTGCAACCCGAGCGCGCGGGACGCGGGCATCGCCTCGATGGCGCGCTGCAGGTCGGGACGATGCCCCGGAACCAGTTCCGGAAAGTCGGCGAGTCCGTTCACGAGATCTTCCTTGCAGCGTTGGGGCCAGTGATTATGTAGACTGGTCTACATCACGTCAAACGCTTCGCGGCCAGTGGCGCGCGGTGCAAGATTCGTCCATGCCTGCAGCCGCCAAGCATCGAGAAGCCATCGTCGCGTCCGCCGCGACCCTGTTCCGCCGAAACGGGTACAGCGCGACCGGCATCCAGGACATCTTGGCAGCGAGCGGCGCGCCGCGCGGGTCGCTGTACCACTACTTCCCGCGCGGCAAGGCGCAGATCGCCGAGGAGGCCGTGCGGATGGCCGGCCTCCGGGTGCAGGCCACTTTGGAGGACCTGCTGGCGCGGCACCACGGCACGGCGGCCCTGGTGCGAGCGTACGCACGACTGCTGGCAGGCTGGATGGCGGCATCGAACTACCGCGACGGCTGTCCGATCAGCGCCATCCTGATGGAGTTGGCGCCGGACGAACCCTCGGTGACCGAGGCCGGTCGCGCGGCGCTGTCGGCCTGGGCCGGGGCCATCGAGCGATCGTTGTTGCGCGACAACGTGCCCGAAAGGCATGCCGCCCCGCTGTCCCGCTCGGTGGTCGCGCTGCTGCAGGGTGCGCTGCTGCAGGCGCGCGTGGCGCGCTCGGACGTGCCGCTCGAAGAGGCGGCCCGTACGATCAGGCGGATGCTGGACGCGACCAAGCCCTGATGCACGGTGCGGATGCCTGCGCGCGGTCGTGAGCCGCTCGGGCCGCCGTCAACGCACCAGCAGGACCGGCACGTGCGTGGCCGCCACTACTTTTTGCGCGACCGAGCCGAGCAGCACGCTGCCCATCGCGCCGCGGCCGTGGGTTCCCATCGTCACCAGCTCGCACCCTTCCTGCTCAGCGATCCGCACGATCTCGATGGCCGGATCGCCCACGGCCTGCCGGGTCTCGCAAGCCAACCCCGCATCCTCGAGGCGCCGGCGCGGCTCGGCGACCGCCTCCTCGAAGGTCGCGTCCGCCTCGTCGTGCAGCACCTCGCGCGCACGCTCGAGCAGCGCGGCCGGCATCCCCGCCGGAAGCCCTGGCGCGACATGCACCAGCAACACCGTTCGCGCGGTAGACAGTCGCGGGTGCGCAGCAAGGAAGTCCGCGGCGCGCATGGCCTGCGGGCTGCCGTCCACGGCCAGCAGCACCGGCCCTGAAGACACGGGCGCCTCCGGACGGACCAGCAGCACCGGGACATCGCACGAGGCGAGCGTCGCCTGCGCCGTCGAGCCCAGCAACAGGTTGTGGAAGGCGCCGTTGCCGTGCGTGCCCATGACCACGAGGTCGATGCCCGCCTCGGTGGCGTGCGCGGCGATCTCGCGACCGGGCAGCCCGGTGCGTTGCGCCGGGCGGTAAGGCACGCCGGCAGCGTCGAGGATCTGGCGCACCGTGTGGGTCGCCCGTTCGGTCTCTTCGCGATGGAACGCCTCGACCAGCTCGCGGCCGGCCAGCTGCGCCGCCCGCGGCGTGACCGGATGTCCCACGTGCAGCACGTGCAGGCCACCGTCGACCGTCCAGTGCGGCAGGCGCGGCGCGAGGAAGCGCGCGGCCTGGATCGAGTGATCGCTCCCGTCGACGGGCAGCAACAGCTTCATCTGCATCCTCCTTCTTGGCGACGCGCCCGGCGCGCCGCGTTCAACCAGACAATAGCCGCGTCAGCGCGTGGATCAACAACCCGACGCTGCCGCCCACGAGCGTGCCGTTGATGCGGATGTACTGCAGGTCGGCGCCGATGTTGAGCTCGATGAGATTGGACATCTCCGCGCGGTCCCAGGACTTGACCTCCTCGGACACGAAGCGCGAGACGCGGTGGCGGTTGCTCTCCAGCGCCGACTGGAGCGCCGCCGACACGGCACGGTCCACCTTGGCGCGCAGCGTCGCGTCGGATTGCAGCTGCCGGCCGATGCCCGCCAGCAACTCGGCCATGCGCGCGCGCACCACGGACGCATCGCCGGCCTCGACGTCCCTGGCAAGCCACGCCTTGCCGCGCTCCCACAGGTCCTGCGCGGTCTCGGCCAGTTCGGGCCGCGCCAGCAATTCGTGCTTGAGCGCCTGCGCCTTGTCGCGGTAGGCGTCCGATTCCCGCAGGTCGCGCACGAAGTCGGCCACGAAGCCGTCGAAGCGAACGCGCAGAGGGTGCTCGGGGTTCTGCTCGGTCTCGGTCAGCAGGGTGGCCGCCGAGCGCATCAGCTTGTTCAGCAGGTAGGCGTCGGCATTGAACATGTTGAAGAGCGCCGGCAACTCTTCGCGGATGCGCTCGCGCACGCTGGCGAGCATCGCCTCGTCGTCGAGCAGGCGCCGCAGCGCGCCCAGCACCTGGTCCAGCAACGCGTGGTGGCGGCCCTCGTGGGTCATGGCGTCCAGCACGCCGGCCGCGATCGGCGTCACGTCGATCGCCTCCAGTCGCGCCAGCGCCGCGGCGCCCAGCTGCTTGCGCAATCCCGCGTGGTCCAGCACCGCGACGATGTCCGGTGCCTGGCGGGTCGCCCAGTCCACCAACCCCGCATTGCGCGCCGGGTCGGCCAGCCAACGGCCGGCCAGCCCGGAAAAATCGATGGTCGACAGCCGTTGCGCGATGGTGCGCGGACTCAACAGGTGCTGCTCGATGAAGCGGCCCAGGTTGTCGGCGATGCGCGCCTGGTTGGCCGGGATGATCGCCGTGTGCGGCATGCGCAGGCCCAGCGGATGCCGGAAGAGCACGACGACCGCGTACCAGTCGGCCAGCGCGCCGACGATCGCGGCCTCGGCGAAGGCCGCCAGCCACGACATCCCGGGATAGGCGGGCTGCAGCCACCGCGCGAGGACGAACAGCGCGACGCAGGCGAGCAGCAGCGAGGTGGCGATGGCCTTGGCGCGGCGCAGCCGCTGCGCCATCGCCTCGTCGCTCGGCGGCGCGGAAGGAGTCTGCCGGAGGATCACGCCGTGGATGGTAGCGCGCGCTGGCGGGCCGTCCGGTGCTCAGCCGGCCAGCACCCGCGCGAACACGTCGTGGTCGACGTTGGCGCCGCACAGCGTCAGGCCCGCCGTGCGCCCGCGCAGCGCGTCGCGTTCCTGCAGCGCCGCCGCCAGCGACGCCGCGCCCGCGCCCTCGGCCACGTTGTGCGTGTCGACGAAGATCGCCTTCATGGCGGCGGCCACCTCGTCGTCGGTCACGCGCACCACGCGCGACAAGCCGCGCGCCAGGATCGGCAGCGCGGCGGGCTCCGGCGTGCGGCACGCCATGCCGTCGGCCAGGCGGGTCGTCACCGGCGCGTCGATCGGGCGGCCCGCCTCCAGCGACAGCGCATAGGCGGGCGCGTGCGCCGACACCACGCCGACGATCTCGCAGCGCGCCCCGGCGGCGGCGCGCGCGGCGATGGCGCCGCACGCCCCCGACCCCAGGCCGATGGGCACGTAGACGATGTCCAGGTCGGGCGCCGCCTCGAAGAGTTCCATCCAGTAGGTGGCCACGCCGGCCACCAGCGCCGGGTGGAAGGAGGGCACGAAGTGCAGGCCGTCGCGTTCGGCCAAGGCCTGCGCATGCTCGCGGGCGGCCTGGAAGTCGTCGCCGTGCTCGACCAGGGTCACTCCCAACGCGCGCATCGCGGCGTTCTTCTCGCGGCTGTTGCCGTGCGGGACCACGATGGTGGCGGCCACCCCGGCGGCGCGCGCCGCGAAGCCGATCGATTGGCCATGGTTGCCGCGCGTGGCGCTGATCACGCCGCGGCAGCCGGGCGCATGCCGCGCGAAGTCGGCGAAGTACACCAGCCCGCCGCGGACCTTGAACGCGCCGGTCGGCGTGTGGTTCTCGTGCTTGAGCCAGGCGCGCGTGCCGAGCCGCTGGGCCAGCAGCGGCCAGATGTACTGCGGCGTGGGGCCGAAGCTGCGCGCGACCTGCGCGCGGGCGGCGAGGATGGCGTCGCGGCCGGGAAGGGCCTCGTCGGGCGTCATGGCGGGAGCGTGCGGCATGGTGGGACGGTGCAGGAAGGCGGACCCGGCATCTTCCCTCGAATCGTCAATCGGCTTATACTGTTCTAATTAGAACTAATTGGGGTCGAACGATGAACGCTGCGTTGCCCTCGGTCTTCGTGTCGCACGGCGCGCCCACGCTGCCGCTGGACGACATCCCCGCGCGCGCCTTCCTGTCCTCGCTGGGCGGCTCGCTCGGCAAGCCGCGCGCGATCGTCGCGGTCTCGGCGCACACCATCGGCCAACGCACGGTGGTGTTCACAGCGCCCCGCATGAAGGCGGTCCATGACTTCCGCGGTTTTCCGGACGCGCTGTACAAGTTGCGCTACGCCCCGCCGGGCGACCCGGCGTTGGCCGGCCGCGTGGCGTCGCTGCTGGCTGGCGCCGGGCTGGATGCCGCTGGCCCGCTGGAGGCCGACGGCTTGGACCATGGCATCTGGGTACCGCTGCTGCTGGCCTATCCGGAGGCCGACGTGCCGGTCGTCGTCGTCTCGTTGGACGCGGGCCTGGACGCCGCGCTGCACTTGGCCGTCGGCCGGGCGTTGGCGCCACTGCGCGCGGAGGGCGTGCTGGTGATGGCCTCCGGCGCGGCCACCCACAACTTGCGCGAGTTCTTCAGCGGGCGGCCCGACCCGGACGCTCCGCCGGCACCGTACGCGGCCGCCTTCGCGGACTGGGTCACCGACGCGGTGGCGCGTGGCGACCTGGAAGCGCTGGCTGATTGGCAGCGCCGGGCGCCGAACGCGCAACGCGCCCATCCGACGCCCGAGCACTTCGTGCCGCTGCTGGTGGCGGCTGGCGCCGGCGGACCGGGCCGGCCGCTGCACGAGAGCTTCGCCTTCGGCATGCTGGGGATGCACGCGTACGCGTTCGGTTGAACGGCCCCTGGCCTTGGGAGGCGCTCAGTTCCTGAACTTCTGGGTCACCATCAGGCCGTGGACGCCGCCGTCCACGATGCCGATGCCCAGCCGGCCGAACGCGGGCTTGAGGATGTTGGCCCGGTGCCCGGGCGACTCCATGAGCCCGCGGTGCGCGACCGACAGCGTGGGCGCCAGCGCCAGGTTCTCGCCGGCTGCCAGGAAGCGCACGCCGCCCCGGCGCATCCGCTCGAACGGGTCGCGGCCCTCGGGCGTCACGTGCGAGAAGTAGCCGCGGCCGAACATGTCGCGTGAATGCGCCCGCGCCACCTGGGCCAGTTCGGGATCCGCCTTCAGTGCCCGCAACCCCTGCGAGGCGCGCTCGGCGTTGACCAGTTCGAGCATCCGCGCTTCCAGGTCCGGCCGAGGCCGGGGGTCGGCCACAGTGAAGCGCAGACGGATCGACGCGTCGGACTCCGGCTCGACCATCAACCGGTCGATCAAGGTGCGCGCCGCCGGTTCGAAGACGGGCGACAGCGCCTCCTCCAGCCGCTCGGCCGGCGCCGTGAGGCGTGCGACCGCGACGCTTTCGCGTGCGCGCTCGGCCACAGCCTCGGGCAGCGGAAGGGTCAGCAGCAGCAGCGCGAGCACCGTTGCATGGATCAGCCCGCTGACCGCGCCCGGCAGCAGCCCCAGCGCCCGGTTCACCGCGTGGGCGTGCGCCTGCCGCGGCACACGCCGCAGCAGCCGGCGCAAGCCCGCGCCCACCACGGCCTGCGCGAGCACGTAGATCGCCAGGAAGACCACCGGCGCAAGCCACGGCCCCAGTGCAGGCGTGCGCGGCGCGAGCCAGTCCGCCACCGGCCGATAGCCGGCGAACGCAGCGATCAGGCCCAGCACCAGCGTCGCGAGTTCGGCGATACCCAGCAAGAGGCCGCGAGACCAGCCCAGCATCATCGACAGCACCACGACCAGCGCCAGGCCGGCATCGACTGCGTTCATGTCAGCCGCATGGGTGCAGGGTGGGTGGCCGTCTAGCGACGGGCACGGAACGCCGGATGGAATTCAACGCGTCCCACGGGCACGGGGTGGTCGTCGAAGGGCAGGACCATGAAGAATGCTTGCGGTACGCCTTCATGCACCAAGGCAGCAGGGTTGCGAAAGCCGAAGCGCGCGTAATAGCCAGGATCGCCGACCAGCGCGCAACCCCGGCCCCCCAGCGCCTTGATGCTGGACAACCCTTCGCCGATCAGCGCATGCCCGATGCCTTGGCGCTGGTGCTCCGGCAGCACCGACACCGGGCCCAGGCCGTACCAATCGGGCGTGCCGTCGGACATCGTGACCGGCGAGCAGGCGATGTGCCCGACCACCCGCCCCTCCATTTCGGCGACCAGCGACACCGTCAGCGCCCCGGCCGCGCGAAGCTCGCGAATGACGAACTGCTCGGTGTGCTCGCTGTACGGATGATCGCGGAAGGCCGCTACCGTGACCGCGGTGATGTCGTCGGCGTCAGCCGGCCGTTCCTGCCTGATCCGCATTCCCGCCTTCTCCCGAAGCTACCGACCCGCTGCTCCAGATGCGGCCGCAGGCCGCTCGACCAACACCCGCGCGGCCTGCACCACCTGCTGCACCCCCACGCGCGCTTGCGCCTCCAGCACCGGCGCATACCCCACCGGGACGCGCGGCGCGCCCAGCCGCGCCACTTGGCAGCCGGTGTGCTGCGCCGCCACCGCCGCCACCTCGGCCCCGAAGCCGCCCGCCTGCACGGCTTCGTGCACCACCAGCAGCCGGCCGGTGCGCGCTGCGTCCGCCAGCACCGTCTCGCGGTCCCACGGCCACAAGCTGCCCAGGTCGATGACGCTGGCCTCGATGCCGTCGCTGGCCAACGCCTCGGCAGCGGCTGCCACCTGGTGCACCGCGGCCGACCAGCTCACCAGGGTGAGCGCCGAACCCCGGCGCGACACGCGCGCGCGGCCCAGCGTCGCGGGGGCTTGGTCGTCCACTTCCCCACGCAGGCCCCAGAGCTCCTTGTGCTCCATGTAGACCACGGGGTCCTCGCCTTGCAGCGCGGCGCGCAGCATCGCGTAGTTGTCCTGCGGCGTGCTCGGGCACAGCACCACCACGCCAGGCAGGTGCACGAACCACGACTCGAAGCTTTGCGAATGCTGCGCGGCCGAGCTGCCCCAGATGCCGATCGGCAGCCGCGCGACGAGCGGGACACGCTTCTGGCCGCCGAACATGAAGCGGTTCTTGGCGGCCTGGTTGACGATCTCGTCCATCGCGCACATCGCGAAGTCGGCCACGCGCATCTCCACCACGGGCCGCAGCCCGGCCAGGGCCATGCCCACGCCGGCGCCCATGATGGTGCTTTCCGAAATCGGCGTGTCGATGACGCGATCGGGGCCGAACTGCTGCACGAGCCCTTTGTACTGGCCGAAGATGCCGCCGCGGCCCAGGTCCTCGCCCAGCGCGACCACCCGCGGGTCCTCGCGCATCGCGTCGCCCAAGGCCTTGGCGGCCGCCTCGGCATAGGTCACGGTGGTCACAGCCATGTGCCCGCTCCCAGGGTCTGCACGTCAGTGAACGCGCTGGCCGCGTCGGGCGCGGACGAGGCGTCCGCGAACGCCACCGCGGCCTCGACTTCGGCACGCGCTTGCGCGTCGGCGCGATCGATCTCGTCCGTCGTCATGCCGGCTGCCAGCAGGCGCGCACGGGCGCGGCCGATCGGGTCGGCCTGCCGCGCCGCCTCGATGTCGGCGGCATCGCGATAGCCCTGCCCGTCCACCGAGACATGGCCCTTCACGCGCCAGGTCAGCGCGTGCAGCAGGCGCGGGCCGCCACCGGCGCGCACGTCCTCCACCAGGCGTGCCGCCAACGCCGACACGGCCTCCACGTCGTTGCCGTCGACAGTCTCGGCCGACACGCCGATCGCGCGCGCGCGCGCCGCGGCGCCTTCGCCCGCTGTCATCGGTGCCGAGGCGGTGGTGGCGGAAAAGCGGTTGTCCTCGCACACGAAGAGCACCGGCAGCGCGTACACCGCCGCCCAGTTGAGCGCCTCCAGGAACGGGCCGCGATTGATCGCGCCGTCGCCGAAGAAGCACGCCACGATCTGCGGCTTGCGCTGGATCTTGAGCGCATGCGCCGCGCCGCAGGCGATCGGCAAGCCCGCGGCCACCACGCCATTGGCGCCTAGCATGCCCACGGAGAAGTCCGCGATGTGCATCGAGCCGCCCTTGCCGCCGTTGCTGCCGCCGCTGCGCCCGAAGAGCTCGGCCATCATGCGGTTCACGTCGGCGCCCTTGGCCAGCGTGTGGCCGTGGCCGCGATGCGTGCTGGTCAGCAGGTCCTCGCGCTGCAGGTGGGCGCACACGCCGGCCGGCACGGCCTCCTGGCCGATCGACAGGTGCAGCGGGCCGCGCACCTTGGCGGCGCTGCTGGCGGCTGCCCCGAAGACCTGCACGCCGCCGATGCTGGCGGCTTCGGCCGCTTCCTCGAAGGCGCGGATGCGGGCCATGGTCCGGTAGAGCGACAGGAGATGCGCGCTGTGCATCGGCTCACCGCGCATACGAATACGCGCCGCCCTTCTCCAGCGCCCGCTGGTAGGCCGGGCGCGCCTGCAGCCGCCGGATCCAGGCGTCCAGGTTCGGATACGAGGCGCGCTTGCCGAAGGCGCCGGCCACTTCGCCCACGAAGCTCATCTGCACGTCGGCTCCGGTGAGATCGTCGCCCACCAGGTAATCGCGCCCGGCCAGCGCGCCGTCCACGTACCCCAGGTGGTTGGCGATCTCGCTCTCGATGCGCGGATGCAGCGGGGCGCCGGCTTCGCCCAGCCGCGACACGTACAGGTTCAGCATCAGCGGCAGCATGGCCGAGCCTTCCGAATAGTGCAGCCACTGGACATAGTCGTCGTACGCGGGCGTGGACGGGTCGGGCTGGAGCCGCCCGCCGCCATGGCGTCGCACCAGGTAGTCGACGATGGCGCCGGATTCGATCAGCTTGCGCCCACCGTCCTCGATCACCGGGGACTTGCCCAGCGGGCTGACCGCGCGCAGCTCGGGCGGCGCCAGCCGCGTCTTCGGGTCGCGTTGCCAATGGCGGATGTCGTAAGGGAGCGCCAGCTCCTCCAGCAGCCACAGGATGCGCTGGGATCGGGAATCGTTCAGATGGTGGACGACGATCATCGGCTTTTCCTTGAAAGATCCGCACTCTAACCGGTGGGCGCATGCTGTCGGGCGCCCGAGCGGGCCCGGCTCGCGTCGCGTGCCCACGACGCAGCGCCTGGCGCGTCGGGTCTGGAAGCGCGGTCTACAATGGGCCGCGGTGTCTTGCGCCATGCTTGCGACCATGGCCGAGGCGCCGAAATCGCCGATGTCGCCGACAGGGTCGATGTGGTCGATCAGGACGATCCGAGCGATCGTCGTGTTCGTCTGCTCCCCGTTCAACGCCAGGTCCAGTCCGATGCTCGATTTCCTGGTCCGCGCCTCGCTCCGCCAACGACTGGTGGTGGTGGTGGTCGCCGTGATCCTGCTCTTCTTCGGCTTGGACGCCGCCCGGAAGCTCTCGGTCGACGCCTTCCCCGACGTCACCAACGTGCAGGTGCAGATCGCCACCGACAGCCCGGGCCGCTCGCCCGAGGAGATCGAGCGGTTCATCACGGTGCCGATCGAGATCGCGATGACGGGGCTGCCCGGCCTGACCGAGATGCGCTCGCTGAACAAGCCGGGCCTGTCGCTGATCACGCTGGTGTTCACCGACCGCACCAACGTCTACTTCGCGCGGCAGATCGTGATGGAGCGGCTGGTGGAAGTGGCCGACCGCATGCCCGAAGGCACCAACCCGGTGCTGGGGCCGGTGTCCACCGGCCTCGGGGAAATCTACCAGTACACGCTGGAGAAGCGCAGCGACGGCACGACCGAGCTGGGCCGCGAGGAGCTCACCAACCGGCGCATCGTGCAGGACTGGGTGGTGCGCCCGCTGCTGCGCTCGATCCCCGGCGTGGCCGAGATCAACTCCCAGGGCGGCTTCGTGCGCCAGTACCGCGTGCACGTGAACCCCGACCGGCTGCGCCACTTCCAGGTCACGCTGCCGCAGATCTTCCACGCGCTGTCCGAGAACAACGCCAATTTCAGCGGCGGCATCATGCCCCGCCAGTCCGAGCAGTACCTGATCCGCGGCGTGGGCATGCTGCGCGGGGTCGAGGACATCGAGCGGATCGTGCTGCGCGAGGTGGGCGGCACGCCCGTGCTGATCAAGGACGTGGCCAGGGTGGAGATCGGCCGCGAGGTGCGCCAGGGCGCCTTGGTCAAGAACGGCACCACCGAATCGGTGGGCGGCGTCGTGATGATGCTGGCCGGCGGCAACGCCAAGGCGATCGTCAGCCAGGTCAAGGCGCGCGTGGCCGAGATCAACGACCGCGGGATGCTGCCCGAAGGCTTGAAGATCGTTCCGTATTACGACCGCAGCGAGCTGGTCGACGCGGCGCTTTGGACCGTCACCAAGGTGCTGCTCGAAGGCGTGCTGCTGGTGGTGGTGGTGCTGTACCTGTTCCTGGGCGACGTGCGCTCCAGCCTGGTGGTGGTGGCCACGCTGGTGCTGACGCCCCTGCTCACCTTCCTGGTCATGAACCGGGTGGGGCTGTCGGCCAACCTGATGTCGCTGGGCGGGCTGGCGATCGCCATCGGCCTCATGGTCGACGCGTCGGTGGTGGTGGTCGAGAACGCCTATGCGCACCTTTCGCACGGCCACACCAAGCCGGAGGACAAGCTCCACGTGATCGCCAAGGCGGTGGCCGAGGTGGCCACGCCGGTGATCTTCGGCATCGGCATCATCGTCCTCGTCTTCTTGCCCCTGATGACGCTGCAGGGCATGGAAGGCAAGATGTTCGCGCCGCTGGCCTTCACCATCGCCATCGCGCTCACGATCTCGCTGGTGCTGTCGCTGTCGCTGTCGCCGGTGCTGTCGTCGTACCTGCTCAAGGGCGGCTCGGAAGAGGACACCCGGCTGGTGCGTTGGGTGCGCCGCCCGTACGACCGGCTGCTGGCCTGGGCGCTGGCGCATCGCGCGGCCACGGTGTTCGCGGCGTTGGCGTTGTTCGCCGCGGCGCTGGCGGCCATTCCGATGCTGGGCACCTCCTTCATTCCGGAGATGAAGGAAGGTTCGGTCGTGCCCGGCATCAACCGGGTGCCCAACATCTCGCTGGACGAGTCCATCCGCATGGAGCAGGAAGCCATGCGGCTGGTCATGCAGGTGCCTGGCGTCAAGTCCGCCATCTCGGGCGTGGGCCGCGGCGAAAGCCCGGCGGACCCGCAGAGCCAGAACGAGTCCACGCCCATCGTCAGCCTGAAGCCGCGCGACGAATGGCCCGAGGGCTGGGACCAGGACACCATCGCCGACGAGATCCGAAAGCGCCTGCAGGTGCTGCCGGGCGTGCAGATCGTGATGGCCCAACCCATCTCCGACCGCATCGACGAGATGGTGACCGGGGTGCGCTCGGACGTCGCCATCAAGCTCTTCGGCGACGACCTCGAGACGCTGCGCGACAAGGCCGGCGAGATCGCGCGCATCGCCGCCGGCCTGCGCGGCGCGCAGGACATCCGGGTAGAACGCATCACCGGCCAGCAGTACATGACGGTGGACATCGACCGCGCGGCCATCGCCCGCTATGGCCTGAACGTGGCCGACATCCAGCACGTCATCGAGATCGCCTTCGCGGGCAAGCGCGCCACCGACATTTACGAAGGCGAGCGGCGCTTCGGCGCCGTGGTGCGCTTGCCGCGGGCGTACCGGGACAACATGGCGTCGCTGGGCGACCTGATGCTGACCACCTCCAGCGGCGCGCAGGTGCCGCTGGACAACCTGGCGCGGATCCAAGTGCTGGACGGCCCGGCGCAGATCAGCCGCGAAAGCGCCAAGCGCCGCATCGTGATCGGCGTGAACGTGCGCGACCGCGACCTGGGCGGCTTCGTGGCCGAACTGCGGGGCGCGGTGGACCGCGAGCTCACCTTGAAGGAGGGCTACTACCTGGAGTGGGGCGGCCAGTTCCAGAACATGCAACGCGCCTTGGGCCACCTGTCGGTCATCGTGCCGATCACCATCGCGGCGATCTTCTTCCTGCTGTTCCTGTTGTTCGGCTCGTTGCGCTACGCGGCGCTGATCATCACGGTGCTGCCGTTCGCGTCCATCGGCGGGATCTTCGGGCTGCTGGTCAGCGGCGAATACCTGTCGGTGCCGGCGTCGGTCGGCTTCATCGCGCTGTGGGGCATCGCGGTGCTGAACGGCGTCGTGCTGGTGTCCTACATCCGCACGTTGCGGGTGGGCGGCATGGAGATCAAGGCGGCGATCATGCAGGGCACGCGCATGCGCTTCCGGCCGGTGATGATGACCGCCACGGTGGCCATGCTCGGCCTGATCCCGTTCCTCTTCGCGACGGGGCCAGGCTCGGAAGTGCAGCGGCCGCTGGCCGTGGTGGTGATCGGCGGCCTAGTGACTTCGACGCTGCTCACGCTGGTGATGCTGCCCGCGTTGTACGAGTGGTTCGACCAGGACGCCGCGACTGAGCGCAAGGCGGCGCGCAAGCGGGCCAAGGCGGAGCGGGGCGTCAAGCCCGAGGTCCGGACGGGCGGGATGGCGGGCTCGAGCGGAGGCGGTGCGGGCGCCGAACCGGTGGCACGTGACCGTGCCGACGGGGTGGGGTGAACACCTGCTCAAGGCTTGGCGAGCCACACGTCAAGCCACCCAGTTTTCGATCCGCAGTCCACTGATCCGGCGGAAGTGCTTTAGGTTGTTGGTGACGAGCGTCGCACCTTCGGCCAGAGCATGGGTGCCGATCAGAAGGTCGTTGTTGCCGATCTTGTTGCCATTCGACTCGAGTGCATGTCGAGCTCGCGCATACTCGCGTTCGGCACGCCAGGGCAGGACCACGAGCCGTGACAGAAAGTCGTCGATATCGCGTCGGATTTCTGTGCTGCGTGTAGGGTGGCGCTCGGCCCCATAGTGGAGCTCAGCCGCGGTGATCGCCGAGATGACCAGCGCGTCCGGGCCGACCCGCCTGAACTTTTCAAGGACGGCAACGGGTCGCTTCTTGAGAACGTAGGAGCAGGTGTCGGTGTCGAGCATGAACATCTAGAACAGATCCCTCTCTTGAGGAACCTGGTCCGTACGTTCGGCCAGGAAGTCGTCTGGTACTGAGGACGGCCGCGCAAAGAAGTCGTCCCACCCGGAACGCTTCGGAGTCAGGATCAGCTTTTCGCCTACCTTTTCCACGAGCACCTCATCGACGTCGAAGCGGTATTCGGCGGGCAAGCGCACCGCTTGGCTTCCGCCATTGGTGAACACCTTGGCAATACGCGGTTTCGTGAGGAATCGATCCTCGGCGTGGCGTCGGGCCATTGTTCGGTTGCCGGTTGAAAGCGTCGGAAAGGTGTATGGCGAAGTGGCAGATCCGGAGCATCCTTTCAAAACGATGTTCCGAACTTGCAACTCTTGAGGATGTATAAAAAGTATATACATCTGCCGGCCGTTGCGCAACTCTCCCTGATGGCGGCCGGGAAGGCTCCGTGGTCCTCCGGGTGGCAGCACGGGATCGTCGGATCAATCGGAGGTTCGGAGGCGATATCCACCCCATCGATATCGCTCATGGGCGGATTCAGCTTCTCGCGAACGCACGGAGTGCCTATGCTCCGGTACGTCATGCGTGTCCCCCTTCACGTGGGCACCGAGGATGCGCGGCGAACCCGCGAGGAGACCCCCGGATGAGCAAACACTTCCTGTCCGCGTTGCCGCATGCGCTGGCTCTCGCATTCGCGCTGGTCGGCACTGCGTCGGCGCAAGGCGCCGCCACGCTGACCATCGTCGTGCCCGCCGGCGCAGGCAGCGCCCCGGACATCGTCGCACGCCTGGTCGGCGACGAACTGCGCAAGCGTCTCGCCCAGCCAGTGATCGTCGAGAACAAGCCCGGTGCCGGCGGGATCATCGGCGCGATGGCGGTCAAGCAGGCCAAGCCCGACGGCAACACCCTGCTCTTCGCGCAGGCCGCCGTCGTGACCGTCACGCCACTGACTTACCGCGCGGCCTCGTACGACATGGAGCGTGACTTCGAAACCGTCTCGGCAGTCGCCGACACCCCGATGATGATCGTCGCGAACGTCGACACGGGTCCCAAGTCGCTCTCCGACCTGGTCGCGCAAGGCAAGGCCAAGCCCGAGTCGATCACCTTCGGCAGCACCGCGCGCGGCTCGGTGCCGCACCTCACGGCCGAACTCATCGCGCTGGTCGGCGGTGCCCGCTTCAATACCGTCGCCTTCGGCACGAGCAGCCAAGCGGTGCAAGCCGTGGTGGGTGGCGACACGCAGGCCAGCGTCGACGGCGTCGCGCCGTTGCTGCCGCTGGTGAAGGCGGGGCGGGTCCGGCCACTCGCCGTGACGGCTGCACGCGTGCTTCCGGGCCTGGAGGCGTTTCCGCTCGCCAAGGACACGGTGCCAGGCTTGGTCGCGACCGGCTGGTTCATGCTGTTCGCGCCCAAGGGCACGCCGGCGGCACGGGTGCAGGCGATCAATTCCGCGGTCGATGCTGCCGTGAGTTCGCCCGAAATCGCCCAGAAGCTCCAGGTCACCGCGACCTACTCGATCGGTGGCAGCGTGGTGGACGCACGCCGCTTCCTCGAGCGCGAAAAGAAACTGTGGGCGGGTGCGGTCGAGCGCGCCGGCTTGCAGCGGGAGTGAGACCATGACCCAGATGACTCGACCGGCCGAGGCGACCGAAGCGTCCACGTCTCGCATCGACACCCACCTCCACGTCGTGCCCCCGGCCTACGCGGCGTGGCTGCGCGGCCGCGGGATCACGGCGGGCGGTCGTGAGATTCCCGACTGGTCCGTCGACGGCGCGCTCGAATTGATGGAGGGCGCGGGCATCGCCACCGGCATCCTGTCGGTGTCGACGCCAGGCGTGCACCTGGGCGATGCCGCCGAGGCGCGCGACAAGGCGCGCGAAGTCAACGAGTTCGCGGCGGACGTGGTGCGCCGCGATCCGCGGCGCTTCGGGTTCTTCGCGACCCTGACGCTGCCGGACGTGGAAGGCGCGATCACGGAAGCCGACGACGCGTTCGACCGACTCGGCGCCGACGGCGTGGTGTTGCTCGCCAACGTCGGCGGCACCTACCTCGGCGACCCCGCTTGGGATCCGCTGCTGGCCGCGCTCGACCGGCGCTCCGCCGTCGTCTTCGTGCATCCGTCGGCATTGCCCGCCCCCGAAGTGCCCGGCATTCCGCCCTTCGCGGCGGACTTCTTGCTGGACACCACGCGTGCCGCGATCAACCTCGCGCGTTCGGGCGCGCTCGAGCGTTATCCGAACCTGCGGATCATCCTGTCGCACGCCGGCGGCTTCCTGCCTTATGCCGCCGAACGCGTGGCGCGCGTGTGCTCGCCGGACGGCGGCAACCCTGGCGGGCTCGCGCGGCTGCGCAAGTTCTGGTTCGACCTGGCCCTCTCCAGCAGCCCCTACGCGCTGCCGTCGTTGCTCGCGTTCGCCGACCCAGGGCGCATCACGTTCGGCAGCGATTGGCCTTACGCGCCGAAAGAGCGCTCTTGGCATTTCGCTCGGCTCCTCGATGCGTATCCGCTCACCGACGAGCAGCGCCACGCCATCCATCGCCGCAACGCCGAAACGTTGTTCCCGCGGCTGGCTCCGGGATAGGTGGTCCGAGCCGGGGACGAAGTTCAGTCGGCCAGCGTCCCCACGACGACCGAGCGCAACCACGCATTGGCCGCATCTTCGTGCGTGCAGCGATGCCAGTGCATCCGGATCGTGCTTGCGGGCAGCATGAACGGCAGGCGCACCTTCGCCAGCCGGCCGTGCATCGCGAAGGCGTCGGCGAGTTGCTCGGGCAGGACGAGAACGAAGTCGCCGGCTTCCAGCAGCGGCGGCGCCATGAGGTAGGACGGCAGCTCGATCGTGCGCCCCCGCGACATGCCCTGGGTGGCCAACCGCTCATCGATGCGGTCCTGGATGCCGGAGGCCATCCGCACGACCACGTGCTGCGCCTGCGCGAATTGGCGCAGGCTGGGTGCACGCCGTGACATCGGGTGGCCCACGCGCACCAAGCCGACATAGCCGCGCTCGAACAGCCGCCGCTGGAAGAGCGACTCCGGAAGGCGTGGGTAAGACCCGATCGCCAGGTCGACCGCTCCCTGCTCCAGCGCCCGCGGGATGTCGTCCGCGCCATAAGCCTTGAGCACCAACGGCACGCCAGGCGCCGCCGCGCGCACGGCGCGCACGATCCTGGGCCATTGCACGTAGCTGCCCACGTCCGACAGGCAGAGCCGGAACTCGCGGTCGGCCCGGGTGGGGTCGAAGCTGGACCCATGCAGCAACTCGTCGCGGACACGGCCCAGGATCTGCGCCACCGGCTCGGCCAAGGCCGCCGCGCGCGCCGTCGGCAGCAGCCCGCGGCCGGTACGCACGAACAGCGGATCCCCCAGCAGCGCACGCAGCCGGCCCAGCGCCGCGCTCAAGGCCGACTGGCTCATGTCGAGCTCGCGCGCCGCGAGGCTGGCGCTGCGGTGCCGCAGCACTGCGTCCAGCACGGGCAGCAGGTTGAGGTCGACGTCGCGCAGGTCCATGGGGCACGAGTATGACCTCCAGCGTAATGGTCGCAGCCGCTCGGAACCCGTAGCGTCTGGTCATCGACCACCCGTTCCCAAGGAGGAACCTTCGATGTCCGCCCTCGCCAACCTTCCCCTCGCCTGCGGCATCATCGTCGGGCTCGGCGCTCTCGGTGCCTGCATCGGCAATGCCGTGATGGGCGGCAAGTACCTGGAAAGCGCTGCCCGGCAGCCCGAGCTGATGGACCGCCTGCAGACCCGCATGTTCCTGATCGCGGGCCTGGTGGACGCCGCTTTCCTGATCGGCGTGGGCATCGCGATGCTGTTCGCGTTCGCCAATCCGTTCGTGGCGCCGTGAGTCGACCGGCTCCGGCGCGCGGGGCCGTCCGCAGCAGTCAGCCGGCCGCGGCAGTCAGCCGACCGCCAATGCCCGCAGCCGCTCGGCGGTCCCGGTGTCGGCCGGGAAGAAGCTTTCCAGCGCGATCTCGGACAGGGTCACGTCGGTCGGCGTGCCGAACACCGTGATCGTGCCGATCAACGACAGCGTGCCGGCCGGCGTGCGCAGCCGCAGCGGCACGGCCACCGCGCTGGCGCCGACCCCCTCGGCGTCTTCATGGCCCGGGCCGTCGTCGCGCCCGGCCGTGTAGCCGCGCATCTCCTCGAACAAGGCGGCCAGCACCGGATCCGCGGTCGCCGCGAACTGCGCGCCGACCCGCTCCAGAAGGTGGGCCCGCCATTGCGCCAGGTTCACGATCTGCGGCGCCAGCCCGCGCGGATGGAGCGCCACCCGCATCACGTTGACCGGCGGCGCGAGCAGCGCTGGGTCCACCTGGACCAGCAGGCGGCGCGTCGCTGCATTGGTGGCCACGAGGTTCCAATGCCGGTCCACCGCCAGCGCTGGGTAGGGCTCGTGGCCGGCCAGCAGCGCGTCGACCGCGGTGCGCGCGGCGCGCATCGCCGCATCGTCCAGCGGGCGCTGCCGGTACATCGGCGCGAAGCCGGCGGCCAGCATCAGCGCGTTGCGTTCTCGCAGCGGCACCGCCAGCCGCTCGGCCAGCCGCAACAGCATCTCGCGGCTGGGCATCGAGCGGCCCGTCTCCAGGAAGCTCAGGTGCCGCGTCGAGAGGCCGGCCTCGCCCGCCAGCTCCAGCTGGGACAGCCGCCGGCGCTGGCGCCACTGGCGCAGTTGGTCGCCGACAGAGGGTAGGTGCAGGGATCGATCCATGCCGCGACGATAGCGCCGCCGCGGCCGCGCCGCATCTCCTGCGGTCCGGGTCCGCCCGATGACGCCTTGCACCGCTTCTTGCTCCCATCCGGCTCATCCGCCTCCAGACCGCGCCGAAGCGCCGACGCCATGCCGCCCCTCACCAGCCTGGTTTTCGACTCCTGGGGCGCCATCGGCCGCATCCTCGTCGTGGGCGCGCTCGCCTACGTCACGCTGGTGCTGATGCTGCGCGTCTCGGGAAAGCGCACGCTCGCCAAGTTCAACGCGTTCGACTTCGTCGTGACCGTCGCGCTCGGCTCGACGCTGGCGACGGTGCTGCTGGACGACTCGATCACCTGGTCGGAGGGCGTCACCGCCTTCGCGCTCCTGATTGGGCTCCAGTACGTGGTGGCGTGGCTGTCGGTGCGCTCGTCGGGCTTTCGGACGATGGTCCGGTCGGTGCCCGCGCTGCTGATGCACCGCGGCCGCTTCCTGGACGACGCCATGCGGCGCGAGCGGGTGACCCGGGACGAGGTGCTAGCCGCCTTGCGCTCGAAGGGGCTGATCGACCACGCCGAAGCCGCTGCCGTGGTGATCGAATCCAACGGCGACCTGGTGGTGTTGACCGATCTGGACGCGCCGACCGAGCGCTCGACGGTGCACGGCAGCGTCCGCGGTGGCGACTCGGACCGACCCGCCGGGCCGGTGCGGACGAGCTCCTGACCCTCTCCTGACGGCGCGCCCTCCGCCCGTCCGCCTCCCTCGACCACGCGGGAAATACGCGGCGGGAACCCGTCAATTCGAGCGATCCGGCGACCGACCCCGCTGTCATGTTGCCGACCTCGCGCCGGCGGGCCGCGGATCGGCCGTGGCCCGGGCGCGTGCGGGGCGCAGCCCCCTTCGGAGAAACGACTGACATGCAGAAAAGGATGTTCCTGCGCGCCGCGTCGAGCACGGCGCTGGCCATCGCCATGACCGCCGGCATCGGCGCAGGCGTCGCGACCTCGGCCATCGCCAGCGAGCGCGGCAACAAAGACGAAGCCGTCGCGATGGTCAAGCGCGCCGCCGCGCACATCAAGGCGGTCGGCAAGGACAAGGCGTACGCGGACTTCACCGGCAAGGCCACGGGTTTCAGCGACCGCGACCTGTACGTGATCGTCTACGACCAGGCAGGCAAGAGCCTCGCGCACGGCGCCAACCAGAACATGGTCGGCAAGAGCCTGATCGAGTTCAAGGACGCCGACGGCAAGGAAGTGATGAAGGAGATCGTCCAGGTCGCGTTCAAGGGCCCGGGCAAGGGGTGGGTGGACTACAAGTGGCCCAACCCGGTGACCAAGCAGCTCGAAGCCAAGAGCACCTACGTCGAGAAGGTCGAGGACGTGGTGATCGGCGTGGGCATCTACAAGACCAACTGAGCCTTTCCCGCGCCCGCCATGGGCGTTGAACGACCGCCTCCGGGTGGAAGGAGATCACGATGTTCCGCAGGACTTTCGTTTCGATCGCGTGCGGCCTGGCGGCCGCGACCATCGCCCTGCCGGCGTTGGCGTCCAACTACGGCACCAAGGACGAGGCGCTGGCATTGGCCCGCAAGGCCGTCGCCCATTACAAGGCGGTCGGCAAGGACAAGGCCTTCGCCGACTTCAACAACAAGACCGGCGGTTTCGTCGATCGCGACCTGTACGTCTTCGTGTTCGACGCCAAGGGCATGGTGCTGTCCCATGGCGCCAACGAGAAGCTGATCGGCCGCGACCTCATGCAGCTCAAGGACGCCGACGGCAAGGTCTTCGTCAAGGACATGATGGACGTGGCCAAGGCGCAGGGCAAAGGCTGGGTCGACTACAAATGGCCCAACCCGGTGACCAAGCAGATCGAAGCCAAGAGCACCTATGTCGAGAAGTCCGAAGACGTGGTGTTCGGCGTCGGCATCTACAAGCAGTAGTGAAACTCGGGCGGCCGCGCGTGGCCGCCTCCAGGTGGCGGCCCCGCGCGGCCGCCACGCAGCGACAGGAACGCAAACGCAATGCAACTGAGCAACCTGCGGGTCGTGCATCGGCTCGCGATCGGCTTCGGCGTGACCACGGCACTGCTGGTGGGCGTGGCCGGGGTCGGTTTCTGGAACGTGCAGAACACGGGCGCGCTGCTTCAGGGTGAGCTCCGCCCCGCGCAGGAGCGTTACGACGCCGCGCTCTCGATGCGCCGCGCGGGCACCCGCGCCGACCTGGCGATCCGCAACATCGGCCTGTCCAGCGACCCGGTCGCCATGCAGCGCCAAGAAGGGCTCGCGAAGGCGGCCGAGGCGGAACTCGCGGACAAGCTCGCCAAGCTCGCGGGCAGTGGCCTCGCGGCCGACCAGAAGGCCACGCTGGACGAGGTGGCGAAGCTCACCACCGCGATGGCCCCGATCACCAAGGAGGCGATCGGCTTGTCGATGGCGTTCAATCCGGAGCTGTCGGCCAAGCTGCTCAGCGAGAAGCTCGAGCCGTTGTCCGAGAAGCGCCTGGGCCTGCTGAGCGGCTTCGCGGACACCGAGCGCAAGACCACCGAAGCGGTGACCCAGCGCATCACGTCGTCCGGCGACACCTCGCGCCTGGTGCTGCTGGTCGCGACCCTGGCGGGCGTGCTGAGCGCGATCGCCTGCGCCGTGCTGGTGGCCCGTTCGATCTCGCGTCCGTTGTCCGAAGCGGTCAGCGTGGCGGAGGCGGTGGCGGCCGGCGACTTGACCGTGCGGCCGCAGGCGCGCTCGGGCGACGAGATCGGCCAGTTGGTGGCAGCGCTCGCACGCATGACCGACAGCCTGCGTGGCTTGATCGGCCAGGTGCGCGAGGCCTCCGGCTCGCTGACCACCGCGTCGGCCGAGATCGCCGCCGGCAACCAGGACTTGTCCAGCCGCACCGAGGAGCAGTCTTCCTCGCTGCAGCAGACGGCGTCGTCGATGGCGCAGCTGACCGAGTCGGTGCGGCAGAACTCGCAGGCCGCGCAACAGGCCGACCGCTTGGCGCGCGACACGCGCACGACGGCCGAGAACGGCGGCAAGAAGGTGGCCGACATCGTCACCACGATGCAGGAGATCACCACGTCGTCGCGGCAGGTGGCCGACATCGTGGGCGTCATCGACGGCATCGCTTTCCAGACCAACATCCTGGCGCTGAACGCGGCCGTGGAAGCCGCGCGGGCCGGCGAGGCGGGGCGCGGCTTCGCGGTGGTGGCCTCCGAGGTCCGCACGCTGGCGCAGCGCAGCGCGGACGCGGCCCGCGAGATCCGCGGCCTGATCGGCAACAGCGTCGGCCGGATCGAGAACGGCAGCGCGTTGGTGCAGGAAGCCGGCAGCGCGATCGACGAGATGGTGCAGGCGGTGCGGCGCGTGTCGGACCTGATCGCCGAAATCAGCGAAGCCACGGCGGGACAGGCCAGCGGCATCGACCAGGTGCAGCAGTCGGTCAGCGAGCTGGACCAGGCCACGCAGCAGAACGCCGCGCTGGTGGAAGAGAGCGCGGCTGCCGCCGAGAGCCTGCGCGAGCAGGCCAAGCAGTTGCACGAGGCGGTCAACCGCTTCCGGATCGACGCGGCCCAGCGGGCCTGAGTCCGACCCCGCGCCCGTCGTGCGACGGGCGCCCCTCGACGCGCGCCTGCGCCGCGCGGCGCATCCGATGCGCGCAAGCGTGGTGGGCGATGCCGCGTCAGTCGCGGTGGTGATCGGCGTGCTGCGACAGGTGATCGACGAGCGTCTTCAACGCAACGGCTTGTCTCAGCCCGCGGTCGCTGCGGCCGAACGGCTGCGGGCCAGGCCCCGGCCGATCGCCTCGGCCAGCGCTTCGGGCCCGCAAGGCTTGGGAAGCACGTCGAAGCCCTCTGCCAGCGCGTGGTGGATCTCGGCCGCATAGCCAGTCATCAGGACCACCGGCAATCGGGGATGCCGGCCACGCAGCGCCAGCGCGAGCGCCAGGCCGTCGATGGCTCCGGGCATCACCACGTCGCTCAGCACCGCGTCGAAACGCGTCGGCTCGCGCTCGATCAACGCCAGGGCCGCATCGCCGCTGGGGACATGTTCGGCCTCGCAGCCGAAGGAGCGCAACAGCGGCAGCGTCGCCTCGGCGATCTCGAGATTGTCCTCCACCAGCAGCACGCGGCCGCGCAACGCCGGCAGCTCGCCGGCCGGACCAGCCGGGGTCGGCAAAGCGCCGGTATCGGAGGCCGGGAGGTAGATCGTCACCGTCGTGCCGCTGCCGGGCTCGCTCTCGATGCGCGCGGTGCCACCCGACTGCGCGGCGAAGCCGTAGACCTGCGCCAGTCCCAGGCCCGTGCCGCGGCCCGGCTGCTTGGTGGTGAAAAACGGCTCGAAGACGCGCGACAGGGCCTCGGGCGGGATGCCCTGGCCCGTGTCGGACACGCTCAACGCCACGAAGGGCCGGCCACCGGCCTCGGGCACCTCCTCGGGCGCGGCCCGGCGTGCCAGCATCGCCAGCCGCCCGCCATCGGGCATCGCGTCGCGCGCGTTGACCGCCAGGTTCAGCAACGCCAACTCGAGCTCGGCGCGGTCGGCCACGATCGGCGGCACGTCGACGGCGCTGGTCGCCGTGACGGTGACCGCGCGACCGACCACGGTGCGAACCAGCTCGCTGAACTCGGACACCGCCTCTTGCACGTCGATCGGCGCCGGCTGCAGCGGCTGCCTGCGCGCGAAGGCCAGCAGCTGCCGCGTGAGCTTGCTGCCGGCGTCGACGGCGCGCCGGATCGCGCCAAGCTCGCGGCTGTCGGCCGCGCCCGGGGTGAGGCGGCGAAGCAGGTGGGCATTGCTGTTGATGACCATCAACAGGTTGTTGAAGTCGTGGGCCACGCCGCCCGTGAGCTGTCCCAGCGCCTCGAGTTTCTGCGCTTGGCGCAACGCCTCCTCGGCGCGGGTCCGCTGCTCGACCTCGGCGCGGAAGCGCCGCACCGCCGCGGTTTCACGCTCGGCCCGCCGCAGCGCCAGCCAGCTCACGTATGCCAGGCACATCGACAGCGGCAGCACGAAGGCCGACAGCAGCGCGACTTGGCGGGCCCAGCCGGCCACGATCGTCGGGCGGTTTAGGCTGGCGGCCACGTAGAGCGGCAGGCCGTCGATGCGGCGGAAGGAGACCAGGCGCTCCTTGCCGTCGATGGACGAGCGTCCACGCGTCTCCCCGAGCGGCACGCCGCGTGACATCTCGGCCAGCAGCGGGCTGCTGCTCGACAGGGTGGCATCGAGCGTCGGCGGGTCGGGCCAGCGCGCGATCACCACGCCGTCGGCGCGCACCAGGGCGACCGCCAGGCCGGGCTCGCGCCGGGACAATTCACGATAGAAGTCGGCGAAATAGGACGGGTACAGCGACACCGACAACACGCCTGCGAAGCCCCCATCGGGCAGCGAGCGGCGGCGCGAGAAGTCCACGAACATCTCGCCCGTGCCGCGGCTGACGAGCGGGCGGCTCACGAACCACTGGTCGCCGGGATTGGCTTGCGCCCAGCGGAAGTATTCGCGGTCCGACACGTCGATGCGCCGTGGGGCCTGCGCGAAGCGGCTGGACAGCAGCGGCCGGCCAGTGGCGTCCCACAGCTACACCGACTGGATCTGGCGCAACCCCTGGGCGAGCCCGACCAATTCGGGATGCAGCGTTTCCTGGCGCGCCAGCATCTCGTCGTCGGAGACGTCGCGCGTGCGCGTCAGCAGGGTGCGCGCGAGGACCAGGTTGGTCTCCACCACGCGCGCGGCATGCTCCTGCCCGATGCGGGCTGCGCGATCGAGCCGCTCGCGCGCTTCCTCGGCGGCGCTGGCATAGGTGAGCGTCGCGATCACCGTGAGCACCGCCAGCGGCACGACCAGCGCGGCGATCACCGAGAGGCGCGACCATCGCAGCGCCGCACGGGTGTCCGACGCGCCGTCCGACCCGGCCTCGGCGGCTGCCATCGGGCGGTCCTCACCGGAGGCGCGGATGTCGAAGGCCCCGCGAATCGCCAACTTGAATGGTCCGAAGATTGCCGGTGCAGGGCGGGCGTGCCGCTGCGACCAAGGAATGAACGCCGGCACGCCGCCGGCGCAACCCCGACAAGCCGGATTGCCGTGCCGAGTCTACGGGGCGGCAGCGCCTGCGTCGATCGTTGCCGACCGAACTCCTGGGTTTCCCGATGCAGCCGGGCCCGTGACGCGTGGCCAGACGACGGGGAACGTGTCTTGCTGGACACAGTGGCTCGGCCGCAGCCGGCGGCCGCTTCGTCTCCGACGCATCCCGCCATGCCCACCTCTCGTCTCGCCGCCGCGCTCGCCGCCGGCCTCCTCGCGGTCGCGCTCGGTTCGCCAGCACACGCACGCACGCTGCGCGTGGCCAACCAGGGCGACGCCCTGTCGATGGATCCGCACTCGCTGGCCGAGGCGGTGCAGTTGTCCTTCGTGGGCAATGTCTACGAACCGCTGGTGACACGCGACGCGAAGCTCGCGTTGCAGCCGGCGCTGGCGACCGGCTGGAAGGCCACTGCGCCCAACACGTGGCGCTTCGAGCTCCGCCGGGGCGTGCAGTTCCACGACGGCACCCCCTTCACCGCCGACGACGTGGTGTTCTCGATCGAGCGCGCCCGCGGCGAAGGTTCCGACCTGCGCACGCAGACCGCATCGATCCGCCAGGTGCGCAAGGCGGGTGACGGCGCCATCGAGATCGACACGCACGCGCCGAATCCGATCCTGCCGGAGCTGCTCACCACCGTCTACGTGATGAGCCGCCCCTGGGCCCAGGCCAACCAGGCCGAGCGGCCCGTGGACCGCCGCAAGGGCATCGAGAACGCCGCGTCGTTCCGGGCCAATGGCACGGGCCCCTACAGGTTGCGCGAGCGCCAGCCCGGCGTTCGCACGGTGCTGGTCCGCAACGGCACCTACTGGGGTCGCATCGAGGGCAACGTCACCGAGGTGGTCTGGCAGCCGATCGGCAACGACGGCACGCGCGTGGCGGCGCTGGTGTCCGGCGAGGTGGACCTGATCGACCCCGTGCCGCTGCAGGACATCCCGCGGATCCAGCGCGACGCGCGCCTGGAGGTGATGGAAAGTCCCGAGTCGCGCATCGTGTTCCTGGGTTTCGACCAGGCCCGTGACGAACTGCTCTACTCCAGCGTCAAGGGCAAGAACCCGTTCAAGGACAAGCGGGTGCGGCAAGCCTTCTACCAAGCCATCGACGTCGAGACGATCCGCAAGCAGGTGATGCGCGGCGCGGCGGTGCCGGCCGGGCTGATCGTGGCGCAGGGCGTGCGTGGCTACTCCGCGGAGATGGACAAGCGGCTGCCCTACGACCCCGAAGCCGCACGTCGCCTGCTGGCCGAAGCCGGCTATCCGAACGGCTTCGAGGTGACCCTGAACTGCCCGAACGACCGCTACGTGCGCGACTCGGAGATCTGCGAATCGGCGGTCGCCTACCTGGCCCGCATCGGCGTGCGCGTCCGGCTGCAGGCCGAGACCAAGGCCACGTACTTCCCGAAAGTGCTCAAGCGAGACACCAGCTTCTTCATGGCCGGTTGGTCGCCTTCGGGATACGACGCGCACAACGCGCTGTTCGCGCTGGCCGCGACACCCTCGCCCACGGGCGGTGGGCAGGGCTCGTGGAACCTGGGGGCTTGGAGCGATGCGCGCGTGGACGAGCTGGTGCCGAAGATCCAGTCCGAGCTGGACCCCAAGCGTCGAGAAGCGATGATCCACGAGGCGCTGCAGATCCATCGCGATGCTATCGCGCACATCCCGTTGCACCAGCAGATGCTGGCCTGGGGCATGAAGAAGCCCGTCGACGCGGTGCAGCGCGCGGACAACTTCATGTTCTTCCGCTGGGTGACGGTCCGATGATCCGATGACCGGGCTGCGGAGCCGCCGCGACGGCTACGAGGCGCGCTGGAGCTGCTGTGAAGGCGCCCAGGCCGCGACGGTCGGAGGATCGTCCATCGCGAGCCCGAACAACAGGTCCTGCTGGCCCTGGGAGAGGGAGGCCGCCTCGACGCGATCGCGCCCGGCGGCCTTCGCACGATACAGCGCCGCGTCGGCCATGCGGATCAGCTCGGTCAACGAGTCGCCGTCGCGCCGCCAAGCTGCCACGCCGATGGACACCGTGCAGGAGCGCGGCCCCGCGCTGCTGTCGAAGGGCCGGGCGCGGACCTCCAGGCGAAGCGCTTCGGCCCGGTCGATCGCCTCCTCGATCGACAACCTCGGCATCAGCAGCACGAACTCCTCGCCGCCCAGCCGGAACGCGTCGCCCAGCCCGGCCGATTGCAGCCGCCGCGCCATGCCCTGGAGCACTTCGTCGCCCACGGCGTGGCCGAAGGTGTCGTTGACCCGCTTGAAGTGATCGACATCCACCACCGCCACGCAGAGCGCCGCCGTCGGAGCCGTCGCCGCGGCGTGCCGGTCGCGATCGAAGCTCTCTTCCAGGCCGCGTCGGTTCTGCAGGCCGGTCAGCGGGTCGCGCAGCGCCTGCTCGCGCAGCTGCGCGTGCAGACGCGTCACGGCTTCGACCGTCTCGTCGCGGCGCGCGAGCGCATCGGCCAGCCGGATCTGCGCGCGGTGCCGCTCGGTCACGTCACGCAGATGCACCAGCGAGCCCAGGCGCAAGTCACGCCCGACCAAGGGGACACAGCTCATCTCGTAGACCCGCCCGCGCAACTGCAGCTCGGCGCCTTCGGCCGACTCGGCGATCGCGCTCGCCAGCGCGGGGCAGGCCATCGACCATTCGACAATCGACTGGCCGGTCGCGCGCGCGCCACTCAGGCGCTGCGCGGCGGGATTGGCATCGACCACGCGGGCGGCGCGGTCGACGACCAGCACCGGGTCGGACAGCGCGTCCAGCAGCGTCGTGCGTGCGATCGGCGCCAGGTCGAAGAGGCCGCCGTGGCGCATGGCCCAGGCCGACAGCAACACGGCCAGAGCAAGGCTGCGCGCGGTGGGATCCTGGCCGAACAGCGTCAGGCCCGAGCCCAGGTAGATCGCGTTGGCCAGCCATGGAATCAGCGTGATGCCCAGCAGGGAGAGCATGAGCCGGCGCATCGGGCCTTGCGCGGCCCAGGCGGCGCGCGCGACCGCGAGCACGCCCGCGCCCATCGCCGCGTAGCCGCACGACACCATCACCCAGAACGCCGGGCCGCGAGCGTAGCGAACCGGGCCCCCGGCCGTGCCCAGGGCGCTGTCGGCGCCATAGAGCAGCCCGTGCCAAGGATTGGCGAGCGCCACCAGCCAGGCGGCCAGGGGAACGGCGGCGAGCGCCATCGCCGCGCCGCGCGCCAACGGCCTGTCGTCGCCGAGCGCATAGCGCCGCAGGAAGAGCGCCCACAAGATGGCCGTGGCCAGGATGGCGGGCCAAGCGTTCATCGCCCACAGGAGCTTGCAGGCCGGCGCGACCGTGGCCGCTTCGATGCCTTGAACGAACAACCACGCGATGGTGGCGATCCGCAGCCAGCGGAACGTGAGTTGTCCAGGGAAGCGGGTGCGCCGATCCACCCAGGCGCCCAGCGCGATCACGGCGAGCGCGACCGCGGCGGCCATCACCAGCCCGGGGGCGAGCGTGACCGGGCTGGTGCGGCAGGCGTCGACGAGGGCGAGGAGGTCTTGTGCAGGTGGCATCCGAGCAGCCCCGATCGCACGTGCGCGACGCGCGGCGAGATGGACCGGGGGCGTCCATGTACCGCTTTCGGGGATGCGCAAGACTGCCAGAGATTGCCCGGCGCGCGGTGGGCCTTCGCCGCCGTTCGGCGGCGGCGACACGCCGTCCGTAGAAAAGGCCTTCAGTGTCCGCGGGGCGGTGTCACGGGCAACGCGCGCTTGTGGGCCGTCTGGGCATGTTGCCGCACGATCTTGGCGGCCGCCTGCGCATCGATCGGCTTGCCTTCGAGGAAATCGTCGATCTGCGTGTAGGTGACCCCGCCGTAGGCTTCCTCGTCGGGACGCATCGGCCGCAGCTCTTCCAGGTCGGCGGTCGGCACCTTGTGCACCAGCGCGTCGGGCGCACCCATGGCGGACGCGATCGCGCGCACCTGCCGCTTGGTCAGCCCCGTCAGGGGCGCGATGTCGCAGGCACCGTCGCCATGCTTGGTGAAAAAGCCCATCACCGCTTCGGCCGCCTGGTCGGTGCCGACCACGAGCCCGCCGTGGGCGAAGGCGATCGCGTACTGGGCGATCATGCGCTGTCGTGCCTTGACGTTGCCGAAGGCGACGTCCTGCGCGGTGGGATCTGCATATCGCAGGCCGCTGACCAGGAGCGCCTGCATCAGGCCATCGGCCCCGGGCTTGATGTCCACGTCCAGCACTTCGTCGGGTTCGATGAACGCCAATGCCGCCTGGGCGTCCGCCTCGTCGCGCTGTTCGCCATGCGGCAAGCGCACTGCGAAGAAGCGCGCGTCGTGGCCTTGGTCCCGCAGTGCGCGCACGGACAGTTGGCACAGCCGCCCCGCGGCGGTCGAGTCCACGCCACCGCTGATGCCCAGCACCAGCGCCCGCCCGCCGGCCGCGCGCAGGTAATCGGCCAGGAAAGACACGCGTTCCCGGATCTCCTGTTGCACGTCGATGGTGGGCCGCACCGCCAACTCGTCGATGATCGCGCGTTGGGCGCGGTCCAGGTCCATGGATGGAAGGCGTTCGGGCATGGCGCTTTCTCCCGTGGCGAATCGGTCGCGTCGTGCTCGCGCTGCGAGAGGCGTGCCCGGGTGGCCATCGGGCCGGTGACGCCGCGCCGTATTTCTGGAATATTGGTGTCCAGAGGAGACCGCGTCGCCGCGACATCCGACGCAGCGGCACCCACGCGAGCAAAGCGCCCCACCATGGAAATGCCTGTCGACGACCCCCACGCGATCACCAACGGCGGGGCGCGCCTCCCCAGGCCCAAGGAAGATCGCCATTTCGTCACGGCGCTGGCGCGCGGCCTGGACGTGCTGGCCTGCTTCCGCTCGGGCGAGACCACGCTGGGCAACCAGGAGATCGCCCAGCGCTGCGGACTGCCCAAGTCCACGGTGTCGCGGTTGACGTCCACGCTCAAGCGCCTGGGATACCTCGTGCTCCTGGAGGACAGCGGCCGATATCGTCTTGGCACGGCCACCTTGGCCCTGGGCAGCGCCATGCTGGCCCGGCTCGACGTGCGCCAGGTGGCACGCCCGCTGATGCAGGAACTGGCCGCGTTCTCGGGCGCGATGGTCTCGCTGGGCGCACGCGACCGCCTGTCCATGATCTACGTGGAGAACTGCCGCAGTGCCGCCGCGCTGACCTTGGCCCTGGACGTGGGCTCGCGCATCCCGGTGGCCAGCACGGCCATGGGCCGGGCTTGGGTGGCCGCTGCCGACCCGGCCGAGCGCCGCGCGCTGCTCGACCAGCTCCAAGGCGTCGACCCGCATGCCTGGCCCGCCGTCTACGCCGGCATCGAGCGCGCGATCGACGACGTGCGGCACCTGGGCGTGGCTTGCTCGTTCGGCGATTGGCAACAGGACGTCCACGCGATCGCACGCGCCTTCGATCCGGGCGGCGGCCTGCCCCCCATGTCGATCAACTGTGGCGGCCCGGCCTTCCAGTTGCCGCGCCGCTTCCTGCTGGACGAGGTGCGGCCGCGGCTGATCGAGGCGGTGGCCCGGCTGGAGGGGCGCCTGGCGCGCTGACATGCCGATCCCGGCAGACGCGGTCCGCGGCGAGCCGCCGGCGCGTTGGCTGCCCGACGAGCCCCTGCCGCCCTACGCTTACCTGCCCCGACGGACCCCGCACCCCACGCGGGACGCGGACGGCCACTCCTTCGGTCGCGCGCCGTCCCTTCTCGCGCCGCCCGACCCGCGGCGCTGGCGCGAGTGCACGCCGTACCTGCATGGCATCGACCTCTTCAACCACGGGTACTACTGGGAGGCGCACGAGGCGTGGGAGGCCCTCTGGCACGCTTGCGGACGCACGGGCCAGACGGCGGACTTCCTTCGCGCCCTGATCCGGCTGGCGGCGGCTGGCTTCAAGCTGCGCGAGGGGCGCCCGATGGGGGCGCTTCGGCATGCGGCGGCCGCGAGCGCGCTGCTGCGCGAAGTCGTCGCGGAGAACGAGCGCCCCGATGCCGGCTACATGGGCTTGCGCGTGAGGGCGTTGGCCGACGCGGCGGACGGATTCTCCGCCGGGCTGTCGGGCGGCGGTGGGCCGCCCGACCCGATGCCGCCCGACCCGGCGCGGCCGTTCGCGGTGCTGCCGTTCTGGCTGCGGCCGGGCCCTTGAGGCGCCCGGCGCCAGGACAGACGCCTTACTTGGCCGTGCCGGCCGCCAAGGCGCTCAAGCGCACTTCCCGGACCTTGCCGTTCTCGATGACCGCCACGCGGGTGTTCGCCAGCGACCCGCCGCGCTCGTTGACGCCGTCGATGTCGTGCGGGTTCTGGGCCGAGGGCAGCGCCTTGAACGCCTTGTCCAGCGCGGCGCGGATGGCAGCGGCATCGGTCACCGTGCCTGCCAGCTTCATCGCTTGCGCCGTGGCGTGGGTGGCCGTGTAGTTCAGCGACACTTCCGAGCTCGGGTCGCGGCCCGGGTACGCCTTGCGGAAGCGCTCGACGAAGGCGCGCGTGTCGGGGTTGCTGTCCTCCACCACGGGCAGCACGCCGATCGAGCCTTCCAGCGGGGCATACCCTCCGGTGACCTTGGACATCTCGTCCATCTTGGCCTGGTCGATGATCACGAAGCCGCCCTTGAAGCCGAGTTCGCGCGCCTGCTTGACCACCAGTCCGGTCGGTTCCGACGCGCCACCGATGAACAGCACGTCCGGCTTGGCGGCCAGCACGCGCGACACCCCGCTGTAGAAGTCCGTCGCGCGGTTGTAAGACATCGGGTTCTCGGCGACCACCTTGCCGCCGGCCGCTTCCCAGGCCGGCTTGAAGGCCGCCGTCCAGGCCTTGGCGTAGTCGTGGTCGGCATTGGCGATCGCGACGTTCTTGCCGTACTTGGTCATCGCGTGCCGCACGAAGGGCTCGACGTACGTGGTGAACTCGGGCGGGATGCGCAGCGTGAGCTTGTTGCCGCGCGAAGTGACCTGCGGCACGCTGGTGTAGGACAGCAGCAGGACCTTCTGCTGCTCGTTGTTGGTCTGCACCGCGAAGCTGCCGCCCGAGTGCGGCACCAGCACCGCGGGCGTCTTGTGCTCCTGCACCAGGCGCTGCACGTTGATGGCGGTCTCGCTGGGGTTGTAGCGGTCGTCCAGCGACACGATCTCGATCTTGTACTTCTTGCCGCCCACCTCGAAGCCGGCGGCGTTGATCTCGGCGGCCGCCATCTGCATGCCGTCCAGCACGTTCTTGCCGTAGAGCGCGGCGCCGCCGGACAGCGGGCCCGAGTAACCGATCTTGACCACTTCCTGCGAGAACGCAGGTCCACCGGCTGCCAGCAGCGCGGCCGCGGCCGCGGGTGCCGCCAGGCGCTTGAAGAATCCAGTCTTGTCCATTTCCTTCGTCTCCTTCGTCTACAAGACGCGTGTCGTCATGCGGGGCTCGCGCCCCGATGCGTGGTTGGGGCTCAGGCCCCGATGTAAGCCTTGCGCACCGCTTCGTTGTGCATCAGCGTGTCCCGGTCGCCTTCCATCACGATGCGGCCGCCCTCGATCACGTAGGCGCGGTGCGCGATCTTGAGCGCCGCGTACGCGTTCTGCTCGGCCAGCAGCACCGTGGTGCCGGCTTTGTTGATGCCCTGGATCACCTCGAAGACCTGCTTGACCACCAAGGGCGCCAGGCCCAGGGAAGGCTCGTCCAGCAGCAGCGCCTTGGGCCGGCCCATCATCGCGCGGCCGATCGCCACCATCTGCTGCTGGCCGCCCGACAGGCTGCCGGCGGTGTGGTCCTTCTTCTCGGCTAGGATCGGGAAGAGGGCGAAGACGTCCTCCAGCCGGCGCTCGTTGCCGGCGCGGTCGCCCCGGTGCACGTAGGCGCCCAACATCAGGTTCTTCAGCACCGTCATCTGCGGGAAGAGCTTGCGGCCTTCAGGGCAGTGCACCACGCCGCTGGCGACGATCTGCGAGGGCTTCATGCCGACGAGTTCCTTGTCGCCGAAGCGGATGCGCCCGCCCGCGGCGCGATGCAGGCCGCTGGCGGTCAGGAAGATGGAGCTCTTGCCGGCGCCATTGGCGCCCAGCAGCACCACCAGCTCGCCGTCGTCGGCGTGCAGGTTGACCTTGTCCAGCGCGCGGAAGCTGCCGTAGCTGAGCGAGACGTCACTGAATCTCAGCATGCTCGCTCCCGAGGTAGGCGTCGATCACCGCCGGGTTGGCGCGGATCTGGGCGGGCGTTCCTTCGGCGATCTTCTCGCCGTAGTTCAGCACCATGATCTTGTCGGCCAGGTTCATGATCATGTCCATCTTGTGCTCGATGAGGCATACGGTCAGGCCCGCGGCCTTCATCTTGCGGATCAGGTCCGCCAGGCCCGCGGTCTCCTCGGGGTTGACGCCGCCGGCCGGTTCGTCGAGCAGCACCAGCTTGGGGTCGGTGGAGAGCGCCAGCGCGAAGGCCACGCGCTTGCGCTCCTCCTGCGAGATGTCGGCCGCGATGCGGTTGGCGACATGCGACAGCCCGACGAAGTCCAACGCCTCGCGGGCCTTCTCGCGGCAGACGCGCTCTTCGGTGCGCAGCCGCGAGGTGCCGGCCAGCACGTCCCAGAGCCCGGACTGCGTGCGCAGCCGATGCCCCACGATCAGGTTGTCCAGCACGCTGGCTTGGTCGAAGAGCGCCGTGGTCTGGAAGGTGCGGCCCACGCCCAGGCGGGCCATCTTGTCGGCGCGCAGGGCGGTGACGTCGCGCCCCTCGAAGTGGATGCTGCCCGAGGTGGGCAGATGCACTCCACTCACCAGGTTGAAGAAGGTGGTCTTGCCGGCACCGTTGGGGCCGATGATCGCGTTGATCTTGCCGTGCTCGATCGTGGTGCTGACGTCGTTGACCGCGGCCAGCCCGCCGAAGCGCTTGGTGAGGTTGCGGATCTCAAGCATGGCGGCCTCCCGGTGCCGGCCGGCCGGCCGGCGGGGCGCCGGTGGCGGCTGCCGGTGTCGATGGCGAGCTTTGCGCGCCCTGGGTGCCGCGCGAGGACCTGGGCGGCGCAGCCGCCAGCGCCGCCTGCGAGGCGCGCTTCGCTTTCCAGCCGAGGTAGGTTCCGACGATTCCGTGCGGCACGAAGATCACCAGCAAGATCAGGATGGGGCCGAAGACCAGGAAGCGGTATTCCTGCAGGAACTGCAGGTACTGCGTGAGCCACGGCACGGCAAGCGCGCCGAGCAGGGGCCCCAGCAGCGTGCCCAGGCCGCCCACCAGCATGTACATCGTCATGTCGAAGGTGTTCTCGACAGCGGCGATGCCCGGGCCCAGGAAGCGCACGAAGCCGGCGTACAGGCCGCCCGCGATGCCGGCGTAGAACACCGACAGCAGGAACGCCAGCAGCTTGTTGCGCATCAGGTCGATGCCCAGCGACTCGGCCAGGTCGTCGCTGTTGCGGATCGCCACGAAGGTGCGCCCCAGCAGCGAGCGCGCGATGCGCCGCATGATCCACACGCCCGCCACCAGGAAGGCGAAGACCATGTAGTACAGCGTGCGCGGTGAATCGAAGGCGATGGGCCCGATCGGGCCCGGCAAGGGGATGCCGATGATGCCGACCGTGCCGTGGGTGAGGCTTTCCCACTTCTCGATCACGAGGAACATGATGTACCCCACGCAGAGCGTGAAGATCGAGAAGTAGTGGCCCTTGAGCCGCAACGACACCCATCCCAGCGGCACGCCCATCAGCACCGCCGCCAGGCCGGACAGCGGGAACGCGGCCCAGAAGGGCCATTGGTGGTCGACGGTGAGGATGCCCACCGTGTAGGCGCCCACCGCCATGAAGCCCGCGTGGGCCAGGTTGAACTGGCCGGTGTAGCCGGTGATGAGGTTGAGCCCCAGCGTGGCGATGGCGAAGATGTAGGCGGTCGACATCACCGTGAGGTGGTAGTCGTTGCCCACGATGAACGGGAAGGCCAGGCCCGCCAGGAACAGCAACGCCCAGCCCAGGCGCGCGCGCGCCGGATCGATGACGCCGTCCATCAGCGCGCTCCCTGCGTGAAGAGCCCTTGCGGGCGCAACGACAAGATCACCACCAGCAGGACGAAGGCGACGATGTCCTTGTAGTCGGTGGACACGTAGAAGGCCCCGAAGCTCTCGGCGAAGCCGATGATCAGGCCGCCCAGGATGGCTCCCGGCACGCTGCCCATGCCGCCCAGGATGATGATCACGAAGGCCTTGGTGATCACCAGGTGCCCCATGGCGGGGTACACGAGGTTGATCGGCGCGTAGAGCGTGGCGGCCACGGCGGCCAGCACCCCAGAGATGGCGAAGGTGAGCATGGCCACGCGGTTGGCATCGATGCCCATCAGCGAGGCGCCGTCGCGGTTCTGCGCCATCGCGATGATGGTGGAGCCGGTCACCGTGCGGGTCAGGAAGAGATGCAGCACCACCATCAGCCCGAAGGCGGCCGCGATGATCAGCAGCCGCTGGACCGGTGCCGTGACGCCGCCCAGCTCGACGATGCCGGTGTAGGGCGTCTGCATGCGATGGAAGTCGGCGCCCCAGATCGCCTGCGCGCCCGCTTCGAGGAACAGCAGCAGGCCGATGGCCGCGATCATCGGGTGCAGGCCGGAAGCATGGCGCAGCGGATGGAACACCAGTCGTTCGGCCAGGGCGGCCAGGGCGGCCACGCTCAGCGCCGAGCCCAGCATCGCCACCCAGTAATTGGCGCCGTACGCGCTCATCAGGTGGAACGACACGAAGGCGCCCGCCATGTAGAACGCGCCGTGGGCGAAGTTGGGCACGTGCAGGATGCCGTAGACCAGCGTCAGGCCCAGCGCCACCAGGCTGTAGATGCCGCCCAGGGTCAGCCCGTTGAGAACCTGCTGGAGGAAGAGGTCCATCGCTTCAGGCCCTCGGATGCCGGTGGCCGGACGCGGTGCGGCTGCGTGTCATGAGTGTCTCGCTCCTGATCTTGGCGGGTGTGGCGCTTGGCGGCTTGGCGCGGGGCAGCGTGGTCCCGCGCCGATCGAGCCGCTCGTTTTCGGAAGATCATACTGCACAGCGGAACAAAACGGCCGACAGATGGCGCGACGCCGGTGCCTCGGATCGGCACGGCCCTTGCGACGCCGGCGTCGCGGCGGCGCCGTCTACCGCTGGAGCGTCACTGCAAGGTGATGTTGGCGCGGCGGATCAACTCGTCCCAGCGTGTCGATTCGGCCCGCATGGCGCGCGCCAAGTCCGCGCTGCTGCCGGCCGTCGGCACCGCGCCTTGCTTGGCGAGCGCGTCCGCGACGGTGGGTTGCGCCAGCGCCGCGCGCGTCTCCGCTTCCAGGCGTCGCAGCACCGACGTCGGCGTTCCGCCGGGTGCCAGCAGGAACAGCCGCGGCGATGCGTCGAAGCCGGGCAGCCAGTCGGCCACCGCGCGCCAGTCGGGCGCGTCGGCGAACGTCACCGGGCTGGTGACGCCCAGCACGCGGACCTTTCCGGCCTTGACCTGCGGAAGGGCGGCACCGGCGCTCAGCACGGCCACCGGGATCTGCCCGCCGATCAGGTCCGGCAGGATCTGCGAGGCGCCTCGGTAGGGCAGGTGGGTCATCTGGATCCGGGCCAGCGACTCGAGGTACTCCATGGCCAGGTGATGGACGGTGCCGACGCCCGAGGTCGCGTAGGTCAAGGCGCCGGCCTTCGCGGCGGCGGCCAGGTCTTCGAGCGAACGGATCGGGCTGCTGGTCGCCACCGCGATGGTGAGCGGCGCGATCGCCACCGGGGCGACCGGCTCGAAGCTCTTTTGCGCGTCGAAGGAGAGCTTCTGCATGGCTCGTGCCGCGATCAGCAGCGACGAATCGGCCAGCATGAGCGTGTACCCGTCGGCAGGCGATTTCGACAGGGCGTCGGCGGCGATGGTGCTGGACGCGCCAGGACGATTCTCGACCAGCACGTTCTGCCCGAGCTGCTCGGCCAGGCGCGTGGCCAGCGTGCGGGCGACCGCATCGGCGCCGCCGCCGGCCGCGAAGCCGACCAGGATGCGCACCGGGCGGGCCGGCCATGCCTCGACCGCGGGCTGGGCCGCGCTCGGGCGCGGCAGCGACAGTGCCAGCGGCGAAAGCATCGTCGCGGCGATGCGGGTGACTGCCTTGCGTCGGAAATTCATCTGCGGTGTCTCCCGTGTGGTTCAGGCCTTGCCGGTGCCGCGGGACAGCGGCCGCTTGGCGATCTCGCGCACCGCGTCCCAGTCCGGCTCGAAGCCGAAGCCCGGCGTGTCAGGCAGTCGCAGCCATCCGCCCTGGGCCTGCGGCAGGCCCCGGTAGATCTGCTCGCAAAGCAGCACCGCGCTGCGGTGCCACTCGACGAAGCCGCCGTGCGCGAGCCCGGCGTGCAGGTGCATGTTGTGGAAGGGCCAGGCGCCGCCGTTGGCGATCGCGACGTTGTAGGCCTGCGCGGTGCCGGCGATGCGCAGGCACTGCGTGATGCCGCCGGTGATCGCGACATTGGGCTGCGCGATGTCGATGGCCCGCGCCTCGAACAGGTCGACGAAGCGCGAGGCCAGGCCTTCGTTCTGTCCCGCGGCCAGCGGCACCCGCACGCGGCGGCGCAGTTCGGCCAGCGCGCGCACGTCGTTGGCCACCAGCGGCTCCTCGAAGAAGGCCAGTCCCACGTCCTCGAGGCGCTGGGCCAGCAACGCGGCATGGTAGGGGTCCAGGCTGCAGTTGGCGTCGATGCAAAGCTCGACGTCGGCCCCGACGGCTTCGCGCACCGCTTTCACCCGCCGCTCGTCCTCGCGGATCACCTGCGAAAGCGGACGCGGCTCGTCGCGTCGTTGCAGCGCATGGTTCCCCACGGTCATCTTGAGTCGCGAGAACCCGCGGCCAGCCCACTCGCGGGCCGCGTCCACCAATTGCGCATCGTCGAAGAACCCGAAGCCGAAGGTCGCGTACACGGGGACTCGATCTCGCGCTCCACCCAGCAGGCGCCACAGCGGCAGCCCGAGCGCGCGCGCCTTGAGATCCCAGACCGCGAGATCGATGGCCGCGATCGCGTGCATGCCGTAGCCGCTCTGGCCACGCGAGGACATGAGCCATCGCAGCCGTTCCCAGATGCGCTCATGGTCCATCGCGTCCATGCCGACGACCGTGTGGGCCGCCACCTCGTTGACGGCGGCGGCGACCACTTCCTCTTCGGTGATGGCCGTGAAGCCGGTGCCGGTCAACCCGTCGGCGGTGTCCAGGCGCACGAGCACGCACGACAGGTTGGTGCGCCGGGACACGCCCGCCGCGTCCAGCGTCATTTCGACGTTCAAGGGAATGGCCTGGCAGCGGGCGATCTTCATTCCGACACGGCCTCCTCGCGGGCGAGCAGCCGTCCCCGCCCGGCTGCATGGCCGGAATGCCCGGTCAGACGCGCCGCGCTCCAGGCGCCCGCGACCGCGCTGGACACGACGGGCAGTCCGAGCCGGTCTTCCAGCGGCACCGTGACATCGAGCGTGCGCAGTCCGCCGCACGACACCAGGAGCGCGTCGGCCTCCGGAGCACGGGCCGCGGCCCGTGCGCCCAAGTCCAGCAGCGTCTGGCGTGTCACGGCGTGAACTTCCGCCACGGTGAGCAGCTGCAGCGACTCGAGGCCGAGCACGTCGAAGCCGTGGTCCCGCAGGAACGCGACCAGCCGATCGTTGACATCGTCGGTGTAGGCGGTGGCGACGGCGAGCCGACGCGCCCCCACCCGATGCAACGCCTGGACGATCGCATCGCTCATCGTGACCGCGGGCAGCCCGGTCGCGTCGCGCAGCGTTCGCCCCAACTGCTCGTTGAAAGCCGCACCGCGGTAGAAGCTGAGCGACGTTCCCATCAACGCGACCGCGCGTGCGCCGCGTCGGGCCAAGGTCTGGGCCGCCTGCGCCACGCGGTCGATCACCGTGTCGAACCCCGCGGCCGACATCGCCGGGATGCCCAGTCCGACGGCCGAAAAAGACAGCTCGCGGCCATAGAGCTCGGGCAACTCGGATGGAACCGCACCATCTGCGGGCGGAACGATCACGCCCAGAAGCGGACAGGAATCGGGCATGTCGGCGTCTCCTCGGGAGCCTCGGCAATGCGTGGAATGGTACCCGCGCGGCACCGCAGCCGGGCTGCGCGGCACGGGCGACCCGCCCGGCTCCTCGGATCCAGCGCGTGGGCCGGCGCTTGAATCGCCAATGCGGCTCGTGCGCCGCCCCCAGGCGATCGAGCCCGTGACGCGCCCGCCTCAGCAGCGCTTCGAGGCGCCCAGCAGCCGGCGCAGGATCGCGAGGCCGCCGAGGCCGGGAACCGCAGCGATCGCGTTGCCCAGGGCCACGCCGACGGCGTTGGCGAGCGCGTCGAGCGACGACGGTTCGCGCGGCGGCATGAACGACTGCATCCCTTCGATCGCCGTTCCCATCGCCACCAGGACCAGCGCCGGGACCAGCCGCCGGCCGACGCCCGCTCCGTCGGCCATGCAGCCGAACCACCAGCCCAACAGCGCGTACGTGCCCAGATGCTGGAACTTGTCGCCGCCGATGCCCTCGGTGAACGGTTGCGGCACCAGCGACTGCCAAAGGACGTACGACACCAGCAGCCCGCCGACCAGGAGCCAGGCGCGGCGCAGCGGATCCGGGGCGTTTGCGGGCATTGGCGGTCGATCCATGCAGGGTCGGTCGATCGGCGACAGGGATTCGGCTCGGCGCCGTTCGGGGAGCCGCGATGATACCGGCCGGGTCACGTGACGCCGGCCCGGTCAACGCGCAGGCGCGCGGCTGGATTCGTCTAACGAAGGACGCTGATGAATCGATGGCGCGTCTTGCTGGAAACGCCAGCAAAAACAGGCCATCGGGCACTTCGTCAGCAGGAGGTCAGTGCGCACCTTATCGTGCGTCGGTTCTCGGCTCCGCTCGTCGGCACCTTGTTGGCGTGGGCCTACGTTGGTCGGCAGCCCATGGCGTGGGCGCTTCAGAATCGCGGGCAATGCAACGATAGAGGGGGCGTGGCGCGCTCGGGCGCCGACGCCGGACCCAACCGAAAGACGATCGCATCATGTTCAAGAACCACCCCATCGGAACGCGCCTCTGGGCCGCATTCGGGCTGCTGGTCGTGGCGTTGGCCGGGATGGCCGGGCTGTCCGTGGCCAAGCTCGCCCAGCTGCACGGCGGCATCGAACTGGTGGTCAACGACCGCTACGCCAAGGTGTCCCTGCTCAACGAGATCACGCACAAGGCGAATCTGAACGCGCGCGCATCCCGCAACATGCTGATCTTCGACCAGCCGGCCCAAGTGCAGGAGCAAGCCGCCGTGGTCGACACGTCGCGCAAGGAGATCGCCGAGCTGCTGGCCAAGCTCGACAAGCTGCTGACGCAGCCGGCCGGCCGCGCGCTGTTCGAGGTCGTGGTCGAGAAGCGCGTGGCCTATGCGCAGTCGCTGGGCACCTTCAAGGACGCGGTGCTGGCCGGCAAGCGCGACGAAGGCAAGCGCATTCTGATCGACGAGCTCCGTCCGCGGCAGATCGTCTACTTCGAGGCCATCGACAAGCTGGTCCAGTTCCAGAAACAACTGATGGACCACGCCGTGATCGAGGCCAGAGCCTCCTTCGAGAGCGCACGGCTGTTGCTGGTCGGGTCGACCGTCGCAGCGATGCTCGCGGCCGTGGCCTTCGCCTTCACCATCACGCGCTCGATCACCATTCCGGTGCGGCAGGCCAAGGACGCCGCGGTGGCCCTGGCAGCGGGCGACCTGACCCAGCGGCTTCGGGGCGAGGCCCGCGACGAGATCGGCGAGATGATGGACGCGCTGGGCCGCGCCATCGAGCAGCTGAACTCCACCATGGCCTCCGTGCGTCTGTCCGCCGAGCAGGTCAGCACCGGCGCGGCCGAGCTGTCGGCAGGCAACCTGGACCTGTCGTCGCGCACCGAGCAGCAGGCGGCCAGCCTGCAGGAGACCGCATCGGCCGTGGAAGAGCTCGCCGGGACGGTGCGCACCAACGCCGACGCCGCCCGCGAATCCGACCGCCTCGCCACCGAAGCGGCGGCCGCAGCGCAGGCCAGCAGCGTCGAGGTCAAGCGCGTGGTGGCGACCATGGGCGAGATCGCGCAGTCGTCCGAGCAGATCGCGTCGATCATCTCGGTCATCGACGGCATCGCCTTCCAGACCAACATCCTGGCGCTCAATGCCGCCGTCGAGGCGGCGCGCGCCGGCGAGCAGGGCCGCGGCTTCGCGGTCGTCGCCTCGGAGGTGCGCTCGTTGGCCCAACGCAGCACCGAGGCGGCCCGCGAGATCAAGACCTTGATCGCGCGTTCAGGACAAAGCGTCGAGACCGGCGTCCAGGTGGTGGACGAGGCCGGCGTGCGCATCGACCAGTTGTCGGCCGTCGTGCTGCGCCTGGGCCAGTTGATCGGCGGCGTGTCGCAGGCGTCGGTCGAGCAAGCGGGCGGCCTGGAGCAGGTCAACACCGCGGTGTCGCAGATGGACCAGGTGACGCAGCAGAATGCCGCGCTGGTGGAAGAGCTGGCGGCGACCGGGCGGTCCCTGTCCGACCAGTCGCAGGCGCTGCGGCAAGCGGTGGCGAGCTTTCGCACCACCGGCTAGCGCGATGCGGGCGGTTGCCTAGGCGGGTGCCGCAGGGCAGGCACGGCGGCTGCCTTCAGCGCTGCAGCGGACTCACGGCCCCGTGGTCGCGGGCCGCAGCACCGCTCTCCGGGAAGCTACGAATGCGCCGTGATTTCCGCCTCATGCGCCGCATGAGCCTCGCCGCCCGCCATGCGACACGCGTCGCGGCGGCGCTGGCAGCAACGACGACGGCGGTTGCCGCCCAGTCGTCGCCCGACGGCGTCGCCACCTCGGGCCAAGCGTCTTCGGCCTGGGCGGCTGCCTCGCCGTTGCGTCCCACTCAGCTGTTCGTCCAGGCCTCCCATGCACCGACGGCCAGCGGGGCCGGCATCGGCGCCGGCTGGGCATGGCGCTGGCAGCGCACATTGGGCGATTACGGCGTGCTGGCCGCGCGCACGGACGCGATCCTCGAGCATTGGTGGATCACCCGCCGCAGCGACGCCGGTGGCGGCTCTGCCACCCGGCTGGGCATCACGCCGGTGTTGCAGTGGCGTCGCGCGCGCGACGCGGGGTTGTTCGTCGAAGTGGGCCTGGGGTTGAACTGGATCGGGCCCACGTACACGACGGGGGAAAAGCGCTTCGGTTCGGTGTTCAACTTCGGTGAGCATATCGGCGTCGGCTGGCGCGGCGCCGGCGCGCTTCCCTGGGAATGGACGCTGCGCTACCAGCACTTCTCCAACGGCGGCCTCAGCGAGCCCAACCCCGGGGAGAATTTCGTGCAGTTGCGGGTGGCCAAGGGGTTCTGAGGTCTTGTGCTATGGTCGCCTTGTCCTGGGCGCACCGCCGGGGCTCCCCGCACGTGGCCTCGCGCCACCGGGCATTTCCTTTTTCTCGCGGACCATGAAGCAGCTCTGGGTCGATCTTGTCCACGGCGTCGTCGAGCCGCATGCACCCCGGTGCAGGCAGGCCCGTGGCGTTCGCACGCAAGCATCGCGGCTGCAGGTCACTCCTGCCTTTCTTGGTCGGCCCGGCAGGGCGCGGCGCTAGGCTTCCCCACCGGAAGTCCCAAGCCGCCACCTGCCGGGACCCGAGTCCGAGCAGGTCGCGCACCTTTCGTCCCGCTCCCACGCCCGTGGCTCCCTCGAGGCCGGCGCCGATGGGAAGGGCGCGCGCACCTGTGCACTTGCGATCCGCAATCGACAGGAAGCCCCGACATGAACATGCAGGACATCATCATCTCGTCCAAGGACGCGGTACTGCTGAGCGATCTGGTGCGTCGTGCAGACGACCTCCCGGAGATGGAGCAGGCGGTCGAGCAACTGACCCTCGCGTTGGAAGTCGCGCGCATCATCGACTCGGCACGCATGCCGAACGCGGTCGTCACGCTGGGCGTGCTGGCCGACTACGTCGAAATCCCGGACGGGCGGTCGCGTACCGTGATGCTCGTCCACCCGGTCGGGGCCGACGCGAGCCGCGGGCGCATCTCGGTGCTGTCGCCGGTGGGCAGGGCCCTGTTGGGACGCACGGCCGGCAGCGTCGTCGAGGTCGCGCTGCCTTCGGGCAGGCACCAGACGATCAAGGTGGTCGGCGTGCGCGACGAGCACGGAGGCGGTCATGCGTGAATCGCGGCAGTCCCCGGATCCGCGGCCGCTGCGTGGGTCGGCCGCGGCCGTGTCGCCCGTGTTCGCTCATCCCGACCACCCGCTGGCGCTGTACGTGTGGGATCCCACCGAGGTGGGGCAGGTGAGCTTCGGCCTGCGGGCCGCGGTCGCGCTGGGCGACCGCCAGGCGGGCGTCGTGTCGCAGGCGAACGTCTCGGGGTTGTGCATGTTCGCTTGCAACGAAGCCGCGCTGGTGGAGCCCATCGACGCGTTGCTCGCGCATTTCGGGCCGGAACACGTGCGGCTGACCGGGCCCCACGTGCGCTTCTGGCCTGGCAAGCCGATGCGCTGGCCGGTGATGACGGTCGTGATCCGCGTGCCGGAGCATTACGGAGCGCGGGTGCGATCGGACCTGGTCGACCGGGGCGCGCGTTGCGTCGAAGCGGAGCACGGTTCGCGCACCGCTCTCGTTCGTGCCGAAGCGCCGCAGACCCGGCTGCTCGGGTACGCGGGCTGGCTCCACGTGCTCACCGGCGGGCGGGGCGAAGTCGAGATCGAGCTGCGTGGCTACGACTCGGCCGAAGCAAGTGGCCGGTCCGACAGGGATCCGGATCCGGGTCCTCGGGCGGCCTGAGCGGCCATCGCGTTCCACCTTGGCCATGGCGGTCTTCGGGGCCGATAGTGGATGACGTGAGCAACGACGCCACGCGGCCCATCGGCTCGTTCGAGCGGGCGAGCGCATCGCCCCCTCGCTTGCCGGATGGATCCAGTCACCGACCCGCCAAGTCGCCCCACAGCTGCTTGAGCCGGTCGTCGCGGCCGCAGCGGGCGCGGTAGAACTGGTAGCGGACGGGGTTCTTCAGGTAATAGTCCTGGTGGTAAGCCTCGGCCGCGTAGAAGGCGCTTGCCGCCACGATCTGGGTGACGATCGGCTCCTTGAAGGGCTTGGACTTCTCGAGCGCGGCAAGCGAGGCCCGTGCGGCCGCCAGTTGCGCAGCGTCGTGCGTGAAGATGGCGCTGCGGTAAGGCGATCCGACGTCGCAGAACTGCCGATCGGGCGTGGTCGGGTCGATGGTGCGCCAGAAATGCTCCAGCAGTCGCTCGTAGCTCACCTTGCGCGGGTCGTAGACCACCTCGACGGCTTCGGCATGGCCGGTCCGCTTGGCGGCGACCTGCTCGTAGGTCGGGTTCGCCACCGTCCCGCCGATGTAGCCCGAGGTGGTCGAAACGACGCCGTCGATCTTGTCGAAGTCGGCCTCGACGCACCAGAAGCAGCCGCCGGAGAAGGTGGCCTTGGCCGTCGGCGCGCCTGAAGATTGGGCTTGCGGCTGCGCTTGAACGCCGGTCGCGGCCGCTGCGACGAGCAACAAAGCTGCGGCAGCGCGCAGGGCTGATCGAATCGTGTTCATGCTGGAGGCTCCCTGGCGAGCGTGTCCGTGGCTGTGTCCATGTCCGTCGCGGGCGGAGACACAACCTTTCCGGCGACGGGACTAGCGCTGCGCCTCTGCCCGGCGCGCGATGGCGGCCGCGTCGCGCACCTTCCGCTGCGGCATCGCCATGTCCCCCGCGAGGCCCGACATGTCGCGAAGCCGCGGCAGGCTTGCGACCCGGCCGCGGCGCAGCACGTCGGCGGGTTCGATGCGCCCGTTCGGATGGTCGGAAGAATCGGCTTCGGCTGCCCGAAGCAGCGTCACCGTCACGCAGGTCGACGGCATCGCGGCTTCGAGGTCCCGTGCGGTGGCGGTCGGTTCACGCACAAGTACCCGTCCCCTTTTCGTTCTCGTCCCTTCTTGTGCGGCCGCTGTCCGCCGGCTTCGCCTCACTCCACGGTGACGCTCTTCGCCAGGTTGCGCGGCTTGTCCACGTCCGTCCCGCGCGCCAGCGCCGCGTGATAGCTCAGCAACTGCAGCGGCACCACGTGCAGGATCGGGCTCAGCAGCCCGGCGTGGTCGGTCAGGTTGATCACGTGCATGCCTTCACCCGGCTCGATGCGCGTGTCGCGGTCGGCGAACACGAAAAGCTCTCCACCCCGCGCGCGCACCTCCTGCAGGTTTGACTTGAGCTTGTCCACCAACGCGTCGTTGGGCGCCACCACCACCACCGGCATCTGCGCGTCCACCAGCGCCAGCGGCCCGTGCTTGAGCTCGCCCGCTGCGTACGCTTCGGCGTGGATGTAGGTGATCTCCTTGAGCTTCAACGCGCCTTCCATCGCGATGGGGAAGTGCACGCCGCGACCGAGGAACAGCGCGTGGTCCTTGTGGGCGAAGCGGTGCGCCCATTCCTGCACGGCGGGCTCGATGGCCAGCACGTGGTCGATGGCGGCAGGCAGGTGGCGCAGCGCCGTCAGCAGCTCCTTTTCACGCTCGGTGGGGAGCCGCCCGCGCTGCTTGGCCAGCACCAGCGTCAGCACGAACAAGGCCGCCAGCTGCGTGGTGAAGGCCTTGGTGGAGGCGACGCCGATCTCGGGGCCGGCGCGGGTCAGGAAGCGCAACTTGGACTGCCGGATCAGCGCGCTTTCGGGCACGTTGCAGATGGTGAGCGTGTCGTCCAGCCCTTGCGCCTTCGCGTGTTGCAGGGCGGCGATGGTGTCGGCCGTCTCGCCGGATTGCGAGATGGTGATGACCAGCGTGCCGGGCAACGCCACCGATTCCCGGTAACGGTACTCGCTGGCGATCTCCACCTGCACCGGCACCTTGGCGACCGCCTCGATCCAGTACTTGGCCACCAACCCCGCATGGAAGCTGGTGCCGCAGGCCAGGATCAACACCTGCTGCGCACGCGAGAAGACGGCTTCCGCCTCGGCACCGAAGAGGCCCGCCGACAGCGCCGAGGCGCCCGTGACCATCTCCAGCGTGTTGGCCACCGCGCCCGGCTGCTCGAAGATCTCCTTCTGCATGTAATGCGCGTACTTGCCCAGCTCCACCGCGTCGGCCGACAGCTGGCTCTCGATGGATTCGCGCACCACTGCCCGGCCTTGCGCGTCCACCACGCGCACGCCGTCGGTGCGCACTTCCACCACGTCGCCTTCTTCCAGGTAGGCCACCTGGCGCGTCACCTGCAGCAGCGCCGAGGTGTCGGAGGCCAGGAAGTTCTCGCCGGCGCCAGGCGCCCCGAGGCCCAGCAACAAGGGCGCGCCCTTGCGCGAGCCCACCACCAAGCCCGGCGCGCGGTCGCTGACCACGGCGATGGCGAAGAGGCCTTCGAGCTCGCGCACGCTGGCCTGCACCGCCTCGAAGAGCGGCAGGCCGGTGCGCAGGTGCGAATGCACCAGGTGCGCGATCACCTCGGTGTCGGTCTCGGACTGGAAGGCGTAACCAGCGGCCTTCAGCCGGGCGCGCAGCGGCTCGTGGTTCTCGATGATGCCGTTGTGCACCACGGACACTTCGATGCCGCTGCCGCTGGACGCGTGCGGGTGCGCGTTGCGCTCGGTGACGCCGCCGTGCGTGGCCCAGCGCGTGTGCGCGATGCCGGTGGGCGCGGCGCGTTCCGCGGCGCGCGCTTCCAGTTCGGCCACGCGGCCCACCGCGCGCACGCGCGAAAGCGCCTGGCCGCCGCCTTCGCCCACCAGGGCGAGGCCCGCCGAGTCGTAGCCCCGATATTCCAGCTTGCGCAGGCCTTCGATGAGGATGGGCACCACGTTGCGGCGCGCTGCGGCGCCCACGATTCCGCACATGTTCTGTTCTCGTCCTTGCTTTACTTGCGCTTCTTGGTGGGCCGCTGCCAGCGCTCGACGATGCGCGCAGGTGCGCGCGTGATCACGAGCGCACCGGCCGGCGCGTCCTTGGCCAGTGTGGTGCCGGCACCCAAAGTGGCTCCACGCCCGACGGTCACGGGCGCCACCAGCTGCGTGTCGCTGCCGATGAAGGCGTCGTCCTCGATGACCGTGAGGTGCTTGTTGGCGCCGTCGTAATTGCAGGTGATGGTGCCCGCGCCGATGTTGACGCGCTCGCCCACGCGGGCGTCGCCGATGTAGGCCAGGTGGTTGGCCTTGGAATGGGCGCCCAGCGTGGCCGCCTTGGTCTCGACGAAGTTGCCCACGTGCACTTCGTCCGCCAGCCGCGTGCCGGGCCGCAGCCGCGCATACGGCCCGATGCGCGCCTGCGCGCCGACCACGGCGCCCTCGATGTGCGAAAAGGACAGGACTTCGGTGCCGGCGCCGAGGTCGGCGTCGCGGATCACGCAGTGTGCGCCCACGCGAACGCCGTCGGCCAGCCGCACCGTGCCTTCGAACACGCAGTTCACGTCGATCAGCACGTCGCGCCCGCAAGCGAGCGTGCCGCGCACGTCCAGGCGGGCCGGATCCATCAGTTGGACGCCGTCGGCCATGAGGCGCTCGGCCAGGTTGCGCTGGTGGACGCGCTCCAATTGAGCCAACTGCATGCGGTCATTGACCCCCAGGGTCTCCCAGGCATGGTCGGGCTGGGCGGACACCACTTCGACGCCGTCGGCCACGGCGGCCGCCACGATGTCGGTCAGGTAGTACTCGCCCTGGGAATTGTCGTTGCGCAATGCCGCCAGCCAGGTGCGCAGACGCGCGGTGGGCGCCACCAGGATGCCGGTGTTGACCTCGCGGATGGCGCGCTCGTGCGGTTGCGCGTCCTTGTGCTCGACGATGCGGCGAATGGGTCCTCGTGCATCGCGCCTTGCAACGCCCGCGGCGTCCGACGCTTCGTCCGCCACTTGAAGCGCCTGCCCATGGCCCATACCTATGGAAGTGGCGCCGGCGATATCCAGCCGCGGTGCAGCGGATGCATCGCCGGCAGCGCCCGGTGCACGTACGATGCGACCGTATCCGGTCGGATCTTCCAGGTCGACGGTCAGCAGCGCCAGGCGGTCTCGGCCAGCGGCCTTGACCAGCCGATCCAGGGTGCCGGGTCGGGTCAGCGGCACGTCGCCGTAGAGCACGAGGGTGGGGAGCGTGTCATCCAGGAAGGGCAGCGCTTGCGTTACTGCGTGGCCGGTGCCGAGTTGGGGCGACTGCAAGGCCCACGTCACGTCGTCTGCGGTGGCGGCTTCGCGGACTTGCTCGCCGCCGTGGCCGTGGACCACGACGAGCCGCGCCGCGCCCAGGGTGCGGGCCGCATCCAGCACGTGAACCAGCAACGGACGGCCGGCCAGCCGGTGCAGCACCTTCGGCAAATCCGAGCGCATGCGCTTGCCCATGCCAGCGGCCAGTACCACGACATTCATCATTTCGCTTTAGATTCAAGGACTTGCATGCACGACACCTCTGTTCGCGGCGATGTTACCACGCGGCCCATGCGGCTCGTCCTGGCAGTCATGGCACTCGTCGGCCTGCTGCTCGCGTCCGGCTGCACGGCGATCAAACTGGGCTACCAGACGATGCCCACCTGGGGTCATTTCCAGCTGGACCGTTACTGGAACCTGGACTCCAGCCAGTCCGAGCTGGTGAAAGCGCGGCTGGAATCCTTCCAGGATTGGCATCGCTCGACCGAGTTGCCGCAGTACGCGAGGCTCTTGGGCGGCATCAAGGACAAGCTGCGCGCCGGGCCGGTGGAGCCGTCCGAAGTGGCCCGTTGGCGCGAGGCGGCCGAGGGCCGCTGGCTGACGATGGCCCAGGTGGCCGCGCCCAAGTTGGCCGAACTGGCCGTGACGCTGCGGCCCGAGCAGCTCGACCGCATGAAGAAGCGCATCGCCGAGCAGAACGTCGAGCATCGCAAGAAAGTGCTGCCGGCCGATCCGGACAAGCGCCAGGACAACCGCGCCGAGCGGATCGAGGAGCGGGCCGAGACGTTCTTCGGCCGGCTGAACGACGCCCAGCGCGAGGCGATCAAGCGGCACGTGGCCACCGTGGCGGTGGACGACGAGGCGATGTACGCCGAGCGGCTGGCGCGCCAGCAGGCGCTGGTGTCGGTGCTGGAGCGGATCGTCGCGTCCCGCCCGTCGAAGGACGAGGCCCGCGCGCAGTTGGAGCCGGTGCTCGCGCAGATGTGGAAGCCGCGCGACGCCAAGCGGGCGGCGCTGGTCGAGCACACCACGTCGGCGACCGACCAGCTGACCGCCAACCTGGTCAACGCGGCCACGCCTCAGCAGCGCGCCAAGATGCTCGCGCGGCTGGAAGGCTGGAGCGGGGACTTCCAGCAGCTGGCGTCGCGCTGAGCCAGCAGCCGGCTTCGCGGTGAAGTCCGGGCTTCGCGCCGAATTTCACCGCGGCCTCAAGGGGCCGCGCGGGTCGTCGCGGAAGAAGCCGCCCCGGTCCCGGCCGCCCCATGCCCGCCGTGGCCATGCCCATGGGCATGCGACGGCACCCGCCCCGCTGCCTTGTCGACCACGTCCGGGTGGCCATGGCCGCCGAACACTCGCGGCGCGAGTGACCCGACCAGCATGCCCAGGATGGCGGCGCCCAGCCCGACCAGCTGCGGCGGCACGATGCCTTCGGGCGCGACGTTCTCCATGGCGATCCAGGTGCCCAGCCCGCAGACGATGGACACCAGCGCCCCCTGGGGCGTGGCGCCGCGCCAGAACATGCCGAAGACCAGCGGGGTGAAGGCGGCCACCAGCGTCACCTTGTAGGCGTTCTGCACCATCTCGTACATGGACGATTCGCTGTTCAGCGCGAACAGCATGGTGGCCAGCGCGAAGCCCACCAGCACCAGCCTCAGCAGCAGCAGGAACGTGGCGTCGCCCATCCGGTGGCCGAACAGCGGGCGCACGATGTTCTCGGTGAAGATGGCGGTGGGCGCCAGCAGCGCCCCGCTGGCCGTCGACAGGATGGCCGACAGCAGGGCCCCGAAGAACAGCACCTGCGCGAAGAGCGGGGTGCTCTCCAGGATCAGCCGCGGCAGGATCAGCTGGAAGTCCGTGCCTTCCGTGTCCAGCAACGGGCGCACCATCTCCGGCATGATCAGCAGCGCCGACACCGCGATGAACATCGGCACGAAGGCGAAGACCAGGTAGAACATTCCGCCGAAAAGCGTGCCGCGCACCGCGGTCTTCTCGTCCTTGGCGCTGGTGACGCGCTGGAAGACGTCCTGCTGGGCGATCGACCCCAACGCCATGGTGAGGAAGGCCGCCACGAAGGCGATGATCTCCTTGGCGTCCAGCGCGGGCCAGAAGTCCAGCTTGCCCTCGCTGGTGGCGGCCGTCATGACCGCGCCCACGCCGCCTGCCATGCCGGCCAGCAGCCAGGCGATGTAGAGCAGCCCCAGCACGATGATCACGACCTGGAAGAGGTCGGTGAAGGCCACCGCGAACATGCCGCCGAAGAGCGTGTACACCAGCACCACCGCCGCGCCGATCATGACGCCCTGCGGGATGCTGATGGCGCCGCCCGACAGCACGTTCAGCACGATGCCCAGCGCGATCATCTGCGCGCTGGTCCAGCCCAGGTAGGACAGCGTGATGGCGATGCCGGTGCCGATCTCGACGGTCTTGTTGTAGCGGCGGCGGTAGAAGTCGCCGATGGTGAGCAGGTCCAGCCGATAGAACCCCCGGGCCAGGAAAAGCGCCACGAGGATCAGGCAGGCGGAGGCACCGAAGGGGTCGGCCACCACGCCGCGCAGGCCGTCCTTCACGAAGGTGGACGACACGGCCAGCACCGTTTCGGCGCCGAACCAGGTGGCGAACACCGTGGCCATGTTCATGTACAGCGGCAGGCTGCGGCCGGCGACCAGGAAGTCCTTGGCCGAATGCACCCGCCGGGCGGCGTACAGGCCGATGCCGATGGTGACGGCCAGATAGAGCATGACGAAGGCGATCAGCACGGCGGTCTCCTTCCGGGGCGGCGGGTCAGGGGTGGATTTCGGGTCGCCGAATGGTACCGAGGTCCAACACGCGGTGCAGCAATTCCATCGGGCCTCGGAAGACCGTGCGTCGGCCGGGCCCGGCGATCGTGGGCGCCGCGCGGACGATCCGGTCAGCGAAGCAGCGTCCAGACCTCCAGCCCGAGCAGCGCGGTCACCAGCACCATGAAGGCCACCACGAGGCGCTGGGTGCGGCGCAGGCTCTGCAGCATGCGGCGCAGCATCCGGTCGGCGTTGTCACCGGTGGGGGCTTGCGAAGCCTTCACCAGCACCTGGTGCGCCAGCCGCGGCATCGTCGGCAGGATCTCGCTCCAGTTGATCGATTCCTGCTTGAGGCGCTCGATCAAGCCGCGCCAGCCGATCTGCTCGTTCATCCACCGCTCCAGGATGGGGCGCGCGGTGACCCACAAGTCCAGTTCCGGGTCGAGCTGGCGGCCCAGGCCCTCGATGTTGAGCAGCGTCTTCTGCAAGAGCACCAGCTGCGGCTGGATCTCCACGTTGAAGCGTCGCGACGCCTGGAACAGGCGCAGCAGCACTTGCCCGAACTGGATGTCCTTCAACGGCTTGTCGAACACCGGTTCGCAGCACGCGCGGATGGCGCTTTCGAGCTGGTCCACCCGGGTGTCGGGCGGCACCCAGCCGCTTTCGATGTGGTTGATCGCCACGCGCTTGTAGTCGCGGCGGAAGAACGCCAGGAAGTTGTGCGCCAGGTACTGCTTGTCGCTGTCGGTCAGCGTGCCCACGATGCCGAAGTCCAGCGCGATGTAGCGGTTGAATTCGGCCCCCTGGGCACCGACCAGGATGTTGCCCGGATGCATGTCGGCGTGGAAGAAGCCGTGGCGGAAGACCTGCGTGAAGAAGATCTCGACGCCGTCGCGCGACAGCTTCTTCAGGTCGATGCCCGCGGCCACCAGGTCGTCGATGCGGTTGATCGGGATGCCGTGCACCCGCTCCATCACCAGCACGTTGGTCGCGATGAAGTCCCAGTGCATCTCCGGGATCTTGAGTAGCGTGGAGCCTTCGAAGTTGCGCCGCAGCTGGTTGGCGTTGGCGGCTTCTTTGACCAGGTCGAGCTCGTCGTGCAGGTAGCGGTCGAACTCGTCGATGACGTCCAGCGGCCGCAGCCGGCGCGCGTCGGCCGACAGTTTCTCCGCCAGCCTGCCGGCCAGGCGCAACAGCTCCAGGTCGTGGTCGATGACTTCACCGATGCCAGGCCGCAGCACCTTGACCGCCACTTCCCGGCCGTCCAGCAGCCGGGCGAAGTGCACTTGCGCGATGGACGCCGACGCCACCGGCACGGGGTCGAATTCGGCGAAGACCGCCGACAGCGGCCGGCGCAGGCCGCGCTCGATCTCGGCGATCGCCTGCGTGCCAGGAAAGGGCGGCACGCGATCCTGCAGCTTCGTGAGCTCGTCGGCGATGTCCTCGGGCAGCAGGTCGCGCCGCGTCGACAGCACCTGGCCGAACTTCACGAAGATCGGCCCCAAGGCCTCCAGGGCCTGTCGCAGGCGCACGCCCCGCGGATCGACGAAGCGGCGGCGCCCGTTCCAACGGTGCAGCATCCGGGCCGGCCAGGGCCAACCTTCGACGTGAATGCCGCTTCCGGCGAGCTGCTCCAGTCCGAAGCGCTGCGCCACCAGCAGGATGCGGGCGAGCCGGCCGATCCGACCGGAACCGAGGCTGCGCTCGAGGGCCTGCTCGCGGGCCACCGGCTCAGCCGCCCGCGGCCGGGCGACGCACGAGCGTCACGGGGTCGAAGGCGCGGTCGCCGTCGGGATCGGGCACGCCGGTGGGTGCCAGGCCGGCGAAATCGAAGAGCGACCGGTCCATCAGATGCGAGGGCGCCGCGTCCGACAATGCGGTGAAGATGGTTTCGACGCGGCCCGGGTGGCGGCGGTCCCAGTCGTGCAGCATCGCCTTGATCTGCTTGCGCTGCAGGTTCTCCTGCGACCCGCAGAGGTCGCAGGGGATGATCGGGAAAGCGCGGTGCGCCGCCCAGCGCGCCAGGTCGCCTTCCTTCACGTAGGCCAGCGGGCGGATCACCACGTGCCGGCCGTCGTCCGAGACCAGCTTGGGCGGCATGGCCTTCAGCTTGCCGCCGAAGAACATGTTGAGGAAGAAGGTCTCGAGGATGTCGTCGCGGTGGTGGCCCAAGGCGATCTTGGTGGCGCCCACTTCGTCGGCGACGCGGTACAGGATGCCTCGACGCAGCCGCGAGCACAGCGCGCAGGTGGTGCGGCCCTCGGGGATCACGCGCTTGACGATGGAGTAGGTGTCCTGCGTCTCGATGCGGAAGGGCACCCCACGGGCGGCCAGGTAGTCGGGCAGCACGTGCTTCGGAAAGCCCGGCTGGCCCTGGTCCAGATTGACCGCCACCAGCTCGAACCCGACCGGGGCGCGAGACTGCAGCTCCAGCAGGATGTCCAGCAGCGAGTAGCTGTCCTTGCCGCCGGAGACGCACACCATCACCCGGTCGCCCGGCTCGATCATCCGGAAGTCGGCGATGGCCTGGCCCACTTGGCGCGCCAGGCGCTTGTGCAGCTTGTTGATCTCGGTCGCGGCGCGCCGCGGGTCGGCGGCCGGGGCGCGGCGAGGGGGGGCGATGGTGGCGGTCTGCATGGCGGGCATCAGGTGCGGAAGCGAAAGACTTCGACGCCTACCGTGCGGCAATCGGGATACACGTCGGGCTTCTCGGTGCGCACCCGCACCGCGCGCACCGCGCTCGGCTCCAGGCAGAGCGCGACGATCCGGTCCACCAGCGTCTCCTGCAGGTTGTAATGCCGCTCGTGGGCCAGCCGCTGGATGCCGTGGCGGATGAAGTCGTAGTCGACCGTGCCGGAGACGTGGTCCCGGTCGGAGGTGCTGTCGGCCAGCGGCACGTACAGGTCGACGCTGACCAGCACCCGCTGGCGCGCGGCCAGCTCGAAGTCGTGGAAGCCGATCGACGCGTCCAGCGCGAAGTCGTGCAGGAAGATCCGGCGGCAGTCCGCCAGGCGGGGGTCGAGGAGGGCGTTCATTCGAGGGTGGGCTCGGCCAGGTACATCACGTCGCGTTCGAAGCCCATCAGGTGCTGGCCGCCATCGACGACCAGGTTGACGCCGGTGATCGCGGGGGCGCCTGCCAGGTAGGCGATGGCCGCCACGATGTCCTCCGGGCGGGAGGACCGCCCCAGCGGCGTCATGCGGTGCGCCCGCTCGAAGCCGTCGTGGGACTGGTCGCCCGAGACCAGCGTGATGCCGGGCGACACCGCGACCACGCGCAGCTTGGGGGCCAGCGCACGGGCCATCATGCGCGTGGCGGCATCGAGCGCCGACTTGGTCAGGGTGTAGGAGAAGAAATCGGGATTGAGGTTGGCCAGCTTCTGGTCGAGCAGGTTCACCACGACGCCGCGCGCATCGTCGGGCAGGCGCGCGTGCAGGGCGCGCGCGAGCACCAGCGGCGACACTAGGTTGGGACCCAGGTGGCGCGAAAACAGTGCCGGGTCGAAGCTTTCGGGGCGGTCGAACTCGAAGAGCGCGGCGTTGTTGACCACGCACGTCAAGCCCGGCAGCGCCTGCATGGCCTGGGCCAGGAGGGCCTCGGCTTGTCGCGGGTCGTCCAAGTCGGCGCGCAACGCCACGGCCCGGCGGCCCAGCGCCTCGATCTCGGCCGCCGTGGCCAGCGCTTCGACCTCGGACCGGCCGTAGTGCACGGCCACGTCCCAACCGGCGTGCGCCAGGCCCAGGGCGATCTCGCGCCCCAGGCGCCGGGCGGCGCCGGTGACGAGTGCCGCGCGGGTGGGCGGTCCGGGCCGGTGGGTGGTTGCGCTCATGGACCGGGGAGTGTAGCGGATGGGTCGATACAATCCCCGGCATGGACCTACCCCCGGAAGAGGCGCCGCGCGGCGTGCGGCTGGCGCCTGGCGGCGAGTTGGCGCAGCGCATCGCAGGGCGCATCGAACAGGCCGGTGGATGGATCGGCTTCGACGCCTTCATGGCGATGGCGCTGCACGAGCCCGGGTCCGGCTACTACGCGGGCGGCGCCGCCAAGTTCGGGCAAGGGGGCGACTTCGTCACGGCGCCCGGGCTCTCGCCGCTCTTCGCCCGGTGCCTGGCCGTGCAGGTGTCGCAATGGTTCGCCGACCATCCGGAGCTGCCGCGGCGCGTAGTGGAGTTCGGGGCCGGGGACGGCGCGTTGGCGGGCGAGCTGATCGCGGCGCTGGACGCAGCGGGCACGCCGGTCGCGGAATACGCGATCGTCGAATTGTCGGGCGAGCTGCGGGCGCGCCAGCGCGAGACCGTCGCGCGGCGACTGGCCGCGGGTGACGCCGTCGTGCGCTGGTGGGACACCCTGCCGCAAGGGATCGAGGGCTGCGTGATCGGCAACGAACTCCTGGACGCGATGCCCGTGCGGCTCTTTCGCGTCGCGGCCGGGCAAGCGTTCGAGCGGGGCGTGTCGCTGTCGGGCGCGCGCTTCGCGTTCTCCGACCGACCAGCCGATGGGGCTTTCGCCGCCGAGATCGACGCGGTCCTGGATGCCGGATTCTCCGACGCGATGCCGGATTGGCGCGCGCATGCGACCCGGCCCGCCTTCGACTACGTGTCGGAATTGCCCGAGCAGGGGTCCGCGTGGGTGCGCGAGGTAGGCAGCCGGTTGTCACGCGGCGCGCTGCTGCTGCTGGACTACGGCTTTCCGCGCGCCGAGTTCTACCACCCGCAGCGCCGGGGCGGCACGCTGATGGCGCACCGCCGCCACCGAGCCCATGGCGACGTGCTGGCCGAGCCGGGCATGCAGGACATCACGGCGCACGTGGACTTCAGCGCCGTCGCGTCGGCCGGCGAGGCCGCGGGCCTGGCCTTGGCCGGATACACCAGCCAAGCCCGGTTCCTGTTGAACTGCGGCCTGCTCGACGCCTTCTCGCGCGAGCAGTCGTCGGCCGCCGGCGTAGTGGACAAGGCGCGCCAGGCGCAGGCCGTGCAGACGCTGCTGTCGGAAGCCGAGATGGGCGAGCTCTTCAAGGCGATCGCCTTCGTGCGCGGCATCGACGCGGCGTCGGTCGGCTTCGCGCAGGGCGACCGGAGCCACCGCTTGTGAGGCGGGCCACGCGATGAAATGGCTGGTCGCCACGGTGGTCGCGCTCTTCCTGTTCGCCGGGTTGATGCCCTTCCTGCGCCGCTTCGGCATCGGGCGATTGCCTGGCGACATCAACTTCCGGCTGCGCGGGCGCGAGGTGTCGATCCCGATCGCGTCGACCGTGCTGCTGTCGCTGCTGGCGGCACTGGTGGCCAGGCTGCTCTGACCCGGGCTTCGGCGGGCCGAGCGCACGGCGCCTGGTGCCGAGCGGTTCAGCGCCTGCCGGTCGGGCCCGTGCCATGCTGCTTCAGCGCGACCACGCGCGCGGTCATGGGCGAAGCGCGAGGGAAGACGTGCCGCCGCGACGCGGCCACGGGGTACGCACCTTGCGTGCGACTCACGACCGTCTTCATCCCCTCGAGCCGTGGCCATGCGCATCCACCACCTCAACTGCATCTCCACCTGTCCGCTGGGCGGGCGCCTGATGGACGACCGCACGCCGTCTTACGTGCGCCGCGGCCACTTGTGCTGCCATTGCCTGCTGATCGAAACCGGCAACGAGCTGGTGCTGGTCGACACGGGCCTGGGCCTGCGCGACGTGCGTGCCCCGCGCGAGCGGCTCTCCGCCTTCTTCCTCGGCCTGGTGGCGCCGGATTTCCGCGAGGAGATGACCGCGATCCGGCAGGTGCAGAAGCTGGGCTTCTCGCCGCGCGACGTGCGGCACATCGTGCTGACCCACCTGGACTTCGACCACGCGGGCGGGCTCGACGACTTCCCGCACGCCACGGTCCACCTGCTGGCCCGCGAGCGGGACGACGCGTTCGCGCAGGCGAGCTGGCTGGATCGGCAGCGCTTCCGGCCGCAGCAGTGGGGCACGCGGCTCAACTGGCGCGTCTACCCGTCGGGCGGCGGCGAGCCGTGGTTCGGTTTCGAGCGCGTCCGGCCACTGGACGGCCTGCCGCCCGAGATCGCGATGGTCCCGCTGCCCGGCCACACGCTGGGCCACGCGGGCGTGGCGGTGAACCGCGGCGACACGTGGATGCTGGCAGCCGGCGATGCCTATTTCTTCCATGCCGAGATGCGCGCGGAGAACCCCTGGTGCACGCCGGGCCTGCGCTTCTACCAGCGGATGATGGAGAAGGACCGCGCCGCGCGCCTGGGCAACCAGCGCCGCCTGCGTGCGCTCAAGCGCACCCACGGCGGCGAGGTGGAGATCTTCTGCGGCCACGATGTGCGCGAGTTCGAGCGGCTGTCGGGCCGCAGCGCGCGGCTGCCGGTGGCGGCGCTGCGGCCGTTGGTGGGTGAGCAGCCTTCGGGGCCGCGGGTCGTGGAGCCGGCGTGGAGTGGCCAGGATGCCGTGGTGCGTGGCGAGCAGGGGCGGCCCGGCCTGGTCCATTGACACCCGCGCCGCCGCGAGCGTCGCGCGCGACGGGCCGACGTCAGCCGGCGGTCCGGTGTCGGGATTGCGTAGACTGGGCGTTTCGCGCGATCCGCTTCACCCACCACCCGTCGCATGCCCCTTCGTCGTGGCTCCAGTTTCGATCCCCCGCCGGAACTCAAGGCCGAGCTGGACCGGATCGGCTGGGTGCCTTCGCCGCGGGTCACCCAGCGCGCCCTCTGGGTGTTCGCCTACGGGTCCCTGATGTGGAGCCCGGGCTTCGCGGTGGCCGAGCGCGCAGTCGCGACGCTGGCCGGGTGGCACCGCTCCTTCTGCATCCGCTCGTCGATCTACCGCGGCACGCCGTCACGGCCGGGGCTGGCGCTGGGACTTGAGCGCGGCGGGTCGTGCCGGGGCGTGGCGCTGCGCATCCCGCGGCGGCGGCTCGACGCGACGCTGCGCGAGCTGTGGCGCCGTGAAATGCCGACCCGGGCCTACCACGCGCGCGCGCTGCCCGTGCGCTTGGCCGATGGGCGCAACGTGCGGGCGCTGGTGTTCATCGCCAACGCGAACAACCCGCAATACGACGACCTGAGCGAGGCCGAGCTGCTGCACCGCGTCGCGACGGGCGTGGGCGTCGCCGGCCACAACCGCGACTACCTGCTGCGGACCATCGATTCGCTTCAGCTGCTGCGGGTGCACGATGGCCGCATGCACCGGCTGCGGCGGCGGCTGCCGCGTGCCCATCCGGAGCCTCGTTGATGTACAGCGGCCTCGAGGACTCCAGGCGTTGGGTGCTCGTGGAAGCGCTGGCCGAGCACGCCCGGCTGCGGCCCGACGCCGAGTGGCTCACCGACAGCGACGGCGCGTCGCTGGGCTTCGGCCAGGCATGGTCCGACGCGCGTCGCGTCGCGAGCTTCCTGGATGCGTTGGGCGTGGCGCCAGGCGATCGGGTGGCGGTGTTCATGGGCAGCGGCTGCGACTTCGTGCGCGCCTGGCTCGGGCTGGGCGTGCGTGGCGCCGTTGGCGTGCTGGTCAACACCGAGCTGCGCGGCGCCTTCCTGCTCCACCAGCTGCAGGACTGCCGCGCTGCCGTCATGGTGGTCGACGCGGCCTTGCTGCCCGCGGTGGCCGAGGTGGCGGACCGCCTCGCCCACCTTCGCGTGGTCGTCGTGGTGGGACAGCCCACGGTGGTGACACCCCCCGCCTGGCGGGTCGAAGAGTGGGGCGTCTTCGCGCGACATGCCGAGTGGACCGGCCCGGGGCCGGGGCCGGCCGACATCGCATGCGTCATGTACACCTCGGGCACCAGCGGGCCGTCCAAGGGCGTCCTGATGCCGCACGCGCACTGCGCCCTCTACGGGGTCGGCGCGATTCGCTGCCTGCAGCTGACGCCGCAGGACCGCTACTACATCAGCCTGCCGCTCTTTCATGCCAACGGCCTGCTGATGCAGCTGGGCGCGACCTTGCTGGCCGGCATCCCCGCCTTCGTGCGGCGTCGATTCAGCGCGAGCAGGTGGCTTTCGGACGTCCGCGCGAGCCGCGCCACCGTCACCAACTTCCTGGGCGCCACCGCCGCCTTCGTGATCACCCAGCCGCCCACGCCGCACGATGCCGACCATGCGTTGCGCGCGGTGATGCCGGCGCCCAACCTGCCCGAACACGACCACGCGTTCCGCACCCGCTTCGGCGTGCGCGACGTGGTGTCGGGCTTCGGCATGACGGAAGTGAACATTCCCGTGTGGGGCCGGCTGGGCCGGCCCGCGCCGGGCGCGGCGGGCTGGTGCCACGAGGACCATTTCGAGGTGCGCATCGCCGACCCGGACACCGACCAGGCGATGCCGTGGGGCCAGGTCGGCGAGATCCAGGTGCGCCCCAAGGTGCCCTTCGGATTCATGGCGGGTTACCTGGACGCGCCGGACAAGACCGTCGAGGCGTGGCGCAACCTGTGGTTCCACACCGGCGACGCCGGCACGCTGGACGCCAGCGGCTTGCTGAGCTTCGTCGACCGGATCAAGGACTGCATCCGGAGCCGCGGCGAGAACATCTCGGCCGCCGAGGTGGAGGCCGTGGTGGGCGACGTGCCGGGCGTGGCCGAAGCGGCCGCCTATGCCGTGCCTTCGGATGTCCCCGGTGGCGAGGACGAAGTGATGATCGCGCTGGTGCCCGTGCCGGGCGCCGATGTGGATGCCCGTGCCGTGCTGCGCGAGGTCTCCGAGCGCTTGCCGCGCTTCGCGCGGCCGCGCTACGTGAAGGTGCTGGACGCACTGCCGAAGACCGCCACCGGCAAAGTGCAGCGCGCGGTGCTGCGAAAGCAGGGGACGAGCGGAGCGACGGACCTCGACGAGCGCGGCTGACGCGACGGGCCAAGTCGAGTCCCGCGCGCCTTTCAATCTTGCCGCGCGCGCCTTCGCAGCGCGGCCACCGCCGCCTCGTAGATCTGGTCGAGGTCCGCCGGCTTGACCAGATAGGCGTCTAAACCGGCGGCCTGGCCCCGCTCGTGATCGGCGGCGTGCCCGTAGCCGCTCAAGCCGACGATCGCCAGTTCCGGCACGGCGGCCTCGTTGCGCAGCGCACGCGCCACCGCATGGCCGTCCATCCCCGGCAACCCGATGTCCAGCAGCACGAGCCGCGGCGAGAAGGCGCGCGCCGCGTCGATCGCCGAGGGACCGTCCCGCGCGACGGCCACCCGGTGGCCATCGGCCTCCAGCACCATGCGCAGGGTGTCGGCGGCATCGACGTTGTCTTCGACCACCAGGATGGCGGTCGGCGACAGCGGCTTGGTCGGCAGGCCCGCGGCCGCTCCCCGCGTCGAGCGTCGGCGCTCGACGCGGGGAAGGCGCACCGTGAAGGTCGCGCCGCGCCCCGGTCCGGCGCTGTCGGCACGCACGCTGCCGCCGTGCAGCTCGACCAGCCGCTTGACCAGCGACAGCCCGATCCCGAGCCCGCCTTGCGATCGATCGAGGGTGGTGGCGCCTTGGGCGAAGAGGTCGAACACGCGCGGCAGCAGTTGGGCATCGATCCCCATGCCGTCGTCGATCACCGCCAGGTCCACCCAATCCGCCTCCGCATGCGCGCTCACGGAGATGCGGCCGCCCGGCGGGGTGTACTTGGCGGCGTTGTTCAGCAGGTTGGCCACGATCTGCGTGAGCCGTGCGGGGTCGACCACGACGTCGATGTCGGTGGCCACGTCGATCTCGAGCGACTGCTGTTGCTCGCGCAGCAGCGGCCGCACCATCTCGACGCCGGAAAGCACGGGCGAAGCCAGCAGCACGTTCTCCTTTCGCAGCTCGATGCGGCCCTGGGTGACGCGCGACACCTCCAGCAGGTCGTCCACCAGGCGCGACATCTGCGCGACCTGCCGCTTGACGATCTGCGTGATGACGACCTGCTGCTCGCCGGCGTCGACCTGCCGCTCCATGAGCTTGACCACGTTGGCCAGCGGTGCGAGCGGATTGCGCAGTTCATGGCCGAGCATGGCGAGGAACTCGTTTCGCCGGACGTCGAGCTCGCGCAGCTGCTGCTCGTTCGCGCGGCGTTCGGTGACATCGAAGTTGATCCCGACCATGCGCTCCGGTTCGCCGGCGGCGTCGCAGATCACCTTGCCCCGGCCGACCAGCCAGCGGACCTCCCCGTCGGCGTGGACGACCCTGAACTCGTCGGTGAACTCGCCCCGATCGGCCAGCGCGCGCGAGATGGCGGCATCGAAGCGGGGCCGATCGTCCGGATGGACCATCGCGATGAAGCGCTCTCCGCGGGCCACGCCGTCGGCCGGGGCTGGCAAGCGCAGCAGCGCGTAGAGCTGCTCGTTCCAGCGCGACTCGCCGGTGCGCACGTTCCAGTCCCACACGCCCATTCCGCCGGCCGCCAACGCCACTTCCAGGCGCTGTTGCGCGACGACGAGCTCGGCTGTGCGCGCTTCCAGCGTGTGTTGGGCGGCGCGCGCCTCGGTGACGTCGAGCTCGGCCACCACGCCCCCGACGATGCGCCCGTCCGGGTCGCGGACCGGGGCGGCATTGTTGAGGTAGAAGCGGCGCGGGCCGCCATCGAAGGGTTGGCATTCGACGAGCTCGCCCCGGACCGTCTCGCCCTTGAGCAAGGCGCGCGACATCGCCCATTCCTCGGCCCGGATGCGACGCCCGGTGTCCGGATGGAAGCCCACCCACTCGGCGTACTGTTCCCAACTCGTGGTCTCGGGCGGCACGCCCCAGAGCGCCCGATTGGCCGCGTTGTCGCGCAGGATCCGCCCTGCGGCGTCGGCGATGACGACGCCGACGGGGAGCGCTTCCAGCACCGCCGACAAGGTGGCCTCGCTGCGGCGCAAGTCCTCGACGGCGTGGATGTGCTGCGTGACGTCATGACCATGCACGACGATCCCCGTGACGGAACCGTCCGCCGCACGGAGCGGTGCGTAGGTGAAGTCGAACCAGCGATCCTCGGGAGATGCGCCCGGCGCGCGCTCCAGTGTCACGTGCATGCCACGGGCGACGTAGGGTGTGCCGGTTTCGTAGACCTGGTCGAGCAGCGCCGGGAAGCCTTGGGACCGCGATTCGGGTGCGGCTTCCGACGCCGGGCGGCCGATGAGGTCGAGCGCGCCGACGAGCCGCCGATAGTCCGCGTTGGCCCACTGGAACACGTGCTGCGGCCCACGCAGGATCGCCATGCACCCGGGCGCGTGGTCGAGCCAGTCCCGCGAGGCGAGCAGCGTGTCGCGCGGAGGACCTGCGGAAGGATGGGCCGGTGGAGCGGTCATCGTCGGGTTCGGTCCGCACAGGCGGGGTAGCGAATGGGCGACTGCTCTCGAAGCATAAGCGAAAGCGGGAATCATGGCTGTCCCGGAGCGTTCGATGACGCCGCAGGAGCGTCGAAGGCGGACCGACAAGCCGGTCCGCCGAGCCGAACCGCGAACACATCGCCGCCGAGGCGGACGGAGTGCGAAGCACTGCCGCCCCGGTGGAACGGTGTCGCGAACAACGCCGGCTTTCCTGCCCATTTCGGCGCGCCGAGCGCCGGCCCGCCGCGGTAGCGTCGATGCTCCGGCTCTACGGCGTGCGTGTGTCGCGGTCATCGCCTCCACGACACGCATGCGCTCATCGATGACCCCAGCCCTCGCCACCCTCGACGCCCCGCCCGCCGTCCAGCGCTCCATGCGGCTGTCCCAGCTCATCGGTGCGCTCAGCCATGCGCTCGACATGACCGAGGGCCAGCCCGAGGGACACTGCGTTCGTTGCTGCTGGATCGGCATGCGGATCGGCCGCGCGGCGGGCCTGGACGATCGCGAGCTGTGGGAGCTCTATTACGTGCTGCTGCTGAAGGACCTGGGCTGCAGCAGCAACGCCGCGCGCATCTGCGCGCTCTACCTGACGGACGATCTTTCCTTCAAGCGCGACTTCAAGACGGTCGGTGACAGCCTGCCGCAGGTGCTGGGCTTCGTGTTGCGCCACACCGGCTTGGGAGCGGGCCTGGCCGAGCGGATGCGCAGCCTGCTGACCATCGTTCGCGATGGCGAGCGCATCGCCCACGAGCTGATCGCCACGCGCTGCCAGCGGGGCGCCGAGATCGCGCGCCTGCTGCGCTTCCCGGACGCGGTGGCGGCGGGCGTCTACAGCCTGGACGAGCATCATGACGGTCGCGGCAAGCCGGACGGGCTGGCCGGCGACGCGATCCCGGTCTACGCGCGCATCGCGCTGATGGCGCAGGTGATCGACGTCTTCCATACGGCCGATGGGCCGGATGCGGCCCGCGCCGAGGTGCGGGCGCGCGCCGGCCGCTGGTTCGACCCGCGCCTGCTGCCGGCCTTCGAGGCGGCGCAGCGCGACGCGGCGTTCTGGTCGGCGCTGCGGGCGCCCGACATCGGCGAGCGGGTCGCGGCGCTGGAGCCGGCCGGCCATTCCGTGCCGCTGGACGACGATTACCTCGACGACATCGCGGCCGCCTTCGGCCAGGTGGTGGATTCGAAGAGCCCCTACACCAGCGGCCACAGCGAGCGCGTGGCGGTGTACGCGGACATGGTCGCCGAGGCGCTCGGGCTGTCCGACGAGCGCCGTCGCTGGCTCAAGCGCGGCGCGCTGCTGCACGACATCGGAAAGCTGGGCGTGAGCAACGCGATCCTGGACAAGCCGGGCGCGCTGGACCGCGACGAGTGGATCGCGATGCGGCGTCACGCCGAGCACACCGAGGCGATCCTGTCGCGGATCGACGCGTTCGCGGAGCTGGCCCGCGTGGCCGGCGCGCACCACGAACGCCTGGACGGGCAGGGCTATCCGCACGGCCTCGCCGGCGACGCGATCATGCTGGAGACGCGGATCATCACGATCGCCGACGTCTTCGACGCGATCACCGCCGAGCGGCCCTACCGCGGCGCGATCCCGGTGCCCGAGGCGCTGCGGATGATGGAGAAGACGGTGGGCACGGCGCTGGACGCCCGCTGCCACCAGGCGCTGGTGGCGGCGATCGCCCGGCTGCCGGCCTGAAGGCGGCGCCGCGGTCGCACGGGGCGCGCCCCGCGTCGGCGGTCAGCCCCGCCCGAACTCCCGATCCTGCAGCTGCCGCCAGAAGATCTTGCCGGAACTGGTGCGGGGCAGCGCGTCGACGAACTCGACTTTCCTGGGCACCTTGTAGGCCGCCATGCGCTCGCGCGCCCAGGCGATCAGCGCGTCGGCATCGACCTGCTCGTGGCCGGGGCGCCGGGCGACGAAGAGCTTGACGGTCTCGCCCCGGCGCTCGTCGGGGGCGGCCACGATGCAGCACTCGCGCACCGCAGGGTGCTTGTAGAAGAAATTCTCGACCTCGGCCGGCCAGACCTTGAAGCCGGCCGCGTTGATCATCCGCTTGAGCCGGTCGGAGAGGAAGTAGTAGCCGTCGGCGTCCATGTGCCCGAGGTCGCCAGAGCGCATGAAGACCCGGCCGTCCAGCTCGACGAGCGCCTCGGCGGTGGCTTCGGGGTGCTTCCAGTAGCCCTTCATCACTTGCGGGCCGCTCATCAGGATCTCGCCGGTCTCGCCGGGAGGCAGCGTCTGCAGCGTGTCGGGGTCGACCACGCGCGCCTCGACGTCGAAGGCCGGGATGCCCAGGCACTGCTTCTTGGGCCGGTGCCACGGGTTCATGTGGGTCGGGCTCATCGTCTCGGTCATGCCGTAGCCCTCCAGGTAGGACAGGCCGTATCGGTCGTGCAGCAGCTGCGCGATCGCCTCGGGCATGGCCGCGCCCCCGCCGCCGATGTGGCGCAGGCTGGAGAGGTCGCACTTGGACGCCACCGGGTGCGAAAGCACGTCCACCACCATGGTGGGGACGTTGGTCCAGTTGCTGACGCCCCAGCGCTCGATCAGGCGCGCCGCCACCACCGGGTCCCAGCGCGGCAGGATCACGCTGGTGGCCCCCATGTAGATCGGCGCGTTCATGCACGACACCAGCCCCGTCACGTGGAAGAAGGGCGCGGTGGCCAGCGACACCGAGGCGGGCGACAGCGTCTTCCACCAGCCGACCATCACGCAGGTGGCCATCATGGTGGCGTGCGTGTGGATGCAGCCCTTGGGCCAGCCGGTGGAGCCCGAGGTGTAGGGCAGGCAGGCCATGTCGTCCGGGCCGGCCAGGTGCGGTGGCGGCGGGCGGGTCGCGCCCCAGGCGAGCGCGTCGGTCCAGGCGGCGACGAGCGGCGCGGCCGCGCCCGCGTCGCCGATCGCGGCCAGGTCGGTGGCGGTGGCCGGGTGCTCGGGCAGCTGCCGGGGCGCCTCGACGAAGGCCGGCGGCGCGAGGTCGTCGGCGGCGGCTTCGCCGGCCGGCAGGTAATCCGAATACGTGGCGACCACGATGCCGCGCAGTCGCGCCGTGCCCAGCATCGGCAGCAGCTCGGCCACGGTGTCTTGCGCGATGATCGCGGCCACGGCGTCGGAGTCCTCGACGTAGTGGCGCAACTCTTCGACCTTGCTCATCGGGTTGACCGGCACCACCACCGCGTCGGCGCGCAGGACGGCGTAGAACGCGAGCATGAACTGCGGCGAGTTCTGCAGGTCCACGATCACCCGGTCGCCGCGCGCCACGCCCATGCGGTGGGTCAGGAACGACGCCAGCGCGTCGATCTGCGCGGCCGCTTCGCGCCAGCTCGTCTCGTGGCCGTAGAAGACCGTGAAGGGACGGTCCGGAAAGCGCCGGGCCGAGACTTCGAAGTTGTAGAAGACCGAGGTTTGCGGGTAGGTCAGCGACTTGGGGGCGCCCGGCGGCCAGAAGTCGTAGTGGGGTGGGTGGGTGCCGGCGTACGGGGGCGGCGGGGACGAAGCGGACGACGCGTGGGCGGAGGGCATGCTGGGGCCGATGGAAAGGCGCGGATCGAGCCCGGCATGATAGAACCCCGGGCTTGCGCAGGAGATCCGAAATGAAGACATACACGCACGCGCAGCTGCGCGACCTGGTGGGCGCCGAGCTCGGCGTTTCCGACTGGCTGGACATCACCCAGGACCGAATCGACGCCTTCGCGCACGCCACCGGCGACGACCAGTGGATCCACGTGGACCCCGAGCGCGCCGCTGCCGGCCCCTTCGGCGGGACGATCGCGCACGGCTACCTCACGCTGTCGCTGATCGCCGGCTTCGCGATGAAGCTCTTCCGCTTCGAGGAGCGGATGTCGATCAACTACGGGCTCAACAAGGCGCGCTTTCCGGCGCCGGTGAAGGTGGGCAGCCGGCTGCGCGCCCGCTACGTGTTGAAGTCGATCGAGGATTTCACCGGCGGGCCGGGCGGCGCCAAGGGCGTGCAGGTGGTGACCACCGTGACCATCGAGATGGAGGGCTCGGAGCGGCCGGCGTGCGTGGCGGAGACGGTGCGGCTGGGGTTCGAGTAGCCGGCCGTCTCGGCCGCTGCGGCATGCTAGGATTTTCCGGGCGGATGTTGCCGCCCATATCGTTCTGAACAGCGGGATTGCCATGAAAACGACGATCGACATCCCGGATCCGCTGCTCGACGAGGCGCGCAAGCTCGCGTCGCGGGACGGCACCACGCTCAAGGCGTTGGTCGAAACGGGTTTGCGCCGGGTCATCGAGGAGCGCCGGCCATCGAAGCCCTTCAAGCTCCGGCGCGCAAGCGTCGGCGGCAAGGGCCTGCAGCCGGGCGTGCGCGAAGGCGACTGGGAACGGATACGTGCGCTCGCGTACGGTGAGCCGGACGCATGATCGCGGTCGACACCAACGTCCTGGTGTACGCCCACCGGCGAGATTCCGCCTTCCATGCGGCCGCTGCGGAGTGCGTCGAGCGGTTGGCTCAAGGACGGGCGGCTTGGGCTCTCCCTTGGCCTTGCATCCACGAATTCTTCTCGGTGGTGACGCACCCGCGCATTTATGCGCCAGCGTCGACCTCGACCCAAGCCGTTGCTCAAATCGACGCCTGGCTGGAATCGCCGAGCGTCGTGTTGCTGGCCGAAGGGCCGGATCATTGGGCAACGTTGCGGACCGAGATCGCGTCGAGCAAGATCATCGGTCCGACGGTGCACGACGCGCGGGTGGCGGCGCTTTGCCTGCAGCACGGCGTGCGCGAGTTGTGGAGCGTGGACCGGGACTTCAACCGCTTCCCGCGCCTGCGCGTCGTCAATCCGCTGGTGAACTGACCCCGCCCAGCGCCCCCCGCACCGCCTGCACCCGCGCCTCGTGCACCCGCGCCTTGATATGCTCGGCGCGCACCACCGGCTCGACGGTCTCGCCGCGTTCGCGCGCCCGCTCATCGAGCTGGCGAGTGACTTCCGCCGCGATCGTGCCCGCGTCCACGCCGCGCGCCGCGTCCAGCGCACCCGCCAGCAGCGCCGCCTGCGGGTAGGGCGCTTCCTCGCGCCCCAGTCGCCCGCGCGCATCGGCCTCGCAGGCCTTCAGCGCCTCCAGGAAACGCGCCGGCTTGCGGATCGCGTCGCAGCGCTCCAGCAGCTTGACGACGGTCTCTGGCCGCAGCTCCATCGCGCGGTGCACGTTGCCGTGCTCGCGCGCGACGATGGCCGCGAGGTCCCGGCAATCTGTCGGGACCTTGAGCCGCGCCGACGCCTGGGCGGCGAGTTGCTCGGACCGCGCTTCGTGCGCGACATGGCGCGGCAGGGCGTCGGCGGGCGTGGTGCCCTTGCCCAGGTCGTGCATCAGCGCGGCGTAGCGCGCGGGCAGCGACAGGCCCATGCGCGCGGCCATGTCGATGACCATCATCGCGTGCACGCCGGTGTCGATCTCGGGGTGATGCTGCGCAGGTTGAGGCACGCCCCATAGGGCGTCCAGTTCCGGCAGGATGCGCGCCAGCGCATGCGACTGGCGCAGCACCTCGAACATGCGCGAAGGCCGGGCTTCCATCAGCCCGCGCGACAATTCCTGCCACACGCGTTCGGGCACCAGCGCATCCACTTCGCCGGCATCGGCCATGGCGCGCATCAGCGCGAGCGTTTCGGGCGCCACCGTGAAGTCGGTGAAGCGCGCCGCGAAGCGCGCCACGCGCAGGATGCGCACCGGGTCCTCGGCGAAGGCCGGCGACACGTGGCGCAAGACGCGCGCGGCCAGGTCGCGCTGTCCGCCGTAGGGATCGACCAGGCCGCCGTCTTCGCCCTGGGCGATGGCGTTGATGGTGAGGTCGCGACGCTCGAGGTCCTCTTCCAGCGTCACCTCGGGCGAGGCCTGCACGACGAAGCCGCGGTAGCCCGGCGCGGTCTTGCGCTCGGTGCGCGCCAGCGCATGTTCCTCGTGCGTCACCGGGTGGAGGAACACCGGGAAGTCCCGACCCACCGCCCTGAAGCCGGCGTCCAGCATCTGCTGGGGCGTGGCGCCCACCACGACGTGGTCGCGGTCGTTGACCGGGCGGCCCAGCAGCGCGTCGCGCACCGCGCCGCCCACGACGTAGGTCTTCATCGGGGAGCCGGAGTTCAGCGCGCGGCGCGGTAAGGCTCGTCCTCGGGAATGAACTCGTGCTCCGCGCAGGCCGCGTCGACCCACTCGCGCGTGGCGGGGTGGTCGAGCACCGCGCGCATGTAGTCCAGCACCGGATCCGGCAGGGCGGGCTGGTAAGTGGCGAAGCGCAGCACCACCGGCGCGTAGAACGCGTCGGCCGCGCTGAAGCCGCCGAACAGGAAGGGGCCCTGCGCCGCGTTGAGCGTGCGCAGGCTGGTCCACATGGCGCAGATGCGGTCGATGTCGCGTTGCACGGCCAGATCCCACCCCAGGCCGGGCAAGCGCGCTTCCACGTTCATGGGCATCCGCGCCCGCAGCGCCTGGAAGCCCGAATGCATCTCCGCGCAGATGGACCGGGCGCGCGCCCGGTCGCGGCCGTCCTGGGGCCACAACGGGGCGTGCGGGTTCCGGTCGGCGGCGTACTCGATGATGGCCAGCGAGTCCCAGACGGCGAAACCGTCGTCGACCAGCACCGGCACGCGGCCGGCCGGCGACACCGCCGAGACTTCGCGTTGGAAGCTTTCGGAGAAGAGCGTCAGTCGCCGTTCCTCGAAATCGATGCCGGCCGCGCGCAGCGCCAGCCACGGGCGCAGCGACCAGGACGAGTAGTTCTTGTTGCCGATATAGAGGGTGAGCATGAGGCGGGTCCGTGTCTGTCGTGGCGACTAGCGGTTGGCGCGGGTGCGGCGCTCGCTGACCAAGTCCTCGGTGGTGCGGCCGTAGGCTTGCATGGCAGCCGACAGCGGCAGGGGCTTGACGCCGAGCTCCGGCGGGAACACCAGGGCCGGGTCGCTGGGCACGTTGGGCACCGACAGCGAATCGAAGTTGTCGATCGACATGAGCGGCCCACCGGGCGTGAGCGACAGCATGCGCGCCTGCAACCGGCCGATCGCGTCGGGCAAGTGGACGACGCGGCGATCCAGGCCTTCCATGCCGGCGGCGAAGCGCGCCAGTTCGCCCAGCGTCCAGGTCTCGGGCCCCGCGAGCTCGTAGGTGCGGCCCACGGTCTCGCGCACGTCGATGGCGTTGGCGATGGCGTGGGCCACGTCGCGCACGTACACCGGGGCGAAGCGCGCGTCGGCGCGCGCCAGCGGCAACACCGGCAGCCATCGGGCCAGCCCGGCGAACATGTTGAGGAAATTGTCTTCGGGTCCGAAGACCACCGACGGCCGGAAGATGGTCCAGGCGCAGCCGGAGTCGCGCACCGCACGCTCGCCGTCGGCTTTGGAGCGCAGGTACATCGATGGCAGGCGAGGACCGTCGTCGCGCACGCCCAGGGCGCTGACGTGCAGCAGTCGCGGCGCGCGGGGCAGGCGCGCGCAGAGCGCCGCGAGGCGGCGGGGCAATTCCACGTGCGCGCGGGCGAAGCCGGCGCCGTAGGGGTCGCCACGGCCGTCGTGGAGGATGCCGACCAGGTTGATGACGACATCGACGTCGCTGGCCAACCGCTCCAGCGTGGCCGCGTCGTGGACGTCCGCGCCGATCAGCTCGCAGTTGGGAAGCATGGTCGCCCAGCGCGCGCGCTCTCGGCGGCGCGTGGGGACCTTGAGGTACTGCGGCCGGGACGCGAGGTGCGCCACCAGCTGGCGGCCGATGAAGCCGGTGCCGCCGACGACGAGGATGCGTCGGTGGTGTTCCATGAACTCGAGGGCGGTGGGGAGGCCGTTGATTCTAGCCTCCGGCCCTCGGCGGCCCTCGGCGGCCCTCAGGGAATGTCCGTGCCGCCTGCCGTGGCGCCGCGCGGCTGCACCGTACCCAGCCGTGCCTTCAGCGATTGCGGCTTGCCGGTGAAGATGGCGCCGTAGATCGTCGCGTTGGACAGCACCTTCTTGACGTAGTCGCGGGTCTCGGTGAACGGGACGATCTCGGCGAAGACCGCGCCGTCGACCGGCTGCGACAGGAACGTGCGCCAGTTGCGCGGCCGGCCCGGCCCGGCGTTGTAGGCCGCGGTGGCCAGCAGCGGCGAGTCGTCCAGGCTGTCCAGCACGGTGCGCAGGTAGTAGGTGCCGAAGGACAGATTGGTGTCCATCTCGTTGAGCTGCGCCGGATGGAAGCCCTTGACGCCCATGCGCGAGGCGATCCAACGCCCGGTGGCCGGCATCACCTGCATCAGGCCCGAGGCGCCCACCCCGGACCGCGCGTCCATGATGAAGCGGGATTCCTGGCGGATCAGCCCGTAGACCCAGGCCGGATCCAGCCCCCGCTCGCGGGCGAAGGGCGTCAGGCGGTCACGGAAGGGCGCCGGGAAGCGCAACGTGTAGTCGTGCTCCTCGCGGGTGCGGTCGGCCGTGTTGACGGTGCGGTCCAGCATCTCTTCGCGCCGTGCCCATTCGGCGGCGGCCAGCAGCTGCCTGTCGCTCATGCCGCGCAACGCGAAGTTCCACTCGCGATTGCCCTCGAAGCGCAGGCCCATGCGGTAGAAGTGGCGCGCCCGCGTGAAGGCGGGGTGGCGGGCCGCTTCGGCGAGCTCGTCCGCCGTGGGTGCGGCCGCCCGGGCGGGCGCCGAATAAAGCTGCCCCATTTCCTCGGCGGCGAGCTTGCCGTAGAAATTCGGCTGGCCGGCGATCGACTGCCAGAGCGGTTCGGCCTCCGCGCGGCGGCCTTCGGCCGCGTGGGCGCGCCCCAACCAGTAGGTCCAGGCGGGGTCGCGACGGCCGGCATCGCTCATCTGGTCGACGACGGCGCGCAGCAGCTTCCAGTCCTGCGCTTGCAGCGTGGCTCGGACGTGCCAGGCCAGGGTGTCGTCGGAAGCGCCGGCCCCGCCGCTCTGGCGGACCCATTCGAGCGCCTGCGGCATCAGCCGACGCTGGCCGGCAGCGGCCACCTGCGAAAAGGCGAAGGCGCGCTCGTCGTCGCGCAGCGTGGTGCGGTCCGCCGCCAGCCAGTCGGCGGCGGCGCGCGGGTCGTCGCGCGCCAGGCGCGACACCGCGATCAGCGCCGCCTCGCGCGAGGTGCGCAGCGCCGGGTTGGCCAGCGCCTGCTGCGGCCGGTCGATGGCCTGGGCGAGCAGCTTCGCGTCGGGCGGCCCGGGCAGCCAGGCCGACAGGCGTCGCAGGCCCGTGACGGCGTTGGCCTCGATGGCGAGCTTGAGCCGCTGGCGCAACTCGGCCGGGCCGAAGCGCCCGGCCTGCAGCAGCGCGTCGAAGAGCTGGCCGCAAGCCTCGCCGAGCTCGCGCGGCTGGAAGAGCAGCTCGCGGGCGGCCTGGGTGATGTCCTCGCCGCGCGCCATCCGCGAGGCCTGCGCGTGGCAAGCCACCGCCGGCTCGTCACGCAGCACGTAGTTCGGGTACTCCGCATCGAACATCGCCCATTCGCGGCGCTTGCCGAGATTGAGCAGCCAGTCGCGCCGCATGAGGTCCGCCACCAGCGTGCCGGCATTGCGGGAGAGGAACTGGCGCACCTCGCTGTCCAGGCTGCCGATCGGTGCGCCGGCGTCCGAGATCGGGCCGCCGCCCGCCGCCAGGCGCAACCGAAGCCGCCAGTAGTCCACATAGGCGCGCAACGGATGGTCGGCGTCGATGCGACCGGCGAGGTCTTCGAGGCGCTCACGGTCGATGTTCTGGACCGCGGCGTTTCGGGCGGCCGCGAACACCGCGTCGCCGGGAAGGGGCTCTGCGGCCGGGCGCTGCGCCTGGGCCGAGCAGGCCGCCACGGTGCATAGAATGGCGGCGAGACTGCGCAACTTCATGGGGATGGATCCTGGGTGGGCGGGCAGCGTAGCACGCGGGCGAGGCGATGGATCAGACGGCGCGGACGGGACTGAGGCGGGGCCTGCTGGCCAGCCGCGAAGCGATGCCGCCGGCCGCGCGCGACGCGGCGCAGGCGGCGATCGTCGAGCGCTTGCCGCCGATCGTAGGCCAGTTGCTGGCCGCGCGCGGCGCGACCACGACGGCCGGCCAGACGCGGCCGGTGATCGGCGCGTACCTGCCGTTCCGTGGCGAGCCGGACGTGTCGGCGGCCGTGGCGCGCTGGCGTGCCGACGGCTTCGCCATGGCGCTGCCGAAGGTGCTGGCGCGCGATGCGCCGCTCGTGTTCGGCCGCTGGGAAGAGGGCATGCTGCTCGTGCCGGACCGCTACGGCATCGCCGTTCCCGAACCGTTCGTCGCGGTGTCGCCGTCGCTGCTGGTGGTGCCCTGCGTGGGCTTCGATCCGCGCGGCTTCCGGCTGGGCTACGGCGGCGGCTTCTACGACCGGACGATCGCGGCGCTGGCCGTGCCCGCCGTGGGCGTGGCCTTCGACGCGGCGCGCATCGACGGATTCGAGCCCGGGCCGCACGACATGCGGCTGGACGCGATCGTCACGCCTGGCGCGGCGTGGCGTCCCTGATCACACCGAGGAGACTCGCATGGCCACCACCACCCCCGTCGACGCACGCGACCCGGCGCTCGATCCGCGCGTCGCCGCGGTCTTCGACGACATCCGGCGCACTCGCGGCTCGGACTTCGTGAACCTGTTCTGGCGCCACCTCGCCTTCGACCCGGCGCTGCTCGAGAGCACCTGGGCCGAAGCCAAGGCGGTGATGGCGCAGCCGTCCGCGCTGGATCCGCTGACCAAGGAGCTGGTCTACATCGCGGTGTCGACGGTCAACGGCTGCTCGTATTGCGTGCATTCGCACACGGCGGCGGCGCGCTCCAAGGGGATGACGCCGGCGCAGCACGCCGACCTGTTGCGGGTCGTGGGACTGGCGGCCAAGACCAACCAGCTGGCGCATGCGCTCCAGCTGCCGCCGGACCCGGAGTTCCTCGCGCCGGCCTGATCCGTCACGCGGTGCCTGGCGGCTTAGCGCTCCAGCGGAATCTCGCGGTCGATGTCGCCGAGGTGGTAGTCGCGCAGCTTGAGGCCATAGGCGCCAGCGGCCAGCCCGCGCACGATCCGCACCACGCGGCCGTCACGCGGGGCGATCGCCAGGTCGCGCTCGCGCGGCAGCGGCAGGGGAGACTTGTCGGGCCAGGTCAGCACCAGCAGCCGCGGCTCGAGGCGGCGGGTGCGCGACTGGGCGATCACCACCGCCACTTCGCCCGTGGACAGCTCCACCAGGCTGCCCACCGGGAACACGCCGACGGCCTGCACGAACTGCTCGACCAGCGCCTCGTCGAAGGAGGTGCCGACCCACTCGTACAGGTTCATCAGCGCGTCTTGCGGCGGCGACGGATTGGCGTAGGGGCGCGGCGTGGTCAGCGCGGCGAAGCTGTCCGCGATGGCGCCCATGCGGCCCCACAGGCCGATGGCGTCGCCGCGCAGCCCCTGCGGATAGCCGCTGCCGTCCAAGCGCTCATGGTGTTGCGCGATGCCCATCCAGACCTCGGGCGCGATGCCCGCGGCGGCCAGCACGTCCAGCGTGAGCTGGACATGGTCCTTGACGATCGAGAATTCGGACGGGCTCAGCATGCCGGGCTTCTCCAGCAGCGCCCGCGGCAGGCGCGCCTTGCCCAGGTCCGCCAGCAGCCCGATCATCCCGGCATGCGACAGGTGCGCCTCGGGCAGGCCCAGGTGACGGGCCAGCGCGATCATGTACAGCGCCACCTTGATCCCCTGGTGGTGGGGCGCCAGGTCGTCGTCGCGCAGGCGTGCCAGCCACGACAGCGCGTCCGGGTTGGCCACCATGGCCTGCACGAGCGTGGCGACCGCGGCGCGCACGCGCTCGGCCTGCAGCGTCTTGCCGGCACGCACCTCGGCCAGCGACTCGCGCAGCACCTCGCTGGCGTCGGCATAGGCGCGCCGCGCCGCCGGCAGCGCCTCTTCCATGGTCAAGGTGTCGAGGTACGCCGTGGCCTGGGTCCCGGCGGGAAGCCAGCGCGCGCCATGGACCGCGGCTTCGGCGCCACGCCGCGCGGCCGACGCCGTGCCGCCCGACTTGCGCAGCCAGCCCAGCGCGCGCGCGAGCAGGCGGGGCTCGTCGTCCGGGCGATCGTGCGTGCGCACCAGCTCCCGGAACCGTTCGCGCGTCCCATCGCTGATCCGAACGTCGGCGCGTGCGCGGAACACGCGCTGCCCGCGCCCGCTGCCGGCGGACGCGCTCGGCGCGTCCAGCACGATCAGCGCCGCGGTCGAGGCATCGCTCGTCGCGTCGCTCGCGGCGGCCGCCGCAGCGATGCGCTGCTCGGCCTGGCGGATGTCCTCGATCAGTTCCGGGCTGGACTGGTCCGTGTCGACATAGACATGACGGCAGTACTTGCGCAGGGTCTCGAGCTCGACTTGGCTGTCGATCAGGAAGCCCTGCAGCAGGAACGGCGTGTCGAGCCATGGGCGATCCAGCTCCGCCACCCACATGCCCGGCTGCAGGTCGCCCACTGCCAACTGCACGCGGCGCGGTGCGCTCCTGGAACCGACTGCAGCCACCGCACGGCGGCTCCCGGCCATCACTGCCACTGACGTTCTCCCGGGCCCGAGGGCCGCGTTGCTCTCGCTTCGGATGGTATCGGCAGGGCCGGCAGGGAACGTAGGGCCGCGCGCACGGTGTCGGCCGGATCGGACGGGTGGGCCGACGGACGGGCCGAAGGACGGACCGAGGGGCGGCCCGGCCGAAGAGCCCGCGCGGGTTCCGACGACTCAGGCGGCACGCGCGGCCGCGGGCATCACCGCTCGATCGGGGGCCGACAGGCCGAACGCGCCGGCATGCAGTCCGCGCTTGACGCGGGCGCCGCCGCCGTCGATTGCCGCGCTGCGCAGGTCGCGCTCCACGGGCCGGGCGAGCGTCTCGTGGCGGGCGTCCGTGAGCACCAGCAGCCGCGGCTCGAGCGGCCGATCGGGGCTGCGCTCCAGCACCACGCCGATCTCGCCGCTGCCCAGTTCGACCAGGCTGCCCACGGGAAACGGCCCGATCGCCCGGGCGAACTGCTCGACCAGCGGCGCATAGAACCGCGCCCCGGCATGCGCCAGGAGCGACATCAGCGCGTCCTGCGGTGCCACCGGCCGGTTGCCGGGACGACGCGACGCGAGCGTGACGTAGCCGTCGACCACCGCTGCCATGCGGCCCCAGATGCCGACGGCGCTGCCGCGGGCGCCTTCGGGATAACCGCTGCCATCCAGCCGCTCGTGGTGCTGCGCGATGCCGTCGCGCACTTCGGGCGCGAGCCGGGTCGATCCGCCCAGCGCCGACAGGCCCATCATGACGTGCTCGCGGATCACCGATTGATCGGCCGGCGTGGGCCGACCGGCGCGCAGCACCACCTCGGGCGGCAAAAGATGCATGCCGACGTCGGCCAACAGGCCGATCTGGCAGAGCTTGCGCAGCGGCTCCCTGGGCAGGCCCAGGTGCCGGCCCAGCGCGACGAGATGCATGGCGCACAGCACCCCGTGCGAATACGCTTCGCCCGCCCGGCCACGCGGCCGCGCCAGCCAAGCCATGGCGTCCGGGCACAGGAGCATCGCGTCCACGACGCCATCGGCAGCGGCCTGGACCCGGCCCAGCGGGGGCAAGTCCGCCGCGTGGAGATCCCGGCGCAGCGCCGCGAGCGCAGCCTCGGCCTCGTCCAGCGCTTGCTCGGTCGCGGGGATCGCTTCGGCGACGGGGGCGGCCGGCGGCCAGGCGGCCGGCTGCACCTGCGGCAGCCAGCCGGTCACGAGGTCACGCGCCGGCAAGGGCGGGTCCGCCGGGCGGGACGACCGGCCCGGCAGCACAGTACGCAATCGGGCGAGCAGCGCCTGCAGCCCGCGCCCGCCGTTGCCGTCCTCGGGTTCGGCGAACAGCGCGCGAAAGCGCAGCCGCGTCTGCGGATCGATGTTCAGGCCATGGCGTCGCGGCGGGGCGGCGTCGGCGGACGGGGCGGGATGGACGGCGCTCACGTGGCTGGGGTCGGGGATTCCGCTGCGGTTCGGCTACAGACATCGTAGCGACCGACCTGGGCGCCTGCGCGGTGACGGGCCCGGCTTCCGACGCGTGGCGCGCGCCGGCGGCCGGAGGGCGGCCCGGCACCGCGCGATCGGCGGGCGAGCAACGCGCGGCGCCGAATCAACGGCCGGCGTAGCGCAGCCCGACCAGCAGGTTGGCGCCCGGCGTGGCGAAGAGCCGTGCCGTCTCGTAATTCTTGTCGAGCACGTTGTTGGCGCGGGCGAACAGCGACAGCCCGCCGCTCAAGGGCAGCTCGGCCCGCAAGTTCACGACGCCGAAGCCGCCCATCCGCTGCGTGTTGCTCGCATCGTCGAAGCGCGCGCCGGACACCAGCCATTCCATGCCGACCAATGCTCGGCCGACCGCCTGGTCGATCGCGAACGAGGCCTGGCGCGTGGCGCGACGAGGCAGCCGCTTGTCGAGCGTCTCGTCCATCGGACGCTGCAGGTCCAGGGCCACCTGTAGCCGCGTGTCGCCGACCCGGTGGGTCGCGCCGATCGACAGGCCTTCCAGCCGCGCACGGTTGACGTTGTCCGCGCAGCCGAAGCGGAACTGCGGGGACGGATCCGGACAGGTGGGGGCGAAGACGACCAGGTCGCGCACCTGGTTGCGGTACAACACCGCGCGGGCCGTCGTGGCGGGCGTGTCCCAGTACGCGCCCAACTCGACGTTGCGCGAGGTCTCGGGCCGTATCTCCGGGCGACCGAACGCGGGGAAGTACAGGTCGTTGAAGCTGGGCGCCCGGAAGCCGGTCGACACGCCGCCGCCCACGCGCAGCGCGGTGGTCAAGCGGTAGCCGTAGGCCAATCCGCCCGTGGTGCGCGCGCCGTACTGCGAATTGTCGTCGTGCCGCAGGCTGAGTTGCAGGATGTGCGGGTTGGTGTTGACGAAGAGCGCCGCGCGCACGGAGTTGGTGGTGCGCCCCGGTGGCGTGCCGGGGCCGTAGGAGCTGCTGGCGACGTCCTGTTCCAGGCGCTCCAGGCCGCCGGCCAGCGTGACGCTGCGGCTCAGCAGCCATTCGCCGTCGACCGCGTACTGGCGTTGCCGGCTTTCGAAGCGGCCGGGAAAGCGCGAGACGTTCTCGTTGTCGTCCAGGGTGTCGCCGGCCCGCAGCGACACGCGCAGCGAATCGCCCAGCGCGTGCGAGGACCGCAGGCCCACCAGCTGCGTGCGCTGCCGGGTGGACGCCCCCGCGAAGGCGGGGCCGTCGTCGAACTGGGTGGTCAACCGGTCCGAATAGAGCACCACCCCCACCGAGTGGTCCGGCGTCACGGCGAAGTTCATGTTGGCCGCCGCGTTGCTGCGCTCGTAGCCGTCGCGGTCGGGATTGAACGAGAAGTTGCCCGGCTTGCTGGTGTTGAAGCCCTCGCTGCGCGCGTGACCCATCGACAGGGAATAGTCGAAGCGGCCCGATCGGCCATTGACCGCGGCATTGGCTGCACGGGTGTGGTAGTTGCCGGCCGCCGCGTCCACCGAGGCCGCGACCGGTCCCGCGCCGCGCGGCAGGAACAACTGCACGACGCCACCGATGGCATCGGCACCGTAGAAGCTCGAGGCCGGGCCGCGCAGGATTTCGACCCTGTCGAAGCGGGCGGGCGCCAAGCCTTGGAAGCTGGTGGACCCGAGCGTGCCGGACCCGATCCGGAAGCCTTCGATCAGCGTGAGGGTCTGGCCCGCGTTGGCGCCGCGCAGCAACACGCCGGTGGCCGCGCCGGGGCCGCCATTGGCGATGGTCTCGATGCCCGGCTCGCGGTCGAGCTCGTCGGCGAGGCTGCCCTGCGCGGTGTCGCGCAGACGCCGCGGCCCGATCACCGACACGTCGGTGACCAAGTCGACGGCCGATTGCGGCGAGCGGGTGGCTGTCACGACCACCGTGGGCAAGCCGTCGGCGGGGGTGGCGGACTGGGCATGTCCGTACAGGGGGGCGGCGAGCGCGGCGGCGATCGAGGCGTGAACGACATTCGTTGTTTTCATGGTCCCGTCCGAGGCGCGCCGCACCCCCGCTTGGCGCATGACTGCGCAAGGCGCTCGGGGAAAACGGATGCGCATCGGCATGGGGCCCGCAACGGCCGCAACGCAGCGACGCACATCGCCCGCCGCGATGGCATTGCACGCGATTCCTGGCCGGTATCCGGGCTGGCAGGACCGGTCGCCAAGCCTTCCCAGGCGCATTGCGCCCAGTGGCGGGTGAAGGCGACCCATGCACCGGAAAAAGGCACCGATGCACGCTTTCTGCTCACCGTTGCGGGGGCAGCGCAGATCGGCGGGAGTGCGCATGGCGTGTCCCGGCCCGTCTGCTTCCCGTTTAACTGCCTGGCCGCGTGAGGCCGCCAGGCGAGCACCAGAAAAGTGACCTTCGAGTTTAGGCCCGCCTACCGGTGTGGTCAATTCCACGGTGGTACACAGGGCTTGACGATTGCGCCCTTCGCATAGGACTTTGCGCGTCTCGCCAGACATGCGTGCCCGATCGAAGGTTTCGGAAGGACCCGATCCGATGGATGCCGTGCCACCGCCACCGCCACCGGCCTCGCGGTCCTCGATGTCCTTGCGCCGCGACAGTCGTCGCCAGCTCGACCACGTCCGGCTGGAATTGGCGGTCCGGGCGGCAGGACTCGGCATGATCGAGCTCGACGCTTCCACGCACGAGGCGCTCTGGATGAGCGAACGTGCCCGGGAGATCCTGGGCTGGGACCAGCCGATCCTCGTGACGGCCGCGCAATACCAGCGCGAGATCGTGCATCCGGACGACCGCGCGAGCCATTCGCAGGCGCTCGTGGCCGCGATGCGCGGCGGCTCGCCGCTCGAGCAGGTGATCCGCATCCGCCGCCACGGCGATGGGCAGTGCCGTTGGATCAAGGCGCACGGGGAGCTGGTGCGCGGGCAGCACTCGCACCCGCCGGTGTTCGTGGTGGTCATGAGCGACGTGACCGACGCCCGGCGCGCGCAGGAGCTGCGCGACGACCAGGCGCGGCGGCTGCGCGTGGCCCTGCAGGCCGGTCGCATGGGCGTGTGGGAGCTGGACTTGGAGTCCGGCCGCCAGCACTGGAACGCGGCGCAGTTCGCCTTGATGGACATGGCCCCGGAAGGCGGCGCGCCCGATCTGGAAACCTTCTTCGCGTGCATCCACCCGGACGATCGGACGCGGATGCGGAGCATGCTCGAGCGCGTGGTGCGCGACGGCGGTGGCTTCGAAACGGAATTCCGCATCCGACGGACCCCCGACGGCGAGCAGCGCTGGCTGGCCGTGGCAGGGGATGCGACACCGGCTGGGCCGGGCAAGGCGGCTCGCCTGGTCGGCGTCAACATCAACGTGACCGAGCGCAAGCGCGTCGAGCAGGACCTCGTCGCGCAGCGCGAGCGCCTGGCGATGGCGCTGGACGCGGGGCGCATGGGCGTCTGGGAGCTGGACCTGGCCACCGGGCTTCGGCACTGGACGCCGGGCATGTTCGGCTTGACCGGCGTCGATCCCGCGGCGGGCACCCCGCAGCACGAGGCTTTCTACGGCCTGGTCGAACCCGAGGACCGCGAAGCGCTGCGCGCCGCCATGGCCGGGCTCGGCCCGCAGAACCCGCGCGTCTCGATCCAGTTCAGGGTGCGCCATGCCGGCGACGGCAGCATGCGCTGGATCGTGTCGCAGGGGCAGTGGATGCTGGACCCCGCCACCGGGCGAGCCAAGGCGGTGGGGCTGTGCATGGACGTGACCGAGCGCGTGCTCACCGAGCGCCGGCTGCTGGAGGCCGACGAGCGCAAGGACGAGTTCCTGGCGACGCTGGCGCACGAGCTGCGCAACCCGCTGGCGCCCCTGCGCAACGTGGCGTCGCTGCTGCGGCGCAGCGCGCTGACGCCTGTCCAGCAACCCTTGGTCGACATCATGGAGCGGCAGGTCGGGCAACTGCGCAGGCTGGTCGAAGACCTGCTGGAGGTCTCGCGGATCAGCCAGGGCAAGATCACCTTGCGCCGCGAGGCGATCAGCGTGTCCGCCGCGATCTACACCGCGCTGGAAGCCGCCCAGCCGCTCATCGAGCGGCGGCGCCAGGTGCTCGAAGTGCGTCTCCGCTCGAGCGCGTCGGTGCTGGCCGACGCGGTGCGGCTGTCCCAGGTCGTCACCAACCTGCTGACCAACGCGAGCAAGTTCACGCCGGAGGCCGGCGTCATCGCGTTGTCCACCAGCGACGACGACGGCTGCGTCCTGATCGAGGTGCGCGATACCGGCATCGGCATTCCGGCCGATCTGCTGCCGCGCGTGTTCGACCTCTTCATCCAGGGCGCGGCCACGACCGGCGACCAGGCGCAAAGCGGACTGGGAATCGGCCTGTCGCTGGTCAAGCGGCTGGTCGAGATGCACGGCGGCAGCGTCCGGGCGGCCAGCGAGGGGCCGAACCGCGGAGCGTGCTTCACCGTGCGGCTGCCGCGTGGAACAGAGGTCGCGCCGCCCGACCGGCGACGCTGAGCATCCCGGCCGAGCGGGGCGGGGGCGACCGGAGCGGGCCGTGTTCCGCGAAGCCCCTCAGCGCTGTCGGGCGAGCCCCAGCCGGCGCCAGATCTCGGCGCTGGCCTGCGCGCCGTTGAGCGTGTAGAAGTGCAGGCCCGGCGCCCCGCCCGCGACGAGGCGCTCGCACAGGGCCGTGACCACGTCCAGTCCGAAGGCGCGCAGCGAGGCGAGGTCGTCGCCATGAGACGCCAGCGCCAGCCGCAGCCAACGTGGGATCTCGGCGCCGCACGCGTCCGAGAAGCGCGCCAGCTGCGTGTAGTTGGTGATGGGCATGATGCCCGGCACGATCGGCACGTCGACGCCGGCCGCGCGCACCGCGTCGACGAAGCGGAAATAGGCGTCGGCGTTGTAGAAGTACTGCGTGATGGCGGAGTCGGCGCCCGCGCGCACCTTGTCGACGAAGCGCGTCAGGTCGTCCCGCGGCGACTTGGCCTGCGGATGGGTCTCGGGGTACGCGGCCACCTCGATGTGGAACCAGTCGCCGGTCTCGGCGCGGATGAATTCCACCAGTTCGTTGGCGTGGCGCAGCTCGCCGATCTCGCCCCAGCCGGAAGGCATGTCGCCGCGCAGGGCCACGATGCGGCGCACGTCGCGCGCGCGGTACTCGGCCAGCAGCAGGCGCAGCGCATCGCGCGTGGAGCCCACGCAGGACAGGTGCGGCGCCACCGACAAGCCGAGCTCGCGCAGCATCAGCACCGCGTCCAGGGTCCCGTCGCGCGCGGTGCCACCGGCACCGAAGGTGACCGACGCGAAGGCCGGCGACAGCGCCGCGAGCTCGCCCGCGGTGGAGCGCAGCTTGGCACGGCCGTCGTCGGTCTTGGGCGGGAAGAATTCGAAGGAGAAGTTGCGGGTGTCGGTCGGGTTCATGCGGGAGTCTCGATGCGGCGCGCGTGGAGGAAGCGCTCGCGGTTGCCGTCGCCACCGGCGATCGGGCTGTCGAAGAACGAAACGCAGCGCAGCCCCGCGGAGGCCGCGGCTGCACGCAGGTCGAGCTCGATGCGCGCGGCCAGCGCAGGGTCGGCCGACACGATGCCGCCCTTGCCGACGTTGCCGCGGCCGGCCTCGAACTGCGGCTTGACCAGCAGCAGCAGGTCGCCGTCGGGGGCCAGCAGCGGCGCCAGCGCGGACAGGACCAGCGTGAGCGAGATGAAGGACAGGTCGCCCACCACCAAGTCGAAGCCCGCCGGCGGCGCCACCTGGACGCGTGGCGCGGCCTGCCCGACCGCGGCCAGCGGCATCGCGTCGGCCAGCACGCGCGCGTCCAGGTGGCGAGCGTTCAGGCCCTCGAGGGCCGTGACACGCGGATCGGCGCGCAGCCGCGGATGCAGCTGGCCGTGCCCCACGTCGATGCCGACCACGTGGCGAGCGCCGCCCGCCAGCAGCACGTCGGTGAAGCCGCCCGTGCTCTGGCCGACGTCCAGGGCGACGCGGCCCGCCGGGTCGATGCCGGCGTGTCGCAGGGCCGCCTCGAGCTTCAGGCCGCCCCGCGACACCCAGCGCAACTCGGCATCGTCGGTGAGCTCGATGGCGCTGTCCTCGGGCAGGTCTTCGCCCGCCTTGCGCGGCACGGCCCATCCGCCCGGCCCGCGCCAACGCACCGCCCCGCGCTCGATGAGGCGTTGCGCGGCCGAACGGGTCGGCGCGAGGCCTCGCTGCACGAGGAGCTGGTCGACGCGGGTCATGTCGCGGCGGGGCCCACCGGGCCGGGCCTTGGCGGCCTGGCCCGGGCAGCCCCGTCCGGGGGCGATCAGTAGCGGTAGTGGTCGGGCTTGTACGGCCCCTGCTGCGGCACGCCGATGTACTCGGCCTGGTCCTCGCGAAGCTCGGTCAGCATGACGCCCAGCTTCTTGAGGTGCAGCTTCGCGACCTTCTCGTCCAGGTGCTTGGGCAGCACGTAGACCTTGCCCTTGTCGTAGGCGTCGCCGTGCGTCCAGAGCTCGATCTGGGCGATCGTCTGGTTGGCGAAGGACGACGACATCACGAAGGACGGGTGGCCCGTGCCGCAGCCCAGGTTCACCAGGCGCCCCTCGGCCAGCAGGATGATCCGCTTGCCGTCCGGGAACACCACGTGGTCGACCTGGGGCTTGATGTTCTCCCAGGTGTGCTGCTTCAACGACGCGATGTCGATCTCGTTGTCGAAGTGGCCGATGTTGCAGACGATGGCCTGGTCCTTCATCGCGGCCAGGTGCTCGCTGGTGATGACGTGGTAGTTGCCGGTGGCCGTCACGAAGATGTCGGCCTTGTCGGCGGCGTAGTCCATGGTGACCACGCGGTAGCCTTCCATGGCGGCCTGCAGGGCGCAGATCGGGTCGACTTCAGTCACCCACACTTGCGCCGACAGGGCGCGCAGGGCTTGCGCGCTGCCCTTGCCCACGTCGCCGTAGCCGGCCACCACCGCCACCTTGCCCGCGATCATCACGTCGGTGGCGCGCTTGATGGCGTCGACCAGCGATTCGCGGCAGCCGTACAGGTTGTCGAACTTGCTCTTGGTGACGCTGTCGTTGACGTTGATGGCGGGGAAGGCCAGCTTGCCCTCGCGCGACATCTGGTAGAGGCGCTTGACGCCGGTGGTGGTCTCCTCGGTCACGCCGCGGATCTGCGTGATGCGCTTGGAGTACCACTGCGGGTCGCGCGACAGCGTGCGGCGGATGGAGGCGAAGAGCTCGGTCTCTTCTTCGCTGCCCGGCTTGTCCAGCACGGAGGCGTCCTTCTCGGCGCGCGTGCCCAGGTGCAGCAGCAGCGTGGCGTCGCCGCCGTCGTCCAGGATCATGTTCGAGTAGCCGTTGTCGGGCCATTCGAAGATGCGATGGGTGTAGTCCCAGTAGTCGGCGAGCGACTCGCCCTTGACCGCGAAGACCGGCGTGCCGTTGGCGGCGATGGCGGCGGCGGCGTGGTCCTGGGTGGAGAAGATGTTGCACGAGGCCCAGCGGACCTGCGCACCCAGCGCCTCGAGCGTCTCGATGAGCACCGCGGTCTGGATGGTCATGTGCAGGCTGCCCGTGACGCGGGCGCCCTTCAGCGGCTGCTGGGCCGCGTATTCCTCGCGGATCGCCATGAGGCCGGGCATCTCGGTCTCGGCGATGGCGATTTCCTTGCGGCCCCAGTCGGCGAGCGACAGGTCGGCGACGACGAAGTCGTCGGGGGCGTGGGACACGGCTGATTTGATGACGGCGCTCATCTCGCGCCCTCCTTTTCTGGTGAAAGAGAGTTTGCGAGCGCCGTTGCGAGAGGGGTGGCGCGGATCGGGAAACACCCCGCGCAGCCCCGGTCGACCCCGAGCCTGGCGCCCGCGAGGCCCTGTGACGGGCCGGCGGCGGGCGTTGCAACGCTCCTCGGGAAGCCGCGAAGTATACCCGGCCCGGCGCGGGCGCGTCCGGCCGTCCGGCGCGGCCGGCGGCCCGCCCAGCGCAGCCCTCAGCCGTCGGGCCCGGGTGCCGGGCCGCCGCCGGGCATGGCGCCGACGATCGACGAGACGAAACGCTCGAAACCCTCGTCGCGGTCGGTGAAGCGCTCGGCGATCGCGACGCGCTCGGCGTCCTGCCAGCGCTGCAGGAAATCCTCCAACGCCGCGCGCTGGTCCGGCTGCAAGTTGCGGTCCGCCGCCAGCGCGATGCGCACGGCCAAGCCGAAATCCACCTCGTGCGCAGGCACCAGGTGCAGCCGCGCCTGGGCGGGAATCCGCTGCAGCAGCTCCAGCAGGGCGCGCTCGGCCTGGGGCGACGAGATCACCACCGCGTCGGGCCAGCGGGCCGGCGGCCCATCGGTGGCCGGGGGCCAGGCCGCGCCGATGTGATGGACCGCCGCGGACCCGTCCGGTGCGCCGTCGATCACCCGGGCCACGGCCCCCACGAAGCAGCCGGGCTCCCAGCGGGCGGCCAAGCGGGATCCGTGCCGCGCCAGGCGGCGGCGGAGGTCGGCGTCGGACGGGTCGCTGCTCATGGATTCGATGATCCGCCGATTCGATGATCCGTTGACCGGCCGGCAAGCGTAGCAGCGGTCGGCGGGCGCACCGTGTCGAACCCCCGCGAGCCCACCAGCGGCGCGGGCAAAATCGCGACCAACCAGTTCCCGCTGCGGATCTCCACGCATGTCTGGCACGACGCGGACGACGTGGACGCGCTGATCGACGCGCTCAAGCGTCTGGTGCCGACGATCGCCTGAAGCCGACGTCGCCCGGGGCGCGGCGACGCCTCGGGCACGCGGCTCGCCACATCGGATGGGGCAGGCGCGTCGCCTCGCCCCGGTCGGAGCCTTTTCAAGATGAGCGAGCCGCGACTTCCCGACCCACCCGGCGGACCGCACCTGCGGACCATCGCCATGCCCTCCGACGCCAACCCTTCGGGCGACGTCTTCGGCGGCTGGACGCTGTCGCAGATGGACCTGGCCGGCGCCACGCTGGCCGCGGATCGCGCGCGGGGACGGGTGGCCACGATCTCGATCGAGGCCATGCAGTTCCTGCGGCCGATCCGCGTGGGCGACCAGGTCAGCTGCTTCTGCTCGGTGGTCGACACGGGCGACCACTCGATCAGGGTCGGCATCGAGACTTGGACGCGCAGCCGCGGCGCGGCCGAGGCCGAGAAGGTGACCGAAGGCGTGTTCACGTATGTTGCCGTCGGCGATGACGGCAAGCCGCGCAGCCTGCCGGCCTCGGACAGGAGCGATCGCGCGGACGCGGGCCCGGGTTGAGCGCCCCACGGCGGCCACGCGCCGCGCGGAGCCGCCGGAATCCGCCGGCTCAGACCTCGAAGAAGTCGACCGCGCCGCTGCTGATCTCGTAGAAGGCGCCGATCACGTCGACGGCGCCGCGGCCGCTGGCCTCGTTCACCACCGGGTTCAGGCGCAGCGCGCGCACCTGCGCGTGCACATGGCGCACCACGGCTTCGCGCATGCGCGCCTTGGGGTCGAGCAGCGCCGGCACGTCGGCCACGGCCGGCCGGATCGCGTCGGCCAGGTAGCGCACGTGCTCGGGCTCGCCGGCCGTGGCTTCCGGCGGCAGCATCGCGGTCTTGACCGCGCCGCAGCCCTCGTGGCCCAGCACCACCACCAGGTGGCACTTGAGGTGCGTCAGCGCGTATTCCATGCTGCCCAGCACCGCCGCGTCGAGCACGTTGCCGGCGATGCGCACGATGTACAGGTCGCCCAGCCCCTGGTCGAAGACGATCTCCACCGGCACGCGGCTGTCGGCGCAGCCGATGATCGCCGCGAACGGCGTCTGCGCCATGATCTGCGCGCGCCGTTGGTTCGCCGTGACCTGCGCGCCGGAGGTCGACCCGCCGAAGAAGCGCTCGTTGCCGCGCTTGAGCGCTTCCAGCGCCTGCGCCGGGGTGCGGACCTCGGGATCCTTGAGCCGCGCGATGTCCTCCATGCTCGCGCCGCCGCGAACCGCCTCGGCGACCAACCGTTCGAGGCGGGAAGCGAGGTCCGATGCCGCCTGGGAGGGGGCGGGTTCCGAAGCCATGCGAGTCGTCCGAAAAGGGAGAGGGAGGCGGCCGCGACGCCGTCAACGCGGCCCGAGGAGCCAGTCGCATGCGTCGCGCACGGTGTCGTCGGCCTGGGCCGGCACCAGGCTGCGCCAGCGCAGGAAGCCATGGAGCATGCCAAGGCGGCGTTGCTGGCCGACCTCGACCCCGGCGTCGCGCAGGTCGTGGGCGAAGGCTTCGCCCTCGTCGCGCAGCGGGTCGTGTTCGGCCGTGGCGATCCAGGTGGGCGGCAGGCCCGACACGTCCTCGGCCAGCCATGGGGTGGCGCGGCCGTCGGGCCGGGCCAGCCGCTTCGGTCCGAGCAGCGCTTGCCAATACCAGCGCATGCGCTCGCGGGTCAGGAAATGCCCGTGCCCCAGTTCGTCCCAGGACGGCGTGTCGCAGCCGGGGTCCAGGCAGGGATAGAAAGCCGCGATGCCGGCCGGGCGCGGACCCGCCGGGTCCGTCGCGCGTGCGTCGCGCAGCGCCAGGGCCACCGACAACGCGAGGTGCGCGCCGGCGCTGTCGCCGGCCAGCAACAGGCGTTGCGGGTCGACGCCCAACCCCGCCGCGTGCCCATGCGCCCAGCGGGCGCCGGCCAGGCAATCGTCCACGGGGCCCGGAAAGGCGTGTTCAGGGGAGAGCCGGTAGTCGACGGCGACCGCCACGCCGCGCGTGAAGCGGGCCAGGTTGCGGGCGATGGCGGCGAAGCCGTCGACCGACCCGGTGGCCCAGCCGCCGCCATGGAAGTAGACCGTCACTGGCGCGCCCTCGGCGGGGGCGTCGGCGGCCCGGAAGATCCGGGCGCGCAATGCGGCGCCTGCCGCGGGAATGGTCGCGTCGCGCTCGGTCATGCCGGGCGGTGGGTCGCCCGCCATCTCCAGCCCGGTGCGGTCGCTCGCGGCACGCAACTGCGCCAAGGGCGTGTCCATCGGCGGGCCGTCGCCGGCGAAGGCGGACAGGGCGGGATCGATCATGCTGGCGTGGCGAAGCGAAAGAAGGGGGGAGGGACACCCGGGAAAATGGTGTCTGTCCCCTTTTTCTAGAGGGCCGCGAGCGCGCGCAGGGCGTTGGCGCGGTCGGTGCGCTCCCAGCTGAACTCGGGCTCGTTGCGGCCGAAGTGGCCGTAGGCGGCGGTCTTGGCGTAGATGGGGCGCAGCAGGTCCAGCATCTGGACGATGCCCTTGGGCCGCAGGTCGAACTCGCGCTGCACGATCTCGGACAGCACCGCGTCGCTCAGCTTGCCGGTGCCGAAGGTGGTGACCATGACCGAAGTGGGGCGCGCCACGCCGATCGCGTAGGACACCTGGATCTGGCAGCGGCTGGCCAGCCCTGCGGCGACCACGTTCTTGGCGACGTAGCGCGCCGCGTAGGCGGCCGAGCGGTCGACCTTGGACGGGTCCTTGCCGGAGAACGCGCCGCCGCCGTGGGGCGCGGCACCACCGTAGGTGTCGACGATGATCTTGCGGCCGGTCAGGCCGCAGTCGCCCTGGGGCCCGCCGATCACGAAGCGGCCGGTCGGGTTGATCAGGTAGCGGATGCCGCCTTTCATCAGCTCCTTGGGCAGCACCGGCTTGACGATCTCCTCGATCACCGACTCCTTCAGGCGGTCGTAGGGAACGTCGGGCGCGTGCTGGGTGGACAGCACCACGGTGTCGATGCAGTGGGGCTTGCCGTCGACGTAGCGCAGCGTGACTTGCGACTTGGCGTCCGGGCGCAGCCACGGCAGGCTGCCGTCGCGGCGCTTGTCGGCCTGGCGCTCGACCAGCCGGTGCGCGTAGTAGATGGCCGCCGGCATCAGCTCGGGCGTCTCGTCGCAGGCGTAGCCGAACATCAGGCCCTGGTCGCCGGCGCCTTGCTCCAGGTCCAGGCCGCGGCCTTCGTCCACGCCCTGGGCGATGTCCTGGCTCTGCTTGTCGTAGGCCACCAGCACCGCGCAGCCCTTGTAGTCGATGCCGTAGTCGGTGTTGTCGTAGCCGATGCGCTTGATGGTGTCGCGCGCGACCTGGATGTAGTCGACGTTGGCGCCGGTGGTGATCTCGCCCGCCAGCACGACCAGGCCGGTGTTGCAAAGCGTTTCCGCCGCGACCCGGGAAAACTTGTCCTGGGAAAGGATTGCGTCGAGAATCGCGTCCGAAATCTGGTCGGCCACCTTGTCCGGGTGACCCTCGGACACAGACTCCGACGTGAACAGATACTCGTTGGCCATAGAACTTCTCCGTTGTTCCTCGTTGGGATGGATGCCCGCGCGATGCTCGCGAGGCACCCGGTCGGCGCAGCCGACTCCGGAGAAGCGGCGACGCTTTAGCGGTATTTGTCCACGGACCGCGACACCGGCCTCCATGAGGCCCGATGCCACCGCCCGCTGTCGCCCCGCAAGTTGTCAGTTAAACCGGCGACCCGCCGATTATAGGAAGGCCCCGCCGAAAGGGTCAAACCCGCCCGGCGGGCGCCGGTCGCCGCACGCATGCTGGCCGCGCTGATGGGCTGGCTGTCGGGCCGGTCGCTGGCGACGGTGCATCGCCTGGGCGCCGTGCTGGGTGTGGCCGCCTATTGGGGCAGCCCGGGTTATCGCCGCAAGATCGTCGCGAACCTGTCGCAGGCCGGCCTGGACACGCCCCGCACGCGCCGTGCGGCGGCCCGCCACGCCGGCATGCTCGCCACGGAAAGCGCGCATGTCTGGCTGCACCCCATCGATCGGCTCTCGGCGCGGGTGGAGGTGCCGGACTGGAGCCTGGTCGAGAAGGCCCACGCCGACCAGCGCGGCATCCTGTTCCTCACCCCGCACTTGGGCGCCTTCGAGGTCACGGCGCGCCGCTTCGCGCGCGAGGCGCCGATCACGGTGCTGTACAAGCCGCCGCGCCATGCCGGCCTGCGCGCGCTGGTCGAGCGCGCGCGTCCGCACGGCAACCTGCGCACCGCGCCTGCCACGCTGTCGGGCGTGCGGGCCTTGCTGAAGGCGCTGCGTCGCGGCGAGGCAGTGGGAATCCTGCCGGACCAGGTGCCTGGCGAGGGCGAGGGCGCGTGGGCACCGTTCTTCGGGCGGCCCGCCTTCACCATGACTTTGCCCGAGCGCCTGGCGCGCGCCACCGGCTGCACCGTGCTGCTGGCCGCCGGCGAACGGATCCCGGGGCGGGGCTGGCGCCTGCATTTCGACGCGCTGGACGAGCCGCCCACGCCGGCCGTGGTCAACGCCGCGATGGAGCGGCTGATCGAGCGCTTTCCCGAGCAGTACCTGTGGAGCTACAACCGCTACAAGCGGCCCGCCGGCGCGCCTGCGCCCGGAGCGGCCGCGCCATGAGCGGCGCCGGGGCCGTCGGGAGCGTGGGGCGCGGCATCGCGCACCTGGCCACGCGCGTGCTGCTGTGGCTGCTGCGCGGCTTCGTGCTGCTGCCGTACCCGGTGGTGCGCGCCACGGGCGAACTGGCCGGCAGCGCGGCCTACCGCCTGGCGGCGCCACGGCGGCGCGTGGCGCGCGTCAACCTGCAGCTGTGCATGCCGGAGCTGTCCGACGCCGAGCGAGAACGCCTCGTGCGGGAACACTTCCGCCATTACGCCCGGAGTTTCTTCGATCGCTTCATCCTGTGGCACGGATCGCCCGACCGCATCCGCCGGCTGGTGCGGGTCGAGAACGGCGAACTCCTCGACGGCCTGGCGCAGCGCGAGCCGCTGATCGTGCTGGCGCCCCACTTCCTCGGCATGGACGCGGGCGGGCTTCGCCTGGCGTTGGACCACCGCATGGCGACCATGTACGCCAACCAGAGCAACCCGGTGCTCAACGAGGCGATGCGCCGCGGCCGCATGCGGTTCAACGATCCGGTGCTGCTCACGCGCCAGGACGGGATCCGTGGCGCGGTGCGGCTGCTGCGCGAGCGCGTCCCGTTCATGCTGTTGCCCGACATGGACCTGGGGCCGCGCGACGCCGTGTTCGTGCCTTTCTTCGGCGTGCCGGCGGCCACGGTCACGGTGCTGCCGCGGCTGGCGAAGATGACCGGGGCGCGGGTGCTGCCCGCGGTGACCCGCATGACCCGGGACGGCTATGTCGTGACGCTGCACCCGCCTTGGGCGGGCTACCCCGGCGAGGACACCGAGGCGGCGACGCGCCAGATGAACGCCTTCATCGAAGCCCGCGTGCGAGAGATGCCGGCGCAATACCTGTGGACGCACAAGCGCTTCAAGACGCGCCCGCCGGGAGTGCCTCCGGTTTATCGGCGAGATTGATCGACGCGGCGTCCAGGCCGAAGGCGCCGGGCGGCAGCCCGCGCGCGATCCGGTTGCCGCGGCGCTCGCTGCCGCGGTGCGTGGCGAGCAGGTCGCGCCGCTCCGGCACCCGCAACACGCGCTGCCCGGGGTCGGTCAGCACCAGCACCTCCGGCTCGAGCCGGTGGTCCGGGTGCTGCTCGACCACCACCGCGACTTCGCCGCTGGCCAGCATCACCAGGCTGCCCACCGGAAACACGCCGACGGCGCGCACGAAGTGCTCCACCAGCGATTCGTCGTACACCTTGCCGGCCGACTGGTAAAGGATCAGCAGCGCGTCCTGGGGCGGCACCGCGTCGGCGTAGGCGCGGTCGCGCGTGAGCGCGGTGAAGCCGTCGACGATGGCGGCCATCCGGCCCCAGAGGCCGATCTCGCCGTCGCGCAGCCCGCGTGGGTAGCCGCTGCCGTCCAGCCGCTCGTGGTGCTGGGCGATGCCTTCCACCACTTCCGGCGCCAGCGCCCCGCCGCGGGTGAGCAGCTCGATGCCCAGGCGCACGTGCTCCTTGACCAGCGCGAACTCGTCCTCGTCCAGCATGCCGGGCTTGTCGAACACGGACGCCGGGATCCGCGTCTTGCCCACGTCGGCGAGCAGGCCGATCAGGCCGGCCTTGACCAGCAGCGGCCTGGGCAGCCCGATCTGTCGGCCCAGCGCGACCATGCAGGCGGCCGCCTTCACGCCGTGCGAATAGACGGCTTGCTGCCGCTTGCGCAGGCGCGAGGCCCACAGCATCGCGTCCGGGTTGGTCACCATGCTGTCGACGACGTTGCCGATGCTTTCTTCCAGGACGTGCAAGTCCGGGGCGCGATCCGCCGCGATCGCCAGGTGCAGCGCCTCGCTCGCCTGCAGCGAGGCGTCGACGGCGCCATCGGCGCGGGCCATCTCCTCGCGCATCGGGGCCAGGACCGGCCAGTTCGACGGCGTGCCACCGACGGCCCGAAGCACCAAGGGCAACGTGGCGGGCATGCGCCGTCCGGCGTCGTCGGCCGTGCCGGATGCGTCCTTGGCCCCGCCGACCAGGCCGCGCACCCAGCCGATCACGCCCGGCGCGGGCGCGGCGTCACTGCCTTGCGAGGCGAGACGGTCGAAGCGCCAGCGCGTCACGCGGCCCACCGTGTCCGGTGGCCGCACGCGCAGCGCCGGCGCCGCCCGCCGGGCCGAGCCGAGCGCCGCCAGCCGCTCGGCCTCGCGGCGGTAGGCCACCACCACTTCGGGCGAGGAGCGCGCCAGGTCGATCCACACCGAGCGGCAGTGCTTGCGCAACGCGCTCAGCTCGACGTCGCTGGTGATCGAGAAGCCCTGCAACAGGAACGGCGTGTCCAACCATGGCCGGTCGAGTTCGGCCACCCACATGCCCACTTGCAGCACGTCGACCGAGACGCGCCACCTCGCACCCGTGGACGCACCGCCCGCGGCACGGGCTGCGCCGGTGACGGTACGCCGGATGGTGGTGGGGCTGGAGGACAAGGAAGGGGTCGGACGGGGTTTCGGCGAGCATGCCAGCGCGGTCGCCCGCACGGCGAACGGGTGCGGCTCAGGCCGCCGCACGGTGGCGGTCCGCCGCCGGCCGGCCCGCGATCGTGGCGCGCGCCGCTGACGGGCGGCTCGGGCGATCGGCGATAATTCCTGCCATGAAACTGCGCTTCACCAAGATGCAGGGCGCCGGCAACGACTTCGTCGTGCTCGACGGCGTGCGCCAGCGGATCGAGCTGACGCCCTCGCAGCGGCGGCACTTGGCCGATCGGCATTTCGGCGTCGGTGCCGACCAGCTGCTCCTGGTCGAGCCGCCGGGGCGGCCGGAGATCGATTTCCGCTATCGCATCTTCAACGCCGATGGCGACGAAGTGGAGCATTGCGGCAACGGCGCGCGCTGCTTCGTGCGCTTCGTGCATGACGAAGGCCTGACCGACAAGCGCACGGTGCGCGTCGAAACGGTCAACGGCGTGCTGGAGCTGCGCATGCTGGACGACGGGCGCGTCACGGTCGACATGGGGCCGCCGCGCTTCTCGTTGCCGGACGTGCCGTTCGAGCCGGGCGCCGCGCGTCCACGCCGCGTCGGCGACGACGACGCCTGGGAGGTGCCCACCGAGGCGGGGCCACGGTTGTTGTCGGTCCTGTCGATGGGCAATCCGCACGCGGTGCAGTTCGTCGACGACGCGGGCGCCGCGCCGGTGGCCACCGAGGGGCCGCTGATCGAGCGGCATCCGTGCTTCCCACGGCGCGTCAACGCGGGCTTCGCGCAGGTGCTGTCGCCCACCCGCGTCCGGCTTCGGGTGTTCGAGCGCGGCGCCGGCGAAACGCTGGCGTGCGGCACGGGCGCCTGCGCCGCCGTCGTCGCCGGCATCCGCCGTGGCCTGTTGGCGGGCCCGGTGGACGTCGAGACCCGCGGCGGCATGCTGACCATCGACTGGCAAGGCGGCCCGGTGCTGATGACCGGCCCGGCCGAGCCGGTGTTCACTGGCGAGATCGACCTCTGATGGAACCTGGCCAACCCGCGCCGTCCGGCGCCGACGCGCTGATCGAAGAGCAGGTGGTCGACTACCTGCAGGCGCACCCGGAATTCTTCGAGCTGCATTCCGACCTGCTGTCGCGCATCTCGCTGCGGCACCGGCATGGCGGCAAGGCGGTCTCCTTGATCGAGCGCCAGATCGAGGTGCTGCGCGATCGCAACCGCGGCCTGGAGATGCGCCTGGTCGAGGCGGTGCGCAACGCCCAGGAGAACGACGCCATCTTCGACCGCCTGCAGTCGCTGGTGCGCGCGTTGCTGCTGGCGCCGGACGCCGCGGCGCTGCCCGGCATCGTCGAGGCGCGCCTGCGCGATGGCTTCGGCGTGCCGCAAGTGGCCCTGCGCCTTTGGCGCGTGCAGGCCCCCCATGCCGGACTGCCCGCAGCCGCGGCGGTCGCGCCCACGGTCATCGAGCAGACCGCCGCGCTCGCCGCGCCGTACTGCGGCGCACCGGGCGAATTCGCCGCGGTCGCGCTGCTGGCGGAAGAGGGCGTCGAAACGCGTTCGGTCGCGCTGGTGCCGCTGCGCGTCGGCGCCGATCCTGAGCCCTTCGGGCTGCTGGTGCTGGGGTCGGCGGACCCGGACCGCTTCTCGCCGGGACTGGGCACGGCCTTCCTGTCGCGCATCGGCGAGGTGCTGAGCGCCGCCTTGTCGCGCCTGGCATCGGATCCCAACCCCGGCCCCGGCCCCGACCCCAGCCCGGCCCCGGATCCGGCGCCTTGATCGACGCCTACCTGGAGCATTTGCGCGTCGAGCGCGGCTGCTCGCCGCACACCCTGTCGGCCTATGCGCGCGAGCTCGACGCCTTGCGGCAGGCGTGTCCGCCGCCGCCGCATGTGCCGACCGAGCACGAGGTGCGCCGGCACGTGGCGCAGTCCACGCGCGATGGCATGGCGCCGCGCTCGATCGCGCGGCGCCTGTCGGCCTGGCGGGGATACTGCGACTTCCTGGTGCAGCGGCACGCCGCCGATGCCAACCCCGTGCGCAACGTGCGCGCCCCCAAGCTGCCCCGGCGGCTGCCCAAGGCGCTGCCCCCGGACGAAGCGACACGCCTGGTGGCCTTCGACGTGCAGGCCGCGATCGACGCGCGTTCCACGCGCACGCACGCACGCTTCGAAGCCCTGCGCGACAAGGCGATCCTGGAGCTGCTGTATTCCTCCGGGCTGCGCCTGTCGGAACTGGTGTCGCTGGACGTTCGCCATGTGGACACACCCGGCCACCGATCGGCCAGCTGGCTCTCGCTGCCCGAGCGCGAAGCCTTCGTGACCGGCAAGGGCCGCAAGATGCGCACCGTGCCCATCGGCCAGCCGGCCTGCGAAGCGCTGGCGGCCTGGATCGAGGCGCGCGCCGAGCACATGGCGGCGCTGCCGGGGGGCGATCCGCACGCCTTGTTCGTCGGCGTGCGCGGCGCGCGCATCTCGCCGCGCGTGGTGCAGTCGCTGGTCGCGCGGCGCGGCGCGGCGCAAGGCGTGGCGTCGCGGGTGCACCCGCACGTGTTGCGGCACTCCTTCGCCAGCCACCTGCTGCAGTCCAGCGGCGACCTGCGCGCGGTGCAGGAGCTGCTGGGCCACGCCAACATCGCCACCACGCAGATCTACACCAGCCTGGACTTCCAGCGCCTGGCCGCCGTGTACGACGCGGCCCATCCACGCGCCCGGCGCAAGTGACATGAGCGCCGAACTGTTCCTGCGCGCCGGCAAGGAGCGCTCGCTGCTGCGCCGCCATCCCTGGCTCTTCGCCAACGGGGTCGACCGCGTGCGTGGCGACCCCGCGCCGGGCGACACCGTGGCGATCAAGACCGCCGACGGCCGCTTCGTGGCCTGGGCCGCCTACAGCCCGGCCTCGGTGATCCGTGCGCGCGCCTGGAGCTTCGACGCTTCCGAAACCATCGACGAGGCCTTCTTCGTCCGCCGCATCGCGGCCGCGGTGGCGCGCCGCGCGGGGCTGGAGGCGCGCACCAATGCCATGCGGCTGGTGTTCGGCGAGGCCGACTACCTGCCCGGGCTGATCGTGGACCGTTACGCGGGCCAGCTGGTCACGCAGTTCGCCGCCGCCGGCGTCGAGCGCTGGCGCGACGCCATCCTGGATGCCTTGGCGCGTGCCTGCGGCGACCTGCCGGTCTTCGACCGTTCCGATGCCAGCGCGCGCGAGCGCGAAGGACTGGCCGCGCGTGTCGGACCGCTGCGAGGAGAGGCACCCGGCCCGGTGGCCATCACGGAAGACGGCGTCCGTTACGAAGTCGACGTGCAGCAAGGCCACAAAACCGGCTTCTACCTCGACCAGCGCGACAGCCGGGCCCTGGTGCGCGACTGGGCCGCGCGGCTGACCGCGCAAGGGCGTGCCGTCCGGATGCTGAACTGCTTCTCGTACACGGGTGGCTTCGCGCTGGCGGCGCTGGCGGGCGGCGCCGCCGAGACGGTGTCGGTGGACTCCTCGGCCGACGCGCTGGCGCAGGCCGCACGCAACGCCGCCCTGAACGGGTTCGCGCCCGAGCGTGCGCGGGGTGTCGACGCCAATGTCTTCGACTTGCTCAAGCGGGAGGCGGGCGCCGGCGTGCGCTACGACATCGTCGTGCTCGACCCGCCCAAGTTCGCGCCCAGCCAGCACCACGTCGAGCGCGCCGCGCGCGCCTACAAGGAGATCAACCTCAAGGCGCTTCGTTTGCTCGCCCCGGGCGGGCTGCTGTTCACCTTCTCGTGCTCGAGCGCGATCGACGTCGATCTCTTCCAGAAGATCGTGGCCGGCGCCGTGATCGATGCCGGCACCGACTGCCAACTGCTGGCGCGGATGGGCGCAGGCGAGGATCATCCGATGGCCATGACGCATCCGGAAGGCGAGTACCTCAAGGGCTTGTGCCTGCGGATGGCGTGAGCGAGGGGCCATGCCCGGGGGGTGCGGGCATGGAACCTGCCCCGGCAGCAGCCCGATCCGCCGGGGGCGGAGGGCGCGCGGCCGGCCGGTCGTCACGGGTCACACTCGGAGGGAAGCGGGATGAACTGGGATCGCATCGAAGGCAACTGGAAACAGTTCAGCGGCCAAGCGCGCTCGCGCTGGGGCAAGCTCACCGACGACCACTGGAGCCAGATCGGCGGCCGCAAGGACGACCTGATCGGCCGCATCCAGGAGGCCTACGGCATCGGCCGCGAAGAGGCCGAGCGCCAGGTGCACGAATGGAGCGCCGGGTTGTCCGACGACGGCATGGGCGGCTCCAGCATGGGCGGGTCGACGATGGGCGGCTCGGCCACGGGCGGCTCGGGCATGGGTTCCGGAATGGGTGGCTCCGGCACGGGGGGTTCCGGCATGGGCGGCATGGGTGGCGGCCTCGGCGGCGGGATGGGCGAGTTCGGCGAGCAGGCGCAGCGCTGGGCGGAGGACGCCCGCGAAACCGCGCAGCAGCAGGCCGAGTTGCTGGCCGAGCGGATCCGGCAGAAGCCCCTGGGTGCGATCGGCGCCGCGGCCGGCATCGGCCTGCTCATCGGGCTGTTGCTGGGCCGCTGATCGCCGAGCGGGCCTGACGACCGCCGGCGGCCACCCACCCGCCGGCGTGCGGTGCAGTTGCGCCTGCAACGCAACTGCAAAAAGGGGCCTTGGTACAATGACACCCATGGACCAGGTGCTGCTCGACCGCTCCCGCGCCTTGCTGCGCCGGGTGGGTGCGCGGGTCACGCTGGCGCGGGTGCAGGTCTTGGCCACGCTGCTGGACGCCGAGCAGGCGCTCACCCACACCGAGGTGCAGCGCCGTCTCGACGACACCGCAGGCGTGGACGCCTTCGACCGCGTCACGTTGTATCGCGTGTTGGAATGGCTGACGGAGCAGGGGCTCGCGCATCGCGTCTCCAGCGACGACCGCGTGTTCCGCTTTTCGGCGCAACCGCAGGCCCACGCCGGCGCCCACGGGCACTTCAAGTGCTTACGCTGCGAGCGCATGATTTGCCTGCCCGCCGGTGACGGGCTCGACGGGGCGGTGCGTTCGCTGCTGCCGCCGGGCTACGCGGGCGAGCGTGTCGAACTGACCGTCCTGGGCCACTGTGCCGACTGCGCCGCCCGGGCGGGCGCCGCGCGGCCTCCCGAGACAACGAGCAACAGCAAGCGAGCTTAGGCAGATGGCGACCAAGCAACAACCCGTGCCCGTCACGATCCTCACCGGCTTCCTCGGGGCCGGCAAGACCACGCTGCTGAACCGCATCCTCAAGGAGCAGCACGGCTTCCGCATCGCGGTCATCGAGAACGAATTCGGCGAAGAGGGCGTCGACAACGACCTGCTGTTGCAGGAGACGGGCGAGCAGATCCTCGAGATGAACAACGGCTGCATCTGCTGCACCGTGCGCGGCGACCTGGTCCGCATCCTGGACGAGCTGCGCAGCCGGCGCGAATCGGGCGAGGCCAAGTTCGACCGCGTCGTCATCGAGACCACGGGGCTGGCGGATCCCTCCCCGGTGGCGCAGACCTTCTTCATCGACGACTCGGTGGCCGAGTACTACATGCTCGACGCGGTCATCACGGTGGTGGACGCCAAGCACGCCGACCAGCAGCTCGACCAGCACCCGGAGGCGCAGGCGCAGGTGGGCTTCGCCGACCGCATCCTCATGTCCAAGACCGACCTCGTCAGCGCCGACGAGGCCAATGCGCTCAAGCAGCGCATCGCCGCGATCAACCCGCGCGCTCCGATCAAGGCGGTGCATTTCGGCGACGCTCCGATCGCCGAGATCCTCGACCTGAAAGGCTTCAACCTCAACGCCATCCTCGACCTCGATCCGCAGTTCCTGTCGAGCGACGCGCACGACCACAACGACGAGATCGGCTCCTTCGTCTTCAAGTCGAACAAGCCCTTCGATCCGATCAAGCTCGAGGAGTTCCTCGGCGGGATCGTCCAGGTGTACGGTCCGGACCTTTTGCGGTATAAGGGCGTGCTTTACATGAAAGGGTCCGACCGGCAGACGGTCTTCCAGGGCGTGCACCAGATGATGGGCGCTGACTTCGGCAGGCGTTGGCAGGCGGGCGAGCGGCCCTCGAGCAAGATGGTGTTCATCGGCCGCAAGCTGCCCAAGGAGATGATCGTCCAGGGGTTGCAGCAGTGCCTCGCGTGAGGCGCGCCGCGTTCCTTTCCGACCATCCGGGCCTCCAAGAACCTTCTTCACCTGACAGCTTGGGATAGCACCACGACATGGCTGCGACGACGAAAGCGAAAAAGCTGCTGACCGAGGAAGAGCTCCTCCGCATGCCGGAAGCCGACTACATGAACGAGCAGCAGCTCGACTTCTTCCGGCATCGGCTGCAGGAGATGGAGCGCGAGCTGCTCGCCAACGCGGGCGAGACCACCGAGCACCTGCGGGAAACCGTCATCGTGCCCGACCCCGCCGACCGCGCCACGATCGAGGAAGAGCACGCGCTGGAACTGCGCACGCGCGATCGTGAACGCAAGCTGCTCAAGAAGGTGCAGCAGGCGCTGCGCCGCATCGACAGCGGCGACTACGGCTGGTGCGAAGAGACGGGCGACGCGATCGGCGTCGGCCGGCTGCTGGCCCGTCCCACCGCCACGCTGTCGCTGGAAGCGCAGCAGCGTCGGGAGCTGCGGCAGAAGATGTACGGCGACTAGTCAAAGCCGCCCCCGCACCCCCACCAGCACGCTCCTCCCCGGCTGCGGCGCGACGTCCTTGATGAAGGACGTCGCCAGCCGGATCTCCTCGTTCAACAGGTTGCGTCCCTGCACGAAGAACTGCAGGCTGCCGTCGCGCGCGCCCAGGGGCAACCGGTACGCGATCTCGCCATCCACGCGCGTGTAGCTGGCGGTCGGCGTCTCCAGCGCGGCCAGCCGCGACTGCCGCTGGACCGCGATGACCGACGCGAAGCCGCTCCACGCGCCCCTCGCGTAGTCGGCGACCAGCCCCACGCGCGCCGGCGTCATCCGCGGCACCGCGCCACCGCCGTCCGACAGCGTTCCGCGCGCGACGTCGCCGAAGGCGCGCAAGGCCCATGGCGATCCTTGCGGCTGCCAACGCGCCTGCGCCTCCAGCCCGCGGAACACCGCCCCCGCGTGCGCATACGCCACGCGGGACAAATCGCCCGCGCCGGCATCGCCGGGCGCGTTGACGATCGCGCCTTCCTCGTCGGTACGGTCGGGCACGCCGTCGCCGTTGTCGTCGGTCAGGCGCCCGTAGATGTAGTCCCGGAAGCGGTTCACGAAGGCCGCCACCTTCCATTGCAGCGTGGGCGTGGTGCGCCGCAGGCTGAGCTCGATGTTGGTGGCGCGTTCGCGCCGAAGCGACGTGTCGCCGATCTCGAAAGTGCGGGTGGCCGCGTGGGGGCCGTCGGCGTACAGCTCCTCCAGCGACGGCGCACGTTGCGCGTGCGTCAACAGCGCGCCCACCGAATAGCCCGCGTCGCCCACGGGCAGCGTGGCGCCCACCGACGCCGAACGCAGCCCGAAGCGGCGCGAAGGCAGCGCGGTGTCGGCCGCCGGGTCCAGGCGCGCGTTCTCGTGCCGCGCGCCGAACTCCAGCTGCGCCGGGCCCAGGGCGCGCTGCGCGACGTAGAAAAGCCCCTCGAAACGCTCGCGCACCGGCGGCACGTAGGCCTCCTCGCCCAGCGCCGAGAAGCGCCGGTCGCGCAGCTGCACGCCCAGCACGCCGCGCACGCCGGCCAACGGCGCGTGTCGCATTTCGATTCGGGAATCACGGCCGTCGTTGCGAAAGGCGGTGCCGACTTCGCCCGTGCTCTCGAGCTCGTCGTGGCGATAGCGGTTGCGCGCGGTGCGCAGCCGGATCGACTCGATGCCGGCGACCGGATCCAGCCACTCGGCCAGGGCCTCCGTGCGAGTCTGGCGCAGGTCGATGGACGCGTCCTCGCCCGGAATGCCATAGCGGCTGTCGAGCGAAGACCACGCCAGCCCGGCGGTGAAGCGCGTGCCGACATAGGAAGCGCCCAGAGACCCGCCGTGGCTGCGCGCGAAACTGTTGGGCAGCCGTCCGCTGGCGCTGGTCGGATCGCCGGCCACGGCGTTGCCGGGGATGACGTAGTCGCCCGCCTCGCGGCCGAAGCCGCTGGCGGTCCAGTTCAGCCCGCGTGCCCCGCCACGCAGCGACACGCCGCCGGCGCCGCCGCGGCCGGCCGAATCGGTGAAGGCCTGCGCCTCGCCCCGCACGCCCGACAGGCGCGCCTGCGGGATGCGGTCGGTGACGACGTTGACCAATCCACCGATGGCGCCACCGCCGTAGAGCAAGGTGGCCGGTCCGCGCAGCACTTCCACCTGCCGTGCGGCCAGGGGGTCGGCGGTCACGGCGTGGTCGGGCGACAGGGTCGAGGCGTCGAGCGACTCCAGGCCGTCGGCGGTCACCCGCACGCGGGGCCCGTCCAGCCCGCGAATGATCGGGCGGCCGACCGTGCCGAATCCGCTGGATTGCACGCCGGGCTCGGCCGACAGCGTCTCGCCCAATGAAAAGGACTGCCTGCGTTCCAGGTCCAGGCCGCGCAGCACCGTGATCGATTGCGGCGCTTCCAACCCATCGGTGGGCAGGGGCGTGGCGGTCACCCGCACCTCCGCGGGTTGGGCCATGCATGGGCCCGCAAAGGCCGCAACCGAGGCGGCGCAGGCGAGGGTGCGAATGACGGCGCGGTGACCAGGGCGAGGCATGCCGATCCTTTCTGCAACACGATTGCGAAAGCGAGGCAGTGTACGTGGCAGGAGCGGCTGGCTGCAACCGTGTTGCGAAAAGCCGCGCGTGGCGGTCGGGCGGCGCGGCCGGGCGTCGGGCGTTCCATCCGGCCGCGCGTCGTCACCGTCGACCGATTGGCGGGCGGCCTCGCGCGCGCTTCCGGCCGCTGGATAGACTGCGCCGCTGGCATCGTGGCCGGCAGTTCCAGCCGGGTCCTCCCATCGGGGGCGCGGTCGACCCAGTACAGGCGAATCGCTGAGCGTGATCTTCTCGCTGTTCGGAAAAGGCAAGAGCGGCAAGGGTGCCAAGGGCGCGGAACGCGGCCCGCAGGCGCCTCGCCCCGCCACGCCCATCGCGCGCCCAACGGCCGGTGCGGCTTCGGCCACGGCGGCCGGCGCCGATCCGTCCGCAGCGACGCGCGCGGCCGGCGCGGGCGGCACCGCCGGAACGGCCACCGGCATCGACCCGCGGAGCCTGACCCGCAAGATCGACGCGATCGAAACCGAAATGGCCCTGGCCAGTGCCGGCGCCTCGAGCCGCGGTCGCGCGGCGGCATCCGCCGCATCCAAGGGGGCCGGCCAGCCGCAGGCGCTCTCGTCGCCCGCGACAGTGTCCGCACCCACCACGTCGCGTGCGACGGTCTCGCGCCCGACCGCCTCGCACCCCACCTCGTCGCGCGCTGCCCCGGCCCGAGGCGGGCAGGCGCCGCAGGGCGCACGAGCACCGCAGGACGGGCCGGACGGGTTGCCGTCGCTCGAGCAGAGCACCTCCGCGATCCTGGGGGGCGACGATGGACTGGGACACCTGGAGATCGGCGCATCGGGCGTGCCGCCGGTGATCGAGGAAGCGGCCATCCTGCACGCCAACGACCAGGGCGATGCGGCGGTCGCCGTGCTCTCGCAGGCGATCCGCGACGAGCAACTCGGCCCGGCCGCGCAGCAGGCGTGGCTGATGCTGCTCGACCTGCACCAGTTCGTGGGCCGCCAGGAAGAGTTCGAGAGCTTGGCGATCCAGTACGCCTCGCGCTTCGAGAGCTCGCCACCGGCCTGGCAGGACGACGCCGTGGGCCGCGTGCCCGCCGACGCCCCACGTCCCGGTGGTCCGGGCGGCCGCGCCACGGTCGCGCTGCCGGCGCAACTCGACGCGGGCGTCGCGCGCCAGATCGAGTCGATCGACCGGGCCGTGCAGCGCGGTCGCGACATCACGGTGGATTGCCGGGCCGTGCGCTCGCTCGACCTGGAGGCGGCGCGCCTGCTGCTCGCCACGCTCGCGCGACTGGAGCGCGGCAGCCGCGACGCCGTGTTCGTCGGGGCCGAGAAGCTGGAAGCGGCACTGCGCGCGAGCGTCGAGTCCGGCCGCCGCGATGCCGACCCGAGCGCGTGGCTGCTGCTGATCGCCACGCTGCGGCTGATGGGGCGCCAGCTGGAGTTCGAGGACGCCAGCATCGAGTACTGCATCACCTTCGAGGTGTCGCCGCCGTCGTGGGAGCCGATGCCGGCCCACCTGCGCACCGGCGATGCCGAGGCCACGCCCACCGTGTCCGCCGACGATGGCCCGGGCGGGCGTGCGGCGCCGCGTGCGGACGCCTTCGTGCTGGCGGGCGAGGTCGAGGGCACGATGGAAGCGGAGCTGGCGGCGCTGCGCACGCATGCCGACCGCCATCGGCACGTCTTCGTCGATTGCAGCCGCTTGAAGCGGTTGGACTTCGTCGCGGCGGGCCAGCTCCTGAACGTCGTCACCGGGCTGCGCGCCGGCGGCTGCACGCTGGAGTTCGCCGAACCCAGCCACCTCGTGGCGGCCCTGCTGGCCGTGATGGGGCTGCACGAGCTGGCCACGGTCACGCTGCGCCGTCTCTGATCCGGCCGGGAACGGAAGGCTGCGTGCCCGGACCCCACCCGGGCGCGGGGGTGCGGGTACACTGGCCGATCCGCTGGCTCTACTTCGCGCGCCGTCCTCGCGGCGCCGCACACCACACCCGATGGAACAATTCCACGGCACGACGATCGTGTCCGTGCGCCGAGGCGAGCGCGTTGCGCTCGGCGGCGACGGGCAGGTCACCCTCGGCAACGTCGTCATCAAGAACAGCGCGCGCAAGATCCGCCGCCTGCACGACGACAAGGTGCTCGCCGGCTTCGCGGGCGGCACCGCCGACGCCTTCACCCTCTTCGAGCGCTTCGAGTCCAAGCTCGACAAGCACTCCGGCCACCTGCTGCGCGCCGCGGTCGAGCTCGCCAAGGACTGGCGCACCGACCGCATGCTGCGCCGGCTGGAAGCGATGCTGGCCGTGGCGGACCGCCACCACTCGCTGGTGATCACCGGCAACGGCGACGTGCTCGAGCCCGAGCACGGCATCGTCGCGATCGGCTCGGGCGGCGCCTACGCGCAGGCCGCCGCGCGCGCGCTGCTCGACAACACGGAACTCCCGGCCGACGCCATCGTCCGCAAGGCGCTGGAAATCGCCGGCGAGATCTGCATCTACACCAACAGCCACCTGTCGATCGAGTCGCTGCCGGAATGAACATGACCCCGTCCGAGATCGTCTCCGAGCTCGACAAGCACATCGTCGGGCAGGCCAAGGCCAAGCGCGCCGTGGCCATCGCGCTGCGCAACCGCTGGCGCCGCCAGCAGGTGGCCGAACCCCTGCGGCACGAGATCACGCCCAAGAACATCCTGATGATCGGCCCCACGGGCGTGGGCAAGACCGAGATCGCGCGCCGCCTGGCGCGGCTGGCCAACGCGCCGTTCGTCAAGGTGGAGGCCACCAAGTTCACCGAGGTGGGGTACGTGGGGCGCGACGTCGACACCATCGTGCGCGACCTGGTCGAGATCTCGGTCAAGATGACGCGCGAGCAGGCGATGGCGCGCGTGCGCACCCGTGCGCTGGACGCCGCCGAGGACCGCGTCCTGGATGCGCTGGTGCCGCCCGCGCGGCCGCAGCAGCCAGCGCCCTTCGGATTCTTCGGCAACCCCGAATCCGACGGCATCGGGAGCCAACCGCCCGCCCGCGACGAGCCCGAATCGCCCGCCCGCCAGAAGTTCCGCAAGAAGCTGCGCGAAGGCGAGCTGGACGACAAGGAGATCGAAATCGAGCTGGCGCAGGCCGCGGGCCCCAGCCTGGACATGATGACGCCGCCCGGCATGGAGGAGTTCGCCCAGCAACTGCAGGGCATGCTGGGCAACCTGGGCGCCGCGCGGCGACAGCGCCGCAAGCTGCGCATCCGCGACGCGATGAAGCAGCTGGTGGAGGAGGAAGCCGCCAAGCTGGTCGACGACGCCGAGATCCGCGCGCAGGCGCTGTCGGCGGCCGAGCAGAACGGCATCGTCTTCATCGACGAGATCGACAAGATCGCCAGCCGCCAGGAGACGCACGGCGCGGACGTGTCCCGCCAGGGCGTCCAGCGCGACCTGCTGCCGCTGATCGAGGGCACCACGGTCAACACCAAGTACGGCATGCTGCGCACCGACCACGTGCTGTTCATCTGCTCGGGCGCGTTCCACCTGTCCAAGCCCAGCGACCTGATCCCCGAGCTGCAAGGGCGCCTGCCGATCCGCGTGGAACTGGACTCGCTGGCCGTGGCCGAGTTCGAGCGCATCCTGACATCGACCGACGCGTGCCTGACGCGCCAGTACGAGGCGCTGCTGGCGACCGAGGGCGTCACCGTGGAGTTCACGCCCGAGGGCGTGCGCCGGCTGGCGGAGATCGCCTTCTCGGTCAACGAGAAGACCGAGAACATCGGCGCGCGCCGCCTCTACACGGTGATGGAACGGCTGCTGGACGACGTGTCCTTCGAGGCCGGCTCCAAGGCCGACGGCACCCGGGTGCTGGTGGACGCGGCCTTCGTGGACGCGCGGCTGGGGACGCTGGCGCGCAGCGAGGACCTGGCGAGGTACGTGCTGTGACGTGGCACGTGGCTTGAGGCGGAACGCGCGGCGACGCGGAGCTTATTCCCGATGGAGTCAGGCGCCGTCGACCGCGCTGCAGATCTCGACCAGCACGCCGTTCAGGTCGCGCACGTAGGACACGACCTGGCCCCACGGCTTGCGGGTCGGCTCCATGCAGGCGACGGCGCCGGCGGCGATCGCCCTGGCGAACGCGGCCGGCACGTCGTCGGTCACGAAACCGACCTCGATGCCTGCCGGCGCATCGGTCGACCGGTTGCGACGGTAGTCGGCGATGCTTTGCGAGGCGAGCGCTTCGCCGGCGAACGCGAGGGCGGTGGACCCGGTATCCATTTCGGCGTACGTCCCGCTCTCGTGGACGAACTTCCGCCGCACGCCGAACGCGCGTTCATAGAACTCGACAGCGGCCGGGACGTCCGGCACATACAGGATCACGTAACCGAGCTTCATGGCCGTTCTCGAGGGTTGGAAATTGTCGTGCGGCCGACGCCGGGACCGCTCATTCGCGCACGAAGGCTCGTCCCGCCCGACGCAGCGAGACCACCTGCCCGTATTCCACCCGCGTGCCGCCGAAGCCTTCCAACGGCGCACCCGACAGGGTGCGCGTCACCGTCTGGATGACGCCGGCGTGCGTGACGATGATCAGCGCGCCATCCATTTCAGCGACCAGGTCCAGGACCGCTCGCGTCGCGCGCGCCGCCAGCATCTGCACGCTCTCGCCGCCCGGGGGCACGTAGCGGGCCACGTCGGCGCTCCAGGCGTCGACCTGCGCGCGGGGAATGTCGTCCCAAGGGCGGCCTTCCCAATCACCGAAGTGCATTTCGGCCAGCCGCGCGTCCAGGCGCGGCGCGGGCCAGCCGTGGTCGGCCAGCGCATGCGCCAGATCCGCGCAGCGGCGCAACGGGCTGGACGCCAGGCGTGCGTGGCGCGGCAAGGTGGCGACCAGCCGGGCGAGCAGGGCGCGTGCGTCGTCCGGGTCGACGCCGACATCGGTCGAGCCGTAACACGTGCCGGGCGCGACCGCGGGCTTGGGATGCCGCACCAGCAGCAGCCGCTCGACGCCCGGGCCCGGCTCGGTCGACGTCGAGCTCGCTCGGTCGGCTCCCGCTCGCGTCACGGCCGAAGCTCGACCGTGCCGGTGACGGACACGATGACCTCGGAGTCGCCGCCTTCGGCCGGCAGCGGCATCGCGGCCGCCGCGCCCATGGGTGCCATCTCGGCGCGCGCGCGGAACATCGGCCGCGGCGCCGGCGCGCTCGCGTCGCCCAGCGCGAGATCGCGGATCGCATAACCCGAGAAGCCGAAGGCGCGGGCCGCGTCGTTCGCGCGCGCCGCGAAGGCGCGGGCCGCGTCCGCCAGCAGCCGGGACTCCTCTTGACGGCGACGCGGCTCGGACAGCCGGAAGGCGACGCCCGACAACTGCATCCGCTCGGCCAGCCGCCCGGCCAGCGCCGGCAGCGCCTTCAGGTCGCGCGATTCGAGCTGCACTTCACCGCGCACCCGCCAGCCGGTCGTCCGGTTGCCGGTGCGGTCGAACTGGGGCAGGGTCTGGATCGAGCCCAGCCGGGCGCGCACACCCTCGACCCGCTTGGCCTCGGCCAGGGCCGCGTCCAATTGCGCGACGACCGCCGCGTTCAATTCCGCGAGCTGCGTGCCGTCCCGCTCGACCGCAAGGGTCACCAGCATCTCGTCGTTGGCCACCTGCGAGCGGGCGTCGGCGGACAGCGTCAGCAGCGTCGTGCCGCTCGAAGCGCGCAGCGCGTTCGACGCCAGCCGAGTCGTGTCGAGGAAGTCGTTGCCGGGGGCCGCATTGGGCGCCTGCGCAGCCGCCGGTCCGGCCAGCAGCACGCCGGCCAGGACCGCCGCGACCAGAGGGATTCGGCGGCGGGCGCCGTTGCCTGGGTGCAGGAGATGTTCGCGCATCGTGATGCCTCCGTGGTTCGCGGTCCGTGTCAGGGGCCGATCTCGAGCGACTCCGTCGCCAGCACCAGCCCGCCCAGCAGGCCGATGTGGAAGGCGAGTTCGGCGGCTTGCTGCACCGCTCCGAGGCAGTCGCCACTGTAGCCGCCCAGGCGCCTTCTCATCATGCGACGCATCCAGAGCGTGACCAGCACCGCCGCCAGCACGCCCACCACGAAGCGCCCCGGGGTGCCCGTCCAGGCGGCGATGCCCAACGTGGGCAGGGCGGCGAACCCCAGCGCGATGCCCGCGTCCAGCGGCGCCAAGCCCACCGCGATCGGCTTGGCCTTGGGCTCGCTGCCGTCCTGCGGTTCGCCCGCGTAGGGCAGGCTGGCCATGACGCCCACCACGCAGCCGCGCGACCAGGCGTGACCCGCCACGAAGGCGCTGGCGATCCATTCGGGGTCCAGCGACGCGAGCGTCTCGAAGCGGCCCAGCAGCAGCATCGCCACGCCGATCGCGCCGTAGGCGCCCACGCGCGAATCGCGCATGATCTCCAGGGTGCGCTCGCGGCCGGCGTGCGTGCCGAAGCCGTCGCAGAAGTCGGCGAAGCCGTCCTCGTGGAAGGCGCCGGTGATCAGGATGCCGGTGGCCAACGCGATCATGACCGCCACGCCGTGCGGCAGGAAGCCGCCGGCCAGCGCGTAGGCGAAGGCCACCAGCACCCCGACCAGCGCGCCCACCAGCGGGAAGTAGCGGGTCGAGCGCGGCAGGTATTCCGGCCGCCAGCCCACCCACGCGGCCAGCCGTCCGTCCACCGGCAGCCGGGTGTAGAACTGCACGGCGACCAGGAACAGACGCAACTGCAGCGCGACGACGTCGCGGGTCATGAAGGGGCCTTCATGGAGGAGTCGTCATGACGAGCCCGTCATGACGAAGCCTGCGCGACGCCGGCCGACGCGAAGGTGGCCATCTCCCGGAGCATGTCGGCCGCGCAACGCAGCAGCGGCACCGCCAACGCGGCCCCGGTGCCTTCGCCCAGGCGCATGTCCAGCGCCAGCAAGGGCGGCGGCAGGCGCCCGCCGTCGCACAGCGATTCGATGGCCACCGCGTGGCCGTGCTCGGCCGAGCGATGCGACAGCACGCAGGCGTCCAGCACCGCCGGGTCGATCGCGCGCGCGGCCAGGAGCGCCGCCGTCGCCACGAAGCCGTCGACCACCACCACGCGGCCCAGGCGCGCCGCTTCGAGCGCCGCGCCCGCCATCGCCGCGATCTCCAGCCCGCCCAGCGCGGCCAGCGCATCCAGCGGCTCGCCGCTGCGGCGGGCCGGTGCATGCAGCGCGAACGCGCGCTCCAGCACCGCCTGCTTGCGTGCCAAGCCGGCGTCGTCCAGGCCCGTGCCCCGTCCGACGCAGGCGGCCAGCGACGCCCCGGTGAAATGCGCGGTCAGCAGCGCCGCGGCCGAGGTGTTGCCGATGCCCACTTCGCCCAGCGCCAGCACGTTGCCCGCCGACGCGGCCGCCACGCGCGCCCCGGCGGCCATGGCGGCCTCGCACTGCGCGCGCGTCATGGCCGCGCCCTGCGTGCAGTCGGCCGTGCCGCGGGCCGCCTTGGCATCGACGAAGGCGGGGTGGGCGCGGGCGCTCGCGTCGAAGTCGTGCGCCACGCCCACGTCGACCACGGTCAACGACAGCCCGGCCGAGCGCGCGAAGACGGCGGCCGCCGCGCCGCCCGCCAGCAGGTTCAGCACCATCTGCCAAGTGACGTCCTGCGGATAGGCCGACACGCCTTGCCGTGCGATGCCGTGGTCGGCGCAGAACACGGCGAGCGCGGGCGCCTCGATGACGGGGGCCAGCGTGCCCTGCATCCGCGCCAGGCGGCAGGCCAGGTCGCCGATGCGGCCCAGTGCTCCGGGCGGCATGGTTTTGGCGGCGAGCGCAGCTTCGATGGCCGCGTCGGTGGCCGCGTCGGAGGGCGGCTTAGGGAGGGGGCTCATCGGGCAGGCGCGTTCATTTGCCGCCATCTTAGCCGAGCCCCGAGCACGTAGAATCCCGCGCAGCCCCGGCCATCGCCTGCCGGACCACCGTTTCCCGCGCCTTGGCCCGCAACACCATGAACGATTCCGCGCCCGCCGCCACCAACGATCTGTCGCCCGCCCGCAAGGCCGGCATCCTGGCCGAGGCGATGCCCTACATCCGCCGTTTCCACGGCAAGACGATCGTCATCAAGTACGGCGGCAACGCCATGACCGACGACAACCTCAAGCTGCGCTTCGCGCAGGACGTGGTGCTGCTCAAGCTGGTCGGCATGAACCCGGTGGTGGTGCACGGCGGCGGCCCGCAGATCGAGAGCCTGCTCACCAAGATCGGCAAGAAGGGCGAGTTCGTGCAGGGCATGCGCGTCACCGACGCCGAGACCATGGACATCGTCGAGATGGTGCTGGGCGGCCAGGTCAACAAGGAGATCGTCGAGCTGATCAACACCGCCGGTGGCAAGGCGGTGGGGCTGACCGGCCAGGACGGCGGGCTGATCCGCGCGCGCCGCCTGACCATCGCGTCGAAGGACAATCCCGACGAGCGCATCGACATCGGGCAGGTGGGCGAGATCGAGAAGATCGACCCCTCGCTGATCAGCACGCTGACCGGCGCCGGCTTCATCCCGGTGATCGCCCCGATCGGCTCGGGCGCCGAGGGCGAGACCTACAACATCAACGCCGACGTGGTCGCCGGCAAGGTGGCCGAGGTGCTCAAGGCCGAAAAGCTCGTGCTGCTCACCAACACCACCGGCGTGCTCGACAAGGACGGCAACCTCCTCACGGGGCTGACGGCCAAGCGCATCGACGAGCTCTTCGCCGACGGCACCATCTCCGGCGGCATGCTGCCCAAGATCTCGTCGGCCCTGGACGCGGCCAAGGGCGGGGTCAATTCGGTGCACGTCATCGACGGCCGGGTCGAGCATTGCCTGCTGCTCGAGATCCTGACCAACCAGGGCGTGGGCACCATGATCCGGTCGCATTGAGCGGCATCGACCGCCAGGACGCGTCCGGGCCCCCGCCCACGCGCTGGCAGCCGCGGCTGGAGCTGCACCATCGCGCCCGGCCGCGCACGCGTGGCGCCACGCACGCGCCGGTCTGGCTGCTCGACCTGGACAACACGCTGCACGACGCGGTCGCGCACATCATGCCGCGCATCAACCGCGGCATGACCGAGTTCATCGCGCGCGAGCTGGACCTGCCGCAGGACGAGGCCGCACGCCTGCGCGTGCAGTGGTGGAAGCGCTACGGCGCGACGCTCCTGGGGCTGGCCGCGCACCATCCGCACATCGACCTGCAACGCTTCCTGCGCGAATCGCACGCGTTCCCGGACATGCGCCAGCTGGTGCAGCGGCGCGGGGTGCTCGCCGACGTGCTGCGCCGACTGCCGGGGCGACGCATCCTGTTCACCAACGCGCCGCGCCACTACGCGCACGACGTGGTGCGCGCGCTCGGATTGTGGCCGCACCTGGACGGGCTGGTCTCGATCGAGGCGATGCGCTTCGCCGGGCGCTGGCAGCCCAAGCCGTCGGTGCCGTCGCTGGCCCGCGCGATCGCGAAGCTGCGCGTGCGGCCGCACGATTGCGTGCTGGTGGAGGACTCGCCGGAGAACCTGGCGGCTGCCCGCGAGCTGGGCGTGCGCACGGTGCTCGTGTCCGGCTACAGCTGGCGTGGACGGGCGGCCCGCCCGCGTGCCGGCCGGGCGGGGCGGATCGACCTTCAAGTAAGATCCGCCCTGGATCTGCCGCGAGCCCGCATCCACCCGAGGTCATTTCCATGAGCCACGCGCACGACCGGCCGCAGCCGCCGGACGCCGGGCCGCTGGCCGATGCCGGGGCGGTCGCGGGGCCCGCTGCGCGCCCATCGACCGAAGCGCCCGCCGACGCGGAGCCGCGTCCGCGCCGCGTGCGGCCCAAGCCGGGCGAGCGCCGCCTGCAGATCCTCCAGACGCTGGCCGAGATGCTGCAGCAGCCCGGCGGCGAGCGCGTCACCACGGCGGCGCTGGCCGCGCGCCTCAAGGTGTCCGAAGCCGCGCTGTACCGGCATTTCGCCAGCAAGGCCCAGATGTTCGAGGGCCTGATCGAGTTCATCGAAGGCACGGTCTTCGGTTTGATCAACCGCATCGCGGCGGATCAGCCGGTCGGCGTCGAGCAGCTGCGCGCCATGCTCGCCATGCTGCTGCACTTCGCCGAGCGCAACCCCGGCATGACCCGCGTGTTGATCGGCGACGCGCTGGTCACCGAGGACGACCGCCTGCAGGGCCGCATCAACCAGCTCGTCGACCGCATCGAGGCCTCGGTCAAGCAAGGCTTCCGCATCGCGGTGGCGCAAGGCGCCCTGCCCGAAGGGACCGACGTCGCCGCGCGCGCGGGCCTGCTCACGGCCTTCGTCATCGGCCGCTGGAGCCGCTTCGCCAAGAGCGGCTTCAAGCGCGCCCCCAGCGACGGGCTGGACGCCATCGCGCCGCTGCTGATCCTCTAGGGGCGGGCTTGCACCGGGGCCGGGCGTCGCTGCCGGCGTCTCACGACGGGCCCGCGGGATCCCAGGCTTGCCGCTTGCAGCGTCCATGGCATTCGCGCTTGAATGAGCGCGTCCCACCCGTCGCGCGGCGCAGCGTCCGGCGTCCGCGCACGTCCACGTCCCCTGCGAAGGCGCTTCCATGCAGGTCGCACACTACATCCGCGAACGCGGCTTCCGGCGCTGGTACGAGCGCCAGCTGATCGAGAGCCATGCCTGGCTGGTCACCGCGCTGCTGGCCGCCCTGATGGCACTGGCCGGCGTCGAGGCGCTGTCGGTCCGGGAGGGCTGGCTGGAATTCGCCTGGAGCGGCGCGGTGGCGGCACTGGGCACCTGGCTGGCGCTGCAGGCCTTCGTGCGATACCGGCAGAACATGCTGCTGGCCGGCTTCGTGTGCGACCAGGCCAGTTGCGCCGGTTGCGGGCGCTATGGCTTCCGGGCGGCCGAAGGCGAGCCGCCGCTGGCCCGGCCGCTGCGCTTGCAGGCGTTGTGCCGGCGCTGTGGTCACCGCTGGCAGGTGCGGCTGGAGCCGGACGAGCCCGAAGCTTGAGCGGGACGCGCCCGCGCGCCGAGCGCGGTCCCGGGTTCGTCCCGGCGCCGGCCTAGCGCCCAGCCGGGGGCGGCTCGTTGCGGGCCGCCGCTTTCAGCACCGCGGCCGCGCGTTCGACCCGCCGACGCACGCGTGGCAGCAGCCTGCGGGCCTCGCTGCGGTCCCCGGCACGCGCGGACGATTCCAGCGCCCCGGCCAGCGCGCTGGCCTCGCGGGCACCGATCGTGGCCAGCGCGCCCTTGAGCGAATGCGCCGAGAACTCGATGGCGCCGAAGTCCTCTCGGCCGGCGGCGTCGGCCAGGGCTTCCAGCTGTTGCGCCGCGGATCGGCCGAACACGTCGGCCACCCGCACCAGGAAGCGCGGGTCGCCTCCGATCTGCTCCAGCGCGTCGTCGGCGCAGAAGCCGTCCGCGTCGTCTTCGTCGGCAGCGGTCCCGTGCGCCTCGCCGGCCGCGTGCACCGCCAGCGCCCGCAGCAGGTCGGCCTCGACCACCGGCTTGCTGAGCGTGCCGTCCATGCCGGCAGCGGCGCAGGCCTCCCGGTCGGCCAACAGCGTGTGCGCCGTCATGGCCACGATCGGGGTGCGGGGTCGGCCGTGCACCGCATGCTCGAATTCCCAGGCGCGGATGGCCCTGGTGGCGGCCAGCCCATCCATCACGGGCATCTGCAGGTCCATCAGGATCACGTCGAACCGCATCGACTGGGCCGTGGCGACCGCTTCCTGCCCGTTGGCCGCGAGTGTCACGGTGTGGCCCGCGCGCTGCAGCAGCGATGCCGCCACGGCCTGGTTGACCGGGTTGTCGTCGACCAGCAGGACGGTCAGGGGCGGCGTGGTGGCGGGTTCGTCGGGCGCGGGCTCGCTGCCCGCATGCGCGCGACCGTCGAGCAACGCGTCGATGGTGTCGAGCAGGTCGCGCTGCATGACCGGGCGCGTCAGCGTGGCGCCCAACCCCAGTTGCTGCGCATGACGCAACGTGGCGGATGGGGCCAACGCGCTGGTCAGCAGCACCGATGCGGCGGGCAGCCGGTCCCGGCATGCGAGCGCCAGTTCCGCCAGCTCGAAGCCGCCCGTGCCCGGCAGGTCGGCGTCGATCACGATGCCGTCCAGCGGCGCAGCCGTGTCGGCCAGCGCAGCCAGCGCCGCATCGGCGTCGGCCGCCAGCACCGGGAGCGCTTGTGCCTGCTCCAGCCAGCGCGCCAGCAGTGCGCGGGCGCGGGGGTGATCGTCGACCACCAGCACGCGCCGGCCCGCCAGCCGCGGCCAGGCGGGCGGCGCGACGGCCAACGACGCGGGCATCCTCTCCAGCCGCACCGTGAAGCAGAAGCGGCTGCCGGCGTCGGGGGCGCTCTCCACCCAGATGCGTCCGCCCATGGCCTGCACCAGCCGCCTGCAGATGGCCAGCCCCAGGCCGGTGCCGCCGTAGCGGCGCGTGGTCGATTCGTCCGCCTGCGAGAACAGGTCGAAGATCGCGAGCTGCTTGTCGGCGGGCACGCCGATGCCGCTGTCGACCACGGCGAACCGCAGTTCCACGCGGGCGGGCTCCGAGGGGCCGTGGGGCGGTTGCGGTGCTGCGGTGAGCGCGACCTCGATCTCCACCTGGCCCGAGGCGGTGAACTTGAGCGCGTTGCCGACCAGATTCGTGAGTACCTGGCCGATGCGGTTGGGGTCCCCCGCCAGGTCGTCGGGCACGTCGGCCGCCACGTCCACCAGCAGCTCCAGCCCCTTGCCGGCCGCCTGCGGGGCGAAGCCGCGCACGCGCTCGGCCAGCCGCCCCCGCAGCGAGAAAGGCAAGTGCTCCAGTTCGAGCCGGCCCGCCTCGATCTTGGAGAAGTCGAGGACGTCGTTGACCAGCGCCAGCAGCGTGCCGGAGCTCGAGCGGACGATCTCCAGGAACTGCCGCTGGCGCGCGTCCAGCGTGGTGCCCAGCGCGAGCTGGGTCATGCCGATGATGCCGTTGAGCGGCGTGCGGATCTCGTGGCTCATGCTCGCCAGGAACGCGCTCTTGGCCTCGCTGGCCGCCAGCGCGGCTTCCTTGGCGGCGACCAGTTCGGCGCGGGCCCGCTTGGCCTCGGTGATGTCGCGCACGAAGGCGACATGGGCGCCGGCGTGGTCGAGCGCGACATGGCGGAACGCGATCTCGCCGACGAAGACGCTGCCGTCGGCCCGCACCAGTGGCATCGCGAAGCGCTCGCCGGGCAGCGCGCTGGTGCCGGTGCGCCGGTGTCGCTCCAGCGCCTCGGACAGCGCTTCGCGCCGGTCGACCGGCATGAGCAGCGGCCCGGCCTGCCGGCCGAGCACATCGGCGCGCTTCCGGCCGAACAGCGCCTCGGCCGCGGGGTTGAACTCGATGACAACGCCCTCCGCGTCGAGCGCGACGATCGCATCGGGCGAGGCGTCGAGCAGCACGTGGGCGAACGCGTCGAGCGGCAGTGCGCGCGCGTGCGCGGCGACGGGCGGTGGCGGGTCGGCTTGGAGCGGAATCGGTGCTTTCACGCCCGGATCATCGGCCGGGCGACAGCGGACTTAAACCACCGTCCGCGCGGCCGGCGGCACTGCCGGCGGCGCGGTCGCCGGTGGGGGGTGGGCGGCCCCTTCGATCATCCAGGTCAGGAACTTCGGGCGGCCCAGCGATCGAGCCGACAGCGCATCGAACTGGAAGCCAGCGCCCGCGAGCAGGCGGTCCGCGCAGCGGTCGAGCCGGCAACCCCCGGCGCACCGGCTCCAGAGCGGCGCCAACCGGACCTGCAGCCGAGCGACGCGGGGCTCCGGCGACAGGCCGTGCTCGGCGAAGACGAAGCGGCCGTCCGCACGCAGCACGCGGCGCGCCTCGGCCAGCGCCTGCGCGATCCGCGGGATGCTGCACAAGGTCCAGGTGCACAGCACCGTGTCCACGCTGGCGTCCGGCAGCGGGATGGCTTCCGCCCCGGCGACCATGACCTGCACCGGAAAGGGCGCCGCCGCGATGCGCGGTCTTGCGATGCGCAGCAGGCGCCGCTCCGGCTCCAGCGCGATCAGGCGCTCGACCCGGGCCGGATCGTAGTGGGGCAGGTTGAGCCCCGAGCCGAAGCCGAGCTCCAGGACCACGCCGCGGGCCTGCGCCGCCGCGCGCCGGCGATAGCCGTGCAGCACAGGGGCGGTCATCGCGACATGCGTCAGCCGTGGCAGCAGGTAGCGTCCGTAGAGGTCCACGGCTTCAGGCGGGCCGTGGGCGGGCAGGCTGTTCGTGGTCCGGGCCGGGGCGTGCGCCGCACGCCGGGCAGCCCGGGTCGCGCGGTACGCGCACCGTGTCGATCCGCATCGTGCGCGCATCGATCATCAGCAGCCGCCCGACGGCCGGCGCGCCGAAGCCGCCGGCGAGCTTCAGCGCCTCGGCCGCCTGCATGGTGCCGACGATGCCGGTCAGCGGCGCGAACACGCCCATCGTGGCGCAGCGCACTTCCTCCACCTCCTCGCCTTCGGGAAAGAGGCATTGGTAGCAGGGCGAGTCGCCGCGTCGCGCGTCGAACACCGCCAGTTGCCCGTCGAAGCGGATCGCCGCGCCCGACACCAACGGGCGGCCGGCGGCCACGCAGGCCCGGTTGACCGCATGGCGCGTGGCGAAGTTGTCGCAACAGTCCAGCACGACGTCGGCGGCGCGCACCGCGTCGTCCAGCGCGGCGCCTTCCAGGCGGGCCCGGATCGCGACGACCTCGACCCCGGGGTTGATGTCGGCCAGCGCGCGCCGGCCCGACTCGACCTTGGGCATGCCGACGGTGGCGTCGCGATGCAGCACCTGGCGTTGCAGGTTCGTGAGGTCCACGGTGTCGTCGTCGGCCAGCATCAGCCGGCCCACGCCGGCCGCGGCCAAGTACATCGCCGCCGGGCATCCCAGGCCACCGGCGCCCACGACCAGCGCCGTGGCGCCCAGCAGCCGCTGCTGAGCTTCCACGCCGATCTCGTCGAGCAGGATGTGGCGGCTGTAGCGGAGGAGCTGGTCGTCGTCCATGGCCGGGGCAGTGTAGCCAAAAAGAAAAGGCACCCCGCGGGGTGCCTTGGACTGCGCGCCCGGGCAGGCGCTCTGCCCGCGCGGCGGAGCTTCAGCGCTTGATCGCCCCGGCCTTGGGGTCCTCGACCTGGCGCTCGATGGCGCGCTTGGGGTCGGCCCCCGCCGGCAGCGTCGCGCCGCCCGGTTGCGCCGCCCCGGGGGGGACGGCGATCGAGGTGCCCGCCGCGCTGGCCAGGTCGGGCTTGGGCTTGGCGACCACCACCGTCTGGCCCTTCAGGTGGTTGAGCGCCTGGGTCAGCTGCCAATCGTCGGCGCTGCCGAACTCGATCGGCTTGCGGTCCTTGAGCTTGTCGGCCAGTGCCGCGTCCGGCACGCGCGACTTGACCTCGCCGGCCTTGTCGCGGTCGTTCGACAGGTGGCGGTTCAGGTCGGCTTCGCGCAGGCGGAACTCGTTGATGTCGCCGTCGGGGGTCTCCTCGACGGTGAAGTCCGGCATGATGCCCTTGGCCTGGATGGCGCGGCCCAGCGGCGTGTAATAGCGGGCCGTGGTCAGCTTGATGGCCGTGTTGGCCGACAGCGGCAGGATCGTCTGCACCGAGCCCTTGCCGAAGGTCTGCGTGCCGATGATGGTGGCGCGCTTGTGGTCCTGCAGGGCGCCGGCCACGATCTCGGATGCCGAGGCCGAGCCGCTGTTGACCAGCACCACCATCGGGACGGTCTTGGCGGCGGCCGGCACGCGCGACAGCACGTCCTCGCCGCGTCCGCGCAGGTAGTCCTCGGGCGCAGCGATGAACTTGCGCTTGGCGTCCTCGGTGCGGCCGTCGGTGGACGTGACCAGCACGCGCGGCGGCAGGAACGCCGCCGACACGCCGATGGCGCCGTTGAGCAAGCCGCCCGGGTCGTTGCGCAGGTCGAGCACGATGCTCTTGAGCGGCGCGTCCTTGTGGAGCTTCTCGAGCGCGCGGGCCAGCATCTCGACCGTCTGCTCCTGGAACTGGGAGACGCGCACGTACCCCACGCCCGGCTCGAGCATCTTGGACTTGACCGACTGCACCTTGATCACGTCGCGCACGATCGAGAACACCAGCGGGCGCGTCTCGCCCTTGCGGGTGACGGTCAGCACGACGGCGCTCTTGGGCTTGCCGCGCATGAGCTTGACCGCGTCGTTCAGCGTCAGGCCCTTGGTCGGCTTCTCGTCGATCTTGACGATCAGGTCGCCGGACTTGATGCCGGCCTTGGCCGCGGGCGTGTCCTCGATGGGGCTCACGACCTTGACGAAGCCGTCCTCGGTGCCGACCTCGATGCCCAGGCCGCCGAATTCGCCCTGCGTGCCGACCTGCAGCTCGCGGAAGGCGTCCGCGTCCAGGTAGGCCGAGTGCGGGTCCAGCCCGGACAGCATGCCGCTGATCGCTTCCGTGATCAGCTTCTTGTCCTCGACCGGTTCGACGTAGTTGGCCTTGACCGCGCCGAACACGTCGGTGAACTGACGCAGCTCTTCCAGCGGCAGCGGAGAGCGTTCCCGCTGGGCGACGGCGGTGACGCCGACGCTGATGAGGACGCCGACGACGGCGCCGACCGCATAGGGACCGATCTTGCGAAACTTCTGGCTCATGTGGCTTCCCTGGCCCCGGCGCCGCAACGGCGGCGCCCGTGGTCGGACGAGTATACGCCGCGACCCTCGTCGGCAAGCAACACCTCCCCTGCCGTCGTCGGGGATGTCCGACCGCGCGTCAGGCGCCGTCTGGACGGCGGCCGGCGCCGCCGGGCGGGTCGTGCCGACCGACGGTGCCGCAGCTCACGCCTTCTTGGCCTTGCCCTGGGCCGCCACCGCCGCCATCGCCGCGGCGATCTCGGCCGCGTCGCCCAGGTAGTCGCGCCGGATCGGGCGCAGTTGCGCGTCGAGCTCGTACACCAGCGGCTGCGCGGTCGGGATGTTGAGCCCGACGATCTCGTCGTCGGGCATGTCTTCCAGGTACTTGATCAGGGCGCGCAGCGAGTTGCCGTGGGCCGCCACCAGCACCCGCTTGCCCGCCCGGATGGCCGGTGCCATGGATTCGTTCCAGAACGGAACCACCCGGTCGACCGTGTCCTTGAGGCATTCGGTGCGCGGGATCTCGGCCGGCGCCAGGCGGGCGTAGCGGGGGTCGAGCGACGCGTCGCGCGGGTCGCCCTGGGGCAGCGGGTCGGGCGCGATGCCGTAGGCCCGTCGCCAGACCAGCACCTGCTCGTCGCCGAACTTGGCGGCCGTCTCGGCCTTGTCCAGTCCCTGCAGCGCGCCGTAGTGGCGTTCGTTGAGCCGCCAGGTCTTGACCACCGGCAGCCACATCCGGTCGAGCTCGTCCAGGGTGATCCAAAGCGTGCGGATCGCCCGCTTGAGCACGGAGGTGTAGGCCAGGTCGAAGTCCATGCCCGCGTCGCGCAGCAGGCGGCCGGCGCGCGCCGCTTCCTCCCGGCCGCGCGCGGTGAGGTCGACGTCGGTCCAGCCGGTGAACCGGTTCTCCAGGTTCCACTGGCTTTCGCCGTGGCGCATCAGCACGAGCTTGTACATGGGGCGGCGTGGGAGGGGCGGGCCGCTATTCTATAATCCGAGGCTTGCCTGGAGCGGGGCGCGGTTGGTCCGCGCCGCGCGAACGCCACCTTCGGCGCGCCACGCCCTCCATTTCCGACGCCCCCGTTGAAGTTCCTCACAGAAAACATCTTCCTGATCGTCGTGGCGTTCGTGTCCGGCGCGATGCTGCTGTGGCCGCTGGTCGCGCGGCGCGGCGCGGGCCCCACGCTGACCACGCTGCAGGCCACGCGCCTCATCAACGACGAGAACGCCGTCATCGTCGACGTGCGCGACCCGGCCGAATTCGCCGCCGGCCACCTGCCCAACGCACGCAACCTGCCGGTGGCCGACGTGGACAAGCGCGCCGCCGAGCTGCCCGCCAACAAGCCGCTGATCGTGGTGTGCGGCAGCGGCACCCGCGCGGGCCGGGCCGCGGCCGCGCTGCGCGGCGCCGGCCGCGACCGGGTGTTCTGCCTGGACGGCGGCGTGGCCGCCTGGCGCCAGGCCGGGCTGCCCGTCGTCAAGTGAGCCTCGGGTTGCGAAGCCGCGGGCCCGCCCCAAGCTCACCGGTTCGCCCCTAGCCAAACGCACGTCCGGAGGAATCCCATGAGCGCCCGAGTCACGATGTACGCCACCGCCGTCTGCCCCTATTGCGTGCGCGCCGAGCAGCTGCTGCGCCAACGCGGCGTCACCGAGATCGAGAAGGTGCGCATCGACCAGGATCCCGGCCGGCGCGACGAGATGATCGCCAAGACCGGCCGTCGCACCGTGCCGCAGATCTTCATCGGCGAGCGGCATGTCGGCGGCTGCGACGACCTCTACGCGCTCGACCGCGCCGGCGAGCTCGCGCCGCTGCTGTCGGCCTGAGCGCCTCAACTCTTCCTTCCCACAGGCACGCGCATGAGCGACCAGAACCAGCAGCCCGTCTTCAACATCCAGCGCGTGTACTTGCGCGACATGTCGCTGGAGATCCCGCACGCGCCGCAGATCTTCCTGGAACAGTCGCCCCCCGCGGTGGAAGTCCAGCTCGACGTGGCCGCGCAGCAGATCGTCGAGGGCATCTACGAAGCCACCGTCACCGCCACCATCACCACCAAGGCGGGCGAGCGGGTCGCGTTCCTGGTCGAGGCCAAGCAGTCGGGCATCTTCGAGCTTCGCGGCGTGCCGGCCGAGCAGCTGGAGCTGATCCTCAACATCGTCTGCCCGAACATCATCTACCCGTACCTGCGGGGCAACGTGGCCGACGTCATCCAGCGCGCCGGCTTCCCGCCCATCCACCTGCAGGAAATCAACTTCGAAGCCTTCTACCAGCAGCGCATGCAGGCGCTGGCCGAGCAGCAGGGCGGCGGCAACGGCGCGACCCAGGGCTCCGGCATCATCCTGCCCAGTTGAGCACGTCCCCTAGCTGCTCGAACCCTCCCGGTCCACCGCGCGCATGAACGCCGCCGCCCGTGCCGCCGTGGCCGCCGCGGTGGTCGGCTGCGCGCTGGCGGCGGTCTCGGCGCCGGTGGCCGCCGCCGACTTCGCCTCGGTCGGCACCGCGGGGGCGGTGCTCTACGACGGGCCGTCGGCCAAGGCGCGCAAGCTGTGGGTGGCGCCACGCGGCATGCCGATCGAGCTGCTCGCCGCGCCGGATCCCGCGTGGGTGAAGGCGCGCGACGTGGGCGGCGACGTCTTCTGGCTGCCCCGCACCGACGTTTCCGAGAGACCCGGCTTGATCGCGGTCACCGCGGCCACGGTCCGGCAGTCCCCGTCCGATGCGGCGCCCGTGGAGCTCCGCGTGGAGCGCGGGGTGCTGCTCGAACCGGTCGAGCCCGCAGCCAGCGCCGGCTGGTTCAGGGTGCGCCACCGCGACGGCGCGACCGGCTGGGTGCGGGCGACCGAGGTCTGGGGCCGCTAGGCGCCCAGCACCTTCCGGCGCAAGGGCCGCTCCAAATGCGCATTGCCGTCCTCGGTGCCGGTGCCTGGGGCACAGCGCTCGCTCATCACGCCGCCGCACGGCACGACGTGCTCCTGTGGGGGCGCGACCCGGCCGTGGCGCAGGCGATCCAGCAGCGGCGCGAAAACGCCAAGGGCCTTCCCGGGCACGTGCTGGCGCCAGGCCTGGCCGCGACCGCCTCGCTGGACCGGGCCTTGGCGCACTGCGGCGCCGACGGGTTGCTGGTGCTGGCCACGTCCGTCGCCGGGCTTCGTCCCGTGCTGACGCAGGTTCGCCACCTGCTGGACGAGCGCTCGGGTGCGGGCGCCGTGCCGCCCGTGTTGTGGCTTTGCAAGGGCATCGAGCGCGACACGGAGTCGCTGCCCCACCGGGTGTTCCGCGACGCCTTCGGTGCCGATGCGGCCGGCGGCGTGCTCTCGGGCCCCAGCTTCGCCCAAGAGGTGGCGCAGGGCTTGCCGGTGGCGCTCACCGTGGCCTCCACCGACGCGACGGTGTGCGAGCGCACGGTCGCGGGGCTGCACCACGGGCCGGCCCGCATCTACCGCAGCGACGACCTGGTCGGCGTGGAACTGGCCGGGGCGCTCAAGAACGTGATGGCGATCGCCGCCGGCATCAGCGACGGCATGCACCTGGGACACAACGCGCGCGCGGCGCTGGTGGCCCGCGGACTGGCCGAGATCGGACGGCTGGGCGCGGCGCTCGGGGCGCGCACCGAGACCTTCATGGGCCTGTCCGGCGTGGGCGACCTGGTGCTGACCTGCACCGGGGACCTGTCCCGCAACCGGCAGGTGGGATTGCGGCTGGCGGCCGGCGAGTCGCTCGATGCGATCGTGGCGGGCCTGGGCCATGTGGCCGAGGGCGTGGCCTGCGCGCGCGCGGCGCTGCGGCTCGCGCAGGCGCACGCCGTCGAGATGCCGATCGTGTCGGCCGTCTGCGACGTGCTCGATTCACGCTGCTCGCCACGCGAGGCGCTCGCGGCCCTGGTGGCGCGCCAGCCCAGACACGAAACTGGAACGACATGAAACGCATCGACGAGAACGCCGGCCTGCGGCACGGCCAGGACCACCCGCCCGAAGACGACGCGTCGTCGGACGCCACCCCGGGCCGCTTCGCGGTCTGCGTGTTCTGCGGCGCCAAGCCGGGCGACGACGCCCAGTGGGCCGCGTTGGCGCGCGACACCGGCGCGCGCATCGCGCGCCAGGGCTGGACGCTGGTGTACGGCGGCGGGCGCGTGGGGCTGATGGGCGCCGTCGCCGACGGCGCGCTCGAGGCGGGCGGGGACGTGATCGGCGTGATCCCCGAGCGGCTGGTGGAACTGGAGACGGCGCACGAAGGCTGCACCCGGCTGGAAGTGGTGCCGGACATGGCGGTGCGCAAGACGCGCATGGTCGCCTTGTCCGATGCCTTCGTGTCCCTGCCGGGTGGCATGGGGACGCTGGACGAGCTCTTCGAGGTGCTGACGCTGTCGCAACTGGCCTATCACGACAAGCCGATCCTGCTGGTCAACCACGACGGCTTCTGGGACGCGTTGGTGGCTTGGGGCGACCACGCCGTGAGCCGCGGCTTCCTGTCCGCGCACGACTGGGCGCGGCTGGTCCGCGTTTCCGACCTGGACGCGATGGTGCAGGCGTTGCGGCCGACGGCTCAGTCGCGACCGGATCCCGCGTAGCCGTTCTGCCGCCAGGCCTCGAACACCGTCACCGCCACCGCGTTCGACAGGTTCAGGCTCCGATTGCGCGGCCGCATCGGCAGCCGCAGCCGCTGGTCCGGGCCGAACCACGCCATGACCGCCGGCGGCAGTCCGCTCGACTCCGATCCGAACACGAAGCAGTCGCCGGGCTGGAGGGCGAGCTCCGAAGGTGCCCGACCGCCGGCCGTGGTGAGCGCGAAGGCGCGCTCCGGGCGCGGTGAGACGGCTGCCAGGAAGGCGTCCCAGTCGCGGTGCACCCGCATCGCGGCGAACTCGTGGTAGTCCAGCCCGGCGCGGCGCATCCGCGCATCGTCCAGCGGAAAGCCCAGCGGCTCGACCAGGTGCAGTTGCGCGCCCGTGTTGGCGCAAAGCCGGATCACGTTGCCCGTGTTGGGCGGAATCTCGGGGTGGACCAGCACGACGTGGAACATGCGCGCCCGCCCCTCAAGCGGTGCGGGCCGCGGCCAGCGCGACCACGGCGGCGGCGCCCGCGTCCTTCAGCACGCGGGCGGCGGCGTCCAGCGTGGCGCCGGTGGTCATGACGTCGTCGACCACGCCCACTACCCGCCCGGCCACCCGCGCGGCCAGCGGCGCCGCGACCATGAAGGCGCCGGCCAGGTTGTCCCGGCGGCTTGCCGCGTCCAATGATTTCTGGTCTGCGCCCTCGCGCACCCGCGCCAGCAGGCCGGGGACCAGCGGCGCGTCCAGGGTCCGGGCCGCGCCGCGGGCGATCTCCAGCGCCTGGTTGAAGCCGCGTTCGGCCAGGCGTCGCGGAGAAAGGGCGATCGGCGCCAGCAGGTCCGGCCGGGGCAAGGTCGCGTGGCGCAGCGCGGCCTCGGCCACCAGGGCGCCCAGCGGCCGGCCGAGCGCCGGCTGCGCGCCTTTGGCGGCGAGCACCCAGCGGTCGGTTGGCGGCGCGTAATCGAAGGCGACCGCAGCCGCATCGAACGCGGGCGGCGATGCGATGCACCCGGCGCAGACCGCCGGGCCGTGCCGGCCGCGCGCATCGGGCGCCAGCGCGATCGCGCAGCAGGCGCATCGCGCCACGGCCCGCCCAGGCAGCGCCGCCTCGCAAGCGTGGCAGAGCGCCGCGCCGGCCGAGCGTGATGGCGCGGCGCCGCGCCGTTCGCACAGGATGCAGCGCCATGGCAGCCATTCGTCCGCCAAGTCGCGTGCGAGGATCGCGGCACCCCGCCGCGCCGCTGCACCGACCCGGCCCGCCATGCGTCCGGCCCGAACCGCCTCGCTCGCTATACTGATCCGCCCCAATCCGTGCGTCATGCGCCGTCCCCGCGCGGGCCCGGTCGCCCGCCCCGCCGATGCTAGCGCCTCCACCCCTCGATCCGCGCGCACTAAGACTTCAGTTCGACCGGCGCGCCGCGCGCTTCGAGGGTGCCGACTTCCTGTTGCGCGAGGTCGAGCGGCGCACGCTCGAGCGGATGGACTACATCAAGCTGTCGCCGCGGGACGTGCTCGACGTGGGCTGCGGCCTGGGCGCGGGCGCGCAGGCGCTGGCGGCGCGCTGGCCGGACGCCGCCGTCACCGCGGTCGACCAGTCGCCCGCGATGGCCCGCCGCGCGCACGCCCGCCTGGCGGGCGACTCCCGCGCCGTCAGCCGGGCGCTGGCCGGCGTGCGACGCTTGCTGGGCGCGGCCGCGGGCCCGGCCGATGCCGCGCGCAGCGTGCGGGTGCTCGCGGCCGACACGCACGCGCTGCCGTTCGCGGACGCTTCCTTCGATCTGGTCTGGTCCAACCTGGCCCTGCATTGGTTCGTCGATCCGATCGCCGCGGTGCACGAATGGCGGCGGGTCTTGCGGCCCGAAGGCCTGCTGATGTTCAGTGCGTTCGGCGTGGACACGCTGGTCGAGCTGCGCGCCGCGGGCGTGGCCACCCTGGGCTTTCCCGACCTGCACGACGTGGGCGATGCCCTGGTGGCTGCCGGCCTGGCTCAGCCGGTGATGGACATGGAGCGGCTGTCGCTGACCTACCAGTCGCCCCAGCGGCTGCTCGACGACCTTCGCCTGCTGGGCGGGGACGCGCTGGCATCGCGTCGGCGAGGGCTGGCCTCCCGGTCCCGGCTGGAGGGGTTGCGCACCGCGCTGGCGGCCCAGCCGGCGCCCTTGTCGCTGACCTTCGAGCTGGTCTACGGGCATGCGTGGGCGCCCACGCCCCGGCGCCTGCCCGAGGGCTACTCCCCGGTCCAGGTCCTGCGGCGAAAGCCCTAGCGCCGGCTTTTCGCGCCGCGCAAGCGCGCGGGTCAACACCGCGGGTCGCGTTTCATGCGGCGTTTCGCCGCAGCGTGCGTCATGCCCTGGTTTGGAGCGGGGTGTGCCCCGCCGCTATACTTCATGGGTTTCGAGGAGAGAAATCTCGTCCGCGCGACGCCGGCGGCTCATCGCCGTCGAATGGCGCCGCGCGTTCGGGCGGAACATGTACACCGGCGCGATCCCGGGGCAACGCGGCAAAGGAATGCGGCAAGCTCGTTTCCTGTCGGCGACAACAGACGGCAGCGAATGGACCAGCCGCCGCAACTGCGCGCTCACGCCCACTCAACTCGGCGTGTTCTTCGGGAGCCTGGGGCTCGTGTCCCTGGTGATCGCATCGGCCTGGGCGGCGATGGGCGCGTGGATCGTGGTGCCGTTCGCCTGCATCGAGATCGGTGCGCTGGCGGCGGCCTTCGTGGTGTACGGGCGCCACGCGGTCGACTTCGATCGGATCGTGCTCGACGCGGGCCGGTTGCGCGTCGAGTCGGCCAGCGGGCCGAGCACGCGCTGCCTCGAATGCGAGCGCGGCCGGGTGCGCGTGGAATACGGCGGCGGTCGGCGGGGCCTTGTGCGGCTCGTCGCCCGCGACGAAGCGATCGAGGTCGGGCGCTTCCTGCTCGAGCAGGACCGTGCGGACCTGGCCAAGGAGTTGCGCGCCGCGCTGCGTCCAGGCGTCGGTGCGGGGCAGTCCGGTGGAACGGCATAACGAAGACGGAACCGTTGGGGATCAGATGAGCATCGGCAAGAAGACGTGGCAGTTGGCGGTGACGACGGCCTTGGCGGCCTGGGCGGTGACCGTGTCGGCGGCGCCGGTCAACGACATGCCGGGCGGCCCGGCGGTGCGCCAGTACGGCATGCAGGCGCCGGTGACGTCCATCGCGTCGGGCCAGCATTTCCTGCACGAGGTGCTGCTGTGGGTGTCGGCGGCCATCGCGCTGCTGGTCTTCGGCGTGATGCTCTATTCGATCGTCAAGCACCGCAAGTCCAACAATCCGCGGCCGGCCGAATTCCACGAGAGCACCGCGGTCGAGATCACCTGGACCATCATCCCCCTGCTGATCGTGATCGGCCTGGGCATCGTCGCCACCGGCGAGATCGTCGCCCAGAAGGACACCTCCAACCCCGACCTCACGGTGAAGGTCACGGGCTACCAGTGGCGCTGGGGCTACGACTACCTCAAGGGCGAAGGCGAGGGCATCTCTTTCCTGTCCTCGCTGTCCACCCCCCGGGAGCAGATCCTCAACCAGCAGCCCAAGAGCGACACCTACCTGTCGGAAGTGGACAACCCGCTGGTGGTGCCGGTCAACAAGAAGATCCGGGTGGTCACCACGGCCAACGACGTGGTCCACGCGTGGTGGGTGCCTGCCTTCGGCGTGAAGCAGGACGCGTATCCCGGCTTCGTGCGCGACATCTGGTTCCGCGCCGAGAAGGTCGGCACGTACCGTGGCCACTGCGCCGAACTGTGCGGCAAGGAGCACGCGTTCATGCCGATCGTGGTGAACGTGGTGTCCGACGCCGACTACCGCACCTGGGTCGAGGACAAGAAGAAGGCGATGGCCGCCCTGCTGGACGACCCGAACAAGGAGTGGCAGCTCGCCGAACTGCAGGCTCGCGGCGAGAAGCTCTTCAACGCCAACTGCGCGTCCTGCCACCAGGCCAGCGGCAAGGGCGTGCCCGGCGCCTTCCCGGCGCTGGCCGCCGCGCCCGTGGTGCTGGGCCCCAAGGAGCCGCACATCGAGATCCTGCTGAACGGCAAGGGCCAGGCCATGCCCGCCTGGAAGCAGCTGTCCGACGTCGAGATCGCGTCGATCATCACCTACACGCGCAACGCCTGGGGCAACCAGACGCCGCTCAACGTCGTGCAGCCCAAGGAGATCCTGGCGCAGCGCGGCGCGGCGAAGTAGTTTCCCCGGCAGCACCACCAGCAGAACCCAGCAGGAAGACGGAGCGAATCCATGAGCGCAGTGATCGGTCAACCCGGCGTGCATGACCACGGCGAAGCGCACGACCACCCCCACGGGTGGCGGCGGTGGCTGTTCGCCACCAACCACAAGGACATCGGCACGCTGTACCTGTGGTTCTCGTTCGCGATGTTCATCGTGGGCGGCATCAACGCGCTGCTGCTGCGCTCGGAGCTCTTCCAGCCCGGGCTGCAGCTGTTCCAGCCGGAGTTCTTCAACCAGCTGACCACCATGCACGGCCTGATCATGGTGTTCGGGGCGATCATGCCGGCCTTCGTCGGCTTCGCGAACTGGCAGATCCCGCTGATGATCGGCGCGAGCGACATGGCCTTCGCGCGGATGAACAACTTCAGCTTCTGGCTGCTGCCGGTGGCGGCGTTGCTGCTGGTGGCGTCCTACTTCGTGCCGGGCGGCGCCGCCGCCGGCGGCTGGACGCTGTACCCGCCGCTGTCCACGCAGATGGGCCCGGGCATGGACCTGGCCATCTTCGCGGTGCACATCCTGGGCGCGAGCTCCATCATGGGCTCGATCAACATCATCACCACGATCCTGAACATGCGCGCGCCGGGCATGACGCTGATGCGCATGCCGCTGTTCGTGTGGACGTGGCTGATCACCGCCTACCTGCTGATCGCGGTGATGCCGGTGCTGGCCGGCGCGATCACGATGATCCTGACCGACCGCCACTTCGGCACCTCGTTCTTCAACGCGGCCGGCGGTGGCGACCCGGTCATGTTCCAGCACATCTTCTGGTTCTTCGGGCACCCCGAGGTCTACATCATGATCCTGCCGGCTTTCGGCATGGTCAGCGAAATCATTCCCACCTTCGCCCGCAAGAAGCTGTTCGGCTACTCGTCGATGGTGTACGCGACGGCCTCCATCGCGATCCTGTCGTTCATCGTGTGGGCCCACCACATGTTCACGACCGGCATGCCGCTGATGGGGCAGCTGTTCTTCATGTACGCGACCATGCTGATCGCCGTGCCCACGGGCGTGAAGATCTTCAACTGGATCGCCACCATGTGGCGCGGCTCGATGACCTTCGAGACGCCGATGCTGTTCGCGCTGGGCTTCATCATCGTGTTCACGATCGGCGGGCTCACCGGGGTGATCCTGTCCGTGGCGCCGCTGGACATCAACCTGCACGACACCTACTACGTGGTGGCGCACTTCCACTACGTGCTGGTGGCGGGGTCGCTGTTCGCGCTCTTCGCGGGCACCTACTACTGGCTGCCCAAGTGGACCGGCCACATGTACGACGAGCGGCTGGGCAAGTGGCACTTCTGGCTGTCGATGATCTTCTTCAACGTCACCTTCTTCCCGATGCACTTCCTCGGGCTGGCCGGCATGCCGCGTCGCTACGCCGACTACGCCGCCCAGTTCACCGACTTCAACATGATCGCCACCATCGCGGCCTTCGGCTTCGGCCTGTCGCAGCTGATCTTCCTGTGGGCGATCATCAAGTGCATCAAGGGCGGCGTGAAGGCCACCGACCAGGTCTGGGAGCATGCGCAGGGCCTCGAATGGACCGTGCCCAGCCCAGCGCCGTTCCACACCTTCGAGACGCCCCCGATCGTCAAGTGAGCAACAAGTCCAACCTGCGCACGGCGCTCGTGCTGCTGTCGATCGCGGCGGTGTTCTTCGCCGGCGTGATCGTCAAGCGCATGATGTTCCCTTGACACCATGGAAAACGGCGGCAACCCGGTGAAAGGCACGGTCAAGTCGGACGTCGCGGCGGACCACCGTCGCATGATGGTCAAGCTGCTGACCGTGGCCACCATCATGTTCGGCTTCGGCTGGGCCATGGTGCCGCTGTACCGCGTGCTCTGCGAGATCACGGGCATCAACGTGCTCACCGATCGCGACGAGGAAGCGGCGCAGTTCGCCAAGAACACCCAGGTCGACACCTCGCGGCGCATCACGGTCGAATTCGACGCCAACGGGCGTGGCCCCTGGCGCTTCGTGCCGCGGCAGAACTCGGTCGAGGTCCACCCGGGCGAGCTGGTGACGGTGGTCTACGAGATCACCAACACCCAGTCGCGCGCCAGCGCGGGGCAGGCCATCCCCAGCTACGCGCCCGAGCACAGCGGCCCGTACTTCCGCAAGCTCGAATGCTTCTGCTTCAAGCAGCAGGCCTTCGCCCCCAACGAGGTGCGCGAGTTCCCGGTGGTGTTCGTGGTGGACCCCAAGCTGCCCAAGGACGTCAACACCATCACGCTGTCCTACACCTTCTTCGACATCGCCGGTCCCGTGGGCGCGCCTCAGGTGCCCCAGACGGTGCCGGCGTTGCCGGGCAGGGCGAGCTGAGCGCCATGGGTACCGATCCCCACGATCCGCCTCGGGCGGGCTTCCTCGACACCGTCAAGGCGGTCGGCGCGTCGTTTTTCGGCGTGCGCGGCAAGCGCGCGCACGAGCAGGACATGCAGCGGCTCAACCCGGTGCACGTGATCCTGGTGGGCATCCTGCTGGCGGCGGTGTTCGTGCTGACGCTGCTGGGGATCGCCAGGATGGTGGTGGCGCGCTAGGCGCGCGGTGCACGCCACCGCAGGCAAGGCAAACGGATTCGGAAGACACACAGGAAGACAGGCGGAAGACATGGCCGGAATCACGCAAACCCAGGGCGCGCCGTACTACTACGTGCCGCACCCGTCCAAGTGGCCGATCGTCGGCTCGATCGCGCTGGTGTTCTTCGGCTTCGGCATGGCGCTGTGGGTCAACGACTGGGCGCTCGGGCCGCCCCTCTTCGCGATCTCGATGGCCATCATGGCCTACATGCTGGTGGGCTGGTTCGGCGACGTCTCGCGCGAATCCGAAGGCGGCCTCTACAGCCAGCGGATCGACACGTCCTACCGCTGGAGCATGGCCTGGTTCATCTTCTCCGAGGTCATGTTCTTCGCGGGCTTCTTCGGTGCGCTCTTCTACGCGCGCGCCATCTCGGTCCCCTGGCTGGGCGACATCGACAACAAGTCGATCTTGTGGCCGGACTTCCAGGCCAGCTGGCCGAACGCCGGCCCGGGCGGCATCGTCGAGCCCTTCCAGACCATCGGGCCGTGGCCGATCCCCACGATCAACACCGCGCTGCTGCTGCTGTCGGGCGTGACGCTCACGATCTCGCACCACGCGCTCAAGGAAGCCCGCCGCGGCGCCGCGAAGTTCTGGCTGGCGGCCACCATCGGGCTGGGCGCAGTGTTCCTGGTTCTGCAGGGCTACGAGTACGTGCACGCTTACCGGGACCTGAACCTGCGCCTTGATTCCGGCATCTTCGGCTCGACCTTCTTCATGCTGACCGGCTTCCACGGTTTCCACGTGACGTTGGGCGCGATCATCTTGTCGGTCGTGTTGTTCCGGATGACGCGAGGCCACTTCACCGCGGACAACCATTTCGCGTTCGAGGCGGCCGCGTGGTACTGGCACTTCGTGGACGTGGTCTGGCTGCTGCTCTACATCGTGGTGTACTGGCTGTAGAGAGCCGGCGGCAGCCGGCCGCAGGGCGAACGGATCAACGCGGCGCGCCGGGCGCGCCGCCCACCGGCCCGCTGGAGCGCACGGGCACGCCCCGGCTCTCGATCCAGCCGAGCCGGTGCGACACCAGGATGAACACGAACAGGGCGATCGAGAAGCCGACGCGAAAGCCCAGCGCGCGTGCCATGTTCTTCGTCCGCCCACGGTCGCGCATCATGAAGACCATCGCCGAGACGAGGCTGCCCACGATGAGCAGGAAGGCGAGCGCGATAATCCATTTCACGGCGATCGAGCGGGTACGGACCCGTGTTGGCTGGGGTCGTCCGATTGTAGTGGCGTGCCGCGGTCGGGCTCGGCGGGACGGGCATCGGTGAGCACGCCGCGGCGCCGGGGCGTGTCGCCGTTGCTGGTGCCCACGCTGGCGGCGGCGGTGGTGATCGTGCTGACGCTGTCGTTGGGGGCGTGGCAGTTGCGCCGCGCGGACGAGAAGCGTGTCTTGCAAGCCGCGCGCGAGGCGGCCTCGCAAGCCACGCCGACCCAAGTGGGCGTGTCGACGGTGCGTCCGCAGGACATCGAGGGGCGGCCCGTCGTGGCGCAGGGCCGGTGGTTGAACGAGCGCAGCGTCTTCCTCGACAACCGCACGCACCAGGGCCGCGCGGGCTTCCACGTGCTGACGCCGCTGCGGCTGGAAGCGAGCGGCGCGGGCGCCCAAGGCGCTGCCCGAACCGGAAACGGGACAGGAACCGAAGCCGGAAGCGGAGCGGTGATCGAGGCCGCAGCCGCTGACCGGGCGGCGCCGATGCACCTGCTGGTGCTGCGGGGCTGGGTGCCGCGCGATCCGCGAGAGCGCACGCGCCTGCCAGAGCTGCCCGAGGGCACGGACATGGTGCGCATCGAGGGCATCGCGCAGGCGAGCCTGCCCGGGGCGATGGCGCTGTCGGCCGCCGCCGGCGAAGGCGAGGGCGGGCGAATCTGGCAGCGGGTGAACCTGCCGGCTTACGCCGCGTGGTCCGGCCTCGTGATGCAGCCGGTCATCGTGCGCCAGACCGGTGGCGACGAGGACGCGTTGGTGCGGGAATGGGCGGCGCCGGGCGCTGGCGTGGACAAGCACCTGGGCTACGCGGTGCAGTGGTTCGCGATGGCGGCCGCGACGCTGGCCCTGTGGGGATGGTTCGGATTGCGGCCCGCGCTGGCGCGACGGGGGATGCGGGACAACGGGGCGGCCGGTGCGGCCGGAGTGGACGGGACGAATGGATCGAACGATGGATGACGGCGACGCGGCCCACGGTGAGCGGGCGATCGAGGCCGCGCGGCGAGCAGGGCGCATCAAGCTCGTGCTGCTGTTCGTGCTGTTCTCGTTGCCGGTGATCGCCTCGTACACGGCTTATTACCTGCTGCCACCGGCGGGCAAGACCAACTACGGCGACCTGATCGAGCCGCAGCGCGACCTGCCGGCGGTCGAGGCCCAGGGCCTGGATGGGCGCGCGTTGCCGCTGCAGGGGCTGCGCGGCAAGTGGCTGTTGCTGACCGTCGACGACGCTTCCTGCGCGCGCGCGTGCGCCGACAAGCTCTGGATGATGCGGCAGGTGCGGCTCACCACCGGCCGGGAGCGCGACCGGATCGAGCGGATCTGGCTGGTCGCTGATTCGGGCAACGTGCGCCCGGAGCTGCTCGCCGAGTACGAAGGCACCGTGGTCGCGCGCATCGACCCGGCGCGGCTGCGCGAGGCGCTGCCGGTGGACGCCGCCGCAGGCACCGCGTTGTCCGACCACGTGTTCGTGGTCGACCCGCTGGGCCACGTGATGATGCGCTTCCCCCGGCAAGCCGACCCGCAGAGAGTGAAGAAGGACATCGCGAAGCTGCTGAAGGCCTCGCGCATCGGTTGACATCGAGAACCACGCGACATGAGCACCACCGCCCCCGGCCTCGCCCGCATGCTGCCTCCTCGCGCCCTCGACGCCCGCGGGCTGCGCGCGCGCGTCCTCTATCGCAGGCTCATCGCCTTCACCACCGTGGTGACGCTGGCGCTGATCATGATGGGCGCCTGGGTGCGCCTGACGGACGCGGGCCTGGGCTGTCCCGACTGGCCGGGCTGCTACGGGCATTTCACGCCGCACCAGGCGGCCGACAAGATCGCGGCGGCCGTGGCCGAGCAGGGCGGGGAGCACGGCCCCGTGTCCATGGGCAAGGCGTGGCGCGAGATGAGCCACCGCTACGTCGCCAAGCTGGTCGGGTTGCTGTCGATCGCGATCGCGGTGTTCGCGTGGGTGCGCCGCGAGACGCTCGCGCAGTCGCCCTGGCCGGCCACGGTGCTGGTGGGCGTCGTGGTGCTGCAGGGCCTCTTCGGCATGTGGACCGTGACGCTGCAGCTGATGCCGATCATCGTGACCGGGCACCTCATCGGCGGGATGATCGTCTTCTGCACCTTCGTGTGGCTGCTGCATCGGCAGATGCAGCTGCGGCGCTACGTCGACGCCGAGCCGGTGGCGGCGCTGCGCGCCCCGGCCCTGCTTGCGCTGGCCTTCGTCGCGTTGCAGGTCTTCCTGGGCGGCTGGACCAGCACCAACTACGCCGCGCTGGCGTGCCACGACCTGCCCACCTGCCAGGGCGCCTGGCTGCCCGCCACCGACTTCGAGGAAGGCTTCAAGCTGGTCCGGCCCCTGGGGTTGACGCCGGAGGGCGAGCTGCTGCCGCTCACCGCGTTGACCGCCATCCACCTGGCGCACCGGGTCGGCGCGATCGTGGTGCTGCTAGTGGTCGGATGGCTGGCTGCGCGGGCGCTGCGCACCGACGAGCGCCCCCTCGGCATCGCCGTGGCCGCCATGCTCGCCATCCAGTTGCTGCTGGGCTTGTCCAACGTGTTCTTCGCGCTGCCCTTGCCCGTGGCGGTGGCGCACAACGGCGGCGCGGCGGTGCTGCTCGCGCTGCTCGTGGTGCTAAGCTCCCGGGCCGCCCGTGCGCGGCTGCAGGTCTGATCCCCCCCGCAGGTCCGATTCCCACCTCCCGCCCGACCATGCAACGCGTCGAACTGGCCGCCCCCGACTGGCGCCACGTAGCCTCCCAATACTTCGCGCTCACCAAGCCGCGCGTCACGCTGCTCGCGGCCTTCTGCGCGATGATCGGCATGTTCCTGGCGGTCGACGGCATGGTGCCGTGGCCGGTGCTGCTGGCGGGTACCGCGGGCATCGCGCTGCTGGCGGGTGCCGGCTTCACCTTCAACTGCCTGATCGAGCGCGGCATCGACGCGCGCATGGCGCGCACGCGCGCGCGGCCCTCGGCCCGTGGCGAGGTGGGCGTACCGCAGACCATCGCCTTCGCCGGCGTCATCGGCGGCATCGGCGCGTGGCTGCTCTACGCCTTCGTCAACCCGCTGACCATGTGGCTCACGGTGGCCACCTTCGTGGGATACGCGGTGGTGTACACGGTGCTGCTGAAGCCCGCCACGCCGCAGAACATCGTGATCGGCGGGGCCTCGGGCGCGATGCCGCCGCTGCTGGGCTGGGCCGCGGTGGCCAACGACGTGTCCGCGCCGGCCATCGTCATGTTCCTGATCGTGTTCGTGTGGACGCCGCCGCACTTCTGGGCGCTGGCGCTCTACCGCATCGAGGACTACAAGCGCAGCGGCCTGCCGATGCTGCCGGTGACGCATGGCCCCGACTTCACCAAGCTGCAGATCCTGCTCTACACGGTGCTGCTGGTGGCCACCACGGCGCTGCCCTTCGTGATCGGCATGAGCGGGCTGCCGTACCTGGCGTGCGCGATGCTTCTGGGCGGCGCGTTCCTGCGCTACGCGTGGCTGCTGTGGCGCGATTATTCCGACGCGCTGGCGCGGCGCACCTTCGGCTTCTCGATCTTCTACCTGGCGGCGCTGTTCGGCGCGCTGCTGGTGGACCATTGGCTGCCATGAACGCGCGACGCGGCATCCTGCGGCTGGCGCTCGCCAGCGTGCTCGGCCGGGCGGTCGTCGGCGGAACGCTGTTGGGCGGCGCGGCCCTGGGGCTGGCCGGCTGCTCGCGCGAATCGCGGCCGCAGTTCCGCAACACCGACATCACCGGCGCCGACTTCGCCTCCGACCTGCGCCTGACCGGCCACGACGGCAAGGAGCACACGCTGTCGGAGTTCCGCGGCAAGCTGGTGGTCGTGTTCTTCGGTTTCACGCAGTGTCCGGACGTCTGCCCCACCACCATGGCCGAGATGGCCGACGTGATGAAGCAGCTCGGCCCGGGCGCCGAGCAGGTGCAGGTGCTGTTCGTGACGGTCGACCCGGAGCGCGACACGCCGGAACTGCTGGCCAAGTACGTGCCGTCCTTCGACCCGCGCTTCCTCGGGCTCACCGGTACGCCCGAGCAGACCGCGGTGGTCGCGCGCAGCTTCAAGGTCTTCTACCAGAAGGTGCCCGGCAAGACGCCCGGCAGCTACACCATCGACCACACGGCCGGCAGCTACGTCTTCGGCCGGGATGGCAAGCTGCGGCTCTTCGTGCGGCATGGCCAAGGGGTGGACACCCTGGCCGGCGATCTCAAACAGCTGCTGAACGAGAAGGGCGCCTGAGGCGGCCCGAGGCTTTCGAGCGGCTTCGATGGCGGCATGGAGGCCGATGCAGAAATCCGGGAAGGTCGACGAGAGGCTGCCGTGCGCACGGCGGGATTGCAAGAACGCCGTTCCGCCGAAGAAAGCCGCCGCCTACGGCAATGACGGAGAGAGCGCCATTGGCGCCGGTGCCGACCCGGTGGCTGCGGACGCGGTCCGCTTCCCAATGATCTAGGAAGCAAAGCGGCCGCACGAGGCGGCCGCAAGGCACTGCGGGCGAAAGCGGCGCCGGATCGGCGCCGCCCACCCCTTACGCATACTCGGCCAGCGCCCCGCGCATCTTCTGCAACGCCTTCGCCTCGATCTGGCGGATGCGCTCGGCCGAGACGCCGAACTCGTCGGCCAACTGGTGCAGGGTCAGCGTGCCGCCGTCGTCGTCGTCGCGCAACCAGCGCGCCTCGATGATGCGACGGCTGCGCGCGTCCAGGCTCGACAACGCCTCGCTGATGCCTTCGCTCTGCAGCCAGTCCTTCTGACGCGCTTCCAGGATCTGCGTCGGCTCGGACTGCTTGGCTGCCAGATAGGCGATCGGCGCATAGCTCTCCTCGCCGTCGTCCGACTGGCCTTCCAGCGCCATGTCCTGGCCGGACAGCCGCGTCTCCATCTCGACCACGTCGCGCTGCTTCACGTTGAGCTCGCGCGCGATGGAATCCACCGCCTCGGGCGTCAGCGTGTGCACGCCGTCCTTGTGCGAGCGCAAATTGAAGAAAAGCTTGCGCTGCGCCTTGGTGGTGGCGACCTTGACCATGCGCCAGTTGCGCAGGATGTGCTCGTGGATCTCGGCCTTGATCCAGTGGATGGCGAAGGACACCAGGCGCACCCCGCGCTCCGGGTCGAAGCGCTTGACCGCCTTCATCAGGCCCACGTTGCCTTCCTGGATCAGGTCGGCGTGCGGCAGCCCGTAGCCCAGGTACTGGCGCGCGATGGACACGACCAGGCGCAGGTGCGAGATCACCAGGTGGCGGGCCGCGTCGATGTCGCCCGCGTCGCGCCAGCGGCGGGCGTAGGACGTTTCTTCGTCGGCCGTCAGCATGGGCACGCGGTTGACCGCGGTGATGTACGCGTCGATGTTCCCGATCGGAGGCACCGCCAGCATCGCGGCACGACCGCGCTCCGCAGGAACCAGCACGTTCGAGCTCACGTTCGTCATCAGTCTTGCCTTCCTTCGCAACGGAGACCTCTCCGAATGAGTCGAATTTTAGCAGTCGCGGATGTCGACTGCTAATACTTCCTGGCCATCGCCCTGATAGTGCTAGCGCGTACCGTGCCAGCGTGATTGACCTTGCGGGTCAGTCACTTATCGTCACCTCACGCCCACCCCTTGCCCTTGCCGTTGGGTCAGCGTATTGCTGGTGCCGTGCGTTGCAGCCCATCCACCCCCTGCAGGCCGCTCGTGTCGAATCCGTCAACGTCTCCTGACCCTGCCCGCGAAGCGCTCGCAGGAGGCGGGGTGCCGGCTCCCGGCGACGCCCAGCCTGAAGGTGCCGAGCGTCGTCGGGGGCGTCGCTGGAAGACATGGGTCGTTCGCGGCGCGTCGTTCCTTGCGCTCGCCCTGGCCTTGTATGCGCTGCTCGGCTACGTCGTGCTGCCATGGCAGATCGAGCGGCAGATCGAGGCGCGCGGGCCCGGCGGGCTCGGCGGCCGCGCGGTCGCGGTCGGCCGGGTCGAGGTCGATCCGTTCGCCCTTCGCATGGTGCTGCGCGACGTGACGGTGGCCGACAACGCGCCGGGCACCACGCTCTTGGCGTTCGATGCGCTCGAAGCCCACGTGTCCGGTTCGTCGTTGCGCCATCGGGCCCTGGTGCTGCGGAGCGTGCGCCTGGTGGCGCCGCGCCTGGAATTGGTCCACCTGGGCGCCGGCCGCTGGAACGTGTCGGACCTGTTCGAGAAGCGCAGCGATGCCCCCGACACCGGGCCGCCGGCGTTCTCGTTGTCCAACATCGAGGTGGTGGACGGACGCATCGGCGTGCAGAACCGCGCGAACGGCGCCCGCCACCGGATCGAGGCGCTGGCGCTGGGGCTGCCATTCCTGTCGACGCTGCCGGTCCATGCCGATCTGACCGTCCAGCCTCGGCTGTCGGCGGTCATCGACGGGGCGCCGCTGTCCGCCACGGTCGACGCCCATCCGTTCGCGCAGCCCTACCGGGGGGTCATGCGCCTGTCCCTGCAGCCGCTGGATCTGGCCGGCTGGCTGCCTTACCTGCCGCGGTCCCTGCCGGTGGCGCCCAAGGCGGGCGTGCTGAGCGCCGATCTGGCGGTCGAATTCGCGGAGCGGCCCGACGCCGCGCCGCGGGTGAGCGCGTCGGGCCAGGCGCGTCTGCGCGACCTGAGGATCGACGACGGCGACGGCGGGCCGCTGGTCTCGGCCAAGGCGTTGACGGTCGGCATCAAGGCGATCGAGCCGCTCGCGCCGGCGGTTGCGCTCTCGGACGTCGTGCTGGAATCGCCGCGGATCTCGCTGCGGCGTGGCGGCCAAGGCAGGGCGTTGCTGGACCGGCTGGCGAGCCCCACGGGCGGCTCGGCCGCTAGCGCCTCCCCGACGCGGCCGCAGGACGCGCCGGGCCTGCGCTGGAGCGTCGACACGCTGCGGGTCGAGGATGCCGCCATCGCGCTCGACGACCGGGTGCCGGAGCCGGCCGTCGCGCTCGGCCTTCAGCCCGTACGCCTGGTCTTGTCGGGGCTGGCGTCTGCGCCGGCGGCCGGGCAGGCGGGCCGGCCCGTGGGCTTCGAGTTGCAGGCCGCCGGCGACGGCGGCGAACGATTGGCCGCCCGCGGCTCCGTGTCGCTTCAGCCATTGGCGGCCGAGGGCAGCGCGGAGGCCAGCGGCATCGCGCTGGCCCGCTGGCGGCCCTACCTGGGGCAGGCGTTGCCTTTCGAGCCCGCGGCCGGCGTGCTCGCGATGCGGTCGGACTTCCGGCTGGCCGTTCCCGACGAGGCGGCCGCGGACTTCCGGGCCACCGGGCTCAACGCCTCGATCGACGGGCTGGAGCTCACCCGCGGAAAAGAGCCGGTGCTGCGGCTGGCGAGCATCGCGGTCGGGGGCGTCGACCTGGACTGGGCTGCCCGTCGCGTCGGCGTCGCCGATCTGTCTCTGGCTGGAGGCCGACTGGGCGTGACGCGTGCCGCGGACGGGTCGGTGGACTTGGCCGCGTTGCGGGGCGCCGGCGGCAACGCCCCGGCCGCCGGGACACCGGGCATTCCCGCCCCGGCGTCGATGACGAGCGTCGCCGCTCCGGCATCCGCGATGGCGAGCGTTCCCGCCCCGGCTTCCGCGGCCGCGCCGGCGGTCGCGCCTCCCGCCCCGCCGTCCTGGTCGTGGCGCATCGGCCGTGCTCGGCTGGCGCTGGCGGCGGAGATCGAGGACCGGGCCGTGTCGCCTGCCACCCGTGCCCTGCTGACCCTGGACGAGGCCAGCATCGAAGACCTCGCCAGCGGGGCAGGGCAGCGTGCGCGCGTGGACGCGCGGGCGCGCATCGACCGCGGCGGCAGCGTGCGCGCCACCGGAACGGTGGGGTTCGACCCCGACGTTTCGGCGGCCCTGGACCTGGAGGTGCGCTCCCTGGCGATCGTGCCCTGGGCCGCCTATTACGCGCCCTACGTGACGCCCCGGGTGACCGATGGCACCGTCGGCGCACGGGGTCGGCTGGAACTGCGGACCGCGCCGGCCCTGCAGGTGTCGTGGCGCGGCGACCTGTCCACGCGTGGCGTCCGCGTCCTGTCGCCGGACGAGTCGGACGGGGAGCTGTTGCGCTGGCGGTCGGCGGACGTGTCCGGCCTGAAGGCGGGCTTCGTGGCCGGGTCGTCCGAGCCCGCCAGCATCGACGTCGACACGATCGACATCGATGGGCTCTTCGCGCGGCTGGTGCTGGGCGCGGACGGCACCTCGAACTTCCAGGGACTGGTGGGGGCGGCCGATCGCGCCCAGTCGGCCGGTGACGCACCAGGTGCGGCGGGGCCGCGGCGCGGGCCGGGGCGGGTCGCGGCGCAGGTCGCCGGCGGGGCCGGTGGTGCCGGAGGCGGGGCGGGCGCTGCGTCCGCCGGGGTGGGCGAGTCGCCCGATTACGGCGCGTCGTCCGGCGGCGGCGCCCCCACGGCCGCGGTGGCAGCGCCCACCGCGTCGGCGGCGGCGGTCCGCATCGGGCGCATCGCCGTGCGCGACAGCACGGTGGCCTACAGCGACCTGCTGATCCGCCCGAACGTGTCGCTGCGGCTGCAGGAGTTGGGCGGCACCATCACGTCGATCGCGCCCGGGGTGCCGGGCGAAGTGCGCCTGGCCGGCCGCGTCGGCGGCAGCGCGCCGGTCGAAGTCGTGGGCCGCGTCGACCCGTTCTCGCCGCAGCTGTTCGTGGACCTGGCGCTCGATGCCCGCGGCATCGACTTGCCGCCCGGCTCGCCTTATGCCGCCAAGTACGCGGGCTACGGCATCGAGAGAGGCAAGCTGACGCTGGGCCTGAAATACAAGGTGGAGAACGGCCAGCTGGCGGCCGAGAACCGGCTGGTACTGGACGAGTTGTCCCTGGGCGAGCCGACCGGCAGCCCGGACGCCACCAAGCTGCCGGTGCGGCTGCTGCTGTCGCTGCTCAAGGATCGCGACGGCCGCATCGATTTGCAGATCCCGGTGTCTGGCTCGCTGGACGACCCTCAGTTCTCGCTCGGCTCGCTGATCGGGCGGGCCGTGACCCGCATCCTCGCGCGGATCGTGACCGCGCCCTTCGCCTTCCTGGCCCGTGCCGGCGGCAACGACGCGGCAGGCGCGGACGCGGCCGTCCTGTCCTTCACGCCGGGCTCGGCGCGCCTGCCGGAAGCGGCCGAGGGCAAGCTCGCGCCGCTGGCGCAGTCGCTGGCCGATCGGCCCGCGTTGCGGATCGACCTGATCGGCCATGCCGATGCCGCCGTGGACCGAGAGCCGCTGGTCGACCGGGCCGTCGATCGGATGCTGCGTCGCACGAAAGCCTTGCGTGACGGCGCGGATGCCGACGCGGCTGGGCGCACCGACGCGGTGACGGTGGAGCCCGCCGAGCGCGAGGCGCTGATGCTGGCGACCTGGCGCGACGCCGAGCTGCCGGGCAAGCCGCGCGGTAGCCTGGGGCCCGCCAATGCGCCGCCACCCGACGTGGCCGAGATCGAGCGTCGCCTGCGGGCGACCGTGGAAGTGGGCGAGGAAGACTTGCGGTCGCTCGCGGCACGGCGCGCCCGCGCCGCCCAGGCGGCGCTGGTGGCGCGCGGGGTGCCGGCCGAGCGCCTGTTCCTGGTGACGCCGCGGCTCGCCTCCGGCGCGGCGGAAGCCGGCACCAGCGACGCCCGCGCCCCCGCGACCGTCCGGGGCGTCGAGATGGCGCTTCGATAGAATTCCGCGCTTCGCTCCAACCCTTTCGCCCGAACCCTTCCGCAGGCGTCCAATGCTCGAGCTCTACACTTACTTTCGCAGTTCGGCGTCGTTCCGCGTGCGGATCGCGCTCGGTCTCAAAGACTTGCCGTGGGAGCCGCACGTGATCTGGCTGCCGGAGGGCGAGCAGGCGGGCGCCGACTACGTGGCGACCAACCCGCAAGCATTGGTGCCGACGCTGGTGGACGACGGCCGGGCGCTCGGCCAGTCGATCGCCATCATGGAGTACCTGGACGAGACCCGTCCGCCCGCCGTCCTGCTGCCGTCCGATCCGGTCGCGCGCGCGCGGGTGCGGTCCCTGGCGCTGCTGGTGGCTTGCGACATCCATCCGCTGAACAACTTGCGGGTGCTCAAGTACCTCAAGCGCACGCTCGGACACGAGCAACCGGCCATCGACACGTGGTACCGGCACTGGTGCGCCGAGGGCCTGGCCGCGCTGGAGCGTGATCTCGCCGGCAACGCCGCCACCGGCCGCTTCTGCCATGGCGACGCCCCGACGATGGCCGACTGCTGCCTGGTGCCGCAGGTGTTCAATGCGCGCCGCTTCGACGTGGACCTGTCTCCCTACCCGACCATCATGCAGATCCATGACGCGTGCATGGCGCTCCCGGCCTTCGACGCGGCCCAGCCGTCGCGCCAGCCCGAGGCCGACCGGGCCGGTTGAACGTACGGCCCAGGCGGGACGGTCGGGGGAATCGGGACGAACCAGGGGGATCGGGACGGATCGGGGCGGATCGAGGCAAATCGAGGTGGGGGCGATCGATCGGGCATACGGCTTGCCGATCATCAATGGTTCATTCGCACCAAAAGGAAACCCACATGACCCTCCGCCACATGACCCGCGGCCTCCTCGCCGCCACCCTCCTGACCCTCGGCGCCGCGGCGGGCGCGCAACAGGCCGCTCCGGCGGCTGGTGCGGCCACCACCGACCCGATCGTCGAGCGCCGCATGGACAACAAGGCGGCCAACCAGGAATACCGCGACACCAAGCGCGCGGCCAAGCGCGAAGCCCGCGACGAGAAGCGCGAGAACGAGATGATCGCCGCCGAAGCCGCGCGCACCGGCAAGGACCCGCTGATCGTCAAGCGTGAATTGAATGCCGCCACGCGTGCCGACAAGCGTGCCGACATCAAGGCCGCGCGGGCCGAGAAGCGCGCCGAAAAGCGCGAAAACCTGGAAGAGATGCGCCAGAAGCTCAACTGAGCCCGGCCGGGCCTCGCTCCGGCCGGCCGGACGGACCGAGGCTCGGTCAGTCGAACAGAGCGTCGGCGAACTCGCGCGCCGAGAAGGCCTGCAAGTCGTCGATGCCCTCGCCGACCCCGATGAAGTAGACCGGGATCGGTCGATCGCGCCGCGAGTGCGCCAGCGCGATCAGCGCACCGCCCTTGGCGGTGCCGTCCAGCTTGGTGACCACCAGGCCCGACAGGGGCACCGCGTCGTCGAAGGCCTTGACCTGCGCCAGCGCGTTCTGTCCGGTGTTGCCGTCCAGCACCAGCAAGGTCTCGTGCGGTGCGCCCTCCATGGCCTTGGCCACCACGCGACGCACTTTCTTCAGCTCGTCCATCAGGTGCAGCTGCGTCGGCAGCCGCCCCGCCGTGTCGACGATGACGACTTCGACGCGCCGCGCGCGTGCCGCGCTGACCGCGTCGAACGCCACCGCGGCCGGGTCGCCTCCGGCCTGCGCGATCACCGCCACGTTGTTGCGCTCGCCCCATTGCGCCAGCTGCTCGCGCGCGGCCGCCCGGAACGTGTCGCCCGCCGCCAGCAGCACGCTCTTGCGCTCGCGCTGCAGGTGCCGCGCCAGCTTGCCGATGGAGGTGGTCTTGCCGGCACCGTTGACGCCCGCGATCATCATCACGAGCGGCTCGGCCCGGTCGATGTCCATCGGCTGCTCCAGCGGCTCGAGCATCTGCGCCGCCAAGTCCTTCAGGGCGCGCTTGACCTGCTCGCCTTCGTTCAACCGCTCTTTCTTGACGACTTCGCGCAGCCGGTCCAGCAGGTGGGTGGTGGCGTCCATGCCGGCGTCGGCCACCAGCAGCGCGCTTTCCAGCTCCTCGAACAGCGCCTCGTCGACCTTCACGCCGACGAACAGCGTCCCCAGGTTGCTGCGGGTCTTGGACAGGCCCTGCTTGAGGCGGGCCATCCAGCCGGCGCGTTCCGGCGGCGGCTCTGAGACGAAGGGCTCGACCTCGGTTTCGGCTGCGTCGAGCGCCGCCTCGTCGCCTGCCGCCGGCGTGGAGCCGGCCTCGAACCGCTCGGCAGGAAGGGTTTCGGCCGACGTGAGATCGGCACGAACGGGGAGAGTCGGCGCCTCGTCCGTGGGCAGGGTGCGTTCGCCCGGATGGGGTGCACGCGCGGTCGTGTCGAGCACCGCCGGTTCGACCGGCGTGCCTCGTGCCGTCGTCGGGTCGTCGGAAAGGTCTTCGTCGTCAGGCCCGGGACCGGCAGGCGGCGGCGTCTCCGCGGGTTGCCCGCCTCGGCGGAACGGCCAGAGCGCGGACAATCGGGACGCGATTCCGCCCGATGGCGACGCCGTCGATGCCGACGGCGCGTCTGTGCCGCGCGCGTCGGATTCGACCGGGTCGGCGGCGTCGGCCGGCGCGGCTTGCGTCGGGGGCGCCGACGCGGGCGGCTCGCCCGGGTCCAACGCCTGCAGGCCGCCCGCCTGCGCCGCGGGGGGGGCCGCCGCGGGGTCGGCCGCGCTCTGCGCGGGCGAAGCCGGCACTTCGGTGTCACCGCCAGGAGGTACGTCGCCGGGGGCGGGCTTCTTGCGGCGCAGGAATCCGAACATCGATGGGCAGGGGCGCGCTGGGCGCGACGCGAAGGAGGGAACGAGCACCGGGCACGCTTGCCGCAAGCGGCCCCGTCAGGCGCCGCGGCCTGCGTGCGACACCGCTTAAACTCGATCATCGATTCTATCAAAGGGTGCCCATGGCTCGACCGTCCCTCGCCCGCCTGCCCAGGCGCGCGCTGAACACCGCCTGCGCGGCCGCGTTCGCGCTGGCGCTGCCCGCTGCATTTGCCCAGGCGCCCGCACCGGCGCCCACGCCGCAGCCCGCGCCGCCTTCGGCATCCGCGCAGGCCGGGGCGCCCAGCATCCCCGGCGCGCAGGAGCGCACGCTGTCCAACGGCCTGAAAGTCATCGTCAAGGAGGACCGCCGCGCCCCCACGGTCGCGCACATGGTCTGGTACAAGGCCGGCAGCATCGACGAGGTCAACGGCCGCACGGGCGTGGCCCACGTGCTCGAGCACATGATGTTCAAGGGCACCAAGACGCTGTCGCCCGGGGAATTCTCTCGCCGCGTGGCCGCGATGGGCGGGCGCGAGAACGCCTTCACCAGCCGCGACTACACGGGCTACTTCCAGCAGATCGAGAAGTCGCGCCTGCCCGAAGTGATGGCGCTCGAATCCGACCGCATGGCCAACCTGGTGCTCTCCAAGGACGAGTTCGACAAGGAGATCAAGGTGGTCATGGAGGAGCGCCGCTGGCGCACCGAGGACCGTCCGCAGTCGTTGGTCTACGAGCAGCTGATGGCCGCGGCCTTCGTGGCCTCGCCCTACCGCACGCCGATCGTCGGCTGGATGCGTGACCTGGAAGCCATGAGCTACACCGACGCGCGCGATTGGTACGACGACTGGTACGCGCCGAACAACGCGCTGCTGGTGGTGGCGGGCGACGTGTCCGCCGCCGAGGTGTTCCGCCTGGCCGAGCGCACCTACGGCCGCGTCCCGGCCAAGAAGCTCGCCGAGCGCAAGCCGCAGGACGAGCCGCCGCAGCGCGGCGTGCGCCGCATCGTCGTCAAGGCGCAGGCCGAGAACCCCTACGTCCTGATGGGCTTCCACGTGCCACGGCTGGCCGACATCGAGCGCGACCGGGACCCCTTCGCGCTGGAGCTGCTGGCCGCGGTGCTGGACGCCGACGAAACCGCGCGCTTCACCCGGAACGTGGTGCGCGGCGCGCGCGTGGCCAATTCGGCCGGCGCCAGCTACGACCTGGTGCAGCGTGGGCCGGCGCTCTTCATGCTGGACGCCACGCCGGCCGAGGGGAAGACGGTGCAGGACGCCGAGCGTGCGCTGCGCGACGAGATCGCCCGCGTCGCGCGCGAGGGCGTGCCCGCGCAGGAGCTGGAGCGGGTCAAGACCCAGTACGTGGCCGCGCAGGTGTACAAGCGCGACTCGGTGTTCGCGCAGGCCATGGAGCTGGCGCAGCTCGAGATCACGGGTTTTTCGCAGCGCGATGCCGATCGTCTGCTGGAGCGGATCCGCAGCGTCACGTCCGAAGAGATCCAGGCGGTGGCGGCCAAGTATTTCGGCGACGACGTGCTGACCGTGGCGACGCTGGCGCCGCAGCCGATCACGGCCAAGCCCGCCGCGCCGCCGCCCGGGCTGCGGCATTGAAGCCCCTTGTCGACGGGCCTAGCCCGACACCACGCCCCACGCGAGACTTCCAGACGCCCGACGCATGAAATCCATTCCGCTCCGACTCCCGCATGACGCCTCGCGCCGGCCCGGCTCGCCGACGGCGCCGCACCCATCCGCCGCAAGGCGCCTGCTCGGCCCGGCCAGCGGCCTCTTCGTCGGGCTGGCGCTGATGCTGATCGCGACGCTGGCGCAGGCCGCGCTGCCGATCGAACACTGGACCACCTCGCAAGGCACGCGGGTGTATTTCGTCCGCGCCGACGCCATCCCGATGCTGGACATCAACGTCGACGTGGACGCGGGCGACCGCTGGGATCCGCGCGACCGCGCGGGGCTGGCCGGGATGACGGCCGGGCTGCTGGCGCGCGGCGTGCCGGGCATGGACGAGAACGCGATCGCCGAGCGCTTCGCCGAACTGGGCGCGCGTCGCGGCAGCGGCGCCAGCGACGACCGCGCGAGCCATTCGCTGCGCACGCTCACCAGCGCGCGCGAGCTGGACGGCGCGCTCGCGATGTTCGAACGCATCCTGCGCGAGCCCACCTTCCCCGCCGACGTGCTGGGCCGGCAGAAGGAGCAGAGCATCCAGGCGCTGCGCGAGGCGCAGACCAAGCCCGACTTCATCGCGAGCCGCACCTTCGGCTCGACCATCTACCCGCAGCACCCTTACGGGCTGTCGGCCAGCCCCGAGACCATCACCGCGATCGAACGCGACCGCATCGAGGCGTTCTGGCGCAGCCACTACGCCGCGAACCGCGCGGTCGTGTCGATGATCGGCGCCATCCCGCGCGCCCAGGCCGAGCAGATCGCCGAGCGCCTGTCGCGCGCGCTGCCCAGGGGCGAGGCCGCGCCGCCCCTGCCGCCGGTCACGCTGGGCGGAGCGGGCCGGACGCTGCGGATCGCGCACCCGGCCTCGCAGAGCCATATCCTGATCGGCGCCCCGGCCATCGCCCGCGACGACCCCGACTTCTTCCCGCTGCTGGTGGGGAACTACGTGCTGGGTGGCGGGGGCTTCGTGTCGCGGCTGACCGCCGAGGTGCGCGAAAAGCGCGGGCTGGCCTACAGCGTGTACTCGTACTTCTCGCCGGGCGCCCAGGCCGGGCCTTTCCAGATCGGCCTGCAGACGCAGAAGGAGCAGACCGACACGGCGCTGGGCGTGGTGCGCGAGACGCTGGAGCGCTTCCTGCGCGACGGCCCGACCGACGCCGAGTTGAAGGCGGCCAAGGACAACCTGGTGGGGGGCTTCCCGCTGCGCATCGACAGCAACCGCAAGATCCTCGACAACCTGGCCAACATCGGCTGGTACGGCCTGCCGCTGGACTACCTGGAGACCTGGACGCGCAACGTGCAGAAGGTCAGCGTCGCGGACATCCGCGCGGCCTTCGGGCGGCACGTGCGGCCGGCCAACCTGTCGACGGTCGTGGTCGGTGCCGGCAGCTGATCGCGGCCGCAGCGAGCGCGGCCGCCCGGAGCGTGGTCGTCCCGAGCGCGGTCCGCGCGACGCGCCCCGCAAGATCCGCATCATCGGCGGCGCGTGGCGCCGCACGCAGGTCCCGGTGCCGGACGTGCCGGGGCTGCGGCCCACGCCGGACCGGGTGCGCGAGACGCTCTTCAACTGGCTGGGCCAGCGGCTGGACGGCTGGCGTTGCGTCGATCTGTTCGCCGGCACCGGCGTGCTCGGTCTCGAAGCGGCCTCGCGCGGGGCTGCCGAAGTCGTCTGCGTCGAGCGCGATCCTCGGGCGCTGGCCGCGCTCCGGACGCTGCGGGAGCGCTTGGGCGCGACCGTGGTGCGGGTCGTGCCGGACGACGCCGCCGCCGTGGCTCGCGGGCTGGCGGCCACGCGGCCGGGCGGCTTCGACCTGGTGTTCCTGGACCCGCCTTTCGGCGCGGGTTGGCCGCAGAAGGTCATGCCGGATGCCGTGCGGCTGCTGGCGCCGGGTGGGTTGGTGTACCTGGAGGCCGAAGCCGCGCCGCCCGACACGCTGCTGCAGGCCTGCGGCCTCGAGACCGTGCGGGCCGATGCCGCCGGCCAGGTCCATTATCATCTGCTGCGAAAGCGCGCCGATCCGGCGTCCGACCCACCCGCCTGACGCGGCGCGCCGACCCGATCCCGACGCGGCACCGCGCCCCCGCGCAGCCCGGGGCGCAGCCCAGAACGCAGTCCAGAACGCACCCACGTCCATGGCGACCGCCGTCTATCCAGGCACCTTCGACCCGCTGACCCGGGGCCACGAGGACATCGTGCGCCGCGCCGCCGTCCTGTTCGACCGCGTGGTCGTCGGCATCGCCGACAGCGCCTCCAAGCGGCCGCTGTTCGACATCGATGAGCGGCTGGCGCTGGCGCGCGAGGCCTTGGCCGACCTGGCCGGCGTGCAGGTGGTGCGCTCGGCCGGCCTGACCGTGGAATTCGCCCGCGCCCACGGCGCCCAGGCGATCGTGCGCGGCGTGCGCTCGGTGGTCGACTTCGACTACGAGGCGCAGCTGGCCGGCATGAACCGCATCCTGGCGCCGGACGTGGACACGGTGTTCCTGACGCCGTCGGCCGAAGTGCAGCACGTGTCCGGCACGCTGGTGCGCGAGATCGCGCTCCTGGGCGGCGACGTGTCGCGCTTCGTGTCCGCGCCGGTGGGCGAGGCGCTTGCCCGCAAGCGCGCCGAGCGCGCGGCGCGCAAGGAGTGACCCGCCGTGGCGCTGATGATCACCGACGAATGCATCAACTGCGACGTGTGCGAGCCCGAATGCCCCAACGCGGCCATTTCCATGGGCGAGGAGCATTACGTCATCGACCCGGCCAAGTGCACGGAATGCGTCGGCCACCACGACACGCCCCAGTGCCGCGAGGTCTGTCCGGTGGAATGCATCCCCTTCGACCCCGCCTGGAACGAGTCACGCGAAGCGTTGCACGCCAAATACCTGTCCTTGTCCAGAGCGCTCGATCCGGCGACGCGCTAAGCTGTAGGCGGGTCGCGTTCCGCGCCCGCCGCCGCAACGGTTTCCGATGAGAACCATTCTGCTGGTCGAGGACGAGCGCGAGATCGCCGAGCTGCTCCAGTGCATCCTGGAAGCGGAGGGCTACCGCGTGGTGACGGCGTCCAACGGGGCGCAGGGCCTGGAATGCCTGGCCCGGACCGGCGCCGACCTGGTATTGAGCGACGTGCTGATGCCCGTGATGAGCGGCACGCAGATGGCGGCCGCGATCCGCGCGCACCCGCGTTTCGCCAACCTGCCGATCGTGTTGGCCAGCGCCCTGGCGCGCGACGAGGTCGAGGCCGAATTCTCCGACTTCGACGTGCTGCTCCAGAAGCCCTACGGGATGCGCGAGCTGCTCTCGATGCTCGACTTGCTGCTGGATGGGACCGCGCCGCGGCCGGTCCGCGCTCCCGTGCCCATGCCCGTGCCGCTGCACGCGGCCGCGGCCCGCTTCCTCGCGCCGTCGCTGAGCGGCGGGAGTACCAACTAGCCGGTGCCGCCCCCGCTCACCAGGGGCCCGCGCGGTGTCGGCGGGACCAGTCGCCACGCTGCCGTGCCGATGCCCGACGCGCCGGGGGCGACCGGCCCGCGCAGGAAGCGCAGCATCAGGCTGTCGCAGTCGGCGCAGCGGTAGCGTTCGACGCTGCCGGCGGCGATGTCACGGTCCAGCACGGCGCCGGCGCGCTCCAGCGCCAGGCGTGGGTGCGGCGGCGTCGCGGACGAACTCCCCGCCAGTCGAGCGCACGGGGTGCACGGCTGCGTCATCGGATCTCCAGGGAACGAGACACCGGCGCTGGCCGGCATCAACAAACTACGTTGCCTGTAGTTTAGGTGCCGTTCCGGTGGTGGCGCCGTGTGGATTCTCACGCGTGTGCGACCGTGGGGCCCTCCGGGCAGGTCGTTTGTCCGGGAAATCCGCCACGCGGGCACGACATGTGCCCCTCCGCCTTGCCGTCGGCCTCCGCCCGACGCCGGGAGCATCGTGATGCGCAGCGTGATCTATCTGGTCGGCCTGGTCGTCGTCATCTATTTCGTGCTGTCCCTGCTGGGCGTCGTGTGACAGCGGGGCGGGCATCGGCGCCCGCCTCGCCATTGGCTCGGCTCAGGGGGATCGCGGTGCCGCACCAGGCGGCTGCGCGGATCAGACGTTGAAGCGGAAGTGCATGACGTCGCCGTCGTGCACCACGTACTCCTTTCCTTCGAGCCGCATCTTGCCGGCTTCCTTGGCCTTGTTCTCGCCGCCGCAGGCGATGTAGTCGGCGTAGGCGATCACCTCGGCGCGGATGAAGCCGCGCTCGAAGTCGGTGTGGATCACGGCCGCGGCCTGCGGCGCGGTGGCGCCGCGCCGGACGGTCCAGGCGCGCACTTCCTTCTCGCCGGCCGTGAAGTACGTCTGCAGGCCCAGCAGGTCGTAGCCCGCGCGGATCAGCCGGTCCAGGCCCGGTTCCTTCATGCCCAGGTCGGCCAGGAACACCTCGCGGTCGGCGTCCTCCAGGTCGGCGATCTCGGCCTCGATGGCGGCGCAGATCGCCACCATCGGCGCCTTGTGTTGCGCCGCGAAGCGCTCCAGCGCCTCCAGGTAAGGATTGCCTTCGAAACCACCTTCCTTGACGTTGCCCACGTACATGGCGGGCTTGGCCGTGATGAGGCAGAAAGGCCTGATCGCCAGGCGCTCTTCCTCGTACAGGTCCAGCGAGCGCACCGGCAGGCCTTGGTCCAGGTGCTGCTGGCACTTCTCCAGCACCGACACCAGGCGCTGCGCCTCCTTGTCGCCCGCGCGCGCGGGCTTCACGTAACGGGCCAGCGCCTTGTCGACCGTGGACAGGTCGGCCAGCGCCAACTCCGTCTGGATGGTCTCGATGTCGGACAGCGGGTCGACGCGGCCATTGACGTGCACCACGTTCGCGTCGTCGAAGCAGCGCACGACGTTGACGATGGCGTCGGTCTCGCGGATGTGGGCCAGGAACTGGTTGCCCAGCCCTTCACCCTTGGACGCGCCCGCCACCAGCCCGGCGATGTCGACGAATTCCACGGTGGCCGGCATCACGCGCTGGGGCTTGACGATGGCGGCGAGCGCCGCCAGGCGCGGGTCGGGCACCTCGACGATGCCCACGTTGGGCTCGATCGTGCAGAAGGGATAATTCTCGGCCGCGATGCCGGCGCGCGTCAGGGCGTTGAAGAGCGTCGACTTGCCGACATTGGGCAAGCCGACGATGCCGCATTTGAGGGACATGGAAGAAGACCTGGCAGTGGCGGGGCCGGGCGCGCAACGAAGCGCGCAGCCCGCGCAAGGGCTGCCATTCTAGTCCGACCCCCGGGCCGCCGCCCGGTCAGCGCATCGCGCGCCAGGGGTCGCGGCGCGTCACGCGGGCGTGGCGGCGGCGCACCCAGTACCACAGCAGCGGCCACGCCATCGCCATCTTCAGATGCTCCAGCCAGTAGCGGATGCTGCTCGTGGGCAGGTCGGGCGGCGCGATGCCGAACCGGCTCATCGCCAGGTTGCCGGCGATCAGCCAGGCCACCAGCAGCGGCTGCATGCCGACCGGCAGCAGCAACGCGGACAGGAAGCCCGCGCCGCCGTAGACCACGGCGGTGGAGCGCAGCGCCGCCTGGGCGCGGCTGCGTTGGTCGTTGGCGTTGTTCATGATGCGGCCTCGTTCACGTCATGCATCCGGTGCAGGGGAGGGGAGTGACGGAACGAAGCAAAACGCGCTCCCTGGTGTCGCACGGCGCGTCACTCGCACAGCGCGTCTTCCGCAGGACGCGTCTACGGACGCAGCGGCTCCAGCCGCGTCGGGTCCGGGCGCTCCACGAAGCGCGCCAACGCCTCGGCCATGCGCGCGCATTCGCCGATCGCGCTGCGCCAGTGCGAAAGCCGAGCGTCGTGCCGCAGGCCGTAGCGGTGAAAGTCTTTCCGGTCGGGCAGGCGTCCGCCGGGCAAACGGGCCAGCATCGTGTCCGAGGGCACGACCAGCAGCACGTTGTCCAGCCAGTCGCGCCCAGCCGCGCCCACCCCATGGCTGCGCCAGGGCAGCAGCTTGTCGAGCCACCCCGCCGTCACGCGCGGCGCGAAGTGCGGGTAGAGCACCACGCCGTCCAGCGCGCTCCAGCGCCAGTACAAGTGGTAGTCGATCAGGCCGCCGTCCCAGTAGTCGCCGCCCGGCGCCCCGGCGATGTTCCTCACCGGGTCGGCCACCAGCGGGATGGAGCCGGACGCCAGGAGCGCGTCCTCCAGCGCCTCGGCTGACAGCGCCGCCGTGTGCGCGCCGAAGCGGTCCGGGGGCAGCGCCGGCAGCAGCGCGGTGTCGTCGCCCGCGACGAACGCGAGTCGCGAAAGATGCGCCGCCAACCGCTCGCGCGAGACCGCGTTGGACAGCGCTGCCCGCGCGAAGCCGGAGCGCAGCGCCAATGGGCCATCGCGCCGTGCCGCCGACCGTGCCGTCACCACGGCCAGCGTGGCGCGAGGGTGCATCCCCTGCAAGAAGTCACGGGCATCGCCGCCGATCAAGGCCTGGAGGATCTCCCGGCAGACCTGTGAAACGTGACGCGGGCTCGGCCGCAGCGGGTAGCGCTGACGCTCCAGATACGCCTGCTCCAGCCGGTCCAGCGCCGCCAGCGGTTCCCGTTGCGCGCAGGCCGCCATGCGCCAAGCCCCGATGGACGCGCCGGCCAGCACGCGCCGCGTGGCGGACGCCGGATCCCGCGGCAGCCAATCGCCGAACACCCACCGGTCCAGCGGCAGCAGCGCGAGCCCCTTGGGCCCGCCGGCCGCGGCCGCCACGCCGACGATGTCGCGTGGGCGCAGGCCTTCACGTTCGATGCGCGCGCGCGCCCGGGAGCCGGCCAGCAGCCGGATCGCGTCGTCCGCCGAGGTCATCTCGCCGGCACGGGCGCCGCGAGCGTGGAAAGATCGTCCCAGACGTAGCCGATTTCGACCAGCTGCTGCCGGCCGACCTCGGTGCGCCGGCGGTAGAGCGGCTGGCCGCCCAGCGCTTCGTAGAAGCGGCAGGCCGCATGGTTGCGCTGCAGGACCCAGAGCAGCATCGACTGGCTTCCCCGCTGACGCAGGCCGCGCGCCATCGAGCGCATCAGCTGCGTGCCCCAGCCGCGTCGCTGGACTTCGGGCAGCAGGTAGAGCACGTAGACCTCGCCGACCGTGGCGGACTCGGCCTTGGCCGCTTCGTCCGTGGCGTCGGTCAGCGGTGGGATGTCGGCCAAGGGCCAGGCGCCCGCCGCCGCCAGCGAGCGGCGCGCCGGGCCGCTGGGCATGCGGCCGCGCGCCGGGCCGCCGACCGCGAACCCGACGGCACGGGCGTCGTCGTCGATCACGCGCATGAAGCGGCTGGGCTCGTTGCGCATGAACCATTGCAGCCAGTACGACTGCTTGTCGTCCACCGACAGGTTGTGCAGGAAGTCTTCGTCGATGATGCCGCGGTAGGCGGCGCGCCAGCTGGCCACGTGCGCCTGGGCGACCGCGCGGGCATCGGCCGCGGTGGCTTCGCGGACGATCATGCCGGGCCTCCGGTGCCGGTGGCGGGCACTTGGGTGCCGGGGGCGGGCACCTGAGCGTCGGCGGCGGGCACGCCGACCTCGGCCGGGCGAGGCGGCTTGGCCGCCTTGGGTCGTGGGGGGGCGGCGCCGGCGGCCGGGTCGGCGTGCAGCAGTTGCATCGCCTGATCGAAGCGACCCTCCAGCAGCAGCGGCACCACGGCCTGCGCGGCGGGCAAGGTGCGCTCGATCAAAGGCAGCTCCTCGCGCCGCGGCCGCGCCAGCACGAAGTCGGCCACGTCCTGCGCCAGCCCCAACGTGCGCGGATGCCCGATGCCGATGCGCAGCCGCCACGTGTCGGCACCCCAGGCCGACTGGATGTCCTTCAAGCCGTTGTGCCCACCGGCGCCGCCGCCCTTCTTGAGCCGCGCCGTACCGGGCGGCAAGTCGAGCTCGTCGTGGGCGACCAGCGTTTGGGCGGGCGGGATTCGGTGGAAGCCGGCCAGAGAGGCGACCGACTTTCCCGAGCCGTTCATGTACGTCTGCGGCTTGAGGAGCCAGACTTCGTGGGCGCCGATGCGCGCGCGGGCGACCTCGCCGAAGAACTTGCGCTCGCGCGCGAATGGCGCATTGGCGGCGCGCGCCAGCAGATCGACGAACCAGAAGCCCGCGTTGTGGCGCGTGGCGTCGTATTCGGGCCCCGGGTTGCCGAGGCCCACGATGAGGCGGATGGACATCGCGCAATTCTATTCGGCTCGCGCCGATGTCCATGTCCGGCCCGGCGTGCGGGCGCGGCCGCCTGCGGAGCGGCGACCGCGTCGGCCGGGCGCGCCGTGGTCTGGTCGGCCGCGCTCAGCCGGCGGTGCACGCCTCCAGCCGCCAGGCCGTCGCCGCCGGCTGCGGGCGAGCCGGGCGGCTGAGCCACGCCGAGCACACACGGCAACGGTAGACGGCGCGCGCGGCCGAGGACACGCCGCCACTGCGCCGCGCTGGCACGGTCGTGAAGCGTCGCAAGGCCGGGTGCGGCTGGGCCTGCATGGGCTGGCGCTGGAGGCTGTCGCAATCCGGGCAGGGCGTGGCGGCGTTCTGGGTCGAGGGCAGCATGGCGTGGCTTCGCAGGGGCGTGCGGAAATTGCGTTGCAGCCCTGCAAGCACGGAACGCGCACGTGCGGCATCAGAGGCAGCGCGTCCGAGCGTCGGAATCTGCCTACGCATCAACGAAAAAGCCGCCCCGGAGGGCGGCTTTCGTGCGAGCGGCAGGCATGCCGCCCGAAGGCCCGGAGGGGCGGGCCTTATTTCTTGTCGTCCTTCTTGGCCGCGGCCGGGGCCGGCGCGGCGGCCGGGGCCGCGGCGGGCTCGTCGGCTGCCGTGCCGCCGCCCTTGACCGTCGCGATCACGATCACCGGGTTCTCCTTGACCTGCACGGCTTCGACGCCGGCGGGCAGGGGGACGTCGTTGACGTGCAGCGAGCGTCCGGCTTCCAGGGACGTGAGGTCGACCTCGATGAACGAGGGCAGCGCGTCCGGCAGGCAGGTCACGTCGATTTCCGTCATGACGTGGCTGATGATCGCGCCCGACAGCTTGACCGCCGGCGACGATTCCTGGTTCATGAAGTGCAGCGGCACCTTCACGTGGACCTTCTGGTCGGCGGCGACGCGCTGGAAGTCGATGTGCAGCACTTGCGGCTTGTACGCGTGCCATTGCACGGCGCGCAGCAGCACCTTCTCGCTGCCGCCGTCGAGCTCCATGTCCAGGATGGACGAGTGGAACGCTTCGTTGCGCAGCGAATGGTAGAGCGGGTTGTGGTCGAGCGCGATCGACACCGCCGGCGTGCTTCCGCCGTAGATGATGCCGGGGACCTTGTCGGCTCGGCGCAGGCGGCGGCTCGCACTCGACCCTTGCGCTTGTCTCGTCGTGGCGACGACTTTCATGTGTTGCCTCTTTCGTGTGTCGTGCTCCGGACCCGCGACCAGGCGCCGGAGCGTTCAGGACCGCCGGCCGGGAATTCGGCTGGCGGGGCTGCCACGGCGCTCGCGCGCCCTGGCGTTCGCGATGGACCGGGCCATGCCCGGCCTCCGCATCACTTCGGCGTCCGACGACGGGCCGGCCCATGGCCGTCCATTGCGCTGCGCGCAAAGCCGTCGGACTCTTCCGGCCCGGTCATCGCTTCGCGACGCCCGGCCCGGCGAATCGCTCGCTAGTCGTCGTTGAAGAGCGACGAGACCGAATCGGCCCGGTTGATCCGCAAGATGGTCTCGGCGAGCAGTTCGGCGCACGAGATCACGCGGATCTTCTGGGAAGCCACCGCGTTGCGGGGCAGGGGAATGGTGTCCGTGACGACCAGCTCGTCCAGCGAGCTGTTGGCCACGCGCTCGACCGCGCCGCCCGACAGGACCGGGTGGGTGCAGTAGGCCAGCACGCGCTTGGCGCCGTTGGCTTTCAGCGCGTCGGCCGCCTTGGCCAGCGTGCCGGCGGTGTCGACCATGTCGTCCATGATCACGCAGCAGCGGCCTTCCGCTTCGCCGATGATGTTCATCACCTCGGCGACGTTGGCCTTGGGACGACGCTTGTCGATGATGGCGAGATCCACGTCCAGCCGCTTGGCCAGCGCGCGCGCGCGCACCACGCCGCCCACGTCCGGGCTCACCACGATGAGGTTCTCGTACTGCTGCTTCTTGACGTCGGCCAGCAGGATGGGCGCGGCGTAGATGTTGTCGACCGGGATGTCGAAGAAGCCCTGGATCTGGTCGGCGTGCAGGTCCATGGTCAGGACCCGGTCGACGCCGGCGATCTGCAGCATGTTGGCCACGACCTTGGCGCTGATGGCCACGCGCGAGCTGCGCACGCGGCGGTCCTGGCGGGCGTAGCCGAAGTAGGGCAGCACGGCGGTGATGCGGCCGGCCGAGGCGCGCTTCAACGCGTCGACCATCACCATCAGTTCCATCAGGTGGTCGTTGGTCGGCGCGCAGGTGGACTGCAGCACGAAGACGTCCTTGCCGCGGACGTTCTCGAGGATCTCGACCATCACCTCGCCGTCGGAGAAGCGGCCGACGGTGGCCTTTCCCAGCGGCAGGCCCAAGTGCCCCACCAGCGCTTCGGCCAGCTTGGGCGTGGCGTTGCCCGCGAAGACCATGAGGCCTTCGGGTTTCAGCACGTCGGAATGCGACTGGAAAGCGCGGGGCATGGGCGTCGGGCGTGAGCCGGGCGGGCCCGGCGGTCAAGTCCGGCGATGCGGCGCCGGGTCAGGAAGATGGTGGAGCTTTGAATTCGGGCTGGGGAGGAAGGATTCGAACCCTCGAATGCCGGAATCAAAATCCGGTGCCTTAACCAACTTGGCGACTCCCCAACGGGTGCTTGCTGCGGCGTACTGCGACTGCGGGGTGCTGCGACTGCGGGGTACGGCAAAGTTCACGAGGCAAAGGCCCAGCGCGTCAGCGCGTGCCCGGGCAAGACCCGAGCCGACACCACGTCGCCCACCCCGGCTTGCCGTGCGCCCGCCGCCACCGCCTGCGCCGACCGCGCGCTGGACAAGGCTGCGAACACGCAGGCACCGGAGCCGGTCATGCGCACCAGGCCGGGCGACTGCCCGGCGGCGCCCATGGCGGCCACCAACGCCTGCCTTGCGGCGGCCACCTGGGGGTGGCGCGCAAGGACGACCGGCTCGAGGTCGTTGCGGCCGGGCAGTGCTTCACCCAACCGGCCCCGCGAAAGACCCGAGATTTTGAGGGGTTTCGTGTCGCGTGTCAATTCGGCGGCACCGAACACGGAGGCCGTCGGTACCTGCACGGGTGGGGCCACGACGACGACGTGCGAGGGCAACGCCCGCAGGGCCGCCGCCGGCAGCGGACGCAGCGCCTCGCCCACGCCGCGGGCGTAGGCGGGGGCCCCCACCAGGAAGAAGGGCACGTCCGCGCCCAGCGAAAGGGCGAGCCGCGCCAATCGATCGCGGGACCAATGCAGGCGCCACAACCGGTTCAGCGCCATCAGCGTGCTGGCGGCGTCGGAGCTGCCCCCGCCCAGGCCCCCGCCCATCGGGATGCGCTTGTCGACGCGGATCGTGACGCCCTCGCGCACGCCGCCTGCCTCGGCCAGCAGGCGCGCCGCGCGCACCACCAGGTCGTCGGCTTCGGCCACGCCTTCGGCACCGGCTTCGCGCACCACGGCGCCGTCGTCGCGCAGCCACAGGTGCAGCGTGTCGGCCAGGTCCAACGGCACGAAGACGCTTTCCAGCTCGTGATAGCCGTCGGCACGCCGGCCCAGCACGTGCAGGAAGAGATTGAGCTTGGCGGGCGCGAGGAGGTGGCGCACGCCCGCCAGCCGGCTCATCGGCCGCGTGCCGGCGGCTCGACCGCCAGCCGAAGCCGCAGCGTGCGCTGCGGCACCACCGGCTGCACCGGCCAATCCAGGTCGATGCGCGTCGGCCCGTCGTCGCCCCATTCGACGATGGTGACGCGCCAGTTGCCGTCGATGGCGCGCAGCAGTCGGCCGGTCGGGTCGCGCTCGGCGGGGCCGTCACCGCTGCGGCCGTCCAGCCAGTCGGCCAGGCGCCCGATGGGCATGCGCCAGCCGAAGGCTTGCTCCGTCAGCGCTTCCGGATCGGCCGCCTCGAGGCGGCGGCCATCGGCGAGCTGGATGCGGGCGCCGGACGCGTCGGCCGAGGCGGCCGCGACGGTCTGGCCCAACGGCGAATACAGTTCCAACGAGAGCGATTCGACGGGCGGCGGCGGCATCCGGGGCGCCTGCGGCGCACGCACGGCACGAAGCACGAAACCGCCCGTGCCGCTGTCGCGGCGCGGCTCGACGCCGTCCCGCGCCTCGAAGGCATACGCGAAGCGGCCGCGCCACGTCGTGGTGCGCGCCTCCGATTCGGCGTCACCGCCCGGCCCCGAGGGCGGGGTGGCGCAGGCCGACAGCAGCAGCGTGCAGGCCGCCACCCGCGCGAGCAGGCCGGCCCCCATCAGAAGGACACGTTGAGCCGCGCGAGCGTGCCCTTCAGGGTGCCGTTGTCGGGCTCGCGATCGCGGGCCTCGCGCCACAGCCGCTTGGCTTCCTCGTTGCGGCCGAGCGCCCAGAGCACCTCGCCCAGGTGCGCGGCGATCTCGGCGTCCTGGCGCAGGCCGTAGGCGCGCTGCAGGTACTGCAGGGCCTGGTCCAGGCGGCCCATGCGGAAAAGCACCCAGCCCATGCTGTCTAGGATGAAGGCGTCTTCCGGCGCGAGCGACAGCGCCTTCTCGATGAGCTGCAAGGCTTCGGGCAGGCGCTCGTTGCGTTCGGCCAGCGAATAACCCAGCGCGTTGTACGCATGGGCGCTGTCGGGGCGCAACTGGATCAACTTGCGGAAGCTCGTCTCCATTTCGGCGAGACGTCCGGTGCGCTCGGCCGCCAGGCCATGCTCGTAGAGCAGGTCCGCATTGGAAGGCTGGCGGGCCAGCGCCGCGTCGACCACGTCGAAGGCTTCCTGGTGGCGCGCGGCGTCCCGCAGGATCTGCGCTTCGGCCAGGATCAGCTGGACCCGGTCGCCGGGGTTGTTGACGCTGGCGTCGCGCAGCAGCGCGCGCGCGTCGTCGAGACGGTCGAGCCGGCCCAGCAGCAAGGCGCGGCGCGCCAGCGCCGGCACGTACTGCTCGCCCGAGCCGACGCGGCCCAGCCATTCGACCGCCTGCGGCAGGCGCTTGTCGTCCTCGGCGATCTGCGCCAGGAACAAGTACACCGGCCCGTTGTCCCGGCGCACGCTGGCCGGAAGCGCCAGCACGCGCTGCAGGTACTGCTCGGCGTCGCGCGGCTGCTTGGCCTGGTAGGCCACCTGCGCCAGCGAGAACAGCAGCGCCGGGTCTTCCGGGGCGCTCGACAGCGCCTGGTCCAAGTGGCCCCGAGCCCGCGCGTAGTCGCCCTCGGCGCTGTACAGCCGGGCCAGGGTCACGCGCACTTCCTGGGAGGCGGGCCGACGGGCGAGGAAGCGCTCCAGCAGCTCGATGGCGGGCTTGGCGCCGTCGGCCGTGCGTTGCTGGTAGCGCGCCGCGGCGAGCACGGCCTCCTCGGAATCGGGCGCGAGCCGCATCGCGCGCTGCGCGGCTTGCGTGGCGAAGGCGGAATCCTCGGCGGCGTGCGCCAGCGCCGCCCGCGCCAGCCAAGCCTCGGGGAGCGTGTCGTCCGGCGCCGCCACGCGCTCGATGAGCGCGAAGGCCGCGCCGCGGTCCGGCGAGCGCGCCAGCGTTCGCGCCAGCGCGGGATAGACGGACGCGATGGTGCCGGTCTCGCGCGCCGCGGCGAGCCGTTTGCCCAGCAGCGGCTCGGCCAGCGCGTACTGGCCGCTGGTCAGGTAGAGCGCCTCCAGGGTCTGCGCCGCCATGCGCGAATCGGGCGAGGTCTCCAGCCAGATCTGCGCGGCGGCGGCGGCGCGCTCCAGCGAACGTTCGGTGAGCGCGAGCTCGACCGCGCGCCGCGCGATGCGCGGGTCCCGCGTCTGGCGCGCCAGCTGGAGGTACGAGGCCGCGGCGGCCGAGGCCTGGCCGCGCTGCACCGCGATCTCGGAAGCGAGCACCTGGTAGAGGACCTGCCCGGTGAGGTCGACGTCGGGCAGGACGTCTTCGGGCTCGGAGTCGCGGGGGCCGGAACGCGCGTTCGCGCGTGGGCCGCCCGAGGCCGCAGGCGCGGCGGCCGGCCTGGACGGCAGATCCCCCTGCGCGACGGACGCGTCGGCGCCCCTCGATGCGGCGCTGCCGCCGAACGGGTGCGTGGCGCAGCCCGACAGCGTCGCCGAGCCGACGACGAGCGCCAGCACTGCGGTGGCCGCGGGCAGACGACGAAATGGAAGCTTCATGGCGCCCGTGGGAGGTGGGTGTCGATCTTAGGGTGAATTACACTGCGGCGGCAACAAAGGCGCTGCCGCTGCCGGACCGTCGCGGCCCGGGCCGCGGTGCCCATTCTCCCAGAGATGCCAGAGCTCCCCGAAGTCGAAGTGGTACGCCGCGGCGTGGCCGAGGCCGTGGTCGGCCGCACGGTGCGCGACGTGTTGGCGCGCGTGCCCAGGTTGCGCTGGCCGGTGCCGACGGACTTGGCGCAGCGGCTGGCCGGCCAGGTCGTGCGCGCCGCCCACCGGCGCGGCAAGTACCTGCTGATGGAGTTCGACACCGGCTGGCTGATCGTCCACCTGGGCATGTCGGGCAGCCTGTCGGTGGCGGCGCCCGGCACGCCGCCGCGCACGCACGACCACCTGGACCTGGTGCTGGACGACGGCAGCCTGCTGCGCCTGCACGACCCTCGCCGCTTCGGCGCCGTCCTGTGGCACGACCGCGCCGACGGCCCGGTCGAGTCCCACGCGCTGCTGGCACGGCTGGGCGTGGAGCCGTTTTCGGACGCGTTCAGCGCGGAACTCCTCCACCGGGCCACGCGCGGGCGCACCGCCTCGGTCAAGCAGGCGCTGCTGGCCGGCGACGTCGTGGTCGGCGTGGGGAACATCTACGCGTCCGAGGCGCTTTTTCGTGCCGGCATCCGGCCCACCACGCGCGCCGGGCGCGTGCGCCTGGCGCGCTGGCAGCGGCTGGCCGACGCGATCCGGGCGACGTTGGCCGAGGCGATCGACAAGGGCGGAAGCTCCTTGCGCGATTTCGTCGGCACGCAGGGCCAAAGCGGCTACTTCCAGAACGACTGCTATGTCTACGATCGCGCCGGCCAGCCATGCCGCGTCTGCGGCACCGCCATCCGGGCCATCCGCCAGCAGCAGCGCAGCACCTACTACTGCCCGAGCTGCCAGCGGTGAGCGCACGGACGCCATGAGCACGCCCGCCCTCGACGCGCCGGTCCCGGGCACGCTCGCCAGCGGGGTCGACCAGTACGCGGCCTGGCGCAAGCGCCTGTCGGACGCGCTGTGGCGCTACGGCACCTGGCTCGCGCGCGAGCGGCGCGTGGGCGACCTGCTCGTCGAGCGCATCGACACCCTGCGGGCGCGCCTGGCCGACGAGCGCCTGCGGCTGGCGTTGGTGGGCGAGTTCTCGCGGGGCAAGTCCGAGCTGATCAACGCGCTCTTCTTCGGCGACTGCGGCCGCCGCATCGTGCCCTCGTCGGCGGGCCGCACCACCATGTGTCCCACCGAGTTCCTGCACGACGAGCACCGTCCGCCGTGCATCCGGCTGCTGCCCATCGAGACCCGCGCCGACGACGTCCCGCTGGTCGACCTGCGCCAACGCGACGACGCCTGGACCGTCATCGAGTTCGACCCCGACGAGCCCGACACCATCGCCTCGGCGTTGTCCTGCGTGGCGCAGACGCGGCGCATGTCGGCCGAAGAGGCGCGCCGCCTGGGCCTGGACGACATCGAGGGCGAGGACGCCGTCGAGGTGTCCCGCTGGCGCCACGCCATCGTGAGCTTTCCTCACCCGCTGCTCCAGCAGGGCCTGTCGATCATCGACACGCCGGGACTCAACGCGGTGGGCGTGGAGCCGGAGCTGACCTACCACCTGCTGCCCTCGGCGCATGCGCTGCTTTTCGTGCTGGCCGCCGACACGGGCGTGACGCGCAGCGACTTGGCGGCCTGGGAGGAGCATGCCGGCAGCGCGCAGGCGCGCTTCGTCGTGCTGAACAAGATCGACGGCCTGTGGGACGAGCTGGTGCCCGACTTCGACACCGACCGCGAGATTTCCCGCCAGGCGCTGCACGTGGCGCAGGCGCTGGGCGTCGACGCGGCTTGCGTGTTTCCCGTGTCGGCGCAGAAGGGGATGGTGGCCAAGGTGCGCGGCGACGCGACGCTGCTGGCCCGCTCGCGCATGCCGGCGCTGGAGCAGGCGCTGGTGTCGCAGCTGCTGCCGCGACGGCGCGAACTCCTGGGCGTGCAGGCGCGCCGCGATTTCGACGTGGTCGACCACGAGGCGCGCCGGCTGCTGCAGGCGCGCCGGGCCGCGCTGTCGGCGCAGCTCGACGAGCTGGCCGCGCTGCGCGGGCGCAACCGTGCCATGGTCGAGCAGATGGCCGCCCGGGTGCGGGCGGACCGCGAGCGCTCCGTGCTCGCGCTGCAGCGGCTGAAGGCGCTGCGCGCCGTGCACGCGCGGCTGTCGCGCTCGATGGCGGGCACGCTGGGCCTCGACGCGCTCAAGGCGCATGGGCGGGCGGCGCGCGAGTCCACGCGGTCCAGCGCGTTCTCCAGCGGGCTGCGCGGCGCGATGGAGCGCCTGCTGGTCGCGGTGCGCGGCGACTTCGCCAGCGTCGCGGCCCAGGCCGCCGAGATGTCGGCGCTGATGTCGACCATGTACGGCACCTTCGATCGGGAGCACGGGCTGTCGCTGGGCGAGCCGCTGCCCTTGTCCCTGGCCCGCCACCTCGCCGAGCTCGACGCCATCGAGGCCCTCTACCGGCGACGCTTCGGGCCGTTCAGCCTGCTGGTCCACGACCGCGAGGCGCTGACCCGCAAGTTCGTCGAGTCGGTGGCTTCGCGGCTGCGCGATGTGTACGAGGCCGCGCACCGCGAGCTCGAAGCATGGATGCGCGCGTTGATGGCCCCGCCGGAAGGCCAGCTGCGCGAGCAGCAGGCGCAGCTCAAGCAGCGCCTGGACTCGGTGCGGCGGGCCTTCGAGGCCGGCGACTCGCTGGAGGGGCGGATCGCCGAGCTGCAGCAGGCCTGCCGCCGTGTCGACCAGGACCTGGAGCGGTTGGCGGCGCTGGCCGATGCGGTGCGCCGGGCCGCCGAGCCGCGCGCCCTGCGGTCGTCGGCACCGGCTTGAGCCCGCCGCCTCCACGCGACACTTTCGCCATCCGCCTGGTCCGGTGGCAGCGCGCGCACGGGCGCCAGGACCTGCCGTGGCAGCGCACGCGCGACCCCTATCGCGTCTGGTTGTCCGAGATCATGCTGCAGCAGACCCAGGTCGCCGCGGTGGTTCCCTACTACGCGCGCTTCCTGGAGCGTTTTCCCGACGTGGCCACGTTGGCGCAGGCGCCGTTGGACGAGGTCATGCGCCTGTGGGCGGGCCTGGGCTATTACTCGCGCGCCCGCAACCTGCACGCGGCGGCGCGCATGGTGGCCGACCGCTTCGGCGGCGCGTTTCCGGCGAGCGCGGCGTCATTGGCCGAGTTGCCCGGCGTGGGTCGGTCCACGGCGGCCGCGATCGCGGCGTTCTGCTTCGACGAGCGCGCGGCGATCCTCGACGGCAACGTCAAGCGCGTGCTGGCGCGGGCCTTCGGCGTCGAAGGCTTCCCCGGCGCGCCCGCCGTCGAGCGCACGCTCTGGGCACTGGCCGAGTCGCTGCTGCCATCACCCGAATCGACCGCGGCCGACCCCGGCGTCATGACCGCGTACACGCAGGGGCTGATGGACCTGGGGGCGACCGTCTGCGTGCGCGGCAAGCCGCGCTGCCCGCAATGTCCTTTCGCGGCGGATTGCGTCGCGCACGTGCAAGGGCGCACGAGCGAGCTGCCCCAGGCGCGCCCGCGGCGCGAGCTGCCGCGACGCGCGACGGCGATGCTGGTGATCCGCGACGGCGACCGGGTGCTGATCGAGCGCCGGCCGGTGCAGGGCGTCTGGGGTGGGCTGTGGAGCCTGCCCGAAGCGGATGCGGCGATGGATCCGCGGTCGGCCGAGGCGGCCGCGGCGCCCGATGCGGCCGCGGCGCCCGATGCGGCGGACGCGGTCGCGCGCGAGGCCGCCTCGCGCTTCGGCGTGCAGGTGTCGCACGCCTCGCGGCTGGCGCCCTTCGATCACGTGTTCACGCACTACCGGCTGTCGGTGCAGCCCTGGGTGCTGGAAGTCGTGGCCGGCGGCCCGGCCGATGCGTCGCTTACGACGCCGTCGCCCGGCGCGTCGCCATGGGCTTGGCTGTCGTCCGGGGAGGTCGCGGCGGCCGCCTTGCCGCAACCGGTCAAGCGGCTACTGCTCGCGCTGCAGGCGCCACGCTTGTTGTAGGGGTCGCGCGCGTCAATCCTCTTCGGCGCGCCGCAGGAACCCGTCGACCAGCGTCAGCCGTTCCAGCGGATCGTCCATCGTCATCAGCTGCTGGCGCGTCTCGCTCGGCAACGGCAGCACCTCGGCGATGCGATTGGCGATCCATCCGGCCGAATCCAGCTCGTAGGGCTTGTCGATCAGCGACGGGCCGCCGCGGGCTTCGAGCTCTTCGATGACGCGGGACAGCAACGTGACGCAGCCTTCGTATTCCGACGGCGGCGCCACGCGGCGATCGGCCGAGATCGGCTCGATGGCGGCGCGCACCAGGCCGTTGTCCACGCGGCGGCCCCGCACGCGGAAACGCTGCAGGCCGATCGCGCGGATCGCCAGCACGCCGGGCTGCGGCACGTCGCAGTCCGCGATGCGCGCCAGGGTGCCGATGTCCTCGTGCTCGGCCGCCGTGCCGACCTCGGCGCCGCGCGTGATGCGGCAGATGCCGAACGGCAGCTCCTCGCGCATGCACTCGCGCACCATGTCGACGTAGCGACGCTCGAAGACCCGCAGCGGCAGCACGCCGCGCGGGAACAGCACGGTGCCGAGCGGGAAGATCGGCACTTCGCCCAGCGCGCGCAATGTGGTGTCCTGGCTCATCTGCCGCCTCGCACGCGTCGTGCGCCTCGCGGGTGTGGTGCGCTCATGCCGCGAGCTGCGCGGCGCGCGACTCCAGCGCGCGGTGCCGCACCAGCACGTTCTCGTCGGGCGAGAATCGACGGGCCAGCGTGTCGACCATGTACACCGAGCGGTGCTGTCCGCCCGTGCAGCCGACCGCGACCGTGAGGTAGCGGCGATTCTCCTGGATGTAGCTCGGCAGCCATTCGTGGAGGAAGTCGGTGATGGAATCGATCAGGCGGCCCACCGCGGGCACCTGGCAGAGGAACTCGGCCACCGGGGCGTCGAGCCCGGTGAGCGTGCGCAATTCGGCGTTGTAGTACGGGTTGGGCAGGCAGCGTGCGTCGAAGACCAGGTCGGCGTCCAGCGGCACGCCGTGCTTGTAGGCGAAGGACTCGAAGAGCAGCGTGAGCGTGGCGCGCTCGGCGCCCGTGACCGAGCGCACCCATTGACGCAGCACGTTGGGATGCAGGTCGCTGGTGTCGATGGCCACGCCCAGCTCTTCGACCTCGGCCAGCAGTTCGCGCTCGCGCTCGATGGCTTCGATGAGGGTGGGCGCGTCGCCTGCGCCGGTGCCGGCCAGCGGATGCGGGCGGCGGCTCTCCGAGTATCGACGCACCAGCGTCTCGGTGCGGGCGTTGAAGAAGAGCACCCGCACGTCGTGGCCGAAGCGCGACAGGCCCGCGGCCGCCTGCCGCAAGTCCGCCAGCAGGCCGCTGCGCACGTCCACGGCCACCGCCACCCGGTCGCGGCCGGAGTCCTGCAGCGACATGACCACTTCCTGCAGGAACCGCACCGGCAGGTTGTCCATGCAGAAGAAGCCGTCGTCTTCCAGCACGTTGAGCGCGACCGACTTTCCCGAGCCGGACAGGCCGGTGATCACGACGACTCGCATGGATGGAAGCTCGGACGCGCTCGTGGAGGGCAATGCATCATGATGGCGCAACCGCGCCGCGCGTGCTCAGCAGGCATCGCCGTCGAAAGGGGTGCCGTCCATTTCCTGTCGTTGCCGGGCCAGGAACCCTTGCACCGGGTCGATGCCGCGCAGGTTCAGGATCGAATTGCGCACCGCCGCCTCGGTCAGCACCGCCAGGTTGCGGCCGGCCGCGACCGGGATGACCACCTTGCGGATCCGCACGCCCAGCACGTCCTCGGTGAGCGCTTCGAGCGGCAGGCGCTCGTATTCGTTCTCCATGGTGCTGCGCCGCACCAGGTGGACGATCAGCTTCAGGCGCATCTTCCGGCGCACCGCGGTCTCGCCGAAGATGGTCTTGATGTCCAGCAGCCCCAGCCCGCGCACTTCCAGCAGGTCCCGCAGCAGCGGCGGGCAGCGCCCTTCGATGGTGTTGGGGCCGATGCAGGAGAAGTCCACGATGTCGTCGGCCACCAGGCCATGCCCGCGGCTGATCAGTTCCAGCGCCAGTTCGCTCTTGCCCAGGCCGGATTCACCCGAGATGAGCACGCCCATGCCGAGCACGTCGAGGAAGACGCCGTGCATGGAGGTGGAGCGGGCCAAGGCCTTGGACAGGTACAGCCGCAGGCCGTCGATGACCCGGGCGGCGGCCAGGGGCGTGGTGAGCAGCGGCAGTCCGTCGGACTCGCACGCGGCGGACAGGCCCTCCGGCACGTCCATGGCGTCGGCCACGATCACCGCCGGCGGCTTGCCGGCGACCAGGTCCTGCAGCAGGTGCGCGCGGCGCCCTGCGTCCAGTCGCTCGAAGTAGGCGGTTTCCTGGTGCCCCACCACTTGGATGCGGGCCGGGTGGATCAGGTTCAGGTGCCCGACCAGGTCGGCCGCGTCCGTGGCATCGAGCCCGATGAGGCGGTCCGCGCCGGCGACGCCGGCTTGCCACGACAGGCGAAGGCTTTCGCGGTTGGCTTCGTGGAGCGCACCGACGCCGAGCGACATGGGAAGAGGAGGGGAGCGCCGCCCGTGCCGGGGCCTACGCGGCCGGCCGGTAGGGCTCCCAGCGCGCGAGCATGCGATGCACTTGCGCGGGGTCGTCGGTGGTGGCGAGCAGGTCGCGGATGCTGCGATCCGACAGCAACTCGGCCACCTCGGACAGGATCTCCAGGTGTTCCTCGGTGGCGTGCTCGGGCACCAGCAGGAACACGAGCAGTTGCACCGGCTCGCCGTCGGGCGCGTCGAACGGGATGGGCTGGGCGACGCGCACCACGGCGGCGACGGCCTCGCGCAGGCCCTTGATCCGTCCGTGCGGGATGGCGACGCCTTCGCCCAGGCCGGTGGAGCCCAGGCGTTCGCGCGCGAAGAGCGCGTCGAAGACCTTGCCGCGCTCGATGCCCTGGTGGTTCTCGAACAGCAACGCGGCTTGTTCGAAGACGCGCTTCTTGCTGGAGACGGGCAGGTCGAGAACGATGTGCGTCGGCGCGAGGAGTCGGGCGATTCGATTCATGGCGAGCGAGCGTGCGCCCCCGTGTTGCGATGCGGCAAATGGCATGATCGCACATGCCACCGCGCCTGTACGATACCTCGGCCGATCGACTTCATCGGCTGCAAAAAACGGGCCCGATTATATCGGGCCCCTGGATCCGCACGGCGTGCGCTATTTCTCGGCAGCGGTCACTGCACCGGCTGTTGCTGGCGCAGCCCGTCGTGCGAATGCGCGAAGCGCTGCTCCTTGTACTTGATCACCTGTCGATTGAGCTTGTCGACCAGGCTGTCGATGGCGGCGTACAGATCGTCATGCGAACTCTCGGCGTGCAGGTCCTTGCCCGGCGCGTGCAGGTTGATCTCGGCCTTCTGCACCAGCCGGTCCACCGAAAGCATCACGTGGATGTCGATGACGTGCTCGAAGTGGCGCGTGATGCGCTCGAGCTTTCCGGTGACGTAGTCGCGCAACGCGGGCGATACGTCGAGGTGGTGTCCGCTGATCGACAGGTTCATTGACTGCCTCCTGTGTCGTCGGCCCCGGGATGGGGCCGGGATGAAGGGGTGGGCGCGTGCGCCCGCACGCGTCCCACCCTGAACTTGCGGACACCGCACCGCCGCTGCAAGCCCTTTCGGTCGAGCGGCGCGTGCATGTCGCTCAAAGCACCTTGCGCTGCGAGACGGGCGCGATGCGCAACGCCTCGCGGTACTTGGCGACCGTGCGGCGCGCCACGACGATGCCCTGTTCGCCCAGCATCTCGGCGATCCGGTTGTCGGACAGCGGCGCACCGACGTCCTCTGCCGCCACCAACTGCCGGATGAGCGCCCGGATCGCGGTGCTGGAGGCCGCGCCGCCGCTCTCGGTGGACACGTGGCTGCCGAAGAAGTACTTGAGCTCGAAGGTGCCGGTGGGGGTGAGCATGTACTTCTGCGTGGTGACCCGCGAGATGGTGGATTCGTGCAATCCGAGTTGGTCGGCGATTTCCCGCAGGATCAGCGGGCGCATCGCGACTTCGCCATGGGTGAAGAATGCACGCTGCCGCTCCACGATGGCTTGCGAAACCCGCAGGATGGTCTCGAAGCGCTGCTGGACATTCTTGATCAGCCAGCGCGCTTCCTGCAACTGCGACGACAGCCCGGAGGCGCCGCGGTTGCGCTTGAGGATCTGCGCGTACATCTCGTTGACCCGCAGCCGCGGCATCACGTCGGGGTTCAGGAAGGCCTGCCAGCCGAAGCGGGTGCGCCGCACCACCACGTCCGGCACCACGTAGCCGGCGGTGTCGCTGCCGAAACGGCTGCCCGGCCGGGGGTCCAGGCTGCGGATCAACGCGTGCGCGGCCCGCAGCGACTCGTCGTCGCAACGCAGCTGGCGCTTCAAGCGCGTGAAGTCGCGCGTGGCCAGCAGCGGCAGGTGCTCCCGCGCGATGGCGCGTGCCAGCTCGAGAACCCCCCGTGGCGAGCCGCCGTGGCCATTGGCGTGGCCGTTGCGGTGCCCGTGGCCGGGTTCGTGTCCGGCCAGCTGCAGCAGCAGGCACTCGGACAGGTTGCGGGCGCCGACGCCGGCCGGGTCGAAGCTCTGGAGCAGGGCGAGCGCGGCGTCCAGCTCCTCGGGCTCGACCTCCAACTCCGCCGGCAGCGACGCGCGCATTTCGTCCAGCGGCGTGACCAGCCAGCCGCCTTCGTCCAGCTCCTCGATCAGCAAGGTGACCAGCGCCCGGTCGCGCAACGTGCAGCCGGTGCCACGCAGCTGCGTCATCAGGTGTTCCCGCAGCGAGCCCGTGCCGGCGGCCAACTGCAGCCACTCCCGCTCGTCGTCGTCACCGTCCTCCCGACGGCGGCCGCCTTCGCCGCCCCACTCGGCTCCGTCGCCTGCGCGGTCGTCGCCCAGGTCGGGCGCGTCGCGGTCGGCCGCTGAAGGCTCGTCGGTCGCGGCCCGCGCTTCCGGCTCGCGGGCGTCGAACTCCGCGCCGGGAGCGGAGCCGTTGTCGCTCGGTCCGGTGCCGCTTTCGGCGGAACCCGGGAGCGGGGCGCGCGCGGTTTCCAGGCTGCCGTCCGGCGCCAGGCGCACGCAGTCGCCCAGCGGATCGTCCACCCGCTCCAGGAGCGGGTTGTCCGAAAGGATCTGCGAAAGCTCCTGCTGCAGCTCCAGCGTGGACAACTGGAGCAGGCGGATCGACTGCTGGAGCTGGGGAGTCAGCGCGAGATGCTGGCTGACGCGGAGTTGGAGGCTAGGTTTCATCCGGTTCGGTCAAGGCTCGGCGCGACCGACCGGAGGAGGGGCGTCACATCCGGAAGTGCTCGCCCAGGTAGACGCGGCGAACGCTCTCGTTTTCGACGATCTCTTGCGGCCGACCAAAAGCAAGAACAGTGCCGGAGCTAATGATATACGCTCGGTCGCAGATTCCAAGCGTCTCGCGAACATTGTGATCGGTGATGAGCACGCCGATGCCGCGTTCCTTGAGAAAGCGCACGATCCGCTGGATCTCGATCACCGCGATGGGGTCGACGCCCGCGAAGGGCTCGTCCAGCAGGATGAAGCGCGGCGAGCTGGCCAAGGCGCGGGCGATCTCCACCCGCCGGCGCTCGCCGCCCGAGAGCGACTGCGCCGTGTTCGAGCGGATGTGCTCGATCTGCAGCTCGCGCAGCAGCGACTCCATGCGCTCGACGACCACCGGCCTCGACAACGGCCGGTCGCGCTCGTCGCGCTGCAGCTCCAGCACCGCCAGGATGTTCTCCTCGACCGTCAACTTCCGGAAGACCGACGCTTCCTGCGGCAGGTAGGACAGGCCCAGGCGGGCGCGACGGTGGATCGGCAGCGCGCCGATCGGGCGGTCGTCCAGCTCGATCGAGCCGTCGTCCGAAGGAACCAGACCCACGATCATGTAGAAGCAGGTGGTCTTGCCGGCGCCATTGGGGCCCAGCAGGCCCACCACTTCGCCACTGCGCACGTCCAGCGACACGTCCTTGACCACCTGGCGGCCGTGGTAGCTCTTGCGCAGGTGCTTGACCTCCAGGTGGGCCGCCGGCATCCGCGGCAGCCCCGCGGGTGCCTCGTGCGGGAGCCGGGGCTCGATCACCGGGCGATCGGTCGCCCGGCGGTTGCCGCGGCGCCGCTCGTCGGCGCTTTCGTGGTCGGCCGCGGGCGGCTCCGGCGGCAGGTCCGCCCGGCCGATCTGCGGTTGGCCGTCGTCCCGCATGCCAGCGGGCGGGGTGGCGTCCAGCGGCGCGCCGCGTCCGTTCATCGTGCCGCCGGGGTGCCGCCTGCCGCGCCCGCGCCCGTGCCGGGGGCGGCGCCCGAGCCGGGGGACGCACCGGTGCCGGGGGCCGCGCCCGACTGCGGCTCGCGCGGCGCGGTGATGCGATCGGCCGGTGTCAGCCGGGCGGGCGCGGCGGGCGCGGCGTCGCCGCGGCTCTCGGATCCGGCTTCGCGCGGCTGGATGATGACCCGCACGCGGCCGCGCGGGTTGGTGCCGCTGGCGGCCTGGGCGCCGCCGCCTTCCACCGTGAAGAACTCGGTGCGGGCGTCGTAGACGATCAGGCTGCCGTAGACCTCGTCGGTGACGCGAGGGCCGTCCAGGCGCTTCAGCCCGGCGTTGTTGTGCAGCCGGATCTGGTCGGCCTTGCCGTCGTATTCCAGCCGCTGGCCGAAGCCTTCGATCCACTGGTCGCCGGGCGCGTCGCGCTTCTGGCGGAACGTGGCGGGCTTTCCGAAGGCGTCGCCGTACTGGTAGCCCTCGGCGTCCTGGCGCACCACCACGCGGTCGCCGCGGATCATCATGGTGCCCTTGGTGAGGGTGACGTTGCCGATGAAGACGTTGATCTGCTTGAGGTCGTCGTACTCCAGCCGGTCGGCTTCCACCTGCAGCGGCTTGTTGCGGTCCGCCCGCTCGGCCCGGGCCGTCGGCACGAACGGTGGCGAGGCCGCCAACAGGAGGGCGACCAGCGGGGCGACCAGCAGGGCGGGCAGCCCGGAGAGCGGCGCCGTCGGGCGAGCGCCGCGCGGGGCGGCCGGCCGGGGGATCATCAGGAGCTGGACGGGGGGGTGGTGGAAGAAGCGTCGGGATCGTACCAGCTGCCGCGCACGCGGGACTTCACTTGCAGCCGACGATTCAAGTGGTCGTATTCCATGCCGGTGCCTTGCAAGAAGGACTGGCCCATGGTGATCAGCACGGGCTTGTCGGTGCGGGCCACCTGCGGGTCGACCAGCACCACGGCGGACTCGGTGCGGATGCGCATCGCCTGGTTCTTGCCGTCCGGCGCGCGGGTCAGCACCACGTCGCCGTCCAGTTCGACCCGCGTCACGCCCGCGTCGGCCCGGCCCCGATCGGCGCGGATGGTGACCCTCGCCACGGACGGGTCGAGGCTGACGACACGGGCGCCGCGCAGCTCGGTGGTCTCGTCGGGGAAGTGCAGGGCACGGTCGGCCTCCACCCGATAGGTGGCGCGGCCCTGGGCGTCGACACGGACCAAGGCGAACCGGTCGACGAAGGCGTCGGGCTCGTCGGGCGGGCGCGGCTCGGAGGCCCCGCCGCCGTCGCCGCCGGCTCGCTCGGCCAGGTACCACGCGCCGCCGCCCACCGCGGTCAGCAGGACGATCGACAGCGAAGCGGCCAACCGGTCCCAGCCGCGCGGGCTCAGGGCATCCTCCATTCGCCGCGCAGCCGCAGCAGCCAATCGGCCAGCTCGCGCACCGCGCCCTTGCCGGGCGGCCGGGTGGCCACCCAGTGGGCCGCGTCGCGGATCTCGTCCGGCGCGTCCGCCACGGTGGCCGCGAAGGCGGCGGCCCGCATGGCCGGCAGGTCGGGCCAGTCGTCGCCCATGAAGCCCGCGTCCTCCAGGCCCACGCCGGCCCGTGCGCAGGCCTCGCGCAGCGCCTGGGCCTTGTCGCCCACGCCTTGCATGACGATCTCGATGCCCAGCTCCTCGGCGCGCCGCTCGACGATGGACGAGCTGCGGCCGGTGATCAAGGCGATCTTCCATCCGGCCTGGCGCATCGCGACCAGCGCATGGCCGTCGTGCACCGAGAACGCCTTCATCACCTCGCCCTGGCCGCCGATGTAGATGGTGCCGTCGGTGAGCGTGCCGTCCACGTCGAAGGCGAACAGCCGCAGCCGGCGCCCGCGCAGCTCCTGGTCGGTGGCCACCTTGGCCTCGGCGATGACCTCGGCGGCCTCGACGATGGCCGAGGCCGCCAGCCGCGAGGGCAGGGTGGCGTCGGGGTCGCCCGCGGGGTCGGCGACCATGGGATCGGCGACCAGCGGGTCGCCCGTCGGCGTGCCGGGGGCGGGTTCTCCAGGCGGCACGATGGAGCCGGGCGGGCTGGGCGTCTGGGGCATGCAGGGTGTGCCTCGTCCGGGGTCAGGCCAGCTTGGCGGCCAGCAGGTCGTGCAGGTGCAACGCGCCCACGAGGCGGCCGTCCGCGTCGGCGACCGGCAGCTGGGTGATGCGGTGCTCTTCCATGATGCGCAGCGCGTCGACGGCGAGCGCCTCGGGCGGCACGGTGCGGGGCGCGGCGTTCATCACCTCGTCGATCGACACCCGCGTCAGGTCGGCGGTGCGCTCGAGCAACCGGCGCAGGTCGCCGTCGGTGAACACGCCCAGCACGCGGCCGGTCTCGTCCAACACCGCGGTCATCCCCATGCGCTTGCGCGTGACTTCCAGCAACGCGGTCGTGAGCGGCGCGCCGCTGGGCACGGACGGCACGTGCTCGTCGCCTTCGCGCATGACGTCGCGCACCCGCAGCAACAGCCGCCGGCCGAGCGCGCCGCCCGGGTGCGACCGAGCGAAGTCGTCCCGGCCGAAGCCGCGCGCCTCCAGCAGCGCCACGGCGATCGCATCGCCCATGGCCAGCGCCGCCGTGGTGCTGGCGGTGGGCGCCAGGTTCAGCGGACAGGCCTCCTTGGCCACGCCGACGTCCAGGTGGGCATCCGCCAGGCGCGCCAGTTGCGAATCCGCGTTGCCGGTGAGCGCCACCAGCGGCGCACCGACGCGGCGCACGGACGGGACGATGGCGAGCAGCTCGTCGGTGCTGCCCGAATTGGACAGCGCCAGGAAGACGTCGTCGCGGGTCACCATGCCGAGGTCGCCATGGCTGGCCTCGGCCGGGTGCATGAAGAACGCGGGCGTGCCGGTGGAGGCGAGCGTGGCGGCGATCTTGCGGGCGACGTGGCCGGACTTGCCCATGCCGCTGACCACGACGCGCCCGCGGCAGGCCAGCAGCAGCCGGCAGGCGGCGGCGAAGTCGTCTCCCACGCGATCGAGCAGCGCGTGGACCGCGTCGGCCTCGATCTGCAGCGTGGCGCGGCCGCTGGCCACCAACTGCTCGCGCGAGGCGAGGTCGCGCGGCGGGGCGGTCGCTAGAATCCGGTCGTTCATCGCGAAATTATAAGGCTCGAGGGTCATCCGACTTGCATGCGCCGCTGGAGCTGACCCTGCTGATCCTGGCCGCGAGCGTCATCGCGGTCACCGGCGCCCGCATGCTCCAGCTGCCGCCGATGCTGGCCTACCTCGCGGTGGGCATCGTGCTGGGCCCGCTGCTGGTCTGGATCTCGGGCGGCGCCGAGGTGGTGAGCGGTCCCGCCGCGGCGCTGGGCGAGATCGGCGTCGTGTTCCTGATGTTCTCGATCGGCCTGGAGTTCAACCTCGGCAAGCTCCACGCGCTGCGGCACCACGTCTTCCGGCTGGGCGGGCTGCAAGTCGGACTGACGCTGCTGGCGGCGTTCTCGCTGCCGTGGCTGCTGCCGCTGCCGGCCCAGCGATGGCTCCTGGGCAGCGAACTCGATTGGCGGGCCATGCTGGTGCTGGGCGGCGCGCTGGCCATGTCTTCCACCGCGCTGGTGGTCAAGATGCTCGACGAGCGCCGCGAGCTGGAGAGCGAGCACGGCCGCCGCGTGTTCGGCGTGCTGCTCTTCCAGGACCTGGCGGTGGTCCCGCTGCTGGTGCTGATCCCGGCGCTGTCGCGCGACTCGGACGGCTGGGCGTTGCCGATGGCCTGGGCGGGGCTGAAAGCCGTGCTGCTGCTGGCGTTGCTGCTGCGGTTCGGCCAGCCGGCCATGCGCGGCTGGTTCCACCTCGTGGCGCGGCGCAAGTCGCACGAGCTCTTCACGCTCAACGTGCTGCTGGTGGTGCTGCTGGCCGCCTGGGTCACGCACAGCGCGGGGTTGTCGCTGGAGCTGGGCGCTTTCGTCGCCGGCATGCTGATCGCGGAGACCGAGTACCGCTGGCAGGTCGAAGAGGACATCAAGCCCTTCCGGGACGTGCTGCTCGGGCTCTTCTTCATCACCCTGGGCATGCGGCTGGACCCGGCCGTGGTGCTGGCGCAGTGGCCCCTGGTGATCGTGCTGACCCTGGTGCCGATGGCGGGCAAGTTCGCGCTGGTGGCGGCGCTGGCGCGGCTGCTCGGCGCGCCGCCGGCCGTGGCGCTGCGCACCGGGCTGTGGCTGGCGCAGGCCGGGGAATTCGGCTTCGTGGTGCTGACCGCGGCGGTCGGCTCGGCCTTGGTGGCGGCGCCGCAGTTGCAGCCGGTGCTGGCCGCGATGCTGCTGTCGATGGTCCTGTCGCCCCTGCTGCTGGCGCGCTCGGACGCGCTGCTGCTGCGGCTGTCGGGCCAGGAATGGATGCAGCGCTCGTTGGCGCTGTCGCGCATCGCGGCCAAGAGCATCGCCCGCGAGCGCCACGTGATCGTCTGCGGCTACGGGCGCTCGGGCCAGGCGGTGGCGCACGTGCTGGAAGCCGAGAAGATCCCCTTCGTCGCGCTGGACCTGGACCCGGACCGGGTGCGCGAAGCCAGCGCCGCCGGCGAGACGGTGGTCTACGGCGACTGCGTGCGGCGCGAGGCGCTGTTGGCCGCGGGCGTGCACCGCGCCAGCGCGCTGGTGGTGAGCTTCGCCGACACCGACACGACGGTGCGCCTTCTGGCGCAGGTGCAGGCGCTGGCGCCCATGCTGCCGGTGCTGGTGCGCACGGCCGACGGGCGCGACATCGTCCGGCTGCGCGAAGCCGGCGCCACCGAGGTGGTGCCGGAGATCGTCGAGGGCAGCCTGATGCTGGCCTCGCACGCGCTGGCCCTGGCCGGGGTGCCGCTTTCGCGCGTGCTGCGGCGGGTGCGGACGGTGCGCGACGACCATTACGGCCTGCTGCGGGGCTTCTTCCACGGCGCCGACGACGACGCCGGCGAGGACGCGATCGAAGGCGACGAGATCCGCTTGCGCACCGTGTCCATCGACCCGGCGGCCGGCTCGATCGGCTGCACGCTGGCGCTCCTGGGCGTGGGCGACGACGACCGGCCGCGCGACGCGGTGCGCGTGGCCGCGCTGGTGCGGCGCCAGGTCCGGGTGCTGGATCCTCCGCCCGACCTCGTGCTGCAGGTGGGCGACACCCTGGTGCTGGCCGGATCGCTGGAATCCCTGGCCGACGCCGAGCAGCGCCTGGCCCGGGGGGTTTGACCGCCGCCCGTCTGCGTCGGGGCGGTCCGATTCTGCGTCGGGGCGGTCCGATGTATCATGGCCGGTTCTTCCTGATTTCCGCCTGCGCCGAGCCGGGGCGGCATCCGTCTCCTTGCAAGAAAATCTCGTCACCGTCGACGGGCTGACGTTCGCCTACAAGGATCGCCAGATCCTGAATGGAGTGTCGCTGCGCTTTCCGCGCGGCAAGGTGGTGGCGCTCATCGGCGGCTCCGGTTCGGGCAAGACCACGATCCTCCGGCTGATCGGGGGGCAACTGCGTCCGCAGCGCGGCTCGGTCCGCTTCGATGGCCAAGACGTGCACGGCCTGGGTCGCGACGCGCTGTATGCCCTGCGCCGCCGCATGGGCATGCTCTACCAGTTCGGCGCGCTGTTCACCGACCTCACCGCCTTCGAGAACGTCGCCTTCCCGCTGCGCGAGCACACGGACCTGTCCGAGGCGATGCTGCGCGACATCGTGCTGCTCAAGCTGGAGGCGGTCGGGCTGCGCGGCGCGGCCCATTTCGGCATCTCGCAGCTGTCGGGCGGCATGCAGCGCCGCGTGGCGCTGGCGCGCGCCATCGCGCTGGATCCTTCGCTCATCATGTACGACGAGCCCTTCACGGGCCTGGACCCCATCTCCATCGCCACGGTGCGGGCATTGATCCGCACGCTCACCGACGCGCTGGGTTCGGCCGCCATCCTGGTGTCGCACGACATCCAGGACTCCTTCGCCATCGCCGATTACGTGTACCTGCTGGCCCAGGGCCGCATCGCGGCCGAGGGCACGCCGCAGGACATGCGGGCCTCCAGCGACCCGAACGTGCGGCAGTTCCTGGATGGCGACATCGACGGTCCCGTGGCGTTCCACTACGCCGCCAAGCGGCCGCTGGCCGCCGACCTGGGGTTGCCGTCTTGAGCGCGCCCGTGCCTGCCCCCGCCCCCGTGCCGACCCGCCGGGGCCCCGCGCCCGTGTCGCGCGCGCTGGACGTGCTGGCGGCAGTGGGCTACGGCACGCGCTTCTTCCTGCGCCTGTGCGGCTTGGGGTTGGCGTCGTTGCGGCGCCCGCGCCTGGCGATCGACCAGGTGCACTTCATCGGCAACTATTCCCTGTCCATCGTCCTGGTGTCGGGCTTGCTGATCGGCTTCGTGCTCGGCTTGCAGGGCTACTACACGCTGCGGCGCTACGGCTCCGAAGAAGCCTTGGGGCTGCTGGTGACGTTGTCGCTGGTCCGGGAACTGGGCCCGGTGGTCACCGCGCTGCTGCTGGCCGGCCGGGCCGGCACCTCGCTCACCGCGGAAGTGGGCCTCATGAAGGCCGGCGAACAGATCGACGCGATGGAGATGATGGCGGTCGACCCGGTCGCGCGCGTGTTGGCGCCGCGCTTCATCGCCGCGGTGCTGTGCGTGCCGCTGCTGGCGGCGCTCTTTTCCGCGATGGGCGTGCTGGGCGGCTACCTGGTCGGCGTGCAGGGCATCGGCGTCGACGCGGGCTCCTTCTGGGCGCAGATGCAGGGCGGGGTCGACTGGTTGGCCGACGTCGGCAACGGCGTGCTCAAGAGCATCGTGTTCGGCTTCACCATCGCGTTCACCGCGCTCTATGTCGGCTACCACGCCGCCCCCACGCCCGAGGGCGTGTCGCGCGCCACCACCACCACGGTCGTGGTCGCGTCGCTGGCGGTGCTGGGGTTGGACTTCATCCTCACCGCGCTGATGTTCAGCACCGAGTGAGGCAAACACGCATGAGAGGGGTTCCGGCTTGAACCGCAAGATGGTCGATGTGTGGGTGGGGCTCTTCGTGCTCCTGGGCTTCGGCGCGCTGGTGTTCCTGGCGGTGCGCGCCGGCAACATGTCCAGCGCCGTGGGGCTGGGCGAAACCTACGAGGCCAGCGCGCGCTTCGACAACATCGGGGGCCTGAAGCCGCGGGCCGCGGTGCGCAGCGCGGGCGTGGTGGTGGGGCGGGTGCGCGACATCCGCTTCGACGACAAGACCTACCAGGCGCTCGTGACGATGAACCTCGACGCCCGCTACAAGTTTCCCAAGGACTCGTCGGCCAAGATCATGACGTCGGGCCTGCTCGGCGAGCAGTACATCGGCCTCGAGCCGGGTGGGGACGAGAAGATGCTCGCCGCCGGCGACGTGATCAACATGACCCAATCGGCGGTGGTGCTGGAGAACCTCATCGGCCAGTTCCTGTACGGCAAGGCCGCCGAGGGCGGCAACGGAGGGGCGGGGAAATGACCGCACCCCTGGATCGCCATGCACCCCGCCCGGCGGTGCGCCGCGCGGCTTGCCGTCCGGGCCGCCGTGCCGCGGCCGCGGTCGCGGCCGCCACGCTGCTGTCGGCGGGCTGCGCCAGCCTGCCCGACGGTGCGCAGCGCAACGCCGCCGACCCCCTCGAGCGGGTCAACCGCGGCGTCTTCGCCTTCAACGACGCGCTGGACGAAGCCGTCGCCCGGCCCGTGGCCCGGACCTACCGCGCGGTGGTGCCCGAGCTCTTCCGCGCCTCGTTCTCCAACGTCTTCTCGAACCTGGGCGACGTGCTGACCTCCGCCAACCAACTGCTGCAGGGCAAGCCGTTGCTGGCGCTGTCCGATGCGGGGCGGGTGGTGATCAACACCATCTTCGGGTTCGGCGGCCTCGCCGACGTCGCTTCCGACCTGGGCCTGGAGAAGCACCGCGAGGACTTCGGCCAGACGCTGGGCCGCTGGGGCGCGCCGCCCGGGCCGTACATCGTGCTGCCGGTGTTCGGGCCCAGCAGCGTGCGGGACGGCGTGGGCTATCTGGTGGACCTGAACACCGACCCGCTGCTGGCGCTGAACGACCTGTACTGGCGCCGCGGCCTGTTCGGCCTGCGGCTGGTCAACACGCGCGAGCAGCTGCTGGACGCGGAGAAGGTGCTGCAAGGCATCGCGCTGGACCGCTACAGCTTCATCCGCGACGCGTACCTGTCCCGCCGGCGCAGCCAGGTGTACGACGGCGACCCGCCGCCGCTGCCGGAAGAGGATGTCGACGCGGGCACGGGGGATGCGTCCTCGAACCCGGGGCCGGCCGCCGTTCCCACGCCGCCCGCGCCCGCTTCGCCCGTCGCCCCCGCCCCTGCCGGTCAGCCGCCCGCGCCGGCCGCGCGTTGAAGGGCACCGAAACACCGTCGCGCCTCGAGGAATCCTCCAGCATGATGAAACGCCTGTTCGCCTGGCTCATGGCCGCCGCATTCTTCTCGCCGCTCGCCGCGGCGGCCCAGGAGACCCCCAACGCGCTGATCCAGCGCCTGTCCACCGACGTGCTCGATCGCATCAAGGCCGACAAGGAGATCCAGGCGGGCAATCCGCGCCGGGTCAACGAGCTGGTCGACAACGTCGTGATGCCGCACGTCAACTTCCAGCGCATGACCGCGCTGGCCGTGGGCCGGCACTGGCGCGCGGCCACGCCCGAGCAGCAGAAGCAGCTGATGAACGAGTTCCGCACGCTGCTGCTGCGCACGTACTCCGGCGCGCTGTCCCAGGTCGGCAACCAGCAGGTGCGTCTCAAGCCGCTGCGCGCCAACGACGGCGACAACGAGGTCATCGTGCGCAGCGAGGTCGTGCAGCCGCGCGGCGAGCCGGTGCAGCTCGACTACCGCATGGAGCGCGCGTCCGACGGCTGGAAGATCTACGATGTCAACGTCGCCGGCGTCTGGCTGGTCGAGACCTACCGCAACCAGTTCGGCCAGGAGATCCAGGCCAAGGGCATCGACGGGCTGCTGAAGGACCTCTCGGAGAAGAACCGCTCCTTCGAGCAGGGCGACGGCGCCGCCAGCCCGCGTCGCTCGTGATCGGCTCCGCGGTGATCGGAGTGGCCGCCCAGTGATCGCGCTGCCCCAGACGGTCCGCCTGCACGAAGCGCAGCGCGCGCTGGACGCGGCGCTCGGCCAACTGGACGAGCGGCTGCGCGCAGCGCCGGCGCAGGCGCTGGACGTCGACCTCTCCGGCGTGCACGACTACGACTCGTCGCTGCTCGCCTTGATGCTGGGCCTGGCGCGGCGCGCCGCCGCCGATGGCGGCAGCGTGCGTTTCACCGGCGCGCCGGACAACCTGTACCGGCTCGCCGCGCTCTACGGCGTCGACGAGCTCCTCCTCACGCCGCGTCGCGCCGAAGCCGCGACGCCATGAGCGCACCGGTCGCCGCCCTCGACATCCGCTCGGTGTCGCGCCGCTTCGGCGCGCTGCAGGCCCTCGACGATGTCTCGCTCCGGGTCGAGCCGGGTGAGTTCTTCGCGCTGCTGGGCCCCAACGGCGCCGGCAAGACCACCCTCATCTCGATCGTCGCGGGGCTGACCCGCCCCGACGCCGGCACCGTGTCGGTGATGGGCCACGACGTGCAGCGCGACTTCCGCGCCGCCCGCCGGGCGCTGGGCGTGGTGCCGCAGGAGCTGGTCTTCGATCCCTTCTTCACGGTGCGCGAGACGCTGCGCATCCAGTCGGGCTACTTCGGCCTGCGCCGCAACGACGACTGGATCGACGAGCTGCTGCAAAACCTCGACCTGGCCAACAAGGCCGACGCCAACATGCGCCAGCTGTCGGGCGGCATGAAGCGCCGCGTGCTGGTGGCGCAGGCGCTGGTGCATCGCCCGCCGGTCATCCTGCTGGACGAGCCCACCGCGGGCGTCGACGTGGAATTGCGCCAGACGCTGTGGCAGTTCGTGCGGCGCCTGAACCGTGAAGGCCACGCGATCGTGCTGACCACGCACTACCTGGAAGAGGCCGAGCAGTTGTGCACCCGCATCGCCATGCTCAAGCAGGGGCGGGTGGTGGTGATGGAGCGCACCGCCGACCTCATCCGGCGCTTCTCGGGCGGCAAGCTGGTGCTGCGCTGCTCGGGCGCCACCCTTCCGGCGGAACTGCAGCCCACCGTGATCGAGCCGCCCCGGCACGACGCCGCCACCGGCGGCTGGACCGCCACGCTGCGCGTGGACGGCAATGCCGAGGTCGAGCCCATGCTGGCGCGGCTGAGGCTGGGAGGCTGCCGCATCGACGAGCTGGAGCTCCAGCACGTCGACCTGGAAGACGTCTTCGTGCGGATCATGCAGGCGGCCTGAACGCATGGCCGCGATCGAATTCTCCGGGGCGGGCTTCGCCACGCTGCTGCGAAAGGAGCTGCTGCGGTTCTGGAAGGTGAGCTTCCAGACGGTGGCGGCGCCCGTGCTCACGTCGCTCCTGTACCTGCTCGTGTTCTCGCAAGCGTTGCGCGGGCACGTCGAGGCGTACCCGGGCGTGTCCTACACCGCGTTCCTGGTGCCGGGGCTGGTGATGATGTCGGTGCTGCAGAACGCGTTCGCCAACGCGTCGTCGTCGCTGATCCAGTCCAAGATCACCGGCAACCTGGTGTTCGTCCTGCTGCCGCCGCTGGCGCACCTGGAGATCTACTGCGCGTACGTGCTGGCCTCCATGGTGAGGGGGCTGGTGGTCGGCGCAGGCGTGCTGGTCGTGACCTTTCCGCTCACCGATCTGCGCTTCGCCGCCCCCGGCTGGGCCCTGGCCTTCGCGGTCTTGGGGTCGGCGATTCTCGGTACAATGGGCCTGCTGGCCGGCATCTGGGCAGAGAAATTCGACCAGATGGCGGCTTTCCAGAACTTCGTGATCATGCCGCTGACCTTCCTGTCCGGCGTGTTCTACTCGACGCACGCGCTGTCGCCGTTCTGGCAGGCCGTCTCCCACCTCAATCCCTTCTTCTACATGGTGGACGGCTTCCGCTACGGCTTCTTCGGCGTGTCCGACGTGCCGCCCGCGATCAGCCTGGCCGCCGTGGCGGCCGCGCTGGCCGTGGCCGCCGCGCTCACGCTCCGGCTGTTGTCGCGCGGCTGGAAGCTTCGCCACTAGGGTCTTCTCTCGATGGACATGGTCACTCCCGAAGACGTCAAGCGCTACATCGCGCAGGGCCTGGCTTGCGAGCATCTGGAAGTCGCCGGCGACGGCCGCCACTTCGAGGCGCTGATCGTGTCGGCCGCCTTCGACGGCAAGCGCCTGGTGCAGCGTCACCAGATCGTCTACGCGGCGCTCGGCGAGCGCATGCGCGAAGAGATCCACGCGCTTTCCATGAAGACGCTGACGCCGGCCGAATGGCAGGCGGCGGGCGCTTGAGCGACGAGGGCGGGGCTTGGACAAGCTGAGCATCCGGGGCGGGCGCCCGCTGGCGGGCGAAATCACGGTGTCGGGCGCCAAGAACGCCGCGTTGCCGATCCTGTGCGCCGCGCTCCTGACCGAAGCGCCGGTGGAGCTGTCCAACGTGCCCGCGCTGCGCGACGTGTCGACCATGCTCGCGCTGCTGTCGCGCATGGGCGTGGCCAGCACCGTGGAGGACGACCGCGTCGTGCTGGACGCCGCGCGCGTCGCCGAGCGCGAAGCCTCGTACGAGATGGTCAAGACCATGCGCGCCTCCATCCTCGTGCTGGGGCCGCTGGTGGCGCGCTTCGGCGAGGCCCGCGTGTCGCTGCCCGGGGGTTGCGCGATCGGCTCGCGCCCGGTGGACCAGCACATCAAGGGCCTGCAGGCCATGGGCGCGCGCATCGACATCGACCACGGCTACATCGTGGCGCGCGCGGGCCGGCTGTCGGGCGCGCACATCGTCACCGACATGGTGACGGTCACCGGCACCGAGAACCTCATGATGGCCGCGGCGCTGGCCGATGGGCGCACCATCCTGGAGAACGCCGCGCGCGAGCCCGAAGTGGTCGACCTGGCCCAGTTGCTGGTCGCCATGGGCGCGCGCATCGAAGGCGCCGGCACCGACCGCATCGTCATCGACGGCGTCGAGCGCCTGCGCGGCGCGTCGCACCGCGTCATGGCCGACCGCATCGAGACCGGCACCTTCCTCTGCGCGGTGGCCGCGGCCGGTGGCGACGTGCTGCTGCGCGGCGCCGAGGCCCGCACGCTGGACGCCACCATCGAGAAGCTGCGCGACGCCGGCGCCCGCATCGAGGCTGGCGAAGGGTGGCTGCGCGTCGCCATGGACGGCCGGCCGCGCGCGGTCAGCGTGCGGACCGCGCCGTACCCGGCCTTCGCCACCGACATGCAGGCGCAGATGATGGCCGTCGACTGCGTCGCCGAAGGCACCGCGGTCATCACGGAAACCATCTTCGAGAACCGCTTCATGCACGTCCAGGAGCTGGTCCGCCTGGGCGCCGACATCACCACCGACGGCCACACCGCCGTGGTCAAGGGCGTGCCCCGGCTGTCCGGCGCCACCGTGATGGCCACCGACCTGCGGGCGTCGGCCGGCCTGGTCATCGCCGGGCTGGTGGCCGAAGGGGAGACCCTGGTCGACCGCATCTACCACCTGGACCGCGGCTACGACGCCATGGAGAAGAAGCTCTCCTCGCTGGGTGCCCGCATCGAGAGGCAGCGGTGAGCGCCGTCCCCGGGCAGGCGTCCGGCTTCCAGGGCATCACGCTGGCGCTGTCCAAGGGCCGCATCTTCGACGACACGGCCCCCTTGTTGGCGGCGGCCGGCATCGAGCTGGTCCGCGACGCCGACCAGTCGCGCGCGCTCATCGTCCCCACGGGCGACCCGTCGCTGCGCCTGATCATCGTGCGCGCCAGCGACGTGCCCACCTACGTGCAATACGGCGGTGCCGACCTCGGCGTGGCCGGCCGCGACGTGTTGCTGGAAAGCGGCGTCGAGGGCCTCTACGCGCCCATCGACCTGGGCATCGGGCGCTGCCGGCTGTGCGTGGCCGCCCCGCGCGGCTTCGACTACGCCAGCGCCGTGCGCCGTGGCGCGCGGCTTCGCATCGCCACCAAGTACGTGCGGGCCGCGCGCGAGCATTTCGCCCGCAAAGGGGTCCACGTGGATCTCATCAAGCTCTACGGCTCGATGGAGCTGGCCCCGCTGGTCGGGCTGGCCGACGCCATCGTCGATGTCGTGTCCACGGGCAGCACGCTGCGCGCCAACGACCTCGTCGAAGTGGAGGAGATCATGCCGATCACCTCGCGGCTGGTGGTCAACCGCGCCTCGCTCAAGACCAAGTCCGCGCTGCTCTCGCCGCTCCTGGCGGCGCTGGAGCGCGCCTCCACGCCATGATCCATCGCCTGGACGCCGCTTCCCCCGACTTCCGCGATCGCCTGTCCGCGCTGCTGGCCTACGAGCCCTCGCAGGATGCGCGGATCGAGCGTGCGGTCGCCGACATCGTGGCCGACGTCCGTGCCCGCGGCGACGCGGCGCTGCTGGAATACACGCGCCGCTTCGACCGCGTCGACGTCCATGAGGCGGCCGCGCTGGAGATCCCCCGCACTGAGCTGGATGCCGCGCTCGACGGCCTTCCGGCCGACCAACGCGACGCGCTCTCGCGGGCGGCGCAGCGGGTGCGCGACTACCACCAGCGCCAGCGCGCCGATTCCTGGAGCTACCAGGAGGCCGACGGCACCGTGCTGGGCCAGAAGATCACGCCGCTGGACCGGGTGGGCCTGTACGTGCCCGGCGGCAAGGCGGCGTATCCGTCCTCGGTGCTGATGAACGCGCTGCCGGCCAAGGTGGCCGGCGTGCCCGAGGTGATCATGGTGGTGCCGACGCCGGACGGCGTGCGCAACCCGCTGGTGCTGGCCGCGGCCGCCATCGCCGGCGTGGACCGTGTCTTCGCCGTGGGCGGGGCGCAGGCCGTCGCGGCGCTGGCCTACGGCACCGCCACCGTGCCGCGCGTGGACAAGATCGTGGGCCCCGGCAACGCCTACGTGGCCGAGGCCAAGCGCCGCGTCTTCGGGCAGGTCGGCATCGACATGATCGCCGGCCCCTCCGAGATCCTGGTGCTGTGCGACGGCACCACCGATCCCGACTGGATCGCGATGGACCTCTTTTCCCAGGCCGAGCACGACGAGATGGCGCAGGCCATCCTGCTGACACCCGATGCGGCCTTCGCCGACCGCGTCGCCGCCGCCATCGAGCGGCTGCTGCCGCAGATGCCGCGTCGCGACACCATCGCCAAGTCCTTGGCCGACCGCGGCGCGCTGGTCACCGTGCGCGACATGGAGCAGGCCTGCGACATCGCCAACGACATCGCGGCCGAGCACCTGGAGATCTCCGCGCAGCAGCCGGACCGCTGGGCCGACCGCATCCGCCACGCCGGCGCCATGTTCCTGGGCGCCTGGTCGTCGGAATCGCTGGGCGACTACTGCGCGGGCCCGAACCACGTGCTGCCGACCATGCGCACCGCGCGATTCTCCTCGCCCCTGGGCGTCTACGACTTCCAGAAGCGCACCAGCATCATCCGCATGTCCCGCGAGGGCGCGCGGACGCTGGGGCCCGTCGCCTCGGTCCTGGCCCGCGGCGAGGGCCTGCAGGCGCATGCCCGCAGCGCCGAGTTGCGGCTGGAGTCCTCCGAATGAGCGGCGTGCCGGAACGCGTGATCCGGCCGGACGTGCGCGCCATGTCCGCCTACCACGTGCCGGACGCCACCGGCTATGTGAAGCTGGACGCCATGGAGAACCCGTACCGGCTGCCGGAAGCGCTGCGCGAGGAACTCGGCCGCCGCCTGGCGGCGGTGTCGCTCAACCGCTACCCGGTGCCGACCTACGCGGCGCTCAAGGACGCGATCGCCACCGGCCAGCACGTGCCCGACGGCTTCTCGCTGGTGCTGGGCAACGGCTCCGACGAGCTCATCTCGATCCTGACCACCGCCGTGGCCCAGCCCGGCGCGCGGGTGCTGGCGCCGCTGCCCGCCTTCGTCATGTACGAGTTGTCGGCGCGGCTGGCCGGCGTGGAGTTCATCGGTGTGCCGCTGACCGAGCGCTTCGAGCTGGATCTCCCGGCCATGAGCGCGGCCATCGCCGCCTACCAGCCCGCCATCGTCTGGCTGCCGTACCCGAACAACCCCACCGGCAACTGCTTCGACGACGCGGTGGTGGCCGAGGTGCTGCGGGTGGCGCCGGGGCTGGTGGTGGTCGACGAGGCCTACCAGCCCTTCGCCCAGGACAGCTGGATGTCGCGGCTGCCCGAGCACCCCAATCTGGCCGTCATGCGCACGGTGTCGAAGCTGGGCCTGGCCGGGTTGCGCCTGGGCTACCTGGCGGCGCGCCCGGACCTGGTCGCCGAACTCGACAAGGTGCGCCCGCCCTACAACGTCAACGTGCTGACCGAAGCCGCGGTGCTCTACGCGCTGGAGCACGCCGACACGCTGGACGCGCAGGCCGACCGCATCCGGGCGGCGCGGCGCGGCCTGTACGACGCGCTGGCCCGCATGCCGGGCGTGCAGCCCTTTCCCACCCGCGCCAACTTCATCCTTTTCCGCGTCGCCGATCCCGCCCGCGCCATGGCGACCTTGCGCCAACGACGCGTGCTGATCAAGGACGTGAGCCGCATGCATCCGCTGCTGGCCGGCTGCCTGCGCGTCACGGTGGGCACGCTGGAAGAGAACCGCGCCTTCGTCGAGGCGCTGGCCGAAGCGGTCGGCGCCGACGGCGCCTGGACCGACTTCTGAGCCGACCGCTGATCCTGCCCGAGGTTTCGCCGTGAACACCGACATCGCCCCCCGGACCGCGCAGGTCGAACGCAACACCGCCGAGACGCGCATCCGCGTGGCCATCGGGCTGGACGGCACCGGCCGCCAGAAGCTGGCGACCGGCGTGGCCTTCCTGGACCACATGCTCGACCAGATCGCCCGCCACGGCCTCATCGACCTCGAGATCGAGGCGCAAGGCGACCTGCACATCGACGCCCACCACACCGTCGAGGACGTCGGCATCACGCTGGGCCAGGCCTTCGCGCGCGCCGTCGGCGACAAGAAGGGCGTGCGCCGCTACGGCCATGCCTACGTGCCGCTGGACGAGGCCCTGTCCCGCGTGGTGGTCGACCTCTCCGGGCGTCCGGGCCTGATGTGGCACGTGCCCTTCACGCGCGCCATGATCGGCAGCTTCGACGTGGACCTGACGCGCGAGTTCTTCCAGGGCTTCGTCAACCACGCGCTGGTCACGCTGCACGTGGACAACCTGCGTGGCGACAACGCGCACCACCAGTGCGAGACCGTGTTCAAGGCCTTCGGCCGGGCGCTGCGCATGGCGGTGGAGCCCGACCCGCGTGCGGCCGGCACCATCCCGTCGACCAAGGGAGCGTTGTAGGCCCATGTCCACGATCGCGGTGGTCGACTACGGCATGGGCAACCTGCGCTCGGTCGCCAAGGCGATCGAGCATGTCGCGCCCAAGCACACGGTGGTGGTCACCGGCGAGGCCGAACGCATCCTGTCGGCCGACCGCGTGGTCTTCCCGGGGCAGGGCGCGATGCCCGATTGCATGAAGTACCTGGAAGCGGCCGGCCTGCGCGAAGCGGTGCTGCGCGCGGCCGAGACCAAGCCGCTCTTCGGCGTGTGCGTCGGCGAGCAGATGCTCTTCGAGCGCAGCGCCGAGGGACCCACCGACGGGCTGGGCATCCTGGCCGGCAGCGTCGAGCGCTTCCCGGCCGGCATGCGCGACGAGGGCGCCGCCGCCGGCACGGGCCGCCTGAAGGTGCCGCACATGGGCTGGAACCGCGTCGCGCAGTCGCAGGCCCACCACCCCATGTGGGCCGGCATTCCCGATGGGTCCTACTACTACTTCGTGCACAGCTTCTACGCTGTGCCCGCCGACCCGGCCGTGGTCGCGGGCCGCACGGACTATGGCGTGCCCGGCTTTACCTGCGCGGTGGCCGAGGCTAATATCTTCGCGACCCAGTTCCACCCGGAAAAGAGCGCGGCGTACGGGCTCAAGCTCTACGAGAATTTCGTCGCCTGGCGGCCCTGAAGCGCCGCCACCAGCCACCGAGGACCGGCGGCCCCACGGCCGACCGTCCCGTTCCAGCGGCGAAGCCGCCCACCCCAGCGCCACTTCGCTTCCCAGCCTTCCATCATGCTCCTGATTCCGGCGATCGATCTCAAGGACGGCCGCTGCGTGCGGCTGCGTCAAGGCGACATGGACGACGCCACCGTCTTCGCGGACGACCCGGCCGAATTCGCGTCGCGGTGGCTCGCGCTCGGTGCGCGACGCCTGCACCTGGTGGACCTGAACGGCGCGGTGGCCGGCCGCCCGCGCAACGAGGCCGCCGTCAAGGCCATCGTCGCGGCCGTGGGGCACCGCATCCCGGTGCAGCTGGGCGGCGGCATCCGTGACCTCGACACCATCGAGCGCTACCTGGACGACGGCATCGCCTACGTCATCATCGGCACCGCCGCGGTCAAGAACCCCGGCTTCCTGCACGACGCCTGCGGCGCCTTCCCCGGCCAGATCATGGTCGGGCTGGACGCCAAGGACGGCAAGGTCGCCACCGACGGCTGGAGCAAGCTCACCGGCCACGACGTGGTCGACCTGGCCCGCAAGTTCGAGGACTACGGCGTCGAGGGCATCATCTACACCGACATCGGCCGGGACGGCATGCTGTCCGGCGTGAACGTGGACGCCACGGTGCGGCTGGCTCGCGAGGTGCGCGTGCCGGTGATCGCCTCGGGCGGCGTGGGCGGCATCGAGGACGTCGAGCGCCTGTGCGAAGTCGAGGACGAAGGCGTCGAAGCGGTGATCCTGGGCCGCGCCCTCTACGAGGGCAAGCTCGACTTCGCGGCCGCGCAAGCCCGCGCCGACGAGCTCAACGGCGTCACCAGCGGCGAGCTGTCCGGCGGCGGGTCCGAGGACGCCGCGGCCTGATGCTCACCAAGCGCATCATCCCCTGTCTCGACGTCACCGCCGGCCGCGTCGTCAAGGGCACCAACTTCATCGAGTTGCGCGACGCCGGCGACCCGGTGGAAGTGGCCCGCCGCTACGACGCCGAAGGCGCCGACGAGCTCACGTTCCTGGACATCACGGCGTCGTCCGACGAGCGCGACATCATCCTGCACGTCATCGAGGCCGTGGCCAGCGAAGTCTTCATCCCGCTGACCGTGGGCGGCGGCGTCCGCCAGGTCGCGGACATCCGGCGGTTGCTCAACGCCGGCGCCGACAAGATCTCGATGAACACCGCCGCCGTGCAGGACCCGCGGCTGGTCGCCGACGCCTCGGCGCGCTACGGGGCCCAGTGCATCGTCGTGGCCATCGACGCCAAGCAGGTCGCCCCGGGCCGCTGGGAGGTCTTCACCCATGGCGGACGGCGCGGCACCGGCCGCGACGCCATCGAATGGGCCGACCATGTCGCCCGCCTTGGCGCGGGCGAGATCCTGCTCACCAGCATGGACCGCGACGGCACGCGCGCCGGCTTCGACCTGGCGCTCACGCGCGCGGTGGCCGACGCGGTGCCCATCCCCGTCATCGCCTCCGGTGGCGTGGGCAACCTCGACCACCTTGCCGACGGCGTCACCGAGGGCGGGGCGGATGCCGTGCTGGCGGCCAGCATCTTCCATTTCGGCGAGCACACGGTGCGCGCGGCCAAGGAGCACATGGCGGCGCGCGGCATCGCGGTGCGGCTGGACTGACGCAAAGCGAAGGGAGACGCGCGCCTTGACGACCTCGGACGGCTCCGCCGCGAGCCCTTCCATCCCGTCGGCCGACTGGCTGGACGCCGTCCGCTTCGACGGCCGCGGCCTGGTCACGGCCGTCGCGCAGGAAGCGGGCAGCGGCCGCGTGCTCATGGTGGCCTGGATGAACCGGGAGTCGCTCGTCGAGACCGCGGCCACCGGCCGCGCGGTCTACTGGTCGCGCTCGCGCAACCGCCTTTGGCGCAAGGGCGAAGAGAGCGGCCATGTCCAGGCCGTGCGCGAGATCCGGCTGGACTGCGACGGCGACACCGTGCTGCTCATGGTCGACCAAGCCGGCGGCGCCGCTTGCCACACCGGCCGGCATTCGTGCTTCTACTCGCGCCTGCAGGACGGCGGCTGGGTGACCACCGACCCCGTGCTGGTGGACCCCGAAAGGCTGTACCGATGAGCGGCCCCGCCCGACCGGTCGGCGGGCCGGCGCAGCCGCCGGCCCACGACGAGATCCTGTCGCGCCTGGCGCAAGTGATCGAATCGCGCCGCGGTGGCGATCCGGACAAGTCCTATGTTGCGCGGCTGCTCTCGCGCAGCGAGGATGCGGTGCTGAAGAAGATCGGCGAAGAAGCCACCGAATGCGTCATGGCCGCCAAGGACGGCGCGCCCGACCGCATCGTGGCCGAGTGCGCGGACCTGTGGTTCCACTGTCTGGTCATGCTGGCGCGATACGGCCGTGGCCCCGGCGACGTGCTGGCCGAGCTGGCGCGCCGCGAGGGCCTGTCCGGCCTGGACGAGAAGGCCGCCCGCAAGGCGGGCGAACGCGACGCGCAAGACGGGAACGGACGACATGGACAAGCCTGACTGCATCTTCTGCCGGATCGCGCGGGGCGAGATCCCCTCGCGCAAGGTCTACGAGGACGACGACATCCTCGCCTTCCACGACATCTCGCCGTCGGCGCCGGTGCATTTCCTGATCGTCCCCAAGATCCACGTCGAGAACCTGTACGACGCGGACCTGCGGCACCAGGCGCTGCTGGGAAAGATCATGGGCATGACGGGCCGGCTGGCGCGGGAACAGGGTTGCGAAGACGGCTTCCGCGTCGTGGTCAACAACGGCAGGGTGGGACGGCAGGAGGTGTATCATCTGCACGTCCACGTGATGGGCGGCACCGAGCCGCTTGGCTCCGGCATGAATCGCCGGTAAGGAGAAGGTTATGGGAGCGATGAGCATTTGGCACTGGCTGATCGTGCTGGTGATCATCATGCTGGTGTTCGGCACGAAGAAGCTCCGCAACATCGGCCAGGACCTGGGCGGCGCGGTGAAGGGCTTCAAGGAAGGCGTCAAGGACGGCACCGCTGCCGACCCCGTCGCCAAGACCAGCGATCCGGGCGCGGCCCGAACGATCGACGTCGACGCCAAGGAAAAAGAGCGGGTCTGACCGCCGCCCGCACGCGCCCCGTTGCGCGAACGAGCGGCCCCGCGGCCGCTCGTTGCGTTTCTGCGGCGCGTCGCGTGTCCTGACACGAACCCGATCCCCGGGGCCTGACGCCTGCCATGTTCGACTTCGGCTTTTCCGAGATGATGGTCGTCGCGGTCATCGCGCTGATCGTGCTCGGCCCCGAGAAGCTGCCGCGCGTGGCGCGCCAGGCTGGCCAGTGGATGGGCAAGCTGCAGCGCTACGTCGCAGACGTCAAGACCGACATCAACCGCCAGATGGAGCTCGACGAGCTCAGGCGCGTGCAGGAAGAGTTGAAGGGCGCGGCGCAGTCGTTGCAGGCCGAGGTCACCAGCGCCGTGTCCGGGCTGCAGACCGAGGTCGACTCCTTGCATCGCGAGCTCGACGCCGTCGAGGACACGCTGTCGCCCGGGCACGACGGCCATGGCATCGCGCCGCCGGAGCCGGCTCCCACCGACTGGGACAAAGTCTACGCATTGCGCCGCACTCGCGAGCGCATCAAGGAGCGCCGACGCGATCGCGCCAAGGAGCTCGCGTTGTTGAGGAAGCTGCGTTGAAGTTCAAGCTCAAGCCTTCCAAGGCCAAGCAGGAGCCGCAGGAGGAGAGCTTCGTCTCGCACCTGGTCGAGCTGCGCGACCGGCTGATCCGGTCGCTGATCGTGTTGCTCGTGCTGTTCGGCGTCGCGTTCTACTTCTCGGGCGAGCTGGTCCAGTTCCTGGCCCAGCCGCTCTACAAGGCGATGCCCCCGGGCTCGCAACTCATCACGACCGACTTGGCGGGCACCTTCTTCACGCTTACCAAGGTCTCGTTCATGACCGCCGTGCTGGCGGGGCTTCCCTTCCTGCTCTACCAGGTGTGGGCCTTCGTGGCGCCGGGCCTGTACGAGCACGAGAAGCGCTTCGCCGTGCCGCTGATGGTGTCCAGCGTCTTCTTCCTGCTGGTGGGCATCGGCTTCGCCTACTGGTTCGTGCTGCCGGCCGCCTACCACTTCTTCCTGCAGTTCGCGCAGGCGGCCGGCACCAACGCCATGCAGGACATCCAGAAGTACTGGGATTTCACGCTGGCCATCTTCTTCGGCTTCGGGCTGTGCTTCGAGCTGCCCGTGGTCGAGATGCTGCTGGTCAAGCTGGGCATGGTCACGCAGCAGCAGCTGCGCGAGGCGCGCCGCTACGTGGTCGTCGGCGCCTTCGTGGTGGCGGCCGTGCTCACGCCGCCCGACGTCCTGAGCCAGTTCATGCTCGCCATTCCGCTGATCCTGCTCTACGAGCTCGGCATCGTGCTCGCCGGCTTCGTGAAAGCCCGCAGCCGCGGGCCGAGCGAGGACGGCACGGCCGAATCCTCGGCGCACGCGTCGGACTCCCCGTCCTCGCCCTCCTGATCGTTCCGCCCCGTCCGGCGGCGCCGACGCCGTCCGGAATCCCGTTGCCTGGCCCTCGGTGCTGACGATCGTCTGACCCGGGGCACGATGCTTGCCCCTCCCAAGGCATCGAAGTCACTCCAGGCAACCTTCGCCGACAGCCCGGGCCTTCACTGGACCGGTTCCCCGTCGGCAAGTCCTCATCGATGGAAACCAACACAGGCCGGGCGGTCGACGACCGCCGCATGCCATCGCCGGGCGACCGGGTGCGGGACATCGACGGCGTCGAAGCCGTCGTCGAGTCCGTCCACGGTCGGGTCGACGGCCTGGCCGCGGTTGCCCCGGCCGAAGGCCCGGCCGTGACGTCCGGCAGCCTTGGTGCTGCCGCGGCGTCGCCGGAGCCGATGGTGGCCATGCGCGGCGTCGACGGACGCGCCTTCCGCCTGCCGCTGTCCCTGCTGGCGCGCGGCACGCACGACGACTGGCAGGCGCAGGTCGCGCTGGCCGAGGTGGCCTTGGCCCACGGCGCGCCGGTGGTGGGCGCGGACGGACCGGAGGAGCTGGCGCTCGGCGAGCGCCTGGTCGTGCCCGTGGTCGAGGAATCGCTGGAGCTCTCCAAGCGCGTGGTGGATCGCGGTGGTTGGCGGATCACGCGGCGCGTCGAGTCGCGCCAGGAGACCGTCGACGAGCCGCTGATCCGCGAGGACGTGCGGATCGAGCGTCGTCCGGTGGACCGCTTGCTGCCGGCAGACCAGCCGCCGCCTGCCATCCGGCACGAAGGCGACGTCATGGTGGTGCCGGTGCTCGAAGAAGTGCTCGTGGTGGAAAAGCGGCTGGTGCTCCGCGAGGAGTTGCTGGTCCATCGCGAGCGAACGGAGTTCCGTGCGCCGCAGCAGGTGCTGCTGCGCCGCGAACAGGTCTCGGTGGACCGCATCGACGCCGTGGAGGGGCGCTCCGACGCCAGCTCCGGGCTGGCGGCGGACGGGCGCGCCTCATAGGGCGCGCGGCGCCCCGGGGCGCCTTCACCGAAGGTTCAAAGCATTCACTCCCCCTCAGAAAGGTGACATCAGATGGACAGCACCATTGTCGGAATGTTCGATAGCCACAGCGACGCGATGCAGGCGCGCGACGCCCTGCTGGCCGCGGGTTTCGCCAGCTCGCAAGTCCGGATGCAAGGCGGGGACGACAGCACCCTGACGGACAGCACGACCAGCACCACGACCGGGACCACCCGCATGCCGGTGCATGACGACCATGGCAGTGGCGGCATCGGCGGATTCTTCCGCTCGCTGTTCGGCATGGACGAGCGCGACGAATACGTCGGCGCCTACTCCGAAGGCGTGCGCCGCGGCGGTGCGGTGCTCGCCGTCGACGTCCGCGACGACGACGAGATCACGCGGGCCGAAGACATCATGAACCGCTACGGCGCCGTCGACGTGGACGAGCGCGCCGCGCAGTGGCGCCAGGAAGGCTGGAGCCACGAGTCCAGCACCTACGGCACCACCAGCCCCGGCCTGATGCCCGACAGCAGCCTGACCGGCACCGGCACGACGGCCGGCACGACGACGGGGCTGGCGGCAGGCGCGTCGATGGACACGGCGGCCACCCGTCGGTCGACCACCGACACGACGATGGCGACGGGCGAGACCGCCAGCATCCCGGTGGTGCAGGAAGAGCTGCGCATCGGCAAGCGTGCCATCCAGCGCGGCGGACTGCGCGTGTTCTCGCGCCTGGTCGAGACCCCGGTCGAGGAGACCGTGTCCCTGCGCGAAGAGCGCGCGACCATCGAGCGCCATGCGGTCGACCGTCCCGCCACTGAAGCCGACTTGGCCACGCTGCGTGACGGCGTGATCGAGGTGCGCGAGAACAGCGAAGAGGTCGTCGCCCAGAAAGTGGCCCGCGTGACCGAGGAGATCCAGGTCGGCAAGCAGGTCACCGAGCGCCAGGAAACCGTGCGCGACACGGTGCGTCACACCGACGTGCGCGTGGAGGAAGTCGGCGATCACGCGATGGCCAATCGCCTCGACACGGACCGCGTCGAAACCGACCGCAACGACCGGACCGTGGGCGAGCGCATCAAGGACGCGCTGGACCCGACCGACAACAAGCGCAGCAAACCGCGCTGATGCGTTGATGGCCTGATGCGCTGACGCCGACGCGCTGGCCAGCCGCGCGCCGGTCCGACCGGCGCGATCCGGCAAGCGTCGCACCCCGGGCGCCGTCCGTGGCAGGCTTCAGAGCCGGCCCGGCCGGCGCCTTTTCATTCCCGTCGCTGCACCGGCTGCGGTACCGGGCGCTTGCCGACCGTCACCGCCAGGTCCAGCTCGCGGCCGTCGCGCAGGAACCGCAGCCGCGCGCGGGACCCGGGTTGCAGTTGCGCCACCAGGTTGAGCATCGAGGCCGTGTCGGTGACCGGGCGGCCCTCCACGTCCACCAGGATGTCGCCGACGCGAACGCCGGCCGAGTCCGCCGGGCCGCCGCGCACCAGGCCCGCGATGATCGCGCCGTCCTTGCGGGGCAGCCGGAACGCCTCGGCCAGCTCGGGCGTGACGTCTTGCGGCTCCACGCCGATGTAGCCCCGCACCACCGTGCCGTTCTTGAGGATCGAGTCCATCACCTGCTCGGCGGTGGTCGCCGGGATGGCGAATCCGATGCCGAGCGAGCCGCCCGTGCGCGAGTAGATGGCCGTGTTGATGCCCAACAAGCGGCCGTTGGTGTCGATCAGCGCGCCGCCCGAATTGCCCGGGTTGATGGCGGCGTCGGTCTGGATGAAGTTCTCGAAGGTGTTGATGCCGAGCTGGGTGCGGCCCGTCGCGCTGACGATGCCCATGGTGACGGTCTGCCCCACGCCGAAGGGGTTGCCGATCGCCAGCACCACGTCGCCCACGCGCGTGCCCGCCACGTCGCCGAAGGCCAGCGTGGGCAGGTCGCGCAGGCCGACGCGAAGCACCGCCAGGTCGGTCTCCGGGTCGCTGCCCACCAGGTTGGCACGGGCGCGGCGGCCGTCGGCCAGGGCGATCTCGATCTGGTCGGCCCCGTCGACGACGTGGTGGTTGGTCAGGATGACGCCGTCGCCCACGATCACGCCCGAGCCCAGGCTGGCGGCGCGGTCGCGCTGGGCGAAGCGGTCGCCGAAGAAGCGCCGCAGGCCCGGATCGTCCAGCAGGGGGTGCTCCGGCGGCAGCCGGCGCTCCTTGCTGGTGAAGATGTTCACCACCGCCGGTTGCGCCAGCCGGGCGGCCTCGGCGTATGACAGAATCGCCGGCGAGCGGGTTCCGTCGGCCGGCAGCGCCTGGCCCGGCCGGGCGTCCGCGGCGGGCTCGGCGCGCTGGGGCAGGGCGGGCGGGCGGGCCGCCGTGGCGCCCGGGCCGGTCGCCAGGGGCGCAGGCAGCCATTCCGGCTTGAACACGGACAGCACGAACAGCCAGGCCACGACCACGGTCGTCGCCTGCGCAAACCACAGCCACAGCTTCTTGGGCATTTCAGGGATGCAAGCCGGTCAGGTCTCGGATTCGGGATGCTCGCGCGAAGCGTTGGCGCGTTGGATCGACGAATCGTTGGAGGTGAGTCGTTTCGCCGATTATTGCCCGAACGGCTTGCAGGTGGAAGGAAGCGGGCGCATCCGCCGCATGGTCGGGGGCGTCACGGCCAGCCTGGCGCTGGTGGACGCCGCGGTCGAGCGCGGCGCCGACGCCATCCTGGTGCACCACGGCTGGTTCTGGCGGGGCGAGGACCCGCGCGTCGTCGGCACGCGACGCGAGCGGCTCAAGCGGCTGCTCGCGCACGACATCAACCTCTTCGCCTACCACCTGCCCCTGGATGCGCACCCGGCGATGGGCAACAACGCGCAACTGGCCCGGGTGCTGGAGTGGACGCCGCAGGCGCGCTTCGGCAAGGACGGCATCGGCATGCTGGGCGTGCCGTCGCAGGGCGATCCAGCGTCGGAGGGCCAGGGGCCGCTCACGGCGTCCGAGATCGCGCGACGCGTGGCCGAACGGCTCGGCCGCGTGCCGCTCCTGGTCGGCGACCCGGACCGTCCGGTGCGTCGGGTCGCCTGGTGCACCGGCGCGGCGCAGTCCTGGCTGCAGGAGGCGATCGACGCGGGCGCCGACCTCTACCTGTCCGGCGAGATCTCGGAGCCCACCGTCCATCTTGCGCGCGAAGCCGGCGTGGCCTACCTGGCTGCCGGCCACCACGCCACCGAGCGCTACGGCGTGCAGGCGCTGGGCCGAGCCGCCGCCGCGGCGCTGGGCATCGACTTCGAGTTCGTCGACATCGACAACCCGGCCTAGCGGAAGCGGGCCCGGGGGTCAGGCCCGCGGGCGTTCGTGCGCCAGGAGGTCCCGGATGTCTTTCAGGTAGGACTCGGAAGCGGACGGCTCGGCCGGGGCGGTCTGGGGGTCGAGCACGTTGCGCCAGCGATTGACCTGCTTGACGAGCAGGAAGATCACGAACGCCAGCAGCAGGAAGTTGATGAGGATGGTGATGAAGCTGCCGTAAGCGAAGATCGGCACGCCCGCCTTCTTGAGCGCGTCGAAGGTGCGCGGCACGCCCTCGGGGGCGGTGCCGAGCACGACGAACAGGTTCGTGAAGTCAAGGCGCCCGCCGAACAGCGCGCTGATCACCGGCATGATGATGTCGTTGACCAATGACTCGACGATCTTGCCGAACGCGGCGCCGATGATGACGCCCACGGCCAGGTCGATCACATTGCCTTTCACCGCGAACGCGCGAAACTCGCTGATCATTCCCATTTACTACCTCCCTCTGGTATCGCGTGGCCCGGTGCCCGGCGCCGCCACGACGCACGCCGCCACCGTGTGCGGCGAAACGTCGCGTAACTGAGCACGCGAGGCGTGGACCTGTCCGAGCGGCCGGGGTGATCGGATAGAATAACGGGTTTGTTGGGCGCATTGCGCGCCTGGCAGGTGCGTGGTTTCGTGCACCTGCCCGTGCGCCTTGCCTTCGAGCGTCACCCATTTCCTGAGCTTCACCGGACACCCATGGACGACACCATCAATCCGCCCGATCCCTCCCGTCGGCGCTGGCTCGCGGCGACCGGCGTGGCCGGGGCCGCCGGCGCCGGCTTCGTCGCGGTTCCCTTCGTCAGCAGCTTCCAGCCTTCCGAGCGTGCCAAGGCCGCAGGCGCCCCGGTCGAGGTCGACATCGGCGGCATGGCGCCGGGCGAGCTCAAGCGCATCGAATGGCGCGGCAAGCCGGTGTGGGTGCTGCGCCGCACGCCGGAAATGCTGGCCACGGTGCAGTCGGTGGACGCCCAGGTCGCCGACCCCACCTCCGAGCGCACGGCCTACCCGACGCCGGACTACGCCAAGAATCCCCACCGCTCGATCAAGCCGGAATTCCTGGTGGTGGTGGGCATCTGCTCGCACCTGGGCTGCTCGCCCAGTGAAAAGTTCCAGCCCGGGCCGCAGCCGTCGCTGCCCGACGACTGGCAGGGCGGGTTCCTGTGCCCCTGCCACGGCTCCACCTTCGACCTGGCCGGCCGCGTGTTCAAGAACAAGCCCGCGCCCGACAACCTCGAGGTGCCGCCGCACATGTACCTCACCGACACCCGCATCCTGATCGGCGAAGACAAGACCGCCTGAACCGCGCCCGCGGCGTTGACGGCACAGCATCGAGGCACACACGCACATGGCAGCAGAAAAGCAAGTCACGACCACGGGCCTCCTGGGCTGGGTCGACCAGCGGTTCCCGCTGACGTCGCTCTGGAAAGGCCACATGGCCGAGTACTACGCGCCGAAGAACTTCAACTTCTGGTACTACTTCGGCTCGCTCGCGCTGCTGGTGCTGGTCATCCAGATCCTCACCGGCATCTTCCTGGTGATGCACTACAAGCCGGACGCGGCGATGGCCTTCGCGTCGGTCGAGTACATCATGCGCGACGTGCCCTACGGCTGGCTGATCCGGTACATGCACTCCACGGGCGCCTCGGCGTTCTTCGTGGTGGTGTACCTGCACATGTTCCGCGGGCTGATCTACGGCTCGTACCGCAAGCCGCGCGAACTCATCTGGATCTTCGGCTGCCTGATCTTCCTGTGCCTGATGGCCGAGGCCTTCTTCGGCTACCTGCTCCCCTGGGGCCAGATGTCGTACTGGGGCGCGCAGGTGATCGTGAACCTGTTCGCCGCCATCCCCTTCATCGGGCCTGACCTGTCGGTCTGGATCCGCGGCGACTTCGTCGTGGGCGACGCCACGCTGAACCGGTTCTTCGCGTTCCACGTCATCGCCATCCCGCTGGTGCTGATCGGCCTGATCGCGGCGCACATCGTCGCGTTGCACGAAGTCGGCTCCAACAACCCCGACGGCATCGAGATCAAGGCCAAGAAGGACGAGCAGGGCCGCCCGCTGGACGGCATCCCGTTCCACCCGTATTACTCGGTGCACGACCTGATCGGCGTGACGGGCTTCCTGATCGTCTTCTCCTACGTGATCTTCTTCGCGCCGGAGTTCGGCGGGTACTTCCTGGAATACAACAACTTCATCCCGGCCGACCCGCTCAAGACGCCGGCCCACATCGCCCCGGTCTGGTACTTCACGCCCTTCTACACGGTGCTCCGGGCCATCACCGAAGACTTCCTGTTCTGGTGGCTGGTTCCGGCGATCGCGCTGTACGTGATCCTGGTGTGGCTCACGGCGCGCACCTTCATGGCCAAGCTGGTGGCCACGGGCGTGGGCCTGGCGCTGGTGGCGGGCTTCTTCCTGATCGACGCCAAGTTCTGGGGCGTGGTCGCGATGGGCGCGGCCGTGGTGATCCTGTTCGGCCTGCCGTGGCTGGACCGCAGCCCGGTGCGCTCGATCCGGTACCGCCCCGATTGGCACAAGTACGTGTACACGGTGTTCGTGGTCGCCTTCGTCGTGCTGGGCTACTACGGCACGCAGCCGCCGTCGCCCGCCGGCAACCTGATCTCGCAGATCGGCACGCTCATCTACTTCGGCTTCTTCGCGTTGATGCCGTGGTGGAGCGGGCTGGGCAAATTCAAGGCGCCGCCCGAGCGCGTCACCTACAGCCCGCACTGACGGGCCGCCCACGGCAACGATGCGTCTGAACGAAGGACCGAAGATGATCCGCAAGATCCTGACCAAGCTCGCCCTGGGGCTCGCTGTCGCGGCCGGCGCCGTGGGTGGCGCCGCCGCGGCCGAAGGCGGCTACCCGCTCGACTTCTTCCCGCAGAACAAGCTCACCGAGATGCCGTCGCTGCAGAACGGCGCCCGCATCTTCGTGAACCAGTGCCTGAACTGCCATTCCGCGGCGTTGATGCGCTACAACCGCCTGACCGACATCGGCCTGACCGAAGAGCAGATCCGCAAGAACCTGCTCTTCACGGCCGACAAGGTCGGCGAGCCGATGAAGACCTCCATGAGCCCGCGCGACGCCAAGGAGTGGTTCGGCGCCATGCCGCCGGACCTGTCGGTGATCGCGCGTGCGCGCAACTCGCAGCACGGCAGCGGCGCCGACTGGCTCTACACCTACCTGCGCGCCTACTACCGCGACGCCACCCGCTCCACGGGCTGGAACAACGCGGTGTTCGCCAACGTGGGCATGCCGCACGTGTTCTGGGAGCAGCAAGGCCCCCGCCGCGGTGCCATGATCGAAGAGATCAAGGAAGTCAAGGACGAGAAGAGCGGCAAGGTCACCGGCATGGTGCGCCACGTCGTCACCTTCAGCGAGACCGGCGTGCGCTCGGAGAAGACCGAGCCCCTGTCGGACGACGCCCACGCGCACACCGGTTCCACCATCAAGCTGGGCCGGGCCGAGGGCGGCACGATGAACGCGCAGCAGTTCGACGACATGGTCGGCGACCTGGTGGCCTACATCTCGTTCATGTCCGACCCGACCGCGCAGGTGCGCAAGCGCATGGGCGTGGGGGTGCTGCTGTTCCTCGCCGTGATGTTCGTGTTCGTCTGGCGCTTGAACGCGTCTTACTGGAAACACGTGAAGTGACCGCGCGCGTCCCGATCTTGCCAAGTTCGTTTCCCAAGGAGCCGCGGCCATGATGGTGCTGTATTCCGGCACGACCTGCCCGTTCTCGCAGCGCTGCCGCTTCGTGCTGTTCGAGAAGGGCATGGACTTCGAGATCCGCGACGTCGATCTCTACAACAAGCCCGAGGACATCTCGATCATGAACCCGTACGGCCAGGTCCCCATCCTGGTCGAGCGGGACCTGATCCTGTACGAGTCCAACATCATCAACGAGTACATCGACGAGCGCTTCCCGCATCCGCAGCTCATGCCCGCGGATCCGGTGATGCGTGCCCGCGCGCGGCTGTTCCTGTTCAACTTCGAGCGCGAGCTCTTCGTGCACGTGCAGACGCTGGAAAAGCGCGAGCACACCAAGGACTCCTCGAAGCTGATGGAGAAGGCGCGCATCCAGATCCGCGACCGCCTCACCCAGCTCACGCCGATCTTCGTCAAGAACAAGTTCATGCTGGGCGAAGAGTTCTCCATGCTCGACGTGGCCATCGCCCCGCTGCTGTGGCGCCTGGACCACTACGGCATCGAGATGCCCAAGACCGCCGCCCCGCTGATGAAGTACGCCGAACGCATCTTCTCGCGCCCGGCCTACATCGAGGCGCTCACGCCCTCCGAGAAGGTGATGCGCCGCTGAGCCGGCCGCGGGCGCCGCTGCTGCCGCGGCGGCGCCTTCGCCCTCCGGGCGGCCGGGTATCATCCGCCCCATGCCCGACATCTCGACCAAGCCCTACCTCATCCGCGCCATCCATGAATGGTGCGCGGACTGCGGCCACACGCCCTACCTCGCGGTGGCCGTGGACGAGCGCACCGTGGTGCCCCGCGCCTACGTCAAGAACGGCGAGATCGTCTTGAACGTGTCGATGGCCGCCACGCAGCGGTTGGCCATCGGCAACGACCTGATCCAGTTCCAGGCGCGCTTCGGAGGCATGGCGCACGAGCTCTCCATCCCAGTGGAGAACGTCACCGCCATCTACGCGCGCGAGACCGGCCATGGGATGGCCTTCGACGTGCCCAAGGCGCCGGCCGTCCTCGATGGCGGGCCGGACTCCGGGCCGCAGGGGCGGGCCGAACGCAGCAACCGCGGCGACGGGAACGTGCCGGAGCGGCCCACGGCGCCCCCACGCAAATCCCGGCCCACGGCCGTTCCGCCCGCGCCGCGGCCGGTGGAGGGCGAGGCGTCGGCCGCGCCCTCCGTGGTCCAGCAGCCGCGTGGCGATACGGACGCGGCGCCGGTGCCGACGCCTGCGTCCACGGGGCCCAAGCTGCTGCCGCCGCCGGCGGCCCAGTCCCGCGAAGACGGCGCATCGGTCGACGGCGCGCGTGATGCCGCGCTGCCGGCTGATGGCGCAACGACGATGGGCGAGACGGGCGGTGCCATTCCGCACGACGGACGTGCTTCGCCCGCCGATGCGGCCGTCCTCGCCCAGACATCGGACGCCCAGACGGTCCAGCCCGATGCACCCGCGCTCAGTCCCGACGGCACCAATTCGGACGGAGCCGCCCCCGACGGTCGCGGCCCGGACGACAGCGGGCCGCGGCCGCGCCGCAGCGGCCGTCCCAAGCTCACGCGGGTGAAGTAGGCCTCGCGTCGGCAAGCGTCTCTCCAGTTTTCCCAGTGCCGGCTTAGCTCAGTTGGTAGAGCAACCGCCTTGTAAGCGGTAGGTCATCCGTTCGAGTCGGATAGCCGGCACCAAGCATTCATGCGGGTTGCACGTTCACGGTGTTGTCCCGCAAGGGCGCCCGTTTCGGTTTCGGATACCACTTCGGATACCAGTCAGCCCCGACTCATGAACATCCGTCACGCGATTGGTGGGATTACGCTGCCCCCGGAGCCCTACGTCGTGGACATCGGAGCGTTCGTCTTCGCCTTCGCGTATCTGGAGGGGAGCGTTGTTGACTTGATTGAACGCTTAGACCCGGGCAAGGCCATCGGGCCGGAGATGTTCGACGCGGGGCCCACAGCGAGCCGGTACAAGTCGATGCTCTCCGGCGCGATCGATGCAGCCAGCGACCGCATAGGAGCAGCTACGGAAGCTGAACTGCGCCAGCTGGTCGAAGGATTCGACGTGCTGATCCGCGCACGAAACGACGTGCTGCACGCTCGTCCCATGACCGCGCCCGATGGAACCCAAAGGCTCTATCGTTGGGGCATGGGCCGCGCAATAGAGATCACGGCCGAGGGGCTGCGGGCCGCCGCCGTGCAGTTCGCTGAGGCCGCTGTCGCTAACAACAGAGTCTGCAGTCGATTGCTATAGCGGCACATGCTGTGCGCGCAAACTCCACTCGGCCGGGGTTGCGCAAGCAGCCGTGAGGCGCCAAGCGCGGCGGTATGCCGCTTGGGCCTCGGCTGCGGCCGCATCCCGCGGGCCGCCAGCGCCGGCGCGCACCGATGAGATGGACGCGGCGATCGCGGCGTAGCTGATCGTGACGCCAGCAGCAATCGGAATTCCGGCGGCGCCGACAGCGGCCGCCGTGCCCAGGTAGGCCAAGGCCGGCAAAAGGAAGGGCATAGCTTAGTTCTCCTTAATCGTGGCGGGTTTCTGCTCGAGCTGGTCGAGCACTTGATCCAGCCGGCCGCGGTCGATGGACTCGGCTGCGTCCCAGGCACCCGACGCGATCGCCGCGGCCGTCTGGGCAAAGCGGCTCCGCATCTCGAGCACGTCGCCTTCGGGCACCAGCACTTCGCCGGTGGCGGCATCTTCGAGCCATAAGGTTTCCTCGCTGCCGGAAAACGCGGGCACCTCGACGAGCGACAGTTCGGGGACGAACATCACGCGCAGGTAATCCACTTGGACGAGCTGGCCGCCGGGGCGCGCGGATGCGGCGGTACCTTCGGCCGCAGCGACGAAGAGCGCCGACACACCGATCAGCCGCTCAGGGACGAGCCAGACAAGATCCGCGATCAGTGCCGCGTCGTCGATCGTGGCCACGAAGCGCAACCCGTCGGCGGCCGCGTGGAATGCAAGCTCGGAGCCGGCGCCGCCATAGTCCTGTCGAGGATCGTGCTCGAGCAGCAGCCGCGTGGCTGCCCAGGCCTGGGGGTCATCGAAGCAGCCCGGCTGCAGCCGCATCGACACGGCCAGGCGGTGCCCGGTGTCGGTCTGCGCGGCGCCCGGCTCGGACCACGCCCCGAAGGGCGCGACCAGGCCATGCAGGCGCGCGCGGCGCGGCAGCGGCTTGCCATTGGGCCCAACGCGCGGCGGCGTGCCGACCGGGCGCCAGGAGGGGCGCGAACGGCCATTCGATGGACTGTCGGTCAGGATCATCAGCGGCCTTCATACTCGAAATAGGCCGGCTGCACCGCACTCGTCGACACGGGTCGGCCGGTACGCTGAAATGCCTTCAGCTGCGCGTCCGTTGCCTGCTCAGCTTGGCGGTTGCGGATCAGGCGGCGGGCCAGCCGCTCCGGCAGCTCGATCACGTCGCCCAGCTGCGCGTCGAGCAGCTCGGGCGAAGGCCGGGAGGTCTGCAGGCGCACCGCAAGCACGCGGTCGCCATAGTCGGCGGCCTCGTCCTCCTGCTCGCGCAGCTCCGCCTCGATCGCCTCGATCCGGGCCTCGATCAGTTCCGGCTCGAAGTGCGTGGTAACGGCCGCGCCGCTGTCGGTGGGATCGTACCCAAGGGAGCGTGCGAGATCGCGCGCCGCCTCGTCCTCGTCGTTGAGCGCGTCGAGGGCATGCAGCGCAGCCAGGACGCGACGCAGGCGGGCCAGCCGGTCGGGCCCGCGGTCCTGCCACCACTGGCGAGAGATCTCCCGCTCGACCCGGGCGAGCTCTTCGGCCGCAACCGGCAGGGCGGCCTTCACGGCTTCGCGCGCCGATGCCACGCGGTCCAGGCTGTCGTCGGCCTCGATCAATGCTGTCTCGCCGCGCATGTAGCGCCGGGCGCGTTCATAGAGGTTGGGCCTGGCAGCCGGCGCCACGCCGCGCAGCTGGTCGTAGCGCAAATCGAGGTCGGCCAGCGCGTCGCGAAGCTGTGCCACCTCGGTGTAGGCGGCGATCCAACGCGGGTCTTGGTGCAAGCCAGCGCTCGCGGCGGGTGCGGTCTTGGTCATGGCCGCTTTGCTCATCGCGTCACCTTCGGGGCGGCGCTGGCGCGGCGTGCGGCCTGCGCGGAGATGGAGGCGGACTTGTGGAGACCGGCCGCAACAGCAAGGCTCGGCAGTCGGCCGGCGGGCGATTGGCTCTGTGCACGTAGGAAGTCGGTGTACGCGGCACGGGCGGCTAGCATCGCGGGCGTCGGGTGCAGCGCGAGCGGGATAGGCGGGGAGGCAGGGGCTTTCATCGTTGGCTCCAGGCATATGCGCCGGCACGGCGCGGGTTGGGGTTCGATTTGCTGATTTCGCAAGGTGGTTGCCGGGCGTGAGTGCGAGCACTGGCGCGGCTTCGGCCCATCGGCATTTGAATTTCGTCTGAAAGGGGGTTTCATTCCGCGAATGGGTACGGGCGAGGTCGTGGGCCCTTGACCCGTAAGCTTCGTGGCCCTCCCCCTGGGGTTAGCCACGCTCGGCCGCCTCGCGTGCCGTCTTGGCTCGGTGGCATGGGACGCACAAGCCGGCCCAGTTCGATTCGTCATCGCCTCCGCCATTCCACAAGGGCACGACGTGGTCGAGCTCCTCAGCGGCAGCCACGCGCCCTGTTCGCTCGCACTCGGCGCAGAGCGGGTGCTCTGACAGGAACGCCGCGCGGCGCTTGCGGAACGCCCAGCTACGGTCACGCTCGACCGTCAGCGGGCGCGCCCCAATCTTCAGCGTCGGAACGCGGGGCTTGAGCATGGGCAGGCGGCGCCTCACGCCTCGCTCTCCACCAGATGCGCAGCGCGGGCAGCGGTCAGCACCGCGTCGGTGGGCAGGTCCGCGAGCGAAGCGGCGCGCACCCAGACGTCGAGCGGCTGCGGCGCGTCATGCCCCATCTCACGCACCAAGCGTCGGGCGTCGGCCAGGTCGGATGCGCGCTGTCGGGTGGCACGGTGCGCGGTCCAGAAGGCGTCCAGTTGCCCGCCCTGCGTCTCTGGCATCTCTGCCTTGCCTGTGCGTGTCGTAGGAGTAAGAGGGGGATCAGATTCCTCTACACTACGCAGGCACGAGGCAGGGATGGCAGGCATTCGGCTGTCATGCATCGTCGCCTCCCATGATTGCCAGGCGCACGCGGCGGCGCTGCTCGCGGTGCGCGTCGCCCAGGTGCCCGAAGCGCGCGTGAACCTCGTCCGAGACGAACCAGCGCGATACGGCCCAAGCGCCATAGGCGCGCGAGCTCTCATCGGGCAGCAGCCAGCGCGCGTCCTCGAGCATCTGCACCGCTTGGCGCTGCTGCCAGTCGGGCGCGCCTCGCCATGCGCGGCAGTGCTGCAGGAAGTCATTCCGGCCCGCCGTCTTGAGGCGGTTGGCCAGGATCGAACGGCCCAGCGCGCGGGCCAGCTCCAGCGCGGGCGACTGCGACAGGATGCCCAGGTAGAGCGCCACGGCATGGCGGCGCACAGCGGCCATGAACGCGATCGCGCGGCCCAGCGTGTCGGGCTCGATCTCCAGGCCTTGGCGCCCGTCGATCAGGTGGAAGGTGAGCGCCACGCGGGCCAGCATGCCGGGGTGCTTGCCGATGTGACTGGCGAGCGCCGGCGAGACGTCCTCGATCGCTTCGCCGGCCTCGCGGATCTCGCGGCGTTGCGCGTCGAACTCGATCTGTGAGGCCGCCGAGAAGCGCAGCTCTGCGGTCGGCGCGCTGCGGGTCGTGGTCGCGTGCAGCTCGCTCAGCCGCTCGCTCCACTCGTGCAGCGCCGCGGCGCAACCGCTGCCGGTGTCGTCGCCCGCGCGCTGCATGACGCACGGGATGAACCGATGGATCAGGCCATCGTCGGGCAGCGCCTTCATCTGCGCGCGCAGGCCTGCCGGCGTGGCCGCAGCCAGCACACTTGCCGACCAGTTGGGCACGAGGATGGACCCGCGCTTGACTCGGTCGACCTGATGAGGGCCACCGTCGTAGAGCTGCAGCCATTCGCCGCGGCTCTTGGCCCCAGCGCCGTCGCGGTAGGCGTCGATGCCGCCTAGCCAGGACGCAAGCTCCTCCGTGAGCATCAGCAGGCCGCGCGGGTTGCCCGCGAGCAGGTCGGAGAGTTTCTCGACGGTTGCGTCGCTCGTGAAGATCGCCGGTTGCGGATCGGCGCCCTGTGCAGCGGGGTCGGGCGTCACCTCGCGCCAGGCGCGCACCAGGTCGACGTGCAGGTGCTTGATCGGGTCGGTGGCCGCACGCAGGGTCGGCGACTTTCCGGCCGATGGCGGCCCGATGATGGCGGCCCACAGGCGCGCCGACTCGAACCAGCCTGACGATGGCCGCACCGCCAGGCGCAGGCGGTCGTCGATCATGGCCGCGGCTGCCACGGTCGCCGCGACTACGGTGCCGCTGCGATCGAACCCGGTTGCCCGGCTGAACGCGTCGGCCAGCCGCATGATCGGCGCGGGTGCCGTGTCGTCGCCGAAGGCAGGCGCCGGGACGTCGCGCAACAGGTCGATCGGAGAAGGTGCCGCGGCGATCGGCTTCAAAGCGTCGAGTAGCACCGGGCGGCCCGCGATGATGCGATCCAGAACGCTCGCGGCGCGCTGTTCATCGGCGATCGCCCTAGCGTCCATGCACCGCCTCCGCAGCGGCTGCTAGGCGGCCGGCAGCGGTCCACAGGCGGGCGAGCTCGTCCTCGGGCAGCACCCGACCCCGAGCGACATCCGATGCAAGCGTTGCGGCGAGCGCGGCCTCCAGGCGCACGCACAGCAGCACGTCAGCAGCGGCGAAGCCTAGGCGACGGGTAGGCAGGCCGGGCCGCGGGCGGTCGCGCTGTGCCTCGGCCATCGCCATGCCGACGGCTGTCTGCCCTTCGGGAAACAGCGCCGCGAAGTCGAGCCCGACCGCACCCAGGACGTCATGCGTTGGGCAGCCCGCGAAGCAGTGCAGCAGCACGCGCCCGTCCGGCAGCTCGCGCACCGACAGCGACGGCGCTCGGTCCTCGTGCGACGGGCACCTTGCCACCCAACGGCCGGCGCCAGTACGGCGCACGCCACCGAGCACCGACAGCAACGCGTCCGCAGTCACCGGGAGGTCTCCAGCGCCTTGCGCAGCCGTCGCGACCAGCCAAGCAGCCGCGGCGTCACCATCACCGTAACCCCGTCCGCGGCCAAGATGTTGGCGAGGCTTCGAGCGATCGCGTCGGGGTCGCCGAAGATGGCTTCAATGGCTCGCTCGGCGCGCTGCTCGCCGTCGATGTGGTGCTCGATCTCGCGGCTGCTCATCAGGCGGCCTTCCGCGACTGCAGCCACTGGATCAGGTCGTCGCGCAGGTAGCCGCGTGCTCGCTCGCCGAGGAGCACCGGCCGGGGAAAGTCGGGCGCCTTACGCAGCTCCCATGCCGCGGTCGTGCCCATTCCCAGGAACCCGCCCAAGTCTTCGGCGCGGATAACCGCGGCGTGAGGGGTAGGGGTGCGCCGCGGGGCGCGCGGCTTGTGGTGCCGCTTCGGCGCGGCGATGGCTGTCGACTGCATGCGTGTCTCCGTGAAACGCTACGGAGTGCATCGTCTCGGATGGGCCGCGCGCTGGACAGCACGCGCACCACGCGAAAACCTTACCTTCGCGCTTTGCGCACCGCGTCGAGTAGGCGGGCCGCTTCGCGAGGCTGCACAGGCGCCCCTTCGATCGCCTCGAGCACCTCGGCTATCCAACGGACCAGCGGCGAGCCCGACGCCTTGCGATCGGTCGTCGCGCCTTGGGACCAGATGCGGGGGTCACGCCCGGCGTTGCACCAGATTTCCCAGGCCCACCCGACCGCTAGCCGGCGGTACCCGAGCGCGCCACGACCGCCCGCGACCCGAAATGCGCGTTGCTTGACGAGTGCCGCCCGCGCCGCCCCGCGAACGTCCAGTGGCTCGCCGCGGTGACCCTGGAGGTACAGCTCAGCGCGGACGGTGCCCTCGCTGCAGGCGTCGATGCGGTCCAGCGCGTCGAGCGCAGCGGCTTCACTCGGCAGGCCAGCCAGCGCCGACAGGGAGCGGATCGTGTCCTGTCGGGTGACTACGTCGAGAGTCGCCTCCCGCATGTCACGATAGACCGCGAGCGTCTGCCGAAAATCGGCCAGCTTCGGCCGCAACTTTCGTTGTGGGCGCTCGCCGATGACCTGTGCGAATGCGCGCCGCTGGGCGGCCGTCAAGCGAAGCGGCGGCACGATCCCGGCGCGCCGGGTAGCGTGCTCGCCGCGGAGGAAGGTGTTAACGCCCGCCATGCACGCGCGCTCGGTTCAGGCTCCCGCAGCGGCGCAGTAGCCCGCCCGGATCAGGTCCGCTCACGCGCCGGCTGCCCGCTCTTTGTGGAGAAGCGCGTAGCGGCCGTGCAGGTCGCTCACGCCCCGCTCGACCAACTCGATGCGCAGCTCTATCCCCTGGATCATCTCGGCGAGGATGTCGGCCCGGAAATGCTGGTCGCCGAGATCGGGGTTGACGGCCACGGACAGGACCGTCAGGGCGCGACGCAGCCCGCATAGCTCGAGAGTCAGGGCATTGCCCAGGTCGTCGGCCGATGCCGCTGGGTTCGGGATGAATGGTGAGGTGTCGTGGTCGGTCATGGCTCAGGCCTCCGCAGGCTCGTCAGCCGACCCGGCCCGCGCTTCGGCGTAGATCGCGTCCATGTCTTCCCGGCCGCACAGCGCCAGCTCCATCCGCAGCCGCGCCGCCTCCATGGTGTCGAGCACGGCTTGCAGGTGGCCGCAGTAGGTGTCCAGCGCATCGCACGCATGGGCGATCGACACGGCCGCCGCCCGGTCCCGCTCTACGGCGTCGAAAAGGACGGCGCAGGGCTTCGCGAGCGTTGCCAGCGCCACCCGGCGCGTCACTCCATGCGGGTCGTCACGGACCGCGCGCTCGAGCTTGTGCATCTGTGCAGCGTCGATCGCCGCCGGTTGAACGCGGCACTCCTCGTAGAGCTCGGCCGCCCGCTCGTCGCTGATCTCTGCCTTACCATCTTGCTCAGCCATCTTCGATCTCCTTGCGATCGTTGGTGGTCAGGCCGGGTAGGGTGTGTCAGCACCCGTGCTCGGCCGCCTTCTATGCCGGGGTCCGCCCGGCGCGGTCATGCTCGTTTGCGGCCTCGCTCGATCGGGACGACGTGCGCGCCGCCGGCCGACAGCGCCGCCAGATGGGCGCCGGCACGGTCCCAGGCTGCGACCATCTCAGGCCAGTAGTCGTGGGCGTTGTAGGCCCGCTCCAGCGCGCTCGGATCTTGGTGGTTGAGGCACCGCTCGGCGACGTGCGGGGCCACGCCCAGGCGCGCCAGCATCGTGCGGAAGGTGCGCCGCAGGTCATGCGGCCGCAGCTTCACGCCGCCCGCTTCGGCAGCTCGCTCGGTCAGCCTGGCCAACGCCCGGGCAACCGCCATCTTCTCGAGCGCGTCGGCCTCGGCCCCGGGGAAGACGAAGCCCGCGCCGGTGTCAAGCTCGGCGCGCGCCCGCTCCAGTAGCGCGAGCGCCTGCTCCGACAGGTGGATGCGGAATTTGCGACCCGACTTCACCCGATCCGGCGGCAGCGTCCAGGTGGCGCGCTTCGTGTCGATCTCGCGCCACTGCGCCAAGCGCACTTCGGTCGGCCGTGCCCCGGTCAGCAGCTGTAGCTCGATCGTAAGGCGCACCGACAGCGATACGCGCGAGCCGGCAAGCACCGCGAGCAGAGCGGCGAGCTGCTCATCGTCGGCGGCCACCGCGCTGCCGGCCCGCGGGTTGTACGGCTTCGGGTTGTCGAGCCGCGCCATCGGGTCGGCGTCCAGATACCCGCGTCGCACCGCGTACCGCGTCAAGCCCCGAAGCGTGCGGTACACCTGGGCGGCCTGGCCGCGCTTCCCTCGCCGCAGCACGGTATCGACACAGTCCTGCAGGGCGGAGGCCGTCAGCCTGGCCACCTTGGCCTCACCGATCCGTGGGGCGACGTCGTTGGTGTAGTTCGCCCGTAGAAGCGCGATCGTGGAATCGCGCCGGCCGAGTAGCTGCTTCTCTTCGAGCCAAGCCTCAACGAGCTTGTCGACGGTCGGATCGGCGAGCTTCGCTTCGCGCTCGCCCCGGGCAACCAAGGCCGGATGGTCCGCCTCGCCGCGCCGCGCCTGGCTGGCCACCGCGTGGTGCTCTAGCACCTTGGCGCGGGCAGCGGCCAGCCCAAGATCGGAGGGGTACTCGCCCAAAGTCAGCCATCGGCGCTTGCCATTGACCTGGGTGCGGTAGACGAAGCTGCGCGAGGCGCCGGCACGCGTGGCGCGCAGCACCAAGTAGAGCCCATCTCCGATCGGCTCGCGGTGCAGCGTCTTGCCGGCGGGCAGGCGCACGGCGGCAAGCTTCGCATCCGTCCATCGCGTCAACGTTGCCACGTACTACCCCTCCTTCGGATACCACTTCGGATACCACCTAGAGCGGATACTAGCGAAGCCCCGCGAACCTCACAAGGTAGAAATGCCCTGTCGTTACTACGATTTCATGGTCTAGATGAACCTCAGCGGAATGCATCCGGCTAGCCTTGTAAGCGGTAGGTCATCCGTTCGAGTCGGATAGCCGGCACCACTCGTCAATGCGGATCGCGGACGGGCTGCCGGGCGGCACGGTGCCCAGAGCATTCGTCTCGTTCGAGCAGACCGTCGCGGCGACCCGCGTGCCGTGTCCTGCGAATCGTTTTCCTGCAACCTCCGCGGCGTCTCGGCAATGACCGGGGCGGAGGCGGCCGCCCGGATCAGCAGCTCCGTTGGGGGGCTCGCCTTCGCGATTCCGGTCGACGGCGAATTCCTCACCGCTGCAGCGCGAAGGTCTCGACCACCGGGCACCGGGCACCGGGGACCGGACCGCGGGCTGGCAGTATGCTGTGCGCTCGTCGCACTGCGGCCATGCACAAAACGAGGAGACGAGGATGACGGAGGTGGGCAATGCTGGAGTTTCGTCCGGCGCGCGCGTGGCGGTCGTCACGGGCGGCGCGCGGGGCATCGGCCTGAGCATCGGCCGCTGGTTCCTGGACCAGGGCCACAAGGTCGCGTTGCTCGACATCGACGCGGACACGCTGGGTGTTGCCGACCGGGCGCTCGCACGTCCGCACGACGTGCTGGCGCTGCACTGCGACGTGTCGCAGCCGGATCAGGTCGACTCGGCCGCCCGCGCCGTGCTCGAGCGTTTCGGCCGGGTCGACGCGCTCGTGAACAACGCCGGCGTGGCGATCTTCAAGCCGATCGAGCAAACCAGCTTCGCCGAGTGGCGCCACGTGCTCGGCACCAACCTGGACGGCGCCTTCCTGTGCACCCAGGCGTTCGCGCCGGAGATGGCGCGGCAGGGCAAGGGCGCGGTGGTCAACATCGCCTCGATCTCGGGCCTGCGCGCCAGCACGTTGCGCGTGGCCTACGGCACCAGCAAGGCCGCGCTGATCCACCTGACGCGCCAGCAGGCCGTCGAATACGGCAACGCTGGCGTGCGCTGCAACGTGGTGGCGCCCGGGCCCGTGGAGACCGAGATGGCCAAGCTCGTCCACAGCCACGCCACGCGCGCCGACTACCACGACGCGATCCCGCTGAACCGCTACGGCACGGTGGAGGAGATCGCCAGCGCCGTGGGGTTCCTGTGCAGCGACGCGGCCGCCTACGTCAACGGCCAGGTGCTGGCCGTCGACGGCGGCTTCGACGCGTCCGGGGTCGGGTTGCCGACGCTGCGTCGCACGGTGGCGTCATGAGCGGGTCGCACATCATCGGTTGGGGCCACACGCCCTTCGGCAAGCTCGACGCGCTGGACGAGGAGCGGCTGATCCGGGACGCGGCCACGGAGGCGATCGCCGCGGCCGGCCTGCAGACCACCGACATCGACGGCGTGTTCGTCGGCCACTTCAACGCGGGCTTCCTGCCGCAGGACTTCAGCGCCGCGCTCGTGGGCCTGGTGCTGCCCGAGTTGCGCCATGTGCCGTCCATGCGCTGCGAGAACGCCTGCGCCACCGGCTCGGCGGCGATCTGGGCCGCGCTCGACGCGGTCGAGTCCGGGCGCGTGCGGCACGCGCTGGTGGTGGGCTTCGAGAAGATGAACACGCTGCCCGGCTCGCGGATCGCCGAGACCTTGCTGCGCTGCTCCTACGTGCGCGAGGAGGCCGACACGCCTGGTGGCTTCGCCGGCGTCTTCGGCGGCATCGCGGCGCAGTACTTCGAGCGCTTCGGCGACCAGTCGGACGCGCTCGCCGCCATCGCGGCGAAGAACCACGCCAACGGCGTGCACAACCCTTACGCGCACATGCGCCGCGACCTGGGCGTCGAGTTCTGCCGCAACGCCTCGGACAAGAACCCGGTGGTGGCCGGGCCGCTCAAGCGCTCGGACTGCTCGCTGGTGTCCGACGGTGCCGCGGCGCTGGTGATCACGCGGGCGCCCGTGGCCGGCGCCAAGGTGCCTGCGGTGCGCTGGCGCTCGCGCACCCAGGTCAACGACTGGCTGCCGCTGTCGCGGCGGGACCCGACCCGCTTCGAAGGCGCGGCGATCGCCTGGCGGCGCGGCCTGGCCGATGCGGGCGCCACGCTCGCGGACCTGGGGTTCGTCGAGACGCACGACTGCTTCACGATCGCCGAGCTGCTGGAGTACGAAGCGATGGGGCTGGCCGAGCACGGCCAGGGCGCGCGCCCGATCCTCGACGGCGTCACGCGCAAGGACGGACGCTTGCCGGTGAACCCGTCGGGCGGGCTGAAGTCGCGCGGCCATCCGATCGGCGCGACCGGCGTGTCGCAGCACGTGATGGCGGCGATGCAGCTCTCTGGCACCGCGGGCGACATGCAGGTGGCCGAACCGCGACTGGGCGCGGTCTTCAACATGGGCGGCGCGGCGGTGGCCAACTACCTGAGCGTGCTCGAGGCGGCCTGATGGCGCATGCCGCGCAGGTCGCCAACCTGTCGGTGCTGCTGTCGCAGACGGCGGCGCTGCACCCGGACCGTCCTGCTGTCATCCAGGGCGATCGCCAATGGACCTGGCGCGAGATCGATCGCCGGGTCGACGCGATGGTCGCCGCCCTGCGCGCCCGGGGTCTTCGCCCCGGCGACAAGCTGCTGGTGCAGTCCCGCAACAACCTGGCGATGTTCGAGAGCTGCTGGGTGGCGTTCCGCTCGGGTGCGGTCTGGGTGCCGGTCAACTTCCGCCTCACGCCGCCGGAAGTGGCGCGCCTGGGCGCCGCCAGTCGCGCCCGTTTCATGCTGGCCGAGCGCCGCTTCGCCGAGCACGTGGATGCGGTGCGCGCCGCCAGCCCGCACCTGGAGCAGGTCGTCTCGATCGGCGAGCCGAACATGGGCGCACCGTACGTGGACGCCTCGCACGCCGACCCGTCGCGACCGGGCGGATCCGACGCAGGCGACGCCGACTACGAAGCGCTCGTCGCGGCATGCATCGAGCGCCCGGACCTGGCCGTGGCCGCCGCGCCGGCGGACGTCGAGACCGACAGCCCGCTCTGGTACTTCTACACCTCCGGCACCACCGGCCGTCCCAAGGCGGGCGTGCTCACGCACGGCCAGATGGCCTTCGTCGTGACCAACCACCTGGCCGACCTGATCCCCGGCACCACCGAGCGCGACTGCTCGATCGCGGTGGCGCCGCTGTCGCACGGCGCCGGCATCCATGCGCTGCTCAACGTCGCGCGCGGCGCGGCGACCGTGCTGCCGTCCTCGGAGCGGCTCGATCCGCGCGAGGTCTGGGCGCTGGTGGAGCGGCACCGGGTCGGCAACCTCTTCACGGTCCCGACCATCGTCAAGTCGCTTGTGGAAGACCCATCGGTCGACGCCTTCGACCATTCCTCGCTGCGCTACGTGATCTACGCGGGCGCGCCCATGTATCGCGCCGACCAGGTGCTGGCGTTGAAGAAGCTCGGCCCCGTGCTCGTGCAGTATTTCGGGCTGGGCGAGGTCACCGGCTGCATCACGGTGCTGCCGCCGTCGATGCACGCGATCGACGACGCCGACCCGAACGCCAACGTCGGCTCCTGCGGGCGCGCACGCACCGGCCTGGAGGTGGCGGTGCTCGAGGCCGACGGGCAGCGCGTGCCCACCGGCACCATCGGCGAGATCTGCTGCCGTGGCCCGGCGGTGTTCGCCGGCTATTTCGACGACCCCGAAGCCACCGCGCGCGCGCTGCGCGGCGGCTGGTTCCACACCGGCGACCTGGGCCGCCTGGACGAGCGCGGCCTGCTCTACATCACCGGGCGCGAATCCGACATGTACATCTCGGGTGGATCGAACGTCTATCCGCGCGAAGTGGAAGAGGTGCTGCTGACACACCCGGGCGTGTCCGAAGTCGCGGTCCTTGGCGTGCCCGACCCGAAGTGGGGCGAGATCGGCGTGGCGGTGGTGGTGCCGCGCGCCGGCCTGCCGGCGCCAGACGCCGTGGCCTTGCTGGCGCACCTCGAGGGGCGCTGCGCGCGCTACCGCTGGCCGCGGCACGTATTCTTCTGGGACGCGCTGCCGCGCTCGGGCTACGGCAAGGTCGTGAAAAACGACATCCGTAGACTACTCTACGCCCGCGGCGACCTCGCCGATCCGGCCGTCACATGAAACAAGAGGAGACAGACCCCATGCGAAGCACCCGCCGCACCGTCCTGCGCGCCGCCGCCGCGGCTTCCGCGCTCGCGCTGCCCGTCCGAAGCGCGCTCGCCCAACCCAAGGCCGAGTTCACCTACAAGTACGCCAACAACCTGCCGGTGACGCACCCGCTGAACGTGCGGGCCAAGGAGATGGCCGACGCGATCCTGGCCGAGACCAAGGGCCGCGTCGAGATCCAGATCTTCCCGTCGAACCAGCTCGGCAACGACACCGACATGCTGAGCCAGCTGCGCGCCGGCGGCATCGAGTTCTTCACGCTGTCGGGCCTGATCCTGTCGACGCTGGTGCCGGGCACCGCCATCACCGGCGTGGGCTTCGCGTTCAGCGACTACGACGCCGTCTGGAAGGCGCTGGACGGCGACCTGGGCGCCAACGTGCGCGCGCAGATCGTCAAGGCGGGGTTGATGCCGATGGACCGCATCTGGGACAACGGCTTCCGCCAGATCACCTCGTCGACCAAACCGATCGTGACCGCCGACGACCTGAAGGGCTTCAAGATCCGCGTGCCGGTCAGCCCGCTGTGGACTTCGATGTTCAAGGCCTTCGACTCGGCGCCCGCGTCGATCAACTTCTCCGAGGTCTATTCGGCGTTGCAGACGAAGATCGTCGACGGCCAGGAGAACCCGCTGGCGGTGATCGACACGGCCAAGCTCAACGAAGTGCAGCGGTTCTGCTCGATCACCAACCACATGTGGGACGGTTTCTGGTTCCTGGCCAACCGACGCGCCTGGGAGCGGCTGCCCGAGGACCTGCGCGCCATCGTGGCCAAGCACGTGAACGCCGCGGCCCTGAAGCAGCGCGCCGACGTGGCCGCGCTCAACGCCGGCCTGCAGAAGACGCTGACCGAAAAGGGCATGGTCTTCAACCAGGCCCGCACCGACACCTTCCGCGACAAGTTGAAGAGCGCCGGCTTCTACTCCGAGTGGCAGGCCAAGTTCGGCAACGAGGCCTGGGCGCTGCTCGAGCGCTCCAGCGGCAAGCTGGGCTGACCGCCCGCCGCGCGCTACCTGTCCTTTCCGCGAGCCCACGCCATGAGTTCCGTCATCCCGTCTCCGGCCGTCGGCGACCCTCCCGTCGTCGAGGGCCTGTCGGCGCAACCGACGGGGCCGCGCGCGTTGGCCCGCGCGATGATCCCCTTGGAGATCGTCAGTGCCGTGCTGATGCTCGTCATCATCGGGCTGCTGCTCACGGCCGTGCTGTCGCGCTACGTGTTCTCGGCGCCCATCGTCTGGATCGACGAAGTCGTATCCCTCTCGTTCATCTGGGTCACGATGATCGGCGCGGCGATCGCGATGCACCGCAACGAGCACCTGCGGTTGACGCTGGTGGTCGAGAAGCTGCCGCCGGCGGCGCGCGGCTTCGTGCATGCGCTGGCGCTGGCGGCCGTGGCGGCGTTCCTGGGCGCGCTGCTGCCGTTCGCCTGGGAATACGCCGCGGAGGAATGGCTCATCCGGTCGCCGGCGCTGGACCTGCCCAACACCTGGCGGGTCGCCGCGATCCCCTTCGGGCTGGCGGCGATGCTGGCGGTGGTGCTGGCCTACGCGGCGCGCACCGTGTCGCGGTCGCACCTGCTGGCGGCGGTGGTCCTGGTGGGCGCCATCGCGCTGGCGTTGAAGCTGGGCGCCCCGCAACTGGCCACGCTGCCCACGGGCCTCAACATCACGATGTTCCTGGTGGTGCTGGTGGGCCTGTGCCTGGCCGCCGGCGTGCCGATCGCCTTTTGCTTCGGGCTGGGCGCGCTGAGCTTCCTGGCGTTCACCACCAATGTGCCGCTGCTGGTGGTGGTGGGCCGCATGGACGAGGGCATGTCCAGCCTGATCCTCGTGTCGGTTCCGATCTTCGTGCTGCTGGGGTGCGTGCTGGACGCGACCGGCATGGGCAAGGCGATCGTCGACTTCCTCGCATCGCTGCTGGGCCACGTCAAGGCCGGCATGTCCTACGTGCTGCTGGGGTCGCTCTTCATCGTGTCGGGCATCTCGGGCTCGAAGGTGTCGGACATGGCGACCGTCGCTCCCGCGCTTTTTCCCGAGATGAAGCGCCGTGGCAACAAGCCGCGCGAGATGGTCGCGCTCCTGGCCACCGGTGCCGCGATGGCCGACACGGTGCCGCCGTCGATCGTGCTGATCGTGCTGGGCTCGGTGGCGGGCGTCTCGATCGCGGGCCTCTTCCAGAGCGGCTTCGTGGTGGCGATGGTGCTCCTGGCCATGCTGGTGGCGCTGGCCCGCTGGAAGGCGCGCCACGAGCGCACCGACGGCGCCCGCCGCGCGCCGTGGCGCACGATCGGCCGCGTGCTGTGGATCGCCGCGCCGGCGCTGGTGCTGCCGTTCCTGATCCGCAGCGCGGTCGGCGGCGGCGTGGCCACCGCCACCGAGGTCTCGACCATCGCGGTGCTGTACGCGCTCCTGATCGGCCAAGTGCTGTACGGTGGCATCAGCGCGCGCAAGTTCTACGCGATGCTGGTGGAGACCGCCGCGCTGTCGGGCGCCATCCTCCTGATCCTGGGCGCCGCGTCCGCGATGGCGTGGGCGATCACGCAAAGCGGCGTGGTGCAGCAGCTGTCGGCCTTCATGACGGGGCTGCCGGGCGGCTGGATCGCCTACATGGCGGTCACGATCCTGGTCTTCCTGGTGCTGGGCTGCCTGCTCGAGGGCCTGCCCGCGGTGCTGCTGCTGGCGCCGATCATGTTCCCGATCGCCAAGAAGCTCGGCATCAACGACGTCCATTACTCGATGGTGGTCGTCTGCGCGATGAACATCGGCCTGATGATGCCGCCGGTGGGCGTGGGCTTCTACGTCGCCTGCCGCATCGGCGACGCCAGCCCCGACGACGTGATGGGCGCGATCTGGCCGTACCTGGCCGCCTTGCTCGCAGGTGTCGCGGTGATCGCCGCGGTGCCCTGGATCTCGACCGTGGCGCTTTGACGCGGAGCGCACCGGGCTCGCGAGACGGCAGGCACACAATCCGCTAGCACTGCGCCGAACAGCGCCGGGGCCGTTTTCATTCGCGGTTCCCGCGCTGACTCGACGTAGGGCTCGGGATTCGCGGACGGTCGCATTGGGGCAGCACAGCCGTTCCGACGGCCACCCGATCTGCTGCCCGTCAGCGCGGCCCCGCGTACGAGCGATAAACCCCGAACGGAAAGCGCGCGTTAGTGTGACCAGCATCCCTTCTCCCCCACGAGCCTCTACTGGCGTCGAAGGCCTGGACGACGTCCTGTGCGGTGGCCTGGTGCGCAACCGCCTCTATCTGGTCGAAGGCGACCCGGGAACGGGCAAGACGACGCTCGCCTTCCAGTTCCTGCTCGAAGGCGCGCGGGCAGGCGAGAAAGGCCTGCACATCTCGCTGTCCGAAAGCCACGCCGAGATCCTGGCGATGGCCGAGTCGCACGGCTGGACCGTGGCCGAGCCGATCGAGATTTGCGAGCTTTCGCCCGGCGAAGCGCTGCTCGACGCGCAGCAGCAGCAAAGCCTGCTGTATTCGTCGGACCTGGAGCTGGGCGAGACCACGCGCCACATCCTGGCCGAGATCGAGCGCGCCCAGCCCAGTCGCGTCGTCCTGGACGGCGTGTCCGAACTGCGGCTGCTCGCGCAAGACGCGCTGCGGTTCCGGCGGCAGATCCTGGCGCTCAAGCAGTACTTCGCTCGCCGCGACATGACGGTCGTCGTGCTCGACGACATGACCACCGACTCTGGCGACCGCACGCTGCACTCGATCGCGCATGGCGTCATCGCTCTGCACGAGATGGCGCCCGAATATGGCGCCGAGCGACGCCGCATGCGCGTCACCAAGTACCGCGGCACCAAGTACCGGGGCGGCTACCACGACTTCACGATCGCCACGGGCGGGCTCCGGATCTTCCCGCGATTGATCGCGTCCGAGCACGCGTCCGCCGTCGACCGGACTCCCAGCCTCAGTGGCGAGGAATCGATCGACACGATGCTGGGCGGTGGCCTCGAGCGCGGGTCGAGCACCTTGCTGATCGGCCCGAGCGGAACCGGCAAGTCGCTGCTCGCGCTGCGCTTCGTGGTCTCGGCGCTCGAGCGGGGCGAGCCGGTGGCGATGTACGTCTTCGACGAGGAATTGGGGCTCCTGATGCGGCGCGCCATCGCGGTCGGCCTCGATCTCCAGCCTCATGTCGCGTCCGGCCTGCTGCACATCCGGCAGATGGACCCCGCCGACGTGTCGCCCGGCGAGTTCGCGCACGATGTCCGCATCCAGGTCGAGCAGGCGGGCGCGCGCCTGGTGGTCGTCGACAGCCTCAACGGCTACCAGATGTCCATGCCGGACGAGCAGTACCTCGTGCTGCACATGCACGAGCTGCTCATCTACCTGAACCGCAAGGGCGTCGTCACGCTCCTGACGCTCACGCAGCATGGCATCCTCGGGGACATGCGCGCGGCGGTCGACCTGACCTACCTGTCGGACTCGATCGTTCTGCTTCGCTACTTCGAAGACCAGGGCGAGCTGCGACGCGCCATCTCGACGGTCAAGAAGCGCGCGGGCTCCCACGACCGGACCATCCGGGAACTGTGGATCGATGCCGACGGGGTGCACGTCGGGGCGCCCCTGCACGGCTTCCAGGGCGTCATGCGCGGCACGCCCGACTACATCCAGCAGACCGACCGGCAAACGCGGGGGGGCGACTCCCAATCGAACGCGTGACAGGACCCGTCGCACTCCAGCCGGTCCGGGCGCTCGGCGAGGTCGACACGCGCGTGCTCGTGCTCGCCACGCGGGGGCGCGACGCGCAGGTGGCCTCGGACCTGCTCGCCAAGGCGGGCATGCGCGCCGCCGCGGTCGCCAGCGTGCCGGCGCTCGCCGACCAGCTCGCCGTCGGTGCCGGGGCGGTGGTGGTCGCCGAGGAAGCGCTCGCGGACGCCGACCTGCGGGCATTGAAAGCGTGGATCGATGCCCAGCCGCCGTGGTCGGACCTGCCGTTCGTCGTGTTGACCACGCGCCGCGCCGTGGAAGCGACGGCGGCGGGCCTGCGGATCATCGCGACCCTGGGCAACGTCTCGTTCCTGGAGCGCCCCTTCCAACCCTTGTCCTTCGTCGCGACCGTGGACAGCGCGCTGCGCTCGCGCCGCCGGCAATACGTGTCGCGCGAGCACCTGGCCCAGATCGAGCAGGCCGCCACGGCGCTCGCGGAGGCGGATCGGCGCAAGGACGAGTTCCTGGCGATGCTCGCCCACGAGCTGCGCAACCCGCTCGCGCCGCTGACCAACGCGCTGCGGCTCCTGGCGCGAGGGTCCGACAACCACGAGCAGGACGAAGCGGCCGTCGCGATGGCCGAACGGCAGACGCGTCAGTTGAAGCGCCTGGTCGACGACCTGCTCGAGGTCAGCCGCATCAGCCGCGGCAAGATCGAGCTTCGGCCCGAGCCCGTGCTGGTCGGCAGCGCGGTGCACGCGGCGGCCGGTTCAGTGGGGACGATGCTGGCGGAGCGCTCGCAGCGGCTGGAGATCGTCGTGCCGCCCGACCCCGTCCGGATCGTGGCGGATCCGGCCCGGATGGCGCAGATCCTCGAGAACCTGCTGACCAACGCGAGCAAGTACACGCCCGAGGGCGGCTCGATCCGTGTCGAGATCCATGCGCGCACCGGCGACGTCGAGATCCGCGTCATCGACGACGGCATCGGCATCGCGCCCGACATGATGCCGCGGCTGTTCGAGCTCTTCAGCCAGGTCGAGGCCACGCTGGACCGGTCGCAGGGCGGGCTGGGGATCGGCCTGGCGTTGGTGCGCCGGCTGGCCGAGCTGCACGGTGGCAGCGTCGCGGCCTACAGCGCGGGACTGGGCAAGGGCGCGGTGTTCACGGTGCGGCTGCCGAGCGCGCCGGTGCCTTCGTCGTCGCAGCGCCGGGACGGACAACGTCCCGGGCTCAGCGAGCCCGGCTGATCCGGTACACCACGCCGTTCGTGCTCGACACCACGTACAGGTTGCCGTCCGGCCCGGTCTGGATGTCGGTGGCGACACCGAAGCCGCGACCGACGAGGAGGCTCTCGCTCTCGCGGCCATCGAACTTGTAGCCCGGCGTGTTGGCCGGCGTGCCGAAGGGCGGCGGGTAGCTGCCGTTGTCTGCGACGCGGTCGGCCAGGCGCGGGTCCGCGCTCAAGTCCAGGCCCAGGCGGTCGGGGGTCAATCGGAACATCATCAGGAAGCCGCCGCCGAAGGTGCCGGTGGACCCACCGGTCACGTCGGTGGTGCGGGCCGCGCCAGACCAGAGCGTGCCGCTGTACGCGGCGCCCAGGCCGGTGCCGACGACGAAGCCCAGCCCTGCCGGCGGCATGCCGTAGCGCCAGCTCAGTTGCGGATCCTGGTAGGTGGCGCCCGGCAGCATGAACATCCGCGACCGCGCGAGCGATGGCGCGTAGGCGATCCGCGTCGGCGGATAACGCAACTGCTGGATCGTCCCGAGGCTGGCGGTGGCGGGATTGAACAGGCTGATCTCGATCTGCCTGAATTGGGCCACGCGCGCGATGGGTCCCATGGTGCCCACCCAGCCGTAGTTGCCGCCCGGCACGATGCGGTTGATCTCGTCGAAGGAATCGTCGCCGTTCTCGGAGGCCCACAGCAGCCCGGTCGACGGGTCGACCGCGAGCCCGAAGCCGTTGCGGTGGCCGTAGGAGTACACCAATTGCAGATTGGCCCCGACTTCACCGCCGGTGGCCGCGCCCGTCGCGAAGAAGGGGTTGTCGGGCGGGACGCTGCCGTCGTCGTTGATCCGCAGGATCACACCGGACAAGTGCGCGTTGTCGGGTTGCGGGCCGCCGAAGTCGTCGTCGACGGTGGGCGGCAGGAACGGGCCGTTCGGCAGGTTCTGCATCCAGCCGCGGCGCCCCACGTCGCCGAACTGCACGTGGAGCTTGCCGTCCGCGCCGAAGCGCAGCGGGCCGCCGCCATGGTTGCCCTGCTCGGTCACCAGCGTCGGATTGGCCGGGTTGTTCCGATCCGTCTGGCGCGCGCGCAGCCGCAGCAGGCCGCGGTCGAAGCTCAGTGTCTGCGTGCCGGCGTTCCAGGCGAAGCGGTCGACGCGGTTGCCGAGCAACGGCACCTCGCTGACCACCGTGGAGTCCGCCCCGGTGTTGCTTTCGGTCCAGAAGAGATAAACGAACGGTGTCGCGGGGAAGCGCGGGTGCAGGGCGATGCCGAGCAGGCCGCGCTCCGAAGCCGAATTGACCGGCAGGTCGAGCGCGGGCGTGGGCGACAGCACGCCGTTGACGACGCGCCGGACGCGTCCGGTCGCTTTCTCGATCACGAACGCGTCGATCGCGCTGGCGAACGCGATGCCGGTCGGCTGCGACAAGCCGGTGACGAACGCGTCGACGCGCAGGTTCGGATCCACCAGCGTCGGCTGGGCTTGCGCCCCACCGGGCAGCACGCAGGCCGCGGCCGCCGCGACCGCGACCGCTGCGACCGACGTTATCGTGCTCGTCCCGGCGAGCATGCCGCTGTCTCGGGCCGACGGCTGCGCGCTTCATCGCCCTGATCGCCGCCGTGCGGCCCAAAGCGCCGCGAGACCGATCGCGAGCAGGAGCGTGGTCTGTGGCGCAGCAACCTTTCCCACCACCGCTCCGGTCGACAAGCTGACCGCGTCGACACCGAACTGGAAGACGGCGGCGTTGTCGGTCTGCGAAAAGCGCAAGCGCAGCGTCTCGCCGACCAGGCCGGCCAGCAATGCACCGACGTCGCGCGAGTAGGTCGTGTAGCCCGACACGAGCGGGTCGCCGGGCAGCGTCTGGAAGAGGTTCGCCACCACGTCCCCGGCAGCCACGCTGAAGGGGTCGGCGCCACCGCGCAGCAGGTCGACACGCGCCTGCTGGTTGAGCGCCGCGATGGCGAAGTCCAGCGTCGGCGGCGAGGGGACCGAGAACCCGGTGATGTCGGCGCGGTTGCCCACGAAGAGCGCGAAGCTCAGCTGCGCCGCGCCCGCATCTGCGGGAACGACGAAGTCCTGGTAGAGCGCGTGCGAGCCGGGCCCTTGCGCATCGCTCATCGCGGCCTGCGTGCCTTGCGGCGGCGCGGGCACGGGATCCCCGTTCACCGGGCTCGCGACGCCGGTCTGCAGGGCGAAGGTGCCGTCGCTGCCGAGCGCGTCGATGCGGCTCCAACCGCTGAAGCCCGATTCGAATCCGCCGTTGACGATGATCTCGGCTGCACCGGCCGAGCTCGTTGCCCAAGCCGCGATGCCTGTCGCAACCAGGATGCGGGCCGCGCGTTGACCGATCGTTGTCCTCATGAGTCCCCCTGGCGGTCGAACCGCGAGCAGGTGAGGCCAGGACGGGCCCGGAACGATGCCGGTCGTTGCGGCTGCTCGTTCGAGTCTGACACGCGGACACGCTGGTGGCAACGGACGCCCGCGGGCGGTACGCACGCCAGTCGACATGCGGCCCGGGCACGCCGACTGCCGCGCTCGCACCAGCGCGGCGCGCGGACCCGCCGGGTCCGGCAGCGCGTGGAGGGCGGAACGATGGCCAGCGAAACGGTCGGCGACTTCGTCGTCGAGCGCCTGCACGCCTGGGGCGTGCGGCGCATCTACGGGCTGCCGGGCGACGGCATCAACGGCATCGTGGGCGCGCTCGACCGCGCGCAGGACCGGGTCGAGTTCATCCAGACCCGCCACGAGGAGCTGGCCGCCTTCATGGCCTGCGCGCACGCCAAGTTCACCGGCGAAGTCGGCGTGTGCCTGGCCACCGCGGGCCCGGGCGCGATCCATCTGCTCAATGGCCTCTACGACGCCAAGGGCGACCACCAGCCGGTGGTGGCGCTGGTGGGGCAGCAGGCGCGCACGGCGCTCGGCAGCGACTACCAGCAGGAGGTCGACCTGCTCGCGCTCTTCAAGGACGTCGCGCACGCCTACGTGCAGATGGCGACCACGCCCGAGCAGGTGCGGCACCTGGTCGACCGCGCGATGCGCGTGGCGCGCGACAAACGCACGGTGACCGCCATCGTCTTTCCTTCGGACGTGCAGGAGCTGCCCGCGGCTGCGCCCGGACGCGCGCACGGGATGACGCGCAGCGGCATCGGCGCGACCCGCTCGGCGCTGGCCCCGCCGCCCGCCGAGCTGGCCCGCGCGGCCGAGATCCTGAACGCGGGCGAGCGGGTCGCGGTGCTGGTGGGCGCGGGCGCGCTGGCCGCCACCGACGAGGTGCTGGCCGTGGCCGATCGGCTGGGCGCCGGCATCGCCAAGGCGTTGCTCGGAAAGGCGGTCGTGCCGGACGACCTGCCGCACGTGACCGGTTCGCTCGGGCTGCTGGGCACCGAGCCCAGCTGGCGGATGATAGAAGGCTGCGACACGCTGCTGATGGTGGGCGCGGGCTTCCCTTACGCCGAGTATTTGCCCGAGGACGGGAAGGCCCGCGGCGTGCAGATCGACATCGATCCGGCCATGTTGAGCCTGCGCTACCCGATGGAGCTGAATCTGGTGGGCGACGCGAAGGCCACGCTCGCCGGGCTGCTGCCGCTCTTGCAGCCCAAGGCGGACCGGGCCTGGCGCGACGGCATCGAGCGCGACGTCGCCACGTGGTGGCGCGTGCTGGAGGCGCGCGCGATGGTGGACGCCGACCCGATCAACCCGCAGCGCGTCTTCTGGGAGCTGTCGCCACGGCTGCCCGACGACTGCATCGTGTGCGGCGACGTGGGCTCGACCACGTATTTCTATGCGCGCGACGTGAAGCTGCGCCGCGGCATGATGTCCTCGCTGTCCGGGGGCCTGGCCTCGATGGGCTCGGCGCTGCCGTACGCGGTGGCGGCCAAGTTCGCCCATCCGCAGCGCTGCGTGCTGGCGATCGCCGGTGATGGCGCGATGCAGATGAGCGGCATCAACGGACTGATCGAGGTCGCCAAGTACTGGAAGCGCTGGGCCGACCCGCGCTTGGTGGTCATGGTGCTGAACAACCGCGACCTCAACTTCGTGACCTGGGAGCAGCGCGTCACCGAGGGCAACCCGAAGTTCTCCGGTTCGCAGGACCTGCCCGACTTCGCGTATGCCGACTACGCGCGCCTGCTCGGCCTGGACGGGGTGCGGGTCGAGCGGCCCGAGGACGTGGGGCCGGCCTGGGAGCGGGCCTTCGCGGCCGACCGCCCTTTCGTGGTGGAGATGGTGGCCGACCCGAACGTGCCGCCGGTGCCGCCGCACGTGACGCCCGGGCAGGTGGCGTCCTACGCCAAGGCGCTGCTCAAGGGGGACCCGGACGCCATCGCGGCGATCAAGGCGACGGCGAAGGACTGGTGGGCGGGGTTGGGGAAAAGGTGACCTATGCCATCGGTTCCCACCGCCCGCCACCGGCATAGCGCCAGTGGCTGCGGCCTTCGTCCGCGATGCGCACCAGGTGCAGCCAGCCGTTGTCCAGCAGCTCGCGCACGTTGGCGTGCTTCGCGATCACCGCGTCGACCGCCGCCTGCGGCGCTTCCAGGAACACCGTGAGCCGCGAAGGCTCGTGCACCAGGCGTTCGCCGTCGTGCACCGACTGCCAGGGCAGGCCCACGCGCAGGTCGCCGCCGTTGCCCTCCAGCACGCCGATCGTGCCGCCCACCACGTTGTGCAGCGTCTTGTCGCCAGCGCCGAAGGCGCGCGGGTCCACGCTGGAGCCGTAGTACTGCAGGTTGATCCAGCTGGCCACCACCATCGGCGCGGTCATGATCAGCTCCAGCACGCCGAAGCCCGCATCCGCCTGCCAGTCGTAATCGTGCAGGAAGCACCGGCCCGCCAGGTCCAATCCGCGCGTTCGGGCTCGCGGCGCGGCCACGAAGGCCACGTTGCCCGCCAGCGCCCATTCGGGCCGCACTTCGGACCAGTCGCGGCTGCGCCGCTCGATGTCGGCATGCACCATCGCGTCGGGCAGCCCGTGAATGCCCAGCAGGCGCGCGCGCTCGCCGCGGGTGCGGCGGCCGGCATCGCCCAGCCAGTCGCGCAACCGCTGCACGTCTTGCGCGTGCGTGGCGGGCAGGCCGTCCAGGTCGAAGAGGCTCACGTCGTCCGTGGTGGTGTCGTGCAGCGCCGGCACGAAAAACGTGTCCTGCGGGATGGCGATGCCGCGGGCACCCAGTCCCTGGCGCACCAATGGGTCGTTGAGGATGGCCGCCGCCACGCGTGCGTTGGCTTCGCCGGTGTGGCCGCCGCAGGCGCCGCAGTCCAGTCCCGAGGCATGCGGGTTGTTGGCGGTGGTGCTGCCGTGGCCGGCCAGCAGCACCAGCCGCGCGAAGTCGCGGGTCATGGACATCGCGCCCAGGATGGCGGCGGCCATGTCGACGCGCTCGGTGGCGCCGAAGCCGCTGCGCAGCCGCACGTACCGGCCGGCGTCGTCCGGGACGGCTTCCTGGTCCGGGTCGATGCGCGGGCCGGTGCGCGCAACCACCCGCGCATCCAGCCCATCGGCCTGCGGATGCGCCACCGGCCGCGTCAGCCCGAGGCTGTCGCCCAGCAGCTTCGGGCCGGACAACACCCCCGCCGCCTCGACGAAGGAAAAGCACGAGGCCGCCGACACCTTGAAGCTGCGCCACGCCGCCGCGACGCGCCGCCGCACGAGGCGGGTCGCGACGATGCCGCGCTCTTCATCGGCGGCCGCGCCGCGCACGGTTTCGCGCACGCGCACCTTGGGCGTCAGCAGCACCGGACACTGCGCGCCGCCCTCGGTGTGGCCCAAGGCCACGTATTCGATCGGAAAGCCGAAGAAGCCCGCGAAGCCGCCGGTGGCGACCTGGGGTGCCACCGCTTCGAGTTGGCGCCGGAACGCCTCGGAGCGCACGTCGATGCAGAACACCGCCTGCACCGCCTTGCGCGTGTCGCGTGGCGCCGCAGCGGGCGCGTCCGTGTGGGCGGCCTCGTGCGCGTTGCGCGTCAGCCGTCCGGACAACTCCCGTTGCGTGGCGATCTCGACGGCCTGTTGCAACAGCATGTCGACCACCAACGCGTCCGGCGGCGCAGCGCGCCGTGCCTCGACCGCCTTCGCGACGGCGCTTGGCCAAGCCGTCGCGAGCACCGGCGCGTGCAAGGCGTGCAACGCGGCGTCCCACGACAGGCGCACCGCCAGCAGCTGCACCGGTGCGTCGTCGGTGCCGCCGTAGAGTTCCTCCTGCCAGGTCGAATGCCGCGCCCATGCCGCCCAGCCGCCGACCCCGGCGATGGCGCGATGCAGGTAGTCGTCGACGGCTTCGTCGGGCAGGCCCAACCGTTGCAGCACGGCGTCGATCGCCTCGACCGGGTCGGCGGGCAGGCCGGCCACCACTTGTTCGAAGCCGTTGAGCCCCAGCGCGCGCGGCGTGCGGTCGATCGCCGCCGCCTCGCGCCAGGCGGCATACAGCGGCAGGGCTTGCCATGGCATGCGCCAGCTGGCCTGGCCGCGGTCGAACCAGGCGGCGCACCACTTCGAGATCTCCCCGGTGGCGAGTTCCGCCCAGCGGCTGCCGGTGGCGGCATCCAGCACGTCGGCCACGGTGGCGACGCTGGGCGCGGGTGCCGTGGACGCTTCGTCCAGCGCGCGCAACAACGCGTCCACCGTCGCGTCCACGGCCGCGTCCGAGCCGGTGCCCGAGCGCCGCACGGCGGCGGCCAGGTCGTCTCGACCGAAGCGGCCGGTCGCGAACAGCGCCCGGTAGTGTTCCCGCGGCAGGCGCATCCGTGCGCCGACCACGCGCTCGAGGGTCTGCGCGGCCTGCTCGAAGCGTTGCTCCGACAAACCCAGGAAGGGATTGACCGCGACGAAGTTCTGCAGCGGCCACAGGGGCGCGACCCGGCGCGTGGCGCGATCGGCGCGTGCCGCCAGCGCGGCACGGCGCGACGCCGCGTCCAGGGTGCGGGCCGCTTGCGACCCCATCATGTCGTCGCTCAGGGCGGCTGCGTCGAGCAGCAGGTCGGAAGTGGTGGTCACGGTCGGATCATCCTTGCCGGGCGAAGGGGTGGGCAGCGGGTGCGCTCGAGTCGTTGCGGGCCGGGCGGGCGGCCTGCAGCGGCCACCAGCGGCGCAGCCACTGGTCGATCCGCGCGTTGACGTAGAAGCCGTTGAGCAAGTGGACGTAGGCGGCGCGCCAGCGCGGCCGCTGCAGGTGCGTGGGCAGCATCGCCTGCAGCAGCAGCGCCGCGACGAACGCGGCCACCACGGCCATCGGCAGCACCGCCGAACCGATGCCGCGCACGGCCGCATCCGGCGCCACGGCGCCCGCCAGCAGCGCGCGGGCGCCGGCGGCCAGCACGAAGTAGCCGAAGCACACCGCGGCCGCCAGCCCGGCGACGCGCGCCAGCCCACCGGCGCCCAGCGGCGCGTCCAGCCCCTGCAGCAAGAGGTACGTGACGCCGACGGCGAGGATCGCGGCCAGGGCGAGCGCGCCCGGATGCGCGGCCAGCGGTGCGTCCAGCCAGGCCGACTGCGCCACGCCGGCCATCAGCGCCAGCCCCAGCGCGCCGCTGGCGGCCAGCGCCAGCCGCGCGGGCGAAAGCGGCACCGGCGCCGGGCGCGGGCCCTGCGCGCGCATCGCGTCGACGATGCTGCCGGCGCCCAGGAACGCATGGGCCTTGTACAGCGAGTGCGCGACGATGTGCAGCACGGCCGTCGAGAAGGCCCCCAGCCCGCACTGCATCAGCATGAAGCCCATCTGGGCGCAGGTGGACCACGCCAACGAGGACTTGACGCTGGACTGCGTCAGCATCACCGCGGCGGCGAACAGCGCGGTGAACGCGCCCGCCACCACCAGGAGGTCCAGCGCCGGTGTCGACAGCGACATCACCGGGCTCAACCGCACCACCAGGAAGCCGCCCGCGTTGACGATGCCGGCATGCAGAAGCGCCGACACCGGCGTGGGCGTCTCCATGACCTCGGGCAGCCAGCCGTGGAAGGGGAACTGCGCCGACTTGATGATCGCGGCCACGGCGATCAGCCCCGCGATCCAGTGGACGTGCGGCACCGTGCCGCCGGCCTCGCCCAGCGCGCGCGCCTGGGCGAGCACGTCGTCCATCTCGATGCCGCCGAAGGCGTCGGCCGCGAGCGCCACCGCGATCAACAGGCAGGCGTCGGCCACGCGGCCGAAAACGAACTTCTTGCGCGCGGCCATCCGAGCGCCGTCGCGTTCCGGGTAGAACACCAGCAGCCTGTGCAGCGCCAGGCTGGTGGCGATCCACGCGAGCGCCAGCAGCACGAGGTTGCCCGCCACGACCAGCGTCAGCACCGCAGCGAGCGTGAAGAGCAGCCAGCGCGTGAAGTGAGCCTGCCGCGCATTGCCGTCCAGGTAACGGCGCGAGTAGCGTGCGACGATCGCGCCGACGAAGGACACCAGCACCAGCATCGTGGCGGACAGCGCATCGACCTGGGTGCCCAGGGACAGCGCTGACAGCGATCCCGACTCGGCGGCGCGCCAGAAGATCAGATGCGTGGCGCCGCCGGCCGCCGCCGCCGCCGCGGCCGCCAGTGCCAGGACGAACGCGCCCCAGGCGGCCCACGGGGCCACGCGCGCGGCGATGCGGGGCCGGTCGGGAAGCGACAGCGCCGCGACCAGCAGGAGCAGCGGCGCCGCGGCCGCCGCGTAGGCGGCGAAGGAGGCGGCAGGCATCGATGTCATGGAAAGTGTTCCTGGAAGTGTTCGTCGCCCGGGCAAGAGCGCGGTCCGCATTGCGCACCCGAGCGAGCCGAACGATACGGGCGTGCCCCGATGCACGTCCACTTCAATGACTGTGAAGAATCGTTATATCCTGTTAAACGATCTGATCGAGCAGCACGGAGCCGAGAGCCCCTCCCGATGGCAGAGCTGAACTACCACCATTTGCGTTACTTCTGGACCATCGCGCACGAGCAGAACATGACGCGCGCGGCGACGCGGCTGCACGTGTCGCCGTCGGCGCTGTCGATCCAGCTGCGCCAGCTGGAAGAACGATTGGGGCATCCGCTGTTCGAGCGGCGCGGGCGGCAGCTGCTGCTCACCGAGGCCGGGCGCATCGCGCTGGACCATGCCGACACGATCTTCCATGCGGGCGACGAGCTGGTCAGCACGCTGCGCGGCCGGCCGGCCTCGCGCCAGCCGCTGCTGCGCGTCGGTTCGGCCGCCACGTTGTCGCGCAACTTCAACTTGAAGCTGCTGCGCCCGTTGCTCGCGCGCGGGGACGTCCAGATCCGGCTGCAGTCCGGGACGCTGCGCGACCTGCTCGTGCAGCTGGGGGCGCATACGCTGGACGTGGTGCTGGCCAACGAGGCCGTCCCGCGCGACCGGGCGGCCGGCTGGCACAGCGTGCTGATCGCGCAGCAACCGGTCAGCATCGTGTCGGGCCGGCCGCGGCGGGGGCGGGCGCATCCGCCGCTGCGCTTCCCGCAGGACCTGGACGACCAGCCGATGCTGCTGCCGGGTGAGCAAAGCGCGGTGCGCGCCGCGTTCGACCGCCTGGTGGAGATCGCAGGCGTGCGACCGCGCGTGCTGGCCGAAGCCGACGACATGGCGATGCTGCGGTTGCTCGCGCGCGAGACGGGCGCGCTCGCCTTGGTGCCGCCGGTGGTGGTGCAGGACGAGTTGGCCAGCGGCGTGCTGGTGGAACGGTGCACCATTGCCCAGGTGGCCGAGCACTTCTACGCGATCACCGGGCGCAGGCGCTTCCCGCATCCGTTGTTGAAGGACCTGTTGCAGCCCGCGACCGCCTGAGAATCGCGGGCCGATCCGGCCCGAGCGGATCGGCCGTCTGGTGTCTGGTCAGGCCCAAACCGCCATCGGGCTCAACGCGAAGGCCCGCCGCGTGTCCGCGTCGTCCAGGAATTGCGCCCAAGTGGCGGGGCCCAGCCGGGCCGCGGCGAACGCACCCGCCATCGCGACGAACGCCTGCAGCACGTGCGCCTGGTCGTCCAGGAATCCTTTGAGCAGCACGGCGGGCTGGCTGCCGTAGGCCAGGAAGAGCGCTTCGCGATAGCTGGCCTTGCCGCGGAAGCGGTCCGCTTGGTGCATGAACCCGATGCCGAGTGCGGCCAGCGCCTGGTCGCGCAGCGTTCGGGCCGCCTTGGTGCGGAAGCTGGTGAGCCCTTCGGATCGGAACACCGGCGAGGCCAGCAGCTTGTCCTCGACGCGCCCGGCGTACCACTTGGCCGATCCGGACAGGTATTGCGCCGCGATGCCTCGGGCATCCGCCACCGACCCCGGCGTGTGCTGCAGGTCGCCGCTGCTGGTGCCGCGCAGCGCGGTGGCCTCGGCCGCGATGGTGGTGCCCATGAGGTCCGGCACGCGCCAGCCGAAGGGCTCCATCGCCAAGCCCGGCGCAGCGACCGCCGCATCCCAGCTCCGGTGCGCCTTGGCATGGTCCTCGTGGAAGCCGCCCGATTGCGCGGCGGTCATCGCGGCGGCTGCGTTGGCCGAGCCGTGGTACCAGCCCAGCACGCCCAGCCGCCCGAACTCGGTGTCCTGGCCCGTGGCGGCCAGCGCGCGCAGCGCCGACAGGTGGTGCAGCGCCAGGAACAGCTGCTCGATCACGGTGTTCTCTTCCTGCGGTGACATGGCGCGGGGCGTCACACCGGCCGCGGCGTAGAAGCGCACGGCCGCATGGAAGTCCAGCCCTTGGCCGACGCTCAGCAGTCGCAGCGCCCGCATCCAGTTGGCGGCCGAGGGCAGCGCGAAGGCCGGGTCCGGCTTGCCCTTGGGCTCGCCGATCGTGCCGTCCGTGGTCAGTCGTCGATAGAGCACGCGCAAGCCTCCTTCGGGCAGATCCCGGGCCGACGTCGCCACCGCCATGGCCGATGCGATGGCCGAGGCCGCTGCCGCTGTCGGCGCGACCAGGGCACGCCCCTTGCGTCGGGCAGCCGCACCGTCTTGTGGAGCCCGTCCATGAATGCCGTCGCCCCCGTGTCAGTGTCCGCCATCGATCGCACCACCACCAGCATCTTGGAGCTGGTGTCGCGCGTGCCCGCCACCAAGGAACCCCCTGCCGCGAATCCGGCGCAGCGCGCCGCGGCGATCGCCGCCGACGCCAAGCGCAAGACCGCGGCCATCTCGGCGGCGGCCGCCTTGCCGCCCGGGCCGCTGGGCTGGCTCACGCTGTTGCCCGAGGCCGCCATGGTATGGAACGTCCAGGCGCAGATGGTGGCCGACATCGCGGGCGCGCACGGCAAGCACGGCCAGCTCACGCCCGAGCTGATGCTGCATTGCCTGTTCCGCCACAGCGCCGCGCGCGCGGTCGGCAGCCTGGCGGTGCGCGCCGGTGAGCGCCTGCTGGTGCGGCACGCGTCCTACCGGGCGCTGCAGCCCGTGGCGCGCGCGGTGGCCGGCCGCATGGCGCGACGCACCGTGGCGCGAGGGCTGGCGCGCTGGGTGCCCGGCGTGGGCAGCGTGGCCATCGGCGCCTACGCGTGGAACGACACCGCGCAGGTGGCCAAGACCGCGATCGAGTCCCTGTCGCGCGACATCGTGCAGGCACCGGCGCCCTGACTCCGCAGCGACGCGGTTCCCGCGTCAGCGCAGGTGATGCACCGGCGCCAGCCCGTACACCGGCGTCGGGATGCCCTCCTTGCGCGCCTTCAGCTGAAGGGCCAGGAACTGCGAGTAATGCCGCGACTGGTGCAGGTTGCCGCCATGGATCCAGAGGTGCGGCACCTGCGTGGGCTTCCACATGTTCCGAAGCTCACCTTCCCAGGGGCCCGGGTCCTTGGTCGTGTCCGAGCCCAGCCCCCACACCTTGCCGACGCGGTCGGCCACGTCGGGCGACACCAGGTCGGCCAGCCACTGGTTCATGGAGCCGTAGCCGGTGGCGTAGACGATCAGGTCGGCGGGCAGCTCGGTGCCGTCCGACAGCAGCACGGATTTCGGCGCGATGCGCTCGATGCCCACGCCGCTCTTCAGCTTGATGCTGCCGTCGGCCACCAGCTCCGAGGCGCCCACGTCGATGTAGTAGCCCGAGCCGCGGCGCAGGTACTTCATGAAGAGGCCCGATCCGTCGTCGCCGAAGTCCAGCATGAAGCCGGCTTTCTCCAGCCGCGCGTACAGGTCGGCGTCGCGCCGCTTCATCTCGTCGTACACCGGCACCTGCATGGGCGCCATGATCTGGTACGGCACCGACGCGAAGATCAGGTCGGCCTTGTCGGTGGTGACGCCGGCAGCCACGGCCTGCTCGGAATACAGTCCGCCCAGGGCGAGCTCCATCAGCGATTTCGACGGCGCGATGTGCGTCGACGAGCGCTGGATCATCGTGACGTCCGCGCCGTGCTCCCACAGGTCGGCGCAGATGTCGTGGGCCGAGTTGTTCGATCCCAGCACCACGCACTTCTTGCCCGCGAAGCCCTCGCTGCCGGGATGCTTGCTGGAGTGGTGCTGCACGCCCTCGAAGGTTTCGGCGCCGGGGATCTTCGGCACGTTCGGATAGCCGGACACCCCTAGCGCGAAGACCACTTCCTTGGGCCGCAGCACCCGCTCGCGGCCGTCGCGCTCCACCGTGACCTCCCACTGGCCGCTGGCTTCGTCCCAGCGCGCCTTCTTGGCGAGCGTCGAGCCCCAGTAGTCGATCTCCATCACCTTCACGTACATCTCGAGCCAGTCGCCGATCTTGTCCTTCGGCGAGAACACCGGCCAGTGGTCCGGGAAGGGCAGGTAGGGCAGGTGGTCGTACCAGACCGGGTCGTGCAGGCACAGCGACTTGTAGCGGTTGCGCCAGGAGTCGCCGGGGCGCGCGTTCTTCTCCACGACGATCGTGGGCACGCCCAGGCGCTTGAGGCGCGCCGCCAGCCCGATGCCGCCCTGCCCGCCGCCCACGATCACCACGTGCGGCTGCTCGTCGATGCCGAAGCGCGCTTCGTGTTCTCGGCGCTGCTCGATCCAGTTCTTGCGGCCGCGCTGCACGCCGTGCTCGGCGCCCTGCGGCCGGCGGGTGCCGGCGGGCTCCTCGTGGCCTTTCAGCTCGGTCATGGTGGTCAGCAGCGTCCAGCAACGCCCGCCCTTCAGGCGCAGGTGCCCGCGCCCGCGCGCCGCCCCGGTCTCGAAACGGAACCAGGCGTCGACCACGCCGTCGGCCTCGGTGGGCTCGCCCTCCAGCGCGAAGCCGCCCGGGCGCGTCGCGTCCAGGCAAGCCGACAGCATGTCGCGGATCGCGTCCTTGCCTTCCTGGGTCCGGATGTTCCAGGTGAAGGCGACCAGGTCGCGCCAGTAACAGTCGTCGTCGAACAGCGCCAACGCGCCGGAGAGGTCGCGTGCCGACAGCGCGGCGTCGAATGCGGCCAGCCAGCCGGCGGCCTGGGCCGAAGGCGTTTGCTTGGTCGTGGTGTCGTCCATGTCCCGGTCTCCTCCAGTGCGCCCGTCGTCCGCGAGCGTCGGTGCAGCATGCCGGGCGCCAAGCCGTTGTCAAGCATGCCCACGCCGCTGCGCCCGTCGGGTCGTCCACGGCACCGGTCGGATGCTGCGCCGGACAACCGCCGTGGCGGCCGATCCGGCGCTAGGATCCTGGACGCCTCGAAGGCGACGATGGGAGTTCGCTTGCAGCTCGCCTGGGGTCCGTCCCTGGACCCGGCCACCTTCATGTTCTGCATCGCCATGTTCGGCTTCCTCATGGCGGGCCTGTCCTTCGGGTCGGCGCGCGCATTGGGCAGCGACACGGCCGGCTTGGTCGAGTGGGGCAAGTCGATGTCGTCGGCGGGCGGCGCGTTCCTGCTGTACTTCTTTCGGGGGCACCTGCCCGAATGGGCGACCTTCCTGGTCGCCAATGTGCTGGTGATCGGGGTGGGCGCCTTCGCGCTGCGCGCCCATGCGCGCGAGCTGTCGCAGCCCGAGCCGTGGCGCCCGATCGCCGCGGCCGTCGCCTTCGGCATGGCCGGCGTGCTGGCGGCGCATTTCCTCGACATGCCGCGCGAAGTGGCGGGCTTCACGCTGTCGGTGGCGCTGGCGGCGTTGCTCGGCCGGATGACGGTGATGCTGGTGAGGCATGGCGACTGGCGCACGACGCCATCGGCGAAGATCTCCATCGCCTCGATGAGCGTGCTGGCTGTGTTCTTCACACTACGCGCCGCGCTCGTGTTGGCCGGTGCGGGTCCCCAGGTCGCGCTGCCCCGGCACGGCACCGCGCAGGTCCTGGTGATGATCGCGGCCGCGCTCTTCGTGGTCGCCGCTTCGGTCGGCTTTCTCCTGATGGTGCACGACCGGCAGCGCAAGGACGCCGTGGAAAGCGCGCGCCGCGACGGACTGACCGGCCTCTTGAACCGCACCGCGTTCTTCACCGCCGCCGAGCGCATGGCGAGCGAAGACCGTCGTCCCTTCGCGATCGTCATGATCGACATCGACCGATTCAAGCGCATCAACGATTCGCACGGCCATGCGGGTGGCGATGCCACGATCGAGCATGCGGCGGCGCTGATCGCCCGTTCCGTGCGCGCCGGCGATCTGGTCGGCCGCTATGGCGGCGAGGAGTTCTGCGTGCTCCTGCGCGACTGCGACGCGGCGCGGGCGCGCGCCTTCTGCGACCGACTGGTGGCCGACGCGGCAAGCCAGCAAGTCGCTTTGCCGGGCGGCGGCCTCATCGCCTACACGCTTTCGGCAGGCTATGCCGGGAGCATGGCGCTGCCGGCCGACCCGGCGCTGCGTCGGCCGTTCAAGGCCCTGGTCGAGCGCGCCGACCGCGCGCTCTACGCCGCCAAGCGGGCCGGTCGCAACCAGGCCGTCGCCGGGTAGGGCCCAGCGCGCGCTGCACGACGACCGGGCCATCGGTCCGGATCCTGGTGGCACCATGCCGGGCATGCACCGCACGCCAGGCCCATGCTAGACATCCGCGACCTCGTCCACGTGTATCCCGACGGCACGCGCGCGCTGGACGGCGTCACGCTGTCGGCGCCAGCCGGCGTGCTCGGGCTGCTGGGGCCCAATGGCGCAGGCAAGTCCTCGTTGATGCGCTGCCTGTGCACGCTGCAGCGGCCCACCGCCGGGTCGATCGGCTTCGACGGCATCGACGTGCTGGCGGAGCCGCAGCGGCTGCGCCAGGCGCTGGGCTACCTTCCCCAGGACTTCGGCGTGTATCCGCGTGTCACGGCGCGACAGATGCTCGAGCACCTCGCGGTGCTCAAGGGCCTGGCCGACCGCCATGCGCGTCGCGAGGCGGTCGACGCGATGCTGGCGCGCGTGGGCCTCTGGGAGGCACGGGACAGGACGCTCGAAGGGCTGTCGGGCGGCATGCGGCGCCGCTTCGGCGTGGCGCAGGCGTTGATCGGCGCGCCCCGGTTGGTGGTGGTCGACGAGCCCACCGCCGGGCTGGACCCCGAGGAGCGCAACCGGCTGCTGGACTTGCTGGCTTCGGTGGGCGAGCAGGTGGTGGTCATCCTGTCGACCCACATCGTCGAGGACGTGGCGGACCTGTGCCCGCGCGTCGCGGTGCTGGCGGCAGGCCGCATCCGCCTGCAGGGCGCGCCGGCCGACCTGGTGGCGGCCATGCGCGACCGCGTCTGGCGAACCACGGTGCCGCACGACGCGGTCGATGCCCTGCGGATGCGCCTGCCGATGCTCTCGACCCGGCTGTCGGCCGGACGCACGATGGTGCGCGTGCAGGCCGACGTCTCGCCGGGCCCGGGCTTCGAAGCCGCGGCTCCCACGCTGGAGGACGTGTACTTCTCCACCTTGGCCGCCTCGCGGCCGGCCCGCTGAGTGGGCCGCGCGCCGCCCCGCGCAGCGCAGGGGAAGCGGTCGCTCGCCTGGGCGGTGGCCGGCTTCGAGCTGCGCCACCAGTTGGGCTCGCCGGTGGTGGCCGTCGTGGTCGCCATCTCGGTCCTGATGGTGCTGGGATCGGCGACCATCGACGCATTGCGGATCGGTCCGCTCGCCGCGGTCGATCCACCGGGCTCGCCGCTGGCCGTGGCGCGCGTGTACCTCGTGTGGACGCTCTTCTTCCTCTTCACCAGCATGGCCTTCGTGGCGGACGCCGTGCTGCGCGACGACATCACGGGCTTCGGTGCCATCGTGCGGGCCACGCCCGCGCGCGTGCCGGACGACCTGCTCGGCCGTTTCGCGGGTGCCTTCGCCGTGGTGGCGCTGTGCTTCATGAACGTGCCGATCGGGCTGGCGCTGGCCGGCTGGGCGCCATGGATCGACCAGCCGCCCGATGCGGCCTCGATCCCGTGGGGGCGCCAGGCGCAGGTCCATGGCTTCGCGCTGCTGGTGCTGGCGCTGCCCAACCTGCTGCTGGGGGCCGCGCTCTTCTTCGCGCTGGCCACGCTGGTCCGCTCGATGGGCGCGGCCTACCTGGGCGCGGTCGCGCTGCTGTTGGCGTATGGGTTGGGGGCGGGTCCGAGCCCGTCCAGCGCGCAACCGACGACCTCGGCGGCGCTCCTGGAGCCCTTCGGCTTCGCCGCGCTGGCCGCCGCGACCCAGGGTTGGACCGAGGCCGAACGCGCGTCGCGGCTGCCGATGCTGTCGGGCGTGCTGCTGTGGAACCGCGTCGTGTGGCTGGCCGCTAGCCTGGCGCTGCTGTGGGCCGCGTGCGGCCTGTATCGCGTCGAGCCGCGGCGCCGGGCGCCGGGCGCCTCGCCATCCGCCCCGTCCTCGGCGGGTGCGCGGCCGCGGACCCGCGCGATGGAGGATGCCTCCCGAGGGCCGTCCTCCGTGGGGACCGCGGCGGCGCCCAGCTTCGGCCGCGCGACCGCCGTCGCGCAATACGTCGCGCGGACGCGCCTGGAAACGCGGCGGGTGTTCGGCACCCCGGCGTTCGCGGCGCTGATGCTGATGGGCCTGGCCAACGCCGTGGCGAGCCTCTGGAGCGCGACCGACCCGGCCGCCCCGCAGCGGCTGGACGACAGCGCCGCCCTCGCGCAACGGCTGGTCGAAGCCTTCCGGTTGGCGCCGGTGGCGGTGGCGCTGCTGTATTCGGGCGACCTGGTCTGGGCAGAGCGCGAGGGGCGGGTGCACGAGCTCGTCGCGGCCGCCCCGGTGCCCGATGCCGCCGTGTTGCTGCCCAAGGCCTTCGCCTTGCTGCTAGTGCTGGCCACGCTGTTGGCCGCGAGCGTCGCCGCCGCGCTGGGCGTGGAATGGGCGCGCGGCCATGCCGGCATCCGACCGGGTGCCTACGTGTCGGCCTACCTGCTGCCGCACGGTGTCGAATGGCTGTTGTTCGCCGTGCTGGCGGTGTCGCTGCAGGCGGTCTCGCCCGGCAAGCTGGCCGGGTGGGGCTGGACCGTGCTGGCCTTGATCGCCTCTTTCGCGCTGGAGCGCATGGGGCTGGTCGACGGGTGGTACCGATACGGCCGCAGCGATTCGGCCGCGGCGGCCTTCGCCGCTTCGCCGGAAGCGCCGGGGCCGCTCGGCTTATCGGTGCCGGCCTGGTTGCGCCTGTATTGGACCGCCTTCGCGGTGCTGTTGCTCGCGTTGGCGTGCGCCGCCTGGGGCCGGGGCACCGAACCGCGGACCGCAGCGCGCCTGGCCGGGCTCGGCCGGCGGATGCGCGGTCCCCTCGGCACGGTCGCCCTCGCGGCCGGCGTCGCCGTCGCGGCGATCGGAGCAGCCCTGCTGGGCCAAGCGCGCTGAGCGCGGACAGGCCGGCGTGCATGCGAGAATCGCGCGCGCCTCGCTGCGCAGAACGTCCACTCCCGCCAAGGATCCATGCCACCTCCCGCCGCATCCGCCCCGGCCATCGGTGACGCCGCGTCGACCCCGTCCATGCCCAAGTCCGCCGGCCCCTACGGTCTGCTGCGCTTCGACCGCCAGACGGCGGGCCTGTTCTACGTCGTCATCGCGTTCCTGGTCGGCCTGGTCTTCGCCAGCGACCTGATCACGCGGCTCGGCATCTCGGTGTGGATCTTCTATCTCGTGCCGCTGGCGCTGTGCCTGCTGGCGCCGCGCGCGCAACTGCCACTGCTGGTGGCGCTCGCGGCCAGCGTGTTGATCGCCGCGGGCTACTGGCTGTCTCCGCCCGGCCTGGATTTGGAGATCGCGCGCACCAACCGCAGCTTCGGCGTGGTGGTGATCTGGGGCGTCGCCTTCCTGGCCCGCTGGCTGATCGAGGCACGCCAGCGCGTGCAGCGCCTCAACTGGCTGCAGTCCGGCCAGGCACGGGTGTCGGGGGAAATGGTGGGCGAAGGCAGCCTCGCGCAGATGGGCCAGCGGCTGCTCGACACGCTGGCCGGGCAGCTCGGTGCGGCCGTGGGCGCGTTGTACCTGTTGCAGGACGGCCGGCTCGAGCGGGTGGCCGGCTGGGCCTTGGACGAAGGCGCAGGGGGCGCGCCGGTGCGCCTCGCGATGGGCGAGGGCCTGGTCGGGCAGGTCGCCCGCGACGGCAAGGCCCGGGTGGTCGAAGGCTTTTCCGCCGATGCCTTGCGCGTGAGCTCCGCGGTCGCGACGACCGCCGCGGCGCAGGTGCTGACCGCGCCGGTCACGGCGGACGGCGAAGTGCTGGGCGTCGTCGAGCTGGGCTTCGTGGGGGATGCGCGTCCGGCAGAAGACCGGGTCGAACTGTTGCGGATGGTGGGCGAGCGGGCCGGCATGGCGCTGCGCAGCGCGGTCTATCGCGAGCGGCTCGAGGCGCTGTTGCTCGAAACCCAGCGCCAGGGCGAGGCGCTCCAGACGCAGGCCGAAGAGCTGCGGGTCTCCAACGAAGAGCTGGAGGAGCAGGGCCGCGCGTTGCGCGAATCCCAGGTGCGGCTGGAGAACCAGCAGGCCGAGCTCGAGCAGACCAACGTGCAGCTCGAGGAGCAGGCGCAGTCGCTGGAGCAGCAGCGCGCCCAGCTCCTGGAGTCGCAGTCGCGGCTGCAGGCCAACACGCGCGCGCTGGAGCAGGCCAGCCGCTACAAGAGCGAGTTCCTGGCCAACATGAGCCACGAGCTGCGCACCCCGCTCAACAGCGCGCTCATCCTGTCCAAGCTCCTTGCCGACAACAAGGGCGACCGCTTGTCGCCCGAGCAGGTGCGCTATGCGCAGACGATCTACGCGGCCAACAACGACCTGCTCGCGTTGATCAACGACATCCTCGGCCTGTCCAAGATCGAGGCGGGCCGCGTCGAGCTGGTGCCCGAGGAATTGACGCTCGACCGGTTGCTCGAGCCGCTGCGCAACGCCTTCGCGCCGGTGGCCGCAGAACGCGGGCTCGGCTTCGACATCACGCTGGAAGGCTCGTTGCCCAAGGCGCTGGTCACCGATTCGCAGCGCGTGCAGCAGGTGCTGCGCAACTTCCTGTCCAACGCCTTCAAGTTCACCGAGCGCGGCCGCGTGGCGCTGCAGGTGCGGCCGGCCGGTCCGGATCGGATCGCCTTCACCGTGGCCGACACCGGCATCGGCATCGCGCCCGAGCAGCAGGCGGTCGTCTTCGAAGCATTCCGCCAGGCCGACGGGACCACCAGCCGCAAGTACGGCGGCACCGGCCTGGGCCTGTCGATCTCGCGGGAGCTCACGCGCCTGCTCGGCGGGCGCATCGACTTGCAGAGCGCGCCCGGCGAAGGCAGCCGCTTCACGTTGGAGCTGCCGATACGCCTGGCGGTGGCGTCGACTTCGGCGCCTTCGCCCGCGCTGCCGCCGTCGCCCGAGGTGGTGTCCATCGCGCCCGTGGCCGCGCACGCGCGAATGCCCTCCGGCGCGACGTCGCCGGCCGACGCGGTCGCGAGTTCGCCCGCCGCGGCAGGCACCGCGTCCGTGCCGAACGCGGCCACCCCGTCGGCCGCTTCCGCGCAAGCGGCGTTCGCCCCGGCCGCCGCACGCGGCCCTGGGCGACTCATCCTGGTGGTCGAGGACGACCCGACCTTCGCGCAGGTGCTGCGCGATCTGGTCGAGGAGCTCCACTACGACAGCATCCACGCCGGCACCGCGCGCAGTGCGCTCGAGATGGCGCGCAGCCACCGGCCCGATGCGGTCCTGCTGGACATCGGGCTGCCGGACGAGTCGGGCCTGTCGGTGCTGGAGCAACTCAAGCGGGATCCGGCCACGCGCCACCTCCCGATCCACGTGGTGTCGGGCGACGACTACCGCCAGACCGCGCTGGAGCTGGGCGCGGTCGGGTATGCGCTGAAGCCGGTGGCACGGGAGGAGCTCGCTTCCGCGGTGCATCGAATCGAGGAGCAGCTGGCGCGCCGCATGCGTCGGGTGCTGGTGGTCGAGGACGACTCCCGGCTGCGCGACAGCATCCGCGAGTTGCTGACCGCCGAGGACATCGAGATCGTCGGCGTGGGCACGGTGGCCGAGGCGCACGCGCGGCTGGTCGGCGAGCGCTTCGATTGCGTGGTGATGGACCTTCTGCTGCCCGACGGCACGGGCTACGACCTGCTGGAGCGCCTGTCGGCCGAGGGGGCATACGCGCACGGCCCGGTGATCGTCTACACCGGCCGCACGCTGTCGCGCGACGAGGAGCAGCGGCTGCGCCGCTATTCGCGGTCCATCATCATCAAGGGCGCGCGCAGCCCCGAGCGCCTGCTCGACGAGGTGACGCTCTTCCTGCACCAGGTCGAGTCCGAGATGCCGGCGGCCAAGCAACGCTTGCTGCGGCAGGTGCGCGAGCGCGACGCGGCCTTCGAGGGGCGGCGCATCCTGCTGGCCGAGGACGACGCCCGCAACGTGTTCGCGCTGGCCAGCGTGCTCGAGCCCATGGGGGCCGAGCTGGTGGTGGCGCGCAACGGCCGCGAGGCGCTGGACAAGCTTGCTGCCGGTCCGGCAGTGGACCTCGTGCTGATGGATGTCATGATGCCCGAGATGGACGGGCTCACCGCCATGCGCGAGATCCGCAAGCAGCCGCAGTGGTTGCGTCTGCCCGTGATCGCGCTGACCGCCAAGGCGATGGCGGAGGACCGCAAGGCCTGCCTCGACGCGGGCGCGAGCGACTACATCCCCAAGCCGATCGAGATCGACAAGCTGCTGTCGCTATGCCGCGTCTGGATGCCGAAGTGACCCCCGACCTGGGCGACGCCGTCGTTCCGGACCCGGCCGTCGAGATCGAGGTCGAGCTGCTGCTGGAGGCGGTCTTCCGCCGCTACCAGCAGGACTTCCGGCGCTACGCGCGGTCGTCGCTGCGACGCCGGCTGCTGCAGGCGGCGTCGCGTTTCGACTGCGCGTCGATCTCCGAGCTGCAAGGCCGCGTGTTGCGGGACCCGCGGCTCTTCGGCGACCTGATGCAGTACCTCACGGTGCAGGTCAGCGAGATGTTCCGCGACCCCCCGTACTTCCGTGCGCTTCGCGAGCAGGTGCTGCCTCATTTGGCCACCTACCCGTTCCTGAAGGTGTGGGTGGCCGGCTGCAGCATGGGCGAGGAGGTGTGGTCGCTGCTGGTCCTGTTGCGCGAGGAAGGCCTGCTGGACCGCACCGTGCTGTACGCCACCGACATCAACCCGGTCGCGCTGGAAGCCGCTCGCGCCGGCATCTACTCCAACGACCGCATGCCCGGATTCAGCCGCAGCTACCTGGCCGCCGGCGGTCGCGGCTCGCTGTCGGACCACTACCGGTCGGCGTACGGGCACGCGCGCTTCGACCCGGCGCTGGCCGCGCAGGTCGTCTTCTCCGACCACAGCCTGGCCACCGACGCGGTGTTCTCCGAGACGCACTTCGTGTCCTGCCGCAACGTGCTCATCTATTTCGAACGGCCGCTGCAGGATCGTGCGCTGGGCCTGTTCGCCGAGTCGCTGGTGCATGGCGGCTTCCTGGGCCTGGGCAACCGGGAGTCGCTGCGCTTTTCGGCCCACGCGTCGGCCTTCGCCGATTTCGATCGCGGTCAGCGGATCTATCGGCGACGATGAGCGGGGACGCGGGGCTGCGGCTGGTGGCGATCGGCGCCTCCGCGGGCGGCGTGGACGCCGTGGGCGAGTTGCTGGCGGGCCTTCCTGCCGGTTTCGACATCCCGGTGGTGGTGGTGCTCCACGTGCCCCCTGGGCGGTCCAGTCAACTGGCCGAGGTCTTTTCCCTGCGCAGCACGCTGCGCGTGCGCGAAGCGGCCGACAAGATGCCCCTCGCGCCCGGCACGGTGCTAGTGGCGCCGCCGGACTATCACCTGCTCGTCGAGCGTGACGAGACCGTTTCGCTGTCTTCGGAAGAGGCCGTGATGTTCTCGCGGCCGTCGATCGACCTGTTGTTCGAATCGATCGCCTGGAGCCTGGGGGCCGCGGCGCTTGGCATCGTGCTGACCGGCGCCAACGAGGACGGTGCGCGCGGGCTGGCGCTGCTGCGGGCCGCCGGCGGCACCGCCTGGGTGCAGGCGCCCGACGATGCCCAAGTCTCGACCATGCCGCAGGCGGCGTTGGAGCGCGCGGGCGCCGATGCCACCTTGCCGCTGGCCCGCATGAAGGACGCGCTCTCGCGCCTGCGTCGTGGGTCGCCCGCGGCGGCCGCCCTTTCTCCCGGTTGAGCGCGTCCCCCGGGTATCGCGCATGCTTGCCCCGTCGGCTGTCAGAATCCTGGCCCGCGTCGGGTACGATGCCCGCGACATCCTCGAGGAGATTCCCCTTCATGGCAGAGCAGCGACCCGTCCCGCCCGTCGTCCCGGCCATCGACTTCGCTTCGGTGCCGGAAGACCAGCAGCTGGAACTGCTCCGACGCATGCGGGATCGACGCCAACGCCGCTCCCCGGGACCGGCGCAAGCGTCGGTGCGGCGCGTGCTGGTGGTGGAAGACGACGCCGCGACGGCCGAGATGATGCAGGCGGTGTTGGAGCAACTGGGCTACGAGGTCGCGCTGGTGGCCGACGGCGCCGACGCCGTGGCCGCGGCCCGCGAGTTTTCACCGGACGCGGTGCTGATGGACATCGGCCTGCCGCACAAGGACGGCTACGAGCTGGCCGTGGAGATGCACGCCGACCCGGTGCTGCGCGCGGTGCCGCTGGTCGCGGTCACTGGCTTGGCGAGCATGGCCGATCGCGCCCGTGCGCTGGAAGCCGGCTTCGACGAGCACATGGCCAAGCCGGTGTCGCCACCGGCCTTGCGGGCCGCGCTGGACACGTTGATCGCCAACACCAGTGTCCGGGTGCAGGCCTCGCGCTTGCAAGCCGAGGGCGGCTGAAGCCGCCCGCGGAGCCCACCGAATCGGTCGTCGCCCAGGCGCGGCTCAGGCCGCGCGCCGCAGCCGCCGCTCCCCGATCTCCGGCAAGGGCGGCTCCGGCACGTCCGGCTCCGACGGGTGCGGCGGCGCGTCCTGCTCCGGGTCCACTGGTTGCGTCGGCGCCTGGTGCGCCGTGCTGGTCGGATGCGACGGCTGTGGCGGGTGCGGGTCCGGATGCGGGGGGCGCGGGTCGGGCGAGGGGTGCTCGGGCCGCAGCGGCTGCGGCTGTGCCGGCCCGGTCGGCTGGGTCGGGTTCGGCCCCGGCGCGGAGCCGTGGTACGGATCGCCGGATGCGTTCATGTGCATTGCCCTCCTGGGGCGCGGGGCTGCGGCGCGACGCTCAGGAGCGGGGCGCGCTGACGAATCGCACACGATAGCGCCGTTCGCCGCGCCGGTCGTCCTGCACGGCCAACTCCAACTCGTGCTCGGTGACGAAGCGGAAGCAGGGCTTCGCGTCGGCGTCGAAGCATTCCAGCGCGGCCATGCGAAGCGGGCGCGGGGCGTCGGACCGGGCGAAGGCATGCACCGCGGCGTCGAAGGCGTCCCGGTCGAGGGTCGGCCACTCCACCGCGTGCCGCCACTGCGGCGCGCAGCTCACGTCCATGCAGTAGGCGTCGCCCCACGGCACCTCGGCGACGCGCGGCATCAGCACCTGCGTGCTGCCGGGGCCGCTGGCCACGCCCACCGCCCAGGTGCGGCGCTCTCGCACCTGGGAAAAGCGCCGCTCCACCGGCATCTGCGCGTCCAGGCCGACCACGAATTCGCCGGCCGGCAGCGGCACCACCGTGACATCGGTGCCCCGCAGGCGCACCGACCGGATCGCACCGCCTTCATCGAACGTGCGCGTGACGACCTGCAAGGTCAACGTGTCGGATTCGTCCCGGCCGGGCTCGCTGACGCGGCCGTCCGGCGGCCGGACGAGGTCGGTGGCCCAGGAAGTCCCCGGTGCCAGCAGGCAGGCACCGACCATCAGGAGTGCGCGAAGCGTCGCCCTCGGGCGTGCGTGGCCGGACATTCGGATGGCTCCCTGGTGCGCGAGCGCTGCGTGGGCTCGCCGTCCGAGGGGTCATGCGAATTCGGTGCCCGGCTGGCTGAACGCCCCTTCCGGGCGCGCGCGTCAGTCCTTGCGCAACAGGAGCCCCGTGATCAGCGAGCTGACGACGCTGTAGACCAGCGCGCCCAGCACCGCCCACCAGAATCCGTCCACGCGGAAGGCGTCGATCAGGCGGGCCGTCAGCCAGAACAGGAACCCGTTGATCAGGAAGGTGAACAGGCCCAGCGTCAGCAAGTTGATCGGCAGCGTCAACACGATCAGCAGCGGCCGGATCAGCGTGTTCAGCAGCCCCAGCACCAGCGCCACCAGCAGCGCGCTGCCCAGGCCCGACAGGTGCACGCCGGGCAGCACGTAGGGCAGGCCCAGCAGCACCGCGGCATTGATCGCCCAACCCAGCAGCAGACGCATCGCTGCGCTCCCTTCGATATGATCTCGCCCCGCGAACGATTTTCCGGATGGCCGCACGATGATAAGGGATGCCGAAACGCTGGAATTGCTGGTCGACGGCGTGCGCCGTTTCGTGCGCGAGCGCCTCGTGCCGCGCGAGGCCGAAGTGGCCGAGACCGACCGCATCCCGCCGGACTTGGTCGACGCCATGCGCGAGCTGGGCCTGTTCGGCTTGACCATCCCCGAGGAATACGGCGGGCTGGGCCTGACGATGGAAGAGGAGGTGCAGGTGGCCTTCGAGCTCGGCCGCACCTCGCCGGCCTTCCGCTCGATGATCGGCACCAACAACGGCATCGGCTCCAGCGGGCTGGTGATCGACGGCACCGAGGAGCAGAAGCGCAAGTGGCTGCCGCGGCTGGCCAGTGGCGAGATCATCGGCTCGTTCTGTTTGACCGAGCCCGAGTCCGGCTCCGACGCCGCCGCGCTTCGCACCACTGCCCGCAAGGAGGGCGACCACTACGTGCTCGACGGCACCAAGCGCTACATCACCAACGCGCCGCACGCGGCCATCTTCACCGTGATGGCGCGTACCGACGCGAGCATCAAGGGCGCGGGCGGCATCTCCGCCTTCGTGGTCGAGCGCGGCACGCCGGGGCTCTCGCTGGGCAAGCCCGACGTCAAGATGGGGCAGAAGGGCGCCCACACCTGCGACGTGATCTTCGAGGCCTGCCGCGTGCCGGCGGAGAACCTGATCGGCGGCCGTGAAGGCGTGGGCTTCAAGACCGCGATGAAAGTGCTGGACAAGGGCCGGCTGCACATCGCGGCCGTGGCCACGGGCGCTTCCGAGCGCATGCTGGCCGATGCGCTGGCCTACGCCAGCGAGCGCCGCCAGTTCGGCCAGCCGATCGGCGACTTCCAGCTGGTGCAGGCGATGATGGCCGACAGCCGCATGGAGATCTACGCGGCGCGCAGCATGATCGTTGACGCCGCGCGCAAGCGCGACGCCGGGCAGGACGTGACGATGGAGGCGTCGTGCTGCAAGCTCTTCGCCACCGAGGCCTGCGGCCGCATCGCCGACCGGGCGGTGCAGATCTTCGGCGGCGCGGGCTATGTCGCCGAATACGGCATCGAGCGCTTCTACCGCGACGTGCGGCTGTTCCGCCTGTACGAAGGCACGAGCCAGATCCAGCAGCTGATCATCGCCCGCGAGCTGAAGCGCCGCGGGGTGGACTGACTCAGAAGCCCAGGCTGCTCAAGAGGTCGTCGACCTCGGCCTGCGATTCCACGGCGTCGCTGCGGCCGGCCGTGACCTGCGGGCCTTCCAGCTCGCCGATCAACGCCTCGTGGCGCTTGCGGTGGTCGGCGGGCGCGGTGTCGATCAGCAGGTGCACCAGCTGCGTCTCCATCCGCTCGGTGATGCCCTCGATCTTGCGGCACACCTGGCCCGTCAGGTCCTGGAAGTCCTGCGCCATCAGGATGTCGGTGTGCAGCGTGGACGCCTTGTCGGCCGCGGCCACGGTGGCCGCCAGGTGCGACCGCGTCTCCTCGAACAGCGCCATGAAGCCGCTGTCGGGGCGCTCGCGCTCGCCGAGCATGCGCTCCCACTTGGCCAGCAGCGCCTGCGAGCGTGCCTTCACGTCGTCCTGCAGCGGCGTCAGCTCGTCCAGCGTGTCCAGCACTTTCTGGGCGCTGCGCTCGCACATCTCGGTCACGTACTTGAGGCGGTTGCGCGCGTCCGGGATCTCGACGGCCATCTCGGCCAAGGTCTTGTCGAGGTTGAGCTCCTTCAAGCTCTCGTGCAGGTCGCGGGCCAGCTTGCCGATGCGCTCGCGCAGCTCCTTGGCGCTGCCGCAGGTGCATTCGCGGCACACGCCGTCGGCATCGGCGCGGGGGCAGGCGGCCATGTTCTCGATCGCCTCGGCGTCGATGGCGCCGGGGGTGCCCGCGGCGCTGCCGCGTGCGATCGGCGTCGCGGCGAAGCCGCTGGGCGCGGGGGTCGAAGGGGCGGGCGGTGTCGAGGTGGCTTCGGCTTGCGCGAGCGCCTGCTCGAACAGCGCGTCGAGATCCTGGTCTTCCATCATGCTTCCTGTCTTGTCCGGTACGCGGTCGTGTCGTTCGGCCTCGGGGGTCGTCAGGCGACCTTGGCGGCGATCTTCACGATCTTTTCCTCGAGCGTGGCTTTCGTGAACGGCTTCACGATGTAGCCCGAGGCGCGCAGCTGCGCGGCGCGAACGATGTCTTCCTTGCGCGCTTCCGCCGTCACCATCAGCACCGGCAGGTCGGCCAGCGAGGCGTCGGCGCGGATCGCCTCAAGCAGCTCGAAGCCGTTCTTGTTGGGCATGTTGATGTCGGAGATCACGAAGTCGAACTTCGTGCTCTTGAGCTTGGACAGCGCGATCGCGCCGTCTTCGGCCTCGTCGCAGTCCAGGTGGCCCAGTTCCTTCAGCAGGCCGCGGATGATGCGGCGCATCGTGGAGAAGTCGTCGACGATCAGGAATCGCATTGGTGCTCGGGGAGGTGGCGTTCGGCGTGCGGCACCGACGGCAAGCGGGTCGGCATTGAACAGCCTTATCGACCGTCGCCCGGCGCACTGGATGGCCGCGGAACGCGGCGGCGCCAGCGGCCGACGAACGGCTTTTCCCCGAACGCGGACGGACGAGCCGCGGCCCCTCGAACGGGGCCGCGATGCAGGCGATCCGTCAGGCGTGCGTCAAGCGCCGGTCAGGCCCCGGGAATGATCGGCCGGCCTTGGTGGTTGCCCCGCATGTCACCGCGATAGGCGGTCACGTCGCGGCCTTGCGCGCCTTGGCGCTTGCCCATGCCGCCGTGCATGGCGTCATTGGAGTGCATCGCCGATCCCATCGGCATCGAGCGCTCGCCTGCCATCGCCGCACCGGCCATGGCCGCGCCGGAGGCCGCCGCCCCGGTGGACTGGGCGCCGGCCGAAGCGGTGGGCGTTCCGGCCGGGTAGAACGGCTGGTCGCCCTGCTGGGCATGGGCACCGGTGGCGGCAGCCAGCGCGAAGCCAGCGGCGGCGAGGAGTCGAAGGGAAGGATGCATGGCGAAAGGCTCCGTGAAGGGCCGGCGGGAAGGTGTCTCGCCGGTGGAGCCAGATTGAGGGGTCGCGATCGCGGCCGGGGCTCGCCGGTGTCCGTTTTGGATCCGCTTGCCGTCCCGATCAGGGAACGATTGTCTCGCCCGTGTCTCGAAGGCCCGCTGCCGGCGGCGGCTCGCGGCCGCCCGCCGCCTGCCCCCGCATGCCACCCCATCGGGGCGACAGCGTGTTGGGCAGGCCGGCCAGTTCCAACGCGCGGCCGACGGTGTGGTCGACCAGTTCGTCGATGGTCGTCGGGTGGTGGTAGAAGGCGGGCAGCGGCGGGAAGACGATCGCGCCCATCTCGGTGGCCGCGGTCATGTTGCGCAGGTGGGCCAGGTTGAAGGGCGTCTCGCGCACCATCAGAACCAACCGGCGGCGTTCCTTCAGGGTCACGTCGGCGGCGCGTGACACCAGGTCGTCGGCCAGGCCATGGGCCACGGCGGCCAGGGTCTTCATCGAGCAGGGCGCGATCACCATCGCGTGCGTCGGGAAGGAGCCGGACGCGATCGTGGCGCCCACCTCGCGGATGCCGTGCACGGCATCGGCCAGCGGCTCGACGTCGCGCGGCCGCAGCCCCAGTTCCTGCTCGAGCGTCATCCACCCGGCCGGGGAGACCACGAGATGGGTGCGCACGTCGGGGATCGTGCGCAGCGCATGGAGCAGGCGCACACCGTAGATGGCGCCGGTGGCGCCGGTGATGGCGACCACGACGCGGCGGGCGGCATCGATGGTGGCGGGCGGATCCGTGGCGCGCGCGCGGCCGGTGGCGTCTGGTTCGCGAGGGCTCATGACCGGCATGTTAGTGCGTCGCGGCGCCCGGCCGGCCCGGCTCCGCGAATTCCTGCGCGACGAGGCGCCGCAGCCATGCGCAGGCCGCGTCGTGGTGGAAGCGGGCGTGCCAGTACTGCCGGATCGCGAAGGTGGGCAGCTCGAACGGATGTTCGCACCAACGCACCGGCGCCAGGCGGGCGGCGGCCTCGGCCAGCCGGTGCGGCACCGTGCACACGAGCCCGGTCTGCGCGACCACGAACACGGCCGCCACGAAGTCGGGCATGCGCACCGGCGTGTCGCGCCGTACGCCCAGCCGGGTGAGCTCGGCCTCGACCACCAGGTGGCCGCTGCCCGGGGATTCGATCACCAGGTGCTGCGCGCGGCGGAACGCGTCGGCGCCGATGCGCGGCGCGCCGCCGGCCGCGCGCCGTTTCCACGCCGGGTGGCCCTCGGCGGCCAGGCACACGTAGCGCTGCTCGAAGAGGCGCTGCTGGTACCAGTCGCCCTTCAGGTCCGGCAGGAAGCCGATCGCGAGATCGACTTCCCCCCGGGCCAGCCCCGACGCGGTGTCGCCCGACGAAAGCAGCACCGTGCGCAGCGTGGCCGCCGGCGCCAAGCGCGAGAACGCGGTGGCCAGCCGAGGCACGAACACCGCCTCGCCGATGTCGGTCATGCGGAGGGTGAAGAGGCGGCTGCTGGTGGTCGGGTCGAACCCCGGCGCGCGCGCCAACGCTTCGCCCACGGTGTCCAGCATGCGTGCCACCGGCCCGGCCAGCCGCGTGGCGTAGGGCGTGGGCATCATGCGGTCCGGGGTGCGGATGAAGAGCGGGTCGCCGCAGGCCTGGCGAAGCCGGCGCAGCCCGTTGCTGACCGCCGATTGCGTGAGGTCCAGCCGCACCGCCGCCGCTGTCACGCTGCGCGCGTCGTGGACGGCGATCAGCAGGCGCAACAGGTTCAGGTCCAGCGTGGCGGCGAGATCGTCCATGGCGTGGGGCATTCACGGCGATGATACTTCGCATCAGCGCATGCGCTGGATGAATGAAGCCTTTGCGTGCAGGATCACGGTTTCGGCCGGCCGCCAGAGCCGCGCCGGTGGACGCGCGCGTCGCACCGGCGGCCCTGCAGCGCCGTGCCCGCCATCGAGGAGAGTGCACAGATGAACAAGCCGATCGACGGTCCGCTCGGACCCGATTCGCCGCTGGGCGCGGGAACCACCGGCGCCACCGGTCCTGGCCTTCGCGCCGACTGGGGCACGCCTGACAATGCCAGCCGCGTGCCGTACTCCACGTACACCGACCCGGCGCTGTACGCGCGCGAGCTGGAGCGCTTCTTCTACGGCGGCCACTGGTGCTACGTGGGGCTGGCCTGCGAGGTGCCCAACCCGGGCGACTTCAAGCGCACCAGCGTGGGCGAGCGCAGCGTGGTCCTGGTGCGCGACCACGACGGCACGATCAACGTGGTCGAGAACCATTGCGCGCACCGCGGCGTGCAGTTCTGCCAGAAGGACCACGGCAACGCCAAGGACTTCGTCTGCCCCTATCACCAGTGGAACTACGACTTGAAGGGCAACCTGATCGGGCTGCCCTTCCGGCGCGGGGTCAAGGTGGTCGAGGACGGCAAGGCGCGCATCGACGGCGGCATGCCGGCGGACTTCGACCTCAAGAAGCACGGCCTGAACAAGCTGAAGGTGGAAGTGCTGCACGGCGTGGTGTTCGCCAGTTTCGACCATGGCGTGGCGCCGCTGTCCGACTACCTGGGGCCGCAGGTGATGCCGTGGTTCGAGCGGATCTTCAAGGGCAGGGAGCTCACGCTCCTGGGCTATTCGCGCCAGCGCATTCCGGGCAACTGGAAGCTGATGCAGGAGAACATCAAGGACCCGTACCACCCGGGCCTGCTGCACACCTGGTTCGTCACGTTCGGGCTGTGGCGCGCCGACCAGCGATCGCAGATGGTGATGGACGAGCACGGCCGGCACGCGGTCATGATCTCGCGCCGCAACGAGGGCGGCAAAGGCGAAGTCACCAAGGGCGTGACCAGCTTCAAGGAGAACATGGCGCTGCACGACACCCGGCTGCTCGACGTCGTGCCCGAGCCATGGTGGGGCGGGCCCACCGTCACGATGATGACGCTCTTCCCGTCGTTGATCGTGCAGCAGCAGGTCAATTCGCTGTCCACCCGCCACATCGTGCCGGTCGGGCCGGACGCCTTCGACTTCCACTGGACCCACTTCGGATTTTCCGACGACACGCCCGAAATGACCCGCCGGCGGCTGCGCCAGGCGAACCTCTTCGGACCGGCGGGCTTCGTGTCCGCCGACGACGGCGAGATCGTCGAGATGAGCCAGCAGGGCTTCGAGCAAGACCCTTGGTCGCGCACGGTCAGCGAGCTGGGCGGCACCGCGATCGGCCCCACCGACCACATGGTCACCGAGACGTTGATCCGCGGCATGTACGCCTACTGGCGCCGCGTGATGGAGGCCTGAAATGAACGCACCCGGAATGGACGCGACCGCCGCGACCGGTGCCGCGCGCGGCCTGCGCATCGACCCGCAGATCCGCGCCGACGTGCAGGCGCTGTATGCCGATGCGGCCGCCGCGCTCGACGAACGGCGTTTCGACGACTGGATCGATTGCTTCACGGACGATTGCGAGTACGTCGTGCAGCCGCGCGAGAACTTCGACCGCGGCCTGCCGCTGGCCACCATGATGCTGGAGAGCAAGGGCATGCTGCGCGACCGCATCTACGCGATCGGCGAGACCCTCTTCCACGCGCCTTATCACCAACGTCACGTGGTGGGGCCGGTCCGCGTGGTGGCGGCCGAGGACGCGCGGCTGCGGGTCGAGGCGGGCTACGCGGTCTTCCGCACCAAGGTGCAGCAGCCCAGCGAGGTCTTCAACGTCGGGCGCACGATCGACACCGTCGTGCGCGACGGCGATGGGCTCTGGCGATTCGCGAGCCGCCGCGTGGTGTTCGACTCCGAGCTGATCCCGAACTCGATCATCTATCCGGTCTGAGGCGCCGCCGGGGCGCTCGCGCGCTGGCGCGCCGGGGCCGGGCGCGCACCCACCGCCGCCATCAGGCGGTCGGCGATGTCGTCGGCCTCGCGCGCCAGATCGAAAGCCGACGGGTCCCATAGCCAGTCGGCGATCACCCCGTGCGCGCCTTGCAGCAACAGGCGCGCAGCGCGGCCCGGGCATGGGCCCGGCAGCGCCTTCGCGGCGGCGGCGCGCTCCACCAGCGTCGACAGGCGCGCGAGAGCCTCGTCCCGCGCGGCCTGCATCCGGGCATGCAGGGCCTCGTTCTCCACAGCCAGTTCCACCCGGTGGAACAGCACGCCGAGCATGCGCGTGCGGCGCGCGCCGCCACAGGCCGCGTGGCGCAGCATGGCCGCCACGGTCCGGCGCAGCGCCTCGAGCGCGTCGCATGCCGATTCGACCGGCGCATCCAGGCTTTCCCACGGCAACCGCTCGCGCTCGAACAGCGCGACCAGGACTTCGCCCTTGTTGCGGAAGTGGCCGTAGACTGCACCACGCGTCATGCCGATCCGCGCGGCCACGTCGGTGAGCGACGGGCGCGCCACGCCACGCTCGTGGAACACGTCGAGCGCCGCGTCCAGGATTCGCTCCCTGGTGAGCAAGGACTCTTGCCTGGAATTGCGCGGCATGGGCTCGACCATTAAAGATTCATCAATGAATATATACTACGCCCTCACGCTCGCCTCCCGCGGCCTCCCGTCCTCCTGCCAGATGCCCTCATCCGTCCGCTCGGCGCAGCGCGCCGCGCTCGCCTTCCTGATCGTCGCCTGTGCCGCCTGCGGCGGCGGCGAATCCGCTTCCGGTGGCACGGCCGGCCCCGCGACCAAGGGGCCGGCCGCTGCGGCAGGCAAAGGCCCGGGTGGTCCGGGCGGCATGCCGCCCGCCGCCGTCGGCGTGATCGAGGTCCGCAGCGGCCCAGTGCCGCTGGTCACCGAACTGTCCGGGCGGGTGGAGGCGCTGCGGGTCGCGCAAGTGCGGGCGCGCGCCGCGGGCATCGTGCAGAAGCGTCTCTTCGAGGAAGGCACCGACGTGCGCGCCGGGCAGGTGCTCTACCGGATCGACCCGGCGCCGCTGCAAGCTTCGCTCGCCAACGTCGAGGCCAACCTGCGCCGCGCCGAGGCGGCGCTCGCCAGCGCCCGGCAGAAGGAAGAGCGCTACAAGCCGCTGGTGGCCACCCGCGCGGTCAGCGAGCAGGAATACGCCGACTACGTCGCCACCCGGCAGCTGGCCGAGGCGGACGTGAACGCTGCGCGCGCCGCGCGCCAGACCGCGCGGCTGAACCTGTCGTACGCGGAGGTCACCGCGCCGATCGCCGGGCGCGTGGGGCGGTCCCTGGTGACCGAGGGCGCGCTGGTGGGGCAGGGGGAAGCCACGCCGCTCACCACGATCCAGCAACTCGACCCGGTCTACGTGAACATCGTCCAGCCTTCGGCCGAGTGGCTGCGGCTGCGCAAGCAAATGGCCGCCGGCAACCTGAAGGCCGCGCAGGAAACGCCGGTCAAGGTGCTGCTGGAGGATGGCAGCACCTACCCGCAGAGCGGGCGCCTGTTGTTCACCGACGTCACGATCGACCAGGGCACCAGTTCCGTGACGATGCGCGCCACCGTGCCGAACCCGCAGCGGTTGCTGCTGCCGGGGCTCTACGTGCGGGCGCAGCTGGCGCAGGCGGTCGACGCGCAGGCGTGGCGCATCCCGCAGCAGGCGCTGGTGCGCCGCGGGGACACGGCCAGCGTGATGGTGGTCGGGCCCGACAACAAGGTGGTGGTCAAGCCGGTCAAGGTGTCGGGCTCCGTCGGCACCGACTGGGTGGTCACGGAAGGACTGGCCGACGGCGATCGCGTGATCGTCGACGGACTGCAGAAGGCCATGCCGGGCATGGCGGTGCAGCCGGTGCCATGGGCGCCGGGCGGCGCGGCTCCGCAGGCGGCCGGCGCGGGTGGCACGGCAGCGCCGTCGGCAGCCGGCGGCACGCCCGCCGCCGGCTCACCCGGCGCGCCCGGCTCCGGCGCGGCCGCGTCGGGCGTCGCCGCGGGTGCCTCCGCCGCCGGTGGCCAGGCTTCGGCCGGCAGCTCGAGCGGGCGCTGAGCACCGCGCAACAGGGACTCCCCACATGGCAAGCTTCTTCATCGATCGCCCCATCTTCGCGTGGGTGATCGCGATCTTCATCATGCTGGCGGGCGCGCTGTCGATCACCGCGCTGCCGGTGGCGCAGTACCCGACCATCGCGCCGCCCGCCATCGTCATCACCGCCACCTACCCGGGCGCCACCGCGCAGACGATCGACGAAGCCATCGTCAGCGTGATCGAGCAGGAATTGAACGGCGCCGACGGCCTGCTCTACATCGAGAGCGTCAGCCAGGGCAACGGCACCGCCACGATCACCGCGACCTTCCAGACCGGCCGCGATCCGGACCTCGCGGCGGTCGACGTGCAGAACCGGCTGTCGCGCGTCACCTCGCGGCTGCCGCCCGACGTGACGCGGCAGGGCCTGCCGGTGACCAAGTCCACCAGCAACTTCCTGATGGTGGTGTCGCTGTCCTCCAGCACGCCCGAGTACGACGTGGTGGCCTTGGGCGACTACATGACGCGCAACGTGCTCAACGACGTGCGGCGCGTGCCGGGCGTCGGCGCGGCCACGCTCTTCGGCTCCGAGCGCGCGATGCGGGTGTGGCTCGACCCGTCCAAGCTCGAAGGGCTGCGGATGGACCCGTCCGACGTGGTGGCGGCGATCCGCGCGCAGAACGTGCAGGTGGCCGGCGGCAGCCTCGGCGAGCTGCCGGCGGCCAGCGGCCAGGCGATCACCGCGTCCATCCTCGCCGGTGGCCAGCTCACCGACCCGGCCGCCTTCGGCGACATCCGGGTGCGCGCCAACGCCGACGGCTCGATCGTGCGGCTGCGCGACGTCGCGCGCATCGAGCTGGGCGCGGCCAGCTACGCGACCAGCGCGCGCCTGAACGGCAAGCCCACCGCCGCGATCGGCGTGCAGCTGTCGCCCACCGGCAACGCGCTGGAGACGGCCAACCTGGTCAAGGCGCGCATGGACGAGCTGTCGCGCTACTTCCCGCAGGGCGTGGCCTATTCCATCCCCTTCGACACCTCGACCTTCGTGCGGCTGTCCATCGAGGAGGTGGTCAAGACGCTGGCCGAGGCGATCGTGCTGGTGTTCCTGGTCATGTACCTGTTCCTGCAGAACTGGCGCGCCACGCTCATCCCGACGCTGGTGGTGCCGGTGGCGCTCCTGGGCACGTTCGGCGTGATGCTGGCCGCGGGCTTCTCGATCAACGTGCTCACCATGTTCGGGCTCGTGTTGGCCATCGGCATCCTGGTCGACGACGCGATCGTGGTGATCGAGAACGTCGAGCGGATCATGAGCGAGGAGGGACTGTCGCCGCTGGAAGCCACGCGCAAGGCGATGGGCCAGATCGGCACGGCGCTGGTGGGCATCACGCTGGTGCTGGTGGCGGTGTTCGTGCCGATGGCCTTCTTCGGCGGCTCGGTGGGCGCCATCTACCGCCAGTTCTCCATCGCGATGGTGGCGTCCATTTCGCTGTCGCTGTTGATGGCGCTCACGCTGACGCCGGCGCTTTGCGCCACCTTCCTGAAGCCGGTCGAGAAGGGCCATGCGCAAGTCCGCCGCGGCTTCTTCGGCGCCTTCAACCGTGGCTTCGACCGCACCCGCGAAGGCTACGGGCGCGGCGTCGGGGCGCTGCTGGCGCGCTCCGGCCGCAGCATGGTCGTGTACCTGCTGATCGCGGGCGTGATGGGCTGGTTCTACCTGCGGCTCCCCACCGCCTTCCTGCCCAACGAGGACCAGGGCTACCTGCTCACCAACGTCGAGTTGCCCGCAGGCGCCAGCGCCAACCGCACCACGCAGGTCATGGAGCAGGTCGAGAAATTCTTCCTGGCGCAGCCGGCGGTGGCGAACATCGTGACGGTCACCGGATTCTCCTTCTCGGGCAGCGCGCAGAACGCCGGCATCGCCTTCGTGCCGCTCAAGGACTGGAGCGAGCGCGAGGACACGGCCGAGCAGCTCGCCGGCCGGGCCTTCGGGGCGTTCATGGGCACGATCCGCGACGCGATCGTCTTCCCGCTGTCGCCGCCGCCGATCCCGGCGCTGGGCAGCTCGGCCGGCTTCTCGCTGCGGCTGCAGGACCGGGGCGGGCTGGGATTGCCGGCGCTGGGCGCGGCGAAGGACCAGTTGCTGGCCGCCGCGCGCGGCAGCACCGTGTTGGCGGGCGTGCGCGTGGAGGGCTTGCCCGACGCGCCGCAGCTGCTGATCGACATCGACCGCGACAAGGCGAGCGCGCAAGGCCTGGACATCGCCGCGATCGGGCAGTCGCTGTCGGCCGCCTTCGGCTCGACCTACGTGAACGACTTCCCGAACCGCGGGCGGCTGCAGCGCGTGATCGTCCAGTCCGACGCGGTGCAGCGCATGCAGCCGGAGGATCTGGGCCGCCTGCCGATCCGCAACGCGCAGGGGCAACTCGTGCTGTTGTCGTCGGTGGCCACCACGCGCTGGACCACGGGCCCGCTGCAGGTGGTGCGCTACAACGGCTTCCCGGCGTACCGCATCTCCGGGCAGGCCGCGCCCGGGCGCAGCACCGGCGAGGCGATGGACGAGATGCAGCGGCTGGTCGACCAGTTGCCGCAAGGCATCGGGCTGGAGTGGAGCGGCCAGTCCTACCAGGAGCGGCTCTCGGGCAACCAGGCGCCGCTGCTCTTCGCGTTGTCGGCGCTGGCGGTGTTCCTGTGCCTGGCGGCGCTGTACGAGAGCTGGTCGGTGCCCTTCGCGGTGATGCTGGTGGTGCCGCTGGGCATCCTCGGCACGGTGCTGCTGACCACCTTCTCGGGGTTGGCCAACGACGTGTACTTCAAGGTCGGCCTGCTGACCGTGATGGGGCTGTCGGCCAAGAACGCCATCCTGATCATCGAATTCGCCAAGGACCTGCAGGCGCAGGGCCGCGGTGTCGCGGCCGCCGCGCTGGAAGCCGCGCGGCTGCGGTTGCGGCCCATCCTGATGACGTCGCTGGCCTTCATGCTGGGCGTGCTGCCGCTGATGCTGGCCAGCGGCGCGTCCTCGGCCAGCCAGCGGGCGATCGGCACCGCGGTGTTCGGCGGCATGTTCACCGGCACGCTGTTGGCGCTCGTGTTCGTGCCGGTGTTCTTCGTGGTCGTGCGGGGGCGCTTCCGCGGCAGCGATCGCCAGCGCCGGCTGGACGCCGAGCGGATGGCCTCGCACGGGCTGCCGAGCGAGGCGCCCGGAGGCGCTGCGCGCGGGGAGGGCCCGTCGCCGGGCGGCGAAGCGCCGCCAGTTGGCGTTCCTACGCGGAAGTGACGCGGCTCGCGGCGGGCGCCGCCGCCGCGGAGCCGCCCGCCGAGGGCCCACCCGCCGAGGGACCGCGCGCCCACGCGCCCGCGGCCCCGTCGGTCGACCCGTCCGGCACCGGCACGCGCAGCCACAGCGCGTAGAGCGCCGGCAGGAAGAAGAGCGTCAGCGCCGTCCCGACCGTCACGCCGCCGATCAGCACGAAGGCGAGCGGCCCCCAGAAGGTCGAGAAGGTGAGCGGCACGAAGGCGAACACCGCCGCCAGCGCGGTCAGCACCACCGGCCGCGCGCGTCGCACCGTGCTCTCGACGACCGCGTCGTAGTCGGAGTGTCCCGCCGCCTTGTCCGACTGGATCTGGTCCACCAGGATCAGCGTGTTGCGCATGAGGATGCCCGCGAGGCCGATCAGTCCGAGGATGGCCACGAAGCCGAAGGGCTGGCGAAAGAGCAGCAGCGCCAGCGTCGCGCCGATCAGGCCCAGGGGTGCTGTGGCGAAGGTGAGCGCCATGAGCCGGAACGAGCGCACCTGGGTCATGATGAAGAGCAGCATGAAGCCGATGGTCACCGGCGCCGTGGCGGCGATCGCGGCGTTGGCCTTGGCCGACTCCTCGACCGTGCCGCCCGTGCGGATCTCGTACCCCGCCGGCAGGCGGCTGCGCACGCCCTCGAGCAGCGGCAGGACGGCGGCCGTCGCGTCCGGCGGCTGCACGCCGTCGGCGGTGTCGGCGCGGACCGCGATGAAGGGCTCGCGGTTCCAGCGGCGCAGCATCGGTTCGCCGGGCTCGACCACGATCGTTCCGACGTTCATGAGCGGCACGCGCTCGCCGTTGGCGGTGACGATCGTGGCGCTCTCCAGCCGCGCGGCGTCGGCCCGATCGGCGGCACCGGCGCGCACCACCACGTCCACCGTCCGGTTGCCTTCGCGCAGCTGCGTCGCCACGCGGCCGGACAGCGCGGCGCCGACCTGGAGCGCCGCCTCTTCCGACGTGAGGCCGATGAGCGACAGGCGCGCTGCGTCGAAGCGCACGCGCAGCTCCGGCACCCGCTCGCCGTACTCGAGGTGGGCGTCGCGGACCGCCGGGCTTCCGGTCATCGCGGCCCGAACCTCCTCGGCGATGCGTCGCAGCTCGGCCGGTTGCGGGCCGTGCACGCGGAAGACGACCGGATAGGGCGAGGGCGGGCCGAGCTCGAGGATCATCGTGCGCACGCGACCTTCCGGGAAGCGTCCGTCATCGGCCGCGCGCCGCACCTTCGCCTTGAGCGCATCGCGCTCGGCCTGCCCCGCGGTCTGGATCACGAGCTTCGCGAAGGACGGGTCCGGCGCCTCGGGGTTCAGCGACAGGAAGAAGCGGGGCGCGCCGACGCCGACGTACGTGCTCATCCGCTGCGCTTCGGGCTGCTCGAGCAGGAACGCCTCCACGCGGCGCACGGCGGCCTGCGTCGACTGGATCGACGACCCGCGTGGCAGTTGCACGTCCACCAGCAGCTCGCCCCGGTCCGAGGTCGGGAAGAACTGCTTCTCCACGATGCCCATGCCCAGCCCGGCGAGCACGAGCGCGACCAC